>RKMJ01000049.1_pt1 | contig 271614 bp, 237 predicted proteins | sample 2174201 | NCBI WGS metagenome assembly RKMJ01 (sample SAMN10236717, study PRJNA505202) | synthetic metagenome | isolation source: mock community containing 12 organisms: Thioclava sp. ES.032, Psychrobacter... | place: USA: Walnut Creek | collected 2015-10-01 | reverse complement strand
TGTCCATAAAAACCTCCTCGCTTGCTTTCTTAAAACCACGCCAATGGTTCAAGTGAGGAGGTCTCTTACTGAAAATGTAGAACCTGTCCAGTCCTCCACCGGAGGTGGAGGTTTATTTCAGATAGAAGAAAAAGCCAGCGCTTGCGCTGGCTTTGTGTTTTCTGGGCGCGACTGGCAGACGCCAACCACTGCTAGTAGGTCATCATAGGCGTGAGATCTTTGGCCTGCGCCACCCATTTTTCCACATTGCTCTGGGCAGGGACCTGACGAACGAGTTTCTTCTGGTCGTTGGCTTCCTTCATTGCCTTGGTGAGGTTTTCCGCATTGCGATTGCGCAATTCCTTGACGGTATCAACCCCGGCGGCTTCCAGCAGTTCGGAAAATTTCTCCCCCACACCCTTGATCCGCATCAGATCGGACATGTTGGCCCATTTCAGAATGCGCGCGTGTTCAATTCCGGTTTCTTCTTCCAGCGCCTTGCGACCCGCAGGATCCTTGGCTCTTGCCAGATATGCTTTGGTGTTGCTGATTCCCACTTTCTTGAGTTTCTCAGCATAGGACGGCCCAATACCTTCGATTTTCGAAATTGGATAAGATGACATCGTGTTCCTCCATGATGGTACCAACCGGTCAGGGAGCCAAGCGTCCTGACTTACACGTCTTGTTGGTTGAGCGTTAACAGAGTGTTACAAATCCGCATTGCCCGCAAGAGCCGCATTGATCAGATTTACAATATCTGATTGAGCGCAGGTACAGAGTTGATGACATCATCGACCGCCTGCTCGTCTGTATTCTCTTTGGCGACGTCGATCATTTCACGCGCAACCGTTTTGACCTCACCCATGCTGAGGCCAGCGCTAGTCAGTTCATTCAGAGCGGCCATTGCCGACCCCATGCCGCCCATTGAACCAAGCATGCCGCCCAAAAGACCACCACCGACATCGGCGGAAGACGTGTCGACCAGTTGGTTTGCTCCCAACGCATCAACGATCATCTGAACCTTGTCCTGCGGCCCTTCCTTGGCCAAAAAGTTGAGAATGATTTCTACGGCCTGTTTTGCGAGTTCTTCCGAGATTCCGGCTGCAGAAGCGATGCGTGCGATGATTTGATCCATTTGTGTCTCCCAATTCGATCTGTTGCGATCCGTGGCGTTTTTGCCATCCTTACGCTGGCGTAAACTTGCACAGCCAGCGAACCATGACAAGGCTCAGCTTGTTTGCTGAATGCATACTATTGGCTGAGTATTCTTCAAGTCGGTTGCAGCCTTTTGACAACGGTCGTAAAAATGATTCCGGATGATGGTGATCTGCCGGAGTATGCAGCAAGACGTAGCGCGGCGGGAATGAATGCAAACTGAACAGATCGACGAGGCTGTCATGCATTCGGGATCAAGTCGATAGATGCACACAACACGGGATACGGGGTCACCATGTTTAAGGACGGTGAAATTTATCTGGGCACTTCCTTTTTGAAGGATAGTGACGGTCAGGAAACCAGCCAGGGGGAATATCTCAATCTCAAGCGGGCCAATCGCCATGGCTTGATCACAGGGGCAACCGGCACCGGCAAGACCGTCTCCTTGCAGATTCTGACGGAAGGCTTTTCCAGTGCCGGAGTCCCGGTTTTCTGTGCGGACGTCAAAGGCGATCTTTCCGGCCTTGCCGCCAAAGGCGAACCCAAGGACTTTCTTGCCAAACGCGCCGAGCAGATCGGCTTTTCTGACGATTACAGCTTCGATTCTGTTCCGACCATCTTCTGGGATCTGTTCGGCGAGCAAGGGCATCCCGTCCGCACCACCATCACGGACATGGGGCCATTGTTGCTCGCCCGTCTTCTCGGTTTGAACGATACGCAAGAGGGCATTCTCAACATTGCCTTCAAGCTCGCCGATGATGAGGGCATGCTGCTGCTCGATCTGAAGGACCTCAGAGCGCTGCTGGTGAACATGGAAGAGCGGCGCAAGGAACTCTCGGCTGAATATGGCAACATCTCGACAGCCTCGATTGGCGCGATCCAGCGTGATCTTTTGGTTCTGGAACAACAGGGTGCGGAACAATTCTTTGGTGAGACGGCGCTCGATATTCTCGATCTGATGCGCACAACGCGTGACGGGCGCGGCGTGGTCTCGATTCTGGCCGCCGATAAGCTGATGCAGTCCCCTCGCCTCTATGCCACCTTTTTGCTCTGGCTGCTGTCCGAACTGTTCGAGGAATTGCCCGAAGTCGGCGACCTCGACCAACCGCGTCTTGTCTTCTTCTTTGATGAGGCGCACCTCTTGTTTGAAGATGCTCCCAAGGTGCTGGTCGACAAGGTAGAACAGGTGGTCAAATTGATCCGGTCCAAGGGGGTTGGCGTCTATTTTGTCACCCAGAACCCGCTTGATGTGCCCGATGGCGTCCTGTCCCAGCTTGGCAACAGAGTGCAGCATGCATTGCGCGCCTTCACGCCGCGCGACCAGAAGGCCGTAAAGGTGGCGGCGGATACCTTCCGACCCAATCCAGCGCTCGACACCCGGCAGGTGATCATGGAGATGGGAGTGGGTGAAGCGCTCGTCTCGACCCTGATGAAAAAGGGTGTGCCCTCGATTGTTCAAAGAACACTCATTCGCCCGCCAAGCTCGCGCATCGGCCCTCTGAGCGAGGCGGAACGGCGCGATGTGATTGCCAACAGCCCTGTGTTTGGGCTGTATGACAAGGTTGTTGACCGCGAAAGCGCCTACGAAGTGCTCAAAGAACAGGCCGAACAGAAGGCAAAACGCGAAGCTCAAGAGCGCAAGGAAGAAGATCGCCAACGCGAAGCACGTGGTCGCCCAAAGAAAAGCCGGACCGGTTTTACACTGCCAGATTTTGATCGTGACGACAGGCCAACACGAACGGCACGCAAGAAGGCCTCAAGACGCCGCTCCAATCGTCAGACAGTAGCGGAGACTGCAATGAAATCGATCGCCCGCTCTGTTGCCACCTCTTTGGGAAAAGCGCTTGTGCGCGGCATTCTGGGCAGCCTCAAAAGCGGTCGGTAGCATTCCGCTACGAATTTTTAACCCCAACGCGTTTGGAAAGTGAATATTTACCGATTACAAGGAATTCCAATCCACAATGGGCCAACCTTGCAAAAAGGTTGGTCCTTTTTAGTTCTGTTTGGCTAAAATAGGCCAGCAGTTGGGGGAAATAGGCCGAAATTAATCAGTGATTCGATCGATTTCAGCCAAAGTCTTGAGTGAGGCCATATTGTCGCGCCGCTTGAAACCGATCAAAGATCTATCCGTTCTCGTGCTTGCCCAGCGCAAACATGATCGCCAGTTGTGGGCGGAATTACTCAAGAACTGCGGCATCAATCACCCACTTTCCATGTCCGAAATCGAGCAGGCTTCGGCAACGGTGGGGTCCGGGCAGGTCGATGTTGTTTTCGTTGATGAAGCCTATGGTCCCAAGGGGATTGCCAGTGTGCTCATTCCGGCCCGCAATGTGGAATTTGCCGGAGGTCGGGGCATTTGTCTTGTTCTTTGCTCCAAACGGGCGACCACCCAAGACGTCATCAACGCGCGCAATCTCGGATTTGCGTCGCTGATTATTTTGCCTGCCTCCACCGATACGGTCCGCAAGCATCTGGAACTGGCTACCCGATACATTCCCAAGAGCGATGAAGAGTTGGGCTGGTCCGCTCCGAAAATCATGGCCAAGCGCGAGCAGGAAGCCCCTGCTCCGCCGGAGCCGAAAGATAGCCCCGAGGCCACGATGCCCCGCAAAGGCAACGCGACGTCGCGGGGTAGGCAATCAGGAACCAGCACAGCAGCGGCTGAGATATCGTCGCCCCCCTCTTCAGAGCCTGATAGCTCGGAGCTTGCCAAAGACCTCAAGGCCTGGGGCGATGATCTGGACAATGAGCGGCAGCCGCGACCAAATGGCGCCCCCCGCTCCAACAGCCAATCAGAGCCATCGTTGTCTGAAACCGCTCAAAGTGCAGCCAATGTCGGACAAAAGCCCCAGACACAAACCCGATCTCAAAGCGATGCCGATCATGAAGATGGTTTGGTGGCCGTAAAAATCACGGGCCGGTCGGGCAAAAGCGCTGAAGAGGAAATGGTGTATCTGTAAGGCACCGGCTCTTGGTTCCTATCCGGTTGGCGCGTGTGCAGAAGGCCTTTGGGCCTCTGGTCTGTGAGCTTGGAAGCTGATAGCCTTGCCCAAACCGACCACTGTCGCGTTCAATCTCCCCCGGAAGAGGACTCCATGACCCAGATTGATGATGTTCTGGCGCATATCGACGCCAATATTGATGCTTCCCTTGCCCGAATGGAAGCCCTTGTGCGGTTCAAATCCATTTCAACCGACGCTGCGTTCAAGGATGACTGCCGCAAGGCTGCAGAATGGCTCGCCGCGTCGCTGCAGGACATCGGTTTTGACGGTTCGGTTCGCGAAACCTCCGGCCATCCCATGGTTGTCGGACATGACGGGGATGAAGGCGAAAAACCGGGGCCAGATGTTCTCTTCTATGGCCACTATGACGTACAGCCGGTGGATCCGCTCGAACTTTGGAACAGCGATCCGTTTGGGCCTGCCATCATCGAAAAAGACGGCGTCAAGATGATGACCGGACGCGGCACATCCGACGACAAGGGCCAGCTGCTGACCTTTCTTGAGGCCTGCCGCGCCTATAAGGCCGTCAAAGGCAGCCTGCCGGTCAAAGTCTCGATCCTGCTTGAAGGCGAAGAAGAGAGCGGCTCGGGTAGCCTGTTGCCATTCCTTGAGGCCAACAAGTCAGAACTGTCCAAGGATCTGGCGCTCGTTTGCGATACCACCATGTTTGATCCCGAAACCCCGGCCATAACCACCATGCTGCGTGGTTTGGTGGGTGAAGAGATCACCATCACGGCGGCGGATCGTGACCTGCATTCCGGCTCCTACGGCGGACCGGCAGCCAACCCGATCCGGGTGCTGGCGCGCATTCTTGCCGATCTTCATGATGAGAACGGCCGTGTGCAGATCCCTGATTTTTATGACGGCGTCCCCGAGCTGTCCCCCGAGGTCAAGGCTCAATGGGATTCTCTGCCTTTTGATGGCGACGCCTTTTTGGGCAATGTCGGGCTATCGATTCCGACCGGGGAAACCGGCTATTCGATCTACGAACAGATCAGTGCCCGCCCGACCTGCGAGTTCAACGGCATTACCGGCGGGTATACCGGAGATGGCTTCAAAACAGTGATCGCATCCAAGGCATCCGCCAAGCTTTCCTGCCGCCTTGTAGGGCAGCAGGATCCCCATGCGATCCGCAAAAACCTGCGTGCGTTCATCAAGGCTCGTGTCCCGGCCGATTGTTCGGTTGATTTTGCCGAGCACGGGGCCAGCCCGGCTCACAGCCTGTCGCCCGACTTTGCTCCTCTCAAACAGGGGGCCAAGGCGCTTCAGGACGAATGGGGCAAGGCACCCATCCCGATGGGTATGGGTGGCTCAATTCCGATTGTTGGCGAGTTCAAAAGCATTTTGGAGATGGATTCCCTGCTGATTGGCTTCGGACTTGACGATGACAACATCCATTCGCCCAACGAGAAATATAACATCGAGAGCTATCACCGCGGCATTCGGTCCTGGGCGCGTGTTTTGGCAGCGCTTGCTGAATAGGCAGTGTGGAGCGGTTTGACGTGATGCGAAAAGAGCCGGCTAATTGTCGGCTCTAATCATTTCAAGAACGGGCCGTTGCTGGTGGATCGTCCTTCGAAGGCACACCGGAGGCTTTCTTGTGCTTGTCTGTTCCGACCGCGCTCAGCCAGAACCACAGGATCCAATCTGTGCCTTTTAAAAAAGGCTTTTCCCCATTTAGTCACGAACGACTACTTTTCCTTGCCGAGTGGAAATGATAACTTTTTAATCAAACAGGGGGATGCCAGGCAAAATTTGCGGTTGGGTGGCCCTGCTCATCGAATCTGATAAGGATTGATCTGGCGCATGTGACATCCATTCGCCAGTCGGTTGGTTTTGTTCTCAAATTCAGGAATTTCTATTGCGCGGATTATTCACTCAATGGCGTCTGTTTGTGTTGCGTCTTACTGCATTGGTCGCCGCGGCTTTTCTGCTCTCTAGCTGTAGCAGCCCGACAGGGCGTCTGGTCGGCCCCGGTGGGGCCCCTCCGCCGCAGGCGGTGCTGGTCATCTCGGATGCTGGTATTTCCAATTTGACACCAGAAACCCGCTACGGCCCCAAATCCATCGGCGAGGCGATGCCGGGTTTCGAAATCGAGACAATTCAAACCGCGGGCGAAACCGGGACGCAATGGACCTATGCGGCCTTTCTTGATGGCCTGCAGATCGCCCAGATATTCAAGGGTGAAAACGGCAAGATCGGGGTCGTGCACGGCGTTGGTGACGCCGTGGCGGGGCCGAACGGCGAGCGCCTCGGCATGACCTTTGCCCAATCAGGATTGTCACGCAGATCCTGCCGGGTGGGTACAAAATTGTGGCGCGGCATGGCGATTTGCGACGCCCGAAACTCCGAAAAGATCAAGCTGGTTTTCGCCATTGCGGAGTTTGATGGACCGTTCGACAGACTTGCCCCCTCTTCGGAGCTGGATCGAGCCACTCTGCAACGCATTCTCTGGGTGCCCTGATCTTCTCAAATCGAATCCCAGCTTCATTGTTTCGCCGCAAAGTCCGACAATTCTGTCCAGCCTCAAAACTTCCCTGAAAGACCAGAATCGTGACCAAGTCCGCAATCATGTCCCTTAAGACAAGCCATCGAAAGGCCTTGCGTCTTTTATCGGCTAGATCTGGAATTGGTGCTCTTTGGCTTTCGTCCGGTTTGCTGGCTGCGCCAGTTCTGGCACAGGATCCATATCTTCCTGTTCGTGTGGTTCCGGTGTTGCCCGGAGCTACCTTGCAAGTGAACACGCCGGTCTCAATTCTCGATCTGCCACCTATCGTGCGGGATGTTGAGCCGGGCTTTCGCGACCCTATCTTGTTCGATTATAGCCAGAATAATGAGGGCTTCACGATATTCTCGGCGCCGGGTTCCATGTTGTCGCCTATGTTCAATCCCGTTCCGACGATGGCCCAGACCACTCAATCGACAGACACTTCGGGCCAGAACACGGAAGAGCCAGTCGATACATTGAACAAGAGTATGCCGTCGGCTTTGACAACGCCCGTACTGCCCAATGTACCGTCCTCCCTGCCAGAAGGCGATGGCACGGCACCAACGGGCGAGACGGCTCCAGCAGTGCCGCCAGTTATGGATCCAATTACTGCACCGGCTGTCGATCAGGAAACAAAGCCCAGTGAGCCCGCAGCTCCGTCTGAAATTGGATCAGAAGCGCTCGACGCGCCTGACGCGTCTCCTTCTGCATCCAACCAAGCAGAAGACGATGCGCGGCCCCCTTCGAGCCACAGGCCAGTTCTGCGGCAGAGCCTCTCTGTGCTTTATACAGAACAGCGCCCTTTCCTTCTGTATGCGAGCGATGCATCGATCACCTATTTGATGCCCAATGCAATCGTTGGCAATCCGTCTCTTAGCCGTTATCTGCGCGACATCCTCGAGCAGCGAGCCCTGATCAGTTGGCAGGAAATGCGCACGGAACGCGCAGCCGAGGCCACAGAGGCGCAAACAGCGAACGCGCCTTCCGGAAAAGAAATTGAAGCCGTCGAGCGCCCTTCGCTCGTGATCACCGGCAGAGTCGAAGACCAGTTCGCTTCATCGAACTACATCTCGCTCTATCTTGAAGAACAGCGCAGTCTGGGGGACGTCGGCTTCCCCAAAACGCTTCTAAGCTTCAATTATGACCTCACAAGCCGGTCTGCGTTCGGACTTGCGGATCTATTCCGGAACGAGACTAACAACGCCCTGAATTCGGTTGCCCAGTTGCTGACCGCCTATATTCAGGCGGATATCGTGCGCCAGAAATCCATCAGGCTGGGAACACAAGTCACACCGCAGCAGGATTCTTGGCTGAGCAACATGCGCCCGGATCTTGACTTCCTGAGCACCTTCACGCTGGTCCCATCACGGCAAAACGGTCAAATTGCAGGACTGAAGTTCCATTTCAATCCCGGCCTTCTGGGTGCCGAGGCCGATGGTGCCTATGACGTCTATGTTCCTGCAGCGATCTTTGCCCCGTCTCTGGCCCCCCGGTTCGCCGACATGTTCGGGGGAGAGGCCATGATGGCCTCACGGCACTATGCCTCCGGTTTCTCGACAGCGAGTGTCAATCTGGCCGGATTGCGCTCCGATGCAGATATCGGTGGCGACATGGTGCTGGAAGGCGAGGTTCCGGCCAGTTGGTGCGATGGCTTCCATTTGTCTTTGACCGACAAAAATAGTGGACAGATCGTGGCTGAGGCCTTTGTCAACAAGCTCCCGGACGTCCCATCCTTTGGTCTGGCGGACAATATGCTGCGCTTTCGGGCGGAGCTATCAGCACCGGGCAATGGTGGAACCACCGGAGAGCTGGTGTTCGAGCCCTACAAAATCGAGGTGAAGAACGGACGCCTTCAGCCGCGATCAGGCAGTGTGTGCCGTAGTGATGAGGAAATCACTCCCCCCGACCCTGAGCAAGACACGGTTTCAGTTCCGGTGACCTACTGACTTACAAACCCTTACTTGCGATATTAACTAACGTCATGGAAGCCTTGTTGTGCATCTCCATTTGGGCAGGCAGACAAAATGTCCAGAATGGTTTAGACAAGGCCCATGAGATCAATGAGGCGGCGCGCCTCGCGTCCATCAGTCTTGCCAAGCAGGCCGGGGCGCTTTCACGAAAGACCGAACACAAGGGCCTGCGACCTGCGGGCCAAGGATGATCATGGTACCTGCAAATCTCACTGCCGACGAACTTGCCGAAAAAATTCTCGAAGGAAACCGTGCTGCCCTCGCCCGGGCGATTACGCTTGTGGAAAGCCGCAAGGCAGCCCACAGGGTCGTTGCCCATGATCTACTGACCAAACTTCTGCCCTACAGTGGCAAGGCGCATCGCGTCGGCATCACCGGTGTACCGGGGGTCGGGAAATCCACGACGATCGATCAATTAGGCACCAACCTGACCAATGCGGGCAAGAAAGTGGCTGTTCTCGCCGTTGATCCTTCCTCAACGCGTACAGGTGGTTCGATTCTGGGTGACAAAACCCGTATGGAACGGCTTTGTGGTGATCCCAATGCCTTCATTCGCCCCTCCCCGTCCGCAGGCACCCTTGGCGGTGTCGCAGCCAGAACCCGCGAAACCATGTTTCTTTGCGAGGCAGCCGGATATGATGTCATCCTCGTTGAGACCGTGGGCATTGGCCAGTCCGAAACCACCGTTGCCGATATGGTCGACTTCTTTCTGGTGCTGATGCTGCCCGGTGCCGGGGACGAACTTCAGGGCATCAAGAAGGGCGTTCTGGAAATCGCTGACATGATTGCAGTGAACAAGGCGGACGGAGATAACTGGGCTCGCGCCAGAAAGGCAGCTGCCCAGTATCGAGCAGCCCTTCATATCATGACACCGATCAGTCAGAACTGGACGCCACCGGTCATCACGGTGTCCGGTCTGGCGAACGAAAGCCTTGATAAAATGTGGTCACGCGTCGAAGATCACCAGCAAAAGCTGGGCAAAACAGGCGAGCTCGATGCCAAGAGGAGCGGCCAGCAAGTACGCTGGATGTGGTCCATGCTTGATTACCGGATGATGTCTTTGCTCAAGGAGAGCGAAGGCGTTGGCCGAATGCTGCATCAGGTTGAACAATCGGTCAGGTCTGGCACCTTGCCCGCATCGGTTGCAGTCGACCGCGTGATGAGACGCCTAATTGACGGGTTCAAGGACGTCTGATCTTTTGCTGTCCATATCCCCACTGATGTGAAGGGCCGCAGGCCAGATCGAACTTTATGGGCGCTTGCACAAAGCGCCCATATTTACGTAATATTTCAGAATTTTCATTAAGTTGTAGAGACTACTTTTCTTATGACATAATTACTGCATTGGTAATTATGCATTTGATTTAAGGTCAAGCCCCCTCTTGCCGTAAAGCGCAACGAGGGTATATGGGTAAACGTCAAAAAAAATTCTCGTTGAAAAGCCGATACATTCCTTTACCTGAAGGATGTTCGATTTTCTTCAGGTTGTATAAAATCGTCGAGTTTTTGAATTAATTTGAACTTGAAGTGGGGATCAAGTTTCAATGCAGTCAGATGCCAAATCTTTTCTTATAGCGAACCCGGATGCCGATGATGCGTCGGCGCTTAGCACTGCATTGAAGAGCGCTAACCCGAATGTCATGGTCCATCAAGCCAACAGCGGCGAGGCATGTCTCGACGCGCTAGGTAATGGCGCGCACAACCTCTGTTTTATAAATGTTGCCTTTCTGGATACCGATTGCTTTTCGCTCGTTGCCAAGATCAAGGAGCTTAAGTCTCCGCCGCTTTGTGTGCTGACATCTGAAGAATATGATCTGGAGATGGTTGAGAAAGCCAAACTGCTTGGCTTTTATGACTGCATTTTAAAACCCTATGCCAGCGAAGACATGGAGCGGCTTGTGCGGCGCCTTGGGTTTCAGGATGACAACTATCCTGTGCTGATCGTCGATGATTCGAGAGTGACTCGCCGGGTCATTTTCAAGGTGCTGGAAGAGAGCTCCTTTCAGATGACGCTCTCTGAGGCGGCCTCGGGCAAGATGGCCGTCGCTCTTTGCAAAACGATCCCGTTCCACTTTCTGTTCATCGACTATTCGATGCCCGGTCTGAATGGTCTGGATGCGGCCAAAGAGATGCTAAAGAGCTTGCCAGACAGCAGCATCGTGCTCATCACGGCAACCAAGGATCCGAAGCTTCAGGAAGATGCCCTTTTTGCCGGACTGGCGGGTTTTCTGCACAAGCCCTTTTTGCCGCATGATGTTGATGCGATCCTGCATCCGCTGCTCGGACTGCCGCTGCCTAACATTCACAAGCAAGACTTTCTCGATGCTCTCACGCATGCCAACGTCTATGAAAACATTCAGGATAACTTCCGAGACAACTACCTGATGATCTGACGAAAGCGTGTGGTCAGACGGTTTTTCTCTGCATCAGGTGAGACAGCGCTCCGTCGACAAGCTTGATATCGCCAACATGCAGGCCCTTGCGGTTTTTCAGTTTGGGCGCGCGCAAATCCTCCATGGCAACAGCCTCTCCTTCGCTCATGGGCAAAAAGGCATCAATCACCGCCGCCATCATGACTTCCGAGGCTCGTGATGCCCCGTCCCAGCATTTGATGGCAACGCCCAGCCCCTGTTCAGGCAAACTGGCGCAGAAAACCCCTTCTGCACCGGTTTTAACGAACGCACGCTCGCCGAAGATCTCCATGATAGAGGTACAAAAGCGCTTCTTTCCTGCCACCATATAAGGTTCGGCGGCCACTGCCTTTCGTAGACGCGAGGCAGCTTCCGCTCGCTTCGCATCAAGGCCATTGCCTGTGCCAAAGCGCGCGAAAGCGTGGGCCATATTCTGCAAGGGTGTCGCATAGGTAGGAATTGAGCAGCCATCAATGCCGCACAGATCGTGACCGCTTTCGCCTCCGAGTGGCCAGCCTGTCATTTGCTCATAGACCGCGCGGACCTCGCGCTGCACTGGATGCTCGTAGCCTACATATCCGGCTGGATCAAATCCGGCAGCCTGAGCAAAGCACAGAAAGCCGGCATGTTTGCCCGAGCAATTGTTGTGGAGTGGCGATGGCTCAAGGCCCGCCTTGTGCAACCGGGCCTGATCCTCTTTCAGCTCGGGCATCTGGGCACCGCATTCAAGAGCCCCTTCATCGAGACCGCAAGCGGCAAGCATTGCTTTTACGGTCTCCACGTGGACAGGCTCGCCGTTGTGGGACGCACAGGCAACCGAAATCGCCTTGTCATCCAGTTTAAAGGCTTCGACAGCGCCGGATTCGACAAATGGCAATGCCTGCAGCCCCTTGATCGCCGAGCGCCCAAAGACGGGGCTTTCGATATCACCGATGGAAGCGACCAGATTGCCCGCATCATCCACAACGGCAATTGCACCCAAGTGCCAACTTTCCACCCGCATTCCGCGGGTTACTTCTACAAGAACGGCCATTTGGAAGGCTCCCCAAGGTTTACTACGCGCGCCGCATTCAGCATGCCGAACGACTCCGAACAGACCCTAGCGATTGCGCGCTTTGAGGGCAAGCTGTGTGAAAACGGAGAAAGATAAATGAAGTCTAGTGACCGGTGATCAGGCTGCGCGTGAGGATTGCGAGCATCATCGCAGGCACAGCCTTGAGTAGCGCACCGAGCGGATCAATCCAGAGATCCGGAACAAGAAACGTTGCCGTACCCAAATAGATGAGCGTCATCAGAACCATAGCCATGCAAACCTTGCTGGCGAGATTTCTGAACAGGATTGCAATGCCCAGCGCGATATCAATCAACGCCGCGCTGGCCAGCATGAACTGGGATTGCAGGAGCGTCGTTCCCGACCCTTCAAGAAGGGTGGTGGCTTCCTGCATTTGAAACAGCGTTATGATCCCCGTCATCAACCAGAAGAGCGAGAGAACAAGAACCAGCAATGGCAACATCAGTGCCAGTTTCGAGAACCATCGCTCCTGCGTGGTGCTCGGCATCATGTTGAGCGTTTCCTCATAGGGGCGACAATAGCGACCGGAGATGGAATGCCAGAGTGCCGGGTCGCCATTCACGTGCCCCTCAAGCACTTGCAGCGCCGTCGAGCGCAAGGGTGACCGCCAACCAAGATGGCCAAGGCCGTTGGCAACAAGGCTGACAATCCGGCTGCCGCCCTCGCCAAGGCGGATTGTGCGCACTGCAGGTGAAAAGCCAAGCCAGTTGCGCATGCCCGCGACGAGGTCTTCGAAGGTGTGGCTCTCGGCTTCGACAAGATCGATATCAGCATGCGCCGGTATTCGCCCCTCGACAGCCATCAGCGCCGCTTCGGTCAATTCATCGACATGCACGGTCTGCAAGCGCCGATCCGACATGACCAGAGGCTGAAAGATTGGAAACCCGGCGAGCAGCCGCATCAGCGCTGTACCGGAATAGGCCGATGGGGCAAGCACCAGCCCGGGCCTGAGAATAACCCAGTCAATCGAGGAATCCATAACCACGTCATCGCCAGCCGCCTTGGTACGCATGAAGGCGGTGGGTGCATTGGGTTCAGCTCCGGTGGAGGAGATCTGGACGAACCGGACAATGCCGCGTAACTCGCAGGCTTCAAGACAGGCTTTGACGGAGAGATGATGCACGGCGTCAAGATCGATCATCAGACCGTCCTGAAGAGCACTGGCCGCATTGACCACCGCATCCACGTCATCAAGCAAATGGGTCCATTCGGCGTGATTGAGCATGCGCCGCATGTCGCCGGTGTGCCATTCGACCTGCGGCAGAAGGCGTGCAGCAGCCTTGGGCGAGCGCGATAGGCTGACCACCTCGTGCCCTGCCTTCAACAGTGACCGGCAAATTTCCGATCCGATGAGGCCGTACCCCCCTAGAACCAGAATGCGCATGGCTCTTTGTCCATTCTTTATGCGTCACGCGACCAGAGTCGGCTTCAACGACAATTTGTCGACTTTGTCAAAAACACAATTGCAAGACAAAAATCTTGCATGAAATCAATGCTCAATAGGATGCAGGCGAGACTTTAGACGGCAATGCACTCTAGGTCACCACCCCAATTAGCATTAGTCATTGGTCCAGACTGTTTTTCACAGTTGTGTTGGCGCTTGCGAGCAGAAGTGAGGCCAATGGCGGCTTCGTGAGGCTTTGACGCTGTGGTGTCTGCTACTGGCGCGAGGGGGGCATCAAGGATCCTGACCTTTCTGGTCAACGCAGTGGAGAAATTCTCTGGGGATATCATTTGTTTGTTGATGAAACACTCCTCGGCTCTCGCAAGCGCTCAGCAAAAGCAACCAAGACTGCGCGGCGCTTTGGCTGTCATTTGGTGCCCGCTGGAGACCAAAGCTTTCTTGAATCAGGGCCAGCTGAGCCACCGCCGTTTTGGAAAAATTTTGCTCTTTTACTTTGCTCTTTTCCTCTGGCACATATCCGATCTTAATCACCTATAGTTGCGCTCCCGTGCGCGAGGGCAGACGCAGAATGCAGCCGATCATGTGGTCTGCTCCGCTTCCTTGAAACAGGCGTTTTTTCCGTCCGGTCGTCGGTCTGTTTGGTTCACCGGTCGGTTGTGCAAACGCTCCAGTGGACGATTAAATCATATGCGCCATCAAATCGATCTTCTCCGCCCAGCCGCGGTTTTTGCCTCGGTCGTGCAGCATGGCAGTTTTCGGGCTGCTGCCAAGACACTCGACATGTCAGCTCCTCTGGTCAGTCAAATGATCACCGATCTCGAAGCCCGCCTTGGTGTGCAATTGCTCCATCGCACCCAGCAAAAGCCGACCCTTACAGAAGCGGGAGAGCAGTTCTTCGAAACCAGTTCCATGTTGCTCGATGGCTTTCGAGAGGGGCTGGGCAACATCGCTCCGCATCATGCCCATGAGGAAGGCATATTGCGGGTATGGGTGCAATGCAGCTTGGCTTGTGCCCCACTCGCTAAATTCATGAGCCGCTTTCAAGCGGACCATCCAGACATCAAACTTGAGCTTTCGTTCGATGACGAGATCAAACCCAATCAGATTGACGGATTTGACCTCTCTCTTCGTTTGGCTCCACTCGACAGCAAACAGAAACAAGCGCATTTGCTAAAGGAGGTGGAAAGCCGCCTGATCGGCTCAACCTCGCTGGCCCTGGCCTTGAGATCCGCATCGCAATTGTCAGAGCACGACTGGATCAGGCAACCTCTGGTCTCATCGAAGCTGTTGATGCGTCGGCGCGTGTCAGTCCAAACCACTCAGATAAGGGCGCGCCGTCATCTCGTGGTCAACAACAGCGCGATGATCAGTGAACTGGTCGAAGCGGATGCCGGATTTGCAGTGCTGCCGGATGTTGCTATCGATCAGGCCGTTGCAGATGGAACGCTTGTCGACCTGATGCCGGGTTGGATTGCCAGCCGACAGGGGCTCATTGCGACGATATCGCGCGACTGCGGTCAGAAGGCTTTGGCGCGCAAGCTGGCGGATGCGCTTGGAGACTTTCTTCATCACACTGAGCGCCGTTCGATTGTGAATGGTTTGGACCATTGAGAAGTGCTCTGCCGCGCTCTTCCTCGAGCGAAGACCCGCTGCGCGTCTGTTCAGCGTTGCTCAGCGACGGATAGGGGCGACGGATCATTCAGCTGCACTGGGGCTGGTGAATCTTCGTTAAGTCGCTCAACTGCGTATTCAAACCCAGCAGCGGTTTCAGACATTCGGGGTGTGCGATCAGATCTTCGAGCGTATGAGCATCGAGCACTTTGAGGAAGGCGGCTAGTGCGTCCTGCAACAGGACGCGGAACCGGCATTCGTTGATCAGAGGGCAGGTGTTTGTCTCTTCGGAAAAGCACTCGACAATTGTCAGGTTCTCTTCGGTTTGACGCAAGATTTGTCCGACGTTGATGTCGGCGGGATTCTTTGCAAGGCGGATGCCCCCATTGCGGCCTCGAATGGCGTGAATGACCCCGACATGGGCCAGCCGCTGGGCTATCTTGTTGAGGTGATGGCCCGAAATATCATAGGCATCGGCGATTTCAGCGAGGCGAATGGGCTGATCAGGCTTGAGCGCACAATACATCAGCAACCGCATGGCGTAGTTTGAATGCTGGGTCAGTCGCATCGGCTCTCCTCAATCCCCTTCGTACTCAATGTTGATTTCTGCCCGATTCAAGCAAATGCGGAATGTTGACTATTAGACTCCGATTCGGCTCTTTCGAACAGCAATCATGCATTCCCGATCCATGAAGCGCAAAAAACTGTCACCCAGTCCAGCAAGAGACCGGGAATGGACTGGGTGACAGCATCGGCTCTCCTCGTCGGAAAGCGATGGGATATAAATCTGGTCGTTAATTTCAATAATTCGAAAATACTAGAATTTAGCAGTTTCGCACAATTGTCTGATTGCATATGTTGTAGCAGGTAATATAACAAGTATCAAGTTTACTTCTTTATATAGCGCCTTGGCACGGAGGGCAGAATGACGCAACAGGACTCGCAGGCGGTAAACACAGAAACGGAAGTGGTCTCCCGTCTGGAGCATTTTCCCAATGCCTTTTTCGCCATGATCATGGGGCTTGCCGGCTTCACGCTGGCCACCGAACGTCTGGAGAAAAGCCTCGGCCTTGTGCATCAGGCCAGTCTGGTTTTGTTGGTGGTGACAGCCGTGATCTTCGCACTGCTGCTGTCAATTTATGGCTTGAAGGCAATAAGATATCCAGCTGCGGTGAAGTGGGAATGGAACCACCCCGTGCGCATGTGCTTTTTCCCCGCCATTTCCATCGGCCTGATCCTGATGGGAACTGCCATCGGCCCGTTTTCCAAAGGACCGTCGGTCATGCTGTGGGGCGTTGGAACAGCCCTGCATCTTTTCGGCACCCTCGCCGTCGTATCCACCTGGATCGGACAGCGAACGTTCGATACGCCGCAGTTGACCCCGGCCTGGTTCATCCCGGCAGTTGGCAATATACTGGTGCCGATCGTCGCGGGCCACTTGGGCTTTGTTGAAATCGGTTGGTTCTTCTTTTCAGTCGGCATCATTTTCTGGATCGTGCTTCTAACCCTTGTCTTTAACCGGCTCATTTTTCATCACCCGCTGGCAGAACGCCTGCTGCCGACGCTGATGATCCTGATCGCGCCTCCTGCTGTCGGCTTCGTGGCTTATGTCACCATGACCGGTGCGCTCGATCCCTTTGCTCGAATTCTTTATTATTCCGGCGTCTTCTTCCTGCTCATCATCCTGTCCCAATTGCCAAAGCTCTCCCGCATCCAGTTTGCCATGTCGTGGTGGGCCTACAGCTTTCCGATGGCGGCTCTGACCATTTCGACTTTGCTGTATGCGGAAAAGACGCAATCGGAAATGCACGAAATCGCCGGCATCGCATTCTTCGGCCTGCTCGTGCTGATTATTATCGGTCTGCTGGCCAGAACGGCAAAGGGCATTGCTCGTCGGCAAATCTGCAAACCGGAATAGCCGACACTAGACTCAAATAAGAACAAATACCGCTTGGCACACGATCGTGCAGCGACCCGCCATTGGCGGGAAGATGGCGCGGATTTTCGTGCCAAGCAGGTTTCGTGATGATGCGACGATTTATACCGACTTTATCCTCACCTATTTCGTCAAAAAATATCCATATGTTTCAATTACTTAAACGGTAGAAAAATTTACCAGCCACCAAACACCTCCTTATACTTTTGTACGAATGATCATCCTCAAAGACTGAAATATCTACTAAGGGTATGTACCTCCATGTTCAGGACGCGACAAAGAGACGCGACAAGGCATTGGGTAGGCTGTCCACGTGGGAGGTGGGAGTGGCTTTATTTGCTGACTTCAGCAACGACACACCAAACAGCAAAATCTGTCAGGCTCCAAGCCTGAAACAGGACGCATGCCTTCGCACTTATCGCACCAAAGGCGCTATCGATAGCGATCGATACCACAAGGCATCCTTGTGCCCCGCTTGCTCCTCTTATCGTCCGTCCACGTCCTTTCTGCTTCATGCGAAAAATCAGATCGATCCCCTCCGCCGCTGCGGAGGGAAGAAAGATCGCCTCTTTACTCACATGATTGCATTTCGGCCACGCGTGACCCGCTCCCAATCCGCATGGCTCCCCGTATATGAGAGAATCCTGACAGGAGAATACAAGAATGGGTAAGTTTGGAACACTGGAAGAACGCGTCCGTTGCCAGTTCCTTATGAACAAGGTCATGAAGGTCGAGGATACGCTCGACATGTTCAAGGACGGCATGAACCTTGGCTGGTCCGGGTTCACCCCGGCGGGCTATCCGAAGGCGATCCCCATTGCTCTGGCTGATTATGTCGAGGAAAACAATCTGCAGGGGAAGATGCGCTTCAACCTGTTCATTGGTGCATCTGTCGGCGCAGAGACCGAAGACCGCTGGGCTCAGCTGGATATGATCGACCGGCGCTGGCCCTACCAGACTGGCCGCAACATCGCCAAGGCCATCAACGAGGGTCGCATTCGCATGGGTGACAAGCACTTGTCGCTCTTTGCTCAGGATCTGGCCTATGGTTATTACACCAAGGACACCAAGTCTGGTAAGCTCGACGTTGCAATCATCGAAGTATCCGGCGTTACGGAAGATGGTGCCCTGATCCCGTCCGCGTCCGTTGGCGTGATCCCGGAACTCATCCAGACCTGCGACAACATCATTCTCGAAGTCAACACGGCGATGCCATCGTTCGAAGGCATGCATGACATCATGGTGTTGCATGCACCTCCGCACCGCGAAATCATTGGCATCACCAAAGCGAACAGCCGCATCGGCATGCAGTGCGTTCCTTGTGATCCGTCCAAGATCGTCGCTATTGTCGAATCCGAGTATACCGACAAAGGCCGTGCGCTGTCTGGTGCTGACGAAGGCTCTATCGCCATCGCCGGTCACCTGCTCTCCTTCTTCGAAGACGAAGTGAAGGCCGGCCGCCTGCCCCACAACCTGCTGCCGCTGCAGTCCGGTGTGGGCTCCATCGCCAACGCGGTTGTCGGTGGCCTTGCGAAGGGCCCCTTCTATGACCTTAGCGTCTATACCGAGGTGCTGCAGGATGGCATGCTGGATCTGTTCGACTCCGGGCGCCTCAGTTACGCCTCCTCCTGCTCGCTATCACTCTCTGAGCACGAAGGCATGCCACGCTTCATCGAGAAGCGGGAGTTCTATCAGGACAAGATTATCCTGAGACCGTTGTCGATTTCCAACAACCCCGAGGTCGCCCGGCGTCTTGGTGTGATTGCGATGAACACCCCGATCGAGATCGACATGTATGGCCATGCCAACTCGACGCTCGTCGGCGGCACACGCATCGTCAACGGCATCGGCGGGTCTGGTGACTTCCTGCGCTCGGGCTTCCTGAAGATCATGCATACCCCTTCGGTTCGCCCAACCAAGACCGACCCGACCGGCATCAGCTGCATCGTGCCGCATGCCCAGCATATCGACCATACCGAGCATGACCTCGACGTGGTCGTGACCGAGCAGGGTCTGGCTGACCTTCGTGGTCTCTCGCCAAGGGACCGTGCCCACTCGATCATCAACAATTGCGCCCATCCGGACTACGCAGACATCCTCAACGAATATTTCAATATGGCCGAAAAGGATTGTCTTGCTCGGGGTGTTGGCCACGAGCCGCAGCTTTGGGATTGCGTCTTCAAGATGCAGCTCAATCTGGCAAAGAACGGCACCATGAAGATCAAGGATTGGGACGTCAAACTCGATCTGTGCGAATAAGCTCGACGGCGCGAGGCAGGCCAAAGGCCCTGACCTTGTCATTGGGATAATGAGGAAGAACGGCGAGCTTTGGCTCGCCGTTTTTTTACATGAAGACTATTATCGTTGAAATTTCATATAGTTAAGCTGAAACATTGAAGGTTCGATTCGCCGACTTAATGTCGTGATTCATGCATTTGAGAGATTGATTCAGCTTGCTGAGAGTCCGATTCAAGTTCCTTACAAAGTGATTCAGACCAGCCGCCCGGAGTTACGCCTTGCAAATGCGAGGCTTTTGCCAGCGCCTTAACAAACTCCTGTCGCAATCGCTCAAATTTTTGATCCGCGATCAACGCTTTCATAAGCATGACCGAACAAAGCGGTGCAGTCTTTGAATTTTCGGTCCGTGCCGAATGCCGATGAGCCCAGAGCTGTCGAACTCACTCATAGTGAACGAAGGCTAAACGCAAAGGAACCACACCCCAGTTTTTGCCGTGAGAACAACAGCTTGCGATGCGGCCAGTCCAGCATGAGAGAAAACGCGTAACCTTGCCCGCAGCCGCTGTTGAGCAGGGTTAATGAACACTGAACTCTCAGTCCAAAAACTCAAGTAATTTCAAAGACCTTCTTTAAAACGCAGCCGTAACCTGAACCTCAAATTCAAGACGAGAGGTTCGAGTTGAGCGTTCGCACCAACATTTCCAGATATCAAGCCGTGGGAAGCATGGCCTTGGGGGTGCTTTACAGCATACTGTTCAGCACTGGCCATGCTGGCGCCACAGGCACCTTCATGCAGGTTCGCGAACTGACAAGTATTCCAGCAGGACATGCTTACTATTGTGCAAGCAACCCCAAAGCCTGTGCGCGATATGGCCGTGGTGTCATAGCGCTCACACAACAAAGCTGGGATCAGCTCGTTGAGATCAACGCCCGTGTAAATCGATCCATTACTCCGGTTGAAGATGGCATCGACGACACATGGTCGGCCTACGTCAGCCAGGGGGACTGCGAAGATTATGCCCTCACCAAACAGCGTGAGCTGTTGCGCGCCGGTTGGCCATCAGATGCTCTTTTGCTAACGACGGCCTATCTGAATGATGGAACCTATCACGCTGTCTTGCTGGTTCGCACCGATTGGGGCGAGTTCGTGCTCGACAACCTCAACCCTGAAATCCTGCCATGGCAGGATGTGAGATATCACTGGAACAAGCGTCAGGCGGTGGGCAATCCGCATGCCTGGCAACGCATTGCCGGGGCACCGGTCACCAGCGCAGACCAGCCACTTGCCGGGCTTCAACTGCGCCCAGCACAGCCCTAGAGGCACACAGAAATTGGTGGCAAGCAGCCACAGCCTCTTACTCCCGGAGGTAAAGACGACTGCATCGATTGCAGTGTCGGGACTATGGACCCTTTGATGATCTGGCGGAGGAGACCCCCAAGCATTCGGCAGGGCCATATTCAGGGAGACCAATCCAACCTGAGCTGGGACGGCTCACTCACACGCTGTCCTCACTGACCCCGGACTTTGTTCGGGGTCCTTCTTGTTTTCTGCGTATGTTTTTCATCAGCATTTCCCAACCGGTGCAATTGGTCTTATGAAGAGAGACCAAACACATAAGGGAATCATGACACATGCCGCATAAGCCTGACGGGAAAACAACCAACGTCGCCATCGTCGGCGCTGGTGCGGCGGGCTTGATGGCCGCCGATCATCTTTCTGCCCTCCGGCCCGATCTTGCCGTAACGCTTTTTGATGCCATGCCCTCTCCAGCGCGCAAGATCCTGATGGCTGGCAAGAGCGGCCTCAACATTACCCATAGCGAAGGCCTCTCTGATCCCGCACGCTTTGCCAAACGTTATGGTGCACACGCTGACTGGATGGCACCAATGCTGGATGCGTTCGGGGCCGCTGAAGTTGTCGCATGGATGTCCGAGCTTGGTCAGGAAAGCATCACCGGATCATCGGGGCGCGTGTTCCCCACCAGCATGAAGGCGTCGCCACTGTTGCGGGCTTTGATGCGCCGGCTCGAGGCGCGTGGCGTTACGCTCGTCCCGCGCCATCGCTGGCGTGGATGGGACGAGACGGGGCAACTGGTTTTCTCGACTGGTCAGGACAGCCCCCCTTCTTCCGTACAAGCTGATGCGACACTCCTGGCGCTGGGTGGGCCGAGTTGGTCACGCCTTGGCACCGACGGCGCCTTTCTCCCAGTGCTCGCAGAGCTTGGCCTTGAAACCAGCCCCTATCGCCCGGCAAATTGTGGATTTGATGTAGACTGGCCGGAAGACTTCATCGACCGCTGGGCCGGTCAACCGGTAAAATCGGTCCGGCTGCATTTTGATGGACAGTCTGTACCGGGGGATTTCGTTATCACCCGCAATGGCATTGAAGGCGGCCCGGTCTATGCACTCTCGGCGGCTTTGCGCGACCAGATCGAAGCAAAGGGCGAAGTGCAGCTCGTCATCGACCTGCGCCCAAACCAAAGCGAAGACGAGCTTGTCGCTCGTCTCTCGCGACCGCGCGGCAAGCAATCAATGGCCAACCATTTGCGCAAAAGTGCCAAGTTGCAGACCGTCGAGACCGCGCTGCACAAGCTGCTCACCGACCGGGATGTGATGTCCGATCCCGAGCGCCTTGCCCGGAGCCTCAAGACATTGTCCCTACCCTTGCTGCGCCCTCGCCCGCTGGATGAGGCGATCAGCACGGCAGGCGGCGTGTCGGTTGATACATTGGATGACCAACTGATGGTCAAGGCAAGACCGGGGCTGTTCTTGGCTGGCGAGATGCTGGACTGGGAAGCACCCACAGGGGGGTATCTGCTCACCGCGTGCCTTTCGCAAGGCTACAGGGCTGCCAAGGGCATTGATGATTATCTCGCCAAGGCCTGATCAGGTGCAGCTCTTCAAGGCAAAGTCGATATAAAGCTCTCTCAGGCGTTTGGCGACCGGTCCGGGTTTGCCATCGCCAATCGGCTTGCCATCAAAACTGACAACCGGCGTGACGAAGGTTGAGGCGGAGGTGATAAAGGCTTCGGCTGCGGCTTCTACTTCTTCAGGCGTGAATTTGCGTTCTTCAACCACGATGCCCGTTTCCTCTGCAAGCGCAAGAACCGCCTTGCGGGTAATGCCGTGCAAGATCTGGTTGCTGAGATCGCGGGTGATGAGCTTGCCTTCGCTCGTCACGATATGGGCATTGTTCGACGTCCCCTCAGTGACGAAACCGTCTTCAATCATCCAGGCATCATTGGCTCCGGCATTGAGAGCGGCCTGTTTGGCGAGCGAAGCCGGCAGCAGACCGACGGTCTTGATATCGCGCCGTTGCCAGCGAATGTCGGGCAGGGAAATCACTGAAAGGCCAGTCTCGGCTGCTGCGGACTTGATCACTGGACGGCTCTGGGAGAACATGACGAGAGAGGACTTGGCGTCCTTGGGAAAGGCGAAGTCACGATCCGCAACCCCGCGTGTTACTTGCAGATAGAGGCCACCTTCCTCGACATCATTGCGCTCCAACAATTCACGCTGGATCTGCTCGATCTCTTCCATCGAGCAAGGCGCGGCCATGTCGAGCTCGCGAAGGGAGCGCTCGAGGCGGGCCAGATGAGCCTCATTGTCCACCAGCTTTCCGCCCAGAATGGTCGAGACTTCATAGACCCCGTCGGCAAACAGGAACCCTCGGTCAAAGATCGAAATGGTAGCCTTTTCCTCTGGCAAGAATTCTCCATTCACATAGACTGTGCGTGACATTTGGGGCCTTTCCTGACGCTGCGGGGAAACTGGGTTTATCCGATCAAAGACACGGGTCGGATCAGAGGACTGATTGAGCCATCCCAACTCGGATGTGGCGGGATCGACGCGATCGCTTGCGACCAGCTTAGGGTCTGCCTTGCAGCTTGACAATCACTCGTCTCGCGCCCAGCATTTCTTGCACCGGTTATTCACCTTTATCGAATATTGCAGACAAGCGTCTGGGAATCATGTCCCAGCTATGCAAGAAGGAGCGCATGGTCTGCGAGGCCATGCATCTACACCTGTTTCCAGACGACCCGATTTCGAGTGATCCTCTTGCCATGACCTCCAAAGCTGCCATTTTCACCCCCAAACAGCTTGCGATCGGTTCGATCATTGTTGCGGTTCTGGTGTTGGGTTTGAAATATCTGGCCTACGCCATGACCAACTCGGTCGGGCTCTATTCGGATGCTCTGGAATCCATCGTCAATCTGGCTGCGTCCATCGCCGTGGCAATTGCCATCTGGCTGAGAGACAAGCCCGCCGATCACAATCATCCCTATGGCCACGACAAGGCGGAGTATATCTCCGCCGTCCTTGAGGGCGTTCTGATTGTTCTGGCGGCCGTTGCGATTTTCATGGAAGCGAGCGAGGCCCTGCTACATCCGCGTGCGCTCGATATTCCGGTGCTCGGGCTTGGTCTCAATGCCTTGGCAGGTGTTTTGAATGGCGGCTGGGCGATGGTTCTCATCCGGCTTGGCCGCAAGATGCGCTCACCGGCGCTGGTGGCTGATGGCAAGCATCTCTTCACAGACGTGATTTCATCGCTCGGCATTCTCGTCGGCATCGTCATCGCGTTGGTCTCGGGGTTGAATTGGCTCGATCCGCTGCTCGCCTTACTGGTGGCGATATTGATCTTGTGGACCGGGTGGGGCCTCATTCGAAACTCTCTGGGGGGCCTGATGGACGAGGCAGTCGACGAGGAAGAGCTTGAACACATCCAGCAGGTGATCACAGATCATGCGCACGGTGCGATCGAAGCCCATGATTTGAGAACGCGTCATGCAGGCAGAATCACCTTCATCGAGTTTCATCTGGTCGTACCAAGCAACATGACCGTCTTTAGCGCGCACGAAATCTGCGACAAGATTGAGGACGGGCTGGAAGCGGCCATTTCCAGCGCCCATGTGGTCATCCATATTGAGCCGGAGGACAAGGCCCACGAGCCAAACGCCGATGGCAGCATGGTGATCTGACGCCTAGTTTTGGCCTCCGAACCGGGCCTTCCAGCGCTTCACACGCTCCTGATCCCTTGCTTCATAGTCGGCAACCGCTTGCGGCAAGGCGCGGCCAGAGGCGCTCTGGTCTTCAGCCCAATCGGTCATCCGCATGGTATACCAAGCGGTGATCCCGCCTTCAGGGCGCGCGTCAAATCTCGGAAAAGGTGGATCGAATGCCGGATCGGCCTGCCATTTGTGTGGCAGTTCGGGTTCGATGACCAAAGCTCGTGCAAGGCCTATGATATCGGCCTTGCCTGACGCGATGGCGTCTTCGGCATCATGCCTCTTTTTGAACCCGCCGGTGACCATCAGCGGCTTGGCGGTCAGTTTCTTTGCCTTCTCGGCAAAAGATAAAAAATATGGCCCGCCACCGCCCGCATCGGATGCGGATTTGGCTCCGGGAAAATAGGTGCCGCCGCTGATATCGATGAGATCGATAGATGTTGTCTCAAGCGAAGTGACCAGTTGCAGGGCTTCTTCTTGAGAAAAACCACCTTCGAGCTGATCTGTTGCGTTGATCTTGATCGCTATGGGAAAGTCTGGTCCCACCGTCTGACGGACGGCGGCGACTGTTTCGAGGATCAGTCGCATACGGTTCTCAAGCGATCCGCCATAATCGTCGGTGCGTTTGTTGAACAATGGGGAGAGGAACTGGCTGAGCAGGAAGCCGTGTGCAGCATGGATTTCGGCACCGCCAAAGCCAAAGTCCCGCGCAAGAACAGCTGTTGCGGCGAAGTCTTCCGGCAGCGCTCTGATCTCCTCAAGGCTGAGGGCATCGCACTGAAGACCGGGCAGGTCGAGTGCGCTAGGGCCTTTGGGCGTGCTGATTGGAGCGTGCGCCATGGCGCCTGCATGGCCCAGTTGAAGCCACAACAGCGCCCCTTCTGCCGCTCCAGCCTCAGCCAACGCTTTAAAAGGCGCAGGATCCTGATCCATTGACAGAACCAGATTGCCCGGCTTTTCGGCAAAGTGGCCATTGCCCTGCACCTCACCGATGATCGCTGCGGCTAGTCCACCCTCGGCCCAGCGGGCATACAGACGCATCTGCTCTCTGGTGGGCAAGCCGCATCCGTCCCCAAGCGAATCCGACATGGCGGATTTGATAATGCGATTCTTGAGCATTACCCCGCACGGCAACCGCAGTGGCTCAAACAAAGGGCTGTTGTCATTGGCGGAGGTGGTGACGTCATCGATCATGAAAATCCCTTGGTTTCTTGCAAGAATCCTTAAAATACAAAGCCAGTATGAGGACAGGAGGTACAGGTTTCAACCGCAGGCCGATGCCGACGCAATGAGACCCCATGCCTTTGACTGATTTACAGCCGCTCAGGCCTTCGCTAGCCTGCCGTTAACGTAACATGCAGCCAACAGCAAAAGCGAGACTTCCCAGATGAGCCTTCCTGCCCTCTTTGATCCCCTTCGCCTGCCCGTCGTGGCCTCACCCATGTTCATCATTTCCAATCCGGCGATGGTCGTTGCCCAGTGTAAAGCTGGCATCGTGGGGTCCTTCCCGGCCCTCAATGCCCGGCCGCAAGAAGCGCTTGATGGTTGGTTGACTGAAATTGAAGAGGCGCTCGACGCCCACAATCAGGCCAATCCGGATAGTCCAGCCGCACCCTATGCGGTCAACCAGATCGTTCATCGTTCCAATGACCGATTGATGGCGGACCTTGAGGTCTGCGTGAAACATCAGGTGCCGATTGTCATCACCTCACTGGGCGCGGTGGAGGCAGTGAACGAGGCCGTGCATTCCTATGGTGGCATCGTGCTCCATGATGTCATCAACAATCGTTTTGCTCGAAAAGCCATCGAAAAGGGCGCGGATGGTCTGATTGCCGTGGCTGCGGGTGCAGGCGGTCATGCTGGCACCTTGTCTCCACTCGCCCTGATTGGCGAAATCCGCAGTTGGTTTGATGGCCCGCTTCTGTTGTCCGGTGCCATATCAACCGGCTCTTCCATTCTCGCCGCACAAGCCATGGGGGCCGATCTTGCCTATATGGGATCAGCCTTCATCGCATCCAAAGAAGCCAACGCCGAAGAGGCCTACAAGCAAATGGTCGTGGACTGCGCAGCGGACGACATCATCTACACGGACAAATTCACCGGGGTGCATGGCAATTACCTTAAGCCTTCGCTGGTTGCTTCAGGCATAGATCCTGCTGAGCTTTTGAAAGAGGAGCGCAGTGCGATGGACTTTGCCAAGGCCCCCGGCAGCGAGGCCAAGGCGTGGAAGTCGATCTGGGGCTCTGGTCAGGGCATCGGCACGGTGAAGGCCGTTGAGTCCATTTCCGATATCGTCACGCGCCTCACAGCGGAGTATGATGCTGCCAGAGCCCGGCTTCTTGCCTGAACCGGCTCCCCTGATAGCCCCGATCTCCAACGCCTGTTTGAGAAGGACAATCGCATGGCAACCGTACTTTACGCCGGGCTTCTGGCCCTTCTGTTTGTGGGCCTTTCCGCTCGTGTCATTCAAGGACGCTATCGCTATCGTGTGGCGCTGGGTGATGGCGGACAGGACGATATGCAAAGGCGCATTCGCAGCCATGGCAACTTTGTCGAATATACGCCGATGTTCCTGATTCTGCTGGCCCTCGTCGAGTATCACGGTCTGCCCTCGCTGGCAGTGCACGGACTTGGCAGCCTCTTTCTGGTTGGGCGTCTGTCTCATGCTTATGGCGTCGGGGTCAAGGAAAGGATCGGCAAGGGGCAGTTGCAGCACCGTATCTATCGGTTCAGCGGCATGCTGTGCACTTTGTTTGCGATCAGCTTTGCAGCGCTCATTCTGCTGGCCCAATTCACCTTTGACACGATGGAATGATCAGCGGATGCAACGCGCATCGCGAACAATGGCATCGGGACAAAAATATTCCATTTTGGGGGAAGTACCTTGGTCGGAGCGAGAGGATTCGAACCTCCGACCCTCTGGTCCCAAACCAGATGCGCTACCAGGCTGCGCTACGCTCCGTACCTTCGGTGGAGGCGCTTATAGCCTTCCCCTTGCCCGATGGCAAGGGCCAATCTGTGCAATTCCATGAAGAGGTTGAGATTTCCACGTTTCCTATTGCACCAGCTTTCCGGCTTCAGCCTGACGACATGAGCACTTCGGGTTCACAGGCCCCTTTTGCCTTGTGAAAAAAACGCCTAACGGGCATTGCGTCCCTCAATCCCGTTATGTATAGAAAGCCTACTCTGGACGTGGGCTGATTTGCCTGTTGTCCTGCTGGGGTGTGGCCAAGTGGTAAGGCATCGGTTTTTGGTATCGTGTATCGTAGGTTCGAATCCTACCACCCCAGCCAATTCTCTTCCATTCAATTGAATAAGCAAGCCGAGCTTCTTTGCCATTGGCGCCTGAGTCTGCAAACGGTCTCATCGCTTATCCTCGAGCGGCCGGGCCTGGCTCAAAGAAATAGAAATAGCACAGCGACGGCAGCTCCGCTCAAAATCAGCAGACCAAGCACGGCCAGCAACCCGTCCCGAACGATAAGAGCGGTGGCAAGAAGGCTCACTGCGGCCCCGAGGATCGATGAGGAGAAGGGAATCAGCTCCATAAATGGCATCGTCAGCCCGCAGAGCATACAGACCAGCTTCATCAGCGTCCGTGCCGGTGGTTGAACCAGAAACGAAAAGCGTTTTTTGGTGAATCGGTCGATATAACCCGCCGGCTTTTGCAGCGATGTCATAGCGGACCTGAATTTCTCCGTATCCACCTTGCGCCTCAGAAGCCATCCGGGAAACCAGAATTGTTCTCGCCCAAGCAGGGCCTGAAATGACACCAGCGCAATGGTAATCCCCAGAAAAGACGATGCTGTCGGAATACCGCTCAGAGGCGATACCGCAAGCAAGGCAGGCACGAGGATCAGCGCAACATAGGACTCTGCGCCGAGGGTATCCATTGCCTCCCCGACCGACGTCTTTTCTCCATTCGCCGCTTCATTCGTCTGTTCTAGAATGGAAACGACGGAAGCATCCTGCTCAGTGGTCTTGGTCGATTGGTCAGACATTTGTCCCTTTGGCAATCGTTTCAGCATATCAGCCTTGGTGAAACACAAGCAGTCATCCACTGCCCTTTCAACAAGAACCCTTGAAGGTGGCAATTGGTTCCCCCGTGGGGTTTCAAAAAATCGACGGTCGACAGCCCGAATGTGCCAAGCCTTTCACCCATGCCTCCCTGCTTTGCTCTCAAGGGTCGTGACGGCTAGACAAATGCGCTCATCTTGACGAAGCACGTAGTTTTGTTCATTGCCTCGGCGGAGATAAGTCACTATATTTCTTGTATCTTTGAAGCTTTCTTGTCGTTCATGGGCCAATTGCATGGTTTGCCCAAAAGACAGAAATGAACCCTGCGAGGGACCGGCTCTATCCTGACCTTTTTCGAGGTTGTCATAGACTTCGATGCTCTCAGCTCACTTTTGTGATCGATTGGACCTCATGCCAAAAACAATATCGGAAATCGCTGCTGCAACAGGATATTCCAGAACGACAATCACCCTGGTTTTAAAAGGACAGGCAAAGACCTATCGCATCAGCGATCAGGCCCAGAAGACCATTGAGCAATATGTCGCCGACCATGGTGGCTATACGATCAACCAGACGGCGCGCAATTTGAAAATGAAGCGCAGCTATACGGTCGGATTTGTCGTGCCGGATCTGGCCAACACCTTTTTTGCCAATCTCATCGCCTATCTTGAGGTTATGTGTCGCGCCGAGGATCTCGTGCTGATCACGACGTCGAGCGGTGAAGACCCTGACCTGGAACTCAAGGCCATCAACAGCATGCTGGGACGCGGCGTTGACGGTTTGATCATTGCCCCCTGTTCTCAAAAAAGCTTTACCGCAGGACTGAAACGGGCCAAAAAGACACCATTGGTCGCAATCGACCGTTACTATCCGGACGTTTCAGCCCCCTTTATCTCAAGCAATCATTCCGAGAGCGCCCGTATGATCACCAAGCGCATAGCCGAGCATGGCTGCTCGCGCATTGCGCTCCTGTGCGGTCATCCGGAAAATCCAAGTATCGAGTATCGTATCGCCGGTTTTCGCGAAACGGCGCGTGAAGCAGGCTTGAGCGATGAAGATGCCGTGGTCCTGTCAGTTTCGGACGACAGCATCGAAGCAGGCAAGGAACTTGGTGCGATGCTGCTCGCAGACAATCAGGAGCTGCCGCCAGCCATTCTCTGCTCGTCTCTTCTGGTCTTGGAAGGTGTTCTGGATCAGCTCAAGTCACAGCTGGGTCAGGTTCCGTCCGATCTTGTCATCGGCACGTTCGACTATGACGGCTTGCTGGAGTTTTTGCCCAATCTCGTCTTCGCGATCAAGCAGAATGAAGAGGGACTGGCCCAGTCCATTTTCGCGCAATTGAAATCGCAAATGGACAAACTAGAAATGGATATCGAGCCACAGATCATCGATACAAGACTCGTGCGGCTTTCCTCTCGCAGCCAACATGCGGATGCTGGCTGAGGCGATCCACTGGCAGGAACAGGCGCGGTCCGGCTCCGGTAAGATGAGACACGGCACAATCTGGCCCCCAGCTGTTCACAAAGACAGAATTGTTTTTGCCGCTCTCTGGCCATTCATGGCCTCAGTTCGTAAAACAACGACAGGTCCGAACCGGAGGAACGCCTGATGTCGACTGCAATCATTATCCCAGCCCGCTATGGTTCAAGCCGCCTGCCCGGCAAGCCGATGCTCGGCATTCTCGGCTTGAGCATGCTCGAACGTGTCTGGCGCATTGCGAATGCGACGACCGGGTGCTCCCGCGTCGTTATCAGCACCGAGGATCAGCGTGTTGTCGACCATGCCAAGACGTTCGGAGCGGAAGCCGTCCTGACACCAGAATCTTGCCGCAACGGAACGGAGCGGACGTTTGCGACCATCGAAGCGGCCAACATCGAAGCGGACGCCGTGATCAACTTTCAGGGCGATGCGGTCCTGACCCCGCCGTGGGTGCTGCAGTCGATGATTGACGAATTCGAGAAGGCCGAAGGTGATTTCGATCTCGTCACCCCGGCAACAAAGCTCACTGCCGAGGCGCTCGAAGCGCTGCGCGAGAGCAAAAAGGTCAATCCTGCAAGCGGCACGACCGTGGTGTTCGATGCCAAACAGAATGCGCTCTATTTCTCCAAAACCATCCTGCCCTATTTCAGAAGTCAGGGCTTTGCGTCTGTCTATCGCCACATCGGGCTTTATGGCTATCGGGTCCCGGCGCTCAAACGCTATGTGTCCCTGCCCCCCTCTCCGCTTGAACAAACTGAAGGTTTGGAACAGCTGCGCGCCCTTGAAGCTGGCATGACGGTGCGCGTGGTCATTGTCGACTATCGCGGGCGCACCCATGCGTCTGTTGATGCCGCAGAAGACATCACAATCGCCGAAGAGATCATCCGCCGCGAAGGCGAACTGGTTGAAGGGAGCAAGGCATGAAGGTGATTCTTGTCAGACACGGCAACACGTTCGGTCCCGAGGACAAGGTCGTCTGGGTCGGTGCGCGCAGCGATCTTGATCTTGTCGAGAAAGGCAAGGAACAGGCGGCAGCTGTTGGCGAGGCACTTAAGCAAAGTGGCCTCAAGCCATCGGTGATCTGTTGCGGCCCGCTGAAGCGCACCATCCAAACCACGGATATCGCGTCCAAGCATGCCGGATGGTCCGACGTACCGATTGAGATTACCGATGCCCTGAAGGAAATCGATTATGGCGACTGGGAAGGCAAGAGCAACGAGGACATTCGCGCCGAATTCGGAGACGCAGCGATAGACGCATGGCAAAAAGACAGTGTCTGGCCGGAAGGGTTGGGATGGCTGCCGGGGGCAGAGGTCATTCAGTCCAACTGGAACGCCATGATGGTCTCGATTGAGGGCCGATATGGACTGGATGCGGTCGCCGTGATCGTCACCAGCAACGGCATACTGAGGCTGGTCGCCCCGCGATATGGCATTTCGGCATCTGATGCCAAGGTCGGCACAGGGCATATTTGCCTGATAGAAGACGGCGTGGTCAAAGTCTGGAATTCCAAAACACTCTCCTGAAACCGCCAGCCTCCACCCGACGGCATATTGTTTCGGCCCTCCTTCCGGGCCGATCCAATCAGTTTGCCCCGCTCCTCTGATCTCAACCAGAGGAGCGGGACACGCTCACCAAATCTACTTTTTCACCAGCCCACGGATCTTGCGGTCAGCTGACTGCAGCAAGCCGAAAGCTTCGAACTTGGCGTTGTGCAATTGCATCACGTCGCCGGTGTCGGGTTCAACGAGGTCCTTGATCCGCGACATGGTCTGGCCCGCCTCGACAAGATCCTTGAACGTTCCTGCAGCAACAGCACCCACGATGGCACCACCGAGGAGAACGGGCTCGGCCGTCTCGGGAAGTGCGATCTTGAGGCCGGTTGTGTCGGCAAGAATGCGGCGGAAGAGACTGCTCTGCGCTGCACCGCCACTGAGCACCAGCGTATCAATCTCGACGCCAGACTTGCTGAGCGCTTCAACGATCTGGCGCGTGCCATAGCAAAGGCCACAAAGACCCGCGACGTAGAGCCTGACAAGGCCATTGGCCGATGCATCAAGTGTGAGACCAGAAATCACGCCGGTCGCTTCAGGGTCGGCATAGGGAGCGCGGTTGCCAAGAAACTCGGGCACGACCTGAAGATCCTGAGCCAGCCAAGCCACCTTATCCATGGAGCCTGCGAGTTTGAGAGCCTGTTCTTCAAGATGCACGAGGATCGGCTTGTCGCCTGCGGCCGCTTTCACCTCGGCATAGGCCGGATGGAGCGTAATCAGGTGATCGAGGGCCGCGCCATAAGCCGACTGCCCCCCTTCGAGCAGCCAGTATCCCGGCACCATGGCACCATGATAGGGCCCCCAGACGCCGTCAACGAAGGTCGCGTCCTTGGCCAAAGCCATCGCGCAAGCTGATGTCCCCATGATCAGGGACATCTGTTTCTCCGGTTCAAGGGTCGTGCCGTCGGGCAGACGACCGGCAAAGGTTCCCACGCCACCGCTGTGGGCATCAATGAGAGAGGCCCCGACCGGCGTACCGGCACTAAGCCCCAATTCGTCGGCCGACTTTTCGGTCAACCCATTGCCAAGAGGCGTTGCGATATCGACAATCTCGCTGCCGATACGGGCAAAATTTTTGTTGGTCAGGTCACCCAGACCGATGGAATGGAAATAGTCCGCATCCCACTTCTTCTCATGGGCCATATAGGTCCATTTGCAGGTGACCGTGCATACCGAGCGGGCGGTCGAGCCGGTGGAGCGCCATGACAGGAAATCTGCAAGATCAAAGAAATGCCCCGCTGCCGAGAAGACATCTGGCTTGTGTTCTTTGAGCCAGAGCAATTTGGGCGTTTCCATTTCAGGTGAAATGGTGCCGCCGACATAATTGAGAACTTCGTAGTGGCCGCAATTGATGCGGTGCGCCTCTTTGATCGCACGATGATCCATCCAGACGATGATATTGCGCTCGGGATCATCAGACGGCCCCACGGGGAGCGGCGTGCCTTGGGAATCGAGCACCACCAGAGAACAGGTGGCATCAAAGCCAACGCCCTTGACCTCAGAGGGATCCTTTATGCCGGCATCAGCAAGGACCTTGCGTGTGCAATAGCAGATTGACTGCCAGATATTTTCAGAGGACTGCTCGACGATATGCCCGTCTTCGCGCCAGGTCTGGATGTCTTTTTTCGCAACACCAAGCAGCGTTCCGCTCTCGTCAAATAGGCCGGCGCGTGCGCTGCCGGTTCCTACGTCAATGCCGATGAAATAATTGCTCACGCTCATGTCTCCACTTTACGGAATGAGATGGCTCCCCTTCCGCGCTTTCGATTTCGAAAATCTGTCTGTGTAAGAACCGTGGAATTTGTGCTTAACGAAATTCCCATGCGATGGCACTGCCAACCTTGGGTCGGCAGCGCCTGATTTTATTAAACAACCCTCTTAAGGGCAGATCAGGACTTGAGCGGTCCGCCATCAGCGGCGGTTCCGCAAAGGCTGACTTCCATGCCGAGTTCGCTTGCAAGCGCGGCTTTGGTTGCCATGGCCTGATCGGCAGCATCGGCATCGGTTGCGTAGACCACCTGAATGTGGTTGGCCTTATGGCGCGCCATCATCTGGTCACGGGTAACGCCGTAAAGAACGCCATGCATCATGGGCCAGGCATAGTCCGTCTGGGTCCAGCGACGCTCGGTTTCTTCTTCAGGCAACGAGATCGCCTTACCGCGGCCAAGGTCCATTTTCAGCTTGCCATCTTCAACGAAGATGCGCGACCAAACGATTTCGCCGGGCTTGGCGATACCGCGCAAGGTGCCGCCACCTGCGGGAAAGAACATGGCGGGTTGCCGCATGGAGGAACTCATGCTGTACCCGCCATGATGGGCTGCCGGAGCAGCTCCAGAAATCTCGAACACCCAGACATACTCGTCCGTCGTGCCCGACTGATCAAAGTCACCCCAGCGCAGATCGTGCAGCGTGGTCTCCACTGGCTGGCCGAGCGCACGATGAATACGATTGGTCATCAGGGCATCAAGACCGGCGCACTCATCCACTTCGTTGAAATGCACAACAGCTTGTCCATCGCGAATGACCTCGCCTTTGGCATTCTTGACCGGCGGGCGTTCATCATTGTTGAGGAGGCCTTCGACAAGGTCGGAGGCAGGCAGAAGGTCTTTCAGGCCCTGCTGATACTGGATGCCGATAGTCTCACAGCCGAAGTCTTCAGCAATGCGGACCGCGGCAATGTACATTTTGCACTGCAGCAGCACCTGCTCTTCGATGAGATCCGTCGCACCGTCCTTGCCATAATGGAAGGTGATGCCGCTCTTGACGAGCCAGTCATAGGCTTCGCGTGCGTCTTCATCGGAGACCTGCGTGGTGGCGTAATAGAGCGCGGATTGGGACAGGCGTTCCTTGAAGATGCCGAGGGGGAACAGCATTTCATCGGGAATGATGGCATTATACATGCCCATGCAGCCTTCATCGAAAATGCCCATGATGGAGCGTTTTTCGCGCAGATCGCCTGCAATATCCTTGGCCAGAGACACAGCCTTTTGGTTTGCGGAAGGCGTGTAGGCGGTGACGTGGCTGGTATCGTGGGAGACGGATCCGGTTTTCAGCCATTCACCGAGGCGTTCGATAAACCACTCGTCCTCGAAGTCGACACTCCAGAGCGAGGAATATTTCACGCCAGCTTTGGTCAGCGAGCCGTTCAGGTTGAGCAGGCCAACCAAACCGGGATAGGTCGGAGACCAGTTGCCTACTGTCAGGATCGGGCCTTCATGGGCGATCAGACCGGCCAGCAGGTGCTGGGAATATTGCCAGACAGCTTCAGCGACGATCAGCGGCGCCTTGCGATCCAGATTGGCGAAAACTTCAAGCCCTTCCTTCTGGCTCGCAATGAAGCCATGTTTGAGGTCTTCCTTGTAGGGATGGGCTCTCGTAACGGAGCCGCCAAGGGTTTCGATTACCTTGGTCAGCTTCGCTTCCATTTCAGCTTGCGCAGGCCAACAGGTTTCGTTCGCGCTTGGGCGCAAGTCACCACTTGCGACCAGATACGACGTTTTTTTATCTGTCATAAGCTCACTTTTCAGGCGGATAATTTGCAGAAGCATTCATTCTGCGGCACAGGATCGAGATGATCGCCGCAGGTGGTTGCCGCCAGTCCGAGGGGAACCGGCGACAACCCTTCTTGGGAGAGTTGGAACTTATTTGATTTCGTTCATCAGAGTATCGACGATTTCATCGCCAGCCGTTTCGCGAACCAAGTTCGCAACATCGGCGGTTTTATCCTGAAACTGCTTCAACTCTTCCGGGGTCAGATCGATGATGGTCATATTCTTGGCCAATTCAGCACGCTGGGAATCTTCCAGCTCTGCCTGAACCTTCCACTGGAAGTCGGTTGCAGTTTTGAAACCGTCATCGACAACTTTTTTCAGATCATCAGGAAGGCTTTCGTACCAGCCTTTGTTGATCATCGAAATGTTGGCGAGGAAGATGTGACGGGTATTGGTCAAGTAGCCCTGAACTTCGTAGAAGCGCTGGGACAGAATATGGCCATAGGGGTTTTCCTGACCGTCAACAACACCCTGCTGCAGGGCTCCATAGAGTTCCGGGAACGAGATCGGGGTCGGAGCTGCGCCGAGGTCTTTCCAGATCTTGATGTGAACAGGGTTTTCCTGAACGCGGATGCGCAAGCCTGCATCAGCGATATCTTTTGGGCTATGAACTTCGGTTTTCGCAGTTGTCAGGTTACGGAAACCACCGTTCATGATGCCTTCGTAGCGCAGTCCTTTGGCATCAAGTGCCTTGGAAATTGCTTCGGCAAGCGGGCCGTCGTTGACCAGAGCCTTACGTTCCGCATCATCGGTAGGCATGACGTAAGGAATGTCAAAGACGGACAGTTCTTTGATGAACTGGGTTGCACCAGAGGTAGACATCGGGCCGAACTGGATATCGCCAAACATGGTCGATTCCATGATCTCGCGGTCACCACCCAGAGCACCACCACCCTGATCGATCACTTCGATGCGACCGTCAGATTTTTCCTCGATCTCGCTCTTGAGTTTCAGGAATGCCTGATAGATCGGATGTTCGGTGTCTGACAGCGTATGAGCCATGATCATGGTATAGTCTGCAGACCATGCTGGACCCGTAGCGGTCATGGCGACGAGCGCCACACCGGCAAGAAGTTTGTTGAAATGTTTCATGGTTTCACTCCCTTTTGTTGAACTGGTTTGGAATTGAGAGAACTTCGTCATTTGGCTTTACCCGAAGGCATTTGGAAGCCACAGGGACAGCTCCGGAACATAAGTGATCGCGGCCAGCCCCAAGATCAGCAGGAACAGCGGCACGGGTAGACCCTTACAGATGTCCACGACACTGAGCTTGGTTAGTCCCGTTGCAATGAAGATGTTGGCGCCGACCGGCGGGGTAACAAATCCGATTGCAAGGTTGGTGGTCAAGATCAGACCGAAATGGAGCGGATCAATGCCATATGGCAACACGATGGGCAGGAAGATCGGCGTCAGCACAATGATCGCAGCCAGTGTTTCCATGAACATGCCGATAAGCAGCAGCATGAAGTTGATCAGCAGCAAGAGCATGATTGGTTCGCTGACGATGCTGTTGATCAGATCACCAAGCATGACCGGCACACGCAGGAGGTTGAAAACGCGGCCAAGAGCTGCACCCGTGCCTGCAATAATCAGGATGGGAGCCACCGTCAGCGCCGTCCGGCCAACCGTGTTGACCAATTGCATGAAGGTCATCTCGCGGAACACGAATATCGAGATAACGGCACTGTAGGCCACAGCAATCGCGGCAGCTTCAGTCGGGGTGAAGGCACCCGAATAGATACCACCCAGAACAACGACCGGAGCCAGCAGAGCCCAGACGCTCTGGCGCATAGCCGTCATAAGCGGAATGTTGCCTGCGGTTGTCTTGATTTTGTCTTTGTGCTTGGTGCCGTACCAGAATGCCCAAGAGCACAGCAGGAAGGCGATGGTCAGTGCAGGGCCGATCCCAGCCATGAACAGACGGCTCACGGACACGTTCGCTGCCATACCGTAGATGATCATCGGGATACTTGGCGGCACGATCACCCCAAGGGTTCCTGCGGTCGTCACAAGAACGGTTGCGAAGCGTTTGTCGTAGCCATTGCTCACCAGCAAGGGGATTGCCATGGCGCCGATGGCGGCAACGGTCGCAGGCGAAGAGCCTGAAATAGCACCGAACAGCATGCAGGCCACAACGGTCGAGATGGCGAGACCACCGTTCAGTCGACCCAGCAAGGCATCAGCGAAGCTGAACAGACGACGGGCGAGACCGCCCTGAGTCATGATGTCACCGGCGACCATGAACAGAGGCACAGCCAGCAGGGGGAAGGAGTCGATCGCGGTTACGATCGTGCGGACCACCTGGCTGGAGTTGATCGGCGCGCCCATCCAGCCCGGCACAAACGCAGCCAGACCCAACGACATCGCGATGGGGATTGTCAGAAGAAGAAGGAACAGGAACGAAGTCAGGGCAACTATCGGATACATTAGTCAGCCTCCTCCACAGGGGTGCCCAGAACAACGTCTGCATCGGGCTTGCGGGTTTCTTTGTAGATTGCCTGAATGGTACGCAGAGCCGCCATGCCACAGCCAACCGGCAGTGCGAGATACACCGTCCACATGGGCACTTGCAGCGTCGGAGAAAGCTGCCCGATGGCCATGACCCGCTGCACAAACGGGATGCTGTAGTAGAGAATGACAGCACAGAAGACCAACACCCCGGTATGGGAGATGATCGAGAACAGCTTGATTGAACGAGGACCGAAGAGAACGGGAGCAAAGTCCACGATAATATGGCGGGATTCTTTCACCGCCAGGCTGGCACCAACCATCGTGCACCAGACCAAAAGATAGCGCGCCAACTCCTCAGCCCAAACGAGCGGTTCGGCGAGCACGTAACGCATAAACACCTGGATCACCAGTGTGATCGTTGTCGTCATCAGAACGCCCGTGACGACTATTCGCTCCAGATGTCGGTCCAGAAAACCGAATATATTCATAAAACCCTCCCTTTTTAGCCTGTTGTTGGTTAGAGTTTTTTTTGCGGGAGTGAGCGCAGCAAGCTGCGCTCACATCATTGTTCTGCCTAGAGAAGGTTTTTCGGCTCGCGTCCTGCAAAAACGTCAAGAATGGCGTTCGCGGTCAACAGCCCCACTCCGTGGTAGGTTTCGTAGGTTTCTGCTGCCGTATGCGGTGTTGTCACGATGTTGGGAATGTTAAAGAGCGGGTTGTCCGGAGACGTTGGCTCCTGTTCATAAACATCAATGGCTGCGGCACGCAACTTGCCGCTGTTCAGAGCATCAGCGAGTGCTATCTCGTCGACAAGGGCCCCGCGCGCGGTGTTGATCAGATAGGCACCATCTTTCATCTTGCCGAAGGTTTCGGCGTTCATGAAATGCTGTGTCTCGGGCAGGCTTGGCAGCATCATGCAAAGAACATCCGCGGATGAAATAACCTCATCGGCTTCCATCATGGCAACATTCAGTTCATTGGCTGCTTCCATGTTCGGAAACTTGTCGTAAGCAACGACATTGACGTCAAAGCCCTGAAGTTTCTTGGCGATGAGGCGTGCGATATTGCCGAAACCAAGCAGACCGACCGTGCGATTGACAATCTCGTCACCCACGAAACGATCCCATGCGCCCTGCCTTGTCGTCACATGCAGCTGCGGAACATGTCTCATCGCGCCAATGATAAGCCCGATTGTCAATTCCGCAACGGCATTGGAGTTGCCACCAGCCGCGTTTGTAACCTTGACATCGTATTTCCGTGCGGTTTCAACATCGATATTATCGACGCCAACACCAAAGCGCGAGATGACCTTCAGATCCGGAGCGATCTTGAAGACATCTTCATTCCAGTCATCAACACCGGCAACAACCGCCTCGACACCGGAAATCCGTTCCTTGATTTCATCGAATGTCATCGGGCGACCGAACGGGCTTTCGATGATTTCGCAGTCATTCTCTTCGAGCAGCGCCTTGGCGGCACCGCAGAGTTTTGAATAGTTGGTGGCGGTAACGAGTACTTTATGTCCCATTGATCCCTCCTAATCCCTATTTGACGTCGAGACCAAGCATCTCGGCAAGTTTTTCACCGAGCGCAATTGTCTGTGCAACGGTCGTGGGGAAGTGGTTTGCATAGTAACCACCGGTGGGCCGGGTGCGGCAAAGATCGGTCGCGAAATTGCCGATCGACTTCTGATAGCTTTTGGCACAGACCGGATAATCCAGAGCTTCAAGCATAGCAGCAGACGTCAGATACTGAGACAATGTCTCTGCTTTCTCGGGCTCGGTCTTCCAGTTTTCAAGCAGCCACACCCAAAGCTGAGGATGGAAGTTTGCCATCACACCACTATAGCCATGACAACCTGCCTTCAGGCTTTCCAGCACGGTCTGGGCATTGGCGTTGGCGATATGCAGCTCACTGCCTTCGACCAGCTTGGCCCGGCGCTTGAGCATTTCCGGATCGCAGCAAGTGTCCTTGATGAAGGTGTAGCGACCGGATTGGGCGCACCATTTGACAGCTTCATCGGGAAGCAGGCGCTTGTAAGGATAAGGGCACTCATAAAGCCCAACACCGACTTTTTCGGGAATCTGCGCGGTCATGTCCTGCAGACGCCGCAGGAAGACTTCACCGGATTCATCAGCCGTCGCAAGACGGTTGCTGATCATGATCACGCTGTCGACACCGGTTTCAGCCTGCGCCTGAAGCTGTTCAGCCTGATGGGAGGGAGAAGACGCGGTGTGACCGGAGGCAACGACAGGAACGCGACCATTCGCATGATCGACCACGAATTTGGTTAGCTTGAGCGATTCCTCTTCGGACAAGAAGAACATTTCGCTCGACTGACAGTTTGCGAAGAGGCCGTGAACACCACAATCAATATACCAGTCAATCAGCTTCTCGAGCGATTTCCAGTCGATTTCCAGCGTGTCAGTAAATGGGGTCAGCATCACGGGCCATACGCCGGAATGATGCTCGAGTGCCGCGTTGTCTTTATCAGTCATCGTTGCTGCCTGTTCTGTATAGTCACGCGAGTGAGAAAAGGCCGGGAAGACGGTTCGGGGTCTGCTCATCGCGCATCGAAAGATACTGCTGGCTCGACATCTGCTTTTTGTGGAATGACGTGCGATCCATCCGCTGATCAACTGCCGCGGAACTTGATCCCGACATCTTCGCCAATAGAAAATCGGGCGAGATGGACGGGTCTTTTCACACGACGTGCTCAAACTTTGGTTTTTCGCAAATCCTCCCAGAATTGCTTGCTGTTACGAGTTAGCAATCGACATCTAGTCCATTTTAGGTCTGTTGGCAACCTCTTCCGGACGGGTTTTGTGACTTTGTGATCCGATCATCACCAACTTTTTTATAGCCCTATCCTCAGGTCGGGCCACGCATGGAGAAATCTGAAACAAGTCACGGTTCAAGACTTCCAATTCCTTGCACACTTTAAATTTGAAGCAGAGGGCGTCCAGTCCCGACCTTCTCTGTTAGGAGGATCATCAAACCATGCGCTGGTATGGTCGATTGATCAGGGTCGTAGGACGGCGCCCTCCGCCGCGGGGACTCTTTTTACAGAGCCTTGATCTTTGCGCGAAAGGCGTTTTGCCCCTCAACGATCTTCGCCAGCAGGACATCAAGCGCCCAGAATTTTTCGACGATGTCGAACGTGACTGCGCGGCTTTCAATCTGGGCGAATGTGCCAAGCTGCTGATGATAGAGTTTTGCGAGCTTCGGATAGCCCATCGGCTCGGCCATTGCTGCCAGAGCGAGATAGACAGAGAGCTTATCTGCCAGTTCCGGATGATCCTGATGGCTGATCATCAGCCACTTGTAGAGATCGGGATGGAAGTTCGTGAAAACGCCAGTGAACCCACGCGAGCCAGCCTTCATTGCATCAAAGGCGATGGCAGCATTGGCGTTGACGATTGCCAGAGGGGTGCCTTTGGTCAGTTCAACACGCCGCTTGACGGTTTCCAGATCACAAGAGACATCCTTGAGAATGACAAAGCGACCGCTGTCGGCACAGAATTTGATTTCCTCGTCCGTCAGCAACCGGCGATAAGGCGCCGGGCATTCATAAAGACCAAGAGGCATATCGGCCGGAAGAGCGGCGAGAATTTCCTTCATGTCATCGATGAACTTGGTGCCACCCTGCTGTTTGGCATCAAGGCGGTTGGTCACCAGAACGATACCGTCAACACCAGTTTTGGCGATGGCGGACAATTCGGCGATCTGGTCTTCAAGGCTTTCGCTCACATGACCGGAGGCAATGACGGGAACGCGGCCTGCAACGACCTTTGCGACATGTTCAGCCAGTGCGATACGCTCTTCGAGGTCGAGGAACAGCATCTCGCTGGACTGGCAAACGGCAAACAGCGCATCAACGCCATTGGCAATATACCATTCCACCAGATTGGTCACACCCGGATAGTCAATCTTGCCGTCTTTGAACGGCGTGATCATAACCGGTATGATCCCTTCGAATTTCTTGGTCATCTTCTTCTTCCTGCTTGAATTCCGACCCACCGACTAAGGCTCATGTAGCCGTACATAGGGCCGGTCTGGTATTGCTTATGCCGCCTTCACAAGCTCATCGGCCCATGGCAGACTGATCTGACTGCCGTGGCGCGAGCAGCAAATCGCCGCTGCGAGGCTCGCCTTCTCCATCGCGTCTTTGAGCGAAAAATTCTGGTCAAGGAATGATGCCAGCGCTCCGACGAAGCAGTCGCCAGCAGAGGTGGTGTCCTTTGCATCAACGCGGACTGCGCTGACCTTGAACACATCCTCGCCGTCTGCCGCTTCAGCGCCATCAGATCCGAGGGTGCGGATCACGCAGATACCGAGTGTCTTGCTGATGCTTTGAGCCGATGGATCACAGGCCAGCCACTGAGCAACAAATTCGGCTTCGTCTTCATTGACAACCAGGATGCCGCAGGCCTTGAGCGCCTCAAGATCGATCTTCACCGCAGGTGCCAGATTGAGGATGCTCTTCACACCGGCCTCTTTGGCCCGTTTCAGAAGTGTTTCGACCTCAGCCTTGCCGCTCTCCATCTGAAGAAGCAGAATATTGGCCCGCTGCAGCAATGCGTCATCGACGCTCGTCGCGCGCGCCAGCTCGTTCGCGCCCATGGCGACGGCAATCTGATTGTGAGCACTTGAATCAACGATAACGGAAGCGCAACCGGTGGGGTGATCAACGACAGCCACGCGGCTGACATCACAGTTGGATGCCTTGAGATGTTCGAGGGCGACCTGCGCAAGCGCATCCGAGCCAACAGCACCGACCATGGCCACTTCACCACCAAGGCGCGCGGCCGCAACGGCCTGATTGGCGCCCTTCCCTCCAGCACTCATCGTGAAGGAGTTTGCCAGCAGGGTTTGCCCCGACTTCGGAGCTTTATCCATTTGGAAGGTCATGTCCGCATTCAGCGAACCAAAACAGATGATCATTACGGGCCTCCATTTGTAAGCGCTTACATTACGCTGTAAGCTCTGGATGTCAACCTTAGAATCGCGCAACAGTGTGGGGCGACAGGGTTCGTGAACAGAAAGAAGCTTCCTATGAACAACAAAAAATCAACAAAAAACGGATCTTCAGAACAGAGGACCCGCGGCAGCAAAGGGTTCGTCAGGTTGGCTGATGTCGCCGCGCTTGCGGGGGTTTCAACAGCGACAGTGTCGCGCACATTCAACGAACCCCAGAAGGTGAAAAAAGAAGTCAGAGAACGGACCCTCAAAGCGGCGGCAGAGCTGAACTGGATTCCGAATGCAGCGGGAAAGGCCCTCGCCTCAAACCGAACCCACATCGCCGGGGCCATCATTCCCACCCTCGATAATGAAGTTTATGCACGGCAGATTTCAGGCCTTCAAAGCGGCCTTTCCGACCATGGCCTGACGCTGTTTCTGGGGTGCACCAACTATGACCCCGAGCAGGGTTTGAAGCAGGCGACAGCCATGCTCACGCGCGGCGTTGAGGCACTTGTTCTGGCGGGTGAAAACTATCCCGAAGCGCTATTCACGGCCCTCGAGACACGCAAGGTTCCGTTTCTGATCACCTATGCCTTTCGCACCGATCTTCCCTATGCGTTCGTTGGCTTTGACAACCATGCCGCCTTCTACAGGATGACGCATCATTTTCTCTCGCATGGCCATCGCCGGTTTGCCGCGATATTTCAGCCGCTCGAGAACAACTCCCGTGCCACGGAGCGTCTGCGAGGGCTCAAAGATGCTCTGTCAGAGGCCTGCATCACGCTCTCTGACGACGCTCTTTGCGTGGGCAGAGCCTCGCTAGATTTCGGAGCCAGAAGCTTCAAGGAATTGATGGACAAAAAGGCTGATGAACGCCCCACCGCGATTGTTTGCGGTAACGATGCGCTCGCCATTGGTGCCTTGATGGCTGCCAAAGAAATGGGGTTGAAAGCACCGGATGATTTTTCCATTTCGGGCTTTGACGATCTGGACATGGCTTCTCGCTTCACACCGAAACTGACGACGATGAAGGTCGACAACCAGCGCATCGGTAGCCTAGCTGCTCAGATTCTGGGACAGGTTTCGAAGGGCCCGGTCGACAAGAGCAAGTCCATCGAGATCAAGCCGATCTTTCAAATTCGCGAAAGCACCGGCCCTGCTCCCACCCGCACCTGAACCCAGCTCCCTCTTGACTTGGAGCCGGGAGAAAGCGGGCTTCATAATATATTCTTGACATTTTCACTCAAGTTTAATTACGGTCCAGCCAAGCAAATGATCGAGAGCCGATGCGCAACAGGCTTTTGCTTCTGAACACATGCTTGCAGGAACCCGAACCATGCGCCTTACCATGCCAACCAGACGCAGATCCATTGTAGGGCTGACATCGCTAATCGATGTTATCTTCCTGTTGTTGCTGTTTTTCATGCTGACATCCACCTTCTCGAAATTCAGCCAGTTCGACCTTGGTGTCGCCGGGGTTGGAAGCGGTGCTGGCGAACGGCCAAAGCTGATTGTTGCAGTATCCAGGGATGGTTCTGTGCGCCTCAACGGGCAGCCTGCAGAGATCGCAGCGCTCAATGACGAGATAGCAACCTTCACAGAGAAAGGCGTAGAGAGCGCCGTCGTGGTGCCAAGGGATGGCGTTAAGCTGCAAGAGCTGGTGACAGTGCTCGAAACATTGAAGCGCTCCGGCCTTAGCAAGGTCTCGCTGGCTGACTAGCCAGCAAAGCCAAGGGATATTCTTTCATGCAGATGCACAAGGCCAAAGCACACCGGCGGGTGCTACCGGAGAACACCATACCGCTCATCAACATCGTCTTTCTGATGCTGATCTTCTTTCTCATCGCGGGGACAGTCGCGCCGCCGATCTCGCCAAGTCTCAGCCCCCCGTCTGCGGTCGATCTGCCACAAATGCCCCCGGCCGACAATGCAATCGAAATTCTTGCCGACGGCACACTTGTGCATCGCGGTGATCGCCTCACGCTCGCCGATGTTCTGAGCCGCTTTCCTGTGACAGGTGAAAGAGGAGAGCCCGAAACTGACGTGGTGAAGATTGTTGCCGATAAAGCCTTGCCCGCAGACAAGCTGATGCCAGTACTCAAAGCTCTGCGTGGTGTTGGCCACCGTTCCATTCGTCTGGTGACGCTCAAGACAGACACCTAGAGACCCGAAAACTGGAACCAATACAGACACGCCATCACCGCCACCCATAAGGATGGCGGTGTCTGGCTCACGGGGGACAATGTCACCTATCGCATCAGCGATAGGGCCGCCAGATCATTATGGCGAAACGGATGGCCCTGTTAGCGCCAACGGCACTGTGGGCAATCGGCGCTATCAATCCTGCCGTCATTGTTGACATCCCGCCGGCTGAACATGGCAGATCCCGGTGCTGTCATTTCGGACAGGGTAATCTTGCCATCACCGTTGGCATCCCTTTGCTTGAAGGTTTGAACCCGCATGGGTTCGGACATGGTGCGCCAGCGCGGCTGAAATTCATCGAGCGTGATGGCCTGATCGCCATTTTTGTCCCGTTCCTTGAAGTAGGACGTGACACTGCGTGAGAGTTCAGTTTTCAACAGCGCACCGTTGTTGTCGGCATCATATTTTTGCACCATGGATACATACCCGACGCCCCGCCCCATTCTGCCATAGCGCGGGCCCATATTGGCGGGTCGATTGCGATAGCGCTGTCCGGCAAAAGCGCCACGATTGCCATAACGCGGGCCGCGCCATCCCTGTTTAATGTTCTGGCAATTGTAGCCATATCCCCGCCCCCAACCTGCGGCCGAGGCAGACTGGACATCAAACGCAATCGCGGTGGTGCCAGCCAACAGCGCAAGGGCAATGAGGCATTTGGTTGTGTTCCTGAACATTTTGTCCCTCCTCTTTCAAACCTGTTCGTTTCAATTAACAGTCGAGGAACTCTTTACTTTGAAACCGTTCAAGAAAGTAAAGTATTATTACCTATAAATACCCACCCTGAAGGTTTCCGAGCAACGGCTGCAAGATGAAGATACACGCACAGTGTCGCACAACTTTGCCAGCTGCTTGGAATAGTGTCGGGGTTTGTGTCAGGAAACCGCCTGGATACACTTCGTTACCATTGCTTGGGCCGGTGGCTTATCACTTCAGGTTTTTTAGCCTGACGCTTAATCACCCACGGGGCTGTTCAAGATCGCAGGTCTGATCAAACAGCGGCAGGGCGGCTGCATTGTGGGTGATCAGGATGATAGATCTTTGTTGGGCAAAAGCGATGATGTCCTCGAGCATGGCAAGTTCCATCTCGGGATCCAGCCCCTCACCCGGCTCATCCAGAACCAGTATGGGCGAAGGAGAGAGCAAAGCACGGGCAATCGACAGGCGGCGAACCTGGCCACCCGACAGGCTGCTGCCCGCCTCGCCGACATAGGTATCCAACCCTTTGGGCAAGGTTTCGACGAAGTCGTTCAGGCGGGCGATATTGCACGCCTCAAGCATCTGTTCATCGCTGGCAGTTTCATTGGCCAACAGAAGGTTACCGCGCAGGGTCGCGTTGAAAATATGGGGCTTTTGGTCAGCCACCGCGAAAAAGGCCCGCAACTGGTCTCCGGACATTGTGTGATGCGGTGTCCCATCAATCAGGATCTGACCAGAATCCAGCGGCCAGAACCCGCAAAGGGCGTTGATGAGGCTCGATTTACCGATCCCGGACGGGCCAACGATGGCAAGCTTGCTCCCCGGTTCAAGGGAAAGAGAGAGATCTTTGAAAACACTTGTTTTCTCACCCGGATACCGGAAGCTGATCGCATCACACTCAATATGCGGCACGCCTTGCGGCATCTGCTCTGCACGATCGGCGGAAGCGGTTGGCGCGAGCACCGGCTGATCGGCGAGAGCAAAAAGCCGCCCAGCCGCCATGCGGGTGGACACCAAAGACTGCACCGCGAGGGGAAGCGGCAGAATGGCCTCGAAGCTGGCAAGCACGAACAGCGCCAGCATCGGCAGAATTGGCCCTTCAATCGCGCCAGCAGAGACAAGCGGTATCATGGTCAGCAGAACCATCAGAATGCCGAAATTGGCGGAAAGGGCAATCACGCTCTGAGAGACAGATTGCAGATTGGCCAGTCCCTTCTGGCGGGCTGCAAGAGCATCAGAGCGTTTGGCCATGGCCATCTGATAGTCGGCCTGCTGGCCGTAGACGAGCATTTCCCGCATTCCCTGAAGCCCCTCGACGACTTCAGTGCGAAGTTCTGATTGGAGCTGCAGCTCATGTTCACCTGCCTTGCGACCAAGGCGATGCACGGCAACGGGTAACCCGACACCGGCAACGAGATAGAGCGCAGCAAGTCCCAGTCCGAGCAATGGCGAAAAATAGGATGCCAGAGCAACGAAGGCGGGCAGAGCGATCAGAGCAACCACCATGGGCGCAAAGGTGCGCAGATAAAAATTCTCGAGCACGGAAATATCGGATCCGATGCGGGAGAACAAATCCCCTGCCCGTGCCTTGCTGAGACCGGCTGGTGCCAGTGGCTCCAACTGGTCATAGAACCAGCGGCGCAGGTGTGCCACGAGCTTGAGGGTTGCTTCGTGCGTAATCAGCCTTTCCACATAACGACCGACCGTGCGCGTGATCGCCATGGCGCGGATCATGGCGGCCGGTGTGAAATAGTTGAATCCGATGCCCGTCAGTCCGGCGAGAGCCATGGACGCGATGAACCAGCCTGAGATCGCCATCAAGGTCACATTGGCAACAAGGGTGATCACCGATAGAGCGATGCCAAGAGCGATCCAGCCCGCCCAAGGGCGCATGAGTCGAAGGAGGCGAAAGATGTCAGTCATCGCGGCTCTCCCCTGCGGCAACAGCATCTTTCGGGATGGTCAGGCCGAACTCACTCTTGACGAGCGTGCGGTAGAGCCCCTCCTCTGCCATCAGTTCTTCGTGGCTCCCGTTCTGAACCACGTGGCCCCTGTCGAGCACGAGGATCCGATCCGCTTGACGGATCGTGTAGAGCCGGTGGGCAATGGTGATTGTCGTTGCTGCTTCATTGAGGACTTTCATAGCCTCAAGAAGTTTTTTCTCGCTCTCGCGATCGAGATGGGCAGACGGTTCATCGAGCAACACGAGTGGTGCGGCGCGCACCAGAGCCCGCGCGATGGCAATGCGCTGGATTTGCCCGCCGGACAGGCCTTGGCCTTTCTCACCGATGTGGTGATCGTAGCCATCGGCGAAATCGCGGACAAAATCCTCAACACGGGCGGCCTTGCCCGCAGCCTCGACAGATGCATCATCCGCACCCGGAGCGCCATAGCGGATGGCCTCGCGGATCGTGCCGGAGAATAGTGTCGGTGTCTGAGGAACATAAGCGAGCTGTTTCCTCCATGCTTCCATCGAAAGATCCGAAAGGCTTTGCCCATTGATGAGAATCTCGCCAGAGGTCGGCTGAACAAAGCCGATCAGGAGGTCGATGAGCGTTGATTTGCCCGCACCGGACCGGCCGACCAGCGCCAGACTTTCGCCGCGCTTCAAATCAAAGGAGATGCCTTCGAGCGCCGGAGAGCCGTCTTCATAGGCAAAGGATACGTCGCGAAATTCAAGCGCGATGCCCGCCTTGCTATCAGGCAGGGACAGGGAAGCAGGCGTTTTGGTTTGCGGGGATTCCTGCATCAGATCCGCCATTGTCTCGGCGGCACCTACCGCTTCCATGCGCGCATGATAATGCCCGCCCATGTTGCGCAAGGGAGCATAGAAATCCGGAGCAAGGAGCAGCACATAAAAGCCGGAAAAGAAGTCGATTTCGCCATACAGCAGCCGGAAGCCGATGAAGACAGCAATCAGCGCGATCGAAATGGTGGCGAAAAATTCCAGCACCAGCGAAGACAGAAACGCCACGCGCAGCACACTCATGGTGGTGCGGCGATAATCTTCTGCCATGCGCGATACGGTTTCGGCTTCCTTGCGTGAAGCATTGAACAGCTTCAATGTGGTCAGCCCCTGAATCATATCAAGGAAATGCGCTGACAAACGCGCCAGCTTGCGCCACTGTTTCTGATTGAGTTTTTCGGTGCCCTTGCCGATGAAGATCATGAACACCGGGATCAGGGGCGCCGTGACAGCCATCACCAGAGCTGAGACCCAATCCATAGACAGGGTGACCACTAGGATTGCAAGGGGCAGCAGCGCCATCATGACCATGGCAGGGAGATAGCGGGCGAAATAGCCTTGGAGTGCCTCCAGACCTTCGGTCAACATCGTGGCCTGCTCGCCAACGGATGCTTCCTCGCCGCGCTTGATGATCGGCCCCTTCTGGAGGAGGCGCGCGAGCAACTCTGCTCGCAATTGGGCCTTGAGATCGATTGCGGCATGAAGCGCAATCCGTTCGGACAAATATGTCAGAGCAGCTCGAGCGATAAAAATCGCGGGAAGGATCGCAAGCGGGACATAGAAGGCCGATAGCCCGCCCCCTTCGATCAGCACGCCGTTGATGATATGAGCAAGAAAGCCCATCTGGACAATCAGCAGCAGGCCTGATGCAAAAGAGAGGGCAATGGACCAGTTGAGTGGCGTCTTGGCTTTTTTGGACTGTTGCTTGAGATAGGTCTTTGTTGTTGCGGTTGCTGACATATCCGAATCTGGTTTGCTGCAGGTGTAACGCCGACTTTGGGTGCCAGCTTGGGGCAATTTTGGCTTCAATAGCCCTATATGGCATGACCGGGCAAGCCCGGTCATGTTATCGTTTGTTCATATAGTCAATTGCAGTCTAAACCGCATCAGCCCGATTTGGCCTTTGCAGCATCAGAGCCATCCGATGCATCGGTATCGTTATAGCTGTCCTGCGCTTCATACCACATGACATTGATGACGCCGACAGCCAGAGCCGCCGTCAGCCCCAAGATCCATGCAAAATACCACATTTGGGTTTCCTTTCTATCTTGAGGCGTTAGTAGCCTGACGTTCCCGGAGCGTTCATCTCTTCGGTTGTGATCCGCCCCCACATCCGCACATAGCACCAGATGGTGTAGAGCAGCACGATGGGCACGAAGATGGCCGCGGTCCAGAACATGACTGTCAGCGTGAGATGGCTCGAGGTGGCATCCCATACAGTCAGGGACGAAACCGGATCAGTCGTCGATGGCATGATGAAGGGGAACATCGACAGACCAGCTGTCGTGATGATCCCGGTCATGCCGAGTGCGCTGAACACGAAGGCAAAGCCACTCCGACCTGCCCGGCTCAGGGCAGCCATCAGCAAGGGGCCTGCAATGCCCAGCAAGGGAGCCAGCATGGCAAGCGGATACTCGCTGTAGATGTTGAACAATGCACCGGGCTGTTTGGCGACAATCTTGTTGAGCGGATTGGGCATGGCGTCAAATGGCGGTTGGCTGACGATGACAAAATACTCCATATTGCCCAGCCAGATCCAAAGGCCGCCCAAGGCGAACAGGGCCGCCGTGACAATGCCCAGATAAAAGCTCGTCGTTTTTGCCCGCTCGGCAATGACTGGATCGGCACGCAACTGCAGCCAGGTGCTGCCATGGGCAGTCAGCATGGCGACCGAAACCAATCCTGCCAGAAGGGCAAACGGATTGAGCAACGGAATGAGTGCCCAGATAAATTGGGCGTCATAGGTGACGCGCAGGAATTCATCCAGATGGAAGGGTACGCCCTGCAGCAGATTGCCAAAGGCCACACCAAAGATGAGCGAGGGAACAAACCCGCCAACAAACAGGCCCCAGTCCCAGGCGTTGCGCCATGTCGGGTTTTGCAGTTTGTCGCGATAGTCAAATCCCACCGGCCGCAAGAACAAGGCAAACAGCACAAGCAGCATGGCGAGGTAGAAGCCGGAGAATGCGGCTGCATAAACCGCAGGCCAAGCAGCGAAGATGGCCCCACCGGCAGTGATGAACCAGACCTGGTTTCCCTCCCAGTGAGGGCTGACGGATTCGATGATGACACGGCGTTCGGAATCGGTGTGGCCAAGGAATGGCAGCACGTTGCCGACACCCATATCCATCCCGTCTGTGATGGCGAAGCCAATCAGGAGGACGCCAACGAGCACCCACCATGCCAGCTTCAGGACTTCATAGTCAAATAACATGAGATAGTTCCTTCTGATTGGGCATCATTCGGCGGGAGCCAAAGTGGATGGAGGGGTCTGTTCGTGATGGTAGCGACCCGTGTGCAGGGAGCTTGGTCCCAGACGCGCGAACTTGAACATCAACCACATTTCGATAACCAACAGAATTGTATAGAACAGCATAAAGCCGGTGAGCGAGAAGATCAGATCGGCGATCGTCAGGCTTGATGCCGCCAGGAAGGTCGGAAGAACCTCACCGATCGCCCATGGTTGGCGACCGTATTCGGCCACAAACCAGCCAAGCTCACAAGCGAGCCAAGGCAGCGGAATGCACCAGACAAGGGTCCGCAACAACCAACGCTTATTTTCAATGGTCTTGTTGGCTGTGTAGTAGAAGGCCATACCGAAGAGCAGCAGCATCAGGAAGCCGAAGCCGACCATGATGCGGAAGCTCCAGAACAGATAGGGCACCGAGGGGATGGAATCCTCTGCGGCGGCCATGACCATTTCTTCCGTTGCCAATGCCGGATTGTCGATATAGCGCTTGAGCAGAAGGCCGTAACCGAGGTCCGCCTTGTGTTCTTCGAATCTTGCCAGAGTTTCGGGTGTTTTCTGGCCCGCACGCAGGCGTGCAAGATCCTCATAGGCGATCATGCCCGAGCGAATACGCTCTGCATGCTGCTCCTTGAGATCCGCAAGACCGGTGACCTCTTTGCTAATCGAGCGAGTCGCGATCAGGCCCATGGCCCATGGTATCTGGACGGCATAATCGACGGTCTCGGTCTTGTCGTTCGGGATGCCGATGAGGTTGAACGCAGCAGGCGCTTCCTGCGTGTGATACTCGGCTTCGATGGCGGCCAGCTTGACCTTTTGCACGTCACCGAGTTCATAGCCGCTCTCATCACCAAGCACGATCACGGACAGGGCAGACGCGAGACCAAAGCCGGCGGCCACAGCGAAGGACCGTTTCGCAAAGGCGAGATCGCGGCCTCTGAGGATGTAGAAAGCGGAAATGCCAATCACGAACATGGAGGCCGTTACGTAACCAGCGGCGACCGTGTGAACGAACTTGACCTGCGCAACCGGGTTGAGAACCACTTGTGCAAAGTTGGTCATTTCCATCCGCATCGTTTCGGCGGAGAATTCCGAGCCTGCCGGGTTTTGCATCCAGCCGTTCGCCACAAGAATCCAAAGCGCCGACAGGTTGGAGCCGAGCGCCGTAAAGAATGTAACCGCCAAATGCTGGCGCTTGGTCAGCTTGTCCCAACCAAGGAAGAACAGACCCACGAAGGTTGACTCTAGGAAGAATGCCATCAGGCCTTCGATTGCGAGAGGCGCTCCGAAAACATCGCCCACATAGTGGGAGTAGTAGGACCAGTTGGTGCCGAACTGGAACTCCATGGTCAGGCCGGTCGTCACCCCGAGGGCAAAGTTGATACCGAACAACTTGCCCCAGAATTTGGTCATGTCCCTGTAGATCTCTTTACCGGTCATAACGTAGACCGATTCCATGATCACAAGAATCCAGGTAAGCCCCAAGGTCAGGGGAACGAAAAGAAAGTGATATAGCGCCGTGGCGGCAAATTGCCAGCGCGAGAGATTGACGAACAGATCGTCATAGATAGGTTCCATAATGGCTCTCTTGCTTGGTTTTCATCAGTCCCGAATCCCTGCCCCAACGGCCCTAAAGCATGCGTTGCGAGGCATTCGACGGGTTCATTGTTTGAATAGTAAAGGTTAGCGATCAGGCGAAAGGGGGAGATCGACTGGATCCAGCACCTGTCCAGTTGCCCCAGACGCGATCACTCACTGCTGCAACTCGAAGAAGTTTGACATAGAAAGCGGTGAGTTGAAAATCGCGACTGCCCGATGCAATTGCCGCAGCTTCGTCGACGACATTATTGCGATAGAAGATGCAGGCGTCGGAATGCTGGCTGTTCGCAACACTTTTCCGCGTTAAATCATGCCCATAGAGCGTCGATCCTGAGCAGATCACCCGAACAGCTGCGCGTTCATCTGTCGCAGAAAAAACAGTGAAGTGTGCAGCAAGAGCAAGGGTCGAGAGATAAAACTGCAGCGCAAACGCAAAAAGCGCAAGACATGTGCCGGCATGCCTAAGTCTGCAAGGTGCTGCGAATCGACCACTCACTTGGTGTATCCCCTAAAGGTGACTGCGTTACTTTGAACATACGCACATAAAGGACAAAAACATTCATCCTACTTACCTATTTAAAAGTGGCGGGGTATAATAGCAGACAAAGCGTCGCACCTTGCGCAAACGTCAGTCTTCCATGGCTCGCTCTGATTTTTGCATTCCCGACAGATGCGGATCATTTGCGTCACATGTGCACCATTTTAAGCGGCTCTTCGTCTTTGTCAGCAGGCAGATTGTCCCGGCTTCGGATGGACAGTTCCGATGAGCAGCGGCCAGATACAAATTTGATAATTTGTAAATCAATCCTTCTAATCTCCATATGAATTTTCCAGATTGATCGGGTATTTTTTCTTGTATATTCAACATTAAATGCGATATGATACGAAGAGATTTGCTAAAAATCAGAATTAACAAATATTGGAAATCGGCATGGAAGTGGTGATTGTCGCTGATGACTTGACAGGGGCGCTGGACAGCGCCGTTGCCTTTGCGGATCAGGGATTAAAAGTCCTGTGTGCACTCGGCCCAAGCCATTTGGAGACCGCCTTGGCCATGGATGCCGACGTTGTTGCGGTTTCCACTGGCTCACGAGAAATTGAGCAAGAGACTGCCGTCAAACGGGTCCGTCAGGTGCGCGATATCGTGAGCGACAGCAAGCATGGTGAAACGGCGCGCCTGTTCAAGAAAGTCGACAGTCGCCTCAAGGGGCACGTTGCCGCCGAAACCGAAGCCTTGCGAAGCCCCGATCAGCCGATTCTCGTCTGCCCGGCGATTCCGAAACTTGGCCGGTTCGTTGAAAATGGCATGCTCTGCGGCGCAGGTGTCGTCACGCCACGCTCGGTTGCCGACATCGCCAAGGTTCCGCTGTCCGCCTGCCCCGATGCAAACTCTCAGGAAGACATCGCCAAGGCGCTGGAGGCCTTTCCTGAAGGAGGGCTTCTCGTCGGTGCTGCAGGCCTTGCAGAAAGCCTTGCAGCTCGCTCCATCAAGCCCGACAGCACGCTTCGTGACATCCGCCCCCAGTCTCCTGCCCTGTTTGCCATAGGATCACGGGATCCAGTGACCCTGGCACAGCTGGATAACTTCGCGCCCCTGCCCGCTCCCAATGGGTCTGTTCCCGACCCCACCCCATTCTCCGATGACGTTCAAGTCATCCAGATGACCTCGGGCGAGACAGAGATATCCAGTCAGGAGGCGGGAGACCAATTCGCAAAGGGCATCGCCAACTGGATAGCCACAATCCGCCCCGCAAGTTTTCTTGCGAGCGGTGGTGAAAGTGCCGCGGCCATCTGTGCGCGTCTTGATATCGGCATTCTTGAGATCCTTGGTGAAGTCCTGCCCGGACTACCAATGTCAAAATCACTTAATGGACAAAGGGACCTGTTTATCATCACCAAATCCGGCGGTTTTGGCACACCGGATACACTTGTAAATCTGGCTGCAAAGCTAGTAAAAAGATGAGTCAATCACCTGTGCCGGGAGGGGTATGTTTGCTGTGACTGAAAACAATAATGCCAAAGAAACCAAGAGCAAACCGCGACGCCTTCTGGCAGACAAGGTCTATCACAGCCTGTTCAGTCGCATCTCCAATGGCGACTATCCTGTCAATCAACGCCTGCCGTCAGAACATCAACTGTCTGAGGAGTTCGGTGTATCGCGTCCTGTGCTGCGGTCCGCGCTGGAGAAGTTGCGCAAGGAGGGCGTGATCTACGCCAGGCAGGGTGCTGGCAATTACGTGCGCGCACCGTCGGTGTCACCGGTTGGTTTTGCTCGTGTAGAAACACTGGCCGACATTCAGCGCTGCTATGAATTCCGCCTCAATCTGGAAACCACCGCAGCGGTTCTGGCAGCCGAACGCCACAACACCGCAATCATGGCTGACCTTGAGGATGCGCTCGAGTTGATGCGCACCGCGACTGGCAGCCAGATCCACCGCGAAGACGCTGACTTTGCCTTTCACATCGCCATCGCCAAGGCAACGAACAATCATTATTTTGAAGCGGCAATGCGTGCTCTGAGGGAACATATCTATGTCGGCATGCAGATGCACGGCCAGTCCCTCCTCAACGAGGGCGGCAAGGCGCTGGCTTTCGTGTTCGAAGAACATCTGGAAATCAGCAACGCCATTCGTGCTCGCGACGGCGCATTGGCATCAAAGCTGATGCGCTCCCATCTCGAACATTCGCGAGATCGACTGTTCGGCGGCGGCCTGATCAACCTCAAAATGCCGGATCCGTCCTAAAGCCCGACAATGGCCATGAGATCCCACGCCGCGCAGTATGCGACAGCTTGCAGACACAAAAAGGGAGCCTTTTGGCTCCCTTTGCAATTTCGACTGAGATAGTAGCGAACCGACATCTAGCGTTTCGAGCGGGTCGCCGCCAGTTTGGCGGAATAATCCAGCGCCGACAGCATGTTGACATGGTTGGCCTTGTTTGTCCCGGCGATATCAAAAGCGGTTCCATGATCCACCGAACAGCGATCTATGGGCAGGCCCAGCGATACGTTGACGGCGCTGTCGAAGGCGATCAGCTTGATCGGGATATGGCCCTGATCATGATATTGGGCGATGACCAGATCGAAGGCGCCGGTGTTGGCACGGTGGTAGACCGTGTCTGCGGGAATTGGACCAACGACGTTGATGCCTTCCTTCTGTGCCAACTCGACACCGGGCAGCGTCTGAACATCGTCTTCATCGCCAAACAGTCCACCCTCACCACAATGGGGGTTGATACCGGCAACGGCGATGCGCGGGTTTTCATAGCCCATGCGCTTGAAGTGTCTGTCGCCCATGCGGATGGTTGCGAGCACCCGCTCAGGCGTAGACCGCTCGATTGCGGTTTTCAGAGACACGTGCGTTGAGATATGCAGCACATTGAGCGTTTCAGACGCGAGCAGCATCCAAGAGCTTTTTGACCCGGTCAGATGGGCCAGCATACCCGTATGGCCATCGAAATGATGCCCGGCAGCATTGAGAGTTGCCTTGTTGATCGGTGCGGTGACGATACCGACGGCCTCGCCGCCCTGAACCATCTCGACGGCTTTCTTGATATATTGATACGAAGCCTCACCACAAGCCGGGGACAATATACCAAACTCACCGGGCAGATCTGCGACGGGGATGTAAACGATAGCCAGCGAGCCCACGGCTCCCTTTTCACCGTAATTATGAAGCGGCAGATCAACACCGCAAACGGCTCTGGCGCGCTCCAATGTATCCATGTCGCCGATCACCGCATATTGCGCCCGATCAGCGGCAGGCAAGGTGGCCATGGCCTTGACGATTACTTCGGCGCCAACCCCGGATGGATCTCCCATCGTTATGACAACTGGGTTGTTTGACATGTCTTTCTCCTTGACTTGAGCAAGTTGAGGGAGGGGGCAGAGAAAGCCCCCTGCCCTCACTTTTTCAGTTCGGCTGCGTTCAGGCAGCGCTTCGGCGTGCCGCCATCAAGAATGGTTGCGATATCTTCGACGACCATGAGGCCAACATTTTCAACCGCCTCCTTGGTGTCCGCGCCGGAATGAGGCGTGAAGATCGCGTTGGGATGACCAAAGACCGGATGGCTGGTTTCGGGCGGCTCGGTGACGTAGGCATCAATTGCGACACCTCCCAAATGACCGCTTTCAAGCGCTTCGGCCACGGCATCAAGGTCGACCACCTCGCCACGGGCAAGATTGATCAGCTTGGATCCGGGCTTCATCTTTGCGATGGTTTCCCGATTGATCAGCGCTGCGTTGTCCTTACCGCCGAAAATATGGAGCGACACATAGTCCGCCTTGCCGAGCAGGTCCTCGAGTGGCAGAATTTCGATATCATGCTCCTTGGCGAAGTCCATATCCGCATAAGGATCGGTCGCAACCACCTTGATCCCCACACCAATTGCGTGACGAGCCAATTTCTTGCCGATGTTGCCGAGGCCGACGATGCCAAGCACCTTGCCGGAGAGTTCGGTTCCAACCCGGCGGTCCCATTTGCCCGAGGTTACCGAGACATGCCCCTGAGGGATGAAACGCGCCATGGCATACAATAGACCCATGGCCAGCTCGGCAACTGCGTTTGCATTGGCCGCAGGCGTGTTGCAAACCGGCAGCCCTGCTGCCGTGCATGCGGGGATATCGATGTTATCGACGCCAACGCCATGCTTGATAACCGCTTTGAGATTGTCTGCACCAACGAGGGTTTCTGCGGTGGCGGGCACGAGGCCCACCACGAGAATATCCGCATCGGCAATCTGATCAGAAACGCCACCATCGGGTTTGGAGGCATCGTCACAGCGAACCAGATCCCAGCCCATTTCGGCGATCCGATCAGGAACCCGGCCGTGTTTGCCAAAGCCGGGAGAGGTCGTGAGGACTTTCACCATCAAATCAGCTCGTATTTCTTGAGAACAGCTTCAACCAGTTTGTCCTGCTCGGGATCAGGCAGCAGCGCGGGCTGGCGGGAAGCACCAACGGATTTGTCCATCACCCAAAGAGCACGCTTGACCATGGCTGGCGGGAAGCCGAGGCCATAAAGATCTTTGCGGAAGTTGCCATAGGTGACCTGAGCGGCAGCGGCGCCCTCTTCGTCCCCTGCATTGAAGCAGGAAATGATCTTGGCGAGCACATGCGGCAGCACGTTGCCAAGGCCGGAGATCGCACCGGCTGCACCGTTCTGAAGCGCCCAGTGGACGAGATGGTCCGGGCCGGAATAGACGCCGAAGCCTTCGACCTCGTTGCCGACTTTGAGATATTCGGACAGGGTCTCCTGCTGGCCGCCGCTATCCTTGATCCCGGCAATATTCGGGTGCGCGGCAAGTTTGCGCGCGGTTGCCGGTTCGATGTGGTTCTGGGTGCGGGCCGGAATGTCATAGAGATAGATCGGCGTATCGACGCTATCGGCAACCGTCAGATAGTGACGTTCCAGACCATCCTGCGTGCAGGCAATGAAGAATGGCGTGATCACCGCAATGCCATCAACACCGATCTTGTCACATTCCTTGGCCAGCTTGACGGTCTCGAAGGTGGCTGGCATCCCGGCGTTGACGATCACCTTGCAACGGCCTTTGGCCTCATCAACGACTTCTGCGGTCAGCTTGACCTTTTCCTCGAACGTCAGGGCAGAGAAATCGCCGTTGGTACCAGCGGCAAGGATGTTGTTGCCAGCTTCGATCTGGCGGCGGACCTGAGCGCGGGTCGCCTCGTAGTTCAGCGTTTCGTCGTCGTTGAAGCAGCTAACGAGGGCCACATAGGCTTCTTTGGTCATGGATTTACTCCGTTTCGTTCAGGGCCACACTGGAAGTACCAGACTTGGAGCGCGCCTTGGAGATGAGCGGCCAGGCAAGAGACAAGACTGTCAGGCCGAGGAACAGAAGGGTAATCGGGCCGGAGACAAAGGCGATGACATCATCACCAGTCTGCAACAGGCCACGGCGAAGGTTGGATTCCATCATCGGACCGAGGATTAGGGCGATACAAAGCGCAGCCTGACTGAAGCCGAATTTCTGCATGCCCCACCCCAGCACACCGAACCCGACCATTGTGTAGAGATCGACCGGGTTGAGGTTGATGGAGAAGGAACCGATAAAGCAGAAGATGACGATGGAAATGGTCAACATGCGGCGCGGAACCATCAGGATCTTGGAGAAGACCGGAATGAGCAACATACCGAAGATGAACATGAAGATGGTCGCCAAGAAGGTGCCGCCGAAGATACCGACGACGATATCCGGGTTGGTCTGGAACAGCATCGGCCCGGGTGCTAGGCCCTGAATCATCAGGCCACCCATCAGAACAGCGGTAACCACATCACCCGGCACACCAAGCGCCAGCAGCGGAATAAGAGCAGACGCACAGACCGCATTGTTGGCGGACTCGGTCGCAGCAACGCCGGGCGCATATCCAGTGCCGAACTTCTCGGGCGTCTTGGATGTCCGGCGCGCTTCGTTGTAGGAAATCCAGGAGGCCGTTCCGGAGCCGGTCCCCGGCACGATGCCAATAAAGGTGCCGATGATAGACCCACGGATGAGGGCTGGTGCGCTTTCCTTCATTTCTTTCATGCTGGGCCAACGGTTCGCCACGTTGCTGATGATACCGTCATCTTTGTTGGACAGACGCTCAAGCTGGGTGAACACTTCGGACAAGGCAAACAAGCCGATCAGGGCGGGGGTAAAGGCAAATCCGGATGCAAAGCCATTGATGCCGAAGGTGTAGCGCATGACACCGGAAATCGGGTCGGCGCCGACGCAGGCGATCAGAATCCCCAGACAACCCGAGATAGCCCCTTTGACAAGGTCACCAGACAAAGAAGCAATGATGGTGAGGCCAAACAGGGCAAGAGCGAAATATTCAGGCGCGCCAAATTCAAGCGCGATGCTTGCAAGTTGCGGCGCGAGCGTTGCCAGAACAACAGCGGCGATCAGCCCGCCGATCGTTGAGGCGATGGTCGCCATGCCCAGCGCCTTACCCGCTTCGCCTTTTTGCGCCATCGGATAGCCATCAAGGACGGTGGCAGCAGAGGCTGGCGTGCCTGGCGTTCTGAGAAGGATCGAGGAGACACAGCCGCCATAGATGCCGCCGATATAAATGCCGATCAGCATATTCAGCCCCATAACCGGGGTCATGCTGAAGGTCAGAGGGATGAGAAGCGCCACACCCATTGTGGCGGTCAATCCGGGAAGTGCGCCGATCACGAGACCGCCGAGGGTACCAAGGGCAATGGTCCAGATCACATCAAACTGGAGAAGCGGCGCAAGATAGGAGAGCGTTTCCATGCTGCACTTTCAGGCAAGTTGGCTGAGCGTCCTTAAGACGTAGCGATCATTTGCGAGGGAATGGGGAGCGCACATCGCGCGCTCCCCTGTCAGATCGAAGCGGCCACAGGGCCGTTCTCTGTTATTTGTTCATGCCCAGCATGCCGAGCTCTTCAAGAACCGTCTTGGCGACTTCGCTGTCATTGTGAACGCGTTTTTCGAAGGTTGAAGCGTCCTCAAAGGTTACGAATTCGCCCATGTCGGTCATCTTGGTCACAAAATCCGGATCGGTTGCGACTTCTTTCACAGCATCGCGCAGCCATGCAAGCTCTGCTTCAGGCGTGTCTTTTGGCGCAATCAGGCCTTTCCAGGAAGACCAAGTGAAGTCGACGCCTTTTTCCACTGCAGTTGGGGTGTCGGGGAACAGATCGATCCGTTTTTCTTCCATCACAAACAAAGGCGTCATCTGGCCTGCATCTGACGCCGCTTTGGCTTCAGCCGGGGAAGCAACCATGGCATCGATGTGACCACCGATACATGCGGTCCGTGCTTTGGATGACCCCTGGAAGGGGATGGATTCGATCTTGATACCAGCAGCCTTGGCAAAGGCTTCGGCTGACACCTGGTTTGCGCCACCGGCACCGGAGTTACCGACCTGCGGCTTGTTGCCCTTGGCGTATTCTACGAAGGAGTCATAATCGGTGAACGGAGCATCCTTACAAGCCACCATAACCTGCAAGGAGCGAGCAAAGAGACCAACGAAAGCCAAGTCATCAACCTGATAATCGGTGCCGCCGATATGCGGCTTGATGGCGATCGGGCCCTGCGCAGCTGCGCCAAGGGTATAGCCGTCAGCGCGACCATGCGCTGCTGCAGACGTACCAATGGCACCACCGCCACCTGGCTGGTTGCGAATAACCATCTGCTTGCCTTCGAACTTTTTCTCGAACGTATCAGCAAACACGCGCAACGAAAGATCCGTGGATCCACCTGCGGAATAAGGAACAACAACCTGAATGGGGCGAACCGGGAAGTCGGCAGCGGAGGCTACACCGGTGGCCATGATGGCCGTTGCTGCAACAGACAGGGCGAGTTTTGAAATGTTCATCTTTGTATCCTCCCAAGGATATATTGTTGATGGTTTTACGGAAGCCAAACAGTCAAAAGGCGGGTAAAGCCGAAATAGACAACAAAGGTCATTATCAGCGGAAACAGCACCAGAATGTACCAGCGCCGCTCGCCCAAGAGCCACAGACCAACAACGAAGGTAATCAGCGTCGCGGGAATGTAACCAACGGGATAGAAGGCTGCTGCATATGCGGTAAGCAACAGCACGAAGCCAAGCATAATCAGCAGAGTGCGGGCATCAGGCATTGAGATCTTACTCTCTTCGCCTTCTTTATTGCCACCCAATGAGCGACCAATCAGCACCAACGACAAAAAAGCCACTGCGCCAATCATCATCCATGGGATCATAGAGGGCCCAGCAGACGAGCTACCCATACCGCTCTTGATGGAAAGGGTTAGCCAGGCAACCACAATACAAAAGACCAGCAAGCAGCCACCGATCCACATATCACTTTTGCGCGGTGAAATTGTCGACATTGAATCCTCCGAAAAAGGCCAATTGTTGGCCGAAGGGCACCCCGCCCTCGAGGCAACTCCTGCCTTAGGGGTCACCTTGTATAGAATTTGATAATTTGTCAATATCTTATCGGAAATTTTCTAACTTTATTCCTATGGAAATTCACAAGCGCGCATCAAGGCCAATTTATTCGCAAATCAAAAAATTTATATTTCATTGTTTTTATTGCTCTTTAATCGCAAAAATCAACACAAAACCAAAACTCCCGCCATTTAGAATATCTATAGCCAGCGAAATTTTACATGTACAAACATTATTGACAAATTTTTATAATGCGCGTCTTATGCATCCAACAGGAATAGAAAGGCCGCCATTTCGAGACGCCAAATATGTCTGCTGCGGCCCAAGCGGAGGAATGAGGATATGTTACCCCTTACGTCGCCCATTGAGATGCAGTTTCCACCCATCGTGCGGTTTGGAGACGGGACCATCAAGACGCTCAAGGATTGGGTCGCCCAAAAGGGTTACAAGGCCCCGTTCGTATTGGCAGATGCTGCCAACGCAGGTCGGCTCGACCTTCTTGATCTTGAGAATGTGACCTGCTTTTCCGATGTTGTCCCCGAGCCGGACATCCCCAATCTTTACAAGGCGATCGAAGCAGCCAAAGGCTGTGACGTGGTCATCGGGTTTGGCGGCGGCTCGGCAATGGATCTGGCGAAGCTGGTTGCTGTCCTGATCGCGCAAGACTGCAGCTTTGACGACATTTCCGGCCCCCACCGCGCCCTGCCGCGCAAGGTCGGTTTGGCCCAATTGCCAACCACGGCAGGCACAGGTTCAGAGGTTGGCACACGTGCGCTCATGACCAATCCGGAGACCCTGAGCAAAGTCGCCACCGAAAGCGTCCACATGCTGGCCGACCTTGCGATCATCGATCCGGCGCTGACCATGACGGTCCCTGCCCGCGTGACAGCCGCGACCGGCGTTGACGCCATGGCCCATTGCGTTGAGGCCTTCACCTCCAAACGTTCCCATCCAATCATCGACAATTACGCGATGATGGGCATTGAGCTGGTCGGACGCTTTCTCAAACGTGCGGTTGAGGATGGTTCTGATGCGGAAGCACGAACCGGGCTGGCGCTCGCGGCCTTCTACGGCGGGGTCTGCCTTGGACCGGTCAACACAACATCCGGCCACGCGGTTTCCTACCCGCTCGGCACGCGCCACAAGCTGCCCCATGGCATCGCCAACGCTCTGGTTTTCCCGCACACTCTGGCTGCCAATGCTGCGGTTGTACCGGAGAAAACCGACAAGGTTTGCCAAGCCCTTGGTTTTGAAGGCGGCAGCAATGAAGCCGTTCTGGCGGGTGCCAAGGCTTTCTGTGAATCGCTAGGCCTCGACATGCAACTCAGAGCCTATGGTGTTCCCGAAGACGATCTCGCTGCCATGGCAGAAGAATCCCATGCCATCCGGCGGCTGCTCGACTGGAACCCTGTAGACCTTTCGGTCGCGGACATCGAGGCAATCTATCGTGCCGCCTATTGAACAAACGCTTTCGCTCGGCCCTGATTTCGGGACGAGCGAAAGCACCCGCAAAGTTTCAAGACAAGAGACCCTGTCGCCCCGCTTTAGGCGTGATCTAGGTTTTCCTACCCCGACCGGAGGATCACGTCGACAGGGTCAATGGAGATCGTGACAGACAGAGTCCAGCCTTATGTCTGTCACGATCTTTTTATTTTAGAGGGCGTAAATGTCCAATCGAATGGACTCCAGCAAGTGACCGCCTCCGATTTTCAGATCCCCTGCCACAAAAGGACAGGCATTCTGACGTTTATCGCCCCAAAACGGTCTCTATCCACAAAGCAAAATTCACGAAATTATTCGCATTTTTTAAATGACTTGCAATTCACTCAAGCCAGACATGCTAGAATCGCATATCGGCGGCTCTTTGTTTTTCTCGTTGTTTGAATCCTATGTTGACCCGAGAGTGAGCCTTTGCATTTCTCCGTATAAGTGCAGAATGCAGTTCCGCTCGTGTTTCGACCACAGTTTGGGCAAGGATTTTCAGCAAGGACAATCACCTTTTGGGAATTAGACCTTCCCTAACGTAAGACTTTCGAGATGATCATGCTTTTCCATCGAATGAATTTCGATCACATCACGACAGGCAAATTTGTCTATTCGTGCCCGCCATAATTTGCTGCATTGCGTCATTGTTTAACGCTCCGCAGCAAAAGAATGCAGAAGGGACATGTCAGCCATGTCCATGACGCAAGATCGCACTTTAGCCTTTTGACCGATATCAATGTTACAAAGACCGCAAAACTGCTTCTTAAGTCCTAGGCCCTAACCCTTATCCTGGGACATTACGTCAGCTTGGAGGACGAACTCTGTGTCTAATAGCGGGTGTTTCGCACGTGCAAGAGATAACGGAGCGGTGTCGTGAGTTCGACAGTGAGGAGGAAGCCTTTTCTGGCAGGCCGGTTTGGCAGGCATGGATTCACCCTTTGGGATGAATGCTTGCTTCTGCATTTGCCGGGCTGATCTTTGCAACTGACCCTGAACGGTCAGTGTACCTTTTAACCTCTAGTGTATTTGACAGTTAGAGCACTCTTCCTATGCCCAACCATACCACTTTTGAAAACAAGACTTACGATGAAATCAATATCGGTGATGAGGCCGCCCTCACCCGCGTCGCCACCGAGCAGGATTTTATGGTCTTTGCCAATGCCTCGGGAAACCTGAATTCGCTTCATCTTTCGCGCTATGTACAGAATGAAAACGGCAAACGCGAGGCCTACGCGCCGCCGCTTTGGGTTGCCTCTCTGGTTTCGACGATTTTCGGCAACATCCTTCCGGGTGTCGGAGCCCGCTATCGTCATCAGACCTTCAACTTCGGCCCGCGCTGCGTTGCCGGTGATGTGCTTGATGTCAAAGTCAAGGTAACGGACAAATTGCCGGACAACGTGATCCGCTTTGATACCGAGATCCGTCGTCATGCTGACAATGAAGTGCTGGTTTCGGGCCCTGCAGAAATCTTTGCACCAGCCAAGAAGCTCTGCTTTGATGCGCTTAAAACACCGGAACTGATGCTGGAAACGCATCCCTACTTCGAGGCGCTGATCCGCAAAGCCCAGAATGAACCTCAAGTGGTGACCGCTGTTGTCGCTCCAGAGGAGGAAAAATCGCTCGGCGGAGCCATTCTGGCCATGCAAAGCGGCATCATCACGCCGATCCTGGTTGGTAGCAAAGCAAAAATCGAAGCAGTTGCCAAGGCAAATGACTGGAACCTTGATGGTGTCGAGATCATCAACGAGATCGACCATGCACGGGCTGCCAACATTGCCGTAGACCTTATCTCAGAAGGTCGCGCTGGTGCCATGATGAAAGGCCACCTGCATACGGATGATCTGTTGAAAGCTGCTCTGCGCAAGGTCAATGGCCTGCGTGCCGGTCGTCGCTTCACCCACGTTTTCGTCATGGATGTTCCGGGCGTCGATCATCCGATCCTCGTCACCGACGCAGCGATCAACATTCAGCCGGATCTGAAAACCAAAGCCGATATTGTTCAGAACGCCATCGATGTTGCGATCTCTATCGGGATTGAAGTTCCCAAAGTCGGCATCCTGTCGGCGGTGGAAACCGTCAACCCGGACATCCCGTCCTCTCTGGACGCTGCGCTTCTGTCCAAGATGGCTGAACGCGGTCAGATTTCTGGCGGTGTCGTCGATGGTCCTCTGGCCATGGACAATGCGGTCGATCTTGCTGCCGCTCGCACCAAGGGCATCACGTCCGAAGTTGCTGGCCATGCGGAAATCCTTGTGGTTCCGAACCTTGATGCAGGCAACATGCTGGCAAAACAGCTTGCCTATATCTCTCATGCGGAGCCCGCTGGCCTCGTGCTTGGTGCCAGTGTGCCGATCATTCTGAACTCCCGTTCGGATGGTGATATGGCGCGTCTTGCGTCCTGCGCAATTGCTTCCCTGCATCACGCCCGCACCGGCAAAAAAGCTTAAGGCACAAAAGCCAAGACGAAATGCATGACAAGAAAAGGGTGGGTGATCAACGGATCGCTCACCCTTTGTTTTTCTCTGATGTCAACAGTGCCTCATACCAACGGCATTTAATTCTGACCTTCTTGAGCCCATTTTCTCATACCTATTGAATGGATGATGGTTGGGTTGGCGGAGAGGCTCTTCCATGCTTGGCAACCAGCATCAAGAATGGCGGCATAGTCTTCGAAGACCCGATTGGACAGGAAGGTACCGCGCAGATACTGCCAAATATTCTCAACTGGGTTCAGTTCCGGTGATTTGGAAGGCAACAGGAGGATGGTGATATTCTTGGGCACGTTGAGTCTGCTTGTCGTATGCCATCCGGCACGATCCATCAGCACCACGGCATGAGCGCCGCGCGCCACTGTCCTTGAGACTTCTTCGAGGTGCATTTGCATGGCCTGTGTATTTGCAAAAGGCATCATCAATCCCGCGCCAACGCCACGCGCTGGACATATTGCACCGAACAGATAGGCATTTTTATATCGCTGATCGGCTGGCAGACGTGGTCTGGTTCCCTTTTTTGCCCATAGTCGGGCCAGTCCATTCTTCTGACCAAGCCTAGCCTCATCTTGCCACCAAATCTCGATGGGCTTGTTCTTTGGCAAATGGCCTACATGCGCTGCCAACGTTGCGGAGAAGTTTTTTTGAAAGCATCAATGACTTCAGGCTTTTGTTCTGGATGTTGAGGTCGACCAGATATGCGCACATACCCCATGCGGCGCAAAAGATCCCGTACTCCACGTTCCTTGTAGGAGACCCCAAACCGCTCTTGGATCACACGCACCAGATCCTGGCTACGCCAGACAGAGACGCCGTCCTTCTCAGGATCAGGACCGGTTTCAACGATAGCAACAAACTCTTCGAGCTGTTCTGGGCTCAAGCGCATGGGAGCGCCGGTTGCTTTGATGTCGACAAGACCATCGGTGCCTTGCTCATTGAAGCGAAGAACCCAATCTCGCAAAGTCTGGCGGTCCATACCGCCGACTTTGGCGGCATCAGCACGGTTCATGCCGTCATAGACAGCCGCAATGGCCAGTAGGCGGCGGCTCTGTTTGGCATTGCGGCATCCTTTGGCAAGACGGCGCAAACTATCGGCGTCAAAAGCATCGCTAAGAATCAAAGCGGCAGACATGGCAAAATCTCCTTTGCCATGTTGAATCACGCCAGTGCTAAAAATGGAATCCCTAAAGAGTCAGAACTTCACGCCCTTGGTATCAGGTCTAGTAGACCATCCTGCGCATGGTGATGTCGTCCCAAACGTCATAGACGACTTTAGGCGTCATTTTCGGGGATCAACTTGGTGTTGGATCAAACACACTTACCCGGCGGCAAGGTGATATTGCGCGCGCACTTTTTACAGAAAAACTAAAGAATCGCCTCAAAAAGCCCTTCGAATAGTACGCAATCACTCAGTTAGAACATCAAAGCTCCGTAGACGGCCAGAGCATATTTGGCGAGCTTGTACATCGAGCAACTTCGCAGAAGTCCCTCTTGGTCTAATTTGTGCAGGAAGGGGGCTTGGGCGGGATGGCAGACATGCGAGGATTGGCGGATTGCAGTTTGCCCATGCAAACGCAGCGCACACGTAGGTGAAGCGCCTTGAACCATCGATTGTCGGGAAGAGAAAGGCGACAAGGAATAACGCGCCGCTATAGTGAGGCTGGGCTATCTACCCCCGTAAGGGGGAGTCTTTTCGCCCGAAAGAGCCTCATCTGGTACTTGGGAGTACCGTCAGGCTTGGCAGACTTTATCTTAGAACTGGATGTCAGTCGGAATACCAAGGCTCTGAAGGTCTGCTTCGTTTGGAGTGCGTCCGCGTTCGATGTCGCCTGCGATACGGGCTGCGGGAGGAAGAGAAGCGAATACCATACCGATGGTGCCAACTGCGCCTTTGATGCTATCAAACATTTGAAACTCCTTTGCTGATTTCTTTATGTGCCCAGACCATACTGCAGCAGGAGCTACGCGAATATAGCCGATCTGTTCTGGTGGCTATGCGCCATTCGCATACCTTAGACTTCCAAGCCAACATTCTGCATCCGGTGCCTTTCACTCTTCGCGGTGGCGTGTTCCGCTGAATAGGCAGTTCGTCTCGGTGCCGTATGCAGCAGACGCGCAGCAAGTTATTTGCTGTCAAGACTTGATCACGCGCACCATTACCCTCAGCTTTAGGGGAGAGGAAGAGCCCAACAACTGTCAGGATCATTCATGGATCTCACTTCAGATCGCCAGCCTTTTGCCTTTGACAACAGCTACGCACGCGAGCTCGAGGGCTTTTATGTGCCGTGGCAGGGCAGCAAGGCACCCAAGGCTCGCATTGCGCTCTTCAATGCTCCGCTGGCAGAAGAGCTGGGCCTCACGCTCGATTCGAGCGATCCGCACCTTGCTGAGATTTTTGCCGGCAGCGATGTCGCCGATGGCTCGATGCCGCTGGCGCAAGCCTATGCCGGGCATCAGTTCGGCGGCTTCTCGCCGCAACTCGGGGATGGCCGCGCCCTGCTTCTGGGGGAAATACTTGACCCATCGGGTGATCGGTTCGACATCCAATTGAAGGGATCTGGGCCGACGCCCTTTTCCCGAGGCGGCGACGGCAAGGCGGTGCTGGGACCTGTGCTGAGAGAATATCTCATGGGCGAGGCCATGGCAGCGCTCGGCGTCCCGACCACCCGCGCCCTTGCGGCGGTGACCACGGGCGAGCAGGTGCCGCGCGAGGGCTTGAAGCCCGGCGCTGTGCTTGTGCGGGTTGCTGCCAGTCACTTGCGCGTCGGAACCTTTCAGTTCTTTGCAGCGCAACAGCAGTGGGACAAGCTGAAGGTTCTGGCCGACTATGCCATTGCGCGACACGACCCGGCGCTCGCCGATGCGGACAATCCGTACCTTGCTTTTCTGGCTGCAGTTGCGGAACGGCAGGCGCGCCTTGTTGCCAAATGGATGCAGGTGGGGTTCATCCATGGGGTGATGAATACCGACAACATGGCCATTTCGGGCGAGACCATCGATTACGGCCCTTGCGCTTTCATGGATGCCTATGATCCGGCAACGGTCTTCAGTTCCATCGATCACATGGGGCGCTATTCCTATGGCAACCAGCCGCAGGTTGCCCGCTGGAATCTGGCCCGGTTTGCCGAAACCCTTGTTCCCGTGATCGATCCTGATGACGAAGAGCGCACCATCAATCTCGCGACCGACGTGATCGCCGATTTTATGCCTCTTTATAAAAAGGCTTTCCACGAGGCCATGGCTGCCAAGATCGGGATGTCAGCGCTTGAAGAGGGTGATGAGGCATTGATTGATGGGTTTCTTGGCTGTCTGAGGGGCGAGGCCATCGACTTTACCGATGCCTTCCGGATGCTCGCGAACACTCTGACCTCCGACACCTCGCCACTGCTCACCAATTGTGAGGATCCCGAACCGCTCGCCGACTGGCTGGGTCGCTGGCGCAGCCGCCTTAAGCGAGAGAAGCGCGCGCCTGCGCAAGTGGCCGAAGCTATGAATCAGATCAATCCGCTCTATATACCCCGCAACCATCTGGTCGATGAGGCCCTGATGAAGGCGGAAGACGAAGCGGATCTCGGGCCATTCAAGGACCTTTTGTCCGTTCTTGATGATCCATTCACGCGGCGTGACGGTTTGGATCGCTATCAAGGCCCTGCGCCTTCCGGGTTTGGTCCCTTTGTCACCTATTGTGGCACCTGATCAGACGCACAGCCCCAAAACGATTCATCAAAGCCGGCGCAATCATGAACACCAAGTCATGACACTCATGACGTGTAGCCCCCTTTAACCCAAGCCTACTGTGATCTACCTATAGAGCAACACAAGTCACACACTCATCTTTGACGATCAGGCATGCCAGAATGAATTTGGCATTCGGTCCAAATAAAGATGGGGCAACGGATTGGAGCAATCCTCATGTCTATCAGACCGGTCGTTTCTTCAACCCAGGCCACTCCGACGATGGAAGGAGCCGGGGTCAAACTCCACCGCGCATTCGGATTTCAAAATCCGGAGATGGCTGATCCATACCTTCTGTTTGATGACTTCCGCGGTGACAATCCGGATGACTATATCCGTGGTTTCCCATGGCATCCGCACCGGGGCATCGAGACCATCACCTATGTTCTCAAGGGCTCCGTCGAGCATGGCGACAATCTGGGCAACCACGGCACGCTTGGGCCGGGCTCGGTGCAATGGATGACCGCCGGTTCGGGCATCATGCATCAGGAGATGCCAACCGGTAATGACAAGGGCCAGATGCACGGCTTTCAGCTTTGGGCGAACCTTCCGGCCAGCCTCAAGATGACCTCGCCGCGTTATCAGGATATCCAAGGCAAGGAGATCCCGCAGGTGATCGACGATGACGGCACAAGCGTCAAGGTCATTGTCGGCAACTTCTGGGGCAAAAGTGGTCCGGTCGACGGTATCGCTGCAGATCCGCTCTATCTCGATGTGTTCGTTCCTGCCGGTGTCCGCAAACGGTTCAAGATCGACACCTATCGCAATTGTTTCGCCTATGTCTTCGAAGGCCGGGGCCAGTTCGGCAACGCGTCAAACCCGCGGGGCATCCTTCTTGAAAAGGAAGTCGGTGGCGAGGAAGTGAACATTCGCGACATGTCCGGCAACCGCACTCTGGTGCATTTCGGCACCGGTGACGAAGTCGAAGTTCACGCTGGACCGGAAGGGGTGCGCTTCCTTCTGATCTCAGGCGCTCCCTTGCAGGAACCAGTCGCCTGGCACGGCCCGATCGTGATGAACACGCAGCAGGAAATCCGTCAGGCAATCAAAGAATTGCGCAACGGAACATTCATACGGCCCGCGCATTAAACAGCAAACGGTGTCGAGTCCTAGAGCCCGCCCCATAAACAAACAATCTCAATCCGAGGAAATGGATTTCACAATGACAAAAGTTCTCGTTCTTTACTATTCCGCTTATGGCCACATTGAAACCATGGCGAAAGCCGTCGCTGAAGGCGCAAAAGCAGAAGGCGCTGACGTAACCATCAAACGCGTACCCGAGCTCGTTCCTGAAGACGTTGCCAAGGCATCCCATTACAAAATGGATCAGGAAGCGCCGATCGCCGACCCGAACGAACTTGACCAGTATGACGCCATCATCGTTGGCGCAGGCACCCGTTTTGGCACCGTCGCTTCCCAGATGCGCAATTTCTGGGACCAGACCGGTGGCCTGTGGGCCGAAGGCAAGCTGACTGGCAAAGTCGGTTCTGTGTTCACCTCAACCGCCACCCAGCACGGCGGTCAGGAAACCACGATCATGGGCTTCATCCCGACCCTTCTGCACCAGGGCATGGTCGTCGCAGGTCTCCCCTATGCCTTCCAAGGCCAGTCTGGTCTTGAAGAAGTCAAAGGCGGCTCCCCTTACGGCGCGACAACCCTCACCGCGACCGACGGCTCCCGCCAGCCTTCTGAAATCGAACTCGAAGGCGCTCGCTATCAGGGCGGCCATGTGGCCAAACTGGCAGCCAAACTTTCTGCCTAAGGCACAGCGCAGTCACGCTCGCCTTACGGAACAATCATGCGGTTCGTTCATTGACCGTATGACCTTCATGGCTAGACATGCCAAGCAACCGGATGTCCGTTCAGAAGAAGCCGTTTGATAGCCCTGACGGTGGACAGACAGCCATTGGCAAGAGGGGGCGCAAGCCCCCTCATTTGTATTCGGATACACAGACTTCAAAGGAGAAAACCCGTGGGACTTCTTGTCGACGGAAAATGGCACGATCAGTGGTATGACACCAAATCAACCGGCGGCCGATTTGTTCGCAAGGAGTCCGCCTTTCGCAACTGGATTACGTCGGACGGATCTGCCGGACCCAGTGGCGAGGCAGGCTTCAAGGCCGAAGCGGGTCGCTATCATCTCTATGTATCGCTCGCCTGCCCATGGGCGCACCGGACCCTGATCTTCCGCGCCCTCAAGGGCCTTGAGGACATGATCTCGGTTTCGGTCGTCAATCCCTACATGGCCGAGCATGGCTGGACCTTTGATCCGGCAGAGGGGGTTGTTGCTGATCCATTTTTCTCTGCAGATTATCTACACCAGATCTACACCAAGGCAGATCCGGACTATACGGGCCGCGTCACCGTTCCGGTGTTGTGGGACAAGCAAAAAGGCACGGTTGTTTCCAACGAGTCGGCTGAAATCATTCGCATGTTCAACACGGCGTTTGACGGCATCGGTGCTGCGGAAGGCGACTATTATCCTGAAGACGACCGCGACGAGATCGATGAGATCAACGAGCGGGTCTACAACACGGTCAACAACGGCGTCTACAAATCCGGTTTTGCGACCACCCAAGAGGCCTATGAAGAAGCTGTGATGCCACTGTTCGAAAGCCTCGACTGGCTCGAAGACATCCTGTCCAAATCACGCTTCCTGCTTGGTGACCACCAGACCGAAGCGGATTGGCGGCTGTTCACGACCCTTGTCCGGTTTGATCCAGTTTATGTGGGCCACTTCAAGTGCAACATCCGCCGGATCGAGGATTATCCCAATCTGTCGAATTATGTCCGCGACCTCTATCAGACGCCGGGTGTTGCCGGGACGGTCAATCTTGATCACATCAAGCAGCACTATTATTCGAGCCATGAGACCATCAACCCGACCGGGATTATTCCGGTTGGCCCGGATATTGATTTCTCGGCTCCCCATAACAGGGCTGAGATGCCCAAAGCTTCCTGACCGCTCGCCCCTTTCGAGCGACGTGCATCTGTTTGCAAACAGACTGGTGCTTTGAGAAAAGACTTGCCCGGCCCCTGTGGCCGGGTTACGTCGTTTCAGGCGTGGCGCGGCCCACGCTCTTTCCCGCAAACATCTGCGACGTCTCAAGCCTTTAGATGCTGCTTATTTGCAGTTGACGCAAAGGATTGGATGTCTCAGTGTGCCGCAATAAGCAGATATACATAACAGAGTCTAGGAGATGACCCATGCGGACACGCGCAGCTGTCGCACTGGAGGCCGGAAAGCCTCTTGAGGTTATGGAAGTGGAACTTGACGGCCCGAAGGCTGGCGAGGTTCTCATTGAAGTGAAAGCCACCGGGCTTTGCCACACGGATGAATTCACCCGATCCGGCGCCGATCCGGAAGGGCTGTTCCCTTCGATCCTAGGCCACGAGGGCGCAGGTATCGTGTTGGAAGTGGGTGAAGGTGTTACCACGCTCAAGCCGGGCGATCATGTCATCCCGCTCTACACCCCAGAATGCCGTGAGTGCCCCTCTTGCCTGTCAGGCAAAACCAACCTGTGTACCGCGATCCGCAACACGCAGGGTCAGGGCCTGATGCCGGATGGCACCACCCGTTTCTCCATGCTCGATGGCACCCCGATCTATCATTATATGGGCTGCTCGACCTTTGCCAATCATACGGTTCTTCCCGAGATTGCCCTCGCCAAGGTGCGCGATGACGCCCCCTTTGACAAGATCTGCTACATCGGTTGCGGCGTGACCACCGGCATCGGTGCCGTGATCAACACTGCTGGTGTCGAAATCGGCTCCACGGCTGCGGTATTTGGTCTTGGCGGCATCGGACTCAATGTCATTCAGGGCCTTCGCATGGCCGGTGCTGACATGATCATCGGTGTTGACCTCAATGACGACAAAGCCGAGATGGCCAAGAAATTCGGCATGACCCATTTCGTCAATCCCAGCAAGATCGATGGGACGGTGGTCGAAGAGATCGTCAATCTCACCAAACGTGGCGCGGACCAGATCGGCGGCGTGGACTATTCCTTCGATGCGACAGGCAACGTCAAGGTGATGCGCGATGCGCTCGAATGCTCCCATCGGGGCTGGGGTGTGTCTGTCATCATCGGCGTTGCGCCTGCTGGTGCAGAAATCTCGACCCGTCCGTTCCAGCTCGTCACAGGCCGCGTCTGGAAAGGCACCGCCTTTGGTGGCGCTAAAGGCCGTACGGACGTACCGAAGTTTGTTGACTGGTATATGGATGGCAAGATCGATATCGATCCGATGATCACGCACAAACTGTCGCTTGACCAGATCAACGAAGGCTTCGAATTGATGCATCAGGGCAAATCCATTCGCGCTGTCATCGAATTCTAAGACATGAGGGTGCGGATGGCTTGCGCCTGATGGTCTATCAGGACAACGCGGTCCGCGCCCTCTTTGCAATCTGAACCGGCGCACTACGCCGTGTTATTCAGCAAAGCCCGTTTCGCTTCATTTCACTAAGCAGTTTTCTCTCATTCGGTCGACAATGCTGCAAAAGCAGCTTTTTTCATTTGACAATTCGGTGCTGCTCTCGCATCCAGAAGTGGGATCCCAGTTTTCTTCTTGAAAAGATCCCTTCCCTCTAGCGCCCCCGCCTCTTGGCGCTGCCTTCCGGAAAGTATTGCACCATGCCCACCCTGTCTTCAAAAGCCCTCGGCATTCTCTTTGCCATTATGGCCACCCTGATTTTTGCGTCGGGAGATGCCGTATCAAAGACACTGGTGGTGGACCATTCCGTCTGGTTCATCATGATGGTGCGTTACTGGTTTCATCTCAGTGTCGCCCTGATCTGGGCGGCGAGCAGCAAAAAGGGCATCAAGGGGGCATTCCGATCCGAGCGGCCGGGCATCCAGCTCATTCGCGGTGTCCTGTTGTTCACCGAAATCGCGCTGATCATCATCACCTTCAGCATGCTTGGCCTTGCTGAAACGACAACCCTTATCATGGTGCATCCGCTGATCGTGACGGCGCTGGCTGCTGTTTTCCTTGGGGAATATGTGGGATGGCGACGGGTTATCGCGCTGCTCATCGGCATGTCGGGCCTTCTCATCATCATGCAGCCATCGGGCAACATCTGGGGACTTGGCGGCCTTGTCGGCCTTTGTGCGACCAGCGCTTTTGCGGTCTATCAGTTGTTCACACGCCTTGCCAGCCGCACCGATGACGCGTTGACATCCTTTCTCTACGCCGGGCTGATTGGCATGATCATGAGCACCGTCGTCGGCATTTCTCACATACCACCGCTGGATCAGATCAACTGGTTCCTTCTGGCCCTTGCCTGCATCAGCAGCACGGCAGCGCACTTCTGTGTCATCAAGGCCCTAACCCTTGTCGAGGCGGTCCAGATCCAACCCTTCACCTATCTTCAGATCGTCTGGTCGATCCCGATCGGCTTCATCGTCTTTGGTGCCTTGCCGATCTGGTCGACGGTCCTGGGGGCGGCACTGATTGTCGGGGCCGGTCTTTACTCAATTTACCGGAAGAAAGCGGTCGTAAGCGAGACCGACTAGACTTGCGTCTTCAGGGCTATGACTAAGTTCGCATTGTTATGGAGTGGCTCGAGGCGTATTCTCTTGCCACGGGTTGGTTGACGGAATGGCGAAGTGAGGATGCTCCTGCTGCTCAAGCGTCGCCGCCCGGGACTTCGCAGACGTCATGCGCAAAAGCTGAGGCCTGCGACCCTCTCCCGGACGCACCGACCAACATCATAAGCAGCACGCATTCGCGCCAAGCAAGCGCCTCTACCTTTCTATTGTCTTTTCCCTTTCCGTTTACCGTCCACGGCATCGCCACACCAAGCCGTATCGCTTGGGGTTTGCCAGAATGGCAAGGCGGGGTGGCCGATGCCTTTCAGGGAGGAGATCGATCATGACCATCAAGAGCATTCTTTGCGCATACAGTGGCGAGCAGGACAAGGGCAGCGTGCTGGACTATTCCATGATGCTTGCCAAGCGCCATGATGCCTGGCTGACGGGCATTCTGCGCCATGGCTTTTCAAAGATGGAGCGCCGGATCGCAACGATTGTGGCCGATGAGGTGCACCGGGCGGTGAAGGCAGCCGAGTTGAAGCGGATCAACGATATCGTCAAGCGCTTCCATCAGATCATTCAGCAGAACGGTTTGGAGGACCGATCCAACTTCATTGATATCGAGCCGGAAATGCTGATGACCCTGTCCGAGATCGCCCGCACATATGATCTGGTTGTTACCGGAACCCATGCCGATGACGAAAACTACGGGTTTCTTGCCGCCTATCCGGACCGGATCGCATTGCAGAGCGGCAGGCCGGTCATCGTCGTCCCGGACGATCACACCCCCACCGGATGGACCGATCATGTTCTGATCGCTTGGGATGGTCGGCGGACCGTTGCACGGGCTGTCGGCGACCTACTTCCCTATCTGCACAAGGACAGCAAGGTCACGCTGCTCACAGTCGGGGCGTCCCATACGGTTGATCGATACCCCGGCGGCGGCATCATGACACTGTTCGAACGACACGGGATCGAAGCGGAGCATATTCATGATCGCGGGTTGGAGAAATCAACGGCCATCGCCATTCTGGACTGTGCCATGGAACTCGAGGTTGACCTGATCGTGATGGGCGCCTTCGAGCACTCGAAATTCACTCAGGACATTTTCGGCGGCGTTACCACGGAAATGATCAGGGAAACCAGAATACCGGTCTTCATGTCCCATTAGCCCGAACCGGCAGCTTCGGTGATCACAGTGCTTTGTTGAGTATGTCGGCGAGTTCGGCGGCGGAAAGTGGCAGTGGATTTCCTTTCATGGAGGAAGAGGCCTGTGATGCTTCGGCAATAGCGGGAATGTCTTCCTCTTGCAGGCCAAGCTCTGACAGAGAGGGCAATCCATGCGCTGCGGACCAGCGCTGAAGGCACATATAAACGTCCTCAGAAGAGCAGCTCAAGGCGGCTGCGAGCCAGCCGCGCACTTCGCTAAAACGAGCGAGGCTGTCTGACGCGCTCCCCTCTGACCGAAGACGAGCCTCGTTGTGCTCCAGAACATGGGGCAACAGCGTGCCGCATAGGGCGCCGTGCGGGGCCGATGTCACCCCTCCGAGCACGCCAGCCAAGCCATGCACCGCTCCAAGTCCCGAATTGGCCAATGCCAGCCCGCCACAAAGACTGGTGAAGGCAAGTTGATCCCGCGCTTCGCTGTCCTCGGTCTCCATCAGGCGCACCAGAGCGGCCATGCCGGAGGCAATGGCACTGCGGCACAGAGCGTCGGTCATCCAGTTCGCCTTCGATGACAGATAAGGCTCAATGACCTGCGTCACCGCATCAAGGCCACTGGCCAGTGTGATCGACTTCGGACATCCGTCGGTCAAGCCCGGATCAACGATTGCCAGATCCGGCAGCATGCGGTCATCCCTCAAAGAGACCTTGCGTTTGGCCTCAGGGACAGAGAGCACGGCGTTTTTGGTCACCTCGGCACCTGTGCCGGACGTGGTTGGCAGGGCGGCAAAGGGAAGCGGCTCTTCTGACAGGGGCAGCCCCTTGCCCACCACCTCGAGATGATCCATGGCCGGGCGGAGCGCTGGCACAAGGGCAGCCAATGCCTTGCCTGCATCGATCACCGCACCGCCACCAAGGGCAACGACGGCTTTAACACCGGCCTGCTTGGCGACTTTCACGCCATCCTCGATCATAGTGACATCAGGTTCGCGCGCCACGGCCAGACTGGCAACCTCCGTCCCGGCCAACGTCAGGGCGTCGATCAGCCACTGCGCGCGGCTTTTGTCGCGCCCATGCACCAACAGGATTGGGGACCCCAGACGCGCAATATCAGAAACGGCCACCTTGGCAACACCCCGACCGAATCGAATGTGCTTGCTCGTGAGGAAGCCAAACGACGAACCTTGCATGGATTTCTCCATTGTTGAGCTAATTGGAAAACCTTCGGATGCGAAGATGGAACGCGTCCGAGACTACAGACAAACGGGGCGTGGAACCAGCCATTTGAAGCGCGATTCACGACAGAAGCACCGCTCGAATGCGAAAGTTGCACTGCGTGCCTCTTTCTCCCTTTTCTTGGAATCGATCCGATGGATTTTCTCAGGGGGCTTGACAGTAGAGGGTTGTTTTCGTTTAAATATAAGTGTTTGTACTGAATACTTTTGTCCGTTTTATAGTGCGTTCGGATTGCATTTTTGAGCTTTTTTTGCCTCGTCAAGCTATGCGTTTACTGCAAATCGCTCATTCCAGCTATTATGCCATTGAAATTAAAGGATTTTCAAAAGCCCCAGTGGAACCATATCGTTTGCGAAGCAGGTAGTCTTTCCTATATACTAAGGTAGAACAGACGATAGGGCCTATGCACGAGGACAGCGGCAAGCACTGAGATCACAGACCCGAAGTCAAAGACAATCCAAGCGCTCCCCCCTTTCAATCGGTCAGCTCCGCTTCGACCGGCAGGGAGGATTTCGCCTAAATGACGGTCCGCCGTCTATTCGATGTTTCGGAACCCCGTTCCATCCGTCTACACAGTGAGGAACCTTAATATGAATTTCATGAGTGATAAGCCTATCGTCGCCAATCCCTGGCAGGGATTTTCTGACGGCGCATGGCGCACCAAGATCGACGTGCGCGGCTTTATTCAGGAAAACTATACTCCTTATGAAGGTGACGATAGCTTTCTTGCCGATGCGACCGACCGTACCAAACAACTCTGGTCCGAGCTTGGCGAGCTTCTGAAAGCTGAACGCAAAGCTGGCGTTCTGGACGTCTCTCCGGTTCCTTCCTCCATCGTTGCGCATGACGCAGGCTTCATCAACGAAGAGCTCGAAATCATCGTTGGCTTGCAGACAGAAGCCCCGCTCAAACGTGCCATCATGCCAAATGGCGGTTTGCGCATGGTTGAAGGCGGCATGGAAGCATTCGGCTTCAAAGCAGACGAAACGGTTCATGACGTATGGACCAAATATCGCAAAGATCACAACCAGGGCGTCTTTGACGTATACAGCCCTGACATTCTGGCTGCTCGTAAATCCGGCATTATCACCGGCCTTCCCGATGCCTATGGCCGCGGACGTATCATCGGTGACTATCGCCGCATCGCCCTTTACGGAATTGACGCTCTGAAAGAGCAGAAGCTGTCCGAGAAAACCGAAATCAACGATGCCGTGTTCGACATGGACACCATCCGTCTGCGCGAAGAACTCTCCGAGCAGTACCGCTCGCTTGAAGAGCTGCGCGAAATGGGCCTGAAGTACGGCATCGACATGTCCAAGCCGGCCACCAACGCTCGCGAAGCCATCCAGTTCACCTATATGGGCTACCTTGCTGCCGTGAAAGAACAGAACGGCGCTGCGATGTCCTTTGGCCGGACCTCGACCTTCCTTGATATCTACCTCAACCGTGACCTCGAAGCTGGCCTCATCAACGAAGCCGAAGCTCAGGAAATGATTGATGACATGGTCATCAAGCTTCGCATCATCCGCTTCCTGCGCACGCCGGAATATGATGAGCTGTTCTCTGGTGATCCGACCTGGGTAACCGAATGCATCGGCGGTGTTGGCCTTGACGGTCGTTCGCTGGTTTCCAAAACTTCCTTCCGCTTCCTGCATACCCTTTACAACCTGGGTGCTGCACCGGAGCCGAACCTCACCGTTCTGTGGACCAGCAAGCTGCCCCGCGGCTTCAAGGACTTCTGCGCCAAGGTCTCCAAAGACACCAGCGCAATCCAGTATGAGAACGACGATCTGATGCGCCCGAAATGGGGTGACGACTACGGCATTGCCTGCTGTGTCTCTGCCATGGCGATCGGCAAACAGATGCAGTTCTTCGGTGCTCGTGCCAACCTCGCAAAAGCCCTGCTCTATGCGATCAACGGCGGCGTTGACGAAAAGAGCGGCAAGAAAATCGCTGAGGGTCTGGAGCCGATCAACGGTGACGTCCTTGAATATGATGAAGTTGTTGCCAAGTTCGACAAATCCATGGACTGGCTCGCCAAGACCTACGTCAAGGCGCTGAACACGATCCACTATATGCATGACAAATATGCTTACGAGCGGATCGAAATGGCGCTGCATGACCGTGATATCCTGCGCACCATGGCTTGCGGCATCGCTGGCTTGTCCATCGCAGCGGACTCGCTGTCTGCCATCAAGCATTCCAAGGTTGAGGTTATCCGCAACGAAAACGGCCTCGCAGTGGATTACAAGATTGCTGGTGAGTATCCGGCATTCGGCAACAACGAAGACTCGGTCGATGACATCGCTGTCTGGCTGACCGAAACCTTCATGAAAAAGATCTCTGCACAGCCTTACTTCTACCGCGATGCGATGCCGACCCAGTCGATCCTGACGATCACGTCCAACGTGGTATACGGCAAGAAAACCGGCAACACCCCGGATGGTCGCCGTGCTGGCGAGCCGTTTGCTCCGGGTGCCAACCCGATGAACGGTCGCGACAAAAAAGGCTTTGTGGCTGCTGGTGCATCGATTGCCAAACTGCCATATGAGTATGCGCAGGACGGCATCAGCTGGACCGCATCTGCAACGCCTGACTCGATGGGCCACAATGACAATGAGCAGATCCGCAACCTTGCGAACTGCCTGGATGGCTTCACCAATGCTGGTGGCTTCCACGTCAACGTGAACATGCTGCGCAAGGAAACCCTTGAAGATGCCATGGAGCATCCTGAGAAATATCCTCAGCTGACCGTGCGTGTTTCCGGCTATGCCGTGAACTTCATCAAGCTCAGCCGTGAACAGCAGCTCGACGTTCTGAGCCGCACGTTCCACAGCCACATGTAAGCCAAGCCGTCGCTGGCAGCGAGCCTTGCCGCTCGCAATAAACTGAACTCAGACGAGCCGGAAAGCCCTTGCTTTTCGGCTCTCTCTATACCTATCTACAGATCAAGAGCTGAAAAGCCGCCCTAAGACCCGAGCCACCGAACAGGAGACTTGATATTGACTGTCAGCATCCATGAAACCCACCTGCAGGACACCCATGACCATTCGAGCCATGGTTTTCTGCATTCCATGGAATCGGGCGCAGCAGTCGATGGTCCTGGAATGCGGTTTGTCTTCTTCATGGCTGGCTGCCTGTTTCGCTGCCTCTACTGCCACAACCCCGATACGTGGAAGCTGCACAATGGCACCTATATCGATATTGATGGGGTTCTCAAGGAGATCAAGGGCTACGCTGGCTTCCTCAAATTCGCGGGCGGTGTGACCTTTTCCGGCGGCGAGCCCATGATGCAGGCGCAATTTGTCGGCGAGGCAGCAAGCGCGATCAAGCAGCAATTCGGCCTGCATACCGCGCTCGATACGCAAGGGTATCTGCACAAGAATGTCGATGATGCATGGTTCGATGCATTTGACCTGATCATGCTGGATATCAAGCATATTGATCCGGATCGCTACAAGGAACTGACCTATCAACCCTTGCAGCCGACGCTGGATTTTGCCGAGCGCATGGTGCGCCTCAAGAAACAGATGCGCATTCGCTACGTTCTGGTGCCTGAGTGGTCCGACGCGACCGAAGACGTCGAGAAGATGGCCGACTATGTGGCCAGCCTCGGAGATGTGGTTGAAATGGTCGAGGTTCTGCCCTTCCACCAGATGGGCACGTCAAAGTGGGATCAGCTCGGCATGGAATACAAGCTGAGGGATTTGCGCACCCCGACCCCTGAGGAAGCCGAAGCTGCCCGCAACATCTTCCGTTCGCGCGGACTGCAGGCGACCTGACAATCAGATAAGGACGCGCTGACCATCAAGCTTGCTTGAACGGGTTATGCCATCGAGCAGTTTCTGCACTTCCAAGGCGTCACGCCAAGAGCAGATCGGCTCAGCCGTTCCGTCCACGCAATCGGCGAAATTCTCGATGATCGCCTTGTGCCACGCACAGGGGAAGGCCATCGGATCGCCAGAGCCGCCAGAGGCGCTTTCCTCGCCGAATTCCTCGGTCTTGCCATCACGCCAGCGCAAGGTGAGATGACCAGCCTCAAGAATGGCTGATCCCTTGCTACCATCGATGTAAATGCTCTCGGCATCGCCGGGGAAGCCCGCAGTGGTCGCACAGATGGACCCCACAGCGCCGTTTTCATAGATCACGCCTGCGGTCGCGAAATCCTCGGTTTCCATCTTGTGAAGCGCCGTGGTCGCCAGCATGGCCTGTACGGCACGCACCGGGCCGCAGAGCGACAGCATCAGGTCGAGCACGTGAATGGCCTGAGTGATCAACACCCCTCCCCCGTCCTGCGCATATGTGCCGCGTCCGGGTTCGTCATAATAGGATTGGGGCCGCCACCACGGCACATTGGTCCGCACCATGGCGATCTCGCCCAATGCCCCATCAGCCAAGAGCTGAGACAGGTGAAGCGAGCCTTGCCGCGCGCGATGCTGGAAAACAGTGCCCGTGACAATGCCTGTAGCTTCGGCCAGCGCGACCAGCTCATTGGCGGCATCAAGGCTGCGTTCGAGTGGCTTTTCCATCAGGAGATGCTTGCCCGCTGCGGATAGCTTGGCGATGATCTCCTTGCGGGCGTTGGGAGGCGTCAGAATGAGCGCTGCGTCGGTGCCATCATCCTCGGCAATGGCGTCAATGCTGGCAAATGCCTTGGTGCCCAGCGCATCGGCTGCCGCCTTGCGCTTTTCTTCATTACGCATGTAAAGCCCAGAGATGCTGATCCGGTCCGAGAGTTCCTCAAGGGCAGCAATGTGGGGCTTTGCCGCCATTCCCATTCCGATGATTGCCAGCTTCATGATTGCTCCTGTGCGTTATACTGTCGGCTTCTGTTGCAGGCTAACATGCGATAAACAAACGACTTTGACAAGCGCAGCCAGCCACTCATTCTTGCATTTCAAGCCTTCTTAATTGGTCGATGAAACTGCGCATCAGGGCATTGTGGAATTTCTTCTTGTGCCAAACGAGGCTGAGGCGGCGGGTGTATCGCCTGCCAAGATCAAGCTTGACCAACTGGCCCGAGGCGAGCCGTTGACGCACAGCAAGGCGGGATACAAAGGTCAGGCCCAGATTGTTCTCCGCAGCGCTCAGCACCGCCTCAAGGGCGTTGAGGACTAGCAGCCTCCCCTTGGGCGCGACCAGTGGTGCAAGCTCCGTATCAAACTGTTCCCGGCTCCCCGAATGCTTCTCGCGCACAATCCAGTCGCATTCGGCCAAATGCTCCGGTGTGATCGGGCCAGCCTGCGCCAAAGGATGATGTGGGGCTGCAACAACCAGCATCTCATCGTCGAGCCAAGCGCTGGAGACCAGATCCTCGCGATGATTTGCCCCCTCAATGAGAGCCAAATCCAATTCGAAATGGCCAACCATTTCGCACAGGTCATAGGTGTTCTGGATTTCCACGGCGATATCTGTCTGTTGCATCCTTGCGAGCAGGCTGGGCAATAGGTAGTTGCCAATCGTCTGGCTTGCCCCGATCTTCAGATGCCCGACATGCGCCCCTCCCCCGTCAAACAGATGGCGGATGTTTTCGACGCGATCCACGATTTCCTTGGCAAGTGGTTGCAGCAAGCGACCCTGCTCATTGATCTTCAGGTGTGGATGCACCCGGTCAAAAAGCGGTGTGCCGAGGCGGCGTTCGAGCTCACCAAGTGACTGGGATACTGCTCCCTTGCTCAGGCAGACCTCCTGAGCCGTGTCACCCAGATTTCCATGACGGGCCAGCGAGGCAAAGACGCGCAATTGTCTCAAGGATGGCATTTAGTTTTTCCAAACATTTCGTTCTAATCATTTAGATATCACGAACACGCGGAAAGGTCTATTATCCGAGCAATTCTTCTTTCAGGACCATAAGCACCATGACCGGACCTCATCTCGACCTTGAAAAGCTTCCCACTCCCTTGGCCGGCCTCGCGCTTGGCATCGGCAGCCTTGGCTGGTGCTGGGAGAATAGCGGCCTGTTTTCCGGACAGGCGCAAATTGCAGGCGCCATGGTTGCGGCCACCCTGTTGTTGTTGTTGCTGCTCAAATTCGTCTTCCACCCCAGAACGCTGGTAGCAGACCTCAAGCATCCTGTTGTGGGGAGTGTGGTTCCGACTTTTGCGATGGCCAGTATGGTCGTCTCCAAGGCTGTTGGCGGAGAGCTGGGCAACGCCCTTTGGCTTGCCGCGGTTGCCATTCATGTGGTCTTTTTCGTCAATTTCACCTGGCATCGCCTCAAGGCATTCGAATTGCACCATATGGTGCCGAGCTGGTTTGTTCCGCCCGTCGGGATCATTGTTGCGGATGTGACCAGTCCGGGTGGCGCACTGGCGACGTTGGCTCAGCTGTTGTTCTGGTTCGGTCTTGCGAGCTATGCCTTGATGCTGCCGATGATGATCTACCGCTTCATTTTCGCTCAGGAAGTCCCCGACGCAGCCAAACCGACCCTTGCCATTCTCGCGGCCCCCGCCAGCCTCTCCCTTGCGGGTTATCTGACAATCGAGACGGATCCGTCCGCTTTGCTGGTTGTTGTGCTTATTGGGGTTGCAATGCTGATGACCGCGATCATCTATGTGGCTTTCTTCCGGTTGCTGCAGTTGCCTTTCAGTCCGGGCTATTCTGCCTTCACCTTCCCGATGGTGATCGGTTCAACCGCGCTGTTCAAATCCGCCGCGCAGTTTGACGTCTGGGGAGCCAAGGCCGCAACCGTTTCGCAGCTCCTCTGGCTGGCAAGGATGGAGCTCATTGTGGCGACGGTCATCGTGGGCTATGTCTCGCTGCGGTATCTGATGGCTTATCTCGCCACATATGCAGCCCCGGCCAGCAGCGAGGCCTGACGCTTTCCCTTTGCCCTACAAGTAAAAAGACCCGGCCCATATCGATGAGCCGGGTCTTTTTGCATGGTGTTGCGGAATCGGCCTCAAGCCAATCGAGATCAGTCCTCGAATTCGACCAGCAGATCCTTGGCGTCGATCTGACCGCCGGGGCTGACATGCACCGCCTTGATCACGGCGTCACGCTCGGCGTGAATGCCGGTTTCCATCTTCATCGCTTCGATGGTCAAGAGCAGATCCCCTTCATGCACCGACTGACCGGCGGAGATGCCGACGGACGCCACAACGCCGGGCATTGGAGCACCGATGTGGTTGGGGTTGTTGATCTCGGCCTTCGGACGCTGGGTGGCGGTGGCCTTGACCATCCGGTTGGGCACGCGAATAACACGCGGCTGACCGTTCAGCTCGAAGAAGACACGCACATCGCCGTCCTCGTTGGTCTCGCTCACGGCTTGCAAGCGGATTTCGAGGGTTTTGCCCGGATCAATCTCTGCAGAGATCTCTTCACCCGGCTTCATGCCATAGAAGAAAGTCTTTGTGGGCAGGGTGCGAACCGGGCCATAGGTGCGATGCCGCCCCATGTAATCCAGAAACACCTTGGGATACATCAGATAGCCGTTGAGATCCTCGTCATCGACCTTGAGGCCTTCCAGCTCCTTGGAGACTTCGCTACGCACGCTTTCCAGATCCACCGGTTGAAGATGTTTGCCCGGACGCTCGGTGTTCGGCGCTTCGCCCTTCAGAACCTTCTTGACGATGTTATCTGGAAAGCCGCCTTCGGGCTGGCCCAGATTGCCGCGCATCATGTCAGCAACGGAATCCGGGAAGGACAGATCAATGGTGGGATCTTCCACCTGTTTGCGGCTGAGACCCTGACTGACCATCATCAGCGCCATGTCGCCCACCACCTTGGAGGAAGGCGTCACCTTGACGATGTCACCGAACATCTGGTTGACGTCGGCATAGGTCTGAGCCACGTCGTGCCAGCGCTCCTCAAGACCGAGCGAACGGGCCTGTGCCTTGAGGTTGGTGAACTGCCCGCCGGGCATTTCATGAAGATAGACCTCGGACGCTGGTGCCGGTGTTCCGCTTTCAAAGGCGGCATAATGGTTGCGGACGGTTTCCCAATAATCGGAAATCTCGCGAACGGCCTTGATATCGAGGCCTGTGTCACGATCGGTGTGGCGCAGAGCTTCAACAATGGAGCCAAGGCACGGCTGGGACGTGGAACCGGAGAAGGCATCCATTGCAGCGTCGGCGGCATCAACACCCGCTTCTGCTGCGGCCAGAACCGTTGCACCGGCGATACCGGAGGTGTCATGGGTGTGGAAGTGGATCGGCAGGCCGACCTCTTCTTTCAAGGTCTTGATGAGAACACGGGCCTGTGCCGGTTTCAAAAGACCAGCCATATCCTTGAGACCAAGGATATGGGCACCAGCCGCCTTTAGCTCCTTACCCATCCTGACATAATATTTGAGATCATACTTCGCCCGCTCGGGATCGAAAATATCGCCGGTGTAACAGATCGTGCCTTCGCAGACCTTGTTGTTCTCCAACACCGCGTCCATCGCAACGCGCATGTTCTCGACCCAGTTGAGGCTGTCGAAGACGCGGAAAACATCGATATTTTTCGAGGCTTCCTTGACGAAGAACTGCACAACATTGTCTGGATAATTGGTGTAGCCGACGCCGTTCGAGGCGCGCAGCAGCATCTGCGTCATCAGGTTTGGCATGCGAACACGAAGATCGCGCAAGCGCTGCCACGGGCATTCCTGCAAGAAGCGATAGGCAACATCAAAGGTCGCCCCGCCCCAGCATTCCATGGAGAAAAGCTGCGGCAGGTTGGCCGAATAGCTCGGCGCCACCTTGATCATGTCGATCGAACGCATACGGGTCGCCAACAGGGACTGGTGACTGTCGCGCATGGTGGTATCTGTCAGCACCAGTTGTTTCTGCTCGGACAACCAGTCAGCGACGGCCTGAGGGCCTTTTTCCTCAAGCAAATTGCGGGTGCCATAGCCGGGCGTTTCACTCTTTGGCTTGGGCGCCACCGGATCCGGCAAGCCTTCGGCTGGCTTGGAACGATCCTTGGTTTCGGGATGACCGTTGACCGTGATGTCGGCGATGTAGGTCAGAACCTTGGTGCCCCGGTCACGCCGTTTCTTGAAGTGGAACAGCTCGGGCGTGGTATCGATGAACTTGGTGGTATAGCTGTAATCAAGGAACGTGGGATGCTTGAGCAGGTTCTCGACAAAGGCGATGTTGGTTGAAACCCCGCGAATACGGAACTCTCGCAAGGCACGATCCATACGCGCAATGGCCTGCTCCGGGGTCGGAGCCCAAGCGGTGACCTTGGTCAGGAGGCTGTCGTAGTAGCGGGTGATCACGCCGCCTGCATAGGCCGTGCCGCCATCAAGACGCACACCCATGCCGGTGGCTGAACGGTAAGCACTGAGGCGACCATAGTCAGGAATGAAGTTGTTCTGCGGATCCTCGGTGGTCACGCGGCACTGAAGCGCATGGCCATTGAGCTTGATTTCATCCTGGCTGTTCTTGCCTGTCGCCTCGGCGATGGTCTTGCCTTCGGCGATTTTGATCTGGGACTGAACAATGTCGATCCCGGTCACTTCCTCGGTGACGGTATGCTCGACCTGAACGCGCGGGTTCACCTCGATGAAGTAGAAAGAGCTGCTTTCCATGTCCATCAGGAACTCGACAGTCCCGGCGCACTCATAGTTTACATGCTTGCAGATCTTGTAGCCAAGCTCACAGATCTCCTGGCGTTGCTCTTCGGTCAGATAGGGAGCGGGTGCCCGCTCAACCACTTTCTGGTTCCGGCGCTGTACCGAACAGTCACGCTCAAACAGATGATACATGCCGCCGTGACTGTCGCCCAGAATCTGGACTTCGACATGGCGAGCCTGCGTGATCATCTTTTCAAGGTAGCCTTCACCGTTGCCAAATGCGGCTTCGGCCTCGCGGCGACCCTCAAGCACCTTGTCTTCCAGTTCGTCAGGTCCAAGGATCGGGCGCATGCCGCGTCCGCCACCACCCCAGCTGGCTTTCAGCATCAGGGGATAGCCGACCTCTTCAGCCTGCTTGCGGATCAGGTCCATGTCGTCGCCCAGAACTTCAGTTGCGGGAACAACTGGCACGCCGGCTTCAATGGCTACGCGGCGCGCGGACGCCTTGTCGCCAAGCGCGCGCATGGTATCGGCCTTGGGGCCGATGAAGGTGATGCCGTTCGCCGCGCAAGCGTCTACGAAATCGGGGTTTTCCGAGAGCAGTCCATAGCCGGGATGAATGGCGTCGGCACCAGCCTTTTTGGCAACGCGGATGACCTCGTCAATCGAAAGATAGGCCGCTACCGGACCGAGACCTTCGCCGATGCGATAGGCTTCGTCGGCCTTGAAGCGATGCAAACTCAGCTTGTCTTCTTCGGCATAGACCGCAACTGTCCGTTTTCCCAGTTCGTTGGCGGCACGCATGATGCGGATCGCAATTTCGCCTCGGTTGGCAATCAGGATTTTTTTAAATTCGGCCATTTCTTTTCCCGTAGCTGACCACCGCATACCTCCAAAAGCATAACCTTTCGGGATGGGTGGATAAGTGATGTTGACGCAACGTTCAGGGTCTTGATGCCCACAGGTGCCCTTGTCTATCGAGAGCGGTCTCTCCTTACCGCTTCATTCCAAGAGTGTCACCAATTCAGAGTTATAGCAGGCATTTTGTCTTTGTGGAGCAATTTTAGCGTTTTTTGGATTGTGCTGTTTTCAAATATCTAAGCTATAGGAGATCGATTGGATCTCGGGTCAAACAGTCGGCTCCACCTGAAAATCCCATAGATTTCAAAGGCACATCGCGTCGATCACACAACGTCCCCATGTGCCATGCCTCTTTGACAGCCTATATTGCACTGCAGCAAAATGCAACAGAAGCGAGCAATTCTGATTTGGCCCGGGCTTCTGCTGTTAAGAACATTTCCTGATCGTCAAGGCCATCCCGATCCCTCTTCAAGCCGTGGTCAGTCAGCCTACGCGTCCAGTTCCGTGTAGATCGTGCCGCTGGGTTCGACCTGCGACAGTCGGCCTCATTTAACATACCATACAATATGGTATGTATTGGCGTCAGCAATATTCACACTCTGGTTCTCCTCCCATGACACATCTTCAAAGTGGACTGCTGATCGCAGCAGCAATTATGTCCGGCACAACGACGTGCCTTCATTTGATTCTGGGCGGTAAAGGTATCGTTCGACCGATGCTGGCCTCTCAATTGCCCACGCATGTAATACACACGCTCTATTTCTGTTGGCATCTTGTATCCCTTGTTTTGCTGGGGATGACGATCGCCTTCATTGTTCCCTTCTTCCATGGCAGCGCAGATGTTCTGGTTGCGTCCGCATCCCTGCTTGCATGGCTGATTGCGGCATGGAATATTGCGTATGTCGTGAAAAAGGGCCTCGCATTCGGCGTGCTACCGCAATGGATTCTGTTTGTCGGCATCGCACTGCCCGGAACAGCCAGCCTTGCCCTATAGCAGCCGTTCAGTGCAAGGACAGGCCGCTGCGTGGGCCGGAAATGATAGATGGCGAAAACCCGTTTCAAAAAAGAAGACTGGATCCAGCTCGGTCTGGACGTGCTCAAGTCAGATGGTCCGTCTGCCTTGACGGTTGAAAATCTGTGCCTCAAAGCCAACCGGACGCGCGGCTCGTTCTATCACCATTTTGCCGATCACGACGCGTTTCTGATCGGCCTCGCCGAACACTGGCGACAGCATTTCAACCTTGCCTTCTTTGAGCGCTTGACCGACGAGCCACAAGGCGTGACACGGCTTTCGGCGCTGAACACCATGGCATCGGATCTGGATCTGGGGCTCGAGGTCGCGATCCGTCAGCTTGCCCAGCGATCAGAACCCGTTGCGCAGCTCATCCACGAAATAGACCAGATGCGGCTGGATTATCTTGAGCAGATCTATCTTTCGATGGGGCGGGACTTTGCCGTTTCGGCCCGCCAGATCACCGAACTGGAATATGCATCATTTCTCGGGGCAATCCTGTTATGGCCGGATATGGGCAAAGACCGGCAACAGGCCTTTGCCAAAGTCATCCCGACCATGCTGGGCCTCATTGAGCGCGAGAGAACTTGATCAGAGCATCGCGGGTGCCTCTCCCGAAATCGCCATCAATCGCGCTTCTGTAAAAGCCTTCCGCTTTGAGGCGGGTCTGGATTTCCTTGCGCATGGGCAGAGACATCGCACCGGGTGCCTCGAAGAGAAGTTTCCGGGCTTCCCTGTCCTTGAGACGATAAGCGCGCATGATGAGCCTTGTCGCCTCGTCAATATCCTTCTCAACGCCCAGACCACGGTCATGGAAGATTGCAAGGCTTGTCATCGCCTCGGCAACATCAAGCTCCGCCGCCATTTTGTAAAGCTCGGCGGCGCGTTGATAGTCTCGCTCGGTGCCGGTGCCATCACGATACATGGCGGCGGCAAAGATCATGCCCCCCGGGTTCCCCTTTTCGGCGGCTTTCTCATACCACTCAAGCGATTTGGCATCGTCTTTCGCCATGATTTTGCCTTGAGAATACATGACACCGAGAAAAGCCATCGAGTGGGCACTGCCAAGCTCGGCCCCTTTTTTCGTGGCTTCAAAGGCTTCTTTGAGCCGACCAGCCTTGTGCAAACCACGGGTCAGCTGGGTATAGAAACGGGGGACGTCTGGCAGATCGGCGATTGCCTGTTCGCAGGCTGTTATCACCTTTTCCGCGTCCAATTGCTGATATTCGACGCCTGACGCAATCGCTTCGGGATCGAAGGGATGGGCTGCCAAGGTGTCACATTCGGTCACGTCCGAAGGGTCTTTTATTTGCTCGGGCTCGGGTTCGGCCTTCGCGACCTCTTCTTTTGCACTGTCTGTGGCTTTTGGCTCAGCCATTTTTTCAGCGGTTTCGACTTCAGCAGTTTCAATGGCGCGTTCGTTAGAGGGCGTCTCGGCCTCGACAGGTTCAGCCGCTTTTGTGCTTTCCGTCGACGGCTTGGGCATCTCGGCCTTCACGTCTTCAGGCATTTCGCCGGTAGATGTCTCGTCTTTGGCCACGCCTTCTGTGGCCATGCCTTCTTTGACAACGTCTTCTGTGGCCATTTCTTCGGTTGGCTCGCCATCGACTGCAGCGTCTTCGACTGCCGTATCGTCAGCTACGGCGGTTGCGTCATCGACGATTTCGGTTGTGGTATCTTCGGTTGTGGTGTCTTCGGTTGTAGTGTCTTCGACTGTGGTGTCTGGAGCTTCGTCTGACAGCATGTCGACAGCGTCTTGGGCTGATGGCTCGGGCTTGGATGCCACTTCGGCTTCAGGTTCGGGAACAGCTTCCGGCTTCGCATCAGTGGGCGTTTCAGCCTTTTCGTCGGATGCCGCGCTCTTTTCTTCGGCGTCCATTGAGGCAACCTGCTCGGCGATGGTATTGATCACCGCCTGATACCCGACTTCGGGGTCGCTGGTTGGCTCACCATCGGGCCTCGCTTCAATGACACTGCCTTTGATCGCCTTGATCGTCCATCGGGTCTTGATGGCCACAGGGTCTTCGCCAGAGGTCTGAGCTTCAAGGCGCACTTTGTCTCCCACCATGACGCTCGTATTCTCTGGCAGGCGCAATTCAATCTTGCCTTCGTCTCCCACTTTGGTCACCGAGGTCTGAATTTCGGCAGCGCTCGCGACGCTCCCCCAGACCGACATCATCAGCGCCGCAGCCAAGACAGCGTGCATTTTCATGGATCTCCGGCTCATGCTCAGCCCCGGTTTGAAATTCATTTTGTCCCCTCTTCGCTCGTCAACGAATCTAATCCCTCATCATGCATATCATCTAGACTTGCGCAATTCACGGGTATGACTGTCCAATGATCCAACAAAGTGTGCGGCGCGGACCTCGATGGCTTCAAAGGCCCATCAATCCGCTGCTTTCGCCTGCCCGCGGGGCTGAAACCTTGCTTCTATTGACAGAAAACCCGCATTGGATCACGCAATCGTGATTCCGTGTTCGCGCGGCCTGACTTTTCTTTTTTTACTTATTACGGCCACATGCTTACACATAATTGCCGCAAACTTATCCAACACTGACCATATCTTGCCGAAACGCCAATCGAGCGCCGAAGCAACGCCACATTTCGCGGGCGAAGATTTCGTGTTACCAAGCATCCCTGCTTTCAGGCATCACCGGGAGCCATAAGTTTATATTTTTTTGACCGCCAGTTCCTCAAGACCAACACCAATATGGGACAAACGGCGGATTGCTTACGGGAGGGGTTCATGACCCGCGCTGTTGTCTCACTTTTGATCAGCCTCTTGGTCATCGCCGGCACCAATATTGCCGCGCAGGCCGAACAGTCAGGAGGCTCCGGACAGGGGAACGCCGCGGCCCGCGAAGTCCAGATCGAGAGAGACACGGACTATTTCGGCTATGACCTCGAAACACGGAAAAAGATCTCACTTGATCAATGCCAGACCGCCTGTCTCGACATGGCGACCTGCCGCGCCTTCACTTACAATGTCAAAGCGAAATTCTGCTTTCTCAAATCCGACATTGCGCAGGCGACACCTTACAAGGGCGCGATTTCGGGCCGCATTCTCGACCATGGCCGCAAACCGGGCCTTGGCGCACCCGACCGCCTGACGTTTTTGCCGGACAACTGGCATCGCTCGGCGCGTGAGCTCAAACAGAAAATCTCAACGGGAGCATCCCCGCGCGGCGGCTTTGCCGAGATGATCGAGCGCGGCCATTCGCAGCTTGGTCTCGACAACCCCAATGGGGCCATAAACGATTTCCGGGCCGCCCTCAGCATTGCGCCTGATGACAGCGGTGCATGGTATGCCCTTTCGGTTGCCTATGGCCGTCATGCGTTGGTGGAACGTGATCAGAGTAAGGCGCGCCGCAGCCGCAGCTCTGCGGTATCGGCAGCTCTCAACGCCTACACCACCTCGCGCTATCGGCCAGAACGTGCCGAAGCCCTGTCTCAGCTGGCGCTCAGCCTGCAAAAAGCCAGTTGGTTCCGTGAGGCGCTCGACAGTTACAAGCTGAGCCTCGAGCTCGACGAAAGTCCGGTCGTTCGTGCGGACTATGAGGCCCTTCTTGCGACCCACGGCTTCCGCATGACCAATCATACCCTTGATTCCGACATCAAGGTGCCAAGGGTTTGTCTGCAATTCTCCGAAGAAGTGAAAAAGGGCTTTGGCGATTATGCCTCCTATATTCGCGTCGACCAGCAGCCCCCCAAGGCGCTGGACGTCTCCGAGAGCCAGATCTGTGTTGAGGGTCTCGCCCATGGCCGCGCCTATCAGGTCGACCTGCGCGAGGGACTGCCAGCAGACAATGGCGAGGCGCTTTTGTCCAACATCCAGCTGGATGTCTTTGTTCGGGATCGTGCACCCAGCGTCCGTTTCTCGGGCAACAATTACGTACTCCCCGCCAGCAATCGTCGCGGCATTCCGCTGATTGCTGTCAACAGCGATGAAGCCAAGCTCAAACTCTACCGTGTAAGCGACCGATCTCTGGCCAACCTGATGCGCGGCTCGAACTTCCTCAGTCAGATGGACAGCTGGGAAATCAGCCAGCTAACGGAAAATCTGGGCAGCCCGGTCTGGTCCGGAAGCATCGATATCCGGCCCAAGCTCAATGAAGAGGTGGTCACCGCCATTCCGATCGACGAGGCGTTGCCAGACCGGCAGCCCGGCGTCTATCTGATGACCGCAGCAACCAGCAAGCGTGACATCAAGGACCAACCAGCCCTTGCCAGCCAATGGTTCGTAATCTCCGATATCGGCCTGACCACCTTTGCCTCGTCTAACGGCAGCGATGAGAATGATGCTGACGATCTGGGAGGATTGCAGGTCTTTACGCGGTCTCTCGCCTCTGCGGAGCCACTCTCCGGACTCAAGGTTGACCTGATCGCGCGCAACAACGAGATTCTTGCCACAGGTTCCAGCGATGAGAATGGCATGGTGACCTTCGACGCTGGTCTGGTGCGCGGCGAAGCCGGTCTTGCACCTGCCGTCATCACAGCGAGCAATGGCAGCGATGATTTTGTTTTTCTTGATCTGACACGAGCGGGCTTCGATCTTTCGGACCGAGGTGTGACCGGTCGCGAGTCGCCACAAGGTCTTGATGTCTACGCATGGACCGAGCGGGGTGTCTATCGCCCCGGTGAGGCGGTGCATCTGAATGCACTGGCGCGCGACAGCAGCGCGAATGCGGTAGATGATCTGCCGCTCACCTTCATCATTGAGCGACCTGATGGGGTCGAAGCGGCTCGCCTTGTTGGATCCGGTGAGAAATTGGGTGGCTATGCGGTCAGCTTGCCGCTTACCACCAACGCTCGCCGAGGCACATGGCAGGTGCGTGTGTATACGGACACCGACAAGCCGGCCCTTGCCAATCTTATGTTCCTTGTCGAGGACTTCATTCCCGATCGCACCGATATGGATCTGACACCAGACGAGACGACGGTTAGCCTTGGCGAGACAGCAACGGGCCAGATTGAGGGTCGATACCTCTATGGCGCCCCCGCTGCGGGCCTTACTGTAAGTGGTGAGGTTCTCGTGCGGGAGGTCCGCTCACGCGAAGGATATGACGGCTATGTCTTTGGCCTTGATGATGCAGCATCCGTTGGGCTTGAACGCGTCGACCTTGATGCCCTATCCACGCTTGATCAAAACGGGCTGGGGACTTACAGCTTCACGTTAGGCAGACTGAAGTCTTCGACCCGCCCCCGCGTTGCCGACCTGGTGCTGCGCATGCAGGAAGGATCGGGCCGGGCCATCGAACGCCGGGAGCGCTACCGCGTCACGCCCGAAGACACGATGCTGGGCATCAAGCCATTGTTTGATGAACGCAAGGTGCGCGAAAATTCGAATGCGGATTTCAAGCTTATCGCAGTGAAGCCTGACGGGTTGCGTGCGGCTGCAACAAACGTGGATTGGTCGTTGGTGAAGATTGATCGGCATTATCAGTGGTACCGTGATGGTGCACGCTGGCGCTATGAAACAATCGATATCGAAAGCAAGGTCGCGGACGGTCAGGTCGACCTCGAAAGCACCGACCCTGCGACACTGTCACTCCCGGTGGAATGGGGCCGCTACCGGCTGACCCTCGGAGACGCCACAAGCGTCGAGTTCAATGCAGGCTGGAGCAGCGCGGCAGGCTCCATCGATACGCCAGACGGACTGGAACTGGCGCTCGACAAGCCATCCTACAAGGCCGGAGAAACCGCAAAGCTGAAGGTTTCACCACGCTTTTCCGGACAATTGTTGCTCGCCATCGGCACAGATCGCATCCGGCGCACCATGACCCTCGACGTTCCTGCCGAGGGCACGACGGTCGATATTCCCGTCGAAGAGGACTGGGGGGCTGGAGCTTACCTGCTGGCCACACTTTTCAGACCAGCCGACGCGGAAGCATCTCGCAACCCGGCGCGTGCCATCGGTGTGCAGTGGCTCAGCATCGACCCGGATGACCGGGCCCTGACCATCGCCATGGACGCACCGGACACGGTCCGCCCGCATGAACAGTTGGTGGTGCCGGTCAAGGTGAATGGCATCAAGGCAGGGGAAGAAGCCTATGTCACGGTCGCTCTTGTGGATGAGGGCATTCTCAATCTGACAAATTACAAGACGCCAGACCCTGTGGGCCGATACTTTGGTCAACGCAAGCTCGGCGTTGCCATACGCGATCTCTATGGTCGCCTGATCGATGGCTCCGCCGGTGTCTTCGGAACCCTGCGCACTGGGGGGGACGGAGGCGGGCCGCGCATGCAGTCCGCTGGAGACAAGCCGACACAGGAACTGGTGGCCTTTGTCTCGGGCATCGTGCGTGTCGATGAGGATGGCGAGGCTGAAGTTGCCTTCGATATCCCGCAATTCAACGGCACGGCGCGCCTGATGGCGACCGCCTGGACGGCAAAAGCCGTCGGCAGTTCAGACAAGGACAAGATCATCCGCGAACCCATCGTGGTTCACGCCAGTTTGCCCAAGGTGCTGGCTCCGGGTGATCAATCCGAGGCGCTCATTGAATTGACCAATCTGGAAGCCCCGGTTGGAGACTATCGCATTGAAGTCACGACGAGCGATGCGATTTCGCTCGACAAGGACCAGATGCCTCAGAGCGTCACACTGGAAAAAGACAAGATGGTTTCGATGTCGGTTCCGCTCAGGGCTGAAAAGACCGGTGTTGGCGATCTGACGGTCAAACTTGTATCGGCAGCCGGAGACGGTCTTGGCGTGTTGCATGAAGCCATGGTCCCTGTCCGGTCCGGCATGCTCCCGGTGACCCATGTCACCCACGTGCCCCTGCCCGCCAATGGTGGCGAGATCGTTCTCGGCCCGGACCTTCTTTCTGGGTTCAAGCTTGATGGGGCGGAGCTGTCACTTTCGGTTTCTGAGGAAGGCAGCTATGACATCGCCTCTCTTTTGATGCAGTTGGACCGCTATCCCTATGGCTGCGCCGAACAGACAGCCAGCCGCGCCCTGCCCTTGCTTTATGCCAAGGATATCGCGCTCCAGTTGCCGCGTGAGCTTCAAACTCTCAGCGGCAAGCAAATGGAAGAGCGGTTGCAAAAGGCGGTCGATAAATTGCTGACCTACCAGTCGAACCGGGGTGGGTTCACGCTTTGGGGCAATGGATATGTCGACGATCCTTGGCTGACCGCCTATGTCGCCGATTTCCTGACCCGTGCCAAGGAACGTGGACTTGATGTTCCGTCCAAGGCACTACAATCAGCCCTTGGTGAAATCCGGAACCTCTTGGCCTATCAGAATGATCTTGGCCGGGATTCCGGCACGGTTGCCTATGGTCTTTACGTGCTCGCCCGCAACAGGATGGCCTCGGCAGGTGACCTTCGCTATTATGTCGAGACCAAGCTTGAAGAGTTCAAAACCCCCATGGCTCGGGCTCAACTGGGTGCCGCTCTTGCTCTTTACGGGGATCGCACGAGAGCCGAAAAAGCCTTCAATTCGGCGCTCTATCTCGCTGAACAGATCTACAAACAGAACACCAAAGTTCCTGAGGAAAATTCCTACAGCTTCACGTCCTTGCAACGGGATGTGGCAGCCATGCAGGCCCTTGCGGGCGAGGTCGCTCCTGCCCTTGGCAGCCTTTCGGGCATCAAGGCACTGGCACGGTCACTCTATGATCCGACAAAGCGGCTCAATACGCAGGAACAGGCATGGATGGTGCTGGCAGCACGGGCCGGGATCGTCAATCAGACAGATCTCGGGATCGAGCTGAATGGCGAGGCGGTTGAGGGCGCTCTTGCGACGAGCCTGACCGGCAAGGAGCTTTCGGAGCAGCCGATGACCGTTGTAAACAGGGGCGACAAGCCGCTTGTGGCCCGCATCACCACGATTGCCACACCGGATGTGCCGCTTCAGGCCGGTGGCGACGGGTTCGTCATTGCCCGTTCCTACAACAGACTTGACGGAAGCCCGGTTGCCGTCGGGGACATCAAGCAGAATGAGCGTCTTGTTGTGGTCATCAACGCCAGCCAGATCCCTGATCTGCCTGCCCGGCTGATGATCAGAGACCTTCTGCCCGCTGGCCTTGAGATCGAAAATCCGCATCTTTTGAAAAGCACCGATATGGACGCTTTCAACTGGTTGCCGAAAACCTCAGTGGCACATGTGGAATTTCGCGATGATCGAATGCTCGCCGCCATTGATCGCAAGATCGGCGATCCGCAGGACTTCACAATCGCCTATACGGTGCGCGCGGTAACGCCGGGCAGCTATATGCATCCAGCAGCCGTGATCGAGGATATGTATAGGCCGTACTTGTCGGCCCGGACTGCAAGTGGGTTCCTCAACGTGACACGCTAGAGCTATTCTCGGGAACACTCGTTCACGAGAATGCGATAACATACTGAGAAATGGCGTTTAAATCTAAACCGGTGCCCCGGTTTATCTTCAAATCGCCTAGGCAAGCCGGAATGACCAAGTCTCTCAAGACCTTGCTTCAAACCATGCCGAAGCCCCTCTTCGGCATGGGCGCTGCGCTTGGCCTGCTGCTTTTCCTTATGGTTGGCATCGCGGGAGGCTTTTGGCTGTTTGACCGCTACAATTCGCCTCCGCTTGGGATACTTGAGAGCCTGTCGGAGGAAGTGCTGGACCGGGATGGAAATCTGCTCAGGGCCTTCACAACCGATGAGGATAGATGGCGACTAAAAGCTGATTTGGACGCTGTGGATCCGGAATTCATCGATATCCTGCTGGCTTATGAAGACAAGCGTTTCTTTTCCCACCATGGCATCGACCCACTCGCGGTGCTCCGCGCCAGTTGGCAATTGCTCAGCAATCGCGAGATCATCTCGGGAGCCTCGACGATCAGCATGCAGCTCGCCCGGTTGATCGAGCCGAGAGAGAAGCGAACCTTCACAGCCAAATTCTGGCAAATGGCGCGCGCGATCCAGCTCGAGCAACGCATGAGCAAGCGCGAGATCCTCAGCGCCTATCTGACCCTTGCGCCCTATGGCGGCAACCTTGAAGGGATCCGGGCCGCATCACTTGCCTATTTTGCCAAAGAGCCGACGGACCTCAGCCTCGAGCAGGCAGCCTTGCTCGTTGCCCTGCCCCAGTCCCCGGAAGCAAGGCGTCCTGACCTCTATCCGGACCGTGCCCGTCGCGCCCGCGACAAGGTGCTCGAACGCATGGCCCAATCGGGCACGATTGCGCAAAGTGAAGTTGCCCGCGCATCAGGCCACCCGCTGTCGGCCAAACGCCACGACATGCCACAACTCGCCGCGCACACCGCAGATCGCCTGCGCCGCCAAGCGCCGAAGGATAGCGTTCACCAAACGACGCTCAATGCCGATTTGCAACAAAGGATGGAAGCCGTTGTTCGTGACGGTGCTGATCGACTGGGTACTCGTCTATCGGCGGCTCTGGTGCTGGCTGACGCAAAAACCGGCGATATCCTTGCCGAGGTCGGCTCGCCCGATTATGTCAGCCCTGCCCGGTCGGGCTGGATCGACATGAGCCGCGCCCTCAGATCACCTGGGTCAGCCCTCAAGCCCTTCATATATGGTCTCGCCTTTGAAGAGGGGTTGGTTCGCTCGCAAACGATCATCACTGACCAGCCGGTCAACTTCAGCGGCTACCGACCCAAGAATTTCGACATGGACTATCAGGGTGACGTCAGCATTCATGACGCCCTGTTGCTCTCGCTCAATGTGCCTGCGGTGGCGCTGCTTGATGCTGTCGGCCCGGCACGCCTGATGGAGCGACTTCGGTCCGGAGGTGTCACGACCGAACTGCCCGAAGGCGGAGATGTGGGGCTAGCCATCGGGCTTGGTGGCCTTGGTATCACGCTCAAGGATCTGACCCAGCTCTACACCACATTTGCCAATCGCGGTCATTCCACCATTTTGACCGACCAACCGCGCTCCAGCGCCGAGCGCCAAGCGGATGCCAGTGCAAGCCCCATCCCTGTTCTCGATCCGGTCGCCAGTTGGCATGTCAGCGGTATTCTGAAAGATGCCAGCCCCCCGAGAGGGGCGCCCAATCTCCCGATTGCCTACAAGACCGGCACCTCCTATGGCTATCGAGACGCATGGTCGGTGGGATTTGATGGTCGATACGTGATCGGAGTCTGGGTCGGGCGGGCAGACAACAGTGCGGTGCCGGGCATCACTGGCAGAACGGCTGCAGCTCCCATTCTATTCGAGGCCTTTTCACGCTCTGGCCTCTCCCTCTCGCCATTGCCTTCCAAACCATATGGCGCACAAGAGCAGACGCTGGCAGAATTGCCGCCGACGTTGCGCCGGTTCGAGATATCAAAAAGCTGGCTGACAAATGATTCCCTGCCGGAACCGGCCCCCAAGATAGACTACCCGCCTCGCGGTGCCCAGATCGAGATGACCCGGACAGCCAGTGGTCAGGTTCTCCCGGTCCTTGTTAAGCTACAGGACGGACGCCCGCCCTTCCGCTGGCTGGTCAACGGCAAAGTTCTTCAAGCAAATGGCAACAGACGCAAGGTCGCCTGGCAACCGAGCGGGGCCGGGCTATCAACCCTTACGGTCATAGACTCAGCCGGACGGGCAGACAGCGTCAGCATCTATCTGACGCTTCCCTGATCCGACATACCTCGTCAAGTTTTTCTATTACTGAGAAGCCTCACCGCTGAGAATGGCAAGGGTACCGGGGATCATGAAATTGGCAGCCTGATAGAATGGCTCAGCCGTGTCGTTGGCACGGGAGACCACCCAAGCCCCCTCGATCAACATCAGCAGCTTCCGCGCGATGAGAATGGCCTGTTCTTCCGGCACGCCAAAGTCCATGGCTTCTGACACGAAGGCGACGCGCCAGATCGAATAGATCTCGCGAGCGGTGTCGCGCACTTGTGTCTCAGAGTCCTGATCCAGAAGCATCGCGGTCATGGGGCTAAAATCCCAGCGCTCGTCCGAATCGAATTTCACGGCGAAATGGCCACAAATCCTGCGGATCACTTCAATAAACCCCGCCCCGTCGGCACGGGCGGTTTCGAAGCTCAGTTTTATGAATTGCAAAACCCGATCGGCTGAATGCCGAGCGGCAGCAATCGACAAATCCCGCTTTCCACCGGGAAAATGGTGATAAAGCGATCCGCGTGGAACATCTGCCAATTCCAAAATGTCGGAAACACTGGCAGCGACGTAGCCTTTCTTGTGAAACATAACCGCAGCGGCCACGACAAGCTTTTGATATGTGGAATGAGCCATTCAGAATACTTTACAGCCACGTGCACAACAGTCTAGAGTGCAGCTAGACCGCTCGGTCTATTGACCAAGCCTGATTGCTAACCCTACCACATCCTTAGCAACAGCCTAATAGTTTAGATTCATTTTCAACTAAAGAGCACAAGTATACGCATCAACCCATTCGGTAGTAATACTCAAACGCTTCATTGAACATTGAAAATCGAGCGGGTAAGTCGGCGCAATCTTCTGGCTTTATCGCCTCTTTTAGCTTTGCTTTCTCATGACAGATCTCTTCAAAATTCGACTTTCCTGCACTGATCGGATTGGCATGCTCCCTCACTGTCCCCACGGCTATGGGTGCTTGTCATAGACCATACCGCGCCATCCCCCAATACGGCGCGGTATGGTCGCCTTTTCAGAACGGTTGATGCTGCACACTTGAAATACTGTTCGCGGCAAACTTCTTATACCAACGGCATTTAATTCTGACCTTCTTGAGCCCATTTTCTCATACCTATTGAATGGATGATGGTTGGGTTGGCGGAGAGGCTCTTCCATGCTTGGCAACCAGCATCAAGAATGGCGGCATAGTCTTCGAAGACCCGATTGGACAGGAAGGTACCGCGCAGATACTGCCAAATATTCTCAACTGGGTTCAGTTCCGGTGATTTGGAAGGCAACAGGAGGATGGTGATATTCTTGGGCACGTTGAGTCTGCTTGTCGTATGCCATCCGGCACGATCCATCAGCACCACGGCATGAGCGCCGCGCGCCACTGTCCTTGAGACTTCTTCGAGGTGCATTTGCATGGCCTGTGTATTTGCAAAAGGCATCATCAATCCCGCGCCAACGCCACGCGCTGGACATATTGCACCGAACAGATAGGCATTTTTATATCGCTGATCGGCTGGCAGACGTGGTCTGGTTCCCTTTTTTGCCCATAGTCGGGCCAGTCCATTCTTCTGACCAAGCCTAGCCTCATCTTGCCACCAAATCTCGATGGGCTTGTTCTTTGGCAAATGGCCTACATGCGCTGCCAACGTTGCGGAGAAGTTTTTTTGAAAGCATCAATGACTTCAGGCTTTTGTTCTGGATGTTGAGGTCGACCAGATATGCGCACATACCCCATGCGGCGCAAAAGATCCCGTACTCCACGTTCCTTGTAGGAGACCCCAAACCGCTCTTGGATCACACGCACCAGATCCTGGCTACGCCAGACAGAGACGCCGTCCTTCTCAGGATCAGGACCGGTTTCAACGATAGCAACAAACTCTTCGAGCTGTTCTGGGCTCAAGCGCATGGGAGCGCCGGTTGCTTTGATGTCGACAAGACCATCGGTGCCTTGCTCATTGAAGCGAAGAACCCAATCTCGCAAAGTCTGGCGGTCCATACCGCCGACTTTGGCGGCATCAGCACGGTTCATGCCGTCATAGACAGCCGCAATGGCCAGTAGGCGGCGGCTCTGTTTGGCATTGCGGCATCCTTTGGCAAGACGGCGCAAACTATCGGCGTCAAAAGCATCGCTAAGAATCAAAGCGGCAGACATGGCAAAATCTCCTTTGCCATGTTGAATCACGCCAGTGCTAAAAATGGAATCCCTAAAGAGTCAGAACTTCACGCCCTTGGTATTAGTTATTGAATTTTCTCTATATTTTTCACGCACCCGGCAAAATTGGGTTTTATCCGCTCCCATCAATCCATGGTATAGCCGGTTTATCATGCCCTTGACGCAATAGGCGATATCATGTGTTTCACAGCTAAAAGTCGCAGGCAAATCGACCATCGCGGAACCATCGCCATTGGCTGGCACCTGAGTTCAAGGCGAACTTCGCATCGCGATTCAATCCAAAGGCAAAACCAGACTGGCTTGCTGGAACCTTTGTCTCATCGTCAAAGATTAGTGAGTGAGTGCATATTTAGAATTGCCGGAGCACAGAACGTTTTCAAAAAGCTGAAATATATCCGAGCGTTCGCTCGCCCTGTCGACCCATGGATGCCGAATCAAGCCCCTGACCTATCTGTGCAAAAAAGGCGCTGGTTCACGTCCTTGCGGCAGGGTCTATCCCAACTTCATCCAGCATCGAGCGGATGGATTTCTCTATTTGACCACCGCAGTAGAGGTCACCCCAAGTCTGGCGCTGCTGAAACTCGAAAACGGAGATCGCCGGCATCGCAAAAACACGCCGCGCATGCGCAGCAATGATTGGTGCCGTTTCGACCACAAGCGGTTCGATCTTGGGCAGACGATCCATCATAGTGTACCACAGGGACGCCGATGCGATATCGGCAAGACTGATATCGTCAGTTCCGAGTATCGTTCCGCCCTCAAGCGTCGCGCCATGATCGGCAGCTGTGCGTTCGAAAATCGCGAGCCAACGCGGCAGGCGATCGCCAATGAAGCTTTGCCATGCCTCTTTGGTCCACATGGATCGGCCACCAAACAGCGAGATTTCATCCAGAACATCGTTGGTGTCGCAGAGGATCTTGAGCGTCTTGGCGCGCTTGATCGCATCATCGGGCATGAGATCACGTTTGTCGGCGAGATACACCAGAATGGCTGACATCTGCGACAGGAACACGTCTTCCACCGGGTCGATGAGAAAAGGCGGTGCCATGGATGGCCCGGGCTGATCTGATACCGGCAGGTCTTTCATCTCGGATATGTGGGCGCTGTCGGCCTCTTCCCAATCTGCTCCGACGTGAGAGAGCAATGCACGGATCGGCTGGCCCCGAAAAGGGATCGGCCAATAGTAAAGCTTGAGATGTTTGGTCATGTTCACCCTCTGCCGGCGCGGATTCAGTAGTGCGCCGGTGTATGCCAAGTCCCGGAAGACCGGAGTGTCACGGGATATATCCAACGAGATGATATCCTCCCGTAAAGCGCCCTAACGTTTGCTCTGATCAACCGAGTGTGCGCCACCCCTTGATGCGCCGATTCCGGCACAGCTGGGGTTGCGCGTTCTATTTGCGTTCTTTGCCTTCTCTGGGTTCCTTGATCCATCTGACAGCAAGCCACAGGACTGCTAGCGCAATGACAGCCCAGAAGATGATCCAATAGATATTTTCAAACATGTCTTCCCTCCTCGTCATCCTTAACCATCCCTAACATATTCGGTTCCACTCGCAAATGATGATCAAGCAGCTTCTAAACAAGTTCCGGTTTTAAAACGCATTGCACGTCCTTTTCTCATTGCGACAGTTTGATGCAATTCGGTACATGGCGACGATTGACTTGCTCTGGTCTTCCGGTTAGCCAACATCCATATGAGACCTGATTGGAACAGGGTGCCGTCAATCGAGTGCCTTAAATCAGGAATGCGAAGGAGACGGGGATGCGCCAAGCTGAAAGAATCGTAGTGGTCGGGGCTGGTCAAGCCGGAGCAACGCTGGCGCAGCGACTGCGTGATCTGGGGTATGATGGTGCTCTGACGCTCATCGGCTCGGAACCCTATCTACCCTACCAGCGCCCGCCCCTTTCCAAGGCTTATCTGCTTGGCGACATGGATCTTGACGGCCTGACCTTGCGACCCCAATCCTTCTATGATGATCTGAACATCGAGGTGCAGACTGGCCGGGCGGTCACCGCCATCGAAAAGACCGAAAAGCTTGTTTCCATCGGTGATGAAACCCTTCCCTACGACCATCTGGCGCTCGTGACAGGCTCCGATCCGCTCCGCCTGCCCGAAGCGCTGGGCGGACATCTTGCCGGTGTGCATGTGGTTCGGGGCCTTTCGGATATTGACGCGCTTGAGCCGGAAATCGTCGAAGGGCGAAAGGCACTCATCGTGGGAGGCGGCTATATCGGTCTTGAGGCCGCTGCTGTCTGTGCCAAGCGCGGGCTCGACGTAACGCTGATCGAAGCTGCCCCGCGCATCCTGCAACGGGTGGCGGCCAGGGAAACATCGAACTATTTTCGTGCTCTGCACGAGAGTCATGGTGTCAAATTGCTCGAAAACTCACGGCTCGCCCATTTCGTGGGGGACGAGCGCGTCACCGGGGCGTTGCTCGATGATGGCATCATGCTGGACGCGGACTTCGTGATTTGCGGCATCGGCGTCAGACCATCCACGGGCCTTGCCGAGGCCGCAGGGCTTGATATCGACAATGGGATTGCGACCAACGTCTTTGCCCAGACATCGGTGCCGAATATATGGGCCGCCGGTGATTGCGCCTCTTTCCTTTACAATGGCGACCGCATTCGCCTTGAAAGCGTCGGCAACGCCATCGATCAAGCCAAAATCGTTGCCGAGAACATTGTTGCAAGCCTCAAGGGTGAGACACTCAAGCCCTATGTGGCCAAGCCCTGGTTCTGGTCGGATCAGTTTGACGTCAAGCTGCAGATTGCGGGGCTGAACAGGGGCTATGACCGGATCGTGACCAGAGACAGCGGAGCCGGTGTGATGTCCTTCTGGTACTATCGTGGTGATCAGTTGATTGCCATTGACGCCATGAACGACCCGCGGGCCTACATGGTCGGCAAACGCCTGATCGAAGCGGGAAAAACGGCTGACCCAAATGTGGTCAGAGACGCAAGCACCGATCTCAAGTCCTTGATGAAACGCTAGGCGTGACCCCATCAACGGGGCTTTTTCATCGGCTCTCCGGCAACATAGGTTTGCGTCACCGAGCGATCATCTGCCATGATCTGAAGAATGAACAGCTCCTCGGCCAATGTCTTGCAGGTCTCCATGCGCAGGGCCATCGCGGGTGTTGCGGTGCTATCCAGCACGACAACATCGGCCTCGCTGCCGACATTGAGCGTTCCGATCTTGTCTTCCAGCCCCAACGCCACCGCGTTGCCAAGGGTCATCCAGTAAAATGCGCGGTAGGGATGAAGTTTCTGTCCGTCCTTCAACGCCAGCACTTTGTAGCCTTCATTGAGGGTCTGGAGCATAGAGTAGGACGTCCCGCCGCCGATGTCTGTTGCAATGGCGCACTTGGCCCCGCGAGCACGCAAGCCCTCGTAATCGAACAGTCCCGACCCCAGAAAGAGGTTCGACGTGGGGCAGAAGACCGGCTTTGATCCGGTCTCGATCATCACGCCTATTTCCCGGGGCCGCATGTGAAGGCAATGGCCAAGCAGGGTTTTGGGACCGAGCAGACCATAGTGTTCATAAACACCGAGATAGTCCGGCGCATCAGGATAGAGGGCCTTTGTTGTGCGGATTTCTTCCAAATTCTCATCGAGATGCGTCTGGATAAAGCAATCGGGATGCTCGCGCGCCAGCGCTCCGGCCGCTTCGAGTTGCTCCGGGCTTGAGGTGATCGCAAAGCGGGGCGTGATGGCATAAAGCGCCCTGCCCTTGCCATGCCAGTCGGCGATGAGGGCCTTGGTGTCATCATATCCGCTCTGTGCGGTGTCCGAGGCCTCCGGCGGCGCATTGCGGTCCATCATGGTCTTGCCCCCGATCACTCGCATGTTGCGCCGTGCCGCTTCGGCGAAATAGGCGTCTGCAGAGGTTTTGTGCGCCGAACCATATGCCACCGTTGTGGTGGTGCCCTGAGAGAGCAGCTCGTCAAAAAAATGCACAGCCATGCGTTCAGCATGCGCAGCATCGGAATAGCGCGCCTCGGCGGGAAAAGTGTAGTTTTCTAGCCAGTCGAGCAATTGCGCACCCCAACTGGCGATAACCTGCACCTGCGGGAAGTGCAGATGGGTGTCGATGAAGCCGGGCATCAACAGGCAGGGCCGGTGATCGACGATTGCACAATCGCAGGCCAATTGCGTCTCAAGGTCCGCAAAGTCTCCGCGCGCAATGATCAGTCCATTCTCGATCAGCAGCGCACCATCCTCGATATAGCTATGCGCGCTGTCATCATCCGGGCTTTGCGGTTCAGCGTGAAAAGCGAGGATCCGTCCGCGCAAGCATGTCTGGGCCATAGTCAACCTTTGTGCCGTCCGTGTCAGTGTGTTCCATTACCGGCAGTTCGGGCCGGGCCGCAGGACAGTATGCCCAAGTCGCATTCAAGAAGCCAGTGCGCGTTGATGCTTCCGTTCTTGTTGGGAGGAGACAGGCACCTTCGCGGGGCTTAGCCTCGGTCTGGCTCTTCTGCGGTTACCAATATTCAACAATCGAGATAAAGGCGAGCAAGCTCGTTTTAATTTGCACATACATATAGATGCCAATAGAAATCCAATTTTGCGTACCATCACCCTATTCCGTTGCGTTTTATACGTAAATATACGGTCAACCATTTGAAGCATTGAAATTGGTTTTAATTGGCATTCTACTGCAGACCAGACCTTTCATCTGATTTCAGGGATCATACTGACCGTGCAATCGGGTGTTGAACATTGCGCGAGGCAAGGTGATGACACAGCAAGAGACCCTATATCTTGGTATTGATGGAGGCGGCACCAACTGTCGCGGTCGTTTGCGAGATGGCACAGGAGCGCTTCTGGGAGAAGCAATGACCGGACCGGCCAACACGCGCCTCGGGCTTGAGCTCGCACAGCAGCAGGTTGCCAACGTGGCACGCGAGACGCTGGTCAACGCCGGATTTGGTGAGGAAGCGGTTGCACGCACCCACGTCGGAATCGGGCTGGCCGGACTGCACGTGGCGGCAGATAAGGAAATTTTGCGCACCTGGGAACATCCCTTCGCGAGCTTGCGGATCGAGAATGATGCACATATCGCGTGTCTCGGCGCCCACGCCGGCGCCCGCGATGGCGGCATCATGATCATCGGCACAGGGAGCTGTGGTTATGGCCTTGTGCGCGGCCATCCGGTCAATGTCGGCGGCTGGGGATTTCTGCTCTCTGATGGGGCCAGCGGTGCCCAAGTGGGCAGAGCAGCCCTGCGCCACGCTCTTGCAGCGCTCGATGGCATCCGCGACGTCAGCCCGATGACCGACAGCATCATGTTCCATTTCGGTGACAGTCAGGAAGACATGGTGATCTGGTCAGAGCACGCCAAACCGGCCGACTATGCCAAATTTGCCAAAACGGTTGTTGAATTTGTTGAAAAGAAAGATCCGGTCGCCCACAAGCTGATGCGGGACTGCGGCTCCGAAGCGAGCGCCATTCTGCGTGCCCTCGCTTGGCGGGGCATCAACCAGATTGCCCTGATGGGTGGCTTTGCAGAATATGTGGAGCCTTGGCTTGAAGCTGACGTTACGTCCTTGCTGGTTCCACGCCAGTATGATGCAAGGGATGGCGCTGTTCTGCTTGCGGGCGGCGTCCTGCCCAAACTCGAACCCGGTTTTGAGCACCAGATCGGGCATAGCGAGAGCGCCAGTTATGGCTGACACGGCCCTGTTTCTCGAGCATTTGCGCGCCGAGACAATCAAGGATCATGCCAGCTCGACCCCTCTTTATCTGCGCGTGCAGAGGGGAATTGAACAGGCCATAGACTCCGGCCTCGTCGAAGTCAGCGACGCACTGCCCGCAGAACGCGAGCTGGCAGCGCAGCTGGGCGTATCACGAGTGACCGTGCGCAATGCAGTTCGTGCGCTGGTCAAAAAAGGCATTCTCATTCAGCGCCACGGTGCGGGAACGTTTGTCGCCTCACGCGAGGCCCCGAGGCCCCAGCCCCTTGCCAGCTTTTCCGAAGATATGCGGACGCGCGGTATCAGCACCAACTCCATCTGGCTCAATCGGTCAACCGGTCTTCCCAGCCCGGAGGAGTGCGAAGCACTGGAGATCATGCCTGATCAGCTCGTCAGTCGCCTCTATCGATTGCGGTTTGCCAATGGTAAACCCATGTGCCTCGAACATGCCGTTCTGCTGGCAACCATTCTGCCGGACCCGAATGTGATCGAGAGCTCACTTTATGCTTGGCTGGATGCACATGACCGCCGACCGACCCGGGCCATCCAGGTTGTCTCCGCACAGCTTGCAGACGCCTCTCAGGCTCATCTACTTTCCGTGCCGACCGGCTCGGCATGCCTCCATGTCAGGCGCAGGTCCTATCTGAGCATCAACAAGCTGTACAAGCTCTACAAGATCCGCATCACAACCGAACGTGCGCTCAAAGACGAGCCGGCTCCGCCGGTCGATGCCAATGACAAAATCCTGATTGAGCGGGACAGGCCCATCGAGTTCGTCCGGGCCTACTATCGCGGTGATCTTTACGAGCATGTCAGCGAGCTTCATTATTGAAGACGGATCGACGTTGATTGGTCGCAAATCCTCGGCTGGCATCAAGGATCGAGCCGGTATCCGCGCATCGAATTTCGTTGCCGCTTCTGGCCCGATCTGCTAGCCAGAAGAACCAAACTGTCTGACCCCGACATGACGGATTCGCTCCGATGCAACAGATCCTCGTCCATGCCCGCCTGTTTGATGGAAACCAGTTCCACGCTGGCAAGGCGGTGATCCTTGACGGGGGGATCATCGGCGACATCGTGGACCGGCCCAAATCCATTGGGGGCTTTGAGCCCTATGACCTGACTGGCCTCGTGCTGGCTCCCGGGTTTGTCGACACTCAGGTCAATGGCGGGGGCGGTGCCATGCTCAATGGCGGAACCACTCTTGAGGGGCTTGAGACCATCGCAGATGCCCACCGGGCCCACGGGACCACCTCGATGCTGCCGACCCTTATCAGCGATCGCTGGCAAAGCATGGAGCATGTCGCATCGCTCATCTCGCGCGCTCACCGCAGTTGGGGCGAGAACAATTCGCTGAGCGCCATCAAGGGCGTCCATTTCGAGGGACCCTATGTTAATCCAGTTCGCAAGGGCGTGCATGATGAGGACGTGATCCGGCCGGTCGACGAAGGCGCGCTTGATCTCCTCACCCATCCGGATCTTGGCGTCAGGGTGATCACGGTCGCACCGGAAAAGGTTGGCTCGCACTTCATTGCAGAGTTGACCCGGCGCGGCGGTATCGTCTGCGCTGGACACACAGCAGGAAGCTATCAGGATATGCTTCCGGCCCTGCGCAACGGTCTGAGGGGCTTTACGCATCTGTTCAATGCCATGTCACCGCTGGAGAGTCGGGAACCGGGCGTGGTTGGTGCGGCGCTGGATGACGAGGACACCTGGTGTGGGCTGATCGTCGACGGATTTCATGTTCATCCCGCATCCATGCGTCTGGCCCTCAAGACCAAAGCCAAAGGCAAGATCATGCTGGTGACCGATGCGATGGCATCGGTTGGAGCGCGCAACAAGAGCTTCGACCTTCATGGCGAGCGCATCTACGCTCAGGATGGCCAGTGCCGCACCGAGGATGGCGTCCTTGCCGGATCAGACCTCGACATGATGACAGCCGTGCGCAATGCCGTCGAGCTTTTGGGTTTGCCGATCTCAGAAGCGCTGCGCATGGCGTCGAGATATCCGGCCGCCTTCATGCGCATGGACACATCCATCGGATCAATCGCACCGGGTTTTGCCGCAGATCTTGTAGCCTTCGATCCAACGACATGGACTGTTCGGCACAGCTGGATCAATGGCTACCATCGCGCCCATTAAAGAGGGCCTTGCGCGATCCGGATCAGCGAAATTGCGGCTTAACAGTTTGATTCAACAGCTTCACTTGAGCTTGTTAAAGCACTTTAACAGACGTGAATTTGTCGAGTCTTTTGAATCGGTTGGAAGTCCTTGCAAAGACGGCGCCCAAAGACGCCGTCCTAATCTGACGTATCGATTCAAGTGGTTCACAGATTGATTCAAAAGTGTTGATTCAACCGTCAAACCTGGTGCCGCCCAAGATCAAAGCGCGGCCTTGATGCTATCGCTGATCGGTGTCGTGGGACGACCTATAAGGCTTGAAAGTGATCCGGATGCACCGTTCAACCAACCGCCCTTGATTGCCTTGTCCGCATCGGCAAGGACTGTCGCGAAGCCCTCGGGCACGCCTGCGCCAACCAGCGCCTGCACATAATCATCAAATGCCATGTCGGCATAGACAACCTGCTTGCCAGTGGCCTTGGTAACCTCGGCGGCGTAGTCCGCCATGGAGAAGTCAGCGTCCCCGCAAAGCTCATATGTCTTGCCCGCATGCTCATCGCCACCGGCCAGAACGACAGCCGCCGCGGCTGCATAATCGGAGCGGGTTGCCGTCGCCACACGACCATCACCGGCATTGCCAATGACGGCTCCATGAGCCAGAACCGGAGCGAGATTTTCGGTGTAGTTCTCGCTGTACCAGCCGTTGCGCAAAAATGTGTAGGCGAGCTCTGAGGCCTTGATCAACTCCTCTGTCGCCTTGTGTTCCTCAGCCAGCAGGATCGGTGAGCTGTCAGCCTTAAGGATCGATGTGTAGGCAATCAGTTTGATGCCGTTGGCTTTGGCCGCTTCGATGACGGTGGTGTGCTGTGGTATGCGTTGCCCAACCGCACTGCCGGAGATCATCAGCAGTTTGCCCACCCCTTTGAGGGCTTCCAGGTAGCTTTCGGGCTGATCATAATCCGCTGTGCGTACGATCACGCCCTTGTCTGCAAAGTCGGCAACCTTGGAGGGGTCACGCACAAGCGCGATGATGCTTTCAGGGCTGGTTGTCTTCAAAAGATGTTCGATAACAAGGCGGCCTAGATGGCCCGAGGCTCCGGTTACTGCAATCATGTCTCTCTCCTGTTGCGTGCTTCGATCCTGTCTGGCGAGCACGGCATGTCTGTTCGGGTTTTCGATTCCGTGTTGACCTGAATATGGATGCGGCGCATTGTTATCACAAGGAAACAAATTCAGAATGGTTAGTTCGGAAATTGAGTACAATCGGATTTCAACACTTTCGCCCGCTGGCGATCTTTGTCTGTGTGGTGGATGAAGGCAGCTTTGCAGGCGCGGCCCGTCACCTGAAGACCAGCCGCTCGCGTGTATCCGAGCAGATCACCCAGTTGGAAGAGGATCTGGGGGTCCGCCTGTTGCAGCGGTCGACCCGAAAGCTGTCGCTCACCGAGGAGGGACGCCGGATCTATGACCGGGTGCGTCCTTTACCTCAGTTGCTGGAGGAGACAGTGGCCATCGCCACGCAGGAGCGTCCCACCGGGCGGGTTTCCATAACCGCGACCCATGACGTAGGGGTGACGCAACTCCTCCCTGCCCTGTCCCGCTTTCGCGCGCGCTATCCCGATGTGGAGCTTGATATCATCCTCAGTGACCAGCGGCTTGACCTGATTGCTGAGGGCATCGACATGGGCATCCGCATCGGTCTGCCGCGCGATGACAGTCTGATTGGTCGGATTTTGTATGAAGATCGCTTTCGGCTCTATGCCAGCCGTGACTATCTCGACGCGAGCGGCATTCCAGAGACCATTGAGGCCCTTTCCAGCCATCACTGGGTCTGCCTCAGCCATGTTAGCCCGGGCGGCCTCAATCGGCTCTATAGGGATGGTGAGAGGGTGTCTATTCAGGCACAACATTATGAGCTGTGCAATTCTCCGCAAATGGTCATTTCGATGGCGCTTGCGGGTATGGGAATAGCGCAACTGTTTCCATCGACCGTTCGCAAGGATGTTGCCTCCGGTGCCCTCGTGCCGGTCCTTCCTCAACTGACTGGCGAAAACATGGTCTTTTCGCTCGTTTATCCATCACGCAAACACGTCCCGATGCGAACCCGTGCGCTGATTGATCACCTGATGGCCAGTCGGCTGTTTGACGGCAACGTTTGCGACTGAGCCCGAAGCCATAAAAAACGCCCGGCCAATGACCGGGCGTCGTATTGCTTTAAGCGTTTGAGCTCCTACTGAATCTGCTGCAGCAGAGTATTCAGAGAGGCCTTGGCATCGCCGTAGAACATGCGGGTGTTGTCCTTGAAGAACAGCGGGTTCTGGATGCCGGAATAGCCAGTGCCCTGACCACGTTTGGAGACAAAGACCTGCTTTGCTTTCCAGACTTCGAGAACCGGCATACCAGCGATGGGCGAATTGGGATCGTCCTGTGCAGCAGGGTTCACGATGTCGTTCGACCCGATCACGATGGCAACATCCGTTTCGGGGAAGTCGTCATTGATCTCGTCCATTTCCATCACGATGTCATACGGCACCTTGGCTTCAGCCAAAAGCACGTTCATGTGGCCGGGAAGACGGCCAGCCACCGGATGGATGGCGAAGCGTACATTTTTGCCCTTGGCACGCAAACGACGGGTCAGTTCCGCCACACTCTGCTGAGCCTGAGCCACGGCAAGGCCATAGCCCGGAATGATGATGATGCTGTCTGCATCATCAAGAGCAGAGGCAACACCGTCGGCATCGATGGCGATCATTTCGCCTTCGACTTCCATTTGCGGGCCGGTCGCGTTACCGAAACCACCAAGGATCACCGAGATGAAGTGGCGGTTCATGGCTTTACACATGATGTAGCTGAGGATGGCACCGGAAGACCCCACGAGGGCACCGGTGACGATCAGCAGGTCGTTGCCAAGCAGGAAGCCCGTAGCCGCGGCAGCCCAACCGGAGTAGGAGTTGAGCATGGAGACCACGACAGGCATGTCGGCACCGCCGATGGCCATGACCATGTGCACACCGATCGCGAAGGCGATCAGGGTCATCACATAGAGGGTCCAGCTGCCTGCGCCCTGCATATACATGATGAGCAGGACAAAGGAGACAACCACCATGGTCAGGTTCATCAGGTGACGACCCGGCAAGGTGAGTGCCTTGCCGTCGATGCGACCATTCAGCTTGCCCCAAGCGATCAGGGAGCCGGTGAAGGTGATCGCACCGATGAAGACGCCGAGGAAGACCTCGATTTCGTGAATGACCTGCTCTGCGGGCGTTGCGAAGGTATGCACGGTCATATCAGAGTTGAGACCGATGAAGACAGCGGCAAGACCAACGAAGCTGTGCAACAGGGCAACCAGTTCAGGCATTCCCGTCATTTCAACGCGCTTGGCAACCAGAACACCGATCACGGCAGCAATCGCCACAGCGATAACCAGAATGATCGGGTTGGCGGCAAGCACCGTCCCCAGAGAAGCGTTGTGCGGGTCGATCGGGCCAAAGATGGTGGCAAGAACGGCAATCGCCATACCGACGATACCGAACCAGACGCCCCTTTTGGCACTTTCCTGATCCTTCAAGCCACCCAAAGACAGGATGAAGAGAACAGCAGCCGCGATATAGGCGGCGGTTTGTAGTTCAGGTGTCATAATTACCTCCGCCTATCAGGACTTCTGGAACATTTGCAGCATGCGCCGCGTGACCATGAAACCGCCCACGATGTTAATCGAGGCAATCAGGATGGAAATCCCCGCGAGCAGCAGCACGATCCAACTGGACGAGCCGATCTGCAACAGGGCGCCAACGACGATAATGCCCGAAATGGCGTTGGTTACAGCCATCAGAGGCGTATGCAGCGAATGGCTGACACCCCAGATCACCTGGAAACCGACGAACACGGCAAGCACGAACACGATGAAGTGTCCCATGAAGGCAGCCGGAGCATAAAGCCCAACAAGGCCCATCAGCGCCGCACCAACAACGAGCAACCCGATCTGCTGACGACCAGCCTTGCGGGCGGCTGCAGCTTCGGCTTCTTTCTGCTCTTCTGGTGTAAGTTCTTTGGTCTCTTTCTTCGGCTGGGCGGCAATCGCCTGAATTTTCGGAGGAGGAGGCGGGAACGTGATCTCACCCTCGAAGGTGACAGTCGCCCCGCGGATCACGTCATCATCCATATTGTGATTGACCTGACCGTCCTTCTCGGGGGTAAGGTCTGTCATCATATGGCGGATGTTGGTTGAATAGAGCTCAGAAGACTGCGCGGCCATTCGGCTTGGGAAGTCGGTGTAGCCAACGATGGTCACGCCATTGTCGGTGACGACTTTCTCGTCCTTGACTGTACCTTCGGCGTTGCCGCCGCGTTCAGCAGCAAGGTCAACGATCACAGAACCGGGTCTCATCGCCGCGACCATATCCGCAAGCCAGAGCTTGGGAGCTGGCCGGTTCGGAATGAGCGCAGTGGTGATCACGATATCCATCTCGCCAGCAATTTCGCGGAATTTTGCGAGCTGGGCATTGCGGAATTCTTCCGACTGCACCGAAGCGTAGCCACCGGACGAAGACCCGTCCTGCTGCTCTTCCTCAAAGTCAAGATAGACAAATTCAGCACCCATCGATTCGACCTGCTCTGCCACTTCGGGCCGAACGTCAAATGCGTAGGTCACGGCACCGAGCGCTACCGAGGTCCCGATTGCGGCGAGACCGGCAACACCAGCACCGACGATCAGAACCTTGGCTGGCGGAACCTTGCCCGCAGCCGTAATCTGACCGGTAAAGAAGCGGCCGAAATTGTTGCCTGCCTCGATCACGGCACGATAGCCCGCGATGTTGGCCATGGAAGACAGGGCGTCCATCTTCTGGGCACGGGAAATACGCGGCACCATTTCCATCGCGATCACATTCGCGCCGGATGTCTTGGCCGCTTCCATGCCTTCTTCGTTGCCAGCTGGATTGAAGAACGAAATCAGAGTCTTGCCTTTGGCAAGATATTTCAGTTCTTCGGGCTCAGGTTGACGAACCTTTGCCACAATATCAACAGCCTCCCAGAGGGCATCAGCACTGTTTACGATTTCAACGCCGGCCTCCACGTAGACTTGATCGTTAAAACCGGCCTTTTCGCCCGCGCCGGTTTCGAGGACACAATCATAGCCCAACTTCTGGAGCATCATTGCAGAGGACGGCGTCATCGCAACGCGATTCTCCCCCGCAAAAAGCTCTTTAGGTGTACCTATCTTCACGACAGACTCCCTTCTCACACATGGTTTGTTGCGCCAACAAAATGGCGCAGCATTTTTCCTCCGTCTTTATAGTGCAGACGTAAGACGAATTGCCAAGCCTCAGTTGTGGATCAACTGCTCTTTTGTAGGCAAAGAAAGACAACAATCACCTGAAAAACATATCATTTCGCTCAGGCGCGGCATTTTGTATTTGTAGAAATACGTTCAAGGCTGGCAAATCGTTACCCCTTTTCGCCACTTATCAACGGATGATTATTCATGCGTCGAATGCACTCGGCATTTCTGGAGTGGCAGATCTAGAAAAGACTCACCTATTTGAGCTGCGACAGGCAGGCCAGAACCGATAAGCACGACAGGCCGGCGATCCTGCCGCATGACATATGCGCGGTCCGTTGAGTGATGATCTGGTGCGCGAGATGAGCACCACAAGGCGAGGTCAATCCGCGTAATGAATGCTTGTTGCCCTAGCACGGTTCAGGATAACCCGAATGGGAGCGTCCTCGACCAGACCAATCTTCTGGGCCTCTCGCAGGGCCTTTTTCTTTTCTTCGCCAAAGATCAGAATATGCGCCTTGCGTGCGCGCTCCAGCACGGGGGCAGTGAGCGTCAGACGGGCTTCAGGGAGCGTGGGTTCATACATCACCATGACGTGTGGGGCCCAAAGACCGACGGCTTCCTCGATGTTTTCGGCGCCGGGAAAGAGCGAGGCCGTGTGCATGTCAACGCCCATGCCGAGAATGCAGACATCGATTGGAAGCACCTCTTCCAGATCGATTGCAATCATGGGCAAGGCATCCTCGACCCGTTCAACCTCGCGATAGTAGGGATAGAAATTCGCGTCCTCTGCCTTGTTCTGCAACAAAAGCTCCTTGACCACGCGGGCGTTAGACCGGTCGGAGCGTTCCGGGACGAACCGCTCGTCTGTCAGGATGACTGAAACAGACTCCCATTCGACGTCCTGTTCGCTGAGTGCTGCGAGGAATTCGCGCGGTGTTTTGCCACCGGGGACGGCAAGGGTTGCGCGGCCGCGTTTCTTGATCGCCTTGTTCAGCTCTGAGGCCACCTGTTCAGCGAGGCCACCGGCCAAGCTGCCACGATCGGGATAGACTCGGGTTTCGCTCACATTCGTCTCCTGCTTGTCGTGTTGTCTTGCTTCGTGCATGGCCGGCATCAAATCAATAGCCGGGTGCCCATGGTGATAGGCATCTCATGTTGCAGTTTTATGATTTTGCCAAAGCGGGATCGCGGGGGCTCGCCACCCCGACGTCAAACGCGAAGCCTTAGCCGGGACGCTCCCACAGCTGGAGGCAAGCGGACCTGAAGGATTGCGAGAAAGCGGTTGTGATACAATCCGGCATTTTGGCAGGATAAAGTGCGGTCTATTCCATGGTGGGATCGTAGGTCATGGCATTGATCGCGCCCTGAAGGCCGAAATTGTTATTGCGATAGAGGTAAATCGGCATATTGACACGGAATTTGGTGTGCCGACCGCCCTGATTGAACGCTTTGAGAAAAGCGGGGCGCAGGAAGATCCACTCATTCTTCAACAGCACGCCCCCGGTCAGGAAAACGCCGCCGTAGGCTGAGATATAAAGAGCAAGGTCGCCCGCAACAGCTCCCAGATGGTGACAGAACATGTCGACCGCCCGGACCGCCAAGTCGTTGCCTTCGGTGTGCGCTACATCGAAAATATCTCGTGCGGACATGTTGCTTGGACTGCGCCCGTCGAGCAATTCAAGGGCTCTCATCAGGTAGGGCATGCCTGTGCCCGAGACAATCGCCTCGGCTTCAAGTGATAGGCACTTGCCCGCATCCATCTGGGTTTCGGGCCATAGCTCGGCCAACTTCTGGAAAATAGGCACTTCGTCCATCGTGTGAGGAGCGATGCGCACATGCCCGCCCTCCCCTTGCAGCACTTCGGGTTGCTCGGCAGCCCAGGCCAGCGTGCCAACGCCAAGTCCGGTGCCGGGCCCGACGATCAGCCGGGGCGGGGTCGGCAGCGGCGGCATTTGCAATGGCGCGGGCAACTCCCCCTGCACGAGGGTCAAATCTTCGGGCTCTGCGGTTACCAAAGACCAAGCGGCAGCTTCGAAATCGTTAAGAATTCGCGCCTTTCGCGCTCCTGCAGCAACGACGAGATCGGCTTCGGAAAACCCTTGCTGGCCGGCATTGGTCAGGGTCACATAGCCGTTCTGGATGACCCCTGCGGCGGCGACTTCAACAAAGCGAGGTGCTGAGCCGATCTTGGCCACGAAGGTTCGTACGGCGTCTGTCAGGTGCAACTCGCCAGTGGTATCGAATGTGTGCTGCTCCTTGATGCCACCATTCTCGGCTGCCGCCAAACGCATGTTGGTTCCGCCCACATCGGCAATCAAATCCCACTGCATGTTTGTTTTCCCATCGCTTGTTTGCTGTGTCTTTTCTTCGTCGCCGTTCAGAAGTCCTTGCCGCATATCGTGCCTCGTACAGGCTGCAAGGTCGAGTGTTTTTTGAACAATTTCAACCCAGCGGCCTGAGCAAGGAGGCAATCACCACTCGCTCCGACTGCCCCGAAACTACAGGAGGATCGCTTGTGTTTCACCCCCCAAATGAGATCGGAGCTTTCAAAGCGTTAGGCTGCTCGCGGACGCCTGTTTAGCGGGACAGCAGAGCATTCGGACGCGCCTTGGCGATGGCCTGCGTGAGGAAGCCAGCCACAATTGCCTTGATGATATCGCCGGGGACATAAATGATTGATCCCATGGTCGCTTCCATGACGCTCAGCTTGGTGTTGATGATCAGGCCAACCACGCCGCACAGATACAAGACCACGATGCCGCCAATGATGGATGCTACGGATGCAACGAGGAAGAGATTGCCCTTACGCCATGTCCCGACGATCAGTCCGGAGAAATAGGACGCGATGGGCCAGCCGAGCAGGAAGCCCACAGTCGGGCCTTGCAAAAGTCCAAGACCGCCGCGCCCGCCGGACAGGAGCGGCAGCCCCATCAGAACGATAATGACCAGAAGCAGTGAGGCAAGCGCCCCCCGTTTGGCGCCCAGAATGGTCCCGGCCAACATGACGCCGAGCGTCTGGGCGGTGATCGGCACACCGGTCGGTGTGGGGATTGGCGGTAAAAGCCCGAGAGCAGCAATCAGGGCCGCAAACAAGGCGATATAGGCGATTTGGCGTTCCATGATATTTTCCTTCTTGCTCCGATTGAGCGTTAAGTCTGTGTCTCTGTGCCGCTCATGTGACCCTTCTGCGCTGAGCCGTCATCACCATTGATCGCAGTGGCCAGACCGCCTCTTGCCCGCAGGGCGTCGGCAACCCGATCCGCATCATCCAATGCACCGAGCGCCAAAGGCACGATCACGCGCGGGCTTGTGCCGCGGGGCCGACGCGCGCGCCAAGCTTCATTGAGCAGCCCGGCTTTTTGCAGAAACACCGGCGTAAAGCGGATCACAAGTCCCATCGCCAAACCCATAGCGCGTGGCGGCAGGCCAAAACGGTAAAAAGGACGGCTTAGCCAGTCAACCACCGCCATCATGTCATCAAGGCGCGAGCTCATGGTGACAAGGTTGGCCAGCCCGACCATGGCGAAGATCTTCAGGCAGATGGCAAACCCCTCTTCTGCCCGATCCGTGACGACATGGTAGAGAAAGATCAGCCCAAGCAACCAGACAAGCGGGCGGAGATGCTTAAGGCCTGCGCGTGCAAAGGCCATTCCTGCTGAAAGGTATAGACCTGCGACTATCAGGGTCAGAAGAGAGGCACTCAGCCAGCCGTTGATCGGCAGCATCAGAAGTGTGATGATTGCCAGAAGTCCGAGCTTGAGCGGGACGGATATGCCGTGCAGCCAGGTCTTTTCATTGACCGTGAGAGACAGCATCAGGCACCCTCCTCCGTATCCTTGCGATCCATCGCAGGCGGCGGCGTCTGGCCAAAGGCATCAACTGGCAGATGATCATCGAACGCGACGAGCGACTCCATGGCCTCCAAGTAAGCTGGCAGCACCGTGTCCGGTGCACCATCGGCCATCACGCGCCCCTGTTCGAGCCAAATGATGCGATCAAACCGTGACAGATGGTCAATGTCGTGGGTCACGAGCAGCAATTGCTGTTCCAGTCCATCAAGCCAGCGGAACAGGTGCCGCGTTGTGGGCAGATCCAAACCGGCAAACGGTTCATCAAGCAAGATGACGCGTGGCTCCATCGCCAGCACGGCCATCAGACAGACCAGATGCCTTTGCCCCTGAGATAGGGTGTAGGTGCCGCGCTCGGCCCAATCTGCACGACCGAAACGCTCCAGAAACGCCCGCGCCTTTTGTCGGGCCTCTTTCTTGTTGCCCAGCAGGCTTTCCAGCCCGAAGGCCACTTCTTCCTCAACCGTGGGGAAGATGATCTGATGATCGGGGTTCTGAAATATCAGGCCGATTGTCCTGATGGCGGCCGCCCGGTCGTCATAGACGTCGATGCCATCGACCTTGATCGAACCGGAATCGGGTTTGACCAGACCACAGATCAGGCGTGACAGGGTCGACTTGCCAGATCCGTTGCGCCCGATCAAACCGACGCGGCGCTCGGGAAGATGCAAATTGAGGCCGTCGAAAAACGGCTTGTCTGCAATCTTGTGAGACAGCCCGACAAGCCGCACGCCATCACGCGCACCGATTTCCGTTTCCGTGGTATGAGAAGAATAAGACAGCGAAGTTCTCGCTCCAACCGGTTTCAAACCTGCCCCAAGGGCAAGGCATACATATGGTTCCGGTCATAGCCAAATTTTCCGATAAAAACCAGTATCACAAACCGTCCTTTTGGTGAACTTTGTGGAGAAGCGCCCGCTTTTTGTCATGCCATGAGGCACACCTCAAGCGGGATCGTTGTTTGCCCATTCCCAAGGACGGGTGAATTGCCCAATCGAATGGCACAGCGCGTCTTCATCAAGCCCGTTGGTCCTCTCGATCTGGGCAACAAGTCCGCGTTTCTTGTCTTCGATGACGCCGACAACGCAGGTATCCAGACCGCTTTCCTTGAGGGCTTCATTATAAATGCGGGTGATGGCAAGCTTTCTCAAATCGGGTTTGAAGACCTTTCCAACCGCGGTCTTTGGGAGCTCCGGCAAGACTTCGATGTGTTTTGGGATCGCAGCCCGTTCGTGGATATGGCGGCAGGCATAAGCCATGAGCTCATCATCCTGAACTTCCGCGCCCGCAACCAGCTCCACATAGGCGCAAGGGATCTCGCCCGAATGCGCGTCGGGCTGTCCAATGGCTCCGACAAAGGCCACCGACGGATGGCCCGCCAGCGCCTCTTCGATTTCGGCAGGATCAATGTTGTGCCCACCGCGAATGATCAGATCCTTGGCGCGCCCCGTGATCCAGAGATAGCCATCCTTGTCGATCCGCCCCAGATCGCCCGTGCGCAGATAGACATCGTGATGGAACAGATTGTGGTTCTTGTCTGCCTCGGTGTAGGTGGACCCGGCGTAAACACCCGGACTGTCGACACAGATCTCGCCCACCTCGTCAATTGCACATTCCACCGGACCGTCTTTGGTGTGATCCAGAATCTTCACGTCGGTATAGGGGAAGGGAAGCCCCACCGAGCCGATCTTTTTGTTGCCATCAACCGGGTTGCAAGAGACAAGACATGTTGCCTCCGTCAGGCCGTAGCCCTCAATCAGCGTGATCCCCGTTGACTGTTCAAAGCGTCGGTAAAGCTCGATCGGCAAGGGAGACGAGCCAGAAAAGGCCTGTTTTACAGTGGAGACATCGGCATCGACATCGCGCTGCATGAGAACGGAAATAGCCGTTGGCACAGAAATGATGAAGGTGATTTTCCAGCGCTCACATAGCTTCCAGAAATTGTCCATGACGCCATCGCCGCGATACCCCTTTGGCGTGGGCATGACCACATGCGCGCCCGAGCAGAGCATGGACATCATGATCACGTGGCAGGCAAAAACGTGGAACAGAGGCAACGGACACATCACGTTGTCCTCAGCCTGAAACAGGAGATTGCTGCCGATCCAGCCATTGTACAGCATGCCCGAATAGGTGTGCTGAGCGACCTTCGGCATGCCGGTGGTGCCTCCGGTGTGAAAGAAGGCGGCAACGCGATCTTCTTTGGAATCAGAGAAGATCAACTGATCCGAACGTTGCTTCTCCAATTCGCGACCAAAGCTGTAAACATCGGCGTGATGGGACTTGGCACCGGGATTTGAGGGGCGCACAAGCGGAATGATCCATCGCTTGACCCCATCGATATAGCGCAACATGTCCACTTCGAGCACCGTATGCGCCTTAGGCGCATGCTTGACAGCCTCGGCGACCTTTTGTGCCACGTCGCTTTTTGGGAAGGCCCGCAAGGTGACAACAACCCGCGCCTCGGTTTCGCGCAGGATGGCGGCGATCTGCTCGGTCTCCAACAGTGGATTGATCGGATTGACGATGCCCGCAATCATGCCGCCGAACATGGTGACCAGCGCTTCACAACAATTGGGGAGAATGTAGGCGACGACGTCCCGCTCGCCGATCCCGAGACTGCGGAACAGGTTGGCTGCCTGTATCACTTCACTCTCAAGCTCTTTCCAGCTGTAAGTCTCGGCACTGTCCCCCACGCCCGAGAACATCTGAAAGCTCATCGCCTTGTTGTCCGGATAGAGATCCGCCGTGCGTGTCAGCTGCTCATAGATCGTAACGGCGTTGCCACGTTGTTCATACGGACTCTCGTCTTCGATCGCTCGGCAGCTCGCCTGCGTTGCAAATTTCAACATTCTTTCCTCCCCGTCGGCACCCTTTTCCCGCTGTTCTGTCGCTGACTCTTTTTGTGTTGGTCGGACATTGCGAACAGTCAGGGCACCATCATCCTCTCTTCCACTATAACTAATCACGTTACGTAAGATGGAGACGGACTTTAGTATCAAACAAACATATGTTCGTTTAATCTCCCCAGAGCATGCTTAACCTTCTCATTTGTTTCTTCTTTTTACTTTTACTCCCATGAGTTCCGTTAGGTCAACCTGATACTGTGTGACATATTTTACGAGACCCAACTGCTTTACCTATCCTCCCCCGGGGGATATAATTCTGTTTTCCATGCAATCGCTCACTTTTGGGATTCTCATCGTGCCCCATTCTGCCGACTCACTCACTTCCGCTCCCGGAGCCCATCTTCACGAGAGCCATCCTGCGATCACAAAAAGGCTGAAACGTGCCGCCGGGCATCTGGATCATGTGATCGAGATGATCGAAGCCCACAAGGGATGCACCGAGATCGCCCAACAGCTTCATGCGGTGGAAAAGGCGATTGCCAATGCCAAGCGGGTGCTTATTCAGGATCACATCGACCATTGTCTGGAAGACAGTTTCGGTGCGGATGAAAATGTCCGTGCCAAGTCGCTGGACGACTTCAAGACAATCACGAAATATCTGTGAGGCGACCATGCTTGAAATTCTCGGCAATCGCAGCTTCCGACATTTGTTCATGGCCCAGATCGTGGCGCTTTTGGGCACGGGTCTTTCCACTGTTGCGCTTGGGCTGTTGGCCTATGATCTGTCCGGCGGCAACGCGAGTATGGTCCTGGGGACCGTCTTTGCGCTCAAGATGGTGGCTTATGTCGGCATTGCCCCTATCGCCGGGGCCTTTGCCAATCAGGTTCCAAGGCGCACGATGCTTGTGGCGCTGGATTGTGTCCGCGCCGCCGTTGCCTGCCTGCTGCCCTTCGTTGCCGCTCCTTGGCAGATTTTCACACTGATCTTCATCATGCAGGCGGCCTCTGCTGCCTTCACACCGACCTTTCAGGCCACCTTGCCGGATATTCTGCCCAATGAGAAAGACTATACGCGTGGTCTCTCTCTGTCCCGGCTTGCCTATGATCTGGAGAGTCTGATCACCCCCAGTCTGGCGGCCTTCGTGCTCATCTTTGCGAGCTACCATGCGCTCTTTTATGGCACCGCGCTTGGGTTCATCGGTTCCGGGCTGCTGATCGTTTCGGTTGCTCTGCCCAAACCCGCGGCGGACGAGAAGCGCCGCTCGATCTACGAGCGCACCACGCGCGGCATTCGCATCTATCTTGCGACACCGCGCCTTCGGGGCTTGCTGGCGCTGTGTCTGGTGGTTGCGGCCTGCGGATCCATGGTTCTGGTCAACACCGTTGTGCTGGTGCAATCGGTACTAAAGCTTGATGCTGTGCATGTTGCCTACACGCTTGGGGCCTATGGTGCTGGGTCGATGCTGACAGCCCTCGCCCTGCCCCGCCTGCTTGATCAGTTCCGGGACCGTACCGTCATGCTCAGTGGCAGTGTCTTGATGATCCTGCCGCTGCTTGCCCTCATGGGTCTGGACAGAAGCGGGGTCTTTGTCTGGCCGATGCTGTTGGTGGCGTGGTTTGTGGTCGGGTGCGGCTACTCTGCTATCCTGACACCCTCGGGGCGTCTGTTGCAGCGATCATCCCACCAGCCCGACAGACCCGCTCTCTATGCTGCGCAATTTGCCCTGTCCCATGCCTGCTGGCTGATCTGTTATCCCCTGTCGGGCTATCTACAGACCGTATTCGGGATGCAGATGGCACTGGGCAGCCTTTCGCTTCTGGGCATCGCCGGGCTTGGGCTTGCCTTCTGGCATTGGCCGACCGCGGGACAACATGATCTCTTCCATGTCCATTCGGACCTGCCGGAAGATCATCCGCATCTGAAGGAAAGCCCCCATGATAACGGGCGTGGACACAGTCACGTCTATATCATTGACGACATGCACACATCCTGGCCTAGACATTGATACGCCAGAAATGAAAAAGACGGCGCAGTTGATACTGCGCCGTCCTGATCAAACTGATCTCAACGGCTGCTATTGAGCAAGACCAAGGGCTTCAAGCCGTGCGACCGTTTGCGGCAAGAGATGCTGCCGATCGCGCACTTCGAGAATGAGGCGCGGCGCGGCCGGGATCTCGGCCAAGGTCTTGAAGACGGCACCCCAAGGGATATTGCCTTCACCGGGGTGCCAATGGCGGTCGGCATAACCGTCGGCATCCTGAAGATGAACATGACCGAGCAGACTGCCAGCAACCGTGATGAAATCTGGCACCGGAGGCGCATTGAAACTGCCATTCGCCATATGCGCATGACCGGTGTCGATGGAGACCTGAAACATCGGGCTGTTGAATTCCTCAACCAGATCGTTGCGCAGGGTCGGATCGGTGTCCTCGATATTCTCCAGCATCAGACAACAGCCAATCTCTTCGGCGCGCTTGATCACCGGTGCCAGTGTTTCGGCAGCGGCTTCAAACAGTGACGGGCGCATGAAGCTGAAGTTGACGAAGTTGAGCGACAGCCACGCAGAAAACGGGCTGTGAATGACCATGTGGGTCGCGCCGAGACGCTCGCATTTGTTGAGCGCATCGAGCAGACGAACCGTGACGACATTCTGAACCAGCTTGTCGCTGGCGGCGAGATTGAGACCGAGGAAGGGACCATGGATGCCGTAAAGCCCGGTGAAGCCGTCGAGCAATGTCTTGTAGGCGTCGATCAGGTCGTCCTGATCGTCGTCCAGAATATCAACCGGGCTGAAATCCTGCAGCTCCAGCGTCCGGTTCTTCTCGAAGATCCAGTCCTTGAGAGAAACGACATCATCATAACGGAGGGCTGCGCCCAAGATAGGCAACGAGGACATAAGGCTTTCCTTTGACTTCAGGGGCTTTTTGCCCCGTGCGTATTGGCAAAGGCGCTATTTGATACCAGCGCGCATGAAACTTTGAACAAATTGACGTTGAAACAGCAAGAACCCAATGAGCAGTGGTGCAGACGTCATCAGGGTCGCCGCATTGATCACGGACCATTCGACCCCCGACTCCGTCATCGAGAAGACCGACAGGCCAACCGTCAACGGTCGGGTCTCAACCGAGTTGGTCACGATCAGCGGCCACAGGAAGTCATTCCAATGGGCTGACACCGAGACAAGACCGAAGGCAAGATAGGTCGGCTTGGCGAGCGGTATATAGACCCGCCACAGGGTTCCGAGCAAGCCCTCCCCTTCGATCCGCGCTGCGTCATCAAGTTCCTTGGGGATGGTCATAAAGGTCTGGCGCAACAGGAAGATACAAAAACCGGATGCAAAATACGGCAGACCGATTGCAAGGATCGTATCGACAAGCCCCAGAATTCGCATGGTCTCATAGTTCTTGACCAAGAGAATGTCCGGCGTGACCATCAATTGCAGCAGCACCAGCGTGAACAGCACATTCTTGAGCGGAAACTTGAGCCGGGCAAAAGCATAGGCCGCAAGGGTGCTCAGGACCAATTGTGCGATGAGGGTCATGGTCACGAGAATGACCGTGTTGAGGAAATAGCGCGCAAACGGCGCCTGCGCCCAGGCCTTTGGGAAATTCTCAAGCGTCAATGGAGCCGTCAGGGTGAAATTGGTCTCATAGGCCGAGGGGTGGAACGCTGTCCAGACCGCATAGAAGAGCGGCAGGATCCAGAGCAGAGCCAACGTCCATGCACCGAGCGTCAAGAGCCCACGGTCGAGACGGGCGGCAAAATTGGTTTCAGTCGCTGTCATCTGTAATGCACCTTGCGATCAAGCCAGAAGAACTGTCCGATGGCCAGAAGGGACAGAATGAAAAGGATGACCACAGTCATGGCGCTTGCCGAAGCGGTGTCCCAATATTCGAACGCGACCTCATAGATGTGATAGAGCAGCAGACGGGAGGCATTGCTCGGGCCACCAAGGGTCATGATGAAGATATGATCGATCAGACGCACCGAATTGATGATGGCATTGACCAGAACGAACAGGGTCGTCGGCATGATGAGCGGCAGCGTCACACGGCGGAAAAAGCTCCAGCGTCCGGTGCCCTCAAGGCTCGCGGCCTCGCGCAGCTGCTCGGGGATCGTCTGCAGCGCGGCAAGATAGAAGATCATGAAAAACCCGGCATTTTTCCAGACCGCAACGACAATGACCGTATAGAGCACGGTCTGGGGTGTGCCGATCCAGTTTTGCGCTGGAAGATCAAACAAAGAGCGGATCTGATCGATGAGGCCAAAGCTTGGGGTGTAGAAGAACAGCCAGATGTTGCCCACCGCGATCATCGGCAGAACCGTTGGCGTGAAATAGGCCATACGCAAGAAGCCAAGACCGCGCATCTTGCTGTGAACGAACAGCGCCATGGCGAGCGCGATGATGATCGACGCGGGAATGGTGATCGCGGCATAGATCACGTTGTTCATGCAGGCCTTCAGAAAGACTTCATCGTCCAGCAGGTAGGCGTAATTCTCAAGTCCAACGAAATGAGCCGGGCGACGGCCGGTTGGCGTTGAGAAGAAGCTGCTGACCAGAGTTTCCACCGCGGGGATATGGGTAAAGCCCAGCAGCAGCACCATCGCCGGCAACAGAAACAACAGAGCGTATATCCAGTCTCGTCTCATTCCTTGCCTCGCTGGCTCATGCCTTGTAGGAGCTTTTAAAAAGTGAGGAGCTGTAGCGCTCCCCAAAGGCTTATGGAGATACGAGGGGATTGGCTCCCCTCGTGCTTTTGTTCTATTTCGAAGGGCAACACTGCCCCTCGCGCCAATCAGGGATTAGCGGTATTTCTTGAGAATGCGGTCAGCCTGTTTCTGGGCTTCCTTGAGCGCTTCCTCAGGGGTTTTCTCGCCAGCGATTGCAGCATGGATTGCATCGTTGAGGAAGTTGGTGACGCGCTGGTTGTCATAGGTGGAGAGTTCGGCAACCGCATATTCAAGCTGATCGCGTGCGACCAGTGCCTGCGGCACGTCCTTGACATAATCCTTCATCAGGTCGGTTTCCCATGCAGCCGGGCTCGGGGCGACATAGCCAGTCGCGATGGACCATTTTGCGGCCTGCTCAGGAGCGGACATCCATTTCACGAAATCGACAGCGGCCTTTTTCTGCTCATCGGTTGAATCCTTGAACAGAACAAAGTTGCCGCCACCGGTTGGAGCGCCGAAGCGTTCTTTTTTCGGAAGGAAAGCAACACCGAAGTCGAACGGCGCGTTGCTGCGAATGTTGGTCAGGTTGCCAGTGGTGGTCCAGATCATGGCGGCTTCACCCTCGAAGAAGGCTTTCGGCGTGGCAGCCCATGCGGTCACACCCTCTTCCATGATCTTGTATTTCTGCTGCATGTCGACGATGAACTGCAGAGCCTCAACGACCTTGGGATCGTCGAAATTGGTTTCGTTGCCGTCCTGATTGGCCAGAATGGCACCTGCCGGGGTGGAGAGCCCCTGGAACAGCCAGTAGGGGAAGCCGTCAAGCGGGATACGCAGGCCCCACTGAGAAACATTGCCGCTGTCGTCTTTCTTGGTCAGGGTTTTGCCCATGTCGACCATTTCGTCCCAGCTGCTAGGCGCCTTTTCCGGATCAAGACCAGCGGCCTTGAAGGCTTCCTTGTTCCAGTACATGACAGGCGTGGAACGCTGGAAGGGAATGCCATAGGTTTTGCCGGCCGTCTGGCTGTTCAGCATGAAGGCCGGATAGAAGGACCCAAACCATTTTTTTCCCTCTTCTTCGGAGACAAAATCATCAAACGGCTCGATCAGATCCTGATCGATGAGGGTGAACATGTCGGTGGACAGCAGAACGCTGAGCTGGGGTGCCGTGCCGCCGCGTGCTGCCGTCATGGCTTTGGTGAGGGCATCGGTGTAGGAGCCGGCATAGATCGCATCGATCGACACATCATCATGCTCCTCGACATATTGGTCTGTCAGAGCCTTGATGGTGTCGGCTGCCTTGCCGCCAACAGAAACCGGAAAGTAGAACTGAAGATCAACAGCAAAGGCCGGAACGGCGGTCGCGGCCAGCATTGCAGCAACAAGAGTGGATTTTACGAGATTGGAAGCCATGAGTTTGGAAGCCATGAGTTTGGAAGCCATGAGTTTGGACCCTTTTAATCTAACGTCAGTGGGAAAGATGGCGTTTGATCAAGGCTTGAGCGCCTCAACCATTGTCGTGGACTTGACTAGACGCGCACCTGATGCCTTGTCGAAAAAGGCCAACTCCTCAGGTGCAAAGGAAAGACGAACCGGGGAACCGGGCGAGTAGCTTGATCGTCCGGATGCACGCACGTTGATGGACTGTCCGGCGATATCGCAAGCAAGCATGGTGTCGGCACCCAGAAACTCGACAGATTCAATGGTCGCCTCGACCATGCCTTCGTCCGCAGGACTTACGGCTTCAGGCCGCAGACCGACGAGCACATCGGCTCCGGCGAGTTGTTTGAGCTTTGCCCCCCGCTCTCCGAAAGCATCGGCATCGAACAGGCTCATGGGCGGCGTGCCGATGAACCGGGCAGCAAATGTCGTGCGGGGTGTGTCATAAAGGGCGCGCGGTGCATCGACCTGCTCGACTTGTCCATCCTTGAGGAGCACCACCTGATCGGCCATGGTGATGGCCTCGGCCTGATCATGGGTGACATAGACCATGGTGAAACCAAGCTTTTGTTGAAGGGCGCGGAGTTCAAGGCGCATTTCGTGACGAAGCTTTGCGTCAAGGTTGGAGAGCGGCTCATCCATCAGACAGATGGATCGCTCGGCGATCACTGCGCGGGCCAACGCGACGCGTTGCTGCTGGCCACCGGATAACTCACCGGGTTTGCGGTCCAGCAAATGCCCCAGCCCCATCAAGTCAGCAACAGCAAGGAGCTTTTCGGTGCGCTGCTGTTTGGGCTCGCGCCGTGTACGCAGACCAAAGATGATGTTTTCGGCCACATCCAGATGCGGGAACAGGGCATAGGACTGGAACACCATGGACAGGTCGCGCTTGTCCGGAGACCGGCGGGTCACATCCTCGTCACCGATCATGACCTTGCCTTTGGTTGCCACTTCCAGACCGGCAATGATGCGCAGAAGCGTCGACTTACCGCAGCCCGACGGCCCCAGGAGGGCCGTGAAGGAGCCTGCCGGGATCGAGATGCTTACATTGTCGAGCGCGCAGACCTGATCCCAGGTTTTGGTGATGCCATGTAGCTCGATTGAGCGCCCGTGATGGGCGGGATGTGCATTGATCATGCTTCCCCCTCCTCGCCCCGCTCGGGGGCAGCAATGATGAGACGGGTCTTGCCCAATTTGTCGGCGAATATTTCCGGGATCGGCTTGTCACAGAAAATGGTGTCCACGTCGGAAAGATGCCCGCCACGAACATGGGCGGGGCGTCCGAACTTGGTGTGATCCATGACAAGAAAGGACGACCGGCAGTTTTTCACAATTGATCGACGACAGCCGACTTCGGCCTCTGAGAAGTCGAGCAAGCCGCCGTCTTGCGAGACACCGGCAACACCGAACACACCGAAATCGACTTCGAACCGATTGAAAAAGGCCTCGACCTCAGAGCCGAGAATGTCGCGATCACCGGACCGAACGGCACCACCGGCAATGGTCACGGACCAGTCGTGGCGCTCACTTGCCTGCATTGCGACATTGAGATTGTTGGTGAAGACCTTGATATTGGTCTTCTCCTGCAGGGCATCGATGAGCATTTCTGGTGTGGTGCCAATAGACAGGGCGACCGAGCTTCCGTCCGGGATCTCTCTGGCGACTTCACGCGCGATCTGCCGTTTGGCCTCGACATTCATGATGCGGCGCTTGGCATAGAGCAGGTTGCCGCTAAGCGGGGGCGGTTCGACCCCGCCCCACACCCGGCGCAATTCGCCAAGTTCACACAGTGCGTTGACATCGCGGCGGATGGTCTGGGTCGAGACATTGAACTGTGCGGACAGGGCATCGATGGCCGAGAATCCGGTCTCCGTCACGGTTTCAATGATCTGGACCTGCCGGTCGCTATATTGCTTGGCCAGAGCCATAGACACCCCTTCGGCTGCCTTTCGCAGGCACCCGTCGCCGCAACAGCCCTTCAGGGCTGCCCGTTCTGTTTGTTCTTTTTGAAGGACAGACACAGGACCTGCATCCGTCGTTGGGCGGGACGTTAGGGGGGGAATATTTCAAGCATTTGAACGTTATGTGACATTCAAATGAAATCTCGCCTGGCCTCAGATAGACAACAGATTTTTCGAAAAATCGCAGTTTTCTGCCGTTTACCACCAACGCCATGCTAAGGCGCATGTTCACATGCTCAAATTGCACTCAATTTGAACATGACGGACAAGCAAGACCGATCTTAGCCAAAAGCCAGCAAAAATACGTCGTTCCAGTCGCTGTTATGGCATGCTATTGCAACATATGCGTTACACTCAGATCCCCATCAGCAGCTATCGCCGGTTCTGCGACAACGCGGAAGGTTCTCCGCCAGTCGAGCGGTGATCGTTTGAATTTCTGCCGAAAGTGATGGCGAAGAGAGGCTGCAGTCCTAAAACCGGCCTGCTCGGCGATCTGCTCTATCGAGAGTCCGGTGCTCTCGAGAAGGTCCTGAGTGCGGCCAAGCCGCTCATCCAGAAGCCATTGGGTGAAGCTTGTTCCCATCTGCTTTCTGAAGGCACGGGTGAAGGTGCGCCGGCTCATGTGGCAGCGAGAGGCCATGACTTCTATATCCCAGTCCTGATGCAATTTGTCCCGAACGCTTTGAACCGCGTCAGCAAGCCTCGTTTCGTTGATCTCTTGCGGCAGAGGTCGCGCGATGAATTGTGACTGGCCACCATCCCTGTGGGGTGCCACGACCATAGACCGGGCGACCTGATTGGCGAGTGCGGAGCCAAACTGGCGGCGCATGAGATGCAGGCAGCAATCAATGCCAGCGGCAACGCCCGCTGAAGTGACGATGGTGCCCTCATCGACATAAAGCTGATCAGCGCACAAGGTCGCCATGGGATAGTCCTTGGCAAACCGGTCTGCATATGCCCAGTGGGTCGTTGCTTTTTGGCCGTCAAGCAAGCCCGCCGCCCCAAGGACGAATGAACCGAGACAAAGCCCGACAATGGTCACACCGCGCTGATGCGCATTTTTGAGCATGTCGATCAGAGGCTTGTCTGGCAGCGCCTTGTCTGGTAGCTCCTTGTCTGGCAGCGCGTCCAGATCATGCCAGGTGGGAACGACAATCAGGTCTCCCGCGGCGAAGTCGTCGCAGTCTGAGTAGTCATGCTGGACAACGAGCGTATAGCCGTCCGATGTCTCGATCGGGCCACTTTTCTGGGCACAGAGGAACGGGTGATAGCTCCCGCCCGATCGCGCCCCCTGTCCGAACACAGTCATGGGGATCCAGAGATGAAAGGGGCTCATCTGATCGACGGCAATCACCGCAACTTTGATGGTTCTTCCTGACGCGGCGGGTTGGCTGGTCATGGCTGTCTGTTGTCCTGTCGAACCGTGCATTGGATTGGCACCTTGGAAAGATTGGCCCGATATTAGCATATATTGTCTTTCGGGTCACTTTTTCCAACACACCATCCGGCATAGGCTTTAGCCGCACGATCAGCGGCTTCTCTTTCCCAAGCAAAAGACAGCCTCGATTTCCCATCTCTTAATCGGACATTTCCCCATGAGTGACACACAATCCGCCCTTGTCGTCATCGACATACAGAACGACTATTTCGATGGTTTTGCATTCCCTCTGTGGCAGGCCGAAACTGTGCTGGAAAAGACCCTTGAAGCCGTCGAGAAGGCCCGCAAAATCGGGCTACCGGTTGTTCTGGTTCGCCATGTCGCCGATCCTGCGAACGGACCAGCTCCCTTTTTCAATGACGGAACGGCAGGGGTCGCAATCCGTCCGGAATTGCTGGCGGCCTGTCCCGATGCCCCAGTCGTGACCAAGCGCCACGCAGACAGCTTTTATCAAACCGACCTGTCGGAGCGGCTCGCCGAAATCGGAGCAACCAAAATCCTGATCGCAGGGATGATGACGCAGAACTGCGTCACTCACACAGCAATCTCCCGCCAAGCCGACATTTACAATGTGACCGTGCTTGAAGATCTCTCAACGAGTGTGAGTGAAATGGTTCACAAGATCGCCCTTAACGCTCTCGGTCCTCTTGTCACGGTCTGCTCATCAACGGATGTCTTGTGAGCGATCATGAAGACGGGCGGCGCTACTCGATCAACGCCGCTCCGTCGTTGCCGACCACATAACGGGCGAGCGTTTCATCAAGGTGGCGCGCCCTGAGATCGAGCATCCTCTCGGCATAGGCCAGTCTTATTGCCAGATAGTCGTCTTCATCGGCAACATTGACCAGACAATCCGGATCCTTCTCCAGGTCGAAGAGCACGGTTGGCATGCCGGGGCAATGCACATATTGGAAGGCTTCGTCCCGCAACACCGCCAGACGACAATCTTGCTGCCGGTTTCGTGCCCTAAGGTCGGGGTTGCTCGCCCGCATGGCACGAAAATCGAATTCATAAAAAGCCGCATCGCGCCAACCCGAGACCGGCTTGCCCTGTACATGCTCCATCAAGGATGCGCCATCAAGACTGTTTGTCGCCTCTTTGTCGAGCACGTCAAGCAGCGTTGGAAAGATGTCTGCGCTTGAGGTGAAGGCATCGACTGTTTTTCCACGTCCGCCGCCGGGCGCGCGGATAATCAGCGGGATGTGATAACTGCCCTGATGGAAGCCGCCCTTGCCGAGCATCCAGTGATCCCCCATCATTTCCGCATGATCGGAGGTGAAGATGAAAAGCGTCGTCTCCCAGAGTCCGCGTTGTTTGAGGTTGGCAATCAATCGGCCGATCTCTTCATCCACTTCCGAGATCATGCCATAATAAAGAGCGCGGATGCGCGCAATATCGTGGCCAGACAGATCTCTAGCGAGATCGGTCGGTCCCGCTTCGCCATCAGCGCCATAGGGAAGAAAGCTCGACATTTTCTGAGCCGACTGAATGAGCGCTATCAAGGGATGAGATTGCCCCTCAGCCTCCGATGATGCCAGACGTGCGTAAGGCGGCCCGCCGCCGGGATCGTACATCTCATTGAATGGCTCGGGCACAACGAACGGCGGATGCGGTCGCAAGAAGGACAGGTGGGCAAAGAAGGGACTCTCCGCCCCTTCCCGCTCATCGAGCCAATCGTCAAACTTTTCGAGAAGGAATGCGGTCTGGGTTTCGTCTGCGCGATAGAAAGGTGCCTTCATGGAGACGCGCTCGTTCCCTTCCATATCGGGAACATGCACCTGATCGGCATTTTCGATGCGATGGCCGCGCCGTTTCAGCCAGGTGATCCACGGCTTGTCGTCCTCGGGCAGCATCTGGCCCACATGCATGCCGGGAAGAACCTTTTCATAGGTGGTCAGATCCGGATCATTGGGGTGAAGGCATCGCGGGTCCTGTGATGTATCGGTATAGCCGAACAAGGTTGGCAGATATCCGGCGCGGCGCGCGGCCTTGGCGAGATTATCCAGTCTGGCCAACAGTGGCGCTCCATTCTGCACGACCCGATGGTTCATCTGGTAAAGGCCGGTATAGAGACTGGCCCGCGCCGGAGAACAGGGAGCCGTTGCGCTAAAGTGAGAGCGGAACAGCACCGCGTCCGCTGCGAGGGCGTCAATGTTCGGGGTCTTGATGACCGGGTGTCCCGCTGCGCCCAGACAATCGCCGCGCCACTGGTCCGCCGTGATGAGAATGATGTTGGGGCGATTCATGGCTGGATCATATCCTTTCCAGCAGCGCGGGGAGATCCGCAACCGTGTCGATGACATAATCAGCGCCGCCATCCTTGAGCATTTCGCTTGCCCTTGCGCGCAGCCGTTCCACGTCCTCTTCGGGCATAGATGCCAGTTCGTCACGTGTCTTCCCGACGAAATTACCAGACAGGGCAAGGCCAACGGTCAGGCATCCGGCGGCGCTCCCTTCGAGAAGTCCGGGGACGGTGTCATCAACCTTGATGACCGCAGATGGTGGATAGACGGCAAGATCGACGAAGGTCTGGTACATGCCCAAGGGGCCCGGACGACCTTCGCTCAGATCATCCGCACAGATCAGATTGTCAGGCACATAGCCTTGCGCGGCGGCGACGGGCAACACCTGTTCCATGATCGAGCGGACATAGCCGGTTGTTGATCCGATCTTGATGTTGCGCGCTCGCAAATACCGAACCGCTTCAAGGGCACCGGGAATAAGCTCGGCATAGTCGGCGGCAACTTTCTCGTTCATCGGCACGAATATCTTGTACACCCGGTCGACATCCGCATCCGTTGGCGCTGCCCCATGTTTTGTCTGCCATTGGGCTGCGATATCCGCATCTTTCATCATTGCGTTGATGTGGTCCCATTTGGGCAACCCCATCGGTGCGCGGGCTTGGTCGATGGTGGCTGTGACGCCGAACTCTTCGAAGCATTTCACAAACACGCCCATGGGCGCGAAGCTGCCAAAATCGACCATGGTTCCGGCCCAGTCGAAGACAACGGCTTTGATCGCTTTCATGATGTCATCCCCATTTCATCAGGTCGAGATTGGAGTTTCTGGCGTTCTTGCAAAGCCTCACGGGGCGGGGCGGCAGAAACGACACCCATTTGCTTAAGGCTGAGGTCAGCCGCTGTGACGACGCGTCGCATGATGGTTGTATCCATCTGGCCGATGCAGCCGATGCGGAAGCTGTCCACCACAGTCAGTTTGCCCGGATAGATGATGAAGCCCTGATCTTTCATCAGGTCATAGAACCGATCGAAAGAGAATGCCCCGTCAACTGGACAGAAGAAGGTGACAATGATGGGGGACAACCAGCGGTCATCGAGCAGGGTTTCAAACCCGAGTTGACGCATACCGGCGATCAGTGTGTCGCGGTTTGCCTCATACCGTTCGCCGCGAGCCGCAATGCCGCCTTCCACTTCATGGGCTTTCAATGCCGCAAGGAAAGCAGCAACCGCATGGGTCGGCGGGGTAAAACGCCACTGACCGGTCTCCTCCATCGCCTGCCACTGGGCATGAATATCAAGGCTGAGGGAATGGCAGTTGCCAGCACTTGCCTCCAGCTCGGATCGTCGGGCAAGCACAAAGCCAAAGCCCGGCACCCCTTCGATGCATTTATTGGCCGAGGAGACAAGAGCCTCAAAGCGGATCTTGTCCGGCTCTACCGGAATGGCTCCGAAGGCGGACATTGAGTCTATGAGGAGCTTGCGGCCGGCGGCGTAGGTGGCTTTGGATATTTCGTCAATCGGGTTGAGAATGCCTGAGCTGGTTTCGCAATGGATGGCGAGGACATGCGTGATGGCCGGATCTGCAGCGAGGATTTGGCCAACCTCCTCCCCGCGCGGCGGTAGATAATCGCCCTTATCGAGCAAGTGACAGGCGCGGCCGAGATAATCCATGGTTTTGGCGGCTCGCAGTCCATAGGCACCATTGGCCAGTACCAGCAGTTTGCCGTCTTTGGGAACGAAAGTTCCCAGCATGGCTTCAACCACATAGGAGCCAGAGCCTTGCATGGGCACACATTCAAAGGCCTTTCGTTCGTTGCCCAGCAGGTCGACGAGACGGCGGCGCAGCTCGGCGGTCATGGCGCGGAAGTCACCATCCCAACTGCCCCAGTCCCTGAGCATCGCCTGCTTGACCGCATAAGACGTGGTCAGCGGTCCGGGCGTCAGCAGAAATGGCTCGCCTTTTTCAGGGTCAGGCAGGGAGTTGGCTTTGATTGCCAGTTCGTTTGCAACCGTCGCAGTCATTGTCTTGTCTTTCTATCTCTTAACTCTGTCATTGCATTATTCGACCGCGTGAGCGACCGGGGCCGGACCACGGGAGAAATCGAGCTCGTTCACGCGGTGGCAGGCAACAAAGTGTGTCGGCTCAATTTCCTGCCATTCCGGCTCGGTTTGCGCGCATTGCTCCGTCGCATAAGGGCAACGGGTGTGAAACCGGCAGCCGGTCGGCGCTGCCAACGGATTGGGGATTTCGCCTTCAAGACGAATGGGGTCGAAGTCTTCGTCGGGATCAACGGTCGGAATGGCCGACAGCAATGCGTGGGTATAAGGGTGCCGTGGCTTGAAGAAGAGGTTTTCGGTCGGCGCATATTCAACGAATTTGCCCACATACATCACCGCCACCCGGTGAGACATCTGGGCGACAACCGCCAGATCATGGGCGATAAACAGGAAAGCCACCCCCATCTCTTCCTGAAGGTCCTTGAGCAGGTTGACGATTTCGGCCTGAATGGACACATCGAGCGCCGAAACGCTCTCATCACAGACGACAAAGTCCGGCCGTGTCACCAGTGCGCGGGCGATGCAGATGCGTTGGCGTTGTCCGCCAGAAAAAGCGTGCGGAAAGCGGCGCAAATGTTCCAGATTGAGCTTGCAGCGTGCGGCAATCTCGCGGACGCGTTCGTCGATCTTGTCCTTGTTCTTCATCATGCCAGACGCGACCAGCGGCTCGGCAATGATATCGCGAACAGTCATGCGCGGGTTGAGCGAGGAATAGGGATCCTGAAAGACAAGGCTCATACGCGGGCGAAAGCTGCGCAGGATATCGTGCCCCATCGATGCTAGGGAGTGGGCGCCTTCGGAGAAGACCATGCCCATTTTCTTGCGAAACTGGCGCAACTCCTCCCCTTCCAGATCCACAAGATCAATATCTTCCATGCGGGTATGGAAAATCACATCGCCATCGGTCGGATCAATTGCGCGCAAAATCGCGCGCCCCACGGTGGTCTTGCCCGAACCGGACTCGCCCACCAGCCCCACGGTCTCCCCTCGCCTAATGTCGAAGGAAACATTGTCGACCGCCCTGACATATTGCACCGTTGTCGAGAACAGCTTCTTTGTCTTGACCGGAAAGCGTACTTCGAGATTTTTCACCTCGATAAGCACATGCGGCTCGGTTTCCCCGCCCTTTGTCAAAGCGGTTCCTTGTTCCAAATGGAGCTCTGGTTTGGTCATGCAACGGCCCTTCCCTTTTCTTCATGCAGGAAACAGCGCACGGACTGGTCCTCTCCCACCTGCAGATCGCCGGGGGCCTGATGGTCACACAGTCCCGGGATCACCTTGCTGCAGCGGGTATGGAACGGACATCCGGTGGGCCGCTCGTTGGGGCTCGGGATATCCCCCGGAATCGGACTGAGGCGAGAATGGAGGCTATCGACACTCGGCAGTGCCTTGATCAGCCCTTGGGTGTAAGGATGCTTGGGATTGTGAATCACCTTTTTGGTCGGGCCGCGCTCCACGATGGTGCCCAGATACATCACCGCAACATCATCGGCGACATGAGAAATGACACCCAGATCATGGGTGATGAAAATCATGCCCATGTTGAGCTCGCGTTGCAGATCACTCATCAGTTCGAGAACCTGTGCCTGAATGGTCACATCAAGGGCCGTTGTCGGCTCATCGGCAATGAGAAGCGCCGGACCGGCGGACAGTGCAAGCGCGATCATGGCCCGTTGCCGCATGCCGCCGGACATTTCGTGCGGATACTGATCGATCCGGGCTTCTGCGTTGGATATGCCGACCTTGTTGAGCATCTCGACGGCAATCTCGCGTGCTTCCCTTTTCCTTACGTGGCGATGCAGACGGATCGCTTCGATCATCTGGTTGCCAATGGTATAGACCGGCGAGAAGGAGGCCATCGGCTCCTGAAAGATCATGCCGATTTCCCCGCCCCGAATATGACGGATCTCTTTACCCGTCTTCCTGAGCTTGTTGATGTCGATCTGACGGCCCGCCTTGTTGGTGTAGATCATTTTCGCATCGGGCGAGAGAATGGAGTTGCCCGGCAGAAGCTGCATCAGCGCTTTGGTCGAGATGGACTTGCCAGAACCGGATTCGCCCACGATCCCGAGTGTGCGCCCGGGGCGAACCTCGAACGAAATATTCTGCACCGGCGTGATCAGACCTTCATCTGTCTTGAAGGAGATCGAAAGATTTTCGACTTTCAACATGGTTGATATCTTTCCCGTTTTCTATCGTGCATCTGAGTATGGATCGGCCGCGTCACGCAGACCGTCGCCCACCACCGTGAAGGCAAGCACGGCGACCACGACAAATATGGCTGGTATGAACAACCATGGTGTTTGTTCGATCACCCTCACCGACTGGGCCTGTTGCAGCAGAACGCCCCATGAGACGGTCGGTGGGCGCAAGCCAAGCCCAACGAATGACAGCGCCGTTTCCGACAGGATCATGTAGGGGAAGGAAATCACCAGATCGACGATGATGAAGCTGGTGAAGCTGGGCAGCATATGCTGGGTGATGATGCGAAAGGGCCGCGCCCCCGCGAGCCTTGCGGCAATGACATAATCCTCGGTGCGGATCGACAACAGCTGGGAGCGAATGCGGCGGGCAAGTGTCGGCCAACCGAATAGCCCCAGAATGATCGTCATGGCGAAATAGACCTCGGTGGTCGACCATTCCTTTGGCATGGCGGCGGCCAGTCCCATGTAAAGAGGAATGATCGGCACGACCCGGATCACCTCTGTCACGCGCTGGATCAGGTTGTCGATGAGGCCTCCGGCATAGCCCGCAACACCCCCGATGATCAGGGCCAGCACAAAGGAAATGAGCACCCCGAGGACACCGATGGATAGCGATGTGCGGGTCGCATAGATCGTGCGCGAGAAGACATCGCGCCCCAGATCGTCAGTGCCCCACAGGTGCAGTTGCGCCTTTGGATCATCAAGACCGAACAAGTGCGTTTTTGTGGGAAGGAAGCCCAAAACCTCGGTTGCCTCGCCTTGAACAAAGAAGGCGACAAAGACCCGTGTTTCCGGGTCTGGGACGGATATGGCGCGCAGTGTCACCGGATCCCGCTTGGTTGACACACCATGCACGAAGGGGATGACAGAGCAGCCGTTCTGATCGCAGACCATGGGGATTTGCGGTGCCCCGTCGATATATTTGGAATCGCGTGTGGTCGGGCTGTAGGGAGCCACAAACTCGGCGAACATGCCCAATAGGCCCATGAAGATCAGCAAGCCCGCCGCGATCATCGCGGCCTTGTGACGGCGAAAGCGCCACCAGATGAGCGTCCACTGACTGGCGGAATAGTAATCAAGCCGCCGCTTGCGCTCTTTTTCGCTTTCCACTGGGAGTGCGGGGCCGGCTTGGTCGCCAAATTCACCTCTGGTTGCATCGGTCATGATCAGTTGCTCCCCAGTTTGATACGCGGATCCAGCCAGGCCAACAGGATGTCGGAGACGAAATTCATCAGCACGATGATGAAGGTGAGCATCAGAAGGATGGCCCCGGCCACATACATGTCGAGATCGACGTAGGCCTTTAGCAACAGCTCACCCAGCTCGCTCAGGCCAAGCACCACCGCCACAATAGGCAGCTCGGAGAAGATGCGGTTGACGTCAAAGCCAATGGTCGAGACCACCGGGTTGATGGCAAGGCGGGCGGGATATTTGATCAGCAGCTTGCCCTCTGGCACGCCGCGGGCGCGGGCTGCGGTCACCGAGAGCTTGTTGAGCTCATCGGACATGGTCGCGCGGATGGTCTGAATCTGGTAGGCGACCGCTGACCAGGCGAGAACAAACGCTGGCAACCACAAATGCTTGATGAGATCCCATGCCTTGGCAAAGGACCATGGTGCGTCGGACATCTCAGACGAAAACAGCCCTCCGATATCGGCGCCGAACCAGAGATTGGCAAAATAGAGCATGATCAGCGCCAGCAGGAAGTTGGGCAGTGCCAGCCCCAAATAAGAAAAGATCGTCAGGCCATAATCGGCCATCGATGCACGGTGGATCGCGGCATAGATGCCGATCGGTATTGAGACCAGATAGGTGACGATCAACGTGCCGAACAGAATGGCCAATGTGAGCCAGATCTTGTCGCCGATGACGTTGGTCACGTCGGTCTCGAAGGCAAAAGCCTGACCGAAATCCCCATGCATGACGATGCCACCGATCCAGTCGAAATATCGGAGCACCATTGGCTTATCGAGGCCGAAATCGTGCCGGATGCTCTGGATATCGGCTTGAGTCACGCTGACGCCGGTTCCCGAGAATTTGCGGAATGCATACCGGTCGGCGTAGTCTCCGGGTGGAATTTCCATGATCAGAAACACCATCACGGAGACCAACGCCATGGTAACAACCATGCCAAGCAGTCGTTGAAAGATGAAACGAAGCATTATTTTGGTCCCCACAAAACAGCCTTTTCCATCGTGACGGACGAGGCATGGTCGGATGCGGGAAGGTGCGCCCCCCGCATCTTGTGTTTTAAGAATAGTTCCCTTGCGGCTTACTTCTCCAGGAACCACTGCTGAGGACGGTATGGATAGGTCCAGTAGAAGTCGTATGTTTTGGCCTTGATCGGTTTGACGTTTTTGAGATCATTGCGATAGAGGAACGGTGCAACGATGTCGCCAACGGTGCCGATCTTGAGCATGTTGTCCGTGTGGATCTTGGTGATCTCGGCACCCAGCTTGTTGGATTCGTCCGTACCCATGGCCACCTGACGGAAGCGCTCGGACAGATCATAGAGTTTCAGGATGTCTGCCGGAGGCTTGGTGCCCTGTGCGCCATCGGACTCTTTCCATGCAGCCCAGGCAAAACCGGTACCGGGGTTGAAGACATCACCAAATGGCGGAATGAAGACGGTCACATCCTGAGAAATGGTCGGGCCAGCATTGCCGTCATATTTCCAGGTGGTCAGGTCCAGATCATTGTTGTTGCCAGCGGCGCGATATTCGTCGGAAGAGACTTCCTTGAGATCAATGCGGACGCCAACGGCAGTCCAGTAATCGCGGACCAGCTCCATCATTTTCACCGGAACGCCCTGTGCGGAATAGACAAGACGAAGAACCAGAGGCTTGCCGTCTTCGCGTTCCAGCGTGCCGTCGCCATCGCTGTCTTTCAGGCCAATTTCTGCCAGCAGCGCTTTTGCACCCTCGACATCATAGTCGATGTCTTTATTGAGCTCTTCGTCGGTAATGAAGGATACGGTCTTGGGTTCAGCCGGCACGCCCTGCATCGGTGTACCCTGACCGAGGTAGACGATCTCATTGATCTCATCACGGTCCATGGCGATGGACATGGCGCGGTTGAAGCGGATGTCGTTGAACAGTTTGGCCAGCACCGGATCCTTGTGGGTACGGTTGAAGGAGAAGAAGACATTCTCGCCAAAGGTCGGAGCGTAGGAGACCGTGTAGTTGCCCTTGGCTTCGTTCTCTTTCAAAAGCGGGAAATCCTCAAGGAAGACAGCCTGCTGCTTCCAGACAACCTCGCCATTCATGATCTTGAGATTCTGGACTTCCTTGTCGCCCACATAGGTTTCCTGAATTTCAGGAATGTAAGGCAGCTGCTGGCCAGCAGTGTCAACCATGTGGAAGTAGGGGTTGGCGACCAGTTTGCGGCCTTCAGCACTTTCCTCGACAACGATGTGCGATTCCAGCGTCGGCACAACGGCACGGCCGATCTTCATCGCCATTTCAGCATCCTTGAGCAGCGGGCTCGGCACGTCTTTCCAGTCGGAACCGCCATAATACATGTTCACGGCAGTGGTGCCGCTTTCAAGGCCGTATTCCTTGGCCAGCTTGTCCGCGTCCTTGTTGTATTTGGACATGAACCGGGACAGGAAGTGTTTGGGTTGGAAAGGCTGACCGTAGTCGGTTGCAAAGCGGTTCAGGATGCCAGGAGCCTGCACCGGAAAGCTGAAGGACAAGGTGACATCGTCTTCGGCAACCACCTTTGCAGGCTTGCCATCAAACAGCCAACGGCCGGAGGTTTTTTCGAAGATATCCTTGTTCAGGATCAGATCATTGTACCAGAACGCCACATCTTCGGCGGTGAAAGGCTCGCCGTCAGACCACTTGTGCCCCTTGCGCAGCGTGAAGGTCAGCTTGGTGTAATCGTCGTTCCATTCCCAGCTCTTGGCAATGTTGGGAACGATGGTCTGCAGATCGTCGGAATAGCGCACGAGGTTCACGTGTCGCACGGACAAGAGATCCGAGGTGCCGGACTCGGTGCCCTTGGACAGGCCGGTGATCACGCCACCATAGTTGCCTTTGACCTCATATGGCGCAACGACCAGCGGTTCGGCAGGCAGACGGTCAGCAACATCGGCCAGATCATTGTTGCCAACGATCCGGTCGTTGAAGTCAGCAATGTTCGGGTTTTGGGTGAAGGTCAGGTCGCAGTCAGCGGCTTTTTCGAATTCGGCCAATTCGAACTGCTGAGGGTAGACCGAGGTCAAACCCTTCATGTCGGCCACCGTAGCAACCGGACAGGCTGCATCGGCGGTCACGCCAAGTGCAAGAAGCGCGGCACTTGCGAGAAACACAGATTTCGGACTCATGGATGGACTCCCTGTTTGTATCGAGCAATCCCTGTCCTAAGCAGCTTATTTAACAGTTTTATGAAGTCATGCTTACTATAGCTTTTTACTATACATGAGGCGTTGACATGTAACCGTCACACTCACGACGGCGACACATGAACCTAATGTCAGGGAGTATGGTTTTGTGCCGTTGAGATCATCGCCTTGATCGCAGCCACTTGCTGCATTTCAGGCAGGCAGACGAGATAGTGACCGACCATCAGATTGCTGTCCTCAATCAAGATGGTATCGAGGTTGTCCGCTTCACTCACCTCACCCTGCATGGCAACACCAAAACCCATCCCGGCGTGAATGGTGGACACGATCGACCCCCAGGATCCCAAAGCAAGCACCGTATTGAGGTTGGCACCGACACGGGCAGCTGCCTGTTCAAAAACCTGACGGGTGCCCGAACTCTTCTCGCGCTGAAGCAGCGAAAAGCTCGAAATCTCGGCCCAGCTTACAGCTTCCCTTGCTGTCAGGGGATGGCCCTTGGGCACAACAAGCGAGACATTCTGCGTGCAGATATGGGTACTATGCAGATCGGCGGGCGGCTCCTTGGCTGTCAAGAAGACAACATCGAACTTGCCATCCAGAAGCAGGGGCAGAAGATCATTCGACGCCATTGCCCGGGCCTCGATCTCGACGTCGGGAAATCGGGTCATGAATGCGGACAGGATCGGCATGGCAAATTGATGGGCCGAATAGCCAAGTCGCAGAGATCCCGATTTCAGGTTCCGGCGCCCTTCGAGAGAATGCTCGATCTCATTGGTGATGGCCAAGACGGACCGAATCCGCGACAGAACCTCGCGGCAGGCCCCTGTCGGTTCAGCCTGACGCCCATTGCGGTGAATCAGCTGGGTATTATAGTGCTTTTCCAGCGCTGACAGGTGGTTAGAAACCGATGGTTGGGAAATGCCAAGTTCCTTGGCTGCAGCCGAAAAACTGCCGGTCCGGACAACCGCGTCAACAGCCCGCATCTGATTGATTGATAGCTTCATTCTCACCAAGACTTTCTTCTTTCCAAGCAAGATCTACGGGATGTTGGATGACACCGGCATGACAATCCGGGCATTTGCGCAATGTGTCCGCATATTTCCTGTCACACCACGATTGTACCTTAAGTCAGTATTAACCGTAAAATTGCATTGCGGAATTTTGGAAAGCATTAACCTAAATTCTAGAACTGAATTTAGGAATTTGATGACACTATCGAAAACACCGAAAGACTAAACAACAAAATGATTATTCCAAAATGAGCAATTCCTCACCAGAACGTGTTGTTACTTCGTCGCCGGAATCACGGGAGCGACCTCTTTGTGTAGATCTCGACGGATCCTTGATCCGGACCGATCTGCTGTATGAGGCCGTCCTGTTGCTGCTGCGCAATCACTTTCATCTCATCGTGATGCTTCCGCTCTGGCTCATGCAGGGCAAGGCACATCTGAAAATGCAGATCGCCAAGCGAGTGACGCCTGACGTGACGTTGTTGCCCTATCGGATTCATCTTGTCGAGATGTTGAAAACCGAGCGTGCGCGCGGACGTAAACTCGTGCTCGCAACGGCATCGCCCTATCCGTATGCAAAGGCCATTGCCGAACACTTGCGCTTTTTTGACGGCATCGAAGCAACCGATGATGCGGTCAATCTGGTTGGCAAGACCAAGGCGGACCGCTTGAGTGCTCTTTATGGTGAGAAGGGCTTTGATTATGTCGGCAACAGCCGAGCCGACTTTTCCGTTTGGGACAAGGCCGGTGAGGCCATCGTCGTGGGAGACGACCGCGCCGCCCTGTCCTACTGCGAAAAGCAAGACCATGCGCGGCATGTTTCCAGCAAACAGCCTTCCAAACCACGCTGGCGTGTCTGGCTGAAAGCCATCCGGGTGCATCAATGGCTGAAGAACTCGCTGATCTTTGTTCCGGCAATTCTGACGAGCCAATTGGTGACCCTGTCAAACATTCCGGCGCTCATTCTGGCGTTTCTGGCCTTTTCCCTTTGCGCCTCCAGCGTCTATCTGTTCAATGATCTGCTCGACATTGAATCCGACCGCAAACATCGCAGCAAGCATGCGCGTCCCATCCCATCCGGATTGGTTTCGCCCGCCCATGCCATCGTCGCAGCGGTGTTGTTCATCGCGGTCGCTTTTAGCATCTCGGTGCTGCTGCCACCGATTTTCTCTGCGGTGCTGCTGATCTATCTGGTGGTGACGACAACTTACAGCTTCCTGCTCAAGCGGATGCTGCTGATCGATACACTTACGCTGGCTGGCCTTTTCGCAATCCGTGTGATCGCGGGGTCCGCGGCCATTGCCGCGCCCATCTCCACCTGGTTGCTCGCCTTTTGCATGTTCTTCTTCCTCTCGCTTGCCTTCGTCAAACGCTATGTCGAACTGGATCATCAGGTTGAGGTGAAAGGGCGCAAGGACACTGGGCGCGGTTATCATTCCGAGGATGCCGAGACAATTTCGCAAGGCGGTCTGGCATCGGGCTTTGCGGCGGTGGTCGTTTTGGCGCTGTTCATAGACACGCCTCAAATCTCGGAAAACTATACCTATCCGGAGTTGATCTGGCTTGTCTGCCCACTGGTGCTCTATCTGATTTTGCGCATCTGGACCCTAGCCCGTCGGCAGGAGATGAACGACGACCCGGTCGTCTTCCTGATGACCGATTGGCGCAGCCAGCTCATGATCGCGCTTGGCGCTGTGGTCATGCTCGTGGCGCAAATGATTTGAGGATGGCGGAACCCATGGCAATGAAAGAAACCAATAGCTGGGGACGGATCGACACGAGGGCACGCGAAATCATCGCGTTTGATGCCTCGGTTCAGCGCGACGGATTGCTTTCCCAGTCTCAAAGCTACCTGCCGTATGGCAATGGCCGCTCCTACGGTGACAGTTGTCTGAATGACGTCGGCACCCTGTTGGATGGCCGGCACCACAATCGCGTCCTGTCACTTGATCTGAATGCAGGTATCCTGCGGGCGGAAAGCGGCATCCTGCTGATCGAGCTTCTTGATGCGCTCAAGGATAGCGGCTGGTTCATACCTGTTGTTCCAGGCACGAAATTCGTCACGCTGGGCGGTATGGTCGCCAACGATATTCACGGCAAGAACCATGGTCATCGCGGCACCATCGGCTGCCACGTGCGTCAATTCTCACTTTTGCGATCGGATCGCGAACGGCTCGTGTGCGCTGCTGATCAGAACAGCGATCTATATGCTGCGACCATCGGGGGCATGGGCCTGACCGGCTTCATCGAGTGGATCGAGTTGTCTTTGATCCCCGTTGCTTCACACAAGGTGCTGGAGACCAAACTTCCGTTCGACAGCCTTGAAGAAGGCCTTGATCTGCTTGCTCAGGAGGATCCCGAGCATGAATATTCCGTTGCCTGGATCGACTCGCTTGCCACCGGTGATCGTCTGGGACGCGGCATCCTGATGCTCGGGGATCACATCGAGAGCCCCACCCCGCCCAAATATGGCAAGCCGCTTCTTTCCGTTCCCTTCACACCACCGATCCCTCTGGTGGCGGGACCGGCACTGTCGGCTTTCAACAAGCTCTATTATTGGCGCAACGCCAGTCAACAGGCGCCCCATGTAGCAAGACCGGACAGCTTTTTCTTCCCCCTTGATGCGGTGGGTGGATGGAACCGGCTTTATGGCCCGGGCGGTTTGCATCAGCATCAATGCTCCCTCCCGCTTGAAGGCGGTGAAGCGGCCCTGCGGCGGATGCTCGAAGCCAGCCACGATGCCAATCACGGTTCGTTTTTAACGGTGCTCAAACGGTTCGGATCGGTACGGTCGCCGGGGCTTCTGTCCTTTCCGATGGAAGGCTTCACCCTGACGCTCGACTTCCCCAATCGGGAACCGGCGACCCATGCCCTGCTCGACAGGCTCGACAGGATCACCCTTGAGGTGGGAGGCCGGGTTAATCCTTACAAAGACAGCCGCATGCAACCCGAAACCTTCCGATCTGGCTTCAGTCAATGGCGCGCGCTTGAGCGATTGCGCGATCCGGCGATGATGAGCGATTTCTGGCGTCGGGTGAGCCATCAGACTGAAGAATTCAGATCGGAAATAAAGGCCGAGAAAGCATCTTAACCATCTCTTGAACCGGCAGGTTTCCGTCGCGTCTTCAAGAGCGTAAGTAATTTCTTGTAGCACCGCAAAGTAAGAGCCCTGAAGAGTTATTCGTTAAAGGAAGATAAGACCCAACATGACTTATTTGCCATTCATTCTTTTCACCGTCCTGACCAATGCGGCGGCACAGATGATGCTCAAGCAGGGCATGTTGACTCTGGGGCCAATCGCTCCGGCTGACGGGATATCGGTGCTGGGCGTCATCACCATGGTGCTCAAGATCGTTTTTCATCCATGGGTGTTTGCTGGTCTGGTAACGTTCGTCATTTCCATGGCCTCTCATCTTTATGTCCTGAGCAAGGTTGAACTGTCCTTTGCTTATCCCTTCCTCTCTCTGGCCTATGTTGCGGTGGCTGTCGCGGCATGGTGGCTATTCAAGGAAGACCTCAACAACTGGCGGATCGCGGGCATCGCTTTCATTTGTGTCGGGACCTACCTGATCGCACAAGGCGGGTCGGCCGAGCACGAGCAGCCCGACGGAATTGCGCAACAAATCGAATTGCAGAAAGACCATGCCGAGTTGGTGGCCTCGCCGACCGGTGACAAGGAGTTGGTGTAATGAAGCACATTATTTTCGGCGGAGATGGCTTTGTGGGTCATGTTCTCGCGGCCAAGCTGATTGCAGAAGGCGAGACAGTGATCGTCTGCGATATCAAGAACAGCAACTATCCGCATTATAATCACGAGCTTTGCACATGGATCGAGCTGGATGTCACCAAACGGGAGGCTTTTGAGCCGCTCGACATGCAGCCTGAGGATGCCGTTTACAATCTGTCCGCCAAAATGCTGTCGCCCATCGTGACCCGCGCCGAACGGCACGAGTTTTTCTGGCCGGTCAATTATCATGGCACGGCCCATATTCTCGAAGCCATGGAGAAGGCCGGGGCCCGCAATCTGGTGCATTTCACCACTGACATGATATATGGGCACACCAAGACCGTGCCGATGTATGAAGATCATCCGGTGTCGCCCCTTGGTGAATATGGTGAAAGCAAGTGGGAGACCGAGAAGCTTGCCAGCGTCTGGCGCGCAGAAAAGAGCTTCAATATCTCGCTTTTCCGCCCGCGCCTGATCATCGGCCCCGGTCGGCTGGGCATCCTGTCCAAGCTGTTCAAGCTGGTGGACTATAACCTGCCGGTTCCAATGATCGGATCGGGCAAGAATCCCTATCAATTCATCTCGGTCTTTGACTGCGCCGAAGCGGCGTATCTGGCTTGGAAGAAAGGCTTCCCGAACGAGGCCTACAATCTGGGTTCGTCCAATCCACCGAGCGTTCGCAAGCTCTTGAAGCGGCTGATCGACGATGCGAACAGTTACTCCATCCTGGTACCAACGCCGGGCTGGGCGGTGAAACGCACACTCGATTTTCTGGACATGATCAACCAGCCGATCATGGATCCGGAGCAATATCTGATTGCAGACGAGGAATGCCTGCTCGATTGCTCCAAAGCCGAACGGGATCTTGGCTGGAAAGCCCGCTATTCCGATGACGACATGCTGGTTGCGGCCTATCGCGAATATCGCCACGGCCTCGATGAGAAAGCCGGTAAATTGACCGCCTCTCCCGAAGCCGCTGAATAACCATTTCAACAAGGACTGACTTCATGCTCCTCAAGCTCCGCAAACGGAACAAAGCAACCAAGCAAGCCAGCCAACCGATTGTTATCGATCCGGGTGAGGAAGTGAAAACACCCGTGCCTCATCCCGCGCTGATCAGCGTCGAGGACGCCAAGGCGATGGATATCGACCGGATCGCCGAGCTTTTCAAGGCCCATCTCAATCCCGGCCAGTTTCATTTCATGAAGCTTTTAGGCTTTCACAAGGTGAAAATCGAGAGCGCCAAAGGGCTCCACTACCGGGACCAGAACGGGCGCGACATTCTCGATTTCTTCGGCGGTTTTGGCACACTGGCCATCGGTCACAACCATCCCCGTGTCATCGAAGCACGGCGCAAGTTCGGCGAAGAGGACCGGCACGAGGTCGCCATGGCCTTCCTGTCACAATATGCCTCGGCTCTTGCGAACAACTTGGCCGCCATTGCACCGGGTGACCTCGACATGGTCTTCCTTGGCACCACCGGGTCGGAGGTGATGGAAGCTGCGATCAAGGTTGCCGAGAAATATCAGGGCCCGGACCGCTGTAAGGTGCTCTATGCGGAGAACAGTTTCCACGGCAAATCCAAGGGCGTTCTTTCGATCACCGACAGCGAGCTCTATCAGTCCGATTTCAAGCTGGTAGAGAATGTGACCAAGGTGCCTTTTGGCGATCTCGATGCCATTCGTGTGGCGCTCGACAATGATCCCGCCATCGGCATTGTCTGTCTTGAGACCATTCAGGGCGGTGGCGGCATCATCGAAGCTCCCGCCTCTTTCTGGCAGGGCCTGCGCAAGCTGTGTGATGAACGCGGCGTCTTGTGGGTGGCTGATGAGGTTCAGTCCGGCACGGGCCGTACCGGCCGCTTCTTTGCCTTTGAGCATTATGGCGTGGTGCCCGATGTGACCGCTCTAGCAAAGGCACTGGGCGGCGGCAAGACCGCCATGGCGGCCATGATTGCGCGCCGCGAGATCTACATGGGTGCCTACGGCAAGCCAGCCACGGCGCTTATCCATGGTCCGGCAACTTTCGGCGGCATTGGTGAGGCTTGCATCACCGCCATCGAGACGCTGAATGTGATCTATGAGGAAAACCTCCTGGAGAATGCTCAGGAGGTTGGCAACTACATGAAAGAGGAGCTCAAGCGCCTTCAGGCAAAGCATCCGAGCCTTATCAAGGATGTGCGCGGGCGCGGCTTCATGCTTGGGCTTGAGTTTCAGGATTTCTCGCAAACGATGCCGATGGCCGTGCGTCCGATGCTCGGCATGCTGGATGACAAGCTCAAGGGATCACTCTCGGGCTTTATCGGCTCGGCGCTTCTGCGCGATCATGATGTGCTGGTCGCCTTCACCGAATACAACCGCAATGTCGTGCGCTTGCAGCCACCGCTGATCACCACGAAGGAACATGTCGATCAGTTCATCACTGCCTTCGACAAGGTCCTGTCCGGCGGTGTGGTCAAGATCGTCACCGACTTTGTGAAAAGTCAGGCGGGCTAAGTCTTCCGAAGGCACAGTCAAGAGAATAGAAAAGGCCCGCTTGCAGCGGGCCTTTTTCGTTTCAGACTTGGCATCATGGCCGGCCCTGAGCCAAATTGGTCAGGGCTGCTTGCGCGCGTAGAAGCTCCAGCATTGGGTCAGCGGATAGCCGTCAAATTCGGCTTCGAGCACATTGGCAAACATCTTGTCGAACTCCTCGTTGTGGAGATCGCAATGGCCAACGAAAACACCGTCTACGGTCTTGAGGTAGTCGTGTGCCTGCTCATCATTAAAGCGCGGAACGGTTCGGTCGGCATCCATGGTCAACATGGTGCCCTTGGCTGGCATCAAACCCAGCATCATTCCGAACGGATCCGAGAAATAGAGCGAGGCATAGTGATTGGCGAGTTTGCGATAGCCCCGTTCCTCAAACAGGCGGGCAGCTTCAATCGTATCCATATGAAGAGCCAACTGGGCAGCCGGGGCGTTTGACGTGGGATCGAGGGTGATGAAGAAGCGATTGTTCTGTACTTCTCGCGTCAGCTCAAGCTTGTCCCTGAAGATCTCGCTAAAGAACCGGGCCCCCTCATAGGTCGTGAACGGGACGCGCGTGCCCTTGACCATGGGTTCAAGCGGCTGCACGGGAGCCGGTTTGTTTTCGCGCACATAGGCTCTTATCGAACGCTTGACGGCCATGTCAGCAACCGGGAAGACAAGCGCCGCCAGAAGGGCCATGTTGACCAGACGATACTCGCGCCAAGCGGCGGGATGAAAGAAGATCGCGGCAGCCGGGATCAGGCCCAGACTTCCCGTGTTCTGGCTTTCTGCCCCCCACACGGCAACGGTAATGAGGACGGCATCGACAATGAAAGCTTCGCGCTGCCATACCGTGCGCGTAAAATCAACAAGGCACAACCTACTAAGCTCGCTGCTGGACACCGCCTTGTAGAGTGCAGAAAGCACAAGAAGCCCCAGCAGAAACAGCACAAGCCAGTTGTTGAAACCATAGTAGAAAAGCTTGTAAAGGCCTCCACCTTCGTTGAGCGCAATCATCGTTCCGATGTCATGGAGATAGCCCGAAACCATACCTGTCGAGACATCGAGCAGAAGCAATACCGCAACCAAGAGGCAGAGCGCTTCAATCGCGATGCGCAGGCTCGCTCGGCCAAGGATCACCGCACAGATAAGCATCCCCAGACCGACCATGCCAGCGGTGATCTTGATAAAGGCCATCAACAACAACAGGTACGCCAACAGCACCCCGTCTATCCGCCCCTTCGGCAACACAAGCCAGAGGCTGAGGAGGAACAGAAGCCCCGAGGCAAATCGGTTGTAGGAGGCAAAATAGCTGATTTCTGACAGGTAGGTATCATCCAGCGTCATCGGCAGGAGGATCATCACTGCAAGCAGGGCAAAGGCGCCAGCAAAGGCCAGCCCCGAGCGAAGCCGCAACGACAGGACGGCCATCGGGGGCAGCATGAACAGCCAGGTTATGGCATGGTAGGTGACATAATCATGGCCGGCTGGCCAGAGGATTTGCCCCCAACGCATGAAATAGAGCAACAAAGGGCCGATTGGAGAGGCGAAATCGACCCCCGGCAATTGCCCGACAGAAACCCGATAGGCCCCATCGAGCAGTGTAAATAGGTCATGAAACGCGCGACCATATGGAAGGGTGGTCATCATTGAGGCGATCAGCGAAATGACAAGTGCAGATGCCACGATGGTGCCCAGCCGCGTGACCACGACCATTTTGTTGCCAGACATAAAAGCTCCCCGAAAAGTCTGGTGACGAACGCTCTGTTCCGACACATCCTGCCCCACTTTTAAAGGTGTTTTATTGACATTTTCTTGTCTTTGAACGCCTGAAGGCCTTGCAAAATGTCGCATCTGTATAAAATCCCGATCACTCGCACAGCTCCTCTCGCTCACCTTCTGACCAAACCGGGGATCAGAGCGACAGCTTCTGATCCCCGATGGTTACTCTGGCCTTGTCCGCTATCTGTTTCACGAAGATATGGCCGTCGCGGCCTTGAGATGCGACCGTGTGATAAGCTGACCAAGCATGAAGTGCGCCACATCCTTGAAACTGATCTTGAATTTCATGCCCTTTTCAACCTTGTCGAAATCGATCCTGTAGCTGTCGGTGCGTGGACCGTCGAACAAGTTGGACGGGCGCACCAAGGTCCAGTCGAGACCGCTTGCCCTGACCAGTTTCTCCTGCTCTTCGTGGTCGGCATAGACATGGTTGAGCACCAGCGGCATGATGACCCAGCGATAGAAGCGCGGCAGCTTTGCATAACTCTCCCCTGCCCCATAGCCGGACAGGCAGACAAGGCGGCGGGGTCCATGCTGCTGCATGGCGGCAATGATGTTGGCGGTGCCTCGGGTGCGCAATCGATCCTTGTTGCGCAGCGGTTTGCCCAACGCCACAAACACCGCGTCATGATCCTTGATTGCGGCTGCAACGTCGGCTGGATTGAGCACATCTCCCAGATGATGACGAAGTTTGGGATCTTCACCCAGATCGCCGCTCTGCTTGCGGACGAATGCTGTTACGTCGTGACCCTCACTCAGGGCCTGTGCCGTGAGCTGTCGTCCAACTTTGCCGGTCGCTCCAAAAATGATGACTTTCATGGGTCTCTCTCCTGTTCCCAGAGTTTTTAATATCTTGACACTGTGTAAAGTTGACACCGTGTCAAATACTGTTAACTTGACACCATGTCAAGAACCGAAAGTGATACCAGAGAAAAAATTCTGAAGGCCTGTCTCGCCCTGCTCGAAGAAGGAGCAGGCAGCGGCATCCGCATGTCCGACATCGCAAAGCGAGCGGGCGTCTCCCGCCAAGCGCTGTATCTGCATTTTCAAAATCGGGCAGATCTCATCATCGCGGCGACTCTTTTGCAGGACGATGCACAAGGGGTAGAGCAGCGGCTTGAGGCCAGTAGGCAGGCGACGACCGGGCGCGAGCGCCTTGTCAGCTTTGTCAGGGCCTGGTGCTCCTTTATTCCGCACATGTATCCGGTCGCGCGCACCATTCTTCATCTGGCTGAACATGATGCCGAAGTGGAGCGGGCGTGGCGCAAGCGAATGGAGGATATGAGAGAGGGATGCGAGGCAGCAATTCGGGCGCTGGAACGCGATGGCACGCTCAGCGACGCCTATGACGCAGAGACGGCAACGGATCTGCTTTGGGCAATGATCTCGGTTCGCACATGGGAATTGCTAAGCCGTGAACGACAGTGGGCAGACGAGAAAATTGTACATCATCTTGAGACGGCAGCGACAAAACTATTCTGCAAAGCGGAACAATAATCGGGTTAAACCGTTATAGGGTTACACGTTTCTTCTAGGATTCGTGTTTGCTGGTCGTTGCGATACGCGCGAGCTTGGCCAGCAACAAGACCCACGGGAGACCATGAAACAAAAGATCGAAGACATCAATGGGCCGGGTCAGGGTGCCGGAAGCGAGCATCTTGAGTTTTTCCCATATGTGCGGCTCCGGCACGAATGGCGCGAGGCCAAGGGTCAGCGCAGCAACGATCAATGTGCTCAGCGGGATGCGATCAATAAGGGTCAACAAAGCCAAATCCCCAAACAGTCTCTCGGGTTCACGCGCAAAGAGCGTGCAATTCAATGTCACTCCATAGCGATATTTCATAACTTTCGCAACTATCACTTTCTGACCCTTCGCTCTGCCCCCCGAAGACCCCTACCACTAAAAGCGGAAAAAGAATTTTTGGACTCCGGCCCGATACGCCCTATATTTCTGTGAAACACTTTGTGAACTCTCAACCTGTTCGAGAGCAAAACGCACATCCTGCACACGACGTGGGGACTGCAAGAAGAACAACCAAATGAGGAGACTCTGAAACCGAATGTTTGATGCATCGAAACTGATCAATGAAATTCTTGGCGCAACCGGTGGAGCGGGCCAATCAACCGCAAGCAATCAAACAAATTCGGGAGATCTTTTACAGCAAGGACGAAATTACCTGAGCAACAACGCAGGCGGCATCGGTGGTGGTGCTGTTGCTGGCGGTCTCGCCGGCTATATGATGGGGTCCAAAAAGGGTCGCAAAATGGCCAAGAAGGCGGCGACCTACGGTGGTTTGGCGCTCGTTGCGGGTCTCGCCTACAAGGCCTATTCGGACTATCAGGGCAAGAAGGCAGGCGTACCTGTGGTTGATGGCCAGGTCGGGCGAGGTGAAAACACTATTCCCGCCAGCATGCACCAGACACTCGGTTCGCAAGCCAAACTCAAACATGTGCCTATCGTGCCCACAGGGTCGGGCTTTGAAGTCAACGAAATGACTGATCGGGCAACCGGCGTTGGGGCAACACTTGTCAGCGCGATGATCGCGGCGGCCAAAGCGGATGGGCAGATCGACACCGCAGAGCACAAGGCCATTTTCGATAAGATCGAAGAGATGCAACTGTCCTCGGAGGAAAAACTGTTCCTGTTCGATCAGCTTAATAAGCCGCTCGACATCGACAATATCGTGGCACACACGCGCACCCGGGAACAGGCCATTGAGGTCTACATGGCCTCCCTGATGGCCATCGAGCCGGACACGCCGTCCGAACAGGCCTATCTGGCGATGCTGGCAGCGCGTCTCGATCTCGAACCGGATCTTATCAGCCAGATTCATCAGACACTGATAGAAGCCGAAGAATAGCCTTTCAACCGAAGCGAAACTCCATGAAGGTAAGGTCCAACCAGCGCCCGAATTTGGTGCCGACCTCATGGAGCGTTCCGGCCTCAACGAAGCCTAGCTTTCGGTGCAACGCGATTGAGCCGGCATTCTCGGCTTCAATTCCAGCGATCATGACATGGATGCCGCTCGCGCCCGCCTCTTTAAGCAGGGCGTCCATGAGCTGACGTCCGATCCCTTGGCCGCGATGGTCTTTTTCAACATAGACCGAATGCTCCACCGTGTGGCGGTAGCCGTCAAAGGCCCGCCATGGGCCATAGCTGGCATAGCCCGCAATGTCTCCAGCCTCATCAACGGCCACTAGGACAGGAAAGCCCCCTTGCTGACGCCCGGTGATCCAGTTGGCGCGGTTGTCCGACGTCACCGTCGCTTCGTTCCATATGGCCGTGGTGTGCTCGACCGCATGATTGTAGATGGCGGCGATGGCCGCTGCATCGCCTGGCTCGGCGTTTCTGATGATCATCCGCAACGTCTCTTATCGTTCTAGACTGACCCAGAGGACGACGGCGTCCTCCTTGCTTGTTGTCACGCAGCAATGCCCCATGGAGCTGTCATAGTAAATGCTGTCTCCGGTCTTCATGGCAAGGGGGCGGTAGTGCTCGGTGTGCAAAACAAGCTCGCCGGAAAGGACATACATGAATTCCTCGCCGCGATGGCGGATCCAGTCGCCAAAATCCGAAATGTCACGTGCCTTGATGGTGCTGACATAGGGCACCATGGATTTGCTGATCAGCTCATTGCACAATAGCTCATGGGAATAGGTCGCGGTAATCTTCGGCTCCCCCTGCCCTTTTCGGGTCAGGTCGCGGCGGCCGGACAGATCGCTCTTGCCGGATTGCAGAAACAGGTTGGGGGTTTCAAGCTCCAGCGCCTTGGTGAGACGGCGCACGATATCGAAGCCCGGCTTTGTCTGGCCATTTTCGATTTTTGACAGGGTCGATCGCCCGATGCCTGCTTGCCTGCCCGTTTCCTCAAGCGTCCAGCCCTTCTTCTTGCGCGCTTCACGCACCATCTGGCCGATTTCCTCAAGGCCGGGTGCCTCTTGCGAGGAAAGGGACAATGGTCCTGGGGAAACACCAATTGCTTCCGTCACGCTGACGCCATCATCGATTCGCAGCTTGCCGTCCTCGTCTTGTGTCACAATGCCGCTCATCTTTCGGATCTCCTTGGCGCTCCTTCCAAATGGCGGTGGAGCATTCGCAATTTTGGGCCTCAAGTCAGGTATCTCATATAACACATTATTGCCCAAGAGGGAAATTTCCCCTATAAGAAACACAACTGCACTTGCAACATTGTCCCTCGCCACTCAGACTACCCCGCAACGGCGAGCCGCTCAAAAAGACAGAGGACAGAGCCCATGGCATTCCAACTGACCGACTACGAAGCCTATGATTTTGCCAACCGGCGCCACATCGGCCCGAGCCCGTCGGAAATGGCAGAGATGCTGAAGGTCGTCGGGTTCGAAACGCTGGATGCGCTCATCGATGCCACCGTTCCTCCTTCGATCCGTCAAAAAGAGCCGCTGGAATGGGGCGGTGCACTGACGGAAAAAGACACCCTGCACCACATGCGGCAGGTCGCCTCCAAGAACAAGCTTCTCACCTCGCTGATTGGTCAGGGCTATTATGGCACCACCACGCCGCCGGTGATCCTGAGAAACATCCTTGAAAATCCGGCTTGGTATACGGCCTACACTCCCTACCAGCCCGAAATCAGTCAGGGTCGGCTTGAAGCCTTGCTCAATTTCCAGACCATGGTGTCGGACTTGACCGGTCTGGAGGTCGCCAACGCCTCACTCCTAGACGAAGCAACGGCAGCCGCCGAAGCCATGACCATGGCCAAACGCGCCTCCAAGACCAAGGCCAATGTCTTCTTTGTCGACGAGAATTGCCATCCGCAGAATATCGCCGTGATCGAGACACGGGCAGAGCCACTTGGCATCGAGGTCAAGATCGGCGCACCGGAAGATCTCGACCCCAGCGAAGTATTCGGGGCCATCTTCCAGTATCCCGGCACCCATGGTCATGTGCGCGATTTCTCAGACCTCATCGCGAGCCTGCATGAGAATAAGGCCCTTGGCATCGTCATCGCCGACCCGCTGTCTCTGGCGCTGCTCAAGGCACCGGGCGAGATGGGCGCGGACATCGCCGTCGGCTCCACCCAGCGCTTTGGCGTGCCGCTCGGCTATGGCGGACCACATGCCGCCTATATGGCTTGTCGCGACGCCTACAAGCGCTCCATGCCGGGCCGCATCATTGGCGTGACCATCGACAGTCAGGGCCGCAAGGCCTATCGCCTCGCGCTTCAGACCCGCGAGCAGCATATCCGCCGCGAAAAAGCCAATTCCAACGTCTGCACCGCACAGGCCCTGCTGGCCGTCATTGCCTCGATGTATGCGGTCTACCACGGACCGGACGGCATCAAGGCCATCGCGCAATATGTTCACCGCCGCACCGTCCGCCTCGCAGATGGCCTTGAGAAACTAGGCTTCAAGGTCGAACCGGATGTCTTCTTTGACACCATCACGGTCGAAGTGGGCGCGCTTCAAGGCGTCATCATGAACGCCGCGGTTGCCAACGGCATCAACCTGCGCAAGGTGGGGTCCAGCAAGATCGGCATCAGCCTTGATGAACAGACACGGCCGGAAGTCGTGGAAGCGGTCTGGAAGAGTTTTGGCGGCGATCTTGACTATGGTGCGGACGAATATGCCCGCGAGGAAGACATCGCCTATCGCTTGCCACAGGCCAACCTGCGCGAAAGCGATTATCTCACCCACCCGATTTTTCATCTCAACCGCGCCGAGGCCGAGATCACCCGCTACATGCGCCGCCTCGCCGACCGCGATCTCGCGCTTGACCGGGCGATGATCCCGCTCGGTTCCTGCACGATGAAGCTCAATGCGACCATCGAGATGATCCCGGTGACATGGCCCGAATTTGCCAACCTGCACCCCTTCGTGCCCGACGATCAGGCGCTTGGCTACAAGGAGATGATTGACGATCTCAATCACAAGCTCTGCCTTGTCACCGGTTATGACGCCATCTCTCAGCAGCCCAACTCCGGCGCGCAAGGGGAATATGCGGGCCTCATCACCATCCGCAACTATCAGCAGGCTCAGGGTCAGGGCCACCGCAACATTTGCCTCATTCCGACCTCGGCCCATGGCACCAACCCTGCCTCGGCCCATTTGGCCGGCTGGAAGGTGGTGCCAGTCAAGTCGGCAGACAATGGCGACATCGATCTTGAGGATTTCCGGGCCAAGGCGGAGCAATATTCCGATCAACTCGCCGCCTGCATGATCACCTATCCCTCCACCCACGGGGTGTTCGAGGAGACGGTGCAGGAGGTTTGTGCCATCACCCACGAGCATGGTGGGCAGGTCTATATCGATGGTGCCAACATGAACGCCATGGTGGGGCTGTCCCGGCCCGGTGACATCGGCGGCGACGTCAGCCATCTCAACTTGCACAAGACCTTCTGCATCCCCCATGGCGGTGGCGGACCGGGCATGGGGCCAATTGGCGTCAAATCCCATCTTGCTCCTTATCTTCCCGGCCATCCGGAACGGGACGCGACCATCGGACCGGTTTCGGCGGCGCCCTTCGGCTCTCCTTCGATCCTGCCGGTGAGCTGGGCCTATTGCCTGTTGATGGGTGGCGCTGGCCTCACCCAATCCACCAAGGTGGCGATCCTCAATGCCAACTACATCGCCGAAAGCCTCAAGGATGCCTTTGACATCCTCTACACCTCCAAGACGGGCCGTGTAGCGCATGAGTGCATTCTCGACACCCGCCCCCTCGATGAGGCCTGCCATGTGACCGTGGATGACATCGCCAAGCGCCTGATGGACAATGGCTTCCACGCGCCGACCATGAGCTGGCCGGTGGCGGGCACCCTGATGGTCGAGCCGACCGAGTCCGAACCCAAGGCCGAGCTTGATCGTTTCATCGCCTCGATGCTCGACATTCGTCGCGAAGCGCAGGACATTGAAGACGGCAAGATTGACAAGGACAACAACCCGCTGAAAAATGCGCCTCATACGGTGCGCGATCTGGTTGGCGAATGGGACCGTCCCTACAGCCGCAAGCAGGGATGTTTCCCGGCGGGCGCTTTCGAGGTGGACAAATATTGGCCGCCAGTCAACCGCGTCGACAATGCCTATGGCGACCGCAATCTCATCTGCACCTGCCCACCGGTGGATGCCTACGAAGAGGCAGCTGAATAGGCCGTCCAATCTGAACTCTACGACCCCGATCTGAGGCATACCCATGTTCCTTTCCGTCTTTGACATCTTCAAGATCGGGGTTGGCCCCTCCTCGTCCCACACGATGGGGCCGATGAATGCGGCGGCGCGGTTCATGGATGACCTGCGCGGCGGTGTCTTCATGGGCGTCAGCGCTGAGCAGGTGCGACGTGTCTCCTGCTCGCTGCATGGCTCGCTGGCCTTCACCGGCAAGGGGCACGCGACGGACCGGGCCGTGATCCTCGGGCTGATCGGCATCACGCCAGACAAGCTCGATCCGGACGAAGCCGAAGGGCTGGAAGCGCGCATCCGCGAAGAAAAACACATTGAGCCGGATGGCTTTGAGCGCCTGCGCTTCAACCCTGACGAGGATCTCGTCTTTGACTATGGCCCGCCCCTGTCCGGCCATGCCAACGGCATGAAGATCTTTGCTTATGGCGAGGGCAACCAGCAGCTCGCCAGCGCCACCTATTATTCCATCGGCGGTGGCTTCATCGTCACCGCCAGCGAGCTGGATGAACAGATCAGCCATGACCCCATGGATCTACACAAGGAGCAGAAGGCGGCGGGTTATCCCTATCCCTTCGGTTCTGCAGCAGAGATGCTCGACATGGGACAGCGCTCCGGGCTCAGCATCGCGGCGATGAAGCAGGCAAACGAGGAAGTGGAGCTCGACCGGGAGGCTTTGCTGACAGGCCTTGATCGCCTGTGGCACACGATGCGGGCAGTGATCGATAGAGGGCTTGAGAAGGATGGCGAATTGCCGGGAGGCCTCTATGTCAAACGCCGCGCAAAAGCCATCCGCGAGCGGCTGATTGCCGATCGGGGCAACAATCAGCCTATGCCGCATCAGGTCAATGACTGGCTGAGCCTCTATGCCATGGCGGTGAATGAGGAAAATGCTGCGGGTGGGCGCGTTGTCACCGCGCCGACCAACGGCGCGGCTGGCGTCATACCGTCCGTACTGCGCTATTACCGCGATCAATGCCCCGGTTCGAGCGATGAAGGCATCCGCACCTTTTTGCTGACGGCGGCAGCCATTGGCGGGCTGATCAAGCACAACGCCTCCATTTCGGGCGCAGAAGCAGGTTGTCAGGCCGAAGTTGGCTCTGCGGCGGCAATGGCTGCTGGCGGTCTCTGTGCGGCCCTTGGCGGCAGCAACGAGCAGATCGAGAATGCAGCTGAAATCGCGCTGGAGCATCATCTGGGCATGACTTGCGATCCGGTGAAGGGGCTGGTTCAGGTGCCTTGCATTGAGCGCAACGGCCTTGGGGCCATCAAGGCGGTGTCAGCGGCGTCCCTCTCCCTTCATGGCGATGGCACCCACTTCATGCCGCTCGACAATTGCATCGAGACCATGTGGCAGACCGGCCAGGATATGGGCGAGAAATACAAAGAGACGTCGCTCGGCGGGCTTGCGGTCAATCTCCCCGAGTGTTGAGCTACGAAATTAGCCCGCCTCGCTTCTTTTCTGGCGATAGGCTTTGCGCCGCTGGATCCAACGGCGGCCTATCTTGTGGCGGGCTTGCCGTGAACCTGCCCGAGTGTTGAGCTACGAAATTAGCCCGCCTCGCTTCTTTTCTGGCGATAGGCTTTGCGCCGCTGGATCCAACGGCGGCCTATCTTGTGGCGGGCTTGCGGTCAATCTCCCCGAATGCTGAGCTTCGGAATAAGCCCGCCGCGCTTCTTTTCTGGCGATAGGCTTTGCACCGTTGCGACCAACGGCGGCCTATCTTGTGGCGGGCTTGCCGTGAACCTGCCCGAATGCTGAGGCCATACCCTCCTCGCCACGCCTTTGCATGCACGCCTTTGGATTTTGCACCGCAGCGTTGTTAACCTCAGTTTATTTTGCAGTGCAAAATTAGTTTGCCTGCTAAATTTATAGATGCACACCCGCTCACAATCCGCTATTTACCTATACATAAGTAGGAGAAACAAATGGTTGGATACGACAGACGCGCGGAATGCAGCAAGGCAGCCCGCGCCATTGCATTGGAAGCTGAAGCCATTCCATATTGCGACTGCACAGATCACTATTCTGCGGCGCACCCCAATCTCGACAATACCCTGCTGGCCTACAGCATCGGAGCAGACCGTGTCCGGACCGGTGCCGTTCCCTTTGGTTGGGACGAACTGATGCCAGCCATCGAGCATGTGATCGACGACGCGTGGAGCGCAGACCGGCATCCCCTCGCCATGAGCGCCTAAGATCGAAACGCCGCAGGGCTATTCCTCACCCTTGCGAAATCATTTCATAATCGCTGCGGTAGATCCTGCGGAAAAAGCAGACCGTCTTGGACGACCACGATCCATGATAGCTTCTAAAGAGCACAGGGTCACCAGTTGCGATATCCAGACACTTTGCGACATGCTTGTGCGCGGCCTGTGCTTTCAGGTAGAGCGTCGTGTCAAGAAACGGCATTTCCCGCAGCACCCAGTTGAAGGGGTCCTGCTTGATGAAATCCATATCAACAACTTCCGGATAGTCCGTCGCATTCAGCCAGGCTTCCTGAAACTGGAATGGTTGGTCATCCGCAAAGTGCAGGCTTTGCAGATACAGCATCTCTATGTCTTTTGGCAGATCGACTAGATCGCAGAGCCACTCGGGCGCCAGTCCAAAGCTTCGTCTTAGCTGCTGATAGCGATAATCGGTGCCTTTCGCCTCAATTTCCCGCATAGCACAAACAATATTGACGCGCACACTTCGCTGCGGCAGGGAATTTACCCGGCTGCCTGCCTTGCGCCGACGGTCAATGATGCCATCCTCAGCGAGCTGTGCCAGTGCCCGGTTGACCGTCGCTCTGGCACAGCCGAATTCCTCCGCAAGCTGGATTTCGGTTGGCAGCAGCGACCCCGGAGGCCATTGCTTCTGTTTGATCCGTTCTAAAATGAGCTCTTTGATCGCCAGATACTTTACCGCTGTTTGCGATTCCACATGCAACCTCCCCCGGTTCAGTGCCTGAGCACAACCGATTGTAATGGATGATCTCAGCTATTGAAGTGACTATTTGTGTCTCACGCACCGACCACTTGAACGCTAAACAGGGTGAGACAAAGCAGGCTCTTGCAACCGAAGGTTAAGTCATTCGCCATGGGGTTACAACAGAAAGGAGTAGTATTAGAGAGATTGCATAAACAAAGTCTCCAAATGGTTGACTTGCCTCTGCCCAGAAGAGACATAGAAAAAGGGCCGGGTAGATCCCGGCCCTTTTTCAGAATGTTCAAGGATTGCGCGACTTAGCCGCCGAAATCATCAAGCATGATGTCTTCGCGATCAACGCCCAGATCGAGCAACATGTTGATCACGGACTGGTTCATGATCGGAGGACCGCACATGTAATATTCGCAGTCTTCCGGTGCCTCATGGTTCTTCAGATATTGTTCGTATAGAACATTGTGAATGAACCCGGTGTGGCCATCCCAATCATCCTCTGGCAATGCGTCAGACAGTGCGACATGCCAGGTGAAGTTCGGGTTTTCTGCCGCCAGCTGATCGAAGTCTTCGACGAAGAACATCTCACGCTTGGAACGGGCACCATACCAGAAGGTGATCTTGCGATCGGTGTGTATCCGCTTGAGCTGATCGAAGATGTGCGAACGCATCGGAGCCATACCGGCACCACCGCCAATAAAGACCATTTCCCTTTTGGTGTCGCGGGCGAAGAATTCGCCGAACGGACCGGAAATGGTGACCTTGTCACCCGGTTTGAGGTTGAAGATGTAGGACGACATCTTGCCCGGAGGTACGCTCGGCATGCCCGGGGGCGGGCTTGCGACACGTACGTTGAGCATGATCAGGCCTTTTTCTTCTGGATAGTTGGCCATCGAATAGGCGCGCTCAATCGGCTCATCAACCTTGGAGACATATTGCCAGAGATTGAACTTGTCCCAATCCTCGCGATATTCCTCCTCGACGTCGAAGTCCTTGTAGTTGACCACGTGCGCAGGTGCCTCGATCTGGATGTAACCACCGGCGCGGAAGTCAACATTCTCGCCTTCCGGCAATTCCAGAACCAGGTTCTTGATGAAGGTGGCAACGTTCTCGTTCGAGCGAACGGTGCATTCCCACTTCTTGACCCCGAAGACCTCTTCGGGAACTTCGATCTTCATGTCCTGCTTGACGGCCACCTGACAAGACAGGCGATCGCCTTCGCGGGCTTCACGCTTGGTGATGTGGGTTTCCTCGGTTGGCAGGATGGACCCGCCGCCTTCGAGAACCTTGCACCGGCACTGGGCGCAAGTACCACCACCACCGCACGCGGAGGGAACGAAGATCTTTTGTCCAGCCAGCACACCGAGAAGCTTACCGCCTGAAGGAACGGTAATCGTACGCTCCCCGTTGATGGTGATGTTCACGTTGCCGCTTGAGACAAGGCGACTACGCGCAAACAGGATCAGGAACACCAGCGCCAATACGATAATCGTAAAGAACGTGATGCCTAGGGCGAACTCTTGCATCTTTTGTCTCCCTTACAGCTTCACGCCGGAGAAAGCCATGAAGCCCATGGCCATCAACCCTGCGGTGATGAATGTGATACCCAGCCCCTGAAGGCCATCAGGAATATCGGAGTATTTCAGCTTTTCGCGTACGCCAGCCATTGCTGTGATCGCAAGAGCCCAACCGATACCGGATGACAGACCGTAGACCGTGCTTTCGGCAAAATCGTAACTGCGTTCCACCATGAAGAGCGAGCCACCAAGGATGGCACAGTTGACCGTGATGAGCGGCAGAAAGATGCCAAGCGCGTTGTACAGCGCCGGGAAAAAGCGATCGAGGATCATTTCTAGGATCTGAACCATGGCCGCGATCACACCGATATAGGAGATCAAGCCGAGGAAGCGCAGATCTACATTTTCGAGACCGAGCCACGACAGGGCTCCTTCGTCGAGAAGATAGGTCAGGATCAAGTTGTTGGCTGGAACCGTGATGAGCTGTACGACGGTCACAGAAATGCCAAGTCCTAATGCAGTTTCAATCTTCTTGGATACGGCCAGAAATGTGCACATACCCAGAAAGAAAGCCAGTGCAAGGTTCTCAATGAAGATCGCCTTGACTGCGAGAGAAATGAGACCTTCCATTCTTAGTGGCCCCCTTCTTGTTCTATGATCTTGAAGTCACGTGCTTCAACCTGTGCCGGCTTCCAGGTCCGGAACCCCCAGATGATGAAGCCAATGATGAAGAAGGCGCTTGGCGGCAACAAAAGCATGCCGTTCGGTACATACCAGCCACCGTTGTTCACGGTTTCCAGAATGGTGATGCCGAACAAGGAGCCCGCTCCGAAGAGTTCGCGGATGAAACCGACCAGCATCAGGATCAGCGAATAGCCAAGTCCGTTGCCAATCCCGTCAAGCAAACTCGCAATCGGCGGATTCTTCATGGCGAAGGCTTCTGCACGTCCCATCACGATGCAGTTGGTGATAATCAGGCCGACGAAAACCGAGAGGGTTTTCGAAATCTCGAAGGCATAAGCCTTGAGCATTTGGTCAACCAGGATCACCAACGATGCAATGATGACCATCTGCACGATGATGCGGATGTTGTTGGGTACATGGTTGCGGATGATCGAGATGAACAGGTTCGAGAACGCAGTCACCATTGTCACCGACAATGCCATCACGAACGCCACCTTAAGCGAGGACGTCACGGCAAGTGCTGAACAGATGCCCAGAACCTGCAAAGTGATGGGGTTGTTGTCGACCAGCGGGTCGATCAGCATTGTTTTTCTGCTTGGCTCAGACATCAGACCGTCCCTTCTTTGAGGTTTTCAAGGAAGCGCTTGAAGCCTTGTTCGCCCATCCAGAACTGGACAAGGTTATCAACGCCACGGCTTGTCAGGGTTGCACCTGCCAGACTGTCGATATGGTACTGGGCCATTTCGCCGGAAGGAGATCCCTTTGAGACAGTGATTTGAACATCGCCATCTTCGCCGTAAATTTTCTTGCCGGGCCACTGTGATTTCCAGCTGGGGTTATCAACTTCAGCACCCAGACCCGGAGTTTCCGCATGTTCATAGAACTGGAAACCGGCCACTTCATTGCCATCAGATTTCAAAGCAACAAAGCCGTAAAGCGTGGACCAAAGACCATAGCCATGGACGGGAAGAATGATCTTCTCGACCTCACCTGCGTCGTCACGAACCAGGTAGATGGCTGCCAGTTTGGCCTGACGGCCGATACCGGCAATGTCATTCTCCGGGGCAACAGATCTGGTCGGATCGCTTGCGGCCGCACGTTGGTCGTAGGTTGCCGGATCCGCAGCATCAGAGAAGGTGCCGGCTTCGATATCGACAAGGCGCGGTTCAACCCGCTCGCTGAAGGTCTTGTTGACGTCCATGCCGGACTGATAGAGGCCAGCCACTTCGAGAATATTGCGGCGCTTGTCGAGAACCTTGTTCTGTTCCTGAACCGGTCGCAGAGCAACGGCGGCTGCGGACACGATCATGGAGCAGAACAGACACAGGCCCACGGCGACGATGACCGTTTTGACGGGATTGTCGGCTGGCATTGCCAGAAAACGACCCCAGGGACCGAGTTTCTTTTCAGATGCCTCAGGCATTGCGAGCAGCCCTCCGCTTGATGTTGGCACGCACAACGACATAGTCGATGAGCGGCGCAAAAATGTTACCGAACAGGATTGCGAGCATCATGCCTTCCGGGAAAGCCGGGTTGATGACACGGATCATGATGACCATGAAGCCGATCAGGACCCCGTACCAGAAGCGGCCCGCATTGGTATGTGCGGCAGAAACAGGCTCAGTGACCATGAAGACCAGACCGAAGGCCCAACCACCCAGAACCATATGCCACCAGAAGGGCATTGCGAACATCGGGTTGGTATCGGAGCCAATCAGGTTCAGCAGCAGAGAGAAGCCTGCCGTGCCGGCCACGCAGCCCGCGATGAGGCGCCAGTTGGCGATTTTGGTGTACATCAGGAAGACGCAGCCAATGAGGCAGGCAAGCGCCGAAGTTTCACCAAGAGACCCCTGCATGATACCGATGAAGGCATCCCACCAGGTCAGATCAATGGAGCCGAGCGCCTGATGTCCCTGAAGTGCGGACACGCCAAGTGCTGTTGCCCCTGAAAAGCCGTCTACCGGCGTCCAGACGGAGTCGCCGGACATGGCTGCCGGGTAGGCAAAATAGAGGAACGCACGACCCACAAGCGCCGGGTTGAGAAAGTTCTTGCCGGTTCCGCCAAACACTTCCTTACCCAAGACAACGCCGAAGATGATGCCAAGGGCAACCATCCAGAGTGGAGACGAAGCAGGAAGGATCAGCGCATAGAGCATCGAGGTAACGAAGAAGCCTTCGTTGATCTCGTGACCACGCACGATGGAGAAAATCACTTCCACGATGCCGCCTGCTGTCAACGTCACGATATAGACGGGCAGGAAGTAGAGCAGCCCGTGCATGATGTTGGCGAACAGACTGTCAGGATTGAAGCCGACGCCGAGCGCGGACAGGATCCAGGCGCGCCAACCGGGCACATCCTCGATACCCAACTGCGACAGGGCCATGTTGGTCTGATAGCCGGTGTTATAAAGAGCCATCAGGACACAGGGGAATGTGGCAAGAACCACGTAGGACATGACACGCTTCAAGTCGATATCGTCGCGCGCATGTGGCGCGGCGCGTGTTACGAACTTGGGCGTATAGATGAAAGACTCCACCATCTCGTAAATGGCAAAGAATTTTTCCAGCTTGCCGCCTTTATGGAAATGCGGCTCGATGCTGTCGAAAAAACTGCGCAGACCCAAGGTTTAGCCCTCTTTTTCGATTTTTGTGAGATTGGCACGCAAGGCTTCACCATACTCATATTTCGAATGGCAGATGAAAGTGCACAGAGCGAGATCCTCTTCATCCAACTCCAGAGCGCCAAGCTTCTGGGACTGGTCGGTGTCCAGCGTGACCAGTGCCCGGAGCAACTGGGTCGGCAGGATGTCCAGAGGAATAACGCGCTCATAGGACCCGAACGGCACCATCGCACGACGTCCACCACGCTGGTTGGACGTGAATGCGAACTTCTTGTCGCCTCCGAAAAGAGAGGACAGATGCACGTTATTGAAGGACCAGTTGTTCGGCGACGCGTTCACCCAACCCAGAACACGCTGTTTCATGTCTTCTTCGATCAGGGTGATCTGAAGAGCAGAGCGCGACAGGAAGCCGAAGTGATCATGGGCATGCACGCCGGACAGAACCGAACCCGAGACAACGCGGCAGTCAATGCCGATTTCGGCTTCGCCTGCGGTGAGCTCATCGGTCGAAGCGCCGACCCGGGTCTTGATCAGACGCGAATTGGTCGCCAGCGGCCCAGCAAGCGCAATCGTGCGGTCCGTGTCGATCTTGCCGTTCTTGAACAGATTACCGATGGCGATCACGTCAGCATAGGAAATGGACCACACCATTTTCTCAGGCCCGACAGGATCAAGGTAGTGAATGTGCGTCCCGGCAAGACCGGCCGGATGCGGACCTTCGAAGGTTTCGAACACGGCGCTTTCGGTGGTCACACCCGGCATCTTGGCATCCGGAGCGTGACAGACATAGACATGGCCGTCGGTCAATCGGGAAATCACGTCAACGCCGGCGCCAAAGGCTTCGGCATTCTCTGCAATAATCACCTTGGGATCCGCAGCGAGCGGGTTGGTGTCCATTGCCGTGACAAAGATCGAGTGAGGAACGGTGTCCTGCTCAGGTACGTAGGAATAGGGCCGGGTCTTGAAGTAGGTCCACTGGCCGCTTTCGTAAAGGCGTTTCTGAACCGCCTCACGTGGCAATGCACTCAGTTGGTTGAGCGCATAGGCCTCATACGTGACTTCCTCTTCGGTGTCGTCGAGAGTGATCACGATGGTTTCGAGCACGCGGCGGGGCCCTCGGTTAATGGCGGTAATCGTACCACCACCGGGAGCGACATACATCACATCCTCAGAAGCCTTGTGCAAAAAGAGTGGTTGACCCTTCTTGACCTTATCCCCTTCTGCGACCAGCATCTTGGGTTTGAGGCCGATGAAGTCCCGACCATTCACAGCCACCTTGGTGATTTTTGGCCCTTCATGAATGGTCTGGACAGGAGCGCCGGCTATCGGCAAGTCCAATCCTTTTTTTAGCTTCATAGCATACCTTGACTAAATGTGTGTTCTTTTTGGCCGCGAGCGCTAGTCTTGCCCTGCGAAATAGCGTCCTCTTGCTAACTGTGGACGCAGGACAATTCAAGTCCAATTGCCGCGAGAAGGGTTGGTTTTGCAACGCGATGGGATATGGATAGAGAAAATGAAATAATTTTCCCTTTAAATCCGCTAATCCTTCTCATTGACGTTGGTGAAAATACCTTGACTTCGATCGAATAGGAAAGGCACAAAGCGATCGAATCCTGCCGAGATATCCTAAGGGATAGTGTTAAGAATTGCACTCCAGCCTTTTAAGGAAAAGACCTTATGCGCGCGCTCGTCGCCCTTGCCTTCCTTGCCGTTATCATGAGTCTTTCGGGTTGCGACCTGCTCAGCGAGCAAACCGATGAATATGTATTGCGCGGCAATACAATGGGCACGAGCTATACGATCAAGGCTTTACACGCCCGCGGAAAGGTGGATGAGGAAGCCCTGTATCACGATATCAAAAAGACACTGGATGAAGCAAATGACAAACTGAATAACTGGACCGATGACTCGGAAATATCGGCATTCAACGCAAGTTCTACGACTAATTGGCTAGAGATATCCCCACCCTTTTTGGAAGTCCTTAAAGAATCACAGCGAATTCATGATCAAAGCAACGGGCGATTCGATATCACTCTGTCGCCGTTGATCGATATGTGGGGATTTGGTCCTGGCGATCGCGACACGGCACCGAGCGAGGTGGAAATCCAGGCTGCTCTCAACAATGTGGGGCAGAGCGAACTCCTTGAGATCAGGGACAATCCCCCCGGCATTCGCAAGAAAAAAGCGCCCGTTTCGATCAACCTTGGCGCAATTGCAAAGGGATATAGCGCGGATTTGATCGCACGCACCCTTGAGAAACATGGCATTTCGAACTATCTGGTTGAGATAGGTGGAGACCTGATCGCGCATGGTAACAATGATTATGGCGTGCCGTGGCGGGTCGGCATCGAAAAACCGGACGAAAAGGGACGCTCTGTGCAACTGATCGTCTCGGTTCGCGACATGGGCATGGCCACGTCGGGGGACTATCGCAATTTCTATCTCGATGAAGATGGTCAGCGCATGTCCCACATCATCGACCCGGTGACAGGCCATCCCGCGCGGCACAATCTAGCGTCTGTCACGGTTCTTGCGCCATCGGGCATGCGAGCCGACGGACTGGCAACGGCCCTTCTGGTGCTGGGTGAGAAAGCCGGACGGGCGCTGGCCAACAAACTATCGATTCCCGCCTATTTCATCACGCGGGAAGCGGACGGATTTGCGACATCGAGCAGCGATGCATTCGATGCCCTGATGGCCGCAAATTAGGACACCCCGGCCCTTGAAGCCGGGTAACGAAGGAACAGTCCAATGGAAACCTTTCTGATCGCATTCTTCGCCTTTTTGGTGGTCATGTCCGGCATGGCCGTGGGCGTGATGTTCAAGCGCAAGCCAATCGCCGGCTCCTGCGGTGGCCTGAATGCCATTTCCGATGCCGATCACTGCCTGATTTGCGGCTCGGCTGTCGACAAGGACAGCCCGTTGAAAGATCGCCTCAATGGCGAATGCCCCCGCAAGAAAGCGATGCGCGAGAAGCTCGAACGCGAAGCGGCCATGGAAGGGTCGGCAGGCAAGGCCTGATCGTATCCCCCTCGCCTCGGCTTTTTGGAGCTATCTGGCAGATGGAGCGTCGCGGGCGTGCAGCTCGCGGCCATGACGCTTATACTTCGTTGCTAGTACTTCGTTGCTGTCGTGCCATTGTGATGGACACCCGATCACGGCAAGAAGGGGACAAAGGCCAGAACACCAAAGCAGGCTGCTGCGACCAGACCGCTCAGCCAGCAATTCCGCTTCCAATGCGCCCCTCCCAGCTTCCAGTTGTCTCTGAAAACCTTGCCTGCGATCACGAAGATCACGAGAACGGTCATCCCGACAAAGGGACTGGTTATGGCTATGTGAGACACGATCGCTCCGACCTTATTGTTTTGAACATTGGAATCGCAGCCAATTTATCCTAATGTCCTGCTCACGCAAGCCAATTGACGTTGCAAGGTCTCATCAAAACCCGTGACAAACGCCTCCCCCCCACAAGATCTCTTTGATCGTGGCACTCCGTCGATCCTGCGGCTCGCCGGGTATCTGTCGCTTTCAGGGCTGCTGGCCACTTCTGCGATTCTCATCGATGCCAACATGGTGGCGCCTGTCGGTGACGAAACACTTGCAGGCCTTGGTCTGTGCGCCGGGCTCTACGGGGTTTTCATGGCGCTTTTGTTCGGCATGGGATCAGCCGCACAAATCCTTTTGACGCGCGCCTTCGGAGCCGGGGACACCGCGCTGTTCTACAGCCGACTGTTTCGCATTCTGGCACTCGGACTGGCATGCAGCCTCGTTCTTGTGCTCCTGTTCCGCTTCAATATCAATTTTCTGGTCGATCATCTGGCGACCACATCTGGCGTCGGCTTTGCCGCCAAGCGCTATCTCGAACTGATGGTCTATGGCTTGCCGATCAGTTTTGCCGCCTATCTTCTTTCCCTTTCATTTGACGTCAGGCGGCAGGCCAAGAGAGAACTCAAAGGCTATATCATCGAGCTGCCGATCAACGTCATTCTCAATGCGCTTTTGATCTATGGTTGGTTCGGAGCGCCGGAATTGGGCGTCAAAGGCGCGGCCGTGGCGACACTTGTCAGCCAGAGCGCCCGTCTTTGCTATCTGATCGGCCTCACGGTCATCGATTTCCGCCAACAGGATGTCGGACGGACATCAATCGATCCGCAATCTGAACGAACGATCCTTGTGCCGGTGACCCTCAACGTCGCTTCGCTGATCGTGGGCTCGCAAGCCTATAATCTGTTGTTCTCGCAGTTGCCCTATCTGTCCTTTGCAGCCCTTGCATTGATGGTTCCCTGGCTGTCGGTGTCTAATGTTCTGGGGCGGGCCGTGGCGCTTTCGGCCACCATCTCTTGTGCTGATTTGCCCTCGGGCAGCCGCAAGCTGGACAATACCATTGGTGCAATCCTCAAGGCGCTCAAGATACTCGCGCCGCGCCTTGCGCTGATCTTTGTTGGCGTGACACTGGTAGTCGGCGGTGTGAGCTGGCACATCTCAAGCGCTGTACGGATCAATTTCATGCTGCTCATTCCGTTTGCCGGATGTATGGTGATTATCCGCACAATATCGGTGACGATCGGCGCTATCCTTCGGGCAACCGGTTGGCCACGCTGGGTGACGCGGGTTCAAGTCGGTTTACAATGGGGGGTTGGCCTGCCCCTTCTGCTTGTTCTGACCTTGTCGTTCGACCTGTCTATCTATGTGGCTTTCAGCGTGCTTTTGCTTGAAGAAACGATCAGAGCCGGTATCATGTGGCGAAAATTGTCCCGCACCACCGACACCCGGATATCTGAATGATCTTCGTTTCTGCGCGGCCTGTCCGCACACTGCTCCGGACCGGCTTACGGCTCGTCACGGGATGCTCTCTTTCTTCCGTTCTAGCCGCCCTTTTGATCGCATGCTTTGCGGTCATCGCAACCGCCACTCCCGGCCATGCGCTTCGCCTCTCGTCCTACAAGGATCGCCTGTTCCGCTATCCCGGCATCCTTGAAAGCAAGTATGGAGGCGACCTCGTTCTCGTGGATTACGACGTCGCACGCGACATCAATGAACGGGATGAAGTCCCGGTTCGCAAGGTGAAGAGCTACTATGTCTCGTTCAAGCCGGGCCGCAGCCGAGTGAGCCGCGGGTTTAGCGTGAACGGGCGCGGCCTGAAATATGAAGCGGTCGGGAACACCGATGGCGGCGCGAACATTATCGTTGTCTACCTTCATGGCAAGGGTGGCAATCGGCATCAGGGCATCGACGACTGGAGCTTTGGCGGGAATTTCAATCGCATCAAGAACCTGATGGCGCGAAACAGCGGGCTTTATATCTCGCCTGATTTCTCGGACTTTGGATACCGGGGCACAGAGGAGATCAAGGCTCTCATCCTGAGCCAGAAAGCCAAGTCACCAGCCGCACGCGTCTTTGTTGCCTGCGGCTCCATGGGGGGAGAGATTTGCTGGCGGCTTCTGTCCGATGCGCATATGTCGCCGATGCTGGATGGGCTCTTGTTGCTGGGGGTCGCGCGCAATGATTCTCTTTTCTCCTCTCCTGCCTTTCAATCGGCCGACAATGCCATTCCTCTTTATATCGGGCATGGCACATGGGATAGCGCCTTCCCCTGGAAAAGCCAGCTTGATTTTTTCGAGACGGTGAAGAGCCTCAAACCCGGCTATCCAATCCGACTGGCCCTCTTCAAGACCGGCAAACACGGCACGCCGATCCGGATGGTTGACTGGCGCGACACGCTGAACTGGATGCTGGCCCAGTAGGCTGCGCGCCCGGTTTGCACGGACTTTTCGTCCGGGATGCGCCTGCAGGCGTGTTTTTACGCTTTTGCCCGGGTTCAAAGTGTGTAAAGGAATTGAAGCCTCCCCTTTCTCCGGCATTTGCCGGCACCTCTCGTCAAGTGCATCCGATGAAGACCAATCAGACCATCCTCGCCTTCGCTCTTCTTGCCACAGCAACGCTGGCTTGGAGCGGCAATATCGTCATCGGGCGCGCCGTCCGCGCCGACTTGCCGCCTCTGGGCATGTCATTCTGGCGCTGGTTCCTGTGCTGTCTGGTATTGCTGTTTTTCACCGCGCCGAAGTTTCCGGCCAATTTGCCGATCATCAAGCGAGAGTGGAAGCTGTTGCTCGTAATGTCGGCGCTTGGCATCGCCACGTTCAATTCCTTGCAATATTATGCTCTTCAGACCACCACAGCAATCAACGTCACACTCATACTCGCAACCAGCCCAGCGCTGATGGCGCTGTTTTCGGTGCTTTTCCTCAAGGACCGGATCGGCTGGTCACAGATCACAGGCATCATCATCTCGTTTATCGGGGTCGCGATCGTGATCACCAATGGCAATTTGGCGCGATTGCTGGAGGTGACGTTCAGGGTTGGCGATCTCTGGATGCTTGCAGCGGCGCTTGTCTGGGCGGGCTATTCTATCACAGTAAAAATGCGCCCTGACGATCTGGATCCGCTGGTCATGCTGACGCTGATCACAGGCACGGGCGCAATTCTCTTGCTACCATTCTACATTTGGGAGAGTCTTGTTTTCAAACCGATGCCCATCAGCCCGCTGTCGCTCGTGACAATCGCATATTTGACGTTCATTGCCTCGCTTCTGGCCTTTGCCAGCTACAATCGCGGCGTCAGTCTGATTGGACCGGCAAAGGCTGGCGTGGCCATCCATCTGATGCCGGGCTGGGTTGCTATTCTCGCCTTCATCTTTCTGGGTGAGCGTCTTCAAAGCTTCCATATTCTGGGGATTGCATGTATTGCTGTGGGCATAGCGCTCAACAGCCGCCGATCGCGTTGATTGATACGCGCTGGGCGCACATTCGGCGACCCGTCTCAGAAGGTGGACAGAGGTGACCAGATACGCTAGGAATTGAATAATCCTCAAGACCTGCCGAAGGCGACGAATGCTCACTGTGAATCATGGTACCCATGCCCGCCGCCCGACCTGCCTTGCCGATATGGAGCAGGTGGATATCGATCAGGATTCGGTCCAAAATTACATTTGCTCCCAGATCAATGCCGGTCTTGGCAACCAGATGTTCTTCTACGCAGCCGGGTTTGCGCAAGCCAAAAGGCTCGGCCTTGATCTGGTCCTCTTCGTCAAATCAGCGAACAAAATTGCCCACACCGAGTTTGGTCTTGATATCTTCCCGATCAGCGCAAAAATCTGGCGTATAGAACAACGCAATAGGTCTCGAAAACTCATTCGACTGATCAAGAGGGAACCAAAAGGCTTGTCACTGATAGACCTTTGGCCGGGCACCAGTTTCGTCGATATGAGCTCTGCCTACAATCCCGATATCGAGACGATCTCACCGGGCTGCTGTCTGCAAGGAAACTTCTCCTCAGAGCGCTATTTCAGTGATTACAGCGAAGCAATCCGGCAGGAATTCTCGCTTGCCTATCTCCATGAGGAATTGGATACCGGGCTGCTCGCGGACATGCAAACGCGACCGACGGCGTCAGTCCACATCCGGCGAGGAGATTATCTCAATAACCCGGAGAATTTGAAGGACTTCGGCATTCTTGATGCTTCCTACTACGAACGGGCGCGTGCACTCATTGAGCAACTTGTTCCAGAGTGTCAATTCCTTATTCTCAGCGACGATCAGGACGCCGCGAAGAAATTGACGGATCACTGGCCCCGTCGCCTGATGCCTGAAGGTCAGGAACGCGCCCATGATTTGGCATTGATGACCCTTTGCAATCATCATATCGTGGCCAACAGCACATTTAGCTGGTGGGGAGCGTGGCTCAATCCGTCTCCGAGTAAACATGTGATTGCGCCACGCAACTGGTTTTCGCGTTCAAAGATGCAAAATCACTTCATTGACGACATTTGTCCAACTGGCTGGCTCCTGATCTAGAGCCACCCCGCTTTGAGTTTGTCGGGTTTGCATTACAAAAACTTCGCATTCTCACCCCCAAAGAGGCGATAAAATGCATTTCTTCGTCTCCAATTTGATTCAAATCTATGTTCGCTTTGCAATGTGAACGATAAGCTTGCCAAATATTCGACCTGGAGTCTGCAAAATGAAAATCGATACCATTTCCTGCAAGCCCATCGCAGGCCAGAAACCCGGCACATCCGGTCTTCGCAAGAAGACACGGGTTTTCATGGAGCCTGGATATCTTGAGAATTTCATTCAGTCGGTGTTCAACGCGATCGACGGAGCGCAAGGCAAGTGCTTCGTGGTTGGTGGGGATGGCCGTTATTTCAACCGCCAAGCCATTCAGAAGATCCTGAAAATGGCTGCAGCCAATGGCGCGGCGAAAGTCATCGTCGGGCAGAATGGGCTTTTGTCAACGCCCGCGGCATCGAACCTTATCCGGAAATACAAGACCGACGGCGGGCTCATTCTATCCGCAAGCCATAACCCCGGCGGGATCGACGAGGACTTTGGCATCAAGTACAACGTCCCCAACGGCGGGCCAGCCCCCGAGAATATCACAGCGGCGATTTATGATCAGACCTGCTCCCTTAGCGAATACAAGATCGCAGACGAGCCGATAATCGATCTGGGTTCGATTGGTGAGCGCAAGATGGGGGAGATGATTGTCGATGTCATCGATCCGGTTGCCGATTACAAGGCGCTGATGGCATCTCTGTTCGACTTCGTCCATATCCGCAACCTCTTTGCGGGTGGTTTCACAATGGTCTTCGACGCGATGCACGCGGTGACCGGTCCCTATGCCAAGGCAATTCTTGAAGGGGCTCTCGGGGCGCCGGAAGGCACTGTCATCAACGCCATTCCAAGCGAAGATTTTGGTGGAGGGCATCCCGATCCAAACCCGGTCTGGGCCAAGGGATTGATGGATCTCATGATGTCGACCAACGCGCCCTACCTTGGTGCGGCATCAGATGGCGATGGCGACCGCAACATGATCATCGGTCGAAATGCCTATGTCACCCCGTCCGACAGCTTGGCAGTTCTTGCGGCCAACGCGCACTTTGCGCCAGCTTATCGCGAGGGACTTTCGGGCATTGCGCGTTCCATGCCAACCAGCGCTGCCTGTGACAGGGTCGCAGCCAAGATGCATATCGGCTGCTACGAGACACCGACAGGATGGAAATTCTTCGGTAATCTGCTGGATGCTGACAAGGTCACCATTTGCGGTGAGGAAAGCGCCGGCACCGGCTCAAACCATGTGCGGGAGAAAGACGGTCTTTGGGCGGTTCTTCTCTGGCTCAATATCCTTGCAGAGCGGCGCGAACCGGTGAAGGATATTCTGCTCGATCACTGGAAGCATTACGGCCGGGACTACTATTCCCGCTATGACTACGAAGCCATTCCTGCTGAAGACGCCAACAAGCTCGTAGACGACTTGCGTGCTCAGCTCGACAGCCTTCCAGGCAAGAGCTTTGCAGGTCTGAAGGTCACCAAGGCCGATGAATTTTCCTACAATGATCCGGTCGACGGCTCCGTTAGCACCGGTCAGGGGCTCAGGGTCTGGTTCGAGGGCGACGCCCGCGTTGTCTTCCGCCTGTCCGGCACGGGCACGGAAGGCGCGACCTTGCGGGTCTATCTGGAGCAATATGTTGACACCCATGGGAACCACACTCAGGATCCGCAGGTAGCCCTTAAGGGCGTTGTCGCCGCAATGCTTGAGATGACCGACCTTGGCAACCGCATTGGGCGAACAGAACCGAACGTCATCACCTGATCCGGCCTAAGATCTGAAAACAGCAAAACGGCGCTACAGTGTGTAGCGCCGTTTTTTCTTGCACCCACCACATTATTTTCTATCCGACCCGGCGCACCTCGACGAGGAACTCGAGCAATTCCTTGCGCAGGGTATCAAGGCTTTCTTCCTTTTCGGCCATACGCTCGGCAACTGTCAGGACGTTCTTCGCTGTTTCTTCGGTCGCTGCGGTCGCTTCATTCACTTCGGTGATGCCGGAGCTGACATGCCTCGTGCCGTTGGCTGCCTCTTCCACATTGTTGGCGATTTCCCGCGTTGCCGAGCTCTGCTCTTCAACGGCCGCCGCGATGGCAGCAGAAATCTCGCTCACCCTTTCGATGGTTGCGGAAATCTCATCGTTGGCCCGAACAGCGCGCGATGTGGCGGCCTGAATGCCGTCGATCTGCTTGCCGATCTGCTCGGTCGCGTTTGCAGTCTGTGTCGATAGGCTCTTGACCTCTTGCGCAACAATGGCAAAACCCTTGCCCGCTTCCCCGGCCCGAGCTGCCTCAATGGTCGCGTTCAGTGCCAAGAGGTTGGTCTGGGCGGCAATGTCCGATATCAGTGCAATGACATCACCAATTTCCTGCGACGCGGTGGCGAGACCGGAGATTTCCCCGCTCATATCGCGCGACTTGTCAACGGACTGATGCGCAATGTCGGAGCTGGTCACAACCTGTGTGTTGATCTCGGCGATGGAAGCGCTCAGTTGCTCCACGGAGGACGCGATAGACTGCATGTTGGTTGAGGCCTCTTCCGCCCCGGAGGCTGCCACGAGGGACTGCTCCTTGGCGCTGTTCGAGGCGTTCGACACTTGTTGGGACGATGACTGCAGCTCGTTGATCATTGCGGTCATATCTCTGATGATCGTATCCAGATCGGTTTCGAACCGTGCTCCCATTTCGCAAAAGCCATCGTGACGTGTCTTGATCTGGTAGGTCGCCTTGTTGATGCTTTCTGCGGCGGACTTGAAATTGCCGATCATGCCCTTTTCGGCAATCAGGCGAAAATGCTGGTTTCTGGATACATAGTCCAGACAGGCCTTGGATTCTCTGATGTAGGCATCCGTGCGGTCGATCATTTCGTTGATGGCATCCATCAACTCAGCGGTCTCACCACGCTCCGGAATATTCAGGATACGGGCTTCGAAGTCTCCACGAGCAACCGCTTTGCAGACCTCAATGGCTTGTCTGATCGAAGCCTTTTTGCTTCCAAATTTCATAGATGCGTACCCCAAAAAATCCTTAAAGTCGTTGTGACAGTCCTGCCCTGTTTGCCGCCATCACCACGTCAACGAAAACCGCGTCGCCGGCGCTGACCGAGAGTGACGATAAACTCCGTGTAATCCACGCCCTTTTCGACCAGAATTTCGTTCATGGCCTTTTCGCTTGCCAACAGGCCATCCTTGCGATTGGTATGCTTATCTTCAATCGACTTTAATTTTGCATAGAGAGGAAAGACGTGGCTTTCCAGAATTTTGCGGTCCGGAACACGGCGATTGGAGTGATACCCTACCACCTTACCATCGACACTCAGGCTTGGCGTGACATGCGCGTAGACCCAATAATTGTCTCCGTTCTTGGAGCGATTGTTGACGTAAGCGAAGATTTCATTGCCCGTCTCTATCGCGCCCCACAGCACCTTGAAAATGCAGCGCGGCATTTCAGGATGTCGGATCATGCTGTGAGGCTGTCCCAGAACTTCCTTTTCGGTATAGCCGGATAGATCGAGAAAGAGACGGTTGGCGTAGGTCAGGCGCCCCTTGAGATCTGTCTTGCTGACGATGATGTCATCTGCATCGAAGTATCTTTCGACACCGGAAACGTAAACTGACTGTCCCATGGATAAGCAGCACCTGACAAATAGTTATGATCAAAATTTTCTTTATCCAACCATAGCTCACAAAGAAGAGACTCAACTATCTTCTATCCTTGCCACACCAGGTTAAAAGACAATTAAACCAAAGCTTGTACAAATCATCAAAACACTAAATACAGCGACCACCCTTGCTCAAAACTCCATTCACTTATTAAAGGTCTGGATCTTTACACTATTTCGGATTTCAAATTTGGACTCATGTTCAATATTTTTGCGGCAAAAACCAGTCATCCCAAATTGAATATTGGTTGATGCTAGGCAGAATAGCGAAGCGGTTTTCTGATTAATAGTACCTAAGCATATTTACGCAATTTAGTCTTACATCGAATAAATGTACGGCGCAGATGAAAATACACCACTATTTGAAGGGCATAGGGTTATCTGATAGGAAATGGCATCACCGCGCCAGACGCGACTGACGAAATTTGAAAGGCAACGACATTTCATGGCCAAGCTGAGGTTCAACACCACGCCCCTCACCGATCATGGTTCCGCGATCGAATTGGCACCGGGGGTGCGGCGCGTGACGTGCAACAATCCCGGCCCCTTCACCTTTTGTGGCACCAACAGCTACATAATCGGTGAAGGCGATGTCATGCTGCTTGATCCCGGCCCTGTGGATAGCGTGCATATCGATGCGCTGCTTGCTGCCACCAAAGGCGAACGCATCGACAAGATACTGATAAGCCACACCCATGCGGATCATTCGGCGGGCGCGAAATTGCTGCAGGACCGTTGCGGCGCCCCCATTTATGCAGAAGGGCCGCATCGCGACTCCCGCCCGTTGCATCTGGGCGAGGTTAATGCACTCGACGCGTCCAGTGACCGGGATCTTGTCATTGATCATCAGATCAAGGATGGCGACCAGATCAACGGCGATGGGTGGGCGCTAACCGTTCTGCATACACCCGGCCATGCCATGAACCACCTGTGCTTTGCCTTCACGGATGGAACGGGCCTGTTTTCCGCCGATCATGTCATGGCCTGGTCCACCTCGATTGTTGCGCCGCCGGATGGCTCGATGGCAGACTATATGTCCAGTCTGGACCGCCTGATCGCGCGGAATGATCCGGTATTCTGGCCGGGGCACGGGGATGTGCTTGAAGACCCGAAACCGTTTCTTGCAGGACTGAAGGCGCACCGGGTGCAAAGAGAAGCAGCGCTTGTTGATCGTCTCACAGCGGGCGATGAGACCATCGCGGAGATGGTTGCGGTGGTCTATCGAGATGTTGATCGATCCCTACATGACGCTGCCAGCCTGTCGATGTTCGCCCAGCTCGAGTATCTCATGGCGCAGGAGCGCGTCGTGTGCCTTGACGAAGCCCCTACCCTTTCGGCGCGCTACAGGCTGGTGGACTGATCCCGCATGATATCGCCGTAAAGCATTGTCACGAAGCCTTACGCTGCCTTAGCTGTTCGCGGCGTCATCGTTGATCAGATCAAGAGGCTTGGGTCGCGGCATCGGCCCCAGTTGCAGCCTGCGTTGACGCTGAATTTCTTCGAATTGCAGCTCAAAGGCCGCTATGCCCTGAGCGACCCTTTGTTCGACCGAACTGAGGAAACCGGTAATGCTGTTGGCATTGCGACCGAGATCGTGCGGCCCCCACAGGTTGGCGGATCGCATGTCCAGTATGGTCGCTTCTTCGCCATCTGGACGCAACCGAATGGCAACAACATAGCGCAAGCCCGTGATGACGGAGCGGTAATAGGCCTCAAAGCGGCTTCCGTCGGCGGACAAAGCATGGTCGGTCGCAGAAATCAGCTTCCATTTCTGCTTGGCAAGCTCATCGGCAACCAGAAGATAGACGACTTCGATGGGGTGATCGATCCGGATGCTGGCAAGCTCCGGATAGGCGAGCGCCTGCTGCTCTCGCTCGGCAAGGCTGACCACATCAAGGCTGTTGTCGGCATCTTCACGCATCTGCCATGCAGTCTCGAACTCGGGCGGGTCAATCGGGTTGGTAGAGAGATCGGAAAAGGCGGGGCGCGTAAAATAAAGATAGGCAAGCGCCAGTGCGGGCAAGATCACCACCATGCTCCTGAGCACAGTGCCGATAATGCGCTGTCCGCCAACCTGCCCTTCGGACCAGATGGCTGGAATGGCTGCGAGACCGACAAGGATCGACAGCAACGCCAGCACCAGCGATGCCCCGAAACAATAGACCGCCAGGGATGGGTGGATGCCGCCAAACCGCATCAAAAGAAAAGACAGAATGGCTACCGGAATAGTCAGGCGCGACAACCACAATGCCCAACGGGCCAACCGGGAGGTTTTAAACTTGTAGACCCCTGCCATTTCAGTCGCTTTTCCTCGAACGCAAAATTTGGGCACGCTTCGAGCGCCGACGGGCGGCGCAAATCTGTTCGTGGATCAGCATAAGTCCAATCGTGGACAATCTCAATTCTTCGCTGTGCTCCCTTGGAAATAAAAAAAGCAGAAGGCATCAACCCTCTGCTTCTTTACTGTTTGTGAGCCAAACGAAGCTTGATTAGGCAGCAGACGCCCAACGCTTGGCGCTGGCCGCAACGTTCGCTCCGAATTTCTCTGCGGTGCGATGATCGGTGGACTGCGGAGCAACGTCCGGGCCTTCATCAGCGTTTGCCTGCGCCATCAGGCCGGTGGCGGCGCCGAGGCGGTTGAGGTCTTCGATGCTGGCGGTTGAGCTGTTGTTGCCCGGAAGCATGCCGAGCGGAACCCAGATCATGCTGTGCTGTCCTGCAAAAATCTGAAGCTGGGTCAGGGTGTTGAGTTTGTCGCCAGACTGCGAGCTGGATACGGTGAACCCTGCTGCGACCTTGTCTTTCCAACCCTGCGTAAACCAGACCTTGGAGCTCTCGTCCATGAACATTTTGAACTGACCTGAGACCGAACCCATATAGGTGGGGCTACCGAAGACGATGGCGTCGGCGGCGGCCAGAACGTCCCAATCCTTGTCCTGATCGTCGGCCTTGATCATCGTGACCTTGACGCCTTCGACGCTTTGCACGCCCTTTGCAACGGTGTTGGCGATGGATTCAGTATGGCCATAGCCACTGTGATAGACGATAACGACAGATGTTTCGCTGGTTTCGGACATCCGGAATTCCTTTTTGATTTTTCGCTTCTGGTGAGCGGTAAATTTTCTAATTGGCTTTTGGATCGGGAGGAGATCCAACTGGTTCGCCACAATAGCCATTGCTCTTATTAGGGCAAATGCATTATAAACATCGGTATCATGAAGAATATCGATTACTTGTCCCTTGACGGTCGCTCGCTCTACATGCTCAAGCTGATCTACGAGCACAGATCCGTTACGGAAACCGCGCGCATCCTTGGCGTTACCCAGTCATCGGTCAGCCATTCTCTGGACCGGCTGCGCAGCCTGTTGGGCGATCCGCTGTTCATCAAGGTTGGCCGCTCGATGGTGCCGACCGAACGGGTGGAGGCAATGGCCCCCGAAATCGATCAGGTGCTCGAAAATTTCGAAGCTCTGTTTCACCAGACCGAGTTCGATCCGTTCAAGTCCAAGGACCGGTTTTCTATCGTCTGCAATGACTTCGAGCACGACCTGATTGTCCCATCCATCTTTGAACGACTGAAACGGGAAGCCCCCGACAGCACCCTGCGCACCCATCAGCAACTGTTGTCGGGGAACATGCATCTCAAGTCGGGCATGGCCGATCTGGAGCTTTGCCCCTTCCCGCCTGAGGATTCCTCGGACATTGTGGTCACCAAGCTGTGCTCGGACCGCTCGATCACCTATTATGATCCCACGCAGCGCGATGCCCCTTGCACCGTTGATGAGTTCAGCGCATCGGAACATGCCATCCTTGCGTTCGGCAACAACGAGACGACCAACATCGACCAAGCGCTTGGCAAACTGGGCCACACGCGCCGGGTTGCCTACATCGGTCCGACCTTCAACTCCGCAGCCATGGTCGTGCGCGGAACCCGCATGCTGGTGACGGGCCCATCCCGCATGGCCTCCACGATCTTTCGGGATCTGGCATGGGTGGAGACGCCGTTTGAACTGGAGCCGACCCACTTCTATATGGTCTGGCACGTGCGCAATCGACATTCGCCACGCCATAAATGGTTCCGGGAGTTGGTGAAGTCTGTTGCCAGAGATCTGCCCGAGATTAGCGAGGCCTGCCAGCTGGTTCTGGCCAAACAGCGCGAAATGGCCGAACTGGACAGTGACACTCTTTCTTCTGCTTCTTCTGTGGCAAGCTAACCATGGAGCGACTGGCGATGGGTAACGTGCTCATTCGCGCGGCAAAACGGTCAGACTACGAAGCTCTGGCGCAGTTGCAACTGGACAGCTGGCAAACAAGCTACAACCGATTTCTGCCCGCCCGCTATCTTCATGATCAGGCGCCCTTGGATCTGATGGATCAGTGGCGAAACATGCGCCTTAAGGCGGATGACTTCATTCTGGTTGCCTTTCGGGATGACCATACTGGCCCTGCGGGGTTCCTGTCCGTTCGCTGCCGCCCGGCCCCCTTCATCGACAATCTTCATTGCGCGACAGCCATCCGATCAAGAGGAACCGGTCAGGCCCTCATGCAAGCAGCCTTTGATCGACTGCGTTCGAGAAACAAGACATCTGCATCCCTGAGTGTCCTAGTCGGCAACGACGCAGCTAAGCGTTTCTACCTGCGACTCGGCGCAACTCCGGGCCGGGTGTGTCGGGAAGTGATAGGCGATTATCCCGTCGATACGGAATATATGCACTGGGCAAATTTTTAGTTGTGAACACCTTTGCCCCCAACCATTCACAATACAGTTTATGATTGTAAATTTTATTATTTTTCTACCAAAAGTAGGAATTTTTCAGCAGAACATATAGATAATTACCTAGGCATTGATGCACAAATTGGAAGTGTTACTTACGATATCAAAAGCCTCAAATGCCCGAAAAGAGGTGCTTATTTTTTGCAAGTTATTCAACACTAGCAAGTTAAGTTTTTTTTTACAGCTTAACGGGTTTAATGGGGTCGAAGATACAACCCGATTTCCGTTTTGCTGAATTGCTCGTCAGTTAAGAAAAGAACTGGGCGGGTGAGTAGGGGACACAGCAAGACAAGCAAAAAGTCGCGGTGAGAACGATATCAGGGAAGGGACCTAATCGAGAGGTTAGGTGTACGGTAATATGTCCCAAGGTCAACCCAGTGAGGTGACGGTGAATCTAGGCCACTCCGATTTGATGGAATTGGCCGTTCCCTTATGGATATTCGACGTCGACAAAGCGCAGGTCGTCTGGGCCAACGAAGCCGCACGGCTCCTTTGGCAGGCGTCCACTCTTGACGAGCTCTACCAACGCAACATGCAAGCAGACATGAGCAGCGGGATCGAGAGCCGGCTCAAGCAGTACATCACAGCCTTCGAGACAACCGACGAAACCTTCCGCGAGCTCTGGACCCTCTATCCGAACGGCGAGCCGGCAACCTATCAAATTGCGTTCCGTGGCTACCACCTTCCCGACGGGCGCGTCGGCCTGCTCTGTCAAGCCAATGCGGAAGAGGACCATGTTCCGAACAAGATGCGGAGCGCGGAAGCTCTCAACCACATACCGATCAGCATATCCCTTTTCACGCGCGATGGTGCGCTGCTTTATGCCAATACCGAAGCCAATCGCATCTATGGCTGGGGAATCCGCCCCCTGACTGCTCTGATTAGCAAAGACAAGGCTTTCGCCGCGGCGCTTGCAACGGCCGAAGAAAATGATATTGCCGTGATGACGTGCCGGATGCTCACACTCGATGGGGTGCGCTGGCGTGAAATCTCGATCCGAGCCTGCCGCGATTCTGTCAGTGGTGTTCCGGCGTACATTCTCTCCGATATCGATGTGACGGACCAGAAACTGCAGCAACAGAAGATCTCCTATCTTGCCCATCACGATATGCTGACGGGGCTGCACAGCCGGAATTATGTAAACCATCATTTTCCGGAGGTATTGGCAAAGGCAGGCCAAGCTCAAAAGCGGCTGGCCTTGCTGCTGATCGATCTTGATGACTTCAAGGCAATCAATGACACGCTTGGACATCTGTCAGGGGACGGGTTGCTGATCCATGTCGCCCGTCAGCTCAAGACCTCGATGCACGGCAAGGGGCATATTGCCCGCCTTGGCGGCGATGAGTTTGCGATCCTGATACCGTTCGAGACAACAGAAGAGCTCGACTTTTTCTGTAATGACATCATGTGTGCCATCTCGTTCGAGACGAAGCTGAATGGTCACCTCCTGAACACCCAGGCCTCCATCGGGATCAGCCTGTTCCCCGAACATGGCACGACGCTGCCCGAACTCATGCAGCATGCGGATCTGGCGCTGTATGAGGCCAAAGACAATGGCCGCAAGACCTTCCGCTATTACCGCCCTGCCCTGCAGCAGGCTGCCGTTCTCAAACGCACATTGGAAAAAGACCTTGATCGGGCGATCAAGGAACGAGAATTCCGGCTTTATTATCAGCCTCGCGTTGATTGTATCTCGCAGAAAGTTCTGAGCGTCGAAGCCCTCATGCGCTGGTATCGCCCCAATCAGGGTGTCGTTTCACCCGCTGTCTTTATCGAGGTGCTGGAAGAAACCGGCATGATCCATGACGTCGGAGACTGGATCACCATGCAGGCCGGATACGATCAGCAGATTCTCAATGAGAATGGCTATGACATTCCCATCTCGATCAACGTGTCGCCGGAACAGTTTGCCCATCCGCAATTCGTCCATCGGCTGCGTAACAATCTTGGCCAGACCGGATGTTCGCCAAGCAAGATCGAAATCGAAATAACGGAAAGCATGCTCATGGGGCATGGCTATGATGCGAAAGCGGTGCTGAAGGATCTGCGCAAGGCCGGCTTCTCGATTGCCGTGGATGATTTCGGCACCGGTTATTCCAATCTCGCCTACATTCAATCCTATCCAATTTCAAGCCTGAAGGTGGATAGCTCCTTCATCCAGATGATCGAAGATCAGTCTCCGGTGGTCAACATGATCCTGTCCCTGTGCCGCCTCCTTGGTATTTCCGCCGTCGCGGAAGGGGTTGAAACCATTGATCAGTTGGCATGGCTACAGCTCAACCACTGTGATGAATATCAGGGCTATCTCTATTCCAAACCCCGGCCGCTTCACCAGTTGCTCCACCTGCTCAACAACCCGCCCCTCTGGGCGAAGGATGGCATGGTGATCGGGTTCGAGGAGCAGGATCTCGCCTGGGCCTGACCTAGCTGGCCCGGTCCCAGGATCCGGTCTCGAAATCCGGTCATCGCTGTTCCGTGGCAACTGCGATATGGGGCATGACAGCCCCACCCAAATGCACTAGGCTTTGTCGCGAACAGGCATGTCATCCCCTTTCCTGCCCATTCCTTCTTCAAGACGCCTGCCGGACCGGACATGTTGAGCCATCGCCTTCTCTCTCTGCTCATGGGACTTCTGATATCCGTTGTCTGGCTCTCAGTGCCCTTTGCAAGGGCAGACGAGCAGGCCGTGAAGCGGATCGGCGTTCTGGATTTTCTTGGCGGCGATCATTCCCTGAGACATTGGGGGGCAACGGCGGCCAGTCTTGACGCTGCCTTTCCTCAACTCTCCTTTGAACTCGTCGCGCTTGATATCGATGGCCTCGACAAGGCGCTGGCCGAAAACCGGCTCGACTTTGTCATCACCAATCCGGGCAACTATGCCGAGCTGGAATATCGCTACCACATCAGCCGCATCGCCACCGCACAGGAGGATCAGCCGGTCGCGTCCACATTGGTGACCAACAAGGGTTACAAGGATCTGGCGGATCTGGTCGGCAAGCGTCTGGCGGTCGTCACGCCAGAAGCCTTTGGCGGATTTCAGATCATTTGGGCCGAGATGGACAAGGTCGATCCGTCTCTCTCCCGCCGCGTCGAGGTGGTTGCTACGGGCTATCCGATGCAAAAGGCGGTGAACGCCGTCCTCTCGGGAGACGCTGACGCAGCGGTTCTGCGCACCTGTACGCTGGAGTATTTGCAGGCGGAGGATCCGGATCGCTATGGTTCGCTGCATGGCTTTGGCCTCGTTGAAACGGATGAGACTGACTGCGTGGTTTCCAGTCCGCTGTTTCCAAATTGGCCCTTTGCCAAGACACGCAAGACAGACAGCGAGCTTGCCAAAGAGGTCGCGGTCACCCTGATGAGCATCAAGGAAGGCAACCTCTGGACCGTTCCCCTCGACTATCAGTCCGTCCATGCTGTTCTGCGGCGTCTTGAGATCGGCCCCTATGCCCGAACAGGGCTCATTTCGCTTGCCGATTTCATCGAGGACTACAGCGAATGGCTGTTGTTGATCGCCTGTGCCCTGATTTTCTGGGCGATCTATTCGGTCCGGATCGAAAATCTGGTACGGCGGCGGACACGGGCGCTTAACGAAACCAATGAACAGTTGGTGCTGGAAATCGCCGAGCGCAAACGCGCCGAGGAAGCCGACCGGATGCACAGGCGAGAGCTCGAACATGTGGCCCGCCTGTCCATATTGGGCGAGATGGCGACATCCATCGCTCATGAATTGAACCAGCCGCTGGCGGCCATCTCGAATTATGCTCAGGGCTGTGCCATGCGCATCAGCACCGGGCGTTTCACGCAGGATGACATGGAAGTCGCCAGCAACGAGATTGCCCAACAGGCTGAACGGGCGGCGTCCGTCATCCGGCGTATTCGGGCCTTTGTTCGCAACAAGGAAAGCCAGAAGGTAACGGTCGGCATTGCTGGCCTCATCGCCGATTGCGCTCCGGTCTACGAGGCCTCGGCCCATCGGGCCGGGGTGGCGGTCGAGGTGACCATCGCACCGGGCCTGCCCACCATTGAGGCCGACCGGATCCAGCTACAACAGGTCATTCTCAATCTCGTCCAGAACGCCATCGACGCCATGATTGACGCCCCCGCAGACCAAAAACGCGTGCGACTGAATGCCCGGCGAGCAAGTGGCGACGCTCCGGGGATCGTTCTTTCCCTTCGCGATTTTGGCCATGGCATGGATGAAGAAGGCCTTGGGCATTTTGCCGAAGCCTTCTACACCACCAAGGAAAATGGCATCGGCCTCGGCCTTGCCCTTAGCCGCTCGATTGTGGAAGCCCACGGCGGCACCATGCGCGCCGAGGCACCAAGCGAAGGGCCGGGCCTTGTGGTCATACTCTTTTTGCCGACAGGAGACGCTCCATGAACGAAGATGCCGTCATTCATATCGTTGATGATGACCGCGCCGTCCGTGAAGGGCTCGGCTTCATGCTCTCCTCGCTCGGCCTTGGCATTCAGACCCATGGCTCGGCCATGGACCTGCTCGACCGCCTTGATGACGCGGTTATTGGCTGCATACTGGCCGATGTGCGCATGCCCGGCATGACGGGACTGGAATTGCTCGATGAGCTGAACCGGCGCGGCTGTGCTCTGCCGGTGATCATTATCACCGCCCACGCAGACGTGCCCATGGCGGTCAGAGCCATCCAGTCCGGAGCGCTCGACTTCTTTGAAAAGCCGGTCAATGGCATGGCGCTTGTCGAACGCATCAATGAAGCTCTGAAAACAGCCCGTGCCAGCGCTGGCGACGCCCAGAAAAAGGCTCAAATTGCCGAGCGCATCGCCAGCCTCACCAGCCGTGAGATGGACGTGGCCCGCGCTGTCATGGATGGCAGACAGAACAAGCAGATTGCCGCCGATCTTGGAATCAGTCCCAAGACCGTCGAGATTCATCGCCATAACCTGATGGCCAAGATGGAAGCGACCACCACGGCCGACCTGGTGCGACAGCTTGTCACGGCTGATTGGCCCCAAGATTAGGGGTTAGCCCCTAAAGCCATTGGGTTTGCTCTGATTCACTCCTTATCGCTCTGCTCCTAGGCTTGGTTCAAGATCAGGCCAGCCCTCCCGCACGCTCTTATCAAGCGTGTTTTGGTGGCTGGCACATCAAGGACCGAGAGCCTTTCGCGCCACTTAACGCAAAAGGCCTTGAGCGAAAGGACCAACCATGGACACCACACGCCGCCACTTTCTGGGATCGGTCGGCCAGGTGACGATTGGCGCTGCGGCCACAGTTGCCGGAGCCAAACACGCCAACGCCAAGACCCCTTCACCCGACAGCAATGACATCCAATCCCCCCATTGGGGCATGGTCGTCGACCTGCGCAAATGCATCGGCTGTCAGGCCTGTACCGTCGCTTGCGTGATGGAAAACGCCGTGCCGGAGGATGCCTTCCGCACCCATGTTTCCGTCTATGAGGTGATCAAGGACGGCGGCGATCCTGCCATGGTGATGCTGCCGCGCCTGTGCAATCACTGCGACGAGCCACCGTGCGTGCCGGTCTGCCCTGTCGAGGCCACCTACAAGCAGGAAGGCACCGGCGAAGTGCTGGTTGATGCCTCGCGCTGCGTTGGCTGCGCCTACTGCGTTCAGGCCTGTCCCTATGACGCTCGGTTCATCAATCATGAAACCCAGACAGCAGACAAATGCACCTTCTGCTTTCACCGCACACAGGCCGGGTTGCTTCCTGCCTGCGTCGAGACCTGCGTTGGTGGGGCCCGCAATTTTGGCGATCTCAACGATCCCGACAGTTCGGTCTCAAAGCTCCTCAAGGAAAACACGGTATCTGTCCTGCGCCCCGAAATGCACACCGATCCCAATGTCTATTACATCGGGCTGGATGAAGCCCTCAGCGGCCGGGTCGCAGGGGAAGCCGCCTACAGACCGCCACTGACGTCCGAACTCGAACATCACGGGGAGAGCCGGTAATGCAAATTCAAGAACTCGTCGGAGCCGTTCACGAAGCCGCATGGCTTCCCTGGGCGGTCCAGTATTTCTTCCTCATCGGTATGTCGACCACGGCCCTCTTCATGACCTTGCCGGGGTTCGTTTTCGGCAAGACGTCTTTCCTGCCCATGGCAAGATTGGCCCTGATTACAGCGGTGACGACCGGCATTTCCGGCCCCGTTGCTCTTCTTGCCGATTTGCATCAGCCGTTCCGCTTCTGGGAATTCTTCGCTTACACCAACGCCAGCTCCTGGATGGCATGGGGATCATGGATCGTCGTCTCCTACGTCACCTTGCTGCTGCTCTACACCTGGGCGGTTCATCGTCCGGCGCTTTATCGCTGGGGCAATGAGGACTGGCGCTTTGCGTGGCTTTACCGCTTTCTCGCCTTTGGCAGCAGCGCGAACAGCTTTGCCCGTCCGCTCGGCCTTGCTGCCTGTCTGTCCGCACTTGGCATTTTGACTTACACCGGCGCCGAAGTTGCCATCGTCCATTCCCGTCCCTTGTGGAACACACCCCTCCTGCCCGTGCAGTTTGCTGCCACCGGTGCCGTGGGTGCTCTTGGTGTTATGCTGGTTCTTGGCCGCCTGCTGGGGTCTGGTTCCGATTGCGAATCACGCATGAACCGATTGCTCGCCACGTGTCTGGCTTTTGTCGGCGTGCTTGGTGCCCTCTGGTTCGGTCTGGCCCTTTCTGGTCTCAGCCCCGTCCATGCAGAAGCGCTCGCCTCGGTTGCCGGGTTCCCTGTCTGGCAGATGATCGCGATCTGGGCGACGCTCGCCATCGCTCTGCCCTTTGTCATCGCCTTGATCTCTCCGGCCCATACGGGATGGATCACCGGCATCATCGCCATTCACGCGGCATGGATGTTCCGCTGGACCGTCTTCATGGGCGGCCAGGCTGTCCCCAAAGTCGGGTCAGGTCTTTATGACGCCCTGATGCCCACTGGCATCGACGGCATGATGGGCGTGATCGGCACGTTCGGTCTTTGGATCTTCCTGCTCATCCTCTACACCACCTTTGTTCCCTGGGCCGAAGCCGAGACGCCTGTCGCGCCTTCCCAAAATCATTCCGCCCAACCGGTCCGCACAGCCTGAGGAGAAAATCCATGTCTACACGCCGCAACATACTCAAGGGCGCAGCCGCCATCGGAGCCTTTGGCGCGTTCGCTGCAGGCTATGCCGAACCCGCCAGCAAACTGGTCAAAGGCAAATGGTCAGGCAAGGTGCCGCGCAAAAATGTAACGGGCGACGCCCCGGAGCCGGAATATACCGTCAGTGCCAATGGCGATATCACACTCAACCCCGATCAAGCCATCAGCTACGCCATGTGCATCGGCTGCACCACCATGTGCGGGGTGCGGGTGCGGGTCGACAAGGCCGCCAACAAGGTCTTGCGTGTTACCGGCAATCCCTACAATCCGCTCAGCACCACCGAGTTTCTGCCCTATGAAACGCCTGTGAAAGACAGTCTGGTCGCGCTCGCCCATGCAGGTGCGAACGACGGCCAGCTGCGCCGCTCCACCGCTTGCGGACGCGGCAACGCAGTGCTCGAACAGCTCGACAATCCGCACCGTGTCCTCAAACCGCTCAAGCGGGTTGGTCCACGCGGCTCAGGCAAATGGGAAACCATCAGCTTTGAACAGCTCGTCGAGGAAGTCGTCGAAGGCGGCGACCTGTTCGGAGAAGGCAAAGTTGCCGGCTTGCGCGAGATTCGCGATCTGGAAACCCCGATCCGGGCCGATGCGCCGGAAATGGGGCCCCGTGCCAATGGGGTCGTGATGCTCAGTTCGGTCAATGATGGCCGCGACAACATGAACATCAGGTGGCTCAAGAAAAGCTATGGTTCAACCAACTACGCCCGCCACGGATCTTATTGCGGCGGCTCCTATCGCTCCGGTTCGGGCGCCATGTTCGGCAACGTGAAAAAGATGCCTCATGCCAAGCCCGACTTTGAAGAGGCCGAATTCATCATCTTCATCGGCACGGCGCCGGGCAATGCGGGCAATCCGTTCAAGCGCATTGGTGCGTTGGTGGCCGAAGCACGCAGCGAGGGCAAGCTTGATTATGTGCTCGTCGATCCTGTGCTCAATCATGCCCAGAGTGGCCCGGCAGGCGACCGGTCCCGTTGGCTGCCCATCGTGCCGGGCACCGACGGGGCACTCGCCATGGGAATGATTCGCTGGATGTTCGAGAATGACCGCATCAATGCGGACTATCTCGCACAGCCCTCCAAGCCAGCCGCTGACAGCGCCGGTGAAGCCAACTGGACCAACGCCACCCATCTGGTGATCACGGATGAGGACCATCCGCGCATGGGCAAGCTCTTGCGCGCATCCGACATGGGGCTAGAGTTTGATGGTGAGCCCTATTCCGATGCGGATGCCTATATGGTCGCGTCGGATACTGGTCCCGTGCCGGTTGGCCCGAATGCTGCACCGCTGTTCTTTGACGGCAAAGTTGAGGGCAAAGATGGACCGCTTGCGGTGAAGACCTCCCTCACCTTGCTGCGCGAGGAAGCAATGAGCCGCAGCTATGAGGATTATTCTTCTGCTTGCGGGATTCCGGTCGCCTCGATCACCGACCTGGCCGACAAATTCACCAGCCACGGACGCAAGGCCGCAGTGAACAGTCATGGCGGCATGATGAGCGGATCGGGTTTCTACAATGCCTTTGCATTGATGATGCTCAACACGCTGATCGGCAATCTCAACTGGAAGGGCGGCACCCTGATACTGGGCGGATGGTATCCGGACACCAACGGTCCGGCCTATGATTTGGCCAAGGTGAAGGGCGGCGTGAAACCCAAGGGTCTCCCCCTTGGCCGTAATGTGCCTTACGAGAAAACCAGCGAATTCATAACCAAGAAGGCGGGCGGCAAGCCCTTCCCCGCAGAAGCGCCTTGGTATCCCAACGCACCGGGGCTGGCGACCGAATGGTTCTCGGCCATGGTCAACGGCTATCCCTACAACATCGAAGCGCTGATCCTGCGCAATGCCAATCCGGTCTATGGCATTGCGGGCATTGACCATCTGGTCCCCAAACTCAAGGATCCAAAGGTGGTGCCGCTCATCGTCTCCATCGATCCTTTCATCAACGAAAGCTCCGCCCTTGCGGACTATATCGTGCCAGATACGGTGATGTATGAAAGCTGGGGGTTCGTCAAACCGTGGAACGGAGTGCCAACGAAGATCACCACCGCCCGCTGGCCGGTGGTCGAGCCCAAAGTTGCCCGCACGGCGGAGGGCGTGCCGATCGACGTGGACATGTTCCTGATCGCCACGGCCAAACGCATGGGTCTTCCCGGCTTTGGTGACGAGGCCATTCCGGATGCAGAAGGCACCATGCATCCGCTCAACCGGCCCGAAGATTTCTATTTACGCGGTGCGGTCAATGTCGCCACGGTTGGCGGCTCGAGCGTGCCGGATGCCAGTGACGAGGATCTCGAAGTAACAGGCGTCACCCGCATCCGCTCCGCACTGGAAGATGTACTCAAGCCCGGCGAATGGCGCAAGGCCGCAACCATCTATGCCAAGGGTGGGCGCTATGAGAATAAGGATAAGAGCTATAAAGGGGATCTGGGCAGCCACGCCTTCAAGAAACCAATGCTGGTTTACAACGAAGGCATTGGCAGCACACGCAATGCCATGACCGGCAAGCGATCCCCCGGCGTACCGAGCTGGCGTGAGGCCGAGTTTGCCGACGGCAGCAAGGTGGCTGATCTCTATCCGGCGAGCGAATGGCCGGTGAAGGTCATCAGCTTCAAGTCACCGTTGCAGAATTCCTACTCGGTCGGAGCCAAGTCTCTGCTCAGGATTGTGTCGAGCAATCCGGTCAATGTCGGCCGCGACCTTGCCGCGTCTCTTGGCATTGAAACCGGTGACAGGGTTCGGCTCACGACGCCGGGTGGCCGTTTGGAAAGCGTCGCGGTGGTGCGAGAAGGCGTTGCTGGCAACACTGTGGCCATCGAGCACGGCTTCGGGCATCGCGGTTTTGGCGGCAGCGACATCACCATTGATGATGAGACCCTGCCTGCGGATCCGCGTCTTGCGACTGGTGTGTTGCAGAATGACCTTGGTCTCATGGACCCAACCCGCAAAGGCATGCCCGGCGTCTGGGTTGACCCGATTTCGGGTGCTGCCGTGCGTCAGGGCCTGCCCGCCAAGCTGGAACGCCTCTCCTGAGTTTCCTCCAAGCCCCTGCCCTTCGATCCCATCGCGGACCGGGGGGCTCCCAAGCATCGGCCCCTAGCCTCCAGCCTCATGCCTCAATTCTCATGCCGCGCTGATAACAGAGACTTTCACCGCCATATCGATGAAGTCGTCATTTGATCCCTGAAAACTGCCTGATATCGGCGCAATTTGGCTAATACAGCGCCCAACAGCGACCGCGATGAGATGACCGGAGCCGACGGCGCGGTTTGTGGGATCAAAAGAAATCCAGCCCGCTCCAGGCACATAAACCTCAACCCAAGCATGGGACGATCCCTCGCGATCAGAACCGGTCAGGCTCTGTTCGGGATCAAACAGATATCCCGAAACGAGCCGCGCGCCCAAGCCCAGAGACCTGACGGCCTCGGCAAACAGGACGGCGAAATCGCGGCACGAGCCAGATCGGCAGTTCAAGGTTTCGATCGGGCTTTGCGTTCCCTCGGCATCCCGGGCTTGGTAAGTGATTTGCTCGAAGACGCCGTTGGCAATGTCTTTCAGCAACGACAGCGTGTCGGTCGGTCGCGTCATGACAAAGCCTTCGGTCCAAGCCGCCAATTGGCCTTGCGGGTCCGCATATTGCGGCAAGGACAGAGCGCCAAGATCGGTCAATTCGTCGCTGGAATAGAGAAAGGGAAAATTGATCGCCGATGCAGCGATATCGAACACGGGCCAGACCGGCGCGGACAGGTCAACGACAGCCCTGCTCTTGATGAGCAAGCAGTCACTCGGTGCGGAAACATCGACCGAGGCGATCGAGTTGCCGGCAACATCATGTGCCCAACCGATATTCGCTTGAGGGGTCACGTCAATATCGAATGAAATCAAACTGAGATCGCGTGTTTCGCGTGGCCGCACCATCAATCTGTGTCTGCTAAGCCCTACCGGCTTTTTATAGCGGTAAGTCGTGTCGTGTTGGATCGTCAATCGCACCATCGAGTTTCCTTACACTCCGCTGATCGCAGGGGATTAGGCCATCACCATACAGGCTGAGCTCTGATTTTCCTAAGCTTGATTGGAACACACACTCTCTCTTTTGGTTGGTATCGCCGGTCACACGATCTCGCGGATGCCGCAACGAGCCAGTCCTGCGCTTGATGAACAATGGCAGGGGCAAAGGTAAGGGAAGGCCGGTTGCAGTTTTTGAGTTCATCGGGTGTCGTGACAAAAAATGCCGTGGTAGCAAACCCGTCAGCGGCAACTTTTTGTTTGGCTGATGTTTGATCCCATGCTTTGATGGTGCACCTTTCTCATTTGAATGGAGGGAAGCACTATGGGCCAAGTTCTACACGGCAGCGCCACGACGACAGAGGCAGTCCGTCGAGCAATACAAAATAGTCAAGAGAGCCTGAGAGTGCTTTCCAAGCGATACGGCATCAATCAGAAAACGGTCGTCAAGTGGAAGACGCGCACCTCACAAGCGGACTTAAGAACCGGACCGAAGGAGCCACGTTCGACTGTGCTTTCGCGGCAAGAAGAAGCGACCATTGTCGCCTTCCGCAGGCATACCTTGTTGCCTCTCGACGACTGCCTTTATGCACTCCAGCCGACAATCCCGCATCTGACGCGCTCTTCACTGCACAGATGCCTGCAACGACACGGAGTTTCGCGACTACCGAGTGTCGAAGGCGACAAGCAGCCAAAGAAGCGTTTCAAGAGCTATCCGATCGGCTATTTCCATATCGATATTGCCCAGGTACAGACAGCTGAAGGCAAGCTCTATCTCTTTGTGGCTATTGACCGGACTTCCAAGTATGCCTTCGTTGAACTCTATACCAAGGCAGGAAAGATGAATGCTGCACAGTTCCTGCGCAATCTGGTCGCCACTGTGCCCTATACCATCCATACTGTTCTGACCGACAATGGCATCCAGTTCACCAATCGGTCTCGCGATCTCCATGAGTTCCAGCACATCTTTGACCGGGTCTGCACTGGAAACGGCATTGAACACCGCCTGACAAAAGTGAAGCACCCATGGACCAACGGTCAGGTCGAGAGGATGAACCGGACTATTAAGGATGCCACCGTCAAACGGTTCCATTACGACGATCACGAGCAACTCCAGAAGCATCTGGCTGTTTTCATAGATGCCTACAACTTCGCTAGACGATTGAAGACGCTAAGGGGCCTGACCCCATACGAATTTATCTGCAAAAAGTGGACAGAGGATCCGGAAAGATTCAAAATGAATCCGATCCATCAAATCCCGGGACCGAACAGCTAGACCCCTGTCGCAATCATGCAGAAGGGTCGCTTTTTCGAGCCTGCATAGCTGATGCCGTGAGCCTCGAGTACGCGGAAAACCGAATCATCCAGCGTGGACCAAACCATAACCACTGCACTCAGCTTTTTCCCGGAGATGGATTTCATGAATGCGTCACACGCGTCCTGAGCACCAAATCCGGTTTCACTCAGTACGCATGTTCGTCGCTCCGGCTGACTACGCAATAGGATTTTTCTATTTCTTTTTTGGAAAACCGGCAGGCTTGGAACTCGCCATTTGCTTTTCAAATGTGCTGGTATCCGCAGTCTTGGCGGTTTTGTCTTTTTTGGGCTTGCGTGCTTCCTTGTTGCTGCGTTGTTGTTTCTTGGACATGGAATTAAACCTCACAGTTGGGGACGGTTTGAAACGTCCGATTTCACATTTTAGGTGCCGTGAAACTCAGGGTGCGTTCGATACGGCCCTTAAATTTCTTTATTTGTTTATTTTCGAATTTTTAAATTCAACAAGATCTGACGGAGCGTCTGCTCAAGCGACCAGCATCAAATTCTGAATTTTCAGGATAGTGACATCACACCGCGCGAAAGGTTCGTGCTCAGTCTTAAGCATGCATTTTTCAATGCATGTGATTCCATTTGTATGCGCTTTAGCTGGCTGCCGGATGAACCCTCAATTCAAAGAGAAAGGGTCGAACCCGGATGCCTTTTCGTGGCTGACAGTCCGCTTGATATCAGGATTGGCCATTCACAAATTGCTATGCCGTTTGGTTGGCCTGGGTTCGGAGACAGTTCGAGCGTACGGTGCGATCGTCAGCAGACCTTACATCGCTTTGACAAGTTCTATCTGACAGGCCTGCGCGAGAAAACCATTTGGCTTTTCGGCTCCCGTTGGTGTGGCCCAGCCGGCTTCCTCGACAATCGACTTGCGCTGATAGCTGTTCGCCGCCTTGAGATCCGCCAAGACTTTAGAAGCCATCGGATCCGATTTTGAGCTTTCGATGCAATAAGGCGTGAGTGCCGAAACGACCGCCGTTCTCGATGCACTATCAGATAGCTCTTCAGCAGAGCTGCTTGTCATCCAACCACCCCAATTGAACCCCACGACCGCAAGCGCAATAGCACCAGCTCCCGCGCCCATAAGGGCCGGTTTAATCCATTCAGAAATTTTCATGATGTGTGTCCAATCGGTATTTTAAGATGCACAATTTATCTCGTGCAAGAATTGTATGGTAGCACAATTTCCTGCAAAAATTGCATAATAAATGTTTGGCTTGTTTTTTATTCGAAAAGCAACTATGTATATGAGCATGTGTTACAGCCATCATTGGCTATCTAATCTCCCGGCTATCCGGTATGCTTGATATTCCCCTGATTTGTGACCGTACGAGCCCGCTGGTGTTTTCACCTGCGGACAATTTTCCCGTTCGCTTCAGGCTACGGGCATTCTTAAAAAGGAATTTGCCATGACTATCGGCACCGTTAAGTTTTTCAACTCTTCCAAAGGCTTTGGCTTCATTGAGCCAGAAGATGGTTCCAAGGACGCTTTTGTACACATCTCCGCAGTTGAGCGCGCAGGTATTGCGAATCTCGCTGAAGGTGCAAAGGTTTCTTACGAGCTGGAAAGCGGCCGTAACGGTAAAGAATCTGCAGTTGACTTGAAACTTCTGTAATTCAATACCAGCCAAGGCCGGTCAACTCGACTGGCCTTGGCTATCTCCACCGAGTGCCCCCCACAGAGGTGTATATGTGATTAGCATTGCTAAGAAAAAAGCGGAAGAACGTCTGGCGGCAGTTCAAAAGTCCCAGAAGGCTGCATTGAATGAACAGGAAGAACGCGTCTCCAAAGTTAGAGCAAATACCGCTCGCTTGAAGGCCATGCGTCTGGCCAAAGAAGAAGAAGACAGCAAGAATCCCCCTCCGGCCAAAGCCACCCGCAAACGGGCAAAGCCCAAGTAGCACACAACTTTCTCATTGATTTGATTATAGACGCTCACTTCTCGGCGAGACCCCATCGGTTTTACGATGGGTCTTAAGGCAGCATCATGCCCCGCAGAGCGAAGAAGAAGAGCGCCGCCAGTGCACCGGATACTGGCACGGTAATCACCCAGGCAGATGCGATTTTCAAAAGCGATGACCGTTTAACCAGCTGACGCTTGAGTGCCTTGCGCAGCTTTTTGCGTTGCGCTGCCGAAATAACGGCTTCCGGCCCCATTGCCTTCAAAGCGTCCAGCATGCGGTGCTTTTCCTCGGGTGGCGCATTGCGGAAGTCCATCAAAACGGCTTCCACCTGATCGAGGTTGGGATCTCCTTCGTGTTTTGCCAGCACATTTTCGACCACTCTGCCCAAGCGCTGTTCCAGAAATTCCCGCAAAAACCCAACGCCAAACACCGCCCCTAGAGCCACGTGGGTTGAACTGATCGGCAGGCCCAACTGGCTGGCAATAATCACGGTGACCGCTGCTGCGAGCGCAATACAAAAGGCGCGCGAGCGGTCGAGCTCGGTGATTTCCGAGCCAACGGTGCGGATGAGTTTGGGGCCGAACAGCGCCAAACCAAACGAAATTCCGATCGCGCCGATGACCATCACCCACATGGGAATCGCCACCTTGCCGCCGCCGCCCCCTTGGGTCAGCACATCGACAACACCGGCGAGCGGGCCAACCGCGTTGGCCACATCATTCGCCCCATGGGCAAAGCTCAGCAAAGCTGCCGCAAAGATCAAGGGCACGGTGAAGAGCCGGTTGACGCTGGACCGATCCGGCGAGAGATTCTGAGTCGCACGGACGATGAAGGGGCGGACAGAAACGTAACAAAGGACAGCGACCGCCGCACCCACAAACAAGGCTGTCATAGTATCAAGCTTGACCAGATGCTTGATCCCCTTGAGCGCAAGATAGGTGGTAAACACCCAAGCCATGATGGCATTCATGAAGGGAACGACCTTTCGCGCCGCGCTCACAGGGTCCGATTGAAAGAAGATCAGCTTTTTGAGTGCATAGAGAATTGTGGCCGCAATCACGCCCCCCATCAGAGGAGAGATCACCCAACTGGCAGCGATCTGAGCCATCGAGGTCCAGTTCACGATGTCCCAGCCGGCAGATGCGATCCCTGCCCCCATGACCCCGCCAACAATGGAATGGGTTGTCGAGACAGGAGCCCCCAGCCAAGTCGCGGCATTGAGCCAGATCGCGGCCCCCATTAGCGCACCCATCATGACCCACACGAAAACGTCCGTATTGCCCACTCTGGCAGGATCGATAATGCCCTTTTTCACGGTTTCCACTACATCGCCCCCGGCGATGATGGCCCCGCTCGCCTCAAAGATGACCGCAATCAGAATCGCTGATGTCAATGTGATCGCGAAGGAACCGACTGCAGGTCCGACATTGTTGGCCACATCGTTGGCTCCGATGTTCAGAGCCATATAGGCGCCAATAACAGCAGCAGCAACCAACAGAAATGCCCGATCAACATCGGCAAACTGGGTGCCGGTGTAGATCATCACGCCCACGATAAACAGGACGGCAGTCCCAAGTCTTCCAACTTCTGTTCTGCTCAAATCAGCGGCATCCTCGATTTTGAGATAGTCTCTGACTTTCATTGTCCCCTCCGAGGCTCAATTGGGCATTCGGCCTTAGCGCGCAAGAGCGAGCCCGTCGATTGCCGAGTTGACGGCAAGCTATTCGTCGAGCAATGGGGTAGAGTTGCGTTCCGTCAAATACAAGGGATTATGTGTCGTAATTTCGGGACATATCGACAGATATTTTTAGTTTTATTCACCGAAATTCTTTTCAACTTCACGAGACATCAAGAATAAGTGCAAGATGTGCGCATTCCTAGACTCAAGAGAAGGAAGGTTAATTTTGCGAAGATTTGAGAAAATGCCGCAATTATTGCACCTATTCATAAAAAAGGAGCGCGCGCAGCGCCCCTTTTAGTTGTTTCCCAGGAAAACTCAGCTGATGGTTAGCCTTTTGAGCCGTTGGATGCGAAATAATCTCTGGTCAGTTTGAAGACAATCGGGCTCAGCAAAGCCAACGCAATCAGGTTGGGGATGGCCATCATGGCGTTGAGCGTGTCGGCCAAAAGCCAGATAAAGCCAAGATCGGCGGTGGCGCCAAAATAGATCATGACGATCCATGCAATGCGATAGGCGATCAAAACCCTGGTTCCAAACAAATACCCCACGCATTTTTCACCATAGAAGGACCAGCCCAGAATGGTGGTGAAGGCGAAGATAGACAAGGCGATGGCAATCAGATATCCGCCGACACCCGGCAAGGAGTTTTCAAAGGCCAGAGACGTCAGGGCCGCTCCCGACTCACCACTCGTCCAGGCTCCCGATGTGATAATGGCAAGGCCGGTGATCGAGCAAACGATGATCGTGTCAATGAAAGTGCCGAGCATGGCAACCAGACCCTGATTGACCGGGCCTTTGGTCGCGGCTGCAGCGTGAGCGATCGGGGCAGACCCCAGACCGGCTTCGTTGGAGAAGACCCCACGCGCCACACCAAACCGAATCGCAGCCCAGACGGCCGCACCAGCAAAGCCGCCTTCTGCGGCGGAGGGCGTGAAGGCATGAGAAAAGACCAAACCAAGTGCCGCACCGATGTTGCCGATATTGAGCAACAGCACCAGCAGGCCGGCAACAATGTAGGAAACGGCCATGAACGGCACCAGCTTGCCGGCAACAGCACCGATTCGGGTGATGCCACCAAGAATGACCATGGCGGTCAGTACCATCAACACAACGCCGGTTATGGACGTGTTCAGCCCGAAGCTGACTTCGAGCACCTGAGCCACACCGTTGGCTTGCACCCCATTGCCGATACCAAAGGCAGCAAAGGCACCGAACAAGGCAAAGGCGAAACCAAGCCAGCGCCAGTTATTGCCCAGGCCATTCTTGATATAATACATCGGGCCACCGACATAATTGCCCAGTGTGTCCTGTTCGCGATACTCAACCGCGCAGACTGCCTCGGCATATTTGGTGGCCATGCCGATCAGCGCGGTCATCCACATCCAGAACAGCGCCCCCGGGCCACCCAGAAAAACAGCCGTCGCAACACCTGCGATGTTACCGGTGCCGATTGTGGCGGACAGGGAGGTCATCAAAGCATTGAACGGGCTGATCTGCCCTTCACCCTGCTCTTCGCGCCCCTTGAACAGGAGACGAAAGCCTGTGCCTAGTTTCATGATCGGCATGAACTTCAGTCCAAGCTGCAAGAAAAAACCGACACCAAGAATGAGCACCAGCATCATCGGCCCCCAGACGATGCCGTTGATGCTGGTTACAATTGAGTTCAACGTTTCCATTGTTATCCTCTCTGTGCGTGTATTTTTTTCGTTTTTTGCCCGCCATCGCGACCGGCCCAACACTCAGTTGCGTTTATTGGATTTTTGTTTGCACGGTGGATTTCGAGGGTCAAGTTAGTTAAATGAGCCAATCTGTCAGTTGTACCTATTCCTCCCTGCGCCCGAATGACGCAGGCAGGACGACTATTGCGCTCAAGACCCATGAATACACCTGTTTCCGGGTAGTTTTTTTAGGGGTTCGTTTGCTTTCGCGTCAGGTGCGGATTAAGCGGAGAGAACAGACAGCTCGGGCTTTCTCGCGCGCGTCATTCATGTCAACGTGATCACATGACAGTATGGGAGGAATGGAAGATGATCCGTCATATCGTTCTGACAAAGTTCAAACCGGATGTGCCAGAGAACCAGATCAAAAGCCTTTACGCTGCGCTTTCAACGCTGACGGGTCGGCTTTCCGGTGCACACGGCTTTACCGGTGGCCGGTCAGAAAGCCCCGAGCAAATCGAACGGGGCTATATGCATGGGTTTGTGATCGACTTTGACAGTTGGGATGATCTCAAGATCTATGCCGATCATCCGGATCACAAGGCTCTCAGCGCTCAATTGGTTGAAAATGCTGTTGGCGGCGCGGAAGGGATTCTCGTGCTGGATTTGGACGTGTGAGGCTTGTCCTGTTTTATGGGAGGATCGCGCCAACGCATTGCCTCTCTCCTGCCGCACCTGGCCCAGATAGGCATCATGCGTCGTTGATAACAGGGGACTTGAGGCTCAAGCCTTTTGCGTGCGTTCCTCTCGCTCGCGCCGCACCTCTTTGATCGCGATATCGGCCATTTGCAGTATCGCTTCGCGAGAACCGGCCACCGCGATAAACCGCGCGCTGTGGCAAAATTTCGCTCCGCTGACACCAGAGGCCGCTTCGAGCGCTTCGTCGGACAGCCCCGCCCATGCGGCAGGCAGATCAGCGCGCTGGTCGAATGTATCTCTGGACAGCTTTATACCATTCAAAGTCCAGTCTTCTCCGCGCGGATGAATTTCAAACAGAATATGGTCAGCGCCAGATCGCTTTAAGGCCGAGAGATAGGGCATGCCCCTTGGCAGTTCGAGAATAGGCCCCTCTCCCGCTTTGGCGATTGCAGCGCGCACGATCCCCCTCGCCCGCTCCTTGGCGACAAGGTTGCGGATGAACCCTTCCAGAAAGCTGCGAGCGATGGGTAGCGCGGCCATGAAGGCATCATCATCCGCCGTTGGCGATGGATCGTCAAAGACGGGTTTGAGGTTTGCCAGCAGCGAGGGCAGCGTCAGGCTCGACAAGGGGCCAGCCACGGACGGCTCGATGGTTCCGTTGTCCAGAAGATCGATCGGCAACACAAAATCTGCGTCGAGGGCAGCATGGATCGCCTCAAGGTCCACATCCGGCACCTCGATTGCCGCCAGATAATCCCGTCCGAAATGCTTCCAGATAAGACCGAAGGAACTGAAGGGTTGCCCATCCTGCCGAAGAGGACCGGGTTTCTGATGATGGTCAAAGATCTGCCGGGCCTGATCATAGGCACCTCCGACATCAAAAACGATCTTTTCGGGTGCCGGCGCGATATGCTCTCTGTTGCGACTGCGGATCAGGTGCGCATCCGGAAACAGATGCGTCAGAACCACCGAGGACAGGACTTCATCCGCGTGAAAACCGCCGGAATGGGTGACAAGCTGAGTAATGATCATCGCGGTGTTCCATGTCTTTCAGAGGTGTGCTGCCCCCGTGAGGGAGCGCGTCGCTTGTCTCCTCTTCACACCAATTCCTTGAAAGATCAACCGGTTTATCTCATCGCGGTGAAAGCAAAGCAAACGAACTAAAGCATATCGCAATTAATTAACCTCATACCCGGCAGCTTTGAAGTAGTTCAGACACTCCTTGGCAGAATAGAGGTCACAAATGTCACCGATCGCGTCTGAGATTGTATCGAAGCTTCTGGCTGCTCGCTTGCGCAGCAGTGTCTTGAGTTTGGAATATGCCATTTCGATGGGATTGAGGTCCGGTGAATATGGCGGAAGAAACAGCAGCCATGCTCCCTTTGATTTGACGAGCTTGTGAGCTTTCTCACTTTTGTGGAAGGCGACATTATCGAGGATGACGATGTCGCCAGCTGACAGGGTCGGCAGTAGTTGAGTTTCAATCCAAGTTTCAAAGATACGTCGGTTCATCGGAGCATTGACGATCCAGGGCGCAACCATCCCACGGGATCTCAAACCAGCGATGAAGGTCTGGGATTTCCAATGACCAAAAGAAGCGTGAGCGCGATAGCGCTGTCCTTTTGGTGACCATCCAGACCGTTTGGTCAGCTTCGTGTTGGTTGATGTCTCATCGATAAAGATCAATCGGGACAATGCTTTGTTGAAGAAAGGCCGGCGCTGATTGATCCATACATACCGATCATGAGCAATCGCGGCCCGTAGCTGTTCAGTGGCTACCAGACTTTTTTTTATGGCTCAGGCCGAGCCTGTGAAGCACGCGCCCAACGCTAGAGCGATGCACATGGACCCCGCGTTCAGCCAATTCCAGACAAAGCTCATCAAGCGTCAGATCGCCATTCTCAGACATGCGCCTTGTGATCCATTCATGATGCACACCCAACTTGCCTTTGTCTGGTCGGCCTTGCTTGCGAGGCTGCACAGAACCCGTCTCTTTCTTGAGAAGCATCAGGTTATTGACAAACCGTGGTGACACGCGGAAATGGCTGGCGGCCGCCCGATGCGAATGACCGGCATCAACAAATGAAGCAACACGTTCGCGCAATGCAATAGGAAGTGATTTGCCCATGATGATCCCCTTTTCTCAAAGGGAATCACAATTGGCAAAAAATGGGAATCCTGAATCTCATTAACTGCGACACGCTTTAGGTTATAGCGCAGAGGGAATTTCTCCCCTCCAGCCCGATTGAAAACCAGGAGGCCCATCCCCAATAGCCTCTACGGCTCAGGCCTCTTTGCTGAAGAAGAGGCGATAGAAGACGGGAGCTGCCAACAGGGTAAGCACGGTGGCAAACCCCAATCCACCCATGATCGTGACAGCCATCGACGCGAAGAAGGCATCCCACAACAGGGGGAGCATTCCCAGAATCGTGGTCGCAGCGGCCAACGTCACAGGCCGAACACGAGTGGTGGATGCCCGAACAATCGCCTCGTTAAGCGCCAGCCCCTCGGCGCGGACCAGATCAATCTCCTCGACCAGAACGATCCCGTTCTTGATCAGCATCCCCGACAGGCTCAGCAGCCCAAGAAGCGCGGTGAAGGAGAAGGGGATCCCGCTCAGCAGCAAACCGATCGAGACACCATTCACAGCCATCGGCACGAGCAACCAGATGATTAACGGTTGGCGCAGTTTGCCGAACAGAACGATCGAGATGACAATCATGATAATGAGTGTGATAGGAAGCTTGAGGCCGAGGCTTTGCTGCGCCTCGGTCTGGGTTTCATATTCCCCGCCCCATTCGAAATTATACCCGGAGGGCAGGTCCATCGCCTCGATAGCCGGACGAACCTCTTCAAAGACCGCAGAAGCATTGGCATCTTCAGCCACCCCGGAGAGAACCGTCAGGTTATAGACCCTGTCTCGTCGCTGGATGTGGGTATTCTCCGTTTGGGGCTTCAGGCTCTTCACAACACCGGAAATGGGCACATAGCGTGATGCAGCAGAAGAATAGATCGGCTGGTCAAGCAAATGAATGGCCTGTTTGTCGTTGCGATCAGTCGTACGGATCTTGATCGGGATGCGGCGATCTTCCTCACGATAGATACCCGCAGTCAGACCGTCAGTCGCCATTTTGAGGGTGTCGGATACATCCGCACGCGTGATACCTGCGATCAGGGCCTGATCCTCGGCATAATCCGGACGAAGTGTGAGCTCCTGTTCATACCAGTTTTGTCGGATGTTCTCGACCCGGTCGGAGCTTTTCCTCATCAGGTTCTCTGCTTCATGCGCAAGGGCACGAAGAACCGTTGGATCGGGCCCGGAGAATCTTCCCTGGATGGGCGTGCCTCCGCCGGGGCCAAAGGTCAGCCGCTCCGTTCTGAACAGGCCGTCGGGCAATGCCCGTTCGGCAAATTCGGTGAGGTTTTCTCGCAATGCAGGAATTGCATCGAGATTTTTGGCCCGGATTATCAAATGGCCGTAGCTGGCAAGACTTTCCTCCGCCTTATAGGTCAGCATGAAGCGCGAAGCGCCCCGGCCGATGAAGGTTGCGGTGGAAACCACCTCGTCCTGCTTGGCAAGCCATGATTCCAGCACTTCCAGATCCGCAGACGTGCGCTCGATACTAGACCCCTGTGGCAACTTGTAGTGAACGAAGAAAAGAGGTGTATTGCTGGGTGGAAAGAATTGTTGTTTCACCTGTCCGAAACCGACATAGCAGGCAACGGTTAGCAAAATCAGGCCGATCACAACGAACCAGCGACCGCGCAAAGCGCCACGCAGCATTTTGGCGTAGGCGCGGAAGACAGGGCCGCCATAGGGGTCCTTGTCACGATCTTTGCCGTGTTGAAAGAGATAGTGGCCCAAAAGCGGGGTCACCGTAACCGCCAGCACCCACGATATCAAAAGCGAAATGGCGATGACCGCAAACAGCGAGAAGAGGAATTCTCCCGTTGCGTCATTGCTCAACCCTATGCCGGCAAAGGCCATAATCCCGATCACCGTGGCACCCAGTAGCGGAATCTGCGTTTTCGCGGCTACCAACTGTGCCGCATCGCGCGATTCATTGCCCTGCTCCATTTCACTTTGCATGCCTTCGGCCACCACGATGGCGTTATCAACCAGCATGCCCATGGCAATGATGAGGGCACCAAGAGAGATCCTCTGCATCTCGATGCCGAACCACGCCATGAAGAACAGACTGCCCACCACAGTGAGCAACAGGGTGGATCCGACCACGATTGCGGCCCGCCATCCCATGAACAGCCCCAGCACGATAATGACAATCGAAACCGACAGCGCAAGATTGATCAGGAAGCTGTTGGAGGCCTCCTCGACGACCAGATGCTGCTGATAAATCGGATGCAGCTGGACACCATGGGGAATGTTCTGCATCAACTCATTGATCCGGTCGTCGACACGGTGGCCGATATCAACGATATTGAGATCTTCCCGCCCTGCGATGCCGATAGTGAAGGCTTCCTCTCCATCAAACCGGATCAGACGATGGGGCGTCTCCGTTTCGGAACGTGTAACGTTGGCAAAGTCATGAATGGAAATCAGCTTCCCCGACGCACCAATGGTCAGGTTGCCGATCTCTTCCACCGTTGAAGAAGCCACGGGTGCGGCAAGACGCGTGGTTTTGTCTTCTCCATGGATCGTGCCGGTATCAGTCACTGGATTGGCGATGCTCAGCGCCTGAATGATAGCGGCTGGTGAAAGCCCGATATTGTTGAGAATGGCTTGGCGGGGTTCGACATAGATGACCTCTTCGGGCAGCCCGTCGAGGGTAACGCTCGCAACGCCGTCAACGGCCAGAAGGTTGCGTCGCATATACTGGGCTAGGTCGTGCAGTTCGGAGGCCGCGAAGCCCGGCGCTGTCACAGCCATGAAGATCCCATAAACGTCACCAAAGGAGTCATTCACCGTGGGTTCTCTGGCTCCATCGGGCAGCTCTCCTGCAGCATCGGAAACCCGGTGACGCAATTTGTCCCAGATCTGGGGAAGTTGATCTGGGCCGAATTCCATGCGGATGTTGACCGTGATGCGGCTAAGGCCGGGCGCATTGGACGATGAAATATAATCGATCTCGGACATCTGCTGGATCGCGGATTCAAGAGGCTCTGAAACCTCCTCTGCCACATCTTTAGCCGATGCACCGGGATATTGGGTGATCACGACCGCTGTCTTGATAGAAAAGGCGGGATCTTCAAGACGTCCCATGGTCATGAAGCCCCAAAGGCCGCCAAGCAAACAGCCAAGAATGAGCATCCAAGTCAGGATGGGATTGTCAATAGAGGCACGGGATATCGACATGACTTACTCTCCGAACCCGGTGAAGCGACGAACAGATTGGCCTTCCTCCAGCAGTGAGGCACCAGCGGACACGATTTCGGACCCTTCTGGCGGCCCCTTTTTCAGCACGATTGCAGCATTGTCATCCGTCTCAATCTCGACCGGCTCGCGGCTGACCGTGCCGCTATCCTCATCCCCGTTCGATGGGTGATAGAGCATCACACCGGGGGCACCTTCGCTGTCATAGATGAGCGCGGTCTTGGGCAGGACGATCCGATCCGGCTTGTCTGAGGCGGACACAACCCTTACCGAAACGGAGGAGCCGGGCAGGATGGTGTGATTTTGGGGAGCGTCGATCAACGCCAAAGTGAGCTTGTAGGTCTGTGTGATCGAGGTGGCATCGGTTTCAAACTCGCGGATTTGAAGAGGGAAGCTTTGTTTGTCTTCAGGAAACTGCGCCTGAAACGCGACGTTGCCCCGATTTGAGCGTTGGGCAAGTATTTCGGGAATGTCGATATCCACCCGCCATTCCGAAATATCCTGCAGGCGTACAATGGCAGTGCCCGCTGAAACGGTCGTGAAATTGGGCACTGCGCGACGGGCCACAAGTGCATTGAAGGGCGCGTGCAGTGTCGCATCTTCCAGTTGGCGTTCAGCTTGCTCGACCTCGATTTCTGCCAGTTCAAAGGCCGTGCGGGCATCTTCAACCTGCGTCCGCGAGATGCTGCTGCCCTGAAGCTTTTTGTAGCGCTTCAATTCTCGTTCCGTCTTTTTCAGATTGAGTTTGGCCTGCCGCAGAGCACGCTCGAAGGTTTCGGTATCCAGACGGGCAACCAATTCCCCCTTTTCCAATTGGGAGCCTTCCTTGACGGGGAACTCGACGATCTGCCCGCCCACCTGAAACGCCAGATCAACGGTTTCTCGCGCACGTATCTGGCCGAAAAAGCGGCGCTCCACCCTCTCTTTCTGAGGCTCGAGTTTCATGAGTTTGACGGGACGTTTCCCGGTCTGGGCCCACGCGTACTGGCAAGCAAGCAGGCTGGCAACGATCGGCCCTGCAATGAGGAGAGTGGCTCTGCGCTTCGTCAGGATGTGCGGCTTCATGCGTTTATTTCCTCGCTTCCGCCCGGGACTGTGCCGCGGATCATCAATTGAGAAAATCTCCTCGCCATGTCCGCAGATGTGCGGGCCATATCCGAAGAGATGAGGTCGTTGGGGTTTGGCATCCATATGCATGATGCCAACAGCAGCTTCAGTTGAAGTAATACACGACCACCAAACATTGTTCCACGTTCATCTGCACAATCTCGGCATCGTCTTTTGTCCCAGAAGCTTGAGCACGAATGGAGCGAAGCGACGTCCCAAAAGGATAACAGGGGGTGCGACATTGCCGCCTTGCCTCAGCGTCAAGGCCTTTGCGACCACGCGCGCCAGCGCCAGCTTCGCGGTTCCTACACGCGCCGAAGGTCAGTCACCCCTGTCATAACAAAGGTAAGTGGACAACATCGAACCTGAACCAAGACACAAGCCAAAAGAAGAGACGCATTGCGTGTCGAGAGGCTTTCGCCCTTCGCTAGGGTCTCGTTCCATCAATGCGAATGTCTGGATTGCTGCTGTTCGAGATCACCATACGGGCGTTTAAAAGGTCATTTTCCTCGACCTTTTTCCGGGCAGCTTCTTGGGAGAAGTTCAGCTCCAGCCAGCGCCGCATGAGCCGCTCCCGCAGGATGTCTTCGGGCACATCAATAAAGACTGAAACATCGAAATGCTGCCGTAAACGGATCCACGGCTCGTCATCCAGCAGCAAGTAGTTGCCCTCAACAACGATCAATCTGGTGGATAGAGGGATCAGACGGGCACCTGCACGGGCGATTTCTATGGACCGGTCAAAGATGGGAGCGGCGATCCTGTCTTCGCGTCCCCCGCGAAGGCGATGGAGGATCGAATCAAGCCCGCCCACATCGAACGTGTCGCTGGCACCCTTTCGCGCTTTCCTGCCCATATCGTCAAGCACGATATCGTCATAGTGATAGCCGTCCATTGGCAGAAGCGTTGCCTGTTCGGCATGCCCGACATTCAGTTTTTCGACCAGCTTCTCAGCGAATGTCGACTTGCCCGATCCCGGGGCCCCAGCCAAACAAACGATAAATCTCTCACCATTGAACCGCTGCAGTATGGCATCTGCCAGACCATCGACTTGATCCACTTCCCTTGTCATCTTGTCTTCACCTTGTTGGAAAGCACTTCTTCGCCTCTCCTGTTCATCCCGCTGGGTGCTTCAGAAACGAGGACTGACGAATGCAAAGCGCCATGTGATCCGATGGTGTGCAAGTCTAGACCATCGCCCGGCTTCGTGCCATCTCAATGATGGCTTTCCACGATGAGACCCAGCGCAAGCATGATGGCGAGGTTGCGGATTTTTAATAGGAAAGCAAAGACCGGTTGGGACTGCGAACCACTCAAGACATGTCTCAAGCGATTACTGGTCGTTAGGCATTCGACACAAGATTTTTTGGGGGAAGCGTTTGTCTTTTCACCGAGACGGGAAAGACCTAACCTTTTGAAAAGGTTGGTCGGAGTGAGAGGATTCGAACCTCCGGCCCCTGCCTCCCGAAGGCAGTGCTCTACCAGGCTGAGCTACACTCCGACGCTGTTCGAGATGTGCATACTCCGAACGTCACGCAAATGCAACAATGGCTGACGATTTCTCACCAAATATCAAAAGTTTCCACTTTTCGTGTGTGTTTCAGCAGCGACATTGCCCTGACCCCGGTTGGCGCTTCACTCTGGGTAAAACCCAAGCGATAGGTGAGTGCGCGTTACCCTCTTTGATCGGTCTCGGTGACGATCATTACAAAGCCTCGGCAATAAAAACCCGGCGACAAAGCTGCCGCCGGGAGATCATGATCCAATCGCATAAGCCGAATTATTCTTCGGTAATGCGATCGTCGAGTTCGGGCGTGTAGTCCGGATGGGCCGAGATGTAATCGGCAACGACATTCTCGAGGTTCGGACCGTAGTCATAGGCGTTCATGCCGTTGGTTGCGAAGACCTTGTAGCCGTCACCGCCAGAGCGCATGTAGTTGTTGGATGCAACGCCGTAGGTGGCTTCGGGATCCAGCGGAACCCACTTGCCATCCTGCATGACTTCAGCCGAGATCACGCGCTCACCAGCAGGCTTGGATTTGGTCCAAGTGTATTTGAGACCGGCAACTTGCGGGAAGCGACCTGCGACCTCTTCGACCTGCGAGAGGCCATTTTCCAGAGCAGCGATCACATCGGCGCCCTTGAGCTGGAAGGTGGCGATTGTGTTTTGGAACGGCAGGACCGTCAAAACTTCACCCATAGTGACTTCGCCAGCATCGATGGAGGCACGCAGACCGCCCCCGTTCTGAATGGCGATGGAAATGCCCTGATCCTTCACGCGATCAAGCATGGCGTCAGAGACGAGGACACCCATTTCACAGAGTTTGACGCGGCAATTGTCGCGGCTGCCGTCGATCTCATCAGCAACAGAGCCGATGACCTTGACCTTCAGCTCTTCGATCGGAGCGCCCAGTTCGTTGACGCGAGCCAAGAAGCCTTCGTCAGGGGTGACAGACTTATCAAGAATGATCGGATCGCCCTTGGCGGAGATGACTTCGCCGTCATCGTCCCATGTGACGACAACATCGCCGACATATTTGGAATAGGCGTAGGCCTGAACGATTGGCACATCTTTGCCATCAGGGTTCTTGACCATCACCGGATAGGGGCCTGCTGCCTTGTCGTCGGTGTTGGACAGAAGCGTGTGGGAGTGACCACCGACGATGATGTCGATGCCAGACACTTTGGATGCCAGATCCATATCCTTGGGCAGACCTTCGTGGGTGACCGCGATGATCTTGTTCACGCCCTGCTCGGTCAGTTCCATGACCGCCTGCTTCAGATAGTCCTCGGAGGAGGAGAAAATGACTTTGTCTCCGGGGGACGAGGTTTCAACGGTGTCTTCAGCCAGTGTGGAGACGAGACCGATTTTCTCACCGCCAACTTCCTTGATGATGTAGCCCTTGATCTTGCCTTTAAGGGCTGGCTCACTGGAGACATCAATGTTGCCGGAGATGATGGGGAATTCGGCCTTGTCGACAAAAGCGGACAGTGTTTCCGGTCCATCATCGAATTCGTGGTTGCCGACGGCCATGACGTCAAAGCCGATGCCGTTCATGAATTCAACGGCGGCGTCGCCCTTGTAGGTGGAATAGAAGAGTGAACCCTGGAACTGGTCGCCGGCATCGATGACGAGAAAATTCTTGCCGGCATCGGAGAGTTCGCCTCGGCGCTGATTGATCATGGTCTTGACGCGGGCGACGCCACCAAAGCACTTGCCTTCTGCTTCGCTCTCGTCGTCACAGGTGGAATCATATTTGTTGATGGATTCAATGCGGGAATGCAGATCGTTGATATGCAGAATGTTGAGAGAATAATCCGCATGCGCCGAGCCAGCAAAGCCAGCAGTCAGCGCCATGGCAGCAACACCGGTGAGATATTTTTTCATACTATTTGAAACCTCCAAACGATTGAATACTTCCTTGCGCCACTTATCGATGGCGCAGGATCCTCCGCTGCTTTTTCGCAGACAGATGGACCCTTTCGGGAGACACTTGCAGAGCCGTTTGCCGGGGAGGCTCTGACGTGCAGGAACGTTATCGAACCTCAACAACTTTTTCATGACAACTACGACTTGGGCAGTGGCCTCTGACGCAATCCCCAGAAATATGTCGATTTTTGCCGACATGGGGCGGTCTATGGGTTTTTACGAGGGTTATTGTCCCCCATTCGGCCATTTAGAAGCGCCAAAAGTCAGCAATGACACCAAGACTGCCCCACCGCCTCAGCTTTCGGGCAGAGCTTCGCAATAGTACCAGCGGCCTTTGGATTTGCGAAAAAGACTCAATTCGCGATGAGTATGAAGGCTTCCACCGGCCAGATATCGGGCCTCGAACAAGACCATGCCGCGACGGTCTGTCGCCTCCCCTTCCCTCACATCAAGAATGTCCAGTCCAACCCAGTGATTTTCAGCGGCCCATCGCGCCGTGGCGAAGTGATCGAACCCGGGTTGGTATTTCGGCCAGAGTGTCTGATACAGATAGTCGATATTCTCATGCACAAAAGCTGTGTAGCGAGACCGCATGAGGCTTTCAGCGCGTGCGGGCAGCTCTTTGCCGTCGAGATAGGGTCCGCAGCAGTGGGTAAGTGGCTTGCCGCTGCCGCAAGGACACGAAGCATCGCTAGGGGAGCCCTTGGTATCAGTGCCGTTCATCATCTCTTTTCCTTCGCCGCATCGTTGTAAGGTTCGGCTTTTTATTTTGCCAATTTCCGCTAAAATGGCATTCTCATCTCGGCCAATGCAAGTGGACCGGCCTCAGTTGATCCCGGTCCCGCCAAGACGCAACTTCCACGAAAGACACTTATCATGCAATATGCAAAGCTCGGCCACACTGGCCTCGATATCTCCCGCCTGTGTCTGGGCTGCATGTCCTACGGAACACCGGGCGCTGGCTCACATCCCTGGTCGCTCAACGAGGAAGACAGCCGGCCCTACATCCGCAAGGCACTGGAGATGGGAATCAATTTCTTCGATACGGCCAATATGTACTCGGATGGCTCGTCAGAAGACATCGTTGGTCGGGCCCTCAAGGATTTTGCCCGGCGCGAAGAAGTGGTGATTGCCACCAAGGTGTTCAATCGGATGCATGAAGGACCCAACGGCGCAGGGCTTTCCCGCAAGGCCATCATGCAGGAGATCGACAACTCCTTAAGGCGTCTGCAAACCGATTATGTCGACCTCTATCAGATTCACCGCTTTGATTATGAAACGCCAATCGAAGAGACGCTGGAAGCGCTCAATGATGTCGTCAAGGCGGGCAAGGCGCGCTACATCGGCGCCTCATCCATGTTTGCCTGGCAGTTTGCCACCATGCTGGCGACGTCCAAAGCCAATGGCTGGAGCCGATTTGTCTCAATGCAGAATTTCGTCAATCTCATTTATCGCGAGGAAGAACGCGAGATGCTGCCGCTTTGTGAGGCTGAGGGAATCGGTGTCATTCCCTGGAGCCCGATGGCACGCGGTCGTTTGACCCGGCGCTGGGATGCTGAGAGCACGCCAAGAACCGAGACCGATCCACTCCGCCGCAGCCTGTTTGCCGATATGGAAAAGGCGGACCGGCTTGTGGTCGACGCCGTGGCAGATGTGGCCGAAGCACGGGGTGTTCCAATGGCTCAGATCGCACTGGCGTGGGTGCTTCGCAAATCCGTAATCTCGGCACCGATCATCGGGGCCACAAAGTTGCATCATCTTGATGACGCAGTGGCTGCGCTCGACATCGAACTGACAGATGAAGAAGTCGCCAAGCTCGAGGCCCCTTACGTACCGCATCCGGTTGTCGGTCACTCTTGAGGTGACACCGAACAGTCAGGATCCATTGAGGCGATAGAAAAAGACTATGCGGCAAATTTGCTTTATCGGAGCATCCACCGTCGAAGGCATGGGTGACGAGGCCGGTCTTGGCTGGCCGGGGCGACTGTGGCGATCGCATCGTGACACGCTAAACGCCTTCGTTTTGTACAATCTGGGCATTCGCGGTCAGACACTTGGCCAGATCCGCAAGCGGGCACGAGCAGAGTGCGAGCCCCGGCTCCAGGGGACGATGGGTCCGTTGATCGTGCTGGGCACCGGTGCCAATGATCTTTCACGTTTCATCGATGGCGATTATCGCGGCAAAATGCGGACGCCCTACCGTGCCCTTGATCGCAATTTTCGTATGCTCATCGACAACCTGACAGATCTCGCCCCCGTGATGGTGGTTGGGCCTGCGCCTGTTGATGAAGCACGCGTTCGCCTGCATCCGGCCAATCAGATGATGTTCGAGTTCCGCAACGAGGATATCGAGACCGGGAGCCTCCTCTATCGCGACATCTGCGATGACCTTCAGATCCCCTATTTCGATCTTTATACGGCTCTGGTCGACAATGCCGACTATCTCAGCGCTCTGGCCGAGGGCGATGGCCTCCATCCGACCGGGGCTGGCTATCAGGCTGTGGCTGATGCCGTTGCCAACTGGGTCGGCTGGCAAAAGACGCTGTCCGAAGGGTGGGTCAAATAAAACTCGCTCTTGGCCTATTGATGGTTGCCATGTGCGGTGAAGTTGCCTACATCAGCCCAGATCAAAGTCCCAAGTGAAGACCATTCACCCACACCGCCAGCCAAGGAGCCCGCAATGCAAAATCTTCCCGCTCTCTTCCAGATCGGCAGCTATGAGATGATCGTGGTTCAGGTGTTGTTCCTGGCAGGTGTCATCGGTGCCATCACGGCGAAGGCCAAGGGACGATCCGGATTTGTCTGGTTTGTCCTCAGCGTGGTGAGCTGTGGCGCGGGCATACTTGTCGTGCTCTTCCTGCCGGTGGTCAAGAATGAAAAGACCGGACCGGCAGAGACTGAAACGAAATCCGATATGAAAACCGGGTCTCGCGAAGACTAGCCCGACGCTCTGCTATTTGCGATTGAAAAACGCGGCGAAAGCCGCTTGCGCCTCGGCCGACTGGAGCTGTTGGGCAAAGCTTTGTGCCTCGTCTCTGATGCGCTGTTTGACGTCTTCCACTGATGCCTTTCGCATCAGGTCACGCGCCATGCGCATGGCGCCAATCGGTTTGGCCGCGATCCTGCTGGCCGCTTGCATGGTGACCGGCTCCAGCTCGTCAGAATGCGTAACCTTATTGATCACACCCGCTTTTTCAAAGCTTTGAGCGTCGAACGCCTCGCCAATGCACAATAGCTCAAAGGCTTTGGGATGCCCCATGATACGCGGGGCAAGGAGAGAGCTTGCGGCTTCAGGCACCAATGCAAGATCGGTGAAGGGCGTCTTGAAGAGCGCGCGGTCCGAGGCCACAACATAATCGCAGTGGAACAGCATTGTGACGCCCACACCGATGGCGAGCCCGTCCACGCCAGCAACAATTGGCTTTTCGGCCTCAGCGAGCGTATCCAGAAATGCAATGATCGACTCGCCGAGGCCCCCTTCTCTCGCCATGTTCGCGAATTCACCAATGTCGTTGCCCGCGCTGAAAGCGCCCGGCACGCCGAGCAGGACCGAGGCGCGCGTGTCCGGATCTTCATTCGCCTTGGTCAGAGCCTCAGCGATGGCATCATACATGGGGATCGTGAGGGCATTTTTCTTCTCGGGCCGATCCATTCGGATCACGCGAACGCCGTCGTTGATGGACACTTTGACATGATCACAGGCAGACATGATTTCCTCTTCGCTTTGCGCTCACTCTCCACTTAACGTAAAGGGAAATGCAAACTCAGACAAGTTGAATTGCACGAAGCAGACGCTTCATGCTCCTAGACCATGGCATCAGGGGTATGGTGTCAAGTTCGGAAAAGACCGATGATCAATCCACGTCGAGCGGTTCGGTGCCCATGGCTTGCCCCTCAGCCGACAGACGGATTTTCTCCACCTTTTCCTCGGCCTTTTTGAGAAGAGCGTCGCAGTGGCTTTTGAGCGCCTGTCCCCGCTCATAGGCTTCGATCGACTTTTCCAGCTCCACGTCGCCGCGTTCAAGGCGTTGAACGATCTGTTCAAGTTCCGCAAGAGCCGCTTCGAAGGTGAGGTCGGACAGATCAGTCATTGGGGCGCAGGTCCTTTTGCTTATTTTGGATGTGGATTGATGAGCGCCCCCGAGTGAGGGCAAGTCAGCAAGGGCATCCATGAAAATCGTATCTCAGAATCGCGTCGTTTCAGAGATTTGGCCTTTTCTTTTATTGCATGGAAAGGGTGCTTTGCAAATGCCTCTGCTTCTATCGCTATGTTCATCCTCATCCGTCTTGTGCGCGAGCACGCACGCTCTCAGCCACACGGCCAATAGTGCTTAAAAGCCCTCCCCTTCTAGCCATGCATCAACCGGTCAACATGAACCGCCACCGACCGGGCAAGGGCCGTGAGATCATAACCGCCCTCGAGCAGGGAGACGATCCGATTGTCACAGCATTTGTCGGCAACATCCATGAGCTTGCCGGTCATCCAGGAGAAATCGGCCTCGGTACAAGTCAGATCCCCCAAAGGATCGCGAATATGTGCATCAAAGCCTGCGGAAATGATCACCAGATCGGGATTGAAATCATAGAGTTCGGGTAGCAGGCGCGCTTCGAACGCCTCGCGTATCTTGTCGGAACCGTCGCCGATGCCCAAGGGAGCATTGACGATGTTGCCCATGTCATCCTTGCCCGCTTCGTTCAAAGCCCCCGTGCCGGGATAGAGTGGCATCTGGTGGGTTGAACAATACATGACGCTCGGATCATCCCAGAAGATATCCTGTGTGCCATTGCCATGATGCAGATCCCAATCGATGATGGCGATCTTTTCCGCACCATATTTGGACTGGGCATAGCGAGCGGCAACCGCTGCATTGTTGAAGAAACAAAAGCCCATGGCCTTATTGATCTCAGCATGGTGGCCCGGCGGACGGATACCGCAGAAGGCATTGTTCACCAGCCCTTGCATAACCTCGTCGACCGCTTGCGTCGAAGCGCCGATTGCATAGAGTGCGGCGTCGAACGTGTCCGGGGACAGCGTCGTATCCCCATCGATGGCCACCAGCCCTTCTTCGGGGGTCAGAGTTTCGAGCTGGTCGACCAATTCGGTCGGGTGGCATCGCATGATATCCTCGCGACTGCCCATGCGGGCCTCCTCGCGGGGCAGAAAATGGAACTTCTCGTGTTCGAGTGCCATATTAACTGCCCGCATGCGATCCGGGCGCTCCGGATGCCCTTCCGGTGTCTTGTGTTTGAGGAAGGCTGGGTGGGTGATGTAAACGCTGGTCAAAGGCCGGATGCTCCTCCATGGAGTGCAGCGCCTTATTTTATGGCGGGCGACTCCCTTATCCGTGTAGGTGTAACACCTCATCCAACGATCCGGATGGTTGCAAGTCAATGCAACATTCGAGGCAGAGAGGATCACTCTGTCATGGCGTGGCCCTCCTCATGGCATTTTCTCCCCCTGATGCCCTTGGAACGGTCGATGCGTTTGGGTCACGCCTGTGTATGTTAACCATGTTGCCCCAAAAGCATGTGTTCACGATTGATTAACCATAATCCCTTTCCTAGACTGCGCACGGACGATCGTAGCTGGATCGCCCTTCACGGCCTTGTGGAGGGGTTCGGGCTTGGCTGCCTGACAGGAGACGGTGCATGTTCGCACTCTATGGAAAACTCTATTCGATCCTGAAGCGCTCCTTTAGCTTTTCCGGCCGCAGCCCACGCAAGGACTTCTGGTTTTTCTTTGTTGTCTATGCCCTGCTCTATTTCGCCGCTCTCGGAGCCGATGTGAGCTATTATCGTATGACGGAGCCCACCGGTATTTTTCTGACCCTGCAAACGCTTTTCGGCGGCAGGGAGCCATTTGTCTGGCTGCACCTGATCCTTCTGTCTCCGGCCATGCTTGCGGTAATGATCCGCCGCCTGCATGATCGCGGGCGCAGTGGATGGTGGAGCCTTGTCTATCTGGTGCCGTTGCTTGGCCTTGTTCCAATGGTCGCAATGTTGGCCCGAAAGGGGCAGGACGGGTTCAACCGCTTCGGGGCCAATCCCCTCAGCGTTGCCCAGATTGAGGCCGCGGACCGACTCTCGCAGAGACCGAACGGCGACGCTCCTGCCGCATCCGGCCAATATGCAGCGGCTGAATAGCCCGGAACCATCCATCTCGTCCCTCTTTGCTCTCCACTGCATCCTCGGGGCCTTTGCCCCTTGTCAAACCAGACACCGAGAACACAGTCTGCGAACCGTGTTCACGAAGCTTTGACTGTCATTTCTGGTCTTTTGTTCCATTCCAGCCGTAGGAAGGGGAGCAAACATGATAGGATTTGCTCGATTGACCACCAGCTCAACCGGCCCTGCTGGCTATCGAGCGAAAGATAGGAGAGTCTTGCATGCCACCAGTTCTGTTCACTCGCCGATCCTTGCTTGTCGCAGGCAGCACCGCCCTTGCTGCGGGCGTATCAGGTCCACTTTTCCGCACGGTTCCGGCAGAAGCCCGAAGTTTGGACCCCACCCCATCGATGCGGAGCGGAGCCAACAACTACATACCCGGCGCTCCGATCGTCGAGCGCATTGGCGCGGGGGGCTTCATGATGACGGGAACCGTTCGCAGAGCGGGAGACGGAACACCGCTCGCCGGTCAACGCATCCAAATCTGGGCCCACACGACCGAGGGCTATGAGAGCGATCCAGAGAGCCACGGTGCAACGCTAACCGATAAAAACGGAAACTTTCGTCTCGAAATGCCGCAGATCGTTCCCGCTTTTGGCCAGCCTCATGGACATCTGGCCTATGACAGCGGGGACTTCGAAACGGTATTCCTTCGCCCTGTCATGGCGAGCTCCAGAGACACGAACCTCAGCGCTCATTTCGTTCTGAAGCCCGTCTGATCGCACCGATGTTCAAGCCCTCAAGCAGGACACGTGCCCTGCTCATCTGGATCGGCCTCCTTGCTGTCATTCTCGTTCCGCTCATTGCATCGGCCATGAGCCCTTTGCTGGCGTGGCGAAGACCTGCCTATATCATCGCGGGATTTTCCGGCGTGATTGCTATGTGCCTCTTGCTGCTTCAGCCGCTGCTGGCTGGTGGCTTACTTCCCGGGCTGTCCCTACTGCGAGCAAGGCGGGTTCACCTCTGGACCGGCATAGCCCTTGTCGGTGCGGTTCTGGTTCATGTCGGAGGACTTTGGATCACCAGCCCGCCCGACGCGATCGATGCGCTTTTGTTGAGGGCTCCGACCGCCTTTTCCTATTGGGGTGTCGTCGCAATGTGGGCGCTCTTTATCGCCGCCCTGTTGGTTGCCCTCAAGCCCCGCCTGCCTCTGCGGCTACCGACGTGGCGCCTGCTGCATAGGGCACTTGCTGTCGTGATCGTCATCGGCAGCGTGATTCATGCCTGGCTGATTGAGGGGACCATGGAACCCGTTTCAAAAGCTGTCCTTTGTCTTTTGACATTGGCAGCAACGATCAAAGCCGTCGCGGCCCTGCGTATTTGGAGGCGTCCCGGACGTGGAAAGAAAGCCCGGCAATAGAGCCAACGGGCAACCGTCGATTAACCAAACATTTGACTTTGCTTCCTATAGTGCCATGACAACCAATGGTGTCGATTAGTGTTGGAGTTCGACCGATGAACATCTTTGACTCTGTCCGGTCAGCCTTGTCGCAATATACCGGATTCAAGGGGCGCGCCTGCCGTTCGGAATTTTGGTGGTGGCAGCTTTTTTCCTTTATGGTTCTGGTGTCTGCTGCCCAGTTTGACACCATGTTTCTCAACGTGGTCAATCTGTTTGCATCGACACCACAATCCAGTGAAGGCCCGTTCCAGATGATCTGGCTGATCGGGACAGCGGTCCCGTCACTCAGCCTTTGCGTGCGCCGCCTGCATGATATCGACAGGCGCGGCTGGTGGGTTTTCATCGTTCTGGTCCCGGTTTTCGGCTTTCTCTATCTGCTTTATCAATGCACGAAACAGGGCAGCCGCTCCTTCAACCGGTTTGGCGACAATCCGCTGGGCAATCGCCGGCCCGCCTCGCATGCTCGCGAGTTCATGCCCCAATTCGGTTAGGCGTTCCGGGCCTTGTTGGCCCGGCGGTCGATACAAAAAGCCCCCGAACCTGACGTGCAGGCCGGGGGCTTTTTCTTGTCGATATCCAGAGCGCTCGTTTCGTGATCAGCTCACGGAGATATCCAGTCCGAGATCGAAGTTCGGCGCGGAGTGGGTGATGTATCCTGCGGAAATGTAATCAACACCGGTTTGGGCAACGGCGCGGATGGTTTCCGGGCTGACGCCGCCGGACGCCTCGGAAACGATATCGGTTCCATCCATCAAAGACAGGGCCTCACGCAATTTGTCCGGTCCCATGTTGTCGAGCATGATGACGTCGGGCTTGTTGGAAATCGCTTCCTTGAGCTGCTCGATCGTATCCACTTCAACTTCGATCTTGACCAGATGGCCGATATATTCGCGCGCACGCCGGATGGCTTCTGTTACAGAACCGGCAACCGCTATGTGATTGTCCTTGATCAGGATCGCGTCGTCCAGACCAAAGCGATGGTTGGAACCGCCACCACATTTGACCGCATATTTCTCAAAGGCCCGAAGCCCAGGCGTGGTCTTGCGTGTGCAGGTGACCTTGGCTTTCGTGCCCTCGGTCAAAACAACCATCTGATGGGTTGCCGTTGCAATGCCGGACATGCGCCCCATGAAGTTCAGCGCAATGCGTTCCGCTGAGAGCACAAGACGAGCCGGGCCAAAGATGCGGGCGACAACGTCTCCCTTGCGGACTTCGGTGCCGTCTTCCATCTGGGGCAAAAAGGTCACGATCTCGCCATGCCATTTGCCGATCTGACGAAACGCGCTGTCCGCAAGCGGAATGCCGGAGATGACCCCCTCGTCGCGAGCGGCAATGACGGCCTTGGCGTGTGCAGTCTCGGGAATGGTTGACAGCGTGGTAATGTCTCCAGCGAGACCCAGATCCTCTTTCAGTGCGGCCAGCACCGCCTCGTCGATAATTGGCTGAGGCAGATAGAGCTTGTTTGCGGAAAAGGTAGTCGCTTCGCTCATGGGCGAGATGTCCTCTTGGTCGACAGTTGATCGATAGATTGAATGGTTACGTGTGTTCGGTCTTGGCGGCAAGTCCAGCTTTCGTAAAGACTAGATCAGATCCGGTTCTTCTTCTCTTGCCTCATCCTTCAAAATGTCGGCCATGACAGCCTCTGCCTGTTTGAGCGTGATGTAGGTGCGCTTTTTCCAATCAGGAGAAGGGGTAGGATAGTCCGTGCGGTAATGGCCACCCCGACTTTCGGTGCGCAAGAAGGCAGCGACCGTGATCAGCTTGCTCGTGATAATCTGGTTCCGGAAGCTCTCGGAAATGATCTTTCTTTCAAGCTTGGCAATGATGCGAAGTGCCCTCTTCAGCCCTTCAGCGTCGCGCTCGACGCCGACATACCGGCTCATGGCCTTGCGCAGCTTCTTGATATCCTTCTTGGGCTGGCTGGCCTTGGGCAACTGTGCGTCGTTGGCGATCGGTTCGAGAACCCGGATTTGCGGAGCGTGAAACTGGCCCTTGATGTCATCGGCGACGAGGGACGCGAAAACAACGGCTTCCAACAGGGAGTTGGAAGCCAGACGGTTGGCGCCATGCGCGCCGGTCGATGTCACCTCTCCTGCGGCCCACAGGCCATCAAGAGATGTGCGCCCTTTCGCGTCCGTGAGGATGCCCCCCATGTGATAGTGCGCGGCTGGCGCGATCGGGAGTGGTTGGGTGACCGGATCGATGCCCGCATCCTGCGCGTGGCCATAAACGGTGGGGAATTCCTCAGCAAAGCCCTCGCCGATGGCTTCCCGGCAATCGAGAAAGGCCCCATGGCCCTCTTCAACCTGGCGATGGATGGCACGGGCCACAATATCGCGCGGAGCCAATTCTGCGTCCTTGTGCTCGGACAGCATGAACCGTTCCCCTGCCGCATTGATCAGGTGCGCGCCATGACCGCGCAGGGCCTCGGTTGCCAGTGGTGCTGGATCCTTGCCCACATCAAGCGCGGTGGGATGAAACTGCATGAATTCGGGATCGGCGATGATTGCACCAGCGCGCGCCGCCATGGCGACGCCATCGCCGTTGGCTTCGGGTGGATTGGTCGTGACCCGGTAAAGATGACCGGTGCCGCCAGACGCCAGAACCACAGCCCGCGCCGGAAACAGCACCGTGCTAATGCTCTCACCGTCGCCCTGTTGTCCCGTGCGTTTGCGCGCGATCACGCCGGACACGTAACGGCCATTCATTTGCAGGCTTTCAGCCTGATAGCCCGACACGACGCGGATTGACGGTATTTCGACAACGCGCCGGATCAGCGCCTCCATGATCGCAAAGCCAGCCTTGTCACCCGACACGCGCACGATGCGATCTGCCGAATGCGCCGCCTCGCGGCTCAACTGGAGTTTTCCTTCCAGATTCTTGTCGAACGGCACGCCAACCTCAAGAAGGTCCAGAATACGCTCGGCGGCCTTGGACGTCATGAGCCGTGCGATATCCTCATCGACAATTCCGGCACCGGCTTCGATGGTGTCCGCCAGATGCGAGGCGATGCTGTCCCCTTCGGACACAGCCGCGGCGATCCCCCCTTGCGCCCAAACCGAGGAAGCCCCCTCCCCGATCGGAGCTGCTGAAATCAGGGTCACAGGTCTTGGTGCAAGCTTGTAGGCGCAGAAAAGCCCTGCCAGCCCGCCACCAACGATAATCACATCATCATGTTGCTGCCAGCTTGCAGGGCGGAAATCATCGGGAGCGGAGAATATCATTTTTGGATTTGTCCCTGAAGGGTGAGACAGGCAGACCTGAGAGCAAGAAACCACAGGACGCCTGCGGGAGCAAATGAAAGGGCCCGGCTGTCCATTGCATCAGTTTGTCTTTCTGAGCATTTCGTTTGGACGTCCGGGCCCTTTCCTTTTATCGGTTTATGGCCATTATGATTTGAGATTGATCATACGTTCGACCGCTTGGCGCGCTTTATCCGCGACCATCGGATCCACCGTCACCTCTTCCTGCATGTAGAGCAGGCTGTCGAGGATCTTGGGCAGGGTGATCTTTTTCATGTGCGGGCACAGATTGCAGGGCCGAACGAAATTGACCTCCGGCGCTTCACTGGCCACATTGTCGGCCATAGAGCATTCCGTGATCATCATGACCTTTTCGGGCCGGTTGGTTTTGACCCAGTCGATCATGCCCTTGGTGGAGCCGGAAAAATCGGCCTCATCGACCACTTCGGGCGGGCACTCGGGATGGGCGATAACCTGCACATCCGGCATCGAGCGCCGGTAGGAGCGGATTTCATCGGCGGTGAAGCGCTCATGCACCTCGCAGGAACCGGCATAGGTCAACACTTCCACATCGGTCTGACGCGCAACATTCTTGGCAAGATACTGATCAGGGATCAGAAGCACGCGATCCGTGCCCATGCTTTCAACCACTTGAACAGCATTGGACGAGGTGCAGCAGATATCGCACTCTGCCTTTACGTCAGCGCTGGTGTTGACATAGGTGATGATCGGCACGCCGGGGTAACGCTCACGTAGTTCGCGCACGTCAGCGGCGGTGATCGAGGAGGCCAGCGAACAGCCAGCGGTGCTGTCCGGGATGAGCACGGTTTTCTCGGGGCAGAGGATCTTGGAGGTCTCGGCCATGAAATGCACACCGCACTGGATGATGAGGTCCGCATCCGAGCGGGCCGCCTCGATTGCCAGTTGCAGGCTGTCGCCTCTGAAATCGGACACGCCATGGAAGATTTCCGGGGTCTGGTAATTGTGCGCGAGGATGACCGCACCGCGCTCCTTTTTCAGCCGGTTGATCGCGGCCACATAAGGCGCATGAAAGGGCCATTCCATCGGCGGGATGACATGCTTGACCTGCTCGTAGATCGGGGCGGTCTCGGCGGCAATCTCATCGGTATATTCAAGCTCCGGCATTGGCAGAACGCCCCGTTGCAAAGCAGCCTTGCTCGGCTTGCGGGTGGCGAAGTCGGTTGCGGTTTGTGCAGGCATCATCATGCGACACTTACCTCCTTTGCTAGAGTGCACCCGGCCCGATGGCCCATGGTCATCCGGTCAAACAGGTGCTCGTGTTCAAAGACACTCAGCCCCAGTGTTCGAATTTGCACTGAAGACTCTGGTTGTGTCGTACCATTCGAAACGTCCTTATCAACGTTCCCATTGCTTCCTTGTTCCTTCTTCGCACTCTTTTTGCGCGAAAAAGCAGAGCCTTTGCAAGAACAATCACAAAGGTCTGTTTTGGAGCTGAAATCGAAAGATTTTGACCAACTCCATATTTATGCTCATTTTGAGCATAAGGGGAGACATAAAACGACCAGCTTGGATGCTGGTCCTGTTGCGGATCGTCAAGGATCCCTTGCTTCGATGCTAATGATCCCTTGCTTCGATGCTAATATAGGATCAACCTGTCCACTTTTCCAGACCCTAAGAGCCATCAGGGGATAAAATGCCTTGGCCTATAGGCCCTTGCAAAAAGGTTCATCCGAAGCATGCTTTTAGGCAAGACAAGATGCCGCAGGGCAGAAGAGACGGGCGGAACAAAAGAAAGACCCGTGAACCAGAGGAACACGGGTCAATCCATGAAAAAAAGAAATAAAATCAGGTGCTGAAATCAATACACGAATGTGAAATCCAACGAGAGCTTCTCTGTTAGAGAGACAATATCGCCGTTGCATGTCAGATAGATGACATCTCTCATTGCTGTTGGTTGGCGCCTTAATTGCCTCGTATGTGATCTGACTTGCGCCCTTGACGGTCACACCATTTCGGCCCGTGTCCATCAGCAGATTTGATCATTCCATCAAGAACAATCGCTTTTACTTAGGAATAAACGCCCCTACACTCCGTCGTCCAATGCAGAGCGCCCTTCCCTGAAAGGACCACGACATGAATGCAGAGAGCAAGACACGCCTGCCCTACGGGATGATCATCCTGCTTGGTTGCACCATTGCCGCGCTTGGATTTGGTCCACGAGCAACAATGGGGTTCTTCCTCACACCGGTCACCAATGAGAATGGCTGGAGCCGCGAGATTTTCTCACTCGCCATTGCGATCCAGAATCTTGTCTGGGGTTTGGCACAGCCGTTTGTGGGCATGATCGCTGATCGATTCGGGACTGCGCGCGTTCTTGTCGTGGGCGCCCTTACCTATTCAGCGTCTCTGTTCTGGATGTCCACCGTTCAGGATCCCTCATCTTTTGTGATGAGCGCGGGCGTGCTGATGGGCATTGGTATTGCCGGTTCAGGATTCTTTCTGGTGCTCGCGGCTTTTACCCGTCTGCTGCCGCTTCACATTCGCTCGGTTGCCTTCGGTCTTGGAACGGCTGCGGGCTCGATGGGGCAATTCCTCTTTGCACCGATCAGTCAGGGCTTGATGAATAGCTATGGCTGGCGCGAGACCCTGATGATCATGGGGGTCATCGTGCTGATCGTCCCTCTCATTGCGCCGGTATTCCGCGGCAAACCACAATCAAGCAGCTTGGCCGGTGAACGCGAACAGAGTCTTTTGGAAGCCCTGCGAGAGGCCTTCGGGCACAATTCCTATGTTCTGCTCGTCTTCGGCTTTTTCGTTTGTGGCTGGCACCTTGCCTTCATTACCACCCACCTGCCACCCTTCATTGCTGACTACGGCATTGATGCCAAGTGGGGTGGCTGGGCAATCGCGCTCATTGGCTTGTTCAACATGGTCGGCGCTTTTCTATCAGGGATTCTGGGCCGCAAGATGCCTTTGCGCTACATGCTTAGTTTCATTTATTTCGCTCGCTCGGTGGTGATTGCGATCTTCATCATGATGCCGATTTCAGTGGTATCAATTCTGATGTTTTCCGCAGCCATGGGTCTGTTATGGCTCTCCACCGTACCGCCCACCCAGGGGCTGGTTATCAAGATTTTCGGCACGCGCTACATCGCGACGCTGTTCGGTTTCGTCTTCCTCTCACACCAGATCGGGTCGTTTCTTGGCGTCTGGCTTGGAGGGCTGCTGTATGACATTTACGGCAGCTACGATGTGATCTGGTGGATTTCTGTCGCTCTGGGGCTCTTTGCCGCCCTCATCCACTGGCCTATACGGGAAGAAGCGGTCGAGCGACCGCAACCTTTGGAAGCGTAATCAGCCATGAGATGCAAGCGTCAAGCAGAGTTCGGCCTCAGGCCGTCGTGCCGGACGCGAAGCCAGTAATCTGCCATTCGCCGTTTGGAACGCGACAGATTTCGCCCTGAATATTCTCGACGCCGGTTACCCGATGCATGGAGCTTTTGAAGAAGCGGCATTCCGAACTGAACTGGGAAGGCTGAAGCTTAACCTGGGTAATCCGGCCTTTCGATCCCGTAACCGGATTGTTCCAGTTGCCGGTTGCCTCACCGGATTTGAGGTCTGCCTTGTCGAAGGAGGAAATCTTGGCCAGCAAGATTTCCCAATCGGATCGTTCGATGCCTGCTAGAAGGGCCGTATCCGGCAGAATGGACCCAGTTGTTGTGTGATCCACTGCCAATTCGGAACTGCCAAGACCGATTGAGGCGCAGGCTCCGAGTGAACACGTTACAGCCAGCACCGACATCCGAGCAGACGCTTGCAAAGCGCTGTATATAGATGTTTTGAAACTATGGCCAATCACGACGCTGTCCTTTACTCTGAAAGGGAAATCCTGCAAAACTGCAGGATCCCACCTGTCACACCCTGTCCCATTGTCTGCTAGGAAGGTTAATGTCCAGTAACTTTATTGAGGCAAAGAAACCGCTTTTGCTGTTTTCTGAATGGCTTAAAGATGCGGAAGCCAGCGAACCCAATGATCCCAACGCGATGGCCGTCTCGACGGTAGACGAAAGCGGCATGCCGAATGTGCGCATGGTGCTGCTGAAGGACTATTCCGAAGAGGGCTTCGTTTTCTACACCAACTTCGAAAGCGCCAAGGGCCGGGAACTGCTCGCGTCCAAGAAGGTAGCCCTGCTGTTTCACTGGAAAAGCCTGAGGCGTCAGATAAGGATCCGCGGAAATGTCGAGGTTGTCTCTACGGATGCAGCCGACGATTATTTCTATTCGCGTCCGCGTGGCAGCCGCATCGGTGCGTGGGCATCGAAACAATCCCGTCCACTTGAAAGCCGCTTTGCCCTAGAGAAGGCAGTGGCGGAATATACGGCCAAATTCAATATCGGCAAGGTGCCACGCCCGGACTACTGGTCGGGCTTTCTGGTTCGCCCCACCGAGATTGAATTCTGGCACGACCGACCTTTCCGTCTGCATGACCGGGTGGTCTTCAAGGGTGTCGAAGGTGGTTGGGAAAAGACCCAGCTTTATCCCTGATTGTCGCAAGGGCTTTATCTGAGGCGTTGGGCCTGCTGGCTGAGCTTGAGCTGGTTGCCAGGCCCAACTGTTTGTTCACTCCCTCCGTGCTCGTCGATCCTGAGCCGCCCGGACCGCCCATTGATCGTTCGGCACAACACTTTGCTCTCACAATAGGCGGCAATGGCGCATTGACATCGTGCGCCAGTTGCTTAGAAAGAGCAGTCCCTCCACTGCCCTCTCTTTCCAATTTTTGAGGCTTTTCTTCATGTCATTTTCAGAGGTTTTCGCACCCCTGTTGCAGGGCTTCTTTCTTGGTGCCTCGCTGATCATTGCCATCGGCGCGCAAAATGCCTTTGTGCTGCGGCTTGGTCTTCAACGCCAACATGTCTTGCCGGTGGTTCTTGTCTGCGCCTTTTCTGACGCTTTGCTGATTGCGGCAGGGGTTGCTGGTATGGGTGCACTGGTGCAGCAATCACCCATCCTGCTCACGATCATCACGTGGGCCGGGTTTGCCTTCCTGATGGGATATGGATTGCAAGCGTTCCGGCGCGCCCTGAAGTCTGAAGAATTGCAAGTTGGCAGCGGCGGCGCGGTGAGCCTCAAACGTGCCATACTGACCGTGCTTGCTTTCACCTATCTCAACCCGCATGTCTATCTCGATACGGTGTTGCTGGTGGGAAGCCTGTCGGCGCAATGGCCGCGTGCCCAACAGGGCGTGTTTGCCATTGGTGCGATACTGGCGAGCTTCGTCTGGTTCTTCGCGCTTGGCTATGGGGCCCGTATTCTCACGCCGCTGTTTGAAAAGCCGATTGCGTGGCGCATTCTGGATTTCACCATCGGGGCCGTGATGTGGCTTCTCGCCCTGTCGTTGCTGGGCAATGTGCTTTGATCTAGACGCATCAGAGTGCTGCGTTTGGCGCTCCCAAACAAAAAAGCGCATGTCCCGCGGACATGCGCTTTTTTCATGCTGAACTTTTTATCAATCCAGCAGCAGATCAGTGCATACTCGACTGTGCTGCAGTGGCATCAAATGCCAGCTGCCCCGGAGTGGCAACCGAATTGGCTCCCTTGCGTCGCAAGCAGGAGATGGCCACTCTCCTGTTCCTGTCTTTTACCATCAATTGACGGTGTCGAGCAGGAACAGTGATCAATAGTCTTCTACATGCGGATCATAGTCGGCGTGTTTTTTTTGCTGATGCGACCGTTTCACGCAACAAGCAGCAGCAATCGCTTCGATGCCGATCTCATGATATTCTTTTTCAAGCAGGTCTTGGGATGCTGGTGCACTTTTAGATTGTTCAGACATGGCTCTACTCTCTTTTTTTGCCATTGTTGGTTTCATCTATTGATTGCAGTTTAACGCCAAGCCTTCGGCAAAAGTATGATTTACGCCGGAACTTCCGAGCTATCCCCTGAAATCTTGAAGTTGGTCTGCATCGCTTTCAAATGGTCCGCATTGCAGCAATGCAGAAACTTCATTGCTGTTTGAGGTCCATTTTCACGTAATATATATTAATATTTTCCTACTGATGGCAAGTTTAGTTTCTAAATAGCCACAAATTCTTTCCATAAATTTCTTGTTGACAAGCATCTTCAATCCTGACGTTCGTAGCGTGCTAGACGTCAACCCACTCGCAAAAGTGGCCGAAAGTATGCTCTGCGTTTTCTGCATAGCCGATATTACACACGCTCTTGGCTCGCCATAAGGCTAGCACCCAGTGCGCCGCGAGACTCAAAAAGCTCGCCTTTAGGCGAGGAAAGCTGAGGTGCGTGATCCACAATCACGCGGTAACTGATACGATTATGACATCGCGATGATAGTCAGACAAAAAAAGAGGGCCGGAGATCCGGCCCTCAATGCAGCTATCGTTTAGGTGAAATTCGTTCGCGATGATCAGCCGTTGATGTCGATAATCACTCGACCGCGAATATTACCGGCAATGATGTCTTCTGCCGACTTGATGATATCGTCAAAACCGATGGTCTTGGTGAGGCTATCAAGTTTTGCTGTGTCGAGATCACTTGCCAGGCGCTGCCAGGCTTCGACGCGTTTCTCTTTGGCTGCCATCACCGAGTCGATGCCGAGCAGGCTGACACCGCGCAGGATGAAGGGCATCACTGTGGAAGGAAGATCGAACCCTTGCGCAAGGCCACAAGCGGATACCGCGCCACCATACTGGGTTTGAGCAAGCACATTGGCAAGCGTCTGGCTACCAACGGAATCCACCGCACCAGCCCAGCGTTCCTTACCCAAAGGACGGCCAGCTTCAGACAGTTCGTTCCGGTCGATCAGTTCAGCGGCTCCGAGGCCCTTGAGATAGTCGCCTTCGCTCATCCGGCCAGTCGAGGCAATGACATGAAAGCCCAGCTTGGAAAGAAGAGAGATGGCAACAGAGCCAACACCACCGGCAGCACCGGTGACAAGCACAGGGCCCTTGTCCGGGGTGACGCCAGCTTTTTCAAGCGCCATGACGCACAGCATAGCCGTATAGCCGGCCGTACCAATGCCCATGCACTGAGCAGGGGTCAGGCCTTCAGGCTTATGAATGAGCCAATCTGACTTCACGCGCGCAACTTCGCTGAAAGCCCCCATGTGGGTTTCACCGACACCCCAGCCATTAAGGATGACCGCATCGCCAACCTTGAATTCCGCATTGTCCGAGGCGATGACTTCCCCTGCCATATCAATGCCCGGAACCATTGGCCAGCGGCGAACTACGGGGCTCTTGCCGGTGATCGCCAGTCCATCCTTGTAGTTGACCGTCGAGTGGCTCACCTTGACCGTAACATCCCCTTCCATGAGATCAGCCTCGGTCAGGTGTTTCACCGCCACACTCTGCTTCTTCTGATCATCCCGATCGATTACGATGGCTTTGAAGTCATCCATGCTGTGGTCTCTCCTATAGAGTTTTTTTGTTGCTTGCTCACAATGGCCCGACATCATCTTAGTGTGACTGAACCGATTGCCTCGTGTTGGCATCTATGATGCCGGAAAAATTGGTCTCACATGTGGCAGATATGGAACCCATGCGCCAGAGACAGTCCTGAAAAGCCGTTATGCGGCTGGCTCAAAGCAAAATGCGCACTCAGAACACCTACCACATGTTGTTATTCGGCGCTCTTAAACCATAGCCGTTGATTTTCTCCCGTATTTTTGGCTCAATATAGACAGGAAATGGATTTCATCGAACGATTCTCCGGAAGCAAGTCGAATGATTTATGACAGTCCATCAGACCCTGCGTTAACCGACTGGCTGACCATTGGTGAGTTTGAGGAGCTCTTTTGGGAAGAGAGCATACGAATCCAGAACCATGATCGGGCCTTGGTGAACGAGAGGCCCAGCTTCGTTCAGCAGCATCCTTCAACATCTCATATCGGACCGGGAGCCAAGCATGTCGATGAGTGGCTCCCGCTTTTGCTTTTCGGCAAGCATTATGTCGGTGACCTCAGAAACTGGGACACCACGATCGAGGTTTGCGCCACGCGCACGGGCAGCGGCGACCCAAAGACGATCAATGGCTGCAGCTTCGATGCGATGTATCGCATAGCCTCGAACCAGCCTCACATCACACCGGATCGGGCGGGCTATGTCGAAATCACGCGCGCGATGAATCCCCGGCAAGGCGCCGCCCTTGTCAGGCGCGACAGGGAAATGTCGCGCATCGGTCAGATGATGGACACGAACTGGCATTTCGGCTACGGGGTGCGAGAGGTTGAGCAAGAGGTGTTGCGGGCGGTGTTGCGCAAGGCCGCAAAAAGGTATGAACCCAACACGGCCCTTCTGATCTGGCTGCGCGAGGATCCCCCCAACATCGCCAAACGGTTGAAAGAAACGCGCTTTGTCGAGCATGTCGTCCGTGCTTCGAACGGGATTTTCGCCAACATCTGCGTCGTGGGCATCAAAACCGGTGTCATATGGATCGTCGGAGACGGAATCTAGAGTGCCGCCTCTGTCCTCTCCTGGCCGGAGAGCCCGATTTCAAAGCACTTCGAGTATGAGAATTTTGCAATAGGATTGCTCGCTACCGATATAGAGCTCCGTTCTCACTTCGCGCAGATCAATCCGCCCCGCATTATCCATATCAAGCACCAATTGACCAAAGTTCGTTTCGTTCCAGTAGCTATCACGGACGGTGACGCAGACGATCCCGCCCTTGCGTGTGATGCGCACAAGTTCCTTGATGGCTTCCGGGTGAATGTGTGATGCGGTGAAGGTGCCAGCACATGTGACGATATCATATGTCCCGTCCTTGACGCTCAAGGGCAGGTTCAGATCGATCTGATAGAGATCGCTGTAGACACCTTTGTTCTTTGCCTCGTCCAGCATGCTTTGGGAATAATCCGCGCCATCGATTGTCTTGAACCCGCTTTTGGCGAGCTCCTGCCCGACCAACCCGGTGCCACACCCTGCATCAAGGATCTTTGCGCCTTTGTCCCGATAGGCGGTCTTGACCAGTTGCGCGACACGCTCGGGCGCTTGGTAGCCCCAGTCCTCAATGAGATCCTGATCATAGCTGGCGGCCCAATCCTGATAGAGGCCCATCAATTCGTCTGTCGTTTCGGCTTTCAAAGCCCGATCATGAATGTCGGTCCGTGTGCCCATGACTTTCCCTCCTTGTCGCTTCGATTGCCTCAACTGGCTTTGGATGACCGTTTCCAACGCGAAGTCGAAGCCCGGCCCCGACACCAAATGGATTGGTGTCTGACGGCTTGGAACGAGCATTCCGCACGCACGTAAATGCGCGCAGGTTCACGAAACACAAGCCCCGCCCCACGAGGCGTGGACCGATGTGGAATGCGTTGGCCATCCCTTTAAGCCGACTGGTATTGATTCCATGCTAGGCAATCGCGCGCCTGAACTGAACCGTCTCAGCACGCCAGATTTCCGGATTGTTGATGACTTCTGCCCAAATTTGTCGCAACACGACAAAAGGCCTGCCACCTTTTCTCTAAAGCAGCTCGTCAGATGCGATTGAAAGACAAAATGGGCTCGCTCGCTTGACGCGCGCGAGCAATTTCTCGTCGCAGAGCAAAGTGCACTTCAGCTATTCAACCGCCAAAATGCGCCCCTTGTTGCAGGGCTCATACTTGCTGAAGCTCTTTCGTTTTGGAGACGCCAGCATCAGTCCGCCAAGATCACTGTCCTTGGAGATCGCGCCACCCAGTCCAATGAAGAGCTGCGATATGACATTTTCCCCGTCGACCTTCTTGCATTCAATATTAACCCGCTCGCTTGCCCCCTCACCAAAACTCTCGTCGAGCGCCGTCTCGATTTCCTGACGGGTGACGACTTCGCCCAGTCGCGCCTTGAACAGGGTGCCGACAGCAGACGCATTGAGCTGATCGATGAGACTGAGGGTTTCCTCGAAATATTCGTCTGGATCGGACTCGCGGTCCGCCGTGCTCAAAAAGTCTTCATAGCAGGTGCCGTGCTTGTGCCACTCGTGATATTGCAGATCGGATTGGACACCCGGCATCGTGACGGCAAGCCGTTTCATGATAGCGGGATCAATGGCGACCGGAGTCCGATTGGATTCTCCACCCTTGCAGGATTTCGGGCCGCTCCCATCGCAAAAGCAGGGGAATTGCTCCCGATCATCAAGATCATCTGGCCAAAGTCCATGGATCGAGAATTGCGTTGCGTCTGGTCGGTCAGCGGTCTGGCTCTGACATTCGGCTTTGCTTTGGCCTGTTTTTGTCGCACAGAAGGCCGGCTCCCAACTGGCTGCGAGTTGGTTCTCGATACTGTCCGGTTCAACCGTGGTGGTGACATGAGTGGGGGTGTCAGGTGATGACGGGCCATCTTGCGGCTGTACTGTGAGAATGCCGCAAGATTTGGCCACCCAGCGCTCCTTGGGTGCCGGTGCATCGGGCAAAACGATGCGGTAGTGGGTTGCGTCTTGCTTGTTTTTCGACAGGAGGCGATAGACGCTGCCGGGGTTCGTTTTCATCCCGCCCGGATTGTCACTTGTCAGTTTCCTGTTGGCCTCGCAGGCCTTGGTGGCAACAAAGGATGCGCTCATTTTTACTTCAGCTTGTGCGTTGCCCACACAAAGCGCTGCTGCAAGCACCACAGCAAGCCCCGAAACGTAATATTTCATTGCTCCCTCCCTAACCCCACGATTATCTTTCATACGCCACCATACACGCAATAGATGTATGAGCAAGCCCATAAGTTGTGTCAGTGTTGTGAAGGGCGCAAAGAAAAAGCCGAGGCACTTAGGCCTCGGCTTTTGAAATCTCTTATCATCGCGTGGTTGCGTAGTCAGAATCAGTTGAGCTTGGTACCAACCTCGGCAATAGATGTCTGCACGAGGTCTGAACCGGTCTGCCCTTCCATCTTTTTTGCAAGGATCCGTTCGGATGCCTTGATGGCCAGATCCGTTGCCGCGCCCTTAACGTCAGCGATTGCCTGAACTTCGGCCTGAGCAATCTTTTCCTCAGCCTGCTTGGTGCGACGGGCCACATATTCGGAAATCTTGGCCTTAGCGTCCTTTTCCATGGCTTCGGCTTCGCGTTTGGCCAGCGTGATGATCTCTTCCGCTTCGCCTTCGGCTTCGCGGGCCTTGCGCTGATATTCTGCCAGCAAAGCTTGGGCTTCTTCGCGCAGGCGACGAGCCTGATCGAGTTCATCCTCAATCAGCTTGGCGCGTTTGTCGAGGCTCGAGGTGATCATGGAGGGCCCCCCCATCTTGATCACGATGCCAAGAAAGACCACCAGTGCAATGAAGGCCCATAAAGTTGCGTCACCCATCAGGTCCCTCCTCAGTTTGCCTTGGCGGCCTTGATGGCCGAATTGATTTCACGCTTGCCGACGCTGGATCCCATGATGGCTTCCAGAACGGCTTCGGTCGTGCTCTGGGCGATTGCATCCACTTCGCTCATCGCCTCTTGCTTGACAGAAGAGATCGTCTCATCTGCCTCAGAAAGCTGTTTTGCGATGCTCGCTTCAACCTTTTTCAACTCAGCATCGCTGTGGGCTTTGGCCTCCTCGCGTGCTGTATGAGCAATGGCATGGGCTTTCTGGCGCGCTTGAGCAAGCGATTCTTCGTACGACGCAATCGCTTCGTCCGTTTCCCGTTTCAAGCGTTCGGCTTCACCCAGATCACTTGCGATCCGATCACGCCGAACTTCCAGAATGTTGGCGATGCGCGGCAGCGCCATCTTGGACATCAGATAGTAGAGAAGTCCAAAGGTGATGGCCAACCACAGAAGCTGCGACCCATACGTGGTCGCATCGAATGGAGGAAAAGCCGCACTATGTTCGCCAATATCCACTTGCTCAGTGGCACCATGCGTGTTTGCTGCCAGAGGACCCGTTGCTGCAGTGGTCTCGTGCTCAGCCATCCTTGTCTCCCAGTCAAAAGCCAGAGCCGCCGTGAGATCAGATCCCGGACTTACGAGCTGTCATCGATTGGCATCCTGCGTCAGGAGACGTGTGTCTCTTGACGACTGATGCAAGCCGAGACGGCTTCTGACGTCATTTGATTCTTCTGTCTTGCCTAATCTCGAGAAGTGAAATTAAGCAACGAAGATGAGCACAAGTGCGATAACGAGCGAGAAGATGCCAAGACCTTCTGCAAGAGCGGCACCAATCAGGGCGTTGGTGAACTGTGCAGGTGCGGCGGACGGGTTACGCAGAGCGCCGCTCAGATAGTTCCCGAAGATGGTCCCAACACCGATACCGGCGCCACCCATACCGACACATGCGATACCAGCACCAATCAGCTTTGCTGCTTCAGCTTCCATTGTGATCTCTCCTATTTACGTCAATTCGAGAATTCGAGTTTGAGATTGTTTGTATGTTGGTTCGAAACTGTTCCACACGGACCTGGTTGCTTCGCCTTAGTGAGACGGGTGGATCGCATCATTAAGATATACGCAGGTCAGGATCGTAAACACATATGCCTGCAGGACTGCAACCAGGAATTCCAGAGCTGTCAATGCAACCGTAAGGGCGAACGGGAACAATGCCGCGAACCAACCCAGTGCACCTGCCGCAGACAGCGAGACCACAAAACCGGCAAAAACCTTGAGCACGATGTGGCCTGCAAGCATGTTACCGAACAGACGCAAAGAGAGGCTGACCGGACGAGACAGGAATGACAGAACTTCAATGAGAGCGATAAAGGGCGCAAGAGCAACCGGCAGACCGGACGGCACGAACAGCTTGAGGAAGCCGAAGCCATTGCGCATGAAACCGTAGATTATCACAACGGAGATCACCAAAAGCGCAAGAGCACCGGTCACCACAAGGTGGCTCGTCACGGTGAAGAAATAAGGCATGAGGCCAATCAGATTGGCAAACAGAACGAACGCGAACAGCGAGAAGACAAAGGGGAAGAACTTCATCCCTTCGGTCCCGGCTGTGTTTCGTAATGTACTGGCTACCAACTCATACATGAGCTCGGCCATGGACTGCCAACGGGTCGGCACAAGGCCGCGACCAGACGTGGACAGGATCAGAAAGGCGGAGATCGTCAAAACAATTGCGATCATGAATAGTGCGGAGTTCGTCATTGCGAACTCAACGCCACCGACTTCACCCAGAGAGAAGAATTTCTGAATCTGGAACTGATGAATCGGATCGTTGGCCACGTCGCCTGCCCTCTTTCAATCTGTTGCTTTTCGGATCTGCCCCATGACAGTCCGATCACTTATCATTTTTGGACAGATCCCTAAAAGGGGGTGCCTATCCGATTAACTTGCTGCACCAATCATGCCCCTCCCGGAGGAGGTAATTTACCCGCAGCACGAAGCATGTTTAGCATGCCTGCCACGAAGCCGAGAAGAAGGAAAATGATCAATCCCCAAGGCGACCAGCCAAGCCACATATCAATCAGATAGCCGATAACACCGCCAACGAGCACTCCCGCGATGAACTCTGCACCCAAACGCCAGGCCAATGCGAACCCGGAGCTGTTGCTTTGTCTCTGCGCCTGCTGCCTTTGCTCGGCGTCCTCCTGCGAACGGAGTGTCGAGAGTTGGGCATTGAGTTGTTCGAGACGTGTATCTAGCTTTCCGTTGTCCTGACCTCCGGTGGATCGCTCCGAATTTTCAGCGTCTTTGTTGCCTTCCATTCCGATGCCATCCCGCAGTAGTTCAAGACGGGCGCACCATAATCGCGGGGCCGTGGGGTGTCAAGATAACTCCCCCCTACCTTAGTTCATTGTTATATATGTATTTTTCTTTGTTTTAGACAAAAATAGCAAACAATCTTCGCCCAATTGCGAATGCGGCTGTGCAATAAGCCCACATAAATTAGGTGGAAATCCTGAGATATCGTCAAAAGAATCACGCAACAGGGAGTTTCAAGGCCGGGATTTCGGCCAACTGGCCGGGTCCCAGAGCGCTCTCTGTCTTTACTTTAGTTATAAATCGATTACATCACGTTCATCGCAACCTGATTCCTCGACTCAACGCACGTCTCACCAAGACACCGCGAAGACACTAGTTGTTCGGTCCCGGGATTTGATGGATCGGATTCATTTTGAATCTTTCCGGATCCTCTGTCCACTTTTTGCAGATAAATTCGTATGGGGTCAGGCCCCTTAGCGTCTTCAATCGTCTAGCGAAGTTGTAGGCATCTATGAAAACAGCCAGATGCTTCTGGAGTTGCTCGTGATCGTCGTAATGGAACCGTTTGACGGTGGCATCCTTAATAGTCCGGTTCATCCTCTCGACCTGACCGTTGGTCCATGGGTGCTTCACTTTTGTCAGGCGGTGTTCAATGCCGTTTCCAGTGCAGACCCGGTCAAAGATGTGCTGGAACTCATGGAGATCGCGAGACCGATTGGTGAACTGGATGCCATTGTCGGTCAGAACAGTATGGATGGTATAGGGCACAGTGGCGACCAGATTGCGCAGGAACTGTGCAGCATTCATCTTTCCTGCCTTGGTATAGAGTTCAACGAAGGCATACTTGGAAGTCCGGTCAATAGCCACAAAGAGATAGAGCTTGCCTTCAGCTGTCTGTACCTGGGCAATATCGATATGGAAATAGCCGATCGGATAGCTCTTGAAACGCTTCTTTGGCTGCTTGTCGCCTTCGACACTCGGTAGTCGCGAAACTCCGTGTCGTTGCAGGCATCTGTGCAGTGAAGAGCGCGTCAGATGCGGGATTGTCGGCTGGAGTGCATAAAGGCAGTCGTCGAGAGGCAACAAGGTATGCCTGCGGAAGGCGACAATGGTCGCTTCTTCTTGCCGCGAAAGCACAGTCGAACGTGGCTCCTTCGGTCCGGTTCTTAAGTCCGCTTGTGAGGTGCGCGTCTTCCACTTGACGACCGTTTTCTGATTGATGCCGTATCGCTTGGAAAGCACTCTCAGGCTCTCTTGACTATTTTGTATTGCTCGACGGACTGCCTCTGTCGTCGTGGCGCTGCCGTGTAGAACTTGGCCCATAGTGCTTCCCTCCATTCAAATGAGAAAGGTGCACCATCAAAGCATGGGATCAAACAACTAGTGCCGCAGGTCTGTCTGGCCATTTATCTGCAGGTTCGGGGTAAAGTCTTACGAAGTTTTCATTTGGGTATGGTCAGTTTGCTTCTTACTTATGGAAGAGCTGCCACAGCTTTGCCGCATCTGACACGTACCTGAGGGATGAATGGTCGGGACGAGCGATGCGCCCGCCCGACGCTGAGAGATCCTCATGCTGCTTAATTTGGAGAGATGAATGCCCGCAAGAGCCCATTCGCGCAAATTGACCGCGACACTTCTGTTGATGACCGGCAGTCTTATGAGTGGAGCGCCTCTGGCGCTCGCAGCGTCTCAAGAAACGAACGCTCCGCCGATCGCTTCCGAAACCGCCGTGCAGCCCATTGCGGGAAGCAACACGGTCAGCCAGTTGATCGGCTCATCTCTGTCCGAACTTCCGGACTTTGGCAGTAACTTCTCTTCCTTTACTCTCGACAACGGGCTTCAGGTCGTTGTCATTCCAGACCACCGGGCTCCGGTCGTCACGCACATGGTCTGGTATAAGGTCGGGGGCGCTGATGAAAAACGCGGCGAATCCGGCATTGCCCATTTTCTTGAACATCTGATGTTCAAGGGCACACCGGACCATCCAGACGGAGAATTCTCCAAAATCGTCGCTTCTATCGGCGGTGAGGAAAATGCCTTCACCGGTCATGACTATACGGCCTATTTCCAACGCGTTGCCAAGCAGCATCTAGGGCTGGTGATGGAGATGGAAGCGGACCGGATGGCCAATCTGGAACTGAGAGAAGATCAGGTTCAGCCCGAGCGCAAGGTGATTCTGGAAGAGCGCGCGATGCGCATTGACAACAATCCCTCTGCCCAGTTGAGCGAAGCTTTGAGCGCTGCTCTTTATCGCAACAATCCCTACGGCGTTCCGGTTATCGGCTGGGAGCACGAGATGGAGCAGCTTGATCGCAAGAAAGCCCTCGACTTCTATAATCTTTACTACACGCCCAACAATGCAATTCTAGTGGTTGCTGGCGACGTGACCGAGAAGGAGGTGCGCAGCCTTGCCAAGCAAACTTATGGCCAGGTCAAGCGCCGAGCCGAGCCGGGTGAGCGCGTGCGCGCTGTCGAGCCGCCTCAACTCACGGCGCGCTCCTTGGTGCTTCGCAATGAACGTGTGCGCCAACCAAGTGTCCGCCGCAGTTACATGACCCCGTCTGAGACCACGGCCAAAGCGGGCGAATCATCGGCGCTGGATCTGTTGGGCTACATCATGGGGTCGGGTACCAATTCCCGGCTTTACCAATCGCTGGTGGTCAAGGATGGTGTCGCGGCCTCCGCCGGGGCCTATTATCAAAGCGGCGGGCTGAACGACACACGCATGATCTTCTATGGCACGCCCTCGGCCAACCATACGGTTGACGACGTGCTTGCAGGAATCAAGGCAGAGATCAACCGTCTGGTGACCGAAGGCGTTACCAAGGAAGAGATGGAGCGGGCCAAACGCTCCCTTCTGAGCGAGACCTTCTATGCTCAAGACAATCAGGCAGCCCTTGCGCGGATCGTCGGCTCCAACCTGACAACCGGCTCCAGCCTTGAAGACATCAAGAGCTGGCCAGACCGCCTTGCCAAGGTGACGGCAGAGGATGTTGTCGGTGCCGCAAGAACCTATCTGCAGGAACATCGCTCCGTGACCGGCTATCTGCTGCCGCCGGAAACGAAGGTCGCCGCTGCATCACCTATGCCGAAGGCGCGCGATATGGGCAAGCCGAAGGAAGCGCCGCGGGCGTCGGTCAAAGTACCCAATCCGAAGTCGCGGCCGGTCGGGCATCCCAAGCCCAAACCAGACACATCCGACCAGACGCAGCCTGAGGCCGCAAGCAAAGCCGGCCCAAAAGCAGAACAAGCAGAGTAGAAGGACAGGGCAACCGATGATTAAGAGACATTCGAAACTTGCTTCCCGCCCTCATCGCACCTCGCGTGCCAAGGCTGCGGTGGCATCCAGACAGCAAGCCGCCCATCGCGTCTTCATCATGGCCAGCCTTGGCTGCCTGATACTGCTGCTCAGCTGGTCACTGGCACAAGCCACCGAGGTGAAACGCGTTGTCAGCGACAAGGGCGTGGTCGCCTGGCTGGTAGAAGATCACACGGTGCCGATCATCGCGATGGACTTTTCCTTCTCCGGCGGCACGGCACAGGATCCGAAAGGCAAGGAAGGCACGGCAACGCTGTTGACCAGCCTTCTTGACGAAGGCGCGGGAGACCTCGACAGCGTCGCCTTCCAGACAGCTCTTGAAGAAAACGCCATCAAGCTCAGCTTTGATGCCTCAAAGGACCGATTCTACGGCTCCTTGCGCACCTTGAGCCCCAATCAGGATATGGCCTTTGATCTTCTTGCAAAGTCGCTGCAAAGCCCGCGCTTTGATAAGGCGCCGGTTGAGCGCATGCGCGCAACCTGGATCGCTGGTGTGAAACGCAATGAACGTGACCCGAATACGATTCTGGCTGAGAAGTTCCGCGAGGCCGCCTACCCCGGTCATCCTTACAGTCGGCCGTCGAAGGGAACCGTTGAATCCCTTTCCGACGTCACGATCGACGATATCAAATCCATGCACTGGGCGATCATGAGCCGCGATGACCTGACCATTGGCGTCGTCGGAGCGATTGATGCTGACACCCTGAAAGGATTGCTGGACGAGGTCTTTGCTCCGCTGCCGGACAGTGGCTCCTTAAAGCCGATCGAAGATGTGACCCTTGCCCGCTCTGGCTCCATTCACGTCCCGTTTGATGCACCACAAACCTCGATCCGCTTTGCCGGCCCCGGCATTGACCGCCACGACAAGGATTTCTATGCAGCCTATGTGGTCAACCATATTCTGGGTGGTGGCAGCTTCTCGTCTCGCCTGCATGAGGAGATTCGCGAAAAACGCGGCCTCGCCTATGGTGTCTCTAGCTATCTGGCCGGTTATGATCACTTGAACCTGTTTGCCGGAGGCATGCAGACCCGAGCGGACAACACCGAACAGGCCGTGCAACTGGTAAAGCAGGAAATCGCCCGTCTCGGCAAGGAAGGCCCGACGGCGGAAGAGTTGGAGTCGGCCAAGAAATACCTGATTGGCAACTATCCCTTGCGCTTTGACAGCTCGTCCAAGATTTCCCGGCAACTGGTCGCACTGCAGGATAGCGATCTCGACATTGACTATTTCGACAAGCGCAACAGCTACATTGAGGCGATTACGCTTGAAGACGCCAAGCGGGTTGCCAAGCGGTTGCTTGATCCGTCCAAGCTGCTGCTGGTCACCGTCGGGCAGGAAATGAAACATGCTGAGGCCCCGAAAGCAGAACCCGACAATGACAATCTTGTTGCGCTAACGGGCTCTGAAAAGGCCGCAGGCCAGTAAGAAACAAGCCGCGCCGGACTGTGTCGATCCTCAATTGATCAGTCCGGCGCGGCGGACAGCATCTCGACGCTGGCCCAAACCGCGTCCGCCAGCACCTTGTCGAAGGTGCCGATGTCAACGCTCCAGTTGATGAGCCCCTTTTGATTGTCCGCCATCAGAGGCATGGGTTCGCCATCGCGCAACAAAGCCCAACTGGATGACCAGTATCCTTGCTTCGTGACATCCATTCGGCCCGTAAGCATGACTGGCTTTGCGCCTGAAGCGGCTTCATTGCTGGACGGCAGGTGAAGAGAAACGGCGGTGCGCCCTTCAAGGCTTTCAATCACGGCCCGCTGTCCCCACCCACGTTTCGATGTCTGGGTCAGGCGATAGGTTTCCATACCGTCGTTTATGGTCAGATCGATGCCAATGGTGGGCCGCCCCGCGAGCCAAGGCGAAACCCCTTCCCTTGCCAGCAAGGCATCAATATCATCCCGACGAAACGCCACCGTGAAGAGAAAAGAGCGATCTCGTGTCCCCTGTTCGTCGGAAATCTGAATGCCCTTTTTGCGGTCAAGATAGGTGAAGTGGTCGACATAATCGCTGGCGGCTTTTCGGGCAGCCATCAAGGCGGGTAATGCCATCAGGTGTTGCCGCCCCGAAACCTTGGAAAGCACCAGTTCGAAGCATTCGCGAATGCCGCGGGCGCGTTCGGAGAGATTGGTCTCGCCGGTGATGATCGTGGTTGCCTGATAGAGCTTGGCGGTCTCAGTGGACAATTCGGATGCCGCAACGGGCTGGGCTGACCACACCATCGAAAACAAGATCATGAACCGGGCAATTGTTTCGCTGCGTTTTCCTTTGGCCTTGATGTCAGATGACGAAGGTGAGCGATTGAACATGGGCGTTCTCCAGCAAGAAGATATCCGCCTATTCAACCTTGAATAAGGCATCACTGTCCAGTACAGCTTTTGCTCCATTGACCACGACGTCCATCAAAGCGGTCGTTTCCGTAGCCAGATTGGTGGCAAAGAAATGCGCCATGGCAAGGCGTCTATCGGCAGATACGTCGCCAAGCTCGCGAGCTTTCATGGCGCCTTTCAAAAGCAGAATACCGCCAAGGGTCAGGCCGAAAAGGCGTTGGTATGGCGTCGCGCCAGCGAGGGCCTGTTCCATGCGCCCTTCCTTCAATGCTGCCTGCAGCCAATCGGTCGTGAAACGCAAATCAGCGAGGCTTTCTGCCAATAGCGCTCCCACCTTGGCCAATGACTTATCTTCGCCGGTTTCGGCGAGCGAGGCCCAGCTTGCCAGTTCGGCCATCAATTCCTTGACCGCAAGACCCTCTGAAAGCGGCAGCTTGCGTGTGACGAGGTCAATCGCCTGAATACCGTTGGTTCCCTCGTAGATGGACGCAATGCGACTGTCGCGAAGAAGCTGCGCAGCGCCCGTCTCCTCAATGAACCCCATGCCGCCGTGCACCTGTATGCCGAGCGAAGCGACCTCGGTGCCCAGATCTGTCGAAAGGCTCTTGGCCAGCGGTGTCAAGATGCCCGCGCGAGCGCTCCAGACTTTAGCAGCCTCAGCATCGCCTGCGCTGTCAGTTAGAGCGGCCCGGTCCAACGCGTTGGCGCAGGTGTAGCAAATGGACCGAATGGCCTCTGTCTGTGCCGCCATGGTCATCAGCATCCGGCGCACGTCCGGATGGACGATGATCGGCTCCATTTCGCCGCCTTTGGGTGCACCGACCGACTGGCCCTGCCGCCGATCCATGGCATAGTCGCGCGCCATCTGAAAGGCGCGTTCCGCGATACCGACCCCTTGGGTTCCGACCATGAGGCGGGCGTTGTTCATCATGGTGAACATGCAGGCGAGACCGCGATTTTCCTCGCCGATCAGCCAGCCGATCGCGCCGCCATTGTCGCCAAATGACATGGTGCAGGTCGGTGAGGCATGAATGCCCATCTTGTGTTCAAGACCAACCGCCCGTACATCATTTCGCTCGCCAAGGCTCCCGTCATCAGAAACCGGATATTTGGGAACAAGAAACAGGGAAATGCCGCGTGTGCCCGCCGGAGCATCGGGCAGACGGGCAAGCACCAGATGAATGATGTTGTCGGTCAGTTCGTGCTCGCCATAGGTGATAAAGATCTTCTGCCCGGAGATCCGATAGGACCCGTCCCCCACCGGCTCGGCCTTGGTTCGCATGCCGTTCAGGTCGGACCCGGCTCCCGGTTCAGTCAGGTTCATCGTGCCCATCCACTCGCCAGTGACAAGCTTTTCAAGGTATTTGGCCTTGAGCTCGGAGGACGCGTGTTTTTCAATGGCCTCGACGGCACCGGTGGTCAGCGTCGGGCCGATGGCAAAGGCCATGGATCCCTGATTCCACATGTCCGCGGTGGCTGTTCCCAGTTGAAGAGGCAGTGCCTGTCCGCCAAAGTCCGCCGGTCCTGTGAGCGCGTTCCAGCCACCTTCGGCCCAATCATGATAGAGGTTTTTCCAGCCCGGCGGGGTCGTGACCACACCGTCTTTGAGGGAACACCCATGCCGATCCGACATGGCCAGCTTTGGTGCGATTTCTTCGGTGTTGAAACGCCCGGCTTCTTCGAGGATGGCATCGATCAGGTCATCGCTCAAATCGGGATAGCAGTCTTCCGCGATCATTTCGGACAGCCCTGCCACGTGTTTGAGCGTGAACGCCATGTCCGTAACAGGTGCGCGATAAGCCATTTGTTTCCTCCTTGTGACACATCCGGCTCATCAGCCCGATACGGCACTCCCTTTGTCATTCCCCATCCATCATCAACACGACGGGCAGTCATCCATCACCAATCGACCGCCTTCAGGATTTGTATTGTGCGGCATTCAAGCGACGGCAACGATCCGTGGCACAGTAGAAAGTCATTGACGTAAACGTCAAGTCGCACCATCTCAGCCCTTTGTTCTACAGAACGGCTTTATCCACGCATGAAGCCATCAACAATGCTCCGGTCGGCCACATTCGCAAGAAGCTCTGGACCCGAAAGCCCAAGTCTCTTAAAAGACATTCACTTTTCGGCCCCTTATGCTGCGTGACAGCGCGCAAGACATCGAGTGCAATGACAGACCAAACGCCCCTGTGGCACCCGCATTCCTTTTCGATTGATGCCCGGAGTGGCAAGGCCCTTGAACCGCTTGCGGATGAAAGCGGCTTTGAGGTGGCCTGTCAGTTGCTGGAAAAAGGGGGACTGGTCGCGGTTCCAACCGAGACCGTCTATGGCCTTGCGGCCGATGCGACCAGTCCGGCAGCGGTGGCGCGTATCTTTGCGGCCAAGGACAGACCGAGTTTCAATCCGCTGATCTCCCATTTACCGAGCCTTGAGGCCGCCAAGGCCCACGGCCAGTTCAACGAGGCCGCCTTGCGGCTCGCCAAGGCCTTCTGGCCCGGCCCCTTGACGCTGGTCGTTCCGCGCGCCCCGGCAAGTCCGATCGCCGATCTGACGTCTGCGGGTCTCGAAACAGTGGCTCTGCGCGTGCCGGATGCGCCCTTGATGCGCGCCCTTGCCTATCGGCTCGACAAGCCGTTGGCGGCTCCCTCAGCCAACCGCTCCGGACGGGTCAGCCCGACCACTGCCAGCCATGTGGCCGAAGAACTCAACGGACGGGTGGATTTGATTGCTGACCTTGGTCCTTGCCGGGTGGGCGTTGAATCGAGCGTCGTGCTTTGTTCTGGCGATCACCCGGTCACGCTTCTCAGGCCCGGAGGCATTGCGACCGAAGCTCTTGAAGCGGCTCTCGGGGCGCCTCTGATCAAGGCCGGAACAGATGATCAGGCGCCGAGCTCCCCCGGCATGCTCAGTTCACACTATGCACCCTCGGTGCCGGTTCGGCTCAATGCCACGCATATCAACGCGGGAGAAGCGCTGCTCGCCTTCGGTCCTGATTTGCCGGAAGGCTCGGCGCATGCCGCTGTGATCCTCAACCTGTCTCCCGCCGGCGACAGTTTTGAAGCCGCGCAAAAGCTCTTCGCTGGCCTTCGGACTTTGGACCGGGACGATGTCAGCGGCATTGCCGTTGCTCCCATCCCCAATGAGGGCCTTGGGGAAGCGATCAACGACCGGCTGCGGCGCGCGGCGCATCGTTGATCAGGCCACCGGGTCACCTCTCACGCTCATTTCCGACTGTCAGTCATTTTGCTCAATTACAGATTGTGAACCCTGCGGTCTTGACGTAGGGTTTTCGCGTGGACGCTGCGTGCCTGAAGGTCGGGCCGCCACGTGCATTTTGAGAAACTGCGATCCAGCCTTCAAAAGGCGTATGGGGAAAAGCACCGCCCCTTGAGGAGATGTGGATGATCCAAGAATTCAAAGAATTCATTGCCAAGGGCAATGTCATGGATCTGGCGGTTGGCGTCATCATTGGCGGCGCCTTCGGCCTGATCGTCAAATCATTGACGGCTGATATTATCATGCCGATTGTCGGCATGATCTTTGGCGGTCTCGATTTTTCCAATTATTTCATTCCGCTATCCAATACCGTCACCGCGACAACCCTTGATGCCGCCAAGGAACAGGGCGCGGTGTTCGCCTATGGCAACTTCTTCACGGTCTTCATCAATTTCCTTATCCTTGCCTGGATCATATTCCTGATGGTCAGGATGGTGAACAGGATTCGCTCCGAAGCCGAGGAACGCACGAAGAAGGCGCAGGAAGAAGAAAAAGTCGAAGAACCCGCCGCGCCGCCTCCGGCAGACGTTGCTCTTTTGACCGAAATCCGCGACCTCCTCGCCAAGCAGTCGAGCTGATACCGCGCGACGGATTCTGCTCCAAACGTCAGCCTGTACACCATCAAGCACCCGCCTCATCCATTGGGGCGGGTGTTTGTGCATGAAGCCAGTCTCATCCGCCAACGAGGCCTTTTGGGTGCGTTGTCATCAAAAGTTTATCTTGCTGTCGTGCATTCGAAATACGGTGATGATGAAGGTCGCGTCATCATTCCTTTTTGGCGATTCCCAAATCAGTTGAAAGACATTGAGATGACTGCTTCCCACAAAGATGCCGCCTCAGGCCTGAGCCGCCGCGGCCTTCTGCTCGGTGGCGCTGCCATTGCAGCGACCGCCGGACTTTCCCCGTTTCTGACCTTCCGCGCCGAGGCCAAACCATCCGTTGGCGAATTGGCACTTGTCCCCGCAACGCCGAACCCGCTTGGCACCATCGACAAGCTGTTCCTTCTCAAGGGGGATCCGCTTGCCTCTCCGATCAAAGCCATTGTCGCTGAAGACGGAAGCGCGGTTCCCGCTGCGGTTCTTGATGAAGGCGAACGCCGCGTCCTGCGCGTTCTGCATTTCAACGACATGCACAACCACATCACCGACCTGCATGGCAAGAAGGGCGATACACACCGCCTCGCCCAGATGGTCAAAATGGTCAAGGAAGCCAAAGCAGGCGCGGCTGAAAACGAATCCGTCCTGTTCGTCTCTGCTGGCGATGACCACACCGGTTCGGTCTTTGACGAGTTGATGGGCTGGAGCCCGGACGAGTTCATCGCCGATGCCAGCTACCGGGCCTATAGCGCCGCCGGTGTCGATATCGCCGCGCTGGGCAACCACGAGTTTGACCGTGGCGCAGAGCTTTTGAAAAAGGGCAAGGATGTGGACGCGAAATTCCCGCTCCTGTCCGCCAACGTCCATTCCTCGGCCCATATGAAGCGCGATGAGGATTACACCGCTGCGGCCGTCGCCGACATCAAGGGCCTGCGTGTCGGGCTCATCGGTCTGACCACCAACATCGACACCCGCGTTGGCCAGCCTGAAGACCCGACGCTTGCGGTCGAGCGCCCGATCAAGGCCATCAAGAATGTGCTTCCAGCGGTTGCCTCCATTTCCGACGTGGTGGTGATCTTGTCCCACTGCGGCTACGGCATCGGCAAGCACACGTCCGGCAAGGCCGCGACCGAACGCGAGATCGGTGATGGCGATTTCGCCATTGCCAAGATTGCGTCCAAGCTCACAGACAAGCCGATTGTCATCGTTGGTGGCCATACCCACACCGAGCTCAACACCGATGGCATCGACGAGACCAACCTGATGGATGGCGTTCTCATCACGCAGGCCAAGGCCCACGGAGCCTTCCTTGGCGACATCGCAATGTCGATTGCCGCTGGTCAGGGCCGCAAGGACTGGTATAGCTCGGTCTCTCTGCACGGCATCAAGAAAAGCGATGTACGCGTCAAATCTGACGATGAGACATATACCTCCCTGCAGCAAGCTGGCGATTGGGATGCCAAATTCAAGGACGGAGTTGTCGCACCCCTCCTCAAAGTGCTGGAAGTCAAACTGGCTGAAACCATCGGCATGGTCGAAGCAGGCACCCTCAACAAGGATGCGACCATTGCAAGCCGCTATATCGGCGAGAATGCGCTCGCGAACTTCATGAATGATGCAGTGGTTGCCCGCTCGGTGACCTTCCCCAATGGCAAGGTGGACTTTGCCCTGTTCAACGCGACCGGACTGTCGGCCGGTGTTGCCAAAGGCCCGTTGACCTTCAAGGACTGGTATGACGTCATGCCCTATGCGGATGCGATCCATGTGGCGACCATGACCGGCGCCCAGATCCGCGATCTTTTGCAGAACAACGTCACGCGCCTGTTGCGCCCGGAAGAAGAGGAAGCCACCGACAAGAGCGGCTTCGTCTCACGCGGCTTCCTGCATTTCTCCTCAGGCATTCGCTACGAGATTGAGCTTGGCGAGAATGCCAAATCCGCAAAGGCGGTCAATATCACGCTCAATGGTCAGCCGATTGAAGATGTGCTCGACATGGAATTCACCATGGCGATCAATACCTATATCGCGCTTGGTGCGTTCGGCGAGACATGGAATGGCAAGCCGATCAGCGGCGGTGTGAAGGGCGACATCGCCAGCATGGACTTGCGGGCGCTCGACTATGACCACACCGGTCTTGTCTATCGCAACGAGGTCATCGGCTACATCCGTGACCAGAAGACGGTGACAGAGGCCAATGGCGCAAGCCTTGATGGCCGTCTCGCCGTTCTGAAGTAAGACAACAATGGCCGGTGAGACAAACACTCACCGGCCATCTCGCTTGTCGCAGCACCAAAAGTGCTAGCGCGGCACGTAGCTCAGCTCGAGGCGATTGCCGCCCGGCTCATAAACCATGCAGTGGATCTTGGGGCCTTTGCCCGAAAGCTCGGGTGCGAATTCCACCGTCACATCCGGCCAGTTTTTCACATCCTCGAACAGTGCATTGAGCGCTTCTTCGCTTTCCATCTTGAGCGCAAAGTGATGAAGGCCGATGTTGGTCTGGCGATCAAAGCCCGTCGGGCTGTCGGTTTTCGCCTGCCAGAGCGTGATCATGGACGTGCCATCGGAGATGTAGGCGGATGGATAGTCGGGATTGCCACCGACCTGCTTCCAGCCAAGACAATCGGTAAAAAAGGAAAGTGAGAGCATCAGGTCTTCAACGGTCAGCCCGAGATGATCGATACCGAGGGTTCTTGCCGTTTCTGCCATATATTGGCCTCCTTGCTTTCTAGGAAACATCGCTTGGTGGCGATGGAGCAAAAAATGGCGCGGATCGCTCCGCGCCATGTTCTTAAATTTGGCTGTCTTCTTGACAATCAGATCCGGAGATTGAGCTATTTCGAGCTGTCCACATCGCCCTTGTCAACGCGTTTGGAAAACTCGGTTTCCTCCCCTGCTGCCAACAACTTGGCCTGTTCGATCCAGTCTTCTCGATCAATCCGACCCTTGAAGCTGAGCAAGGTGGACACCCAGTTGATGTGCGCGCGATTCCACTTGGCGATCTGATCAAAGTGATAGATGCCCACATCATTGAGCTTGGTCTCGATGACTTTGCCCACCCCCTTGATGCGTTTAAGGTCATCGGCGCCGCCTTTTCGCGCCTGTTTCATTGTACGAGGCTTCTTGCCTGCCACATTGGCCTTGTCTTCGGCTGAGGCATCCTTGGGCAAAGCAGCAATGGCGGCTGCAATCTTGGCGTCCTCATCCTCCTCGGAGGTGGCCTCTGCCTTGGGTTTGGCAGTCGCTTTGCTGGCGGTGGCTTTCTTGGATTTAGGCTTTGCTGCAGGCGTTGTGGAATCCAGCTCTTTTTCGCCGGGGGCTTCCGCATTTGCAGCGGCTATGCGCTCGTCTTCGCCCACCTTGGAGGCAGCGGCCTCTTTGGGTTCGAGAATGCCATCGATATTCAACTGCGCCGCGTCAGGTTCGCCGACTGCAATGGCGTCGTCTGCCGACAAAAGCCCCTTGGCCTGCGGTATCCACTTTTCGCGATCAATCCGGCCCTTGAAGCTGAGGAAGGTGGTCACCCATGCAACCTCGTCCCGGCTCCAGTTTGCAATCTGATCATAGTGGAAGATGCCCAGATCGTTGAGCTTGCCTTCAATGACCTTGCCCACGCCCTTGATGCGTTTGAGATCGTCGGAATTTCCCTTTCGGGGTTTCTTCAGCGCTTTTGGTTTTTTGCCAACGGCGTCCGCCTTCTGCTTGCTCGTTGCATCCTTGGGCACGGTCAGAAGCGCCGCTGCAATGCGCGCTTCCTCGGCATCAGGGTCGACCTCGGCGCCTTCCGACATCTCGTCGAGCTTCACATCCGCGCTGGCGTCCACACGGGCCATCAGACTGTCTTCATCGACATCTTCCTGAGAGGACAAAGCCGCCTTGGCAGCCTCTGCGGCCTTGAGCACGGCTTCAGAGCGCTCTTCCGTCTCGTCGCTGATAGACGCCGCCTGCTGGTCCGCTTTCTCATCCTGATTTGCCTGTTCGGCAACCAGAGCCTCTTTGGTCTCCTCAGCCAAAGCTTCCGCCACCGCTTCTTGATCTGCAGCAAGCGCTGCGGTGGAGGCACCAACAGCGACACCCGGCGTCGGCGTGGCAGCGGTTTGCAGCTGGTAGGCCGTTGTCTTTGACGGCTCGCGTGCTTCAGGCTTGGCGCGCATTGCCTTGCGTACGACATAACCGATGAGCATGCCAATCAGCACTGCGATGATGATCAGGACGAGAGCCTGCCAGAAAAATGCTGTCATGATGTCCCCCTATTTACCTTCCGGATCACAGGCGATCCAGCCAATAACCACGCCAAGCATCAGCCCCAGAAGGAGCATTGGATAGAGGTTCGCGATAAGAAATCCCATGTCTTCAACTCCTTTGGTATCACTGTGTCAGAATGACGAATTCAATGCGGCGGTTCTTTGCCTTGCCTTCGGGGGTGTCATTGCTGGCAACCGGCTGATCTTCGCCAAAACCCTTGGCTTCGAGACGATCAGCGGTGATGCCTGCACTGACGAGATAGTCGGCAACCGCCCCCGCCCGACGTTCGGACAGGGCCTGATTGGCGGCGTCATCGCCGTCGCTGTCGGTGTGGCCTTCAATCTGAATGCGATTATCGGTGCAGCGGCGTGCAGTATAGATGAGCGTATCGAGCAGGCCGAAGGAGTCGGGTGAAATGGCTGCCATGCCGGATTCAAACAGGATGGTGTTCGTCTCGAGTGATGATCTGAGCAGGCGCTGGCATTGCTCGGCATCGACTGTCTCTCCCGGAGCGGCAACGCGCAGATCGGTATTGAGTGCTACACTCGCCGGCAAGGCGTCCTGCAACCCACGCATCACGTCTTCAAGAGCTCCGCCGTAGAAGGCACCGCCGGTCAGATCAAGACCATTTTCGGTCAGGCTGGCGGATCCCTCTTCAAGGCGGCTGACCGCCTGCAGAATGGCGACCGAAGACCTGCGATAGTCATCGTAGCCCAGATTGGCAATCTTCTCGCCTTCGCGCACATCAAGCCCTTCCGTCACCACGCTGGTGCCGAACTTGCGATTGGCAAGATCGATGACCGTGTCCTTGATCTCCTGGCTCGGCATCAACCCCATGATCCGGACCCCGTCTGCACTGCGCGTGATCTCCAGCCCGTTGACTGTAGTCGCAACCGGCTTGACCATGTCCTCAGGCGCCTTGGGCTCGGGTATCTGGAAGTCAAACGATATGCCTTCCAGGTCAGCGGCTGCGATCTTTTCCTGCGCCGCTTTGAATTTGGCAATATCGGCGGGATTTCCGTCTTCCAGCTGTCCCGTGATGGTCAGGGTGTTATCGAGCAGGAACGCCTTGGCATTGTCCAGCGATGACAGAAGGTCCGTCGTGAATTGAACGACATTTTCAATGTTGGCGGGGGCACCGCGCGCCGCCTCGACCTGTGTCTGGACCAAAACGCCGGGCATCTTTTCTTCCATTTCCGACGGCAGGGTTCGGGTCAGGCGATAGGGAAGATAGCCGATGATCGACACCTGATCATCATCCCGCACCAAGCCCCATGAATAAGGAGATTGGGTCTTGAGTTCTTCGGTCTCGTTGCTGACCGTTCGAACGCCCCACTCGGCATCGAGAAGCTCAATCGCCCAGCTGGCTTCATTTTTCTCTGGTTCGATTCCGGTAAGGGTGCCATCGCGGCCAGAGAAGGAGATGTTCGCCCAATCCATGCCTTTATCCTGCAGAACAGCCTGAGCCCTCTTGGTAAGATCCGCCTCGATCTTATCGGTTTCGCTGAATAGCGTGATGGCTGTAACAGCACAGACCGCCACGACGCCCGGGACAACCCAGCGCTTTAGGATTGACATTGCGACTGCTCCTTCGTTCGATCCGGTGCGCGATATGATGTTGCATCGCCCACCGGTCCCTCATCGTCCAATGATCAAACACACTAGCCATTTTCCGAGTAAGGTCAAAGGCAATCCACAGGGTCGCAATCCTAAATATTGCTTTTCTTCTGCCGATCAGACGCTAGACTCGCGCTTATTGATTTGCAGATCGACCTCATTGCAGTTTGACAACACGGCTCCTGTCAAACGCGCCCGTTTCAATCCGTTTTTGCGATGGTCTCATGACACTTCAGAGTCTCAGCCAACGTCAGGCCCGCCGAATCGCTCTCAAGGCACAGGGCTTTTTGCCGCAACTGCGCGGCGTGAAACGTCATGACCGCAGGCATCTGGAGGCAACGTTCGAGCATGTGGGTCTGTTGCAGGTTGACTCGGTCAATGTGCTCGATCGGGCACATTACCTGACCCTTTTTGCGCGTCTCGGAGCTTATGACCGGAGCCTCATTGACCGGGCCGCTCATATGGTGGCCCACCCGGTCAGCAAGAAACGTAAAGCCTTTTTTGAATATTGGGGGCATGAGGCGTCGATCCTTCCCGCCTCCCTTTATCCGGCCATGCAATGGCGCATGGAGCGCGCCGCGCGTCATGAAGGCCTTTGGGGCAATATCTCGCGCTTCGCAAAGGAAAATCCGAAAGAGGTGGAGCGGGTCTTTCGCGAGATAGAAGCAAGGGGACCGGTGTGTGTCTCCGACCTTGAGAAGCGCGGCGCACGCTCTGGTCCCTGGTGGGGCTGGGACGACAGCAAGCTGGCACTCGAGTATCTGTTCTGGTCCGGCAGGATCACATCTGCGGGCCGCAAGGCCTTCACACGCTATTATGATTTGCCCGAACGGGTGCTGCCCGAAGACAGTTTCGCACGCCCTGCCCTTGAACCGTTTGCCGCGCACAAACTGTTGATGGAGATCGGCGCCCGATGCCATGGGGTGGGGACGGAAAAGTGCTTCCGTGACTATTTTCGCCTGTCACCTTCAGATGCGCGTCCGGCTCTTCAAGCCCTCATCGAAGAGGGAACCCTCGAGCCCGTCGAGGTCGAGGGATGGAAAGCCACGGTCTATAAACACAAGGACGCCCAGTTGCCTTCGCGGGCAACCTGTCAGGCACTGCTGGCTCCGTTCGACTCGCTCATTTGGCTAAGAGACCGCGCAGAAAGCCTGTTCAACTTCCGCTATCGCATCGAGATCTATGTGCCCAAGGAAAAGAGGCAGTACGGCTATTATGTGCTGCCTTTCCTGATGGGGGACCAGTTGGTGGCCCGGCTCGACCTCAAGGCCAACCGACAGGACGGCGTGCTCGAGGTCTTTGCTGCCCATGGGGAGCCCACCATCGATAAGGGCAAGGTATCGGCGGCGCTGGCTGGCGAACTTGCCTTGATGGCCGGATGGATGGAACTTGACGGCATCCGGGTGCATTCGTCCGGGGATCTTGCCGCTGCGCTTTTCAGCGAGGTTGCCGCGCTCTAGGTCTTCTGGGAGACATGCTTTTGCCCGGTCTCCTCGATGCGTTCGAGAAGAGAGAAAAGCGTGTTTTTCTCGTCTTCAGAAAAACCTTCCAGAAACATCGCATTGATGTCCTCATAGAAGTTCTCGAGGTGGCGCAGGTTCCGGCCTTTTTGCGTCAATCCGATCACAACGGCCCTGCGATCCTTGGTGTCGGTGACACGCACCAACAGACCAGCTGCAATCATGCGATCGACGATCCGCGATGTGGCTGGCGGGGCGTTGCCGGTGTAGCCGGAGAGCTCTTTGACACTCAGATCACCATTTCTCCAAAGCGCTGAAAGCACCACCCACTGGGCCAGACTGAGCCCATGAGGCTCCAGAACGCGGGCGCTCATGTTGTTGACGGCACCCGTCGTGAAATTGAGCAAACGCCCCAACGACCTCGGCGGATTCAGTCTTTTAGTTGACATGTAATCTATTTCCATGTAAATTATATTATATCACGGAAAGTTTAGACGCAAGCGTCAACGGAGCAAACCATGAATTCCACCTCTATGAAAAAAGAAGCGGGCAAGCTGCGAAGCACACCCAATGGCTATGGCCGCGTGGCAAGATTTCTGCACTGGGCAAGCGCTTTGCTTGTGCTGGTGCTCATTGGTAGCGGTTTTGGGTCCGCCTTCAGCTCGGACGCCTCTCAGAAGGCAGCAGCCCTTCGGGTACACTTTCCGCTCGCCCTGTTGGTATTCCTTCTAACTCTGGCAAGACTCATCTGGTGGCGCGTTGATCACAAACCGGATGCAGTGACCAGCGACCCAAGATGGCAACAGTCTACCGCCCGATGGACGCACCGGGGGCTTTATCTCGTTCTGATCGTTCTGTTGGGAAGTGGGATTGCGATGTCTCTGGCGACGGAACTGCCGCTCGCGCTGTTCGGATCAAAGCCGTTGCCCGACTTTTCGAACCTGGCACCCCGGATCGCACACCGGATTGCGGCTCTGACAGCGGTCGCGCTGATCGCACTGCATGGGGGCGCGGCCATCTATCATCATTGGATCAAGAAGGATGGGACCCTGAAGCGTATGTGGTCAGGCGATCCGTCATAGTGTCAGTGCAAGCGGCCGAAGACGTGACGAAGTGGTGTGCCCAAGCCGCATAATGGCAGCGGCGCACACGTCACTTGCTGCAATTGCAGGTGTCACAGATGGAAGGGGCAAACAGCGAGCAGACGAGCGCCCAAAACGCATGACGCAGGGACTTCAGTCGGTTGTACCTCTGGTGCGGGAACAGATGCTCGTTCATGGCCGGATCCTTTCTCGGAATGGCTGCAATATAAAGGTGGGCCGCGCTAATTGGTAGAGGGTCCGGTGTGTCGGGAGTGGCCATCCCAGAGGATAAGCCAAACCGACAGATTGCATCGGCTGCGGGAACTTGAAGGCCGAAACTCGGTATTTGTCCAAGCGTACAACAAAAGCCGGACATTCCACAATCACGACCCGCTACCAGACAATCACAAACCTGTGATACTTTCAAATAATATATCTTTTCAGATAGTTACTTATTTTTAAAACCTACCGTCGGCTACAAATCAGCTGATTTGGCTCGCCTTGATCGTGAGGCGCAAACAGGCTAGATGTAACGCACAGGTGATGAAATTTCCGCAATTCACCACTCTTGAATAGCGGCAAGCTCCCTCAGCGTTCGCCATGACAGGCCCCCGCAAGCCCTGAAAACTGCAAGAAAGACACCCCATGCAGACCCTAGAACTGGACCGGATCGAATGCCTGATTTTCGATCTAGACGGAACGCTTGTCGACAGCGAGGTGCTCTGTCTGCAGGGCTATTGTGATACCGTCCCGGATCTTGACTGGGATGCCAATTACATCGCGGCCCATTTCCGGGGCAACAAGCTCAATTATATCGTTGAGCAGATCGAAAAGCATATCGGGCGTTCTTTGCCGGAGACCTACGAGGAGACCTATCGGGCACGGGTCGCCGAGCTGTTCGAGCAGAGCCTTCAGTCCTTCCCGGGTGTCGAGCAGACCATTCTGGCCCTTCCCCATCCGCGCTGTATTGCGTCAGCAGGCCCCCTCAAGAAGATGCGGCATTCCCTTGGCCTCACCGGCCTTCTGCCGCTTTTCGAGCCTCACCTCTTCAGCTCCTACGTGGTTGGGAGCTGGAAGCCTGAACCGGATCTCTTTCTCAATGCGGCCAAGGCCATGGGCTTTGCGCCAGAAGCCTGTCTGGTGATTGAGGACAGCCCGGTGGGCATCGAAGCCGCCCGCAGGGCCGGGATGCAGTATCTGCTGCATTGCCCTGACGGACACGAGCCACCTGCCGATTATGATGGCCCCTGTTTCTCGCGCTATGCGGACTTCCCTCTTTTGCCAAAGTGATCAGTGATCAGCGAGCGGTGGGTGAGCGAAGCTAGCGCACCAGATCCGCGGTCGGGCATCCAAGCAGATCAACCAGATGATCGGGTGCCATTCTGATCTGATAGCCGCGGCGGCCACCATTGATGTAGATGAGCGCATGCTCAAGGGCTTTTGCATCCAGAACCGTCCGCACGCTCCGGCGCTGACCGAGCGGGCTGATGCCTCCAACCTTGTAACCGGTGAGACGTTCGGCATCAGGGGGCGGCATCATCTGGGCGGCCTTGCCCGCAAAGGCCTTGGCCAGTTTCTTCATGTTGACTTCGCGATCAGACGGCACCACGGCACAGACTGGCTTGCCATCAAGCATGATCATCAGTGTCTTGAACACCTCGCCCGGCTCCGCCCCGATCGCCTCGGCAGCCTGAAGCCCAACCCTGTCTGCATCCGGATCATAGTCATAGGCAACCAGCGAAAAATCGATAGCAGCCTTTTTCAGCACTTGCGTTGCGGGAGTGGTTGTGCCGGACATGGTTGTGTCTCTTTCTCAGTTTTTTTGACCATCTGCAGGCGCTCTGCTTAAAGAAAAGGCGGCCTTGCGCCGCCTTTGCTCGATCAATGTCAGATCAGTTGAATTCCGGTCCGCGCGGGCGATAGGGACGCGTGTCCTGCCAATCCTCCATGAGGGCGCGCAGGCCGGGATCGCCTCCTTCGGGCAGCATTATCTTGGCCGTAACCAGCAGATCACCGCGAGTGCCGTTGCGGTCCGGCAGTCCCTTGCCCTTGAGGCGCAAGCTCTTGCCTGAGCTCATGCCGGCGGGAATCCGCACTTCGACCTTGCCTTCGAGCGTGGGGACGCGGATCCGGGCACCCAGAACCGCTTCATAAAGGGTTAGCGGCAGCTCGAGCCGGATGTTGAGCTCTTCCACCTTGAACAGGCGGTGCGGCAGGATCTCGATTGTCACGAGGGCATCACCAGCCTGACCGTTCACGGTCTCGAAGCCCTGCCCCTTCATGCGGATGGTCTGGCCATCCTTGACGCCTTTGGGCACACGCATGTCGAGGGTCTTGCCGGTCGGCAGATGGACACGGCGTTTCTCTTCCGACACAAGGTCTTCAAGGGTTACGCTGAGCTTGGCCTCGGCATCCTGGCCTTTCTGAGGGCGGGCACGCTGCTGCGCGCCACCAAAGGGATCGGCTCCATCGCTGAAAGGATTGCCGCCAGAACGCCCACGCGCGCGGCCAGCCCCGCCGCCCATGTTGCCGAAGATTTCATTGAGAATGTCTTCGGTAGCACCGCCACCGAACGGTCCGCCGGACTGATTGCCGAACGGGCTTCCTGATGATCCGCCGCCCCCGCCGAAGGGATGGCCGCCACCGAAGCCCTGAAAGCGTTCCTTGCCATCAGCGTCGATTTCACCGCGGTCGAACTTGCCGCGTTTTTCCTTGTCACCCACGATCTCATAGGCCTGATTGATCTCGGCGAATTTCTCTTGCGCCTTGGGATCATTCTTATTTTGATCGGGGTGGTATTTCTTGGCCAATTTGCGGAACGCGCTCTTGATGTCGCGTTCGTTGGCCGACTTGGAAACCCCAAGTACGCTATATGGATCTCTCATATATTATACCCTTACCCCTGCCGAAAAGCCCGTGCAGGCACTTGCCGACAGTGTCTGTCTGTTGAAGATAGGAACAGCGTGGCCCATGCGGTCCTTCAACAAGCAACCGCGAGGCTGTTGCAGGCGCTGTCAATTTCACGTTACCCCTGATATAGAGAGTTTCAAATTAAATTTCCATAGGAAGGTTGTTACAAACCATGAACATCGATCTTCTCCGCAATCTTTGTGAAACTCCGGGCGTCCCGGGGCGTGAACATCGGGTGCGTGCGCTCATCGAAAAGGAAATCGAAGGTCTCTTCGATGAATCCTATGTCGATCCGATGGGGTCGCTCATCTGTACCCGCTATCCCACCGCTGATCTGGATGAAGACACCGCGGCCAAGCGTGTGCTTCTGCTCTGCCATATGGACGAGATCGGCTTTCTCGTCAGCCATGTCTCCGACAAGGGTTTCATTCATATAGATCCGGTCGGCGGGTTTGACCCGCGTACGCTGTTTGCCCGCCGGGTTCTGGTTTGCACCAATGACGGCGACTACAAGGGCGTGATGAATGCGGGCGGCAAGGCCCTGCATATCTCCTCCCCCGAAGAGCGCAAGAAGATCCCGGAGGTGACCGATTTCATTGTTGACCTCGGTCTGGGTGAAGAAACCAAGGACAAGATCAAGGTCGGTGACTTCATCGTCATGGACGAGCCGTTGCTCGATCTGGGGTCAAAAGTTGTCTCCAAGGCGCTCGATAACCGCGTGGCCTGCTGGCTCGGTATCGAGGCCATTCGCCAGTTGGTCAATGCGGGCGAGACTCACGCCTATGAAATCGTGGTTGCCTTCACCGCACAGGAAGAAGTCGGTCTGAGGGGCGCACGCACAGCGTCCTTCGGTGTCGCTCCAGATATCGCAATCGGTGTCGACACCACCCTGTCTTGCGACACGCCGGGCACGCCTGAAAAGGACACCGTGACGACACAGGGTCAGGGCTTTGGTCTGCATGTCAAGGACGGGTCCTTCATCGCCGACATTGATCTGGTTGAAGAGCTGGAAGCACTCGCCAAGGAAAAGGACATTCCTTTCCAGCGCACCATGCTGGCCCGTGGCGGTCAGGACGGGGCCGCCGGTCAGCAGTCTGGTTCCGGTGCCAAGGCTGCCGCGGTCGCGGTCGGCACGCGCTACATCCACACCGTCACGGAGATGGTCGACAAAGTCGATCTGGAAGCCGCACGCGACATTCTCGCAGCCTATCTGGCGGCAAAATAAACGCTATAAAAGAGCCGGTTCTTCCGGCTCTTTTCTCCCTCTCTCTCCCCTCTTCTTCATGTGACGCTTAAGCGATTTCTCACGGACAGAATCAACTGTCTGAGGGTTCCTCATGTTGCGCTTAAAGTCTCGAACCATCACTTTAAAAGCGATGAATCATGAGTCTTATGAGTCGCTTAGGCGATGATGCTAAAAGATGAATTCGAAGGGTTAAAGCATTTGTTAACCATGATTGAACGACTTCATGCAGCGATTCAAGTGCAGGCCGCCGCCCCGCTTGCGCGTTGACGGCGGCGTTTTTTCTTCAGATGCAAAGTGCAAACAGGCTTAGTTGCGGCGTCTCATCCGGCGCTTGATTTGCCTGCGCTCCCAGTTGTCGCCGAAGAAGTTGATCACTTCGAAAACATTGAGCCCGTGGATCATCAGGCCAATCCCCCAGCCCATGGCTGGCCAGACGACCCAGAGGTAATCCGGGTTTGTCACCAGATTGATGATCAACAAGAGAACCATGACAAGGGCGTATTGGATGGCGTGGGTATAGAACGATTTTATATCGCGAACATATTCCATCGCTTGGCGCTCCTCGTCGGACAACCCGGTCGTCTCTGATAGAGGTTGGGCTTCAGGTTGGGCTTGAAGGTGTGGCCGGGTATCAGCCTGCGTCATTGAAGCTGCGTGCTGGTGTTCGGGATCAATCGGGGTGGAGCGTGTCGGCTCGGTCATCATCATCTGTTCCTCGCGTAGGGTTGTAAAATCCACTTCGAGAACAGCAGCCAGACATTTAAGGGTCTCAGGGCTGGCCTTGGCTCCGCGTTCGATGCGCTGAAGAGTGCGCGTGCTGACGCCTGCCATGTCGGCCAGTTGTTCCTGAGACAGCCCCTTGTCGAGGCGAAGCTTGCGAATAATCATGTGTCTACCGCTTCGGTTTCCGTTTGCTGTTCGTCTTGCGAGACTCGCATCAAGAGGGACAGATTGACCACGTCATGAAGGTGACAGAGAGGCGACATATCCGCGACAACCATGCCACGCAGTCAGAAAACGCCCCACCCGAGATCCCGTGACAAGCGTTCGGCGGCATAGGTGCCCATGAGGGAGTTGCCATGGCTATCAAGCCCCGGTGACCAGATCGCAATCGAGCCTCTGTGCGGCACGATCACAAGCAGCCCGCCTCCGACGCCAGACTTTGATGGCAGGCCGACACGGAATGCGAATTCGCCCGACCCGTCATATTGTCCGCAGGTCATCATCAGGGCATTCAGAGAGCGCACCTTTGCCGGTGCAATCAGCTTTGGCACATCGTTGAGGCTGGCAAGAAAGCGCCCTGCCCGTGCGAGCTGAACGGTCGTCATTTCGATGGCACACTGATGATAGTAGACCCCGAGGGTGAAGTCAGGCTCGTTGTCCAGATTGCCGTAAGAACGCAGATAGTGGGCGAGCGCCAGATTGCGATATCCGGTTGCCTTTTCAGAGGCGGCGACGGTCTTGTTGATATGGATGTCGTCGTCCTCGGCGGCGGCCCGCACAAAATGGATGATTTCCGAAAGGGCTTCCTTCGGCGCATGGCCGGAGAGCAGAGCATCCGTTGTAACAATCGCTCCGGCATTGATAAACGGATTGCGCGGTTTGCCTTTTTCCTGCTCGAGCTTCATGACGGAATCAAACGGATTTCCCGATGGCTCGCGGCCCACCCGGCGCCACAGAGTATCCCCCACCCGGCCAAGCGCAATTGACAGGGTGAACACCTTAGAGATCGACTGGATCGAAAACGGCACATCACAGTCGCCCGCGCTGAGGATCATTCCATCCTCAAGCGCCACAGAAATCGCAAACTGGGCAGGATCGATGTGCGCGAGTTCGGGGATGTAGCTGGCAGGTGCACCCCAAACGTTGGGATCATCGGCAGCCAGAGCATGGACATCGGCAACCAATTGGTCCAGATAGTCCTTGCTAAGTTCTCTCGTCATGACCAGCCTTCCCTCACCATACGCATCACCGGGCTGCATTGCCTTGTTCCGTGATAATTTGGGAATGCCCGCTTGGCAAGGCATGGGAAAGCGCGCTTGTTCAATAAGAGGGCTTTTCCAGAGCCGACATTCCACTATGCTCGGGCCACTATGCTCGGGCCACTATGCTCGGGCAACCGATCAAACAACCACCAAAGCCGGGGGATGCCTTGCTTTTCTATCTCTGTGTCATTCTTCTTTGCCAGTTGGCCGGAGAGGCACTTGTTGCCCTCCTTGGCCTGCCCATTCCCGGACCAGTCGCGGGCATGGCCCTCCTGTTTGTCGGGTTATTGATCCATGGTGCCATTCCTGAAGGATTGTCAAAAGTCGGGGACGGATTGCTGGCGAACCTGTCGCTGCTTTTTGTGCCAGCAGGAGCGGGCATCGTTGTGCATGCGTCCCATCTCAAACGCGAGATGGTGCCGATAGCGGTCGCTCTGGTGATCAGCACGCTGCTTGCCATCGCGGTCACAGGGGTTCTGATGCAATGGCTCTCCAAAAACGCTGGAAGCGCTCCCGATGACCCAGAGCTTGACACCTCCAACAGGGAGCAGGCGTGATGGTCTTTGACCTGTTTTCTGAATTGAGTATCAGCCCGCTTTTTCATCTCACGCTGACCATCGCCGCGTATCTGATCGGCCTTGCCATCTATCGGCGCGCCGGCATGACGCCGCTGCTCAATCCGGTGCTGATTGCCGTTGCCATCGTGGTTGCGGTTTTGCTGCTGGCAGGCATCTCCTATCGCGCCTACTTCCTGGGCGCACAGTTCCTGCATTTCCTGCTTGGTCCGGCGACAGTGTCCCTTGCCATCCCGCTCTATCGTCATTTCGGCAAAGTGCGCAGAGCTGCAGCTGCAATTCTGATCAGCCTGTTGACGGGATCCGCTGTTGCCGCGAGTTCCGCGGTCGGCATCGCATGGGTGTTGGGTGGTTCGGAGCAGTCCTACATATCGCTCGCTCCCAAGTCGGTGACAGCCCCGGTTGCCATGGGCATTACCGAGGTGCTGGGCGGCTCGCCGTCTCTCACCGCGGTTATGGTGATCATCACCGGGATCCTCGGCGCGGTGCTCGGGCCTTATGTGCTCAACATGGTCGGCGTGACAAGCTGGGCCGCGCGGGGCCTTGCCATGGGCACAGCCAGCCATGGCATCGGAACGGCGCGGGCGCTTCAGGTCAATGAGGAAGCGGGTGCCTTCTCGGGCCTTGCGATGGGCCTGAATGCCCTGCTCACAGCGATCCTGTTGCCGATCATCTGGTATCTGATCTTCTGAGGCCGTCTGGCTCAGGCGATTTCGCCACTGGCGATCGCCTCATCCAGATCCTTGCCAAGTGCTTCAAAGACCGTGCGGATGATACCATCTGCATCCAGATTGCTACCCGCATACATATCCTGCGGCTTGCCGTGGTCGGTGTAAGCGTCGGCCATGGTCAACGAGCGGATCTTGAGATCCCGATCCAGTGCGCCTTCGTTTGCCAGCAGGTTGAGCACCTGTGATGCGAACCCGCCAACGGCACCTTCCTCGATGGTTATCAGCATGTCATGGGTGCCCGCCAGCTTCAGGATCATGTCCTTGTCGAGCGGTTTGGCAAAGCGGGCATCGGCGACCGTGGTCGATAGACCATAGCCATCCAGTCGTTCGGCTGCGGCCAGAGCTTCGGCGAGACGGGTACCCAGAGACAGAATGGCGACACGCGCGCCTTCCCTCACAATGCGCCCCTTGCCAATTTCGAGCGGAACACCCTCCTCGGGCATCTCGACGCCAACACCCTCTCCACGCGGATAGCGGAAGGCAATCGGTCCATCATCATAGGCAGCAGCGGTTGCGACCATGTGCACGAGCTCGGCTTCGTCGCTGGCTGCCATGACAACCATGTTGGGCAGGGAGGCCATGTATCCGATATCGAAACTGCCGGCGTGGGTCGGGCCATCAGCACCGACAAACCCGGCCCGGTCGATGGGGAATCGCACGGGCAGATTCTGGATCGCCACATCGTGGACAATCTGATCATAGGCGCGCTGCAGGAAGGTCGAATAGATGGCGCAGAAAGGCTTGTAGCCTTCGCAGGCCAGACCGGCAGCGAAGGTCACCGCATGCTGTTCGGCAATGCCGACGTCGAAGGTGCGGTCGGGAAATTCCTTCTCGAAGATATCCACGCCCGTTCCAGATGGCATCGCGGCCGTGATGGCAACGATGCGATCATCCTTGGCACCCAATTTGGCGAGGGCCTGCCCGAACACCTTTGTATAGCTCGGGGCATTGCTCGGAGCCTTGAGCTGGGCGCCGGTCACGACGTCAAATTTTGACACGCCGTGATATTTGTCCGTTGCATTCTCGGCCGGGACATAGCCCTTGCCTTTTTGGGTAACCACATGGACAAGGATCGGCCCTTTGTCTGTGTCACGGACATTTTTCAGGATCGGAAGCAGGTGATCAAGATTGTGACCATCGATGGGGCCGACATAATAGAAACCGAGCTCTTCGAACAGGGTGCCACCTGCCACGAAGGCGCGGGCGAACTCATCCATCTGTTGCGCTTTTTGCTTGAAGAAACGCGGCAATTGATAGGCGAGCTGCTTGGCAGCGTCCCGGATCGACAGAAACGTCTTGCCAGAAATGAGGCGGGCAAGATAGGCGCTCATTGCACCGGTTGGCGGTGCGATGGACATGTCATTGTCGTTGAGAATGACGATCAAACGGCTGTCGAGCGCTCCGGCATTGTTCATTGCCTCATAGGCCATACCGGCGCTCATGGCGCCATCGCCGATGACGGCAACCACATTGCGATGCTCGCCCTTGAGTTCGGATGCCACCTGCATGCCGAGACCGGCAGAAATTGATGTCGAGCTGTGTCCCGCCCCAAAGGGGTCGTATTCGCTTTCGGCGCGCTTGGTGAAACCACTCAGCCCCTTTGGCTGGCGCAGGGTCCGCATGCGATCGCGGCGCCCAGTCAAAATCTTGTGCGGATAGGCCTGATGGCCCACGTCCCAGATCAGGCGGTCATGGGGCGTGTTGAAAACATGATGCAGAGCAACGGTCAACTCGACCACACCAAGACCGGCCCCAAGATGGCCACCGGTCGCTGAAACAGCATCGATCATCTCGGTGCGCACATCCTCCACCAACGTCTTCAGCTCGGAGAGCGAGAGTGTGCGGAGATCCTGAGTGGTCTCGATGCTATCGAGCATGGGGGTTTTGGACACGTTTATCACCTGTCTCAGATTTTTGGTTTGTACATACGCAATGTGTCTGGCGTGATGTCTCTGGTTTATACGGAAAAGGGTTTGAAGAGGATTTCCAAAATCACCTCAACCCGATCCCAAGCACGCATTTGACTAACAAAATCGACCCAAATGCGTACGTTGGTTTCCAAGGGTTGGTCTATACTGAAAGCGCCAATAGGGCAAGAAGAAGACAACTCGCCAAATGGTCGGGTGGACTGACCGATCACGAAATCTTCATCAAGAAACTTTTTTTGTTTCACCAGCAACAATTCGAAACTATTATTGCCAAACATTGCCGGTTGTTTCTATAGAAAGGTTTTGTCATGATGAAGCGCTTATCTTCTCTCATTACGTGTATTTGCATTCTATTCGCCTTCTCTTCTGTCGCATCTTCCGAAGACCGTTTTGGCGCGTTTGCCGTGGCCGAAAATGGCGCTTATGGCTACGCTTGGGCCCACTATTCCAAGTCGGAGGCCCGACGCACCGCCATGAACGAGTGCCGCCGTCGAGGCCCGGGTTGCCGCAATGCTTTGTGGTTTCGCAATGCCTGTGGTGCGCTTGCGATGAATAGCCGCAACAGCTGGGCCACGGAGTGGAGTGAATCCCGCGCCGGTGCCCGTGACCGCGCCCTGAACAGCTGCAACAACAAGTTCGGCGGCTGCCGTATCCGCGAAGCAATTTGCAGCTGGGACTAGAATGATCGACTGGCCCGGCTGCCGTCAGTTTCACTCCAAACGCACCCGCGTGCTGGCAAGCCCTGCACGCGGGATTGATTTGTCGCACTAGATCGTGTTCCTCAGCACGATCATCTCATTGACAATGTCTCACGTCCGTTGGTATAGTATGGAACATATAGAGAACAAAAAAGCCCGGAGAATGCAATGTCGAGCACAGATCAACTGCAGGATACAGAGGCGCAGGAAGCGCCTGTCATTATGGCCCATGTGTCCATCGGCGTGAAGGATTTCGCCAAGTCCAAGGCCTTTTACGAGGCCGTGCTTGGTACGATTGGCGCCAAAATTGTCATGGATGTGGACGCGCCCACCATGCAAGCCGCAGCCTTTGGCAAGCAGTTTCCGGAATTCTGGGTTCAGACCCCTCATGATGGCGGCGAGCCGGGCGTGGCCAACGGAACGCACTTTGCCTTTCTCGCATCCAGTGTCAAAGCCGTGCATGCCTTCTGGGACACCGCCATCGAAATGGGAGGAGTGCCCGACGGTGAACCGGGGCCACGCCCCCATTATGGAGAGGCCTACTACGGCTGCTTTCTGCGCGATCCGGACGGGCATAAAATAGAAGCGATGTTCTGGGGGGCCCATGACCAATTCAAGGATGGAGAGGCGGTCAAAACCTCGGGCTGACCGGTGGTTGAATGCGATGAGCGCCCGATGCATTACGCAACACCAGTTGACAGGAGAGTTTGCATTTGTGATGACTTCCACCGGCATCGTGGCCCGCTTTGTGCGCAATAGAGCGTATGAGCACGAGAGGCCGCCCGGTGGTTGGCACTTGAGGAGAGCGTGATGAAGAAGATCTTGAGAATTCTGCTGTGGGGGCTCGTCATTCTGGTGGCCGCTGCACTCGCCTACATGATCTTCAACTGGTATCAGCAAGAACTGGGGGTGCAGCAGACCCAGTCGGGAGACACCAGCGTGCCAATCGGTGGTGACTTCCAACTGACCGACCATACGGGAAAGCCCGTCACGGCAGCGGACTTCTCCGACAAGCCGATGGTGGTCTATTTCGGCTACACCTTCTGCCCCGATGTCTGCCCTACGACCCTGAGCGAAATGACGCTGTGGGTTGAAGATCTGGGTGAGGACGCGGACAAACTCAATTATCTCTTCATCACGGTTGATCCCGAGCGCGATGATCAGGAAGCCATGGCCTATTATGTGGATGCCTTCTTCCCGCAACTGGTCGGCCTGCGTGGAACACCGGAGCAGACCAAGGATGTCATCAAGGCCTACCGGGTTTATGCCAAAAAGGTCGAGGAAGAAGATGGTGGAGACAATTACGTGATGGACCATACCGCGTCGGTCTATCTGATGAAAAAGGGCAACATCTTCTCGGGCACGATAGCCTATGGCGAGGAGCATGACACAGCGGTGGCCAAGTTGCGCAAATTGATCGCCACGGCGGAGTAGCTCAGAGGGTCCGGCCTTCTGTGGCGCGTCCCGGTGCGATGTGATAGGCTGGATCATCAACGGGCCAAGGCATGGAAGCGATGGACGAAATCTCTGCAAAGCAGGCAAACCGCGAAGTGAACCGGATCATCCTCTGGTCAGTCGGGATCTTGTCGCTCATTGCCATTTTTGGCCTCAGCGTCTGGGCCGATGCAGGCATTGCCGTATTTTTCGACAGGATTTCTGCATCCTTTGCCAATTGTTTCTAGTTGTTTGGCCCGCCTTCAGGCCCACGCCATTCACTCTTCATGTGAGGTTTCATGAGTAGAACGCGACTTGATCAGGCGCTTGTCGCGCGTGGCCTTGTGCCCAGTCGTGCCCGGGCGCGGGACGCCATCAAACGCGGCTCTGTTTCGGTGGATGGGATGCTCGCAACCAAAGCCAGCCAGATGGTATCGGAAGAGATGGACTTGCGCCTTTCTGACCCTGCATCAGGCTATGTTTCACGCGCAGCTCTCAAGCTCATTCATGCTCTTGATCACTTCGGCTTTGATCCGACGGGGCGCACCTGCGTCGATGTCGGCGCATCAACGGGCGGCTTCTGTCAGGTGCTGCTCGAACGGGGAGCTGACGCAGTTTATGGGGTCGATGTGGGCCATGGTCAGATGCATGAAAGCCTGAGGGGCAACGACCGGCTTACAGTGCTCGAAGGCGTCAATGCGCGTCATCTTGATCGCACACACATTCCTAAGCCCTACTCTGCCCTTGTCAGCGATGTTTCCTTCATTTCTCTCAAGCTTGCCCTGCCGCCTGCGCTCGAAATGGCGGAAGCTGGCGCGTTTGCGGCGCTTCTGGTCAAGCCACAGTTCGAAGTCGGGCGCGAGGGCATTGGCAAAGGCGGATTGGTCCGCGACCCCGCTGATGCAGACCGCGTTGCCAGAGCCATCGCCGACTGGATCCATTCCAGCGATGAAGGGGGCTGTGCCGGATGGCACGTGCTCGACCTTGTCCCCTCGCCGATCCTTGGCGGGGATGGCAACCGGGAATTTTTACTTGGCGCAGAAAAGCGCTGAGCCGGCCTTTTCTAGACCCACAGACTCGCTAGCAAGCCGACAAACAACAGCCAGCCGATTTGCGTGTTCGAGCGGAACAGGGCAAGACACTGCTCGGCGTCGTGAATATCGAGTTTCCAGATCTGCCAGCCCATATGCAGCGTTGCCGCTCCAAGCCCGACAAAGGCAGGCCAACTGACACCGGATGAGACGAGCGCGGACGCCATAAACACGACCATCACGCCATAGAAAAACATGAGCCAGATCTTGGTGTTGTCAGCAAACAGCAGCGCTGTGGATTTCACCCCGATCATGACATCATCTTCCTTGTCCTGATGGGCGTAAATCGTGTCAAAGCCGATGGTCCAGACCGCACAGGCGACATACATGAGCAGCGGCGCCAGCGCCAATTCTCCCGTGATCGCGGTCCAGCCGACAAGGCCTCCCCACGAAAAGGCGAGCCCCAGAACCAGCTGGGGCCAATGGGTGATGCGCTTCATGAAGGGATAAATCGCAACCACACCCAGCGATGCAAAGCCAAGCGCGATGGTATAGCTGTTGAATTGCAACAGAACGAACAAGCCGACAAGGGCCTGAAACGCCAGCCAGCCCCAAGCATGCAGCCGGGTCACCTGTTTGCTGGGCAAAGGCCGGGAGCGGGTGCGCTCGACCATCCCGTCGATCTTGTGATCGACCAGATCATTATAGGTGCAGCCGGCCCCGCGCATGGCAACCGCGCCAAGCCAGAAGACAAATCCGAACCAGAGAATCGTCAGCGCATCGGGATGGTGGGCCCTATCGGTCGTGGAAACAGCCAGCGTCATGGACCAAAGGCAGGGCCACAGCAAGAGCCACCAGCCAATCGGTCGCTCAAGGCGGGAGAGCCGGGCATAGGGGCGAAATACCTCGGGAAGCCATATATCGACCCAGTGATCCCGTACCGCGTCTGCAACCTGGCCCTTTGGCACGTCCATGTCATGCTTTGCTTGAAACTGTTCACTCATTCACTTGCCGTCTTTCTGGCACTTGCCGTCTTTCGGGCCTCGCCGTCTTTCGGGCACTCGCCGTGCTTTTGGAACGGCTGCCTTTCTGGCACGCGTATTCCCCACATTGGGTTTGGCCCAAGCAGACTGTGCCGTCAACAGTCCTTGTTCATTCGGCGTCAAATTTACCAGAACGTCAACGGGACAATTCGTCTTTGTCCGTTGCCTTGCTGCGAACAACAAAGCCTGTTTTAACGCCAATCCTCAGCTAAGGCTTTCAAAGCCCGCTAATCAGCCCCGCAAGGCTTGATTTTGCCATCACAGAAGGCTAGCAGACTGGCAGTTATACTGGCCGATCCTTGCCGACCGTCACTGGTCGAGCGGCGTGGTGCCCTCCTCTTTAGAAAGGTGACTTGATGTCCGATCGCCTCAATGTCCTTCTTATCGGCTCCGGTGGGCGCGAGCACGCCCTTGCCCATGCGCTCGTCAAATCTCCGCTCCTTGGAGATCTATACGTCGCTCCGGGCAATGCCGGATTGCTCGAGCTGGCAAAAAAGGCGGATGTGGCGGAAAGTGATCATGATGCCGTGATTGCGTTCTGCAAAGACAAGGCCATCGGATTTGTCATCGTTGGACCGGAAGCCCCACTGGTCGACGGACTTGTGGACAGTTTGACGGCCGCCGGGATCGAAGCGTTCGGACCAACAGCAGCGGCGGCGCAACTGGAAGGCTCCAAGGGATACACCAAGGACCTGTGCGCCGAGTTTGACATTCCCACCGCAGCCTATGCGCGCTTCTCCAATTGCGAGGCAGCGCTTGACTATCTTGCTGCCCATCCGGCCCCCATCGTGATCAAGGCAGATGGCCTTGCTGCTGGCAAGGGCGTAACGGTCGCCATGACCAACGATGAAGCCAAGGCGGCAATTGTCGAGTGCTTTGACGGTGCTTTCGGGGATGCCGGTGCCGAAGTCGTCATCGAGGCCTTTCTCGAGGGAGAGGAAGCCAGTCTGTTCGCTCTGTGCGATGGCAAGACCGCCATGCTGCTCGCCAGTGCTCAGGACCACAAGCCCGTTGGCGAGGGCGATACGGGGCCCAACACCGGAGGCATGGGAGCCTACACCCCCGCTCCGGTCATGACCACCACACTCACCCAGCAGGTCATGGATCGCATTGTCACTCCGACCATCGATGGCATGGCCAGCCGTGGCGAGCCGTTTGTCGGCGTGCTCTTCGTGGGGCTCATGATCACGCGAAACGGGCCGGAACTGATCGAATATAATGTCCGCTTTGGCGATCCGGAATGCCAGACGCTGATGATGCGCCTTGAAAGCGACCTTCTCGAACTGTTGATCGCTGCGGCGCGCGGCGAGCTGGCAGGCAAAGAGGCCAAATGGTCCAATGATGTCGTGCTGAACGTGGTGCTGGCATCCAAGGGCTATCCCGGCTCCTACGAGAAGGGAACCGTAATTGAAGACCTGAGCGCAGCCCAGGCCCTTGACGGCGTCACGATCTTTCATGCAGGCACGGAAAAGAAAGAGGGACAGCTGCTCGCCACGGGCGGGCGAGTGCTCAATGTTTGCGCCCGCGGCAAGACCGTGACCGAAGCTCAGGCTCTGGCCTACAGGGCTGTTGATGCTATCAAGTGGGACAATGGTTTCTGTCGCCGGGATATCGGATGGCGGGCGGTCCGCCGCGAAAAACAAGTCTTCCCGACACGATCATCATGACGACAAAAAGCCCGCTTCCCTTTTACTGAAGCGGGCTTTTTGATGTGTCGTGTCTGAAGCCAGATCAAACCACGCGGCGAGGGATGGGCCGTCTGGCCTTGCGCTTGCGGAATACAACATAAATGCTCACAGACATAATGGCGATCAGGGCGGCAAGGGCGGCGATGAGAATGCGCACCCAATTGTTGACAGACGCCACGTCATGCACGGCGCCCATTGCTGGTTCTGCAGCAGATACGACAAAGCCCGTAACGGATCGCACCACGCTGTCAAAGCTGACGGCAACCAAGTTGGCAACGGCTACGATGATCGACCCCAAATAAGCCAAAACAATTGAAACAAGATCGCCATTGTGTCTTTCTTCGGCTCTCAGGCGAGCACGCTCGGCAACGGTCGCCGGGTCGTCCCCGCCCCGTTCGATCAGCACCATACGCGCATCATTGCGCTTGGGGCGCATCTGATCGTTTGCGGCCGGGATCTTCCATGCCTTGATATCAAGCGCAACAGTTTCGCCAGCATTGACATCCATTGTTCTGTTGGTCTGCCGGTTGGTGACCTCGACAACGCCTTCATGCACGCGGACCGACGTGTCCTGATCCTTGATGTCGATTGTAAACTTTGTGCCTTTGACGGCTGCAACCATGTAAGGGGTCTGGACAGCGAAGTGTTTGACGTTCTTCTTGTCGACTTGCAAATGCAACGTGCCGCGAGCCTGATTGATGATCGTGCGACCCGGCAGCAGGTCATCAAAATCCGGCAAGCTCATGGATGTGTTGGAACCGATTTGAATGCGTTCCTTACCGCGCGTCAAAAGCAGCCTCGTGCGGGATCCTGTCGTCAGGGTTTGGCCGGGGAAAAGCATGCGGTTCTTGTAGACCCGCATCGGCTCCCGATTGCGGGTCTCGATCCATGCCTCACCACTCACCTTGCCAAGTCTCCACACATGGTCTTTGGTAACATCACTGCTGCCTGCTTCAGCCGGAATGCTAAGCACAAGCAGGAACGAGGCGAGCATTGCTGCAATGAAGGTCCGCACGGAAAACTCTCCCTTTGTGCATTTCACGCCGAAACCCTTGCGTCTTGTCACGATCATGAAATTGCGAGATTATACGTCTGACCAAAACCTACCCTCTCTGATTGAACATCCGGTAAATTTCTTAGATTTCGCCACTTCTGGTTAACGGAAACCAGTATCAACGATCCGCACAATTCAGCCACTCTTCTCAAGATATCTCTATCACTGGTTGTTACGATACAGCCACCACAATTACAACCCTGACTAAAACTCTGAAACGATTTGGCTTTCTCCTCTTACCGAGAGGCTTTGCAGAAATTATGCAGCAATTGACGCTTGAGTGTTTGCAAGCGGCAGGCTGACTGCTACAACGCAGCAAAAGCGGATACAGACCGATCCACTCATGATCGGCTTGATGCTCCCGACTGCCGGAAAAGCGTAAAGCCTCGATCACTTTTCAAAGGACCATTCCGATTGACCGATCCGGTTGAAATCACAATTGATGGACTAGGTGCCAAGGGCGACGGCGTCGCCTATTATGGCGGTGGCATGCTCTATGTCCCCTTCGCGCTTGAAGGCGAACGGGTCCGCGTGACCCCGATGGGCGAGCGGGCCGATCTTGAAGAGGTTCTGCAGCCATCCGAAGCGCGCATTGACCCGATCTGCCCGCTGTTTCAGACCTGTGGCGGCTGCATCATGCAGCATATGGCAACCAAACCTTATGGCGCATGGAAGCAGGAAATGGTGATTGACGCCTTGGCTTCGCGCGGATTGGAAGAGGCCAGTGTCGAAGAAACCATGCAGACGCGTCCGGGGGGCCGTCGCCGCGCGGTACTTACCGCCAGACTGATGGGACGACGCCTGCTGTTCGGTTATCACGAGATGCGCTCGGCGCGGATCGTGGACGTGGATCACTGCCCCGTCCTGACACCGGCTCTCAACGCCCTGTTGCCAAAGCTGGCTGATTTCCTGCCTCTTGTGATGACCAAGAAGAAGGAAGCGAGGGTTACGCTGCTTTCAACGGATTCCGGTGTCGATGTCAGTCTGGAAGACGTCAAAGACCTTCATGGCGGTCAGGACTATCTCAAGGCTGTCGAGATGGCCGAAACGCTTGATCTGGCGCGTCTGTCGGCCAATGGCGAGGTGTTACTCGAACGGCGTCCGCCTCTGTTGCGGATGGGAGACGCTCAGGTATCACCACCACCGGGCGCTTTTGTTCAGGCCGACGAAAGCGCCGAACAAGCCATGGTCGACATGGTGCTCGATGCGGTTGGCGATGCCAAACGGGTGATCGATCTTTTCAGCGGTTCAGGCACCTTCACGCTCCGGCTGGCCAAGAAGGCGCAGGTCTGGGCGCTGGAGAGCGAAGAGGCGGCGCTCAAATCGCTGGAGCGCGGCTGGCGCTTCGGAGCTGGGCTCAAGGGCATCAAGCCCGAGCGCAGAGACCTGTTTCGCCGACCTGTTCTGGCCTCTGAAATGAAGAAATTCGATGCCCTCGTTTTTGACCCACCCCGCGCAGGCGCCAAGGCGCAGTGCGAGGAGATCGCCAAGTCCAAGATTCCGGTCGTGGTGGCGGTGTCGTGCAATCCGGGGACCCTCGCGCGCGATTTGCGGATTCTGGTGGACGGTGGATACAAAATCCGCAGCGTGACGCCGGTGGATCAGTTTATCTTTTCTCCCCATGTCGAATGTGTGGCTGTGCTGCAAAGATAGCCCGGTTGCCCGCTAGGACCATCCCGCTCAGTCGAGCGGGATTCCTGCCTCCCCCTTGCTGTCCTGATAGGTGGCAGACATTTGATCATAGAGCGCAGCAATATGCTCGATGCGCTTCTCGAGCGGTGTTCGCTGCGCCTCATCGAGCGCGTGCACCATGTCCCCAAGAGCATGACTGTGCCAGAAAGCATTGTCGCGCGCATAGTCGCCATTCTCGAGCTTGAAGACTTCTTTCAGAATCTTGAGATCATGAGGGATGTTAAAGGCATCGCGTGTGTCCTCGTAGCCGAACAGGAAATAGAAATTGTCAAATCCGGTCCATGTGATCCCCGACAGGCAGAGCGAACAAGGCTCGTGGGTGGCCAGAAAGTAGCAATCACGCGAGTCGGGTCGCTCATCCTGAGGCAGTTCATAGAATCGCTTAAGCGCATGCATTTCGCCATGCCAGAGCGGATTTTCCGTTTCATTGTTGGTTTCGGCGATCACGACAGAAAGATCGGATTTGCGCAAAATCGCAGCGCCGAACAATTTGTTGCCGGTTTGCACAGCTTGCGCCGTTTTGGGTGCGATGTCTTTCTCGATGACGTCCAAAAGCCGTTCGATCAGTATCCGTTCGTTCATGCAATTTCCTTCTTGTAAACCGATAGAGGATGCGGCAAATACCCTAAGCATTTGTTGTATATTCGATCCCGTGTGGACTTGATTGCCTTGTCGGGAACCCTAAATTAGAGCAAATATGCGTTTTTAACCATAGTCCTCATGCACCGGAGACCGCCAAGGTATGGCACATCTCAAGCGCTGGCTCATGCTGTCAGCAGCCGTCGTTCTGTTTCTGCTGGGCCTTGCATCGGTCTGGACCCCTTTTCCCATTGGGGCCATCATGATGATGGCAGCAACGGTGATGCTGATCACACATAGTCGCACGGGGCGGTCGTTCGTGCGCCGGGTGCGTCGACGCTTTGCTTTCATTGATAATCTGATGATCTGGTTCGAGGATCGCAGCCAGGCCTCAATGGTTCGAATCCTCAAAACGACCCGTCCGCTGGAGAGCCGCCTGAAAGTTCGCTGACGGTCAACCGGAACGACCGGTTTTTGCCAGATCCGGCAAGGAAAAAGCATTGGCGGCTTTTTCAACGACAGTTGTCTGAAAATGCTCTGGCCGCCCTCATGTCGTGAAACTGTCATGAGCGGTCCCTAATTCATTGGATCGGCATGGAAGGTCGAGGATGCGCCAAGGGAGCGATAAAGTGTCCGCTCAGGCAATTCGACATTCCATCCCGTGATTTTTGACAAGTCTGCCGATGGTCGCAACTGGTGCGGTCCACGGGTGTGTGGGAGACGGATCGGTGATCACCAATCTGAAGCATTGGGCCGTACTGACTTTTGCAGTTCTCTGCATCATTGCCGGGCTGGCAACCATCTGGCTGCCCATCCCGACGGGCGTTCCCCTCTTGGCGCTCGGCTCTTTCCTCATCATTGCCAACAGCCGCGTCGGCCGCAATTTTTTTCGTCGGCTGCGCAAACATGTCAGCTGGCTTGATCATGCCTTGCTGTGGCTCGAGGAACGGACGGGCCGCACCTTTGGCCGCGTCCTCAAGACCACCCGCCCCTTGGTGACCCGGCACCGGCGAAGGGCCGAGTTGCAGAGCCTCAAACAAACACCTGATCAACGAGCGTCAGGCATGAGCCCTCGCTCCGGCCATGTTGTGACCGGCACGGTCAGTCTCAATCCGACCGGTGCGCTTAACAGCGCGTCCCCCGCCCAAACACCGGCCCCAGACGGCCATGCCTTACCCAAGCCTGACGCGGGCAACGTCGCTTGAGTGCAGATGCGGAGCGTTAGCCGCTCTTTCTTTGAGGTCTCTCCCTGCCTCTTTTCTTTGCAAGAGAGGCCCTAGGTGTTTGATCCCATGCTTTGATGGTGCACCTTTCTCATTTGAATGGAGGGAAGCACTATGGGCCAAGTTCTACACGGCAGCGCCACGACGACAGAGGCAGTCCGTCGAGCAATACAAAATAGTCAAGA
>RKMJ01000047.1_pt1 | contig 275002 bp, 291 predicted proteins | sample 2174201 | NCBI WGS metagenome assembly RKMJ01 (sample SAMN10236717, study PRJNA505202) | synthetic metagenome | isolation source: mock community containing 12 organisms: Thioclava sp. ES.032, Psychrobacter... | place: USA: Walnut Creek | collected 2015-10-01 | reverse complement strand
TGAAGCAACACGTTCGCGCAATGCAATAGGAAGTGATTTGCCCATGATGATCCCCTTTTCTCAAAGGGAATCACAATTGGCAAAAAATGGGAATCCTGAATCTCATTAACTGCGACACGCTTTAGCTGGTGGGCTGGCCCTCATCATTTTCAAATTATATAGGAAAATCAATTCTCTACAAGAGAGAATGGTGCGGCCGAGAAGACTCGAACTTCCACGGGAGTTACCCCACAGCGACCTCAACGCTGCGCGTCTACCAATTCCGCCACGGCCGCAAGCCTTTGGCTTACAAGGCATTCGCCTTGTTGGTGGCGTGTAACTAGCAAATCCGGATATGGCAGACAAGCGAATAAGCGTGCGATCAACAACAAATGTGGAAACTTGATGACAGTTCAGTTTTTGGCAGCTGCTTGTCATGCGCAGAATGGCGCAAAGGCTTGATTTCGCCCTATCCTTCGACGCGAGCAATACCGCGCAACGGACGCCAGTCGGCGCTGCGGTTGAGAACCTTGGTGATCGAAATTCCGACCTTTTCGCCCCGCAGGATCACCTGCCCCAGCGCAACGGGCGTGTCATTGGCCTTGATCAGGCAATCATCTTCCTCATGCGCATCCAGTTCGATCACAGCACCGCGACCCATGCGCAGAAGCTGATGAATCGGAATGGTGGTGGCGCCCAACTCGACGGAGATATCGATCGCAATGCTATCAAGATTTGTCACATCTAACCCTTCCGTGCTAGCCACGGAGCACTGAAACACTTATGTAAGACACCATCAGGGTGCCAACTTAACAAAGTGTTACCCGTCTTGGTAAATGAACGATTAACGAACAGCATTTCCCGTGCCAATTCGGCAATCTTGACCACAGATCGAAAAGCAATGACCCACCCCGCAAAAGACCGCTCAGACATTCTGGGCTCCTCACAACAGACCAATCAGATGCATGCCAACGGCCCGGATACAGTTGAATGGCTGATTTCCGACGATCTGGTGCCCTACCCCGAAGCGCTCGCCTTCATGGAAGCGCGCATTGCGGACATCGCGGCAGGAAAAGCACGCGAGTGCGTCTGGCTGCTTGAGCATCCACCGCTTTATACGGCGGGGACCAGCGCCGACCCCGTCGATCTGGTGTCACCGGATCGATTCGATGTCTTTGAGACCGGGCGCGGCGGACAATATACCTACCACGGCCCCGGCCAACGGGTCGCCTATGTCATGCTCAACCTCAAGCGCCGAGCCCAGGATGTCCGCCTGTTTGTGGCAACCCTTGAGCAGTGGATCATCAACACGTTGGAAGCCCACAACATTCGTGGCGAAAGGCGGGAGGATCGCGTCGGTGTCTGGGTCGCCCGGCCAGAAAAGGGACAGGGCGTCGAAGACAAGATTGCAGCGATCGGCATCCGAGTGCGCAAATGGGTGACGTTCCACGGCATCAGCCTCAATGTCGAACCGGACCTTGAGCATTATGGCGGCATCGTTCCGTGCGGCATTGCCAAGCATGGCGTGACCAGCTTTGTCGATCTTGGCTATCCGGTCACTCTCGCCGATGTCGACATGACCCTGAGGGAAGAGTTTGAGACGCTTTTTGGGCCAACAGCCTAGAATTACGCTCAGATCACCCCGATGAGCTCACAGCTCGCAGTGCCGATGCCAAAGGCTACCCACATGCCCGTTTTTTATCTTGAAAATGCGCAAGCCCAGAAAGCAGAGCGAGGGAAGCGGCAATGGCGGCGCAGTGGTTAACCAAAACTAAACATCAATAAACAAATTGGTATTCTTTAACAAACTGTTAAGCTACAACCAAGGTGCGCAAGACAACCTAAGGAGGCAACATGTCCAAACAGACGCTGTTGTCCTTTCTGAAGGACGAAAGAGCGAGCGTGGCCATTGAATACCTCATGCTGACCGGCATTTTGGGACTTGGATGGGCCGCAGCGGGAAAAGAGTATCAGAACCAAGTGGTTCAACTTTTCGACCGGGTTTCCCTGTCTTTACACCGCATCGACTTTTAAAAAACAAAAGCCCGACGCCACAAGCGCCGGGCTTTTTTCATGCGTATATGGGAATGACACAACCGCCGCGCGCCAATCTGAGATTATGCTTTCTCACTAATTTTCTAACTAATTTTCTCATTGGCTTTCTTATGGGCTTTCTCACTGGCCTCCTCGTCACCGTCCTCTTCGGTTTCGAATTCCATGATGACATCGTCAACGGCAAGACTGGCCCCCGGCTGGACAAGGATCTTGGCAACCACCTGCTCCCGCTCGGCCCTTAGCACATTCTCCATTTTCATGGCTTCAACGGTTGCCAGAGGTTCACCGGTCTGAACGGTCTGGCCTTCCTTTACGGCAATCGAAACCACCAGCCCGGGCATCGGACAAAGCAGAAGGTTGGACGTATCCGGCTGGCCACGAATTGGCAAAATGGCTTCCATCTCGGCAACATGGGGCCGCATCACCTTGACGACCTCCCTCACCCCCTGATGGAACAGTCGATAGCTGTTAAGCCCTGAGCGCACCTGAACAACCATCGGCACATTATCAACGGTGCCAGTCCATAGCTTTTGCCCCGGAACCCAGTCGGAGCGCACCGAGACGACCTTGCCAACCGGCAACTGGATCTCCATGTCGATCGGGGTTGAGGGCAAGCCGCCACAATAGCGCAGCTCATGCCGCCGCTCCTTGGAAAAGGCAACAACCCAATATTCGTGCATGGCCATCTCGTCCAGCTCCTTGGCCAGACGAAAATGCATCAGGCGATCCTGCCGCACGATCTCCATCGACATGGCAACGCATGCAAGCGCCACCTCCGTCTCGATATCAAGCATCGCCCCTTCAAAGCCATCGGGATATTCCTCGGCGATGAAGCCCGTCGTGATGTCACCGGATCGCCAGCGCGGATGCTGCATCAAGGCCGACAGGAACGGGACATTATGATCGATCCCATCAACATAGAAAGCATCAAGCGCCTGAGACATGTGGTCGATGGCCTCAATGCGGCTCTGCCCGTGGGTGCAGAGCTTGGCGATCATGGGATCATAGAACATCGATATCTCGGATCCCGGAACAACGCCGGTGTCGTTGCGAATGGTCAGGCCATCCACTTCGCTCTCCCGTGGTGGTCGATAGTCGACCAGTCGCCCGATTGATGGCAGAAAGCCGCGAAACGGATCCTCGGCATAAATACGGGACTCGATGGCCCAGCCGTTGATCGGCACATCAGTCTGTTGCAGGGTCAAAGGCTCCCCCGCTGCAATCCGGATCATCTGCTCGACAAGGTCGACACCGGTGATCAGTTCGGTCACCGGATGCTCGACCTGCAGGCGGGTGTTCATTTCCAGGAAGTAGAAATTCTTGTCCTTGTCGACAATGAACTCCACAGTCCCGGCGGAATGATATCCCACGGCCTTGGCCAGTGCGACAGCCTGATCCCCCATCGCCTTGCGCGTTTTGGGGTCAAGGAAAGACGACGGCGCCTCCTCGATCACCTTCTGGTTTCGGCGCTGAATGGAGCATTCGCGTTCATTGAGGTGGATCGCATGGCCATGCGTGTCCGCCAGCACCTGAATCTCGATATGCCGGGGCCCGACGACGAATTTCTCGATAAAGCAACGATCATCTCCAAAGGACGATTTCGCCTCCGAGCGCGCGAGCTGGAATCCTTCTCGGGCTTCGCCATCATCCCACGCTACCCGCATGCCCTTGCCGCCGCCGCCAGCAGAGGCCTTGATCATCACAGGATAGCCGATCTCTCTGGCGATGCGCACCGCGTCATCAGGGTCTTCGATCACCCCCATGTCGCCCGGTACGGTCGACACCTTGGCATCAAGGGCAAATTTCTTGGATTCGATCTTGTCGCCCATGGCGCGAATGGCGTTCGGCGGCGGACCGATAAAGGTGATGCCCGCGTCAGTCAGAGCCTCGCAGAAGGCGGCATTCTCCGATAGAAACCCATAGCCCGGATGCACCGCCTCTGCCCCGGTCGTCTTGCAGGCTTCAATGATCTTGTCCCCAAGCAGATAGGACTCGGTCGCAGGTGGCGGCCCCAGTCGCACAGCCTCATCAGCCAACTGCACATGCAGTGCATCCTCATCGGCATCGGAATAAACCGCAACGGTCTTGATGCCCATCTTCTGAGCTGATTTGATTACGCGGCAAGCGATTTCACCGCGATTGGCAATCAGAATTTTCTCGAACATGACAATCCCGCATAATCAGAGTTTCTACGCATAATTGGTTGTAAAACGCCCCCAATGGCGGAACAACTCGGACTATCGGCCAGAATTGGAAAATGGATCAGGCAATTCGTCTAATAAAACGCGCCGCTTTGAACTTTTGAATGACTTGGAAGAAAAAGGACTCGCCATATTCATTCAACCTTTCGTATGAAGAGCGGATGCGACACTTTGAAAAGCAGCGAAACCAATCAGGCCATACTCCGGCTGCTATGGGTTGTGATCTTGTTGTGATCAGGCAGCGCGCATCCAGAATGGCTTCGAAAAGAGCCCGACCGTTCTGAGCAACGAAACACCCAAACTGACAGAGGGAGGCCCCACGTGCCAAACGCCGCAGCACCTCGCCCGCTGGGTCCACTCCGGTGGCACCCCGCCAAACACCCTTTGATCATGGGCGTCATCAACGTGACCCCGGATTCCTTTTCCGATGGTGGCGAGCACCTGACCGAAAACGCCGCTCTCGCCCATGCCAAACAACTGGCGGAAGAAGGCGCGCATATCCTCGACATCGGCGGGGAATCAACCCGCCCCGGCGCCAGTCTGGTGGAAGAGCAGGAAGAGCTGCAACGGGTTCTCCCCGCCATTCGCGCCATCGCCAGCGCCGATCTGGGCCGTGTCATCTCGATTGACACCTACAAGGCCCGCATCGCGGACAAAGCGCTCGATGCCGGGGCTCATGTTGTCAATGACGTCTGGGGCCTGCAGCGCGAACCGGACATCGCCAAGGCTGCCGCGGCCCATCACGCACCGGTCATCATCAATCACTGGGAAAAGGAGCCCGATGCAGACAAGGATCTCATCACCCAGATGAAAGCCTTCTTTGATCGGTCCATCGAGATCGCTCTCAAGGCCGGTGTCGATGAGGACTTGATCATTCTGGATCCGGGCATCGGCTTTGGAAAATCTGTCGAGGACAATCTGCTCATTCTGTCCGGACTTGATCAATTGCACGCATGGGGATATCCCTTGCTGATCGGCACGTCACGCAAGCGATTCATCGGCCACATCACCGGGCGAGAGCCCAAGGACCGCGTCCACGGTACAGTGGCGTCCAATGTTCTGGCGCTGACCAAGGGCGCAACCATCTTCCGTGTCCACGATGTCGCCGCCCACAAGGACGCCCTCGCCGTCGCACACGCCATTCACACCTACCCCGGAAGCTGAGCTATGGATCGGATAATTCTCAGAGACCTTGCTTTCTTTGCCTATCATGGCGTCTATGAGGAAGAAGCCCGCCTCGGACAGCGCTTCTATTTCGATCTCGATTGCTATCTGGATTTGAAGCCCGCAGGCCTCAGCGACGACGAAGACCAAACGGTGCGTTACGACCACATCGCACAGGAAGTCGAGCGGATCGTCACCACCAAGCGATTCAAGCTGATCGAAGCTCTGGCCGAGCAGGTTGCACAGGCGCTTTTAATTCGCTTCCCAAAAATACAATCTGTCCAAGTGAAATTACGCAAGCCTGAGGCACCAGTTCCTGCTATTGTAAAGGATATTGCCGTCGAAATTACCAGATCGCGCAAGGATTATGACAATGAGTAACAGTGGTGTCGAAGTATATTTAGGCCTTGGTGGAAATATTGGCGATCCATCTATTACAATTGAAGAAACACTGGCAAGTCTTTCTAGACGGCCAGGGATCAAGGTTCTAACCCGGTCTCCGTTTTATCGCACGCCACCTTGGGGCAAGACCGACCAATCCGATTTTATCAATGCTTGTGCGACCATACACACGACCCTCAGCCCGCAAAAACTGCTCAAAACCTGTCTTGAAGTGGAAAAGCGCATGGGCCGTGAGCGTGGCGAGCGTTGGGGTCCGCGGATCATCGATATCGACATTCTGAGCTATGGCGACGAGCAGGTACACGAAGATGACCTCTCCATTCCGCATCCTCTGATCGCCGAACGCGCCTTCGTTCTGGTGCCGCTCAAGGACGTCGCTCCAGACTTCACACTCAATGGTGAGCATATCGACGAGATGCTGGAAAAGATCGATCTGACCGGTATTGAGGCACTGCACACAGCTTATGCACAGGACGACGCGTTTCCTCAGGAGATCGCCAGCTAGGGACCTAACGAACACCGCCTGCTATCAGGCTCCCTATGTTAACCGAGACGCTTGAACATCGCTCTGCCATGATCACAGAGGGATGTTGTCGTGCTTCTTCCAAGGGTTCTCCAACGTCTTGTTGCGCAACATGCGCAGCGCCTTGACGATCCGTTTGCGCGTCGAATGCGGCATGATCACTTCATCGATGAAACCACGCTCAGCAGCCACGAAGGGTGACAGGAACCGATCCTCGTAATCCTTGGTGTGCTTGGCGATCTTTTCCCTGTCATGGATATCCTTGCGGAAAATGATCTCCACCGCCCCCTTGGCCCCCATCACGGCGATCTGCGCACTGGGCCAGGCATAATTCATGTCCCCCCTCAGATGCTTTGACCCCATGACGTCATAGGCCCCGCCATAGGCCTTGCGCGTGATGATGGTCACCTTCGGCACGGTCGCCTCGGCATAGGCGAACAGAAGCTTGGCGCCATGCTTGATCAGCCCGCCATATTCCTGATCGGTACCGGGCAGGAAGCCCGGCACATCGACAAAGGTCACGATCGGAATACCGAAGGCATCGCAGAATCGCACGAAGCGGGCCGCCTTGCGCGAACAATCGCTGTCCAGCACCCCAGCCAGTACCATGGGCTGGTTGGCGACAATCCCCACCGTGCGCCCTTCAATCCGCCCAAAACCGACGATGATATTCTTGGCGAAGGCTTCCTGAATCTCGAAAAAATCACCCTCATCAACGCATTTCAGGATCAGCTCCTTCATGTCATAGGGCTTGTTGGGATTGTCGGGCGCGAGGGTATCGAGCGACATGTCCACCCGATCCCAAGGGTCGTAATTGTCTATCTCAGGCGCTTCGCTGATGTTGTTGGAGGGCAGAAAGTCGACCAACCGCCGCATCTGCAACAGCGCTTCGACGTCATCGTCATAGGCTCCATCAGCAATCGAGGACTTGGAGGTATGCACATGGGCGCTGCCCAGATCCTCGGCTGAAACATCCTCGTTGGTCACCGTCCTCACGACCTCAGGACCGGTAACGAACATGTAGGAGCGGTCCCGCACCATGAAAATGAAGTCCGTCATGGCCGGCGAGTAGACATCTCCCCCGGCGCACGGCCCCAGAATGACAGAGATTTGCGGAATGACGCCAGAGGCCAGAACATTGCGCTGGAAGACTTCGCCATAGCCCCCGAGCGCATCAACGCCTTCCTGAATACGCGCCCCACCCGCATCGAACAGACCGATAACCGGCGCGCGGTTCTTGAGCGCCATATCCTGAATCTTGATGATCTTCTGGGCATGGGTCCACGATAGCGAGCCACCCAGAACCGTAAAGTCCTTGGCAAAGACATAGACAACGCGACCATTGACCGTGCCACTACCGGTGACCACGCCATCACCGGGCATTTTCATGTCCTGCATGCCGAAATCCGTGCATCGGTGCTGCACGAACATGTCAAACTCCTCAAAGGACCCTTCATCGAGAAACGCCGCGATGCGTTCGCGCGCTGTCAATTTGCCACGAGCATGCTGCGCCTTGACGCGCTGCTCACCGCCCCCGACCCGCGCCTGCGCCCGGCGCCGTTCCAGCTCTTCCAGTATTTGTGACATGGGGTAAGAAGCCTCTGATCGCGTTTAAGTGACACCCTACGGAGTAACACATATCAGAGGCCATCAATAGTTGGCCAATCGGACGAGCGATTGACCGAATCGTATAATTCAATGGATTATACTATTGTTTTACTTATAAAACATTAGTCTCGGTGCGATTTTATCACGAGAACCGCAGCGTCAAAGTCTTTGCGGCGGAACGCCCGGCGCAAAACAGCTTCCTCATCCTCGCCCCACATTTCGATATTCCAGTCTTCATCGACCATCGCCGCCTGCCACATGGCCTCTTCATCAAGGAACCCGCGCCAAAAGGCAAAGGGCAGCAGCGCCGAGCCTGTCAGCGTCATGAGGACATGCGCCGCCCCAAGCTCAAAGCGATCAAGGGATTGCCACAGGCCACGCAAGGTCACGCCCATCAAGGGGGACTGCTCTACTGCAAGAATGCCGCTTGCCTGCACAAACCGGCCACCCAGCTCACCCTCGGCCCAATCGAGCACCGGCAGCCAATGGGCTTTCTGACGCTCCACCAGACGTGCTGGGTGCGTAGCGGGATAGCATAGAAGATCATGGCTGAGATAGGAAGCGATCTCGTCCAGCATGGCCTCACGCGCGTCCTCGACACCATCAATGGTGGAGTTGAACAGACGCGTCAGCGGCATTTGCGCCGGATTGATTTCTGTCTCCTGCGCATCCCACTCCGCCCTCAGGGCCTCGGCGAGCGCAAGACGCGGAGCGGTGACGACATTCTTGGCCGGACTGCGAATGGGCCGACCGTCGAGCAGGATCCGGAAGCTCCCACCGTCTTCATCGATGGAGACATCCTTGTAGAACCGCTTGGGCAAGGGCGCTTTCTGCACTTCCTTGGACCGCATCATGGGTGTTTCGGTGCTGTCCTTTTGTCCGGGAACGAAGCCGCCAATCAACGTCTCGACTTCGCCGCCATTCTCGTCTTCAGCCATCATCACTCTCCCCTCAGCGCGATCAAAGCATGCAGGCAAGCAACCGATGCAGCGAGCCATAATCGTGGACCATATGGCGCGCACCGGCCTTCGTCAGCATGTCTTCGCTATGGTAGCCCCAGGTCACCCCGACACCGGTGACACCGGCATTGACTGCCATTTCCATATCATAGGTCGTATCACCGATCATCAAGACGTCTGCAGCCTCGACACCCGTCTGCTGCATGGCCTGATGGATCATGCCCGGATGCGGCTTGGACGGCGCCCTGTCGGCGGTTTGCACGGTGACAAAGAGATCATGCCAGTCATAGCTGTTGAACAGATGCAGCACACCGCGATAGGCCTTGCCCGTTGCGATACCAAGCAGCGCGTTTTCTTCCCGAGCAAGCCCCTCGATTGCCTCTTTGGCACCCGGATAGAGCAGCTCTTCCGCCTCGCCCTGCTCTCGCTTGGCAATCACGAAATCCTTGTAGCCTTCGACAAGCCGATCGCGCATGGTCTCATCCAGCGAGGGATCGAGCCGCGCAATCGCCTCTGGCAGCGACAAGCCGATGATCGACCGCGTGGCTTCTGGGGTGGGCGCTTCGAGCCCATTCTGCCCGAAGGCTTGTTCCATGCCCTCAATAATCGTGTGCGCACTGTCGACAAGTGTGCCGTCGCAATCAAAAATAAAAAGCTTGAGGCTCATGACGGGCACGTCCTTTCAATTCACAAATGATAGGAAGTCGGAAGGCAAAACGCGGAGAGCTCAGTTTTCAGTCCCGAGCTCATCTTCGATATCCTGATCATAATCAGCAACATCAAAGCCCAGAAGGTTCCAGCTTTGTTGCATATGGGTCGGCAGTGGTGCGGTCACATCAAGAATGCCGCCTTTGGGATGGGGAATGCGAATCCGCCGTGCGTGCAGATGCAGTTTTTTCTGAATGCCTCCCGGGAATTCCCAGTTATCGACATTGAAATATTTCGGATCACCAATGATCGGGCAGTCCATATAGGCGGCATGGACACGCAACTGATGGGTCCGGCCGGTCACCGGCTTGAGCACGAGCCACGACATTTTCTGGCCGCTGTTCTCAACCACCGAATAATGGGTGACTGCATGCTGTGCACCATCATCACCATGTTTGGCAATCCGCATGCGGTCGCCATCTTCAGCCTGATATTTGGCCACATAGGTTGAGATGCGCGCCTGATGCGGCTTGGGAACACCGCGCACCAGCGCCCAGTAGGTTTTCTGTGTCGTTCGTTCGCGAAAAGCCCGTGTCAGTGCCTCGGCAATGGATCGCTTGCGCGCCACCACCAGAACACCGGAAGTGTCCCGATCGAGCCGATGCACAAGGCGGGGCTTCTGACCGTTGCGATCACGCAGGGCTTCCATCATGCCATCAACATGGCGCGACATGCCCGACCCTCCCTGCACGGCCAGGCCGGCAGGCTTGTTGAAGACAAAGATGTCCTTGTCTTCATAGAGCATGATCGATTTCAGGAACTCGTCGTCCTTGTCATCCACACGCGGCATCGCCCGTTTGGGGGCTGCATTGGTAGATTTCTCATCTGTTGCAAGCGGCGGGATGCGAACCTGCTGGCCTTTTGCCAGCCGCGCGTTGGTCTTGACCCGCTTGCCATCGATGCGCACCTGTCCGGTGCGCAGAAGCTTTTGCAGCTGACCAAAGGACAGGCCGGGATAATGCTCCTTGAACCATCGGTCCAGACGCATCCCGTCTTCGTCGCCCGTCACATCGCGGAATTGAATGGTTGCCATAATCCTCTCGCTCGTCGCCTGCTCCAATAGGAGTGCGTCGCAATTGCCTGTAAAATGCCCATCAAACCAGCGCGCGCGCCGCACTCAGTCCGATAAAGAGGGCCACAATACCGCCAGCCAGCGACAATGCAACATAAAACAGGGCAATCCCCATTTGCCCACGCTCGGTCAGGGTCACCACATCCAGCGAGAAGGTGGAAAAGGTCGTGAAACCACCCAGCAGGCCCGTGGTCAGCAACAGACGCACTTCGGTGCTGGCTTGGAAGCGCACAGCAAGCAGATGGATGAGCAGGCCCATCAGGAAAGACCCAACGACATTGCAGATAAAGGTCCCAAAGGGAAAACCGCTGCCGAGCGACCGCAGGGCCATCATACCCACAAGGTGGCGCAGGCTGGCACCGGCAGCACCACCAATGGCGACAAAGACAAAGTGACTCATTTGCTATTCCGTTCCGTTCTTAGTCTGGACCAATAATCCAGACGCTTTCGCAAGTCGCGCTCGAACCCACGCTCCACCGGCTCGTAGAACTGTCTTCGGCCCAATTCGGTGGGGAAATAATCCTGCCCGGAAAAGGCATCAGGCTCGTCATGATCATACCGATAACCATCCCCATAGCCTTCATTGGCCATCAGCTTGGTCGGCGCATTAAGAATATGCTTGGGAGGTGGCAGGGAACCGGCCTTCTTGGCAAGCTTCATCGCGGCATGGAAAGCCAGATAGCCCTTGTTGGACTTGGGTGCGGTGGCAAGATAGATCGCCAGCTCGGCAAGGGCATAATAGCCTTCTGGCGCTCCAATCAGTTGAAACGCCTCCCGCGCTGCCTGCGCCATAACCAGTGCATTGGGATCGGCAAGGCCAATATCCTCGGACGCCATCACCGTCATCCGCCGCAAAAGATAGATCGGATCCTCACCCGCATCGATCATCCGGCACATGTAGTAAAGCGCCGCATCAGGATCCGAACCTCGGATGGACTTGTGAAGCGCCGAAATCAGATTGTAGTGCCCATCTGCTGACTTGTCATACACCGGAGCCCGTCGCTGCAGGATCGACCCAAGCTGCTCGGCCGTGAGAACCTCGCCTTCATGCGCGGCCCGCCAAACCTCCTGCGCCAGCGTCAGCGACGACCGTCCATCCCCATCGGCCATGCGAACAAGCGCATCCCGCGCCTCATCATCAAGAGGCAGGCTTTGCCCCAGCGCCTCTTCAGCTCGCGACAGCAACTTACCAATGGCCTCTTCGTCCAAACTCTTGAAGGTCAAGACCTGAGAGCGCGACAGAAGCGCAGCATTCAACTCAAACGACGGGTTCTCAGTCGTCGCCCCGACAAGCACCACCGTTCCATCTTCCATCACCGGCAGGAAGCTGTCCTGCTGCGCCTTGTTGAAGCGGTGGATCTCGTCAACAAACAACAGCGTGGCCTTGCCCATCCGGCGCCTATCACGGGCAGCCTCGAACACCTTCTTGAGGTCCGCCACGCCAGAAAAGATAGCCGAGATCTGTTCGAAATGCAGGTCCGTGCCGTCCGCCAGCAGTCGCGCCACCGTTGTCTTGCCTGTGCCGGGAGGCCCCCACAAGATCAGACACCCGAGCGATCCACTGTTCAGCATCCGGGTGAGCGTCCCATCGGGGCCGACCAGATGGCCCTGCCCCACAACTTCGGACAGTTGCCTTGGACGCAGCAGATCAGCCAGCGGGCGGGTTCCGCCCGCCTGCGACTGATCGCTCATCCCGCTGGCGCTGACGGGTTCGTCAAGGCCGGCCTTTTCGAAAAGATTGCTCACATTGCTATCCGCTGATTACAGACTTGATTAGCTGGCCATCCCGTTCAATCTCAAGCCGCCACAGGCGGAACTCATGAGTCGACAGGACTTCCAGCACATTGGTGTCGCGGACAACCTCACCATTCACTTTGCGGATGACATCGCCCACCTTGACGCCCAGCCGCGCCGCAGTCGAGCCGTCCTTAACCTTTGCAATGATAACGCCCGTCTGGTTGCTGTCCATTCCCATCTCCTGCGCAACAGCAGGTGACAGGTTGTAAATCGTTGTTCCCGAAAATGGCGAATAGCCCCCCAACTCGCGCGCATCACGCGGCGGCGTTTCGGGGGCGACCTCGGCTGACATCGACACCGAATAGCGTTTGCCCTGCCGAAGGATCGTCACCTCGACCGGCGCGCCGATCGCAATCGTGGCAAACCGGTAGCCAAAGGCCTCCGGGCTATCCACATTGTTGCCGTTGACCGTCAGGATGAGGTCGCCGACTTCAAGCCCTGCCTTTGCCGCCGGGCTTGAGGACTGAACATCCGTGACGAGCACGCCTTGCGGCCGGTCTAGACCCAGACTGTCTGCAATGTCGGAGGAAACGGTCTGCATCGACCCGCCGAACCAGGCGCGTTGAACCTTCTTGCCGGAAATGGCAGCCTCGGCAACCAGCCGAACCATGTTCGCAGGGATAGCAAAGCCAATGCCGTTCGAGCCGCCCGAACGGGTAAAAATAGCCGTATTGACGCCGACCAGCTTGCCGCTCAGATCCACCAATGCGCCGCCCGAGTTACCCGGGTTGATGGCCGCATCGGTCTGGATAAAGGATTGATAATCGGACACCCCGACCTGCGTCCGAGCCAGTGCAGAGACAATGCCGCTGGTCACCGTCTGGCCAACGCCAAAGGGGTTACCGATCGCGAGCACCAGATCGCCTACTTCCAGATCATCAGAATTGGCAAAGGTCAGAAAGGGCAGATCCTCGCCCTCATCTCGGATTTTGAGAATGGCAAGATCGGAGCGCTCTTCATCGAGCACCACATCCGCATCAAACTCACGTCTGTCAGCCAGTGCCACCTTCACCTCCGTTGCACCGTCGATGACATGGTGGTTGGTGACGATCACGCCGCTTGCATCAACGATCACACCAGACCCGAGCGAGCGCTGAACTCGTTCACGGGGCGCTCCGAAACCACGCCCGCCAAAGAAGCGTTCGAAAAAGGGGTCACCAGAAAAGGGAGAGCGGGTTTGAACCTTCCGCGTCGCATAGACGTTGACGACGGCCGGTGTTGCCGATTTGACGACCGGAGAAAAACTGAGCTGCATTTCGCTCCGACTTTCCGGAACGCGTTGGGAAACAGGCTGGACAACGGGTTGAACGGGCGCGGGATCGGCAACTGGAGTGACGGCGGAGATCGGGGCCGACGCATTTGAAGACCCGATATATTGAGCGATCACGCCCCCGGCACCGGCGGCCAGGACCAAGGCGAACACAGCAGCAAGGCTTTTCCTGTTCATCATTTTGCTACCTCTTTTAGAGTCTATCGCGCCAATCAACACACGCGCGATAGTCTGCGGTCAAAGGACATATTGCTGCTTTCCGATCAACCGATTCTCCCGGCTGATTGGAAACCACACAAGAGTGAATCTCTTGCATCAAGACATATGCATGTCTGATCAATATCCAACCGATCCACGGCAGAAAAAGGGAAAGGCCGGGACTTTTTCCCGACCCTTGCCAAGATTTAATAAAGCCTTTGATCGCGCGCGGCAACCATAGCCTCTCGGATCCTCCATCCCCGGGGGACAAAACAAAAAAGGGCGGCACGAGGCCACCCTTTTTCCATTCAATACCGATACGCAAGGCTTATGCTGCGTCTTCGGTCTCAACTTCCTGGGTCGGACCAGAATCCAGACCGCGTGCTTCCACATCACGATCCACGAATTCAATCACAGCCATCGGAGCGTTGTCACCATAACGGTAGCCAGCTTTGAGGACGCGGGTGTAGCCACCTTTGCGTTCTTCGTAGCGTGGGCCAAGGGCGCTGAACAATTTCGCTACCATATCCTTGTCGCGGATCTGGGAAATTGCCTGACGACGTGCATGCAGGTCGCCGCGTTTGGCCAAGGTTACCAGTTTGTCTGCGATCGGGCGAAGTTCCTTCGCCTTGGGCAGGGTGGTGATGATTTGCTCATGCTTGATCAAGGCTGCTGCCATGTTGGCGAACATAGCCTTGCGATGAGAAGCGGTCCGATTGAGCTTGCGACCTGATTTGCCGTGGCGCATTGCCCTCTCCTTATATCCTGTCCGGCGGTTCCAAACCGCTGGCGTGAATTAATACTGATCTTCGTAGCGCTTGGCGAGATCGTCGATATTTTCAGGCGGCCATGCCTGAACTTCCATACCCAGATGCAGACCCATCTGTGCAAGGACTTCCTTGATCTCGTTGAGCGACTTGCGTCCAAAGTTCGGCGTGCGGAGCATTTCCGCTTCCGTTTTCTGGATAAGATCACCGATGTAAACAATGTTGTCGTTCTTCAGGCAGTTTGCCGAACGGACAGACAGTTCCAGCTCGTCGACTTTCTTGAGCAGAGCAGGATTGAATGCCAACTCCTGGGTCTGTTCCTGTACGACTTCCTTCTCCGGCTCTTCGAAATTGACGAAGATGGACAACTGGTCCTGAAGAATACGTGCTGCAAAAGCAACCGCATCATCAGGCTTGACCGAACCATCGGTCTCGATGTCCATGATAAGCTTGTCATAGTCGAGCACCTGACCTTCACGGGTGTTCTCGACCTTGTAAGCGACGCGCTTAACAGGGGAATAAAGGCTGTCGACCGGAATAAGACCGATCGGAGCATCGTCCGGACGGTTCTGCTGAGCCGTCACATAACCTTTACCGCTATCCACGGTAAATTCCATGCGCAATTCTGCGCCCACATCGAGCGTGCACAAGGCAAGCTCAGGGTTCAGAATCTCAACATCCCCGACGACCTGAATGTCGCCAGCCCGTACCACACCGGGTCCTTCCTTGCGGAGAACCATGCGTTTCGGGCCTTCGCCTTCCATACGCAGAGAGATTTCCTTGACGTTCAGGATCAGATCCGTCACGTCCTCACGGACACCTGCAATGGAAGAGAATTCATGCAGAACGCCATCTATCTGGATAGCGGTCACCGCTGCACCCTGAAGGGAAGACAGCAGAACACGACGCAGGGCATTGCCCAAGGTCATGCCAAAACCACGTTCCAGAGGCTCAGCAACCACCTTGGCGAGACGCAGTTCGTCATCGCCCGGATTGATTTCGAGCTTGGTTGGCTTGATCAATTCCTGCCAGTTTTTCTGAATCACGTCTCAACCCTTTCTTCTTTCGGGGAGATGCTCTGGTAGATCCCGTCGTGGATCCCAGAGTATCTGGTGGTTACTAGACGCGACGGCGTTTGCGCGGACGACATCCATTGTGCGGAATGGGCGATACGTCGCGAATGGACGTGATGGTAAAACCGGACGCCTGCAGGGCACGCAGAGCGGACTCACGCCCTGAACCCGGGCCGCGAACCTCAACTTCCAAGGTTTTCATGCCATGCTCGGCAGCTTTTTTGCCGGCATCTTCACCAGCCATCTGAGCAGCAAACGGGGTGGACTTACGAGAGCCCTTGAAACCCATTGTACCTGCGGAAGACCAGGAGATGGTGTTCCCCTGCGCATCAGAGATGGTGATCATGGTGTTGTTGAACGTCGAATTAACATGCGCTACGCCAGACGTAATATTTTTACGTTCACGGCGCTTAACGCGCGAGGCATCTTTTGCCATATTTTATAAACCTCGATCTCTACACCGCCGTAACTCCAGCGGCTCCACCGGACAAGCCGTGGATTACTTCTTCTTACCAGCGATCGCTTTCGCCGGACCCTTACGGGTACGTGCGTTGGTATGGGTGCGCTGACCGCGAACAGGCAGACCGCGACGATGACGCAGACCGCGATAGCAGCCAAGGTCCATCAGCCGTTTGATGTTCATGGAGGTCTGACGACGAAGATCCCCTTCCACCAGATAATCGGAATCGATCAGCTCGCGGATTTTCAGGACTTCTGCGTCGGAGAGCTCATTCACACGGCGCTCCGGAGCGATATTCACCTTTTCGATGATTTCTTGGGCGAACTTCGCACCAATACCATGAATATACTGAAGCGCGATAACTGCACGCTTGTTCGTCGGTATGTTGACGCCAGCAATACGGGCCACAACTTATCTCCTTTTAACAGCGAGACACCAAGTCTGGCTGCAAATGGGTTTTGCCTCCTCCCCATCCTTAGTGATTTTGACCACTTAATGGTAGGAGACGGTTTTTTTGTTTATTGGTTCTGAACAAAGCATTGTCAGAACGCAAAAAAGAGTGCCCGAAAGACATGGCTTCCGAACACCGGCCACACAACTTGCATGATTAGCGCCGGTTACTACCGGACTCATGCAGGTTGAGTCAACCTTTTATCGCAAACTTGCGACACATTGGAGCCATTTCTGCCGCACAGGGCGAAAAACGGCTCCAAAACCTTTGACTGAACCACTCCAACATCAGCGCCCAAACGCCTAAAGCAGGAGAAGCGATTCTCAGTCTTCCAAAGCTTGCTTGATGGAAGCAAACACGCCATCGATATCCTGCATGCCATCAACGGTCTTGAGCAGACCGGTTTTCGCATAATAGTCGACCAGCGGAGCGGTCTGCGCAGAATAGACAGCAAGACGTTTCTTCAATGCCTCGGCATTGTCATCCGCACGTGGTCCGTCAACGCTTTCAGACGCGCGTCTTTCGATGCGACCAAGAAGGATGCCTTCGTCAACCCTGATCTCGACAACGCCATCAAGGGTCAGTTTCTTTTCCTCGAGCAGCTTGTCGAGTGCTTCGGCCTGCGCGATGGTCCGAGGGAACCCGTCCAGAATGAAGCCGTTCTCACAATCCGGTTCGTCAACACGATCAGAGATGATCGCACAGACGATTTCGTCAGAAACGAGTTCGCCCTTTTCCAGAATGGAAGCAACCTTCAACCCAACGGGGGTTTTAGCTGCAACAGCGGCACGGAGCATTTCGCCAGTCGACAATTGCTTGATGCCATACTCATTTACGAGACGCTCAGCCTGAGTTCCCTTCCCTGCGCCCGGAGGTCCGAGCAAAATAAGTCTCATCGACGCTTACCTCTTAACTTCGATTTCTTGACCAGCCCTTCATACTGATGAGCCAGCAAATGTCCCTGAATCTGCGATACGGTGTCCATTGTCACGCTGACCACAATCAGCAGAGACGTTCCTCCGAAATAAAATGGCACGCCAGTCGCGGAAATCAGGAATTCCGGCAAGAGACAGACGAGAACCAGATAAATCGCACCCAGCACAGAAATACGGGTCAGGATCCGGTCGATATATTCAGCCGTCCTCTGGCCGGGTCTGATACCCGGAACGAAGCCGCCATGCTTCTTCAGATTATCCGCGGTTTCCTGCGGATTGAACACAATAGCTGTGTAGAAGAAAACGAAGAAAACAATCAAGGCGGCATAAAGCATCATATACAGAGGTTGACCATGCCCCAGAAGCGCGGTGACGGTGTTAAGCCAATCAGGCCCCTGCCCGTTGCGCGATACGAAGTTCACAACGGTTGCCGGCAGCAACAGAAGCGAAGACGCAAAGATCGGAGGAATGACACCGGCAGTGTTCAGCTTCAGCGGCAGATGGGACGAATCCCCCTGGAACATCTTGTTGCCAACCTGACGCTTCGGATACTGGATGATCAGACGACGCTGTGCACGCTCCATGAAGACGATGAAGGCAATCACGATGATAGCCGTTGCAAGAACGCCCAGAATGATAGCGGTCGACAGCGAGCCCTGACGGCCAAGCTCGAGCGTGTTGGCAACAGCCGAAGGAAGACCGGCAACAATACCAGAGAAGATGATCAGCGAAATGCCGTTCCCGATGCCACGTGCGGTGATCTGCTCGCCAAGCCACATCATGAACATGGTGCCGCCAACCAGCGTCAAAACGGCGGAAAACCGGAAGAACATGCCCGGATCGGTGACAATGTTGCCAGAGCCTTCAAGACCGACCGAAATGCCGTAGGCCTGCAGGGTGGCAAGAATAACCGTACCGTAGCGGGTATATTGGTTGATGACCTTGCGGCCACGCTCGCCTTCCTTCTTCAGCTGTTCGAGCTGTGGCGACACGGTCGTCATCAGCTGAATGATGATGGAGGCGGAAATGTAAGGCATGATCCCCAGAGCAAAGATGGCCATACGGCCCACCGCACCACCGGAGAACATGTTGAACATGCCAAGAATGCCAGTCTGATGACTGTCAAAGGCCTGCGCAAGAGCTTCAGGATTGATCCCTGGAAGCGGAATATAGGTACCAAGGCGATAAACCAACAAAGCACCCAGCGTAAACCAGATGCGTTTCTTGAGTTCTTCTGCCTTTGCAAAGGCGCCAAAATTTATATTGGCGGCGAGTTGTTCTGCTGCCGAAGCCATCATCTACTCCGCTGATAGCGCGTGTTGAACTGGGAAAACCGGTTAAACAAATATAGGTGCGCTCAAACAAATGTATAGAGCGTGGCGGAAGAAGTCTCCTCCGCCATCGCCCTAAACGCAAAAAGGAGGGCTCATGTGAGCCCTCTTTTTATTCTTCTTCGCTGCCCAGGATCTTGACCGATCCGCCAGCTTTTTCGACCGTCGCAATCGCTGCCTTGGAAGCACCTTCGATTTCGAAGGATACTTTGGAGGTCAGCTCGCCATCGCTAAGCAAGCGAACACCATCCAGAACCCGGCGCAAGACGCCTGCTTCTTTCAGGGTGACAACGGTAACCGGTGCAGATGCATCCAGTTTACCGGCGTCAATCGCCTGCTGGACGCGACCAACAGAGACGGTGTTGAAGTTTTTCGCAAAGATGTTGTTAAAGCCGCGTTTCGGAAGGCGACGATGCAGAGGCATCTGACCACCTTCAAAACCCTTGATGGCAACACCAGAGCGGGACTTCTGACCTTTGACACCACGTCCGCCGGTTTTACCCATGCCGGACCCGATGCCGCGACCAACGCGCTTGCGAGAATGCGTAGCGCCGTCGTTATCGCGAATTTCGTTGAGCTTCATAATACTCTCCCGCCTCTAGTCCTCGTCCACAACGCGGACAAGGTGAGAGACTTTTGCGATCATGCCACGAACTTCAGGCGAGTCCTGAAGGGTGCGGCGGCGATGCAATTTGTTCAGGCCAAGGCCGACCAGCGTAGCACGCTGGTCATGTGGCCGACGCAAAGGGCTGCCGATCTGTTCAACAGTTACGGTACCCTGTTCATTGTTAGCCATGTCCGGCTCCTCTTATCCTAGGGATGCAAGCACATGCCAAAGCCTTAGACTTCGGCACGGCCTCCATCAGCAACACGACGACGAGCCTGGAGCGTGGAAACTTTGAGACCACGACGAGCAGCAACACCGCGAGGGCTGTCTTCTGCTTTCAGGGCATCAAAAGTTGCACGAACCATGTTGTAGGGGTTCGAGGTGCCAGTGGATTTGGCCACCACGTCCTGCACACCCAGTGTTTCAAACACTGCACGCATTGGACCACCCGCGATAATACCGGTACCCGGAGGAGCGGCACGCAGGATGACTTTGCCAGCGCCGTGGCGACCGAACACGTCATGATGCAGTGTGCGGCCCTCACGAAGAGGTACACGAACCATGTTTCGTTTAGCAGCGTCAGATGCCTTGCGGATGGCTTCTGGCACTTCACGTGCCTTGCCGTGACCAAAGCCAACACGGCCTTTCTGGTCACCGATAACCACAAGCGCAGCAAATCCGAACCGACGACCACCTTTAACCACTTTAGCAACGCGGTTGATGTGGACTAGGCGGTCGACGAACTCGCTCTCGCGCTCTTCACGATCATTACGATCAGGTTTCTTGTTCATGAGCTTTTCTTCTCTCGTCTGAGCAATCGGTTGCCCGACGCGTTAGAAATTCAATCCGCCTTCGCGCGCAGAATCTGCGAGCGACTTGATACGTCCGTGATAGATATATCCACCACGATCAAAGACCACGTCCTTCACGCCGGCTGCCACTGCCCGTTCGGCAATGAGCTTACCAACTTCTGAAGCGGCGGCTGTGTCCGCGCCGGTCTTAAGCTTACCACGAAGATCTTTTTCGATGGAGGAAGCGGCAACAATGGTTACACCCTTCACATCATCGATGATCTGCGCATAGATATGCTTGGAAGACCGGTTTACACTCAAACGCGGACGGCCGTTGGCAGTCTTTTTCAGGGCGCGACGTACACGTGCACGACGACGCTCAAACTGAGATAGTGCCTTCGCCATAATAGTTTTCCGTTACTTCTTCTTACCTTCCTTGCGGAAGATAAATTCATCACTGTATTTGACGCCTTTGCCTTTGTAGGGCTCTGGCGGACGATAATCGCGGATTTCTGCTGCGACCTGGCCTACGGCCTGCTTGTCGATACCGCTGACGACGATCTCGGTCGGCTTGGGACAAGCCACCGTTACGCCCTCAGGTACCTCATAAAGCACATCGTGGGAGAAACCAAGTGCCAGTGAAAGATCATTGCCTTTCATCTGGGCGCGGTAACCCACACCGTTGATGTCAAGTTTCTTTTCGAAACCTGCAGAAACACCACTCAGGATGTTGGAAATCTGGGTGCGGGACATGCCCCACAGAGACCGCGCAGTCTTGGACTTGTTGCGCGGCTCGACCAGAATCCCGTCATCCGTCATTTTAGCATTAACGTCGTCGCAGAGTACGAAGGTAAGTTCACCCTTCGGTCCCTTAGCTTTGACGGTCTTGCCATCAATCGTTGCAGTAACTCCCTCAGGGACTGCAACAGGCTTTTTGCCAATTCGTGACATAAGACTAACCTGTCCGGATCTGGAGGAATAAGATCAGTACCGCATCAGAAGACGCGGCACAGGACCTCACCACCTACGTTTTGCTCACGAGCATCATGATCGGCCATCACACCTTTAGGGGTGGAGACGATAGACACACCAAGACCATTCTGAATGCGCGGAATATTCTTCACGGATGCATACACACGGCGACCTGGTTTGGACACACGCTGGATTTCACGGATCACCGGCTCTCCATCGAAGTATTTCAGCTCGATTTCGAGCTCGGACTTGCCGCCTTCGAATTCGACGGTGGTATAGCCGCGGATGTAACCCTCTGATGCCAGTACGTCAAGCACACGCTGACGCAATTTGGAGGCAGGAGTGGAAACTTTTACTTTGCTACGCATCTGCGCATTGCGGATGCGTGTTAGCATATCCCCAAGGGGATCAGTCATTGACATTGCACCGCGCTCCTTACCAGCTCGACTTCACCAGGCCAGGGATCTTACCCATGTTGCCCAGCTCACGAAGAGAAATACGGGACATCTTCAACTTGCGATAATAACCACGGGGACGACCCGTGACTTCGCAGCGGTTGCGGATGCGGACGGATGCGGAGTTGCGCGGAAGCTCGGCAAGCTTCAGGCGAGCCTTGAACCGCTCTTCAAGAGACAGAGACTCATCGTTCGCAAGTGCTTTCAGTTTCGCCCGCTTTGCAGCGTATTTCGAAACCAGGCGTTCGCGAGTCTTGTTCTTTTCAACAGAGCTCTTTTTAGCCATTTCTATTTCCTCGTACTTTCCGCGGGACCTTATCGGCTGAACGGGAAGTTGAATTCACTCAGAAGAGCACGTGCTTCGTCATCGTCATTTGTGCTTGTGCACACGATGATGTCCATGCCCCATACCTGATCAACTTTGTCATAATCGATCTCTGGGAAAACGATGTGCTCTTTAAGGCCCATGGCATAGTTGCCATTGCCGTCGAAGCTTTTCCCGTTAAGACCACGGAAGTCACGTACCCGAGGCAGTGCAATCGTGATCAGACGATCGAGGAATTCGTACATACGGTCGCCGCGCAACGTTACTTTCACACCAATCGGCATGCCTTCGCGAACCTTGAAGGTTGCGATGGATTTACGCGCTTTCGTCACCACCGGCTTCTGACCGGCAATGGCTTCTAGGTCTTCCAAGGCAGATTTGATCTTCTTGGAATCAGCAACCGCTTCACCGACACCCATGTTCAGGACAACTTTTTCCAGTTTCGGCATCCGATGCGGATTAGAGAAACCGAATTTTTCCTGCATGTTGGCGCGGATCGTGTTTTCATACTGCGTCTTGAGACGCGGAGCGTAAGCAGCCTCAGCCATCAATCACATCTCCTGAACGCTTGGCCACACGCACCTTGGTGCCGTCTTCCTTGACTTCAAAACCAACGCGAGAAGGTTTGTTGTCTTTCGGATCGGCAATCGCCAGATTTGACAGATGGATCGGGGCTTCTTTGGTAACGATGCCGCCTTCCTGGGTCTGTGTCTGACGCTGGTGGCGTTTGACCAGGTTGATACCGCGCACGACTGCCCGCTGTTCAGCTGGCATGACTTGCACAATTTCACCGCTCTTGCCCTTGTCTTTGCCGGCAAGAACAATGACGCGATCACCCTTTTTGAGTTTCGCAGCCATTATAGCACCTCCGGAGCAAGGGAAATGATTTTCATATGGTTGTGCGCACGAAGCTCACGCGGAACCGGGCCGAAGATACGGGTCCCTACTGGCTCCTTGTTGTTGTTCACAAGAACAGCTGCACTGCGGTCAAAACGGATGACGCTGCCATCCGGACGACGAATAGCCTTTGCGGTACGAACCACAACTGCCTTCATCACGTCGCCCTTCTTGACGCGTCCACGCGGAATAGCTTCCTTGACAGAAACGACAATGATGTCGCCAATGCCAGCATATTTCCGTTTGGAGCCGCCGAGCACTTTGATGCACATGACACGACGTGCGCCGGAGTTATCCGCTACGTCAAGGTTTGTTTGCATCTGAATCATGACTGGCCGCCTTTATAATTTTTCCGTTGCGCATCGCTGCGCCGGATTTACGTCCAATTTCACAAATCGGGTCAAGAGGAAGGAAGATCCTTGCCAACTACAACCCAACGTTTCGATTTCGAAATAGGGGCAGATTCCTCAATGAAGATCTGATCACCTATTTTGAAGGCATTACCCTCGTCGTGAGCCTGGTAACGCTTTGAACGACGCACAGTCTTCTTGAGAAGCGGGTGCGTGAAGCGGCGTTCGACTTTGACGACGACAGTCTTGTCTTGCTTGTCGCTGACGACGAGGCCTTGCAAAATTCTCTTTGGCATCCCGTCTCTCCTATTCTGCTGCCGATGCGCTGTTTGCACGAGCGATCGTCATCAGGCGTGCGATATCGCGGCGAACTTGCCGAACACGCACAGTATTTTCCAACTGACCAGTGGCCTGCTGAAAGCGCAGGTTAAGCTGCTCTTTCTTCAGTTTTTCCAGCTCATCAGCAATTTGGTCCGACGTCATCGCGCGGACATCTGATGCTTTCATGGGTCTTTCCCTTCACACCGTTAGTCGGCGATGCGCTCTACGAAGCGTGTCTTGATTGGGAGCTTCGCAGCAGCAAGCCGCATGGCTTCGCGGGCGATATCGACCGGTACACCATCAATTTCAAACATGATCCGGCCCGGAGCTACACGAGCGGCCCAATATTCAGGAGAACCTTTACCTTTACCCATACGGACTTCGGTAGGTTTCTTGGATACAGGCACATCCGGGAACACACGGATCCACACACGCCCGGCACGTTTCATGTGACGGGTCATAGCACGTCGCGCAGCTTCGATCTGACGAGCGGTGATGCGCGCAGGCTCCTGAGCCTTAAGACCGTAGGCACCAAAGGTCAGCTCGTAGCCGCCCTTTGCGTTGCCGTGAATGCGGCCTTTGTGCTGCTTGCGATATTTTGTGCGCTTAGGTTGCAGCATTTTTTATCTCTCTTAACTCAGCTAGAGGCCAACATTAAGCAGCAGGCTTGTTGCTACGACGACGCTGGTGGCTATTGTTATTGCCTGCATCCTGACCTTCAGAGGCGCGACGTTCAGAGGCCATTGGATCATGTTCCATGATCTCGCCTTTGTAGATCCACACCTTGATGCCGGAGATGCCGTAAGCAGTCAAAGCCTCAGCAGTACCGTAATCGATGTCGGCGCGCAGGGTATGAAGCGGCACGCGACCTTCACGGTACCATTCGGTCCGTGCGATCTCGGCGCCACCCAGACGGCCAGCACAGTTGATACGAATACCTTCAGCACCCATCCGCATAGCGGACTGGACGGCCCGTTTCATCGCACGGCGGAAAGCAACACGGCGTTCCAGCTGTTGAGCGATGGACTGGGCGACCAGGTTGGCATCGGTTTCCGGCTTGCGTACTTCAACAATGTTGATGTGTACGTCAGAGCTGGTCAGTTTGCCGACCTTGGCGCGAAGTTTCTCGATATCGGCACCTTTTTTACCGATCACGATGCCCGGACGAGCAGAGTGAATGGTAACGCGGCACTTTTTGTGCGGGCGCTCGATAACAATCTTGGACACCGCTGCCTGCTTGAGTTCTTTCTCAAGCATGGAGCGAATTGCATAGTCTTCGTGCAGAAGGCTGCCATACTCGCCCTTGACCGCGTACCAGCGGGAATCCCAAGTGCGGTTGATGCCTAGACGAAGTCCGATTGGATTGACCTTGTGACCCATCAGGCAGTCTCCTCAACTTCACGAACAACGATCGTCAGGTTGGAGAAAGGCTTGAGGATCTTGCCGACGCGACCGCGAGCCCGCGGCTGCCAGCGTTTCATCACAAGTGCCTTACCAACATATGCTTCTGCTACAATCAGGCTGTCAACATCCAGTTCATGGTTGTTTTCAGCGTTGGCGATCGCAGATTCCAAACACTTTTTAACATCACGGGCAATGCGCTTGGAGGAGAACGACAGGTCGGCCAAAGCCGTATCTACCTTTTTCCCCCGGATCATTGCTGCGACAAGGTTCAGCTTCTGCGGAGACGTGCGAAGCATGCGGAGAACCGCTTGTGCTTCATTGTCTTTCAGGACGCGTGCGCGTTTTGCCTTACCCATTATTTCCTCTTAGCCTTTTTGTCGGCCCCGTGACCATAGTAGGTACGGGAGGGAGAAAATTCGCCGAACTTGTGACCGACCATCTCTTCCGAGACGAGAACCGGTACATGCTTCTGACCGTTATACACACCAAAGGTGAGACCGACGAAGTGCGGCAAGATCGTGGAGCGTCTGCTCCATGTCTTGATCACTTCGCTGCGACCAGAAGAGCGAACCTTGTCTGCCTTCTTCAGGAGGTATCCGTCAACAAACGGACCTTTCCAAACAGAACGTGCCATCGGTTAACCCTTATTTCTTGCGCTGATGCCGACTACGAACAATGAACTTGTCGGTCGACTTGTTGGAGCGAGTACGCTTGCCTTTGGTCGGCTTACCCCATGGAGACACAGGATGACGGCCACCAGAGGTCCGGCCCTCACCACCACCATGCGGGTGATCAACCGGGTTCATAACGACACCGCGCACTTCCGGACGCTTACCGAGCCAACGGTTACGACCGGCTTTACCGAGATTGATGTTTGAATGTTCCGGGTTTGAAACAGCACCGACAGATGCCATGCAGGCCCCTTGGACCAAACGCGTTTCACCGGAATTCAAACGAACGATCGCATAACCGTGGTCACGTCCCACCAGCTGGGCATAAGCACCAGCGGAGCGAGCAATCTGACCGCCTTTGCCAGGTTTCATCTCCACATTGTGGATGATGGTACCAACAGGCATGTTGGCCAGCGGCATGGCGTTGCCCGGTTTGATGTCGGCGGCTTTGTTGGCAGAGACAACCTTGTCGCCAGCGCGCAGGCGCTGAGGAGCAAGGATGTAGGCCTGCTCGCCGTCTTCATACGTAACCAGAGCAATGAATGCCGTACGGTTAGGATCATATTCGAGTCGCTCTACCGTGCCGACAACGTCAAACTTGCGACGCTTGAAGTCGATCATACGGTAGGAACGCTTGTGACCGCCACCACGACGACGTGACGTGACGCGACCAGCATTGTTACGACCACCAGACTTGGTCAGGCCTTCGGTGAGGGTTTTGACCGGTTTTCCTTTCCAAAGATCGGAACGGTCAACAATCACCAACTGACGGGTGCCTGGGCTTGTCGGTTTGAAGGTCTTGAGTGCCATGACTTAAAGCCTATCCCCGTGTTGCTTAAAGACCAGTCGTGACGTCAATGGATTGGCCCTCTTCGAGGGTAACAATCGCTTTTTTGACATCAACCTGTTTGCCGACAATGCCTTTGAAGCGTTTAACCTTGCCCTTGCGGAGCAGAGTATTCACGCTTTTGACTTTGACGGAAAACAGGGCCTCAACGGCGGCCTTGATTTCTGTTTTGGTCGCATCCTTGGATACGTTGAAAACAACCTTGTCCTGTTCGGACTGAATGGTGGCTTTCTCGGTGATCACCGGGCTGCGGATGATATCGTAATGACGAAGGGTGGTCATTTGAACCGTTCCTCCAGAGCATCGACTGCGGCCTTGGTTAGCACCAGAGTATTGCGACGCAGAACATCAACAACGTTGATCCCCTGAACCGGCAACACATCGATACCAACGATATTGCGGGCAGCTTTTGCGAAATTCTCATCAACTTCCTTGCCGGAAATAATGAGTGCATTTTCGATGCCCAGACCGGAGAACTGTTTCTTCACGGCTGCGGTCTTTGGTGCCTCTGCTTTCGCATCGTCCAGAATGATCAGATTGTCATTCTTGGCTTTGGTCGACAGGGCATGTTTGAGCGCAAGCGCACGAATTTTCTTTGGCAACTCGACGCCGTGATCCCGAAGGACCGGACCGAACGCACGACCACCACCACGGAACTGCGGAACTTTCTTGTTGCCGTGACGGGCGCCACCAGAACCCTTCTGACGAAGGTATTTCTTGGTTGTGCCCGTGATTTCCGCACGGGTTTTGGTCTTGTGTGTGCCTGCCATTTTCTTCAACTGCTGGTAGCGAACCATGCGGGCAATAATGTCCGCGCGCGGCTCGAGACCGAACACATCGTCAGAAACGTCGATAGAACCGGCAGCTTTGCCATCGAGGGTTTTGATCTTGAGTTCCATTCTTATTCCCCCCCCTCAGCTGGAGCTTCAGCTGCAGGAGCTTCCGCGGCTGCAGCAGCAGCTCGGATTGCACCAGGAAGCGGAGCTTCTGCCGGACGTGCTCTTTTGACGGCATCCTTGATAAGGATCCAGCCGCCTTTGGAACCGGGAACAGCACCCTGAACCAGCACCAGACCACGATCGGCATCGGTCTTGACGACTTTCAGATTCTGCGTGGTTACGCGGGTAGACCCCATGTGACCTGCCATCTTCTTGCCTTTAAAGACCTTGCCTGGATCCTGACACTGACCCGTCGAACCATGCGCACGGTGGGAAAGGGAGTTGCCGTGCGTTTCACGACCACCACCGAAGTTGTGGCGTTTCATGGCGCCGGCAAAGCCCTTACCAATTGACGTACCAACAACATCCACATGCTGTCCAGCTACATAGTGATCCGCAGTCAACTCGGCACCAATCTCGATGAGATTGTCTTCGCTGACACGAAACTCTGCAACTTTCCGTTTCGGTTCGACCTTTGCAACGGCGAAGTGGCCGCGCATTGGCTGAGTTACATTTTTGACTTTGGCTTTACCTACACCCAACTGAAGTGCGGTATAGCCGTTTTTCTGTACAGTTCGCTGGGCGACTACCTGACAGTTCTCGATTTTGAGAACTGTCACCGGAACGTGCTCGCCGTCCTCGGTATAAATTCGGGTCATTCCCAACTTCTGTGCGATCACACCAGAACGCATGGCTACTCTTGCCTCTCGCTCTTTAGAGCTTAATTTCAACGTCCACACCGGCCGCAAGGTCAAGCTTCATGAGGGCATCGACCGTCTGAGGGGTCGGATCGATGATATCGAGGAGACGCTTGTGCGTACGGATCTCGAACTGCTCACGGCTTTTCTTGTTGACATGCGGCGAACGGTTGACAGTGAACTTCTCAATGTGGGTCGGAAGGGGAACCGGACCACGAACATTAGCGCCTGTGCGCTTAGCCGTGGAAACAATTTCCTTCGCCGACGTATCGAGAATGCGATGGTCGAATGCCTTAAGGCGAATTCGAATATTCTGACCGTTCATATTTTCAACCTCAAAGACTGGGGTGCCTCGGGCGTGCCCATGGCACCCCTGCCCTAATGATTATTCGACGATAGCGCCAACGATACCGGCGCCGACGGTACGGCCACCTTCGCGAATAGCGAAGCGCAGCTTTTCTTCCATGGCGATCGGTACGATCAGCTCGACATTCATGTTCACGTTATCGCCAGGCATAACCATTTCCACGCCCTCATCAAGGGTCACAACACCGGTCACGTCGGTGGTGCGGAAATAGAACTGCGGACGATAGTTGGTGAAGAACGGGGTATGACGACCACCTTCTTCTTTCGTCAGGATGTAGGCTTCTGCCTTGAACTTGGTATGCGGGTTAACTGAACCCGGCTTACAAAGAACCTGACCGCGCTCAACGTCCTCACGCTTGGTACCACGCAGAAGAACACCGACGTTGTCGCCTGCTTCACCGCTGTCCAGCAGCTTGCGGAACATTTCAACACCGGTACAGGTGGTTTTCTGAGTGTCTTTGATGCCGACGATTTCAATCTCGTCACCAACATGCACCTTGCCGCGTTCAACACGACCGGTAACAACCGTACCACGACCAGAGATCGAGAAAACGTCTTCGATCGGCAGCAGGAACGGAAGGTCGACAGGACGTTCCGGGGTCGGGATGTAGTCATCAACCGCAGCCATCAGCTCAGTGATGGAGTTACGGCCGATTTCCGGATCACGGTTTTCAACGGCAGCAAGAGCAGAGCCTTTAACGATGGGGATATCATCGCCAGGGAATTCGTAGCTGTCCAGAAGTTCGCGAACTTCCATTTCAACAAGCTCGAGAAGCTCTTCATCGTCAACCTGGTCAACTTTGTTCAGGTAAACAACAAGCGCAGGAACGCCAACCTGACGGGCAAGCAGGATGTGCTCACGGGTCTGGGGCATCGGGCCATCAGCTGCAGAGCAGACCAGGATAGCGCCGTCCATCTGAGCCGCACCAGTGATCATGTTTTTCACATAGTCAGCGTGGCCCGGGCAGTCGACGTGAGCGTAGTGACGGTTTTCCGTCTCATACTCAACGTGAGCCGTAGAGATCGTGATGCCGCGTGCTTTTTCTTCAGGCGCACCATCAATCTCGTCATAGGCTTTCGCCGTCGCGCCACCAGTTTCCGCAAGGGTCATGGTGATCGCTGCTGTCAGGGTAGTTTTACCATGGTCAACGTGACCAATCGTGCCGATGTTCACATGCGGCTTGTTACGTTCAAACTTTTCCTTAGCCATAGGAAAGTCTCCATTCTTCGAATTTCGTTAAGTGCGGAACAATTGCTAAGATTAGGCGTATTTCGCCTGAACCTCGTCTGCAACGGCCTGAGGCACTTGCGCATAGTGATCGAACACCATGCTATATTGCGCGCGACCCTGGGACTGGGAACGAAGGTTGTTCACATACCCGAACATATTGGCCAGCGGCACCATAGCGGTGACAACGGTGACAACGCCGCGAGCTTCGGTACCAGAAATCTGACCGCGGCGGGAGTTGATGTCGCCGATGATGTCGCCCATGTATTCTTCTGGAGTGACAACTTCGACTTTCATCATCGGTTCAAGCAGTTTCGGACCTGCCTTTTTGCAGCCTTCGCGGAAACCGGCACGAGAAGCGATCTCGAAGGCCAGTACCGAGGAGTCAACATCATGGAAGGCACCGTCGATAAGATCGACCTTGATGTCCACCATCGGGAAGCCAGCCAGAGGACCTGCGGTCATGACGGACCGAATGCCCTTTTCAACACCGGGGATGTATTCCTTGGGAATAGCACCACCAACGATAGAGGACTTGAATTCAAAGCCAGCACCAACTTCGTTAGGACTAATGACGATTTTCACCCGACCGAACTGACCGGTACCACCGGACTGTTTCTTATGGGTGTAGTCAACGGTCTCTTCTTTGGTGATGGTTTCACGGTAAGCAACCTGCGGCGCACCGATATTTGCCTCGACCTTGAATTCGCGTTTCATGCGGTCAACGAGAATATCAAGATGCAGCTCACCCATGCCAGCCATGATGGTCTGACCGGATTCTTCATCCGTTTTAACGCGGAAGGAAGGATCCTCGGCAGCCAAGCGGTTGAGCGCAAGGCCCATCTTTTCTTGGTCGGCCTTGGTTTTGGGCTCAACAGCGATCTCGATGACCGGATCAGGGAATTCCATGCGCTCAAGGATAACCGGGTTCAGCGGATCACACAGCGTGTCACCCGTGGTGGTGTCCTTGAGGCCCGCGATAGCAACGATGTCACCAGCAAAGGCTTCCTTGATGTCTTCCCGTGAGTTCGAATGCATCTGCAGCATACGGCCAACACGTTCACGCTTCTCTTTCACGGTATTGAGAACAGAGGTACCTGCATCAAGCTTACCGGAATAGACGCGGCAGAAAGTCAGAGAGCCAACGAACGGGTCGTTTGCAATCTTGAAGGCCAGCATGGAGAAGGGCTCTTCGTCATCAGCATGACGCTCGATCGGCTCTTCGGTTTTCGCGTCGATACCACGGATTGATTCAATATCAATCGGGCTCGGCAGATAGTCGACCACAGCGTCGAGCAAAGGCTGAACGCCTTTGTTCTTGAAAGCAGTACCGCACAGGATCGGAACGAATTCGTTGGCAATGGTGCCCTTACGGATCAGTTCCATGATCTTTTCATTGGAGGGCTCATCACCTTCCAGATACGCTTCCATGGCCGCTTCGTCAGCTTCCACAACGGTCTCGATGAGAGTTTCACGGTATTCTGCAGCCTGATCAGCAAGCTCAGCAGGAATATCACGATACTCAAATTTAGCACCGAGAGACTCTTCGAGCCAGATGATGGCGCGCATGTTGATCAGATCAACAACACCGGTGAATTCGCTCTCGGAACCGATTGGCAGCTGCAGGCAAAGCGGAACAGCACCAAGACGGTCCTTGATCATCTGCACGCAGCGGAAGAAGTCGGCACCAAGCTTATCCATCTTGTTGACGAAGATCATCCGCGGCACGGCGTATTTGTCAGCCTGACGCCAGACAGTCTCGGTCTGCGGTTCGACACCTGCGTTGGCATCAAGGGCACAAACAGCGCCATCAAGCACACGCAAGGAACGCTCAACCTCAATGGTGAAGTCAACGTGGCCTGGAGTATCGATGATGTTCAGACGCTTTTCGCGCCAGAAGCAAGTGGTTGCGGCAGACGTGATCGTAATGCCACGCTCCTGCTCCTGAGCCATCCAGTCCATGGTGGCAGCACCATCATGAACTTCGCCAATCTTATGGCTTTTTCCGGTATAAAAGAGGATACGCTCAGTAGTCGTCGTCTTACCAGCATCAATGTGGGCCATGATGCCGAAGTTACGATAGTCCTCAATCTTGTGGCTGCGTGCCATGACTTCGCCCCTAAAGGTTTACCAGCGATAATGCGAGAATGCACGGTTGGCTTCCGCCATACGATGCGTATCTTCGCGTTTTTTGACTGCAGAACCGCGATTGTTGAACGCGTCGAGAAGTTCGCCGGACAGGCGATCAACCATGGTGCGTTCGTTGCGATTACGAGCTGCTGTAATGATCCAGCGGATAGCCAGAGCCTGCTTGCGTTCTGTGCGAACGTCGACAGGAACCTGGTAGGTCGCACCACCAACACGGCGGGAGCGAACCTCAACAGCAGGCATGACATTTTCCAGAGCGGTGTGGAACACCTCAACCGGATTCTGCTTCAATTTGCCTTCAACAGCATCAAGAGCACCGTAAACGATGCTTTCTGAAACGGACTTTTTGCCGTCCAGCATGATGCTGTTCATGAATTTTGAAACAACGATATCACCGAATTTCGGATCCGGGTTGATAACGCGTTTTTCTGCACTATGGCGACGTGACATGTGACCAGAACTCCAATAAGCGGCTTATTTAGGCCGCTTTGCACCATATTTAGAACGGCGCTGTTTACGGTCTTTAACACCCTGCGTATCCAGCACACCGCGAAGAATGTGATAACGAACACCGGGCAAATCTTTCACGCGACCGCCGCGGATCATCACAACCGAGTGTTCCTGCAGGTTATGGCCCTCACCAGGGATGTAGCCGATAACCTCGAACCCGTTGGTCAGACGCACCTTGGCAACCTTACGCAGAGCCGAGTTCGGCTTTTTCGGCGTAGTGGTATAGACGCGCGTACATACACCCCGCTTCTGGGGGCAGGCCTCCATGGCCGGAACTTTATTTCGCTTTACCGGCGCCTTGCGCGGCTTACGAATAAGCTGGTTAATGGTTGGCATTAACGTGTGCCTTTCAGATCTCTCTGAACTAAGGCGCCCCGGTCAACTTGACACGTCAAGATGGCAAGGAAACGCCATGTTTAGTTGGTGCAACGCACTTCCATCGATCAGGCGATCGCCGGAACTGCCCGAATTACCAAATGCACCGTCCGCACGCACAAAAGCGCACCATCGCGCGACCCTTGCCGCGAACGGCGCTGTGAAAACCAGAGGATTACAGCCGGAGCCGCAATCTTGAGCCAGTCAATCTCAGCTTCATAAATACGGACATCGTTTAAGCAGTCTTGGTTCGAAAACGTGGCGCCTTCGATCGTGAGTGCTTACGGCCTATCCGAGAAGTGGCGCGAAACTACTCTGACTTTACAATCTCGTCAACCCCCCTGATGAAGATTCCCAGAAACCCACCATTTGTAGGAAATCATTGTATTTTTATTGCTCATCTACAACAGAATCCGCAACATCAAGACACCATCTCAGACCCTTCGCGTGAAACCGCCGATTCTTCCCTCTTATTGGCGAGAAAACAGAGCTATCGGACCGCCCCTCAACAAGCTCCTCTACAACAGATTCGCTAAGAAACCTTGGCCGAGTTACTGGTGATTCCTGACAAGCAAACCGGACAGAGAAAATCCCGCACTGTGCGCATCAACATAGCCATGGGTGATGTTGAAGTAGTAATACATACGGGGAAGCGTGGCCGAGGTTACAGTCCAGAACTCGGCGCCATCTCCAAAATCAGAAGCCTCTATTCCCGGAAAGACAATCGTATCGATCTTGGGGCCGGAACAGCTCTCAAAGTAGATGTTGTCAAACTCTTCCGCGGTTGGCACGCGCCAGCCCTGCCCGAGTTTCTTCGCCTCAAGTTTCATCTCTTCCAAACCGCGCCCCTGGGGTTCACCAACACAGGTTCCCTCCCCGCCCGACCAGCGCATCCCCACGGCACAGCGTTGCCACTCCAAGCCCTTCTCGTCCTGCACAGCGGTCGCGCCCTTGAGCTCAAACCCATTGCCGCTTGCATCTTGGCAGTTAGCAAAGGAGGACGTAGCCGTCAGAACCCCAACAACCAATACCAGGCAAGACGTTCTCATCTTGCTGGCCTTGAAAACACAACCAAGACAAACCATCGCTTCATCCCCTTTTCAAAGGGCGCATGTACCTGACCGAATATGTTAAAAGTGGGGCCGCGCGACGTGAGACACAGGATTAAAAAAGGGCCCCCCTGCGAAGCAAGGCGGCCCTTCTGATTTTCGAATTTGACTTTATCGCTTATTCAGCGGGCTCCACCGGAGGCTGGTCCGACATATCGCGGATCTTCGGCGTAGAACTCAGGGACTGTGTCCGCTGGCGTTCTTCCAGAATGAGATCATCGCGATGCGTCGCCACACGGCGCAAGCCGGACATCACACGACCAGTACCGGCCGGGATGAGACGACCCACGATAACGTTCTCTTTCAGGCCTTCGAGCGTATCGATCTTGCCTTGGACCGAAGCTTCGGTCAGAACGCGTGTGGTCTCCTGGAAGGAGGCTGCAGAGATGAACGAACGGGTCTGCAAGCTGGCCTTGGTGATACCAAGCAGAACCGGCTTGCCTTTTGCAGGACGCTTGCCCTCTCCAGCCAAACGTTCATTCTCTTCCTCGAATTCAAGGCGATCGATATGCTCCGCATGCAGGAAGTAGCTATCGCCCTGTTCTTCGATTTCAACTTTCTGCAGCATCTGACGAACAATCACTTCAATGTGCTTGTCGTTGATGCCCACACCTTGCAGACGATAAACATCCTGAATCTCGTTGACGAGATATTCAGCCAGAGCAGCAACGCCCTTCACGGCCAGAATGTCATGCGGTGCCGGGTTGCCATCGAGAATATATTCACCTTTTTCGATCGGGTCACCTTCCTGAAGATGGAACGGGCGCCCTTTCGGGATCAGATATTCAATTGGCTCAAGCGACTCATCATGCGGTTCGAGCACAATGCGGCGTTTGTTTTTGTAGTCGCGACCAAAGCGGATCGTGCCATCGATATCTGCGATGATAGCGTGATCTTTCGGACGACGCGCTTCGAACAGTTCGGCCACACGTGGCAGACCACCGGTGATGTCTTTTGTCTTGGCGCTTTCCATCGGAACACGGGCCAGAACGTCACCAGCACCAACCTTGTTGCCGGGCTGAACCGAAAGGATCGACTCGACCTGCAACATATAGCGGGCATCGCCACCACGCGGCAGGGTCAGAAGCTTGCCATCACCATTACGGATGGTGATCGCCGGCTTCATGTCTACAGAGCGTGGGTTTGACCGCCAGTCGATGACGACACGCTTGGTGATACCGGTGGACTCATCCGTTGCCTCGCTGACCGACAGACCTTCTGCCATGTCTTCGAAATCAACGACACCATCCACCTCACAAAGCACCGGACGGGTGTAAGGATCCCATTCGGCCAGACGCTGGCCGCGGGTAACCCGATCCCCTTCATCGACATGCAGGTGCGAACCGTAAGTAAGCTTGTTGACCGAACGTTCGTTGCCTTCATCATCAATAATGACAATGGCGACGTTACGCCCAAGGGTCACAAGCCGTCCGTCGGAGTCGCGAGCCACATTGCGGTTGCGCAACTGAATCGTGCCTTCGAAGTTGGCTTCGATGAAGGAGCTGTCAACCACCTGCGCCGTACCACCAATGTGGAAGGTACGCATGGTCAGCTGGGTGCCCGGTTCACCGATCGACTGAGCCGCGATAACGCCGACAGCCTCACCGATATTCACCTCGGTACCACGTGCCAAGTCGCGACCGTAACATGCCGCACAAACACCGTTGCGCGAATGACAGGTCAGAACCGAACGAACCGTGATGGTCTGCAGACCGCAGTTCTCGATCTCGTAGACATCCTCTTCCGAGATGATCCGGCCTTTCGGAACGATCACGTTGCCCGTTTTCGGGTTCACCACATCCTCAGCCGCAGTACGGCCAAGAGTACGCGTCCCAAGAGAAGCAACGATCTGACCGGCATCAACGATCACACCAACTTCAAGACCTTCTTCAGACCCGCAATCAACCTCGGTGATGATCGAATCCTGCGCCACATCCACCAGACGCCGGGTGAGGTAACCGGAGTTCGCGGTCTTCAGAGCGGTATCGGCCAGACCCTTACGGGCACCATGGGTGGAGTTGAAGTACTCCATCACAGTAAGGCCTTCTTTAAAGTTCGAGATGATCGGCGTTTCGATGATCTCGCCCGACGGTTTGGCCATCAGACCACGCATACCGGCAAGCTGTTTCATCTGGGCCGGTGAACCACGCGCCCCGGAGTGGGCCATCATGTAAACCGAGTTCATCTGCTTCTGGCGACCGGTTTCTTCATCGACCTCAATCGCCTGAATGCGTTTCATCATCTCATCGGCAACACGGTCGGTACATTTCGCCCAGGCATCAACAACCTTGTTGTATTTCTCGCCTTGCGTGATGAGACCGTCGTTATATTGCTGTTCAAACTCCAGCGCCATGGTGCCGGTGGTTTCGATGAGACCAGCTTTGGAATCCGGAATAACCATGTCATCCATACCGAACGAAATGCCGGCACGGAACGCGCGGTTAAACCCGAGACCCATGATCTTGTCACAGAAGATGACCGTTTCCTTCTGACCGCACTGGCGGTAGACGGCATGGATCATCCGAGAGATTTCCTTCTTGGTCATCAGCTTGTTGCATTCCTCGAAGGAAATGCCCGGATGACGCGGCAGAAGTTCACCAATCAGCATGCGACCTGGAGTGGTCTCATAGATCTGTGAAATCGGGTTGCCTTCTTCATCAACGGTCTTGAACCGACCCTTGACCTTGGCATGCAGAGTGACCGCCTTGGTCTCAAGCGCATGATGCAACTCGCCGATATCGGAGAAGAGACTCCCCTCACCCGGCTCGTTCTCGTTCATGATCGAGAGATAGTAAAGGCCAAGAACAATATCCTGAGACGGAACGATAATCGGAGTACCGTTGGCCGGATGCAGGATGTTGTTGGTGGACATCATCAAGACGCGCGCTTCGAGCTGAGCTTCAAGCGACAGAGGCACGTGAACGGCCATCTGGTCACCATCGAAGTCGGCGTTGAAGGCCGAGCAGACGAGCGGATGCAACTGAATGGCCTTGCCTTCCACCAGCATCGGCTCAAAAGCCTGAATGCCAAGACGGTGGAGCGTCGGCGCACGGTTCAGCATGACCGGATGCTCGCGGATGACCTCTTCAAGGATATCCCAGACTTCCGGCTTGCCCTTCTCTACCAATTTCTTGGCCTGTTTGACCGTCGTTGAATAGCCCTTGGCATCAAGACGCGAATAGATGAACGGCTTGAACAGCTCAAGCGCCATCTTCTTCGGCAGACCGCACTGGTGCAGCTTCAACTCAGGACCAACCACGATAACGGAACGACCGGAATAGTCGACGCGTTTACCCAGAAGGTTCTGACGGAAACGACCGTGCTTACCCTTGAGCATGTCGGACAGCGACTTCAGCGGACGTTTGTTGGCACCGGTAATGACGCGGCCACGACGACCGTTGTCGAACAGCGCATCAACAGACTCCTGCAGCATGCGTTTTTCGTTCCGGATGATGATATCCGGCGCACGCAGCTCCATAAGACGCTTCAGACGGTTGTTACGGTTGATCACACGACGATATAGATCGTTGAGGTCGGACGTTGCAAACCGGCCACCATCGAGCGGCACAAGCGGACGCAGATCGGGAGGAATGACCGGAACAATGGTCATGATCATCCATTCCGGACGGTTACCGGATTCGATGAAGGCTTCCACAATCTTCAGACGCTTGGCAAGCTTGATCGGCTTAAGCGACGAGGTGCTCTCAGCAATTTCCTGACGCAGTTTCTCGGAGATCTGTTCCAGATCAAGAGATGCCAGAATTTCGCGGATCGCCTCGGCACCGATCATGGCGGTGAAGGTATCTTCGCCATACTCGTCCTGTGCGATGATATACTCCTCTTCACTGAGGAGCTGATATTCCTTGAGCGGCGTCAGACCGGGCTCAACGACAATATAGTTCTCGAAATAGAGAACGCGCTCAAGATCCTTGAGCGTCATGTCCAAGAGCTGGCCGATGCGGCTTGGCAGAGACTTGAGGAACCAGATATGCGCAACGGGCGCTGCCAGTTCGATATGTCCCATCCGCTCGCGGCGCACGCGTGAAAGGGTCACTTCCACACCGCACTTTTCGCAGATGATGCCTTTGTACTTCATGCGCTTGTATTTGCCGCACAAGCATTCATAGTCCTTGATCGGACCAAAAATGCGTGCACAGAACAAGCCATCGCGTTCGGGCTTGAATGTCCGGTAGTTGATCGTTTCGGGCTTTTTGATTTCACCAAATGACCAACTCAGAATCTTCTCCGGGCTCGCGATGGACACGCGAATCTGGTCGAAGGTCTGGGCCTGAGCCTGCGGACTGAAAAGATTCATGACCTCTTGGTTCATGGGGTCTCCTCTACGGTTAGACGGATCACGGGTTTTCACCCCGCGATCCGTTCCGAAAATATGCCTCGGGTTTCTTTAATCGGGCGCCGCTTATTCAGCAGCGTCCGCAGGCGGTGTATCATTCGGCTCAAGGTCGAGCAGGCGCTGGCTATCTTCCAGCTCCATATTCAGACCAAGGGACCGGATCTCCTTGACGAGGACGTTGAAGCTCTCCGGAATACCGGCTTCAAACGTATCATCGCCACGAACAATCGCTTCGTAGACCTTGGTACGGCCAGCGACGTCATCCGACTTGACGGTGAGCATTTCCTGCAAGGTGTAGGCTGCGCCATAAGCTTCCAGCGCCCAGACCTCCATCTCACCGAAGCGCTGACCACCAAACTGGGCCTTACCACCAAGCGGCTGCTGGGTAACAAGACTGTATGGGCCAATCGAACGACCGTGGATCTTCTCGTCGACCAGATGGTGCAGCTTGAGCATATAAATATAGCCCACTGTCACCGGACGGTCGAATTGCTCGCCTGTCTGACCGTCAAAGAGCGTGGACTGCCCGGAACTATGAAGGCCCGATTTTTCCAGCATTTCAACAATGTCAGGCTCATGAGCGCCGTCAAAGACCGGCGTCGCGATGGATACGCCCTTACGAACCTGCTGCGCGATGCGGATGACGCTTTCATCATCATGCTCAATGACTTTTAGATTCTTGCCATTGTCATGATAAACGTCACTCAGCTCTTTACGCAATGGCTCAAGGTTACCATTTTTCCGGTAGTCGTCATACATCTTGCCAATCTTGTGGCCCATGCCTGCACAGGCCCAGCCAAGATGGGTTTCGAGAATCTGACCAACGTTCATGCGCGACGGCACACCAAGCGGGTTCAAAACGATATCAACGTGGGTACCGTCTTCCAGATAAGGCATGTCCTCAATCGGCACGATGCGGGAAACCACACCCTTGTTGCCGTGACGACCAGCCATCTTATCACCCGGCTGAAGCTTACGCTTGATCGCGATGAAGACCTTGGCCATTTTCATGACGCCCGGCGGCAGTTCGTCACCACGCTGCAGTTTCTCGACCTTGTCGATGAAACGCTGCTCAAGACGCTTGCGGCTGTCGTCATACTGATTGCGCAGGGCTTCTACTTCACCCATCAGCTTTTCATCTTCGACAGCAAACAGCCACCACTGGCTCCGTGGGAACTCAGCCATCTCCGCCTGGGTGATGGTGGTATCCTTGCGGAAGCCTTTCGGACCAGCTGTGCCAACGTGACCATTGAGCATGTCTGCAAGACGACCATAGACGTTGCGATCAAGGATCGCCTGTTCGTCATCACGGTCTTTCGCGAGGCGTTCAATTTCCTCACGCTCGATCGACATGGCGCGTTCGTCCTTGTCGATGCCGTGACGGTTGAACACACGAACCTCAACAACGGTACCAAAGGTTCCCGGAGGCATGCGCAGGGAGGTATCACGAACGTCGGAAGCTTTCTCACCAAAGATGGCACGCAGAAGCTTTTCTTCCGGTGTCATCGGGCTTTCGCCCTTCGGTGTAATCTTGCCGACCAGAATATCGCCCGGCTTCACTTCCGCACCAATATAGGTGATGCCAGCCTCGTCGAGATTTTTCAGAGATTCTTCCGAAACGTTCGGAATATCACGTGTGATCTCTTCTGGTCCAAGCTTGGTATCGCGGGCCATCACTTCGAATTCCTCGATATGGATCGAGGTGAAGATATCTTCCTTCACGATGCGTTCGGAAAGAAGAATGGAGTCTTCGAAGTTATAACCGTTCCAAGGCATGAAGGCCACGAGACAGTTGCGGCCTAGCGCCAGATCACCAAGATCGGTCGAAGGACCGTCCGCAATGATCTCGCCTTTGGTCACAAGATCCCCAACAGCCACGAGCGGACGCTGGTTGATGCAGGTCGACTGGTTTGAACGCTGGAATTTGGCCAGACGATAGATATCGACACCGGACTTGTTCGGGTCACGCTCTTCGGTTGCCCGAACAACGATACGGGTCGCATCCACCTGATCGACGACACCAGTACGGCTTGCAGCAATTGCGGCGCCGGAATCCCGTGCCACAATCGGCTCCATGCCCGTACCAACGAACGGCGCTTCGGCGCGCACCAGAGGCACGGCCTGACGCTGCATGTTCGAGCCCATCAGAGCGCGGTTGGCGTCATCGTTTTCAAGGAATGGAATAAGCGCCGCAGCAACAGAGACCAACTGCTTGGGCGAAACGTCCATGAAATCGACACGATCAGCCGGCGTCAGCATCACATCACCCGCATGACGGCAGATAACGGTCTCGTCAACGAAGCTGTTGTCGTTATTCAGCGGGATGTTGGCCTGAGCAACATAGTGCTTGGCCTCTTCCATTGCAGAAAGATAGATAACCTCGTCGGACACACGCCCATCTTTAACCTTGCGATAAGGCGACTCGATGAAGCCGTATTTGTTGACGCGCGCAAAAGTGGCCAGAGAGTTGATCAGACCAATGTTCGGCCCCTCGGGCGTTTCAATCGGACAGATACGGCCATAGTGAGTCGGATGCACGTCGCGCACCTCAAACCCGGCACGCTCACGGGTCAGACCACCCGGCCCAAGAGCCGAAAGACGGCGCTTGTGGGTAATTTCCGACAGCGGGTTGTTCTGGTCCATGAACTGCGAAAGCTGGGACGAGCCAAAGAACTCGCGTACGGCAGCAGCAGCCGGTTTGGCGTTGATGAGATCCTGCGGCATCACGGTGTCGATCTCGATCGAGGACATACGTTCCTTGATCGCGCGCTCCATGCGCAAAAGACCGATGCGATACTGGTTTTCCATCAGCTCGCCAACCGAACGGACACGACGGTTGCCAAGGTTGTCAATGTCGTCGATCTCGCCCTTGCCATCACGCAGATCAAGCAGAGTGCGAATGACTTCGACAATGTCTTCCTTGCGCAAAATACGAACGGTGTCCTCGACATCGAGATCCATGCGCATGTTCATCTTGACGCGGCCAACGGCGGAAAGATCGTAACGCTCGGAATCGAAGAACAGCGATTCAAACATCGCTTCAGCAGTCTCGATGGTCGGCGGTTCACCGGGGCGCATCACGCGGTAGATATCGAACAGTGCGGATTCGCGATCCGAGTTCTTGTCGACAGACAGCGTGTTGCGGATATACCCACCAACCGTAACATGGTCGATGTTGAGAACCGAAATCTCGTCGAAGCCGGAATCCTTCAGCAACTGGAGATTTTTCTCGTCGATTTCCTCACCGGCTTCAACGAAGATCTCGCCAGAGGTCAGGCTTACAGCATCTTCAGCAAGATATTTGCCATGCAGATCAATGTCATCAACCTTGAGGTAGGTCAGGCCACCCTCGGTCAGTTTCTTGATCTGACGCGCGGTCAGCTTCTTGCCAGCTTCAAAGACCACTTCACCGGTCAGGGCATCGACAAGATCTGTATCCGGCTTGGTTCCCTTGAGGGCTTCGCCATCAAAGGCAACACGCCAGGCACCATCCGCGCGTTCATAGGTGACTTTGTTATAGTAAGTTTCCAGAATTTCTTCTGTATCCATACCCAAAGCGAACAGCAGACTGGAAACCGGAATCTTGCGACGACGGTCGATACGGGCAAAGACGATATCCTTGGCATCGAATTCAATATCGAGCCATGAGCCACGATAAGGAATGATGCGCGCGGCAAACAGAAGTTTACCTGAAGAATGGCTCTTGCCCTTGTCATGATCGAAGAACACGCCCGGAGAGCGGTGCATCTGGGAAACTATCACACGCTCGGTGCCGTTGACAATGAATGTCCCCTTGTCGGTCATGAGCGGCATGTCGCCCATATAGACATCCTGCTCCTTGATGTCCTTGACGGACCGCGCACCTGTATCCTCATCCACCTCGAAAACGATGAGGCGAAGGGTCAGCTTCAGCGGTGCCGAGTAGGTCATCCCGCGAAGGCGGCATTCCTCGGTGTCATACTTGGGTGCCTCAAATTCGAAACGCACGAATTCGAGCTGCGCCGATCCCGAAAAATCCGAGATTGGAAATACAGATGAAAACACCGCCTGAAGACCTTCATCAAGGCGTCCAGAGGCGGGTTCATCCACTTGCAAAAACTGGTCATAGGAAGCTTTTTGAACCTCAATGAGGTTTGGCATGTCTGCCACTTCAATAATATGACCGAAGTATTTTCTTAGCTTGTTACGACCAGAAAACGTCTGAGCCATCGTCGCTCCTCGTCTCGCTATATGGGCGGTTGGCCAAAAAGCCCGTCACAGGATTGTGCAGGCTCTTGAGAAAAACGCCCGTTAAGGCTGCGGATTTTCAAAGAGTATTTCGGGGGATTGCTCCCCCGAAATACATGGACAAGACCGAAGTCTTATTTGAGTTCGACAGAAGCGCCTGCTTCTTCGAGTTTTTTCTTCAGCTCTTCAGCTTCTGCTTTGTCGCAAGCTTCTTTAACCGGCTTCGGTGCGCCTTCGACCAGTTCTTTGGCTTCTTTCAGGCCAAGACCGGTGATGGCACGGACTTCTTTGATGACGTTGATTTTCTTGTCGCCAGCGGCGGTCAGAACAACGTCAAATTCGGTTTTTTCTTCAGCAGCTTCGGCAGCAGGGCCAGCAGCAGCAGCCATCGCGACAGGAGCAGCAGCAGAAACGCCCCATTTGTCTTCGAGCATGGTGGACAGCTCAGCTGCTTCCATAACGGTCAGGGTAGAAAGTTCTTCTACGAGCTTTTCAAGATCAGCCATCGTATTGTTTCCTATTGGTACGAACCTAATAATCTGTTTGTTTGATCGAGAACGGCCTTATGCCGCTTCGTCCTTCTTGGCATATGCCCCGAATACGCGTGCGAGCTGTCCGCCCGGTGCCTGCAGGACCTGAGCGATCTTGGTCGCGGGTGCCTGAAGCACACCAACGATCTTGCCACGCAGTTCATCAAGCGACGGCATGGTTGCGAGTGCATTCACGCCTGCGGTATCGAGTACGGTGGTGCCCATAACGCCGCCCAGGATGACAAGCTTGTCATTTTTCTTGGCGAATTCAGCGGCCACCTTCGGTGCAGAAACCGGATCGCCAGACGTGGCGATCAGTGTCTGGCCTGCGAACAGGTCAGAAATTGGTTCAGCATCCGTGCCTTGAAGAGCGAGCTTGACAAGACGGTTCTTGGCAACCTGCACCGATGCACCGGCATCACGCATTTTACTGCGAAGGTCGGTCATATCTGCAACGGTGAGGCCAGCATAGTGAGCTACAACCACAACTTCCGCGCTTTTCAGCGTTTCATGAAGGGCCGAAACAGCTTCTTGCTTTTCCGCTCTATCCAATGCCTTCTCTCCAGTTACCGGCCCCTGCCCCAAACAGGCAAAAACCGGAGGTTACACTTGACCAGTTCACCCTAACGAAATCGACAAGGAGTCCTGGCACGAAGGGACCTGTCCTCCTTGCCGCCCCGATGGATCAGGAACACGGCAAGCATAGGTTCGACCAACAGACAAAATCCTTTGTCTCATTAGTCCACCCCATCTGTGCTGGATATTTAAGTCTCTCACTTTTCAGCAAAGCGATTGACACCCGCAGTCTTGGACAGGCAGTCTGACTGTGTGTTTGGAGACATCCCGAAAGACGTCGCCGCGCACATGATCTTGCGATCTTGCAAATCACAGGAGGTAAGTCGAATAACTTTTCCGCGATAAACAATAGTCAGACATCCCCCCGACAAGAATCGGGAGGAATCAGTATTGACTTCTAATCGGTTTATTCGACAGAAGCAAGATCTACACGTACACCTGGCCCCATGGTGGAGGACAGGGACATTTTCTGCATGTAGGTGCCCTTGGCGCCGGTCGGCTTAGCCTTGGAAACCGCAGAAACAAACGCTTTTACGTTGTCAACGAGCGCGGATTCTTCAAAGCTGACCTTGCCAACACCGCCATGAACGATACCGGCTTTTTCAACACGAAATTCGACAGAGCCGCCTTTCGAGTCCTTGACAGCCTGCGCAACGTCAGGGGTTACGGTGCCAACTTTCGGGTTCGGCATCATGCCGCGCGGGCCGAGAACCTTGCCGAGTCGACCTACCAGAGGCATCATGTCAGGGGATGCAATGCAACGATCGAAATCGATTTTGCCACCCTGAACGATTTCCACCAGATCTTCTGCACCAACGATGTCTGCACCAGCAGCCTTGGCTTCCTCTGCTTTATCGCCACGAGCGAAAACAGCGACACGAACGGTTTTACCGGTGCCGGCAGGAAGCTGACAAACGCCACGGACCATCTGGTCGGCATGACGCGGATCAACACCAAGGTTGAGAGCAATCTCGACGGTTTCGTCGAATTTGGCGAGTGCGCCGGATTTGACGAGCTTGACTGCTTCCTCGAGGGAATATGTTGCAGTAGCGTCGACTTTTTCGCGAGCAGCGCGAACGCGTTTACCTTCTTTAGCCATGTGACGTTACCCCACCACCTCGAAACCCATCGCGCGGGCGGAACCTTCAATCTGCAACATCGCAGCTTCGATGTCGTTGGCGTTCAGGTCTTTCATTTTCGCTTCCGCGATTTCCTTGACCTGTGCTTTGGTAACCTTGCCACCAACATCACGACCAGGAGCAGAAGACCCTTTCTGCACGTTTGCAGCCTTTTTCAGGAAGTAAGACGCAGGCGGTGTCTTCATCTCGAAAGTGAAAGACTTGTCCTGGTAAATGGTAATAATCACCGGAATCGGCTGATTCTTTTCCATTTCCTGTGTCTTGGCGTTAAACGCCTTACAGAATTCCATGATATTCAGGCCGCGCTGACCGAGAGCGGGACCAATCGGCGGAGACGGGTTAGCCGCCCCTGCCGGTACCTGAAGTTTCAGGTACCCTTGAATCTTCTTTGCCATGTTCTTTCCCTAACGCTCCCGATTTGGAGCAGTAGTTTAAAACGAGAAAGTCGCGCGGTCGGACAGCCCATTTGGCAAATGAACCAATCTCCCGCACGAAACGAAGGACGCCGGCTCAAAAAGAACACGGCACCCGGTTAGTCACAATCAGAGCTTGTCGACCTGATTATATTCGAGCTCGACTGGCGTCGCGCGACCAAAGATCGACACAGTCACCTTCAGACGTGCACGTTCTTCGTCCACCTCTTCCACGAGCCCGTTAAAGGAAGCAAACGGGCCATCGGAAACCCGAACCTGTTCACCCACTTCAAAGGTAATGGTCGGCATCGGCTTGTCGACACCGTCCTCAACTTGCGACAACAGGCGCTCGGCTTCCGCATTCGAGATGGGAATGGGCTTGTTATCGGACCCCAGAAAGCCAGTAACTTTCGGGGTATTCTTGATCAGATGATAGGCATCGTCCGTCATGGCCATCTTCACCAGCACGTAGCCGGGGAAGAATTTGCGCTCGGATTCCACCTTACGTCCGCGCCGAACCTCGACAAACTTCTCGGTTGGCACAAGAACCTCATCAAAAAGCTCACCAAGTCCATTCCGCTCAGCCTGCTGGCGAATGTCTTCAGCAACCTTCTTTTCAAAATTCGAATATGCGTGAACGATGTACCATCGCTTTGGTTTTGTCATGATGCCTTACCCTCCCAATCCGAGAATAAAGCTGACGCCGAAGCTCAACACCTGATCAGCCAGCAGAAAGAAGACAGAGGCAAGTGCCACCATCACAAACACCATCACTGTGGTGATCGCCGTTTCCTTCTGCGTCGGCCAAGTAACCTTGGACGCTTCGGAACGCACTTGCTGCAAGAATGTAAAAGGGTTGGTTTTAGCCATTTAGTTAGCCGCTCACATATAATAACGCGCGAAACAAGTTTCGCGCGTTCATAGGATTGACACCATATATAATACCTTGACCCGTAAGATCAAGCACGAAATGGCAGGGGCGGAGGGACTCGAACCCCCGACCCTCGGTTTTGGAGACCGATGCTCTACCAGCTGAGCTACACCCCTATCTCGTGACAGTCAGTGACAATCAGGATGGTGACTACCTATTGGCTTTCGATCTCAACCGCAAGGGAAAAGACAGCAATATGACAAAAAATCAACAGGTGGAAAAGAATAAGCCTGTTTCCTCATGTCATAGCATCAGGTCATCCATCTGCCACGCAAAGAGAAGGGCCCGGTTTGCAGACCAATCAACAATCGGTGGAATCATCTGACTGCGATAATGTCTGTTCCGATATTTGCAGCATCCGTTGAAAAGCAGGAAATTCACCTGACCGGAAACATCAATTGTTCAACAGGGCGGATTGCTGACGTTCGCAGGAAGTTCACGAACGGCAGCATGTGCTGCATGTATAGAGAGGGATCATGGCTTTCAATTTGAAATCCCATAAAGACAAACCAATACCCCTAGATCCGCTCAAGTCCGATCTTTTGGTCTCTGGCCCAAATCTTCCTGTAGTTGGCCCAGCCCAAGTCTGGCATATCCAGTTGGATGGGATCGGAAACCGCGCGCCCGATATCCGACATGCAGGCACCCTTGCTGGAGATGTTGGACAGTTTGGTCACAAACTCACCCATTTCATCGCGGCCCTTCACCTGCACATCAGTGTCGATTCTGGCTTCCGAGCGTTGCTCGGTTGCGTCAAGCGAAGCTTGAATAATGGCAGGGATCTCTTCACGCAAGCTCCGCGCCGTCATGGACATGCTGTTTGTCTTCTCGCTCATTGCACCAGAGAAAGCCAGAGTCCTTTGGGCAATCTGGGCCACCTCTGACATGCCCGTTGACATCATCCCGACCGAGCGGCCGGATTCACTGACAATACGGCCGAAATTTTCGGTGGTCGCGCGTTGCTCTTCCGTAGCCGAGGCAACGGTGGCGGCCATCTCGCTCAGTCCGCGCGTACTCTGGATCAGTTGATCCATGGAGGAGACGGCAGCATTCGTCTTCTGCTGAATGGTTACGACCTGTTCAGAAATCTGCTTGGTCGAATTGTTGGTTTGCTCGGCCAGATCCTTGACTTCCGCAGCAACAACGGCAAAGCCGCGCCCCGCCTCCCCGGCTCTTGCCGCCTCGATCGTCGCATTCAGTGCCAGAAGGTTGGTTTTTTCTGCGATGTCGCTGATGACAGATACAAACTGACCAATGCTGTCGGCGGCCGTTGCCAGCTCGGCAATCGTGCCTTGCGAGGAGGAAGACAAGGAAACGGCCTCCACGGTCAGCTTGTTGGACATATCCGTTTTCTCGGCCACCTCACTGATCGCGGTGAGCAGTTCCTCCGAAAGTTCGACGGCTTCCTGAGACTGCGCATGGGTTTCCTGAGCTTGAGCCAATATTTGCGAAACACTTTTATTGGCCTGCTCCAGAGAATCGCGCATCTCCATCGACTGGCTCCTCACTTCGCCCGCGCTTTCGGCAATCACATCAATGCCTTCCTCGGTCTTGTCTTTAACCTCACTCGCCATGATCGAAAGTATTTTCCGCCGCTCAGAAATACTCTTGCGATCGGCTTCTTCTCGCTCCTCTTCCAGCTGGCGCATATGAATAAGCTTCTTCTTGAAGCGATCAAATGCCCGCGCCAGATCTGCGATCTCGTCATTGCCCTTGACCGAAACGCTGGCGGATAGATCATTCTCCGACAGCTTTTCCAGCCCGGCGACAACTTGGCGCAAGGGTAACGTGACGGTCTTTCGCGTGAGAAAACTAGAGACAGCAACACCGAGTAGCGTCGAAACAATGGCGATAATGATGAGAACATACTCCGTTGTCTTCTCATGCTCTTCTGCCGTGCGTGTTGCCTTGAGGGTGAACCCCTCAATCTGTCGCAGAAGCTCTACCAGTTCCCGATTGAGCTTCTTTTCCTCTTGCTCAATTGTCTGAAGCATTGCGAGGGCTTTGTCGGTGTCGTTGGCATCCGAATAGGCAATGATCTGCGCTGCATGTTTATCGTAGGTACGATGCTCGGCTTCAATCTGCTTGAGTGCCGTTACGACATGCTGAATTTGAGAGCGCGTTTTTTCATCAAAAGTATGCTCGAGCGCTTTTTCGGCAATACGCTCCCCTTGCTGGATTTCCTGCTCGACGAGAGCTGCGTAGTCAGTGAATCTGGTTTCGGCAGCCGACTTCTGGGCCGGAATATCCCCTTCAACCAATCCGTTGAGACGCAGGATCCGCTCAAACATCACGGATTGTTCCAGCTGATGCGTCGTAATCCGACTCAAGACCTCGGTCAACGGAATGTCAGATTCGGCAATTGTCTCGATTTCCTGACCGATCTTGCCCAGCTGCATTACGCTGAACACGGACTGAGCGACGATCACGAGACTCAAGACCATAACGATCGTGATGACCTTTGCGGATACTGAATAGCGCATCTTTTCCTCACGCAATGTTATACTTAGTAAAAAGTAATCGAACTATTGCATGGGATTGTTAATAAACTTCTACTACTTATGCGGGTGTTTTTACTCAACACTACACAATTCCACCCCACTTTACTCGCCCCGAAGAACCGAGAAGCTCAAGCAACGCTTTGTCAATTCAAGCCGATCCTAGCTTTGCTATGGGTTAGAAAGGCAGATCCTCTGAACAGAGTTCCCCTCGCTAGACGAGAATGAGAAAGCTGCTTTGCAACAGCACAACATCCCCACAACAAAAAGCCCCGGCCAGAGGTCTGACCGGGGCTTCGCAATATTCTTTTGATCGAGTGGATTACTCGACGATAGCGCCAACGATACCGGCGCCGACGGTACGGCCACCTTCGCGAATAGCGAAGCGCAGCTTTTCTTCCATGGCGATCGGTACGATCAGCTCGACATTCATGTTCACGTTATCGCCAGGCATAACCATTTCCACGCCCTCATCAAGGGTCACAACACCGGTCACGTCGGTGGTGCGGAAATAGAACTGCGGACGATAGTTGGTGAAGAACGGGGTATGACGACCACCTTCTTCTTTCGTCAGGATGTAGGCTTCTGCCTTGAACTTGGTATGCGGGTTAACTGAACCCGGCTTACAAAGAACCTGACCGCGCTCAACGTCCTCACGCTTGGTACCACGCAGAAGAACACCGACGTTGTCGCCTGCTTCACCGCTGTCCAGCAGCTTGCGGAACATTTCAACACCGGTACAGGTGGTTTTCTGAGTGTCTTTGATGCCGACGATTTCAATCTCGTCACCAACATGCACCTTGCCGCGTTCAACACGACCGGTAACAACCGTACCACGACCAGAGATCGAGAAAACGTCTTCGATCGGCAGCAGGAACGGAAGGTCGACAGGACGTTCCGGGGTCGGGATGTAGTCATCAACCGCAGCCATCAGCTCAGTGATGGAGTTACGGCCGATTTCCGGATCACGGTTTTCAACGGCAGCAAGAGCAGAGCCTTTAACGATGGGGATATCATCGCCAGGGAATTCGTAGCTGTCCAGAAGTTCGCGAACTTCCATTTCAACAAGCTCGAGAAGCTCTTCATCGTCAACCTGGTCAACTTTGTTCAGGTAAACAACAAGCGCAGGAACGCCAACCTGACGGGCAAGCAGGATGTGCTCACGGGTCTGGGGCATCGGGCCATCAGCTGCAGAGCAGACCAGGATAGCGCCGTCCATCTGAGCCGCACCAGTGATCATGTTTTTCACATAGTCAGCGTGGCCCGGGCAGTCGACGTGAGCGTAGTGACGGTTTTCCGTCTCATACTCAACGTGAGCCGTAGAGATCGTGATGCCGCGTGCTTTTTCTTCAGGCGCACCATCAATCTCGTCATAGGCTTTCGCCGTCGCGCCACCAGTTTCCGCAAGGGTCATGGTGATCGCTGCTGTCAGGGTAGTTTTACCATGGTCAACGTGACCAATCGTGCCGATGTTCACATGCGGCTTGTTACGTTCAAACTTTTCCTTAGCCATGGAAACAGCTCTCGTCGTCGGGCCAAACGTCGTTGGCATACTTCTGCGCTAAAAGGCCGCACCTCTTGTGAAAGAAGCCGCAAACCCGGTTCTATACAAAAAGACCGACACGAAAGGACTTTCGGACCAACGAATACGACAAAGGTGTAACAGAAACAATGATGGAGCGGGTGAAGGGAATCGAACCCTCGTCATCAGCTTGGAAGGCTGTTGCTCTACCATTGAGCTACACCCGCGCGAGACGTAAGCGAAGATGGTGGAGGAGGCTGGATTCGAACCAGCGTACGCATAGCGAACGGATTTACAGTCCGTCTCCTTTAACCACTCGGACACTCCTCCAAGCTTCGCGTCCTGTCCCTGCGAACAGGATGGTCTCGAAAAGCCCGCCAAGTCGCGGTCAGTTCGTGAGCGGCTTTATGCAAAACCGCATGGGTGAAGTCAACAGGGATTTTGCAAATTTGTGAGTATCGCAAAATTCCCGTATTGGTCTGGGGATATTTGCAGTCAAATAGGAGCGTTATCAATCGCTAAGCCTGTGATGCCCATGTCATCTGCCGACTCGTTCTACCATAACACCAATATGCGCAGCGCGAACGGCCATCCGCTGATCTTCCTGCATGGCTCTGGACGCTCGGAAACCGATGGCGCTGATTTCCTTGCGCGCCTGTCTCTGCGCGTTGCGGGGATCTTCATTCGAGGCCATCACAGCCAGAGACGAGGCTACTCCTTTATCAGACGAAATGAGGATTTCTCGCTCGATTATGACGAAATCGCCCGTGATGCGGGTGACCTGGCGGATTTCATCAGGGATCTGAAACACCGGAACCCCGACTGGGCAAAGCCCCCTGTACTGATTGGCTATTCGAGCGGCGCGATCATGGCGGCAGCGATTCTCTGGCAGCGACCGTCCCTCATTGCCGGAGCAGCCTTGCTCAGACCCCAATCCCCAAGCATGGTGCGTCCGGAGCCGCTCAACGGCTTGCCTGTGCTTATCCTATCCGGTCTCTGGGATGAAAGACGCGACGCCGATGCCTCCGCCCATCTGGAAGTGCAACTCGAACAGGCGCGCGCAAAGGTCACACACATCACCTTGCGCACTGGCCATGGCGAGGCTGAAGACGGATCGGACTACACCGCAACGAAAAACTGGCTGAAAGAGACATTTTCAATCAGTTGAGCGTCAGGGCCACCCACTCCCGCCCAACGACAAGACAGACCTCATCTGGCTAATCAGACTCGATATGCGCCTTTTCGTCTCCTTTTACTTGCTCTCATCCCCTTTTTGACGGTAAATCCCCTCATGACAAAAAACCGTTCCCAAAAACAGAAGAAGGCCCGGCAGGCCAACGCCGCGGAGACCTCCAACCGCCCAAGCCGCAAAAGCAGCGACGAGACCGTCCGCATTTTCGGCATTCATGCGGTCGCCAGTGCCGTGGCCAACCCGCGCCGCGAGCTGATCCGCCTGCATGCCACGACCAATGCGCAGGCGCGGCTGGTGGACGAGATCCGCAAGCTCAAGGGGGATCCGGCACGCCTTGATGGCCTCGTCGAGCCCGCCTCCCCCAAGGATATCGACAATCTGGCGCGTGATGTGGTGCATCAGGGCGCCCTTCTCGTTGCCCGCAACCTTCCGCCGCTGGATATTTCGGATATCTATGACAGCAAGCTGGTTGTGATTCTCGACCAGATCACTGATCCGCACAACGTCGGCGCAATCATCCGCTCGGCGGTTGCCTTGGGTGCCAAGGCCATCATCATGACCGGCAGGCACAGCCCCGAAGAATCCGGCATTCTGGCCAAGACAGCATCGGGCGGCCTTGACATGATGTCGATGGTTACCGTGCCAAACCTCGCGCGCGCGCTCGATGATCTGGCTGACAATGGCTTTGATGTGATCGGATTTGATTCCGAGGAGAGCGAGCCGTTCGAAACCATCCTCGCAGCGCAAGACATGGATCGCCATCTCGCCCTCGTTTTCGGCTCGGAAGGCAAGGGCCTAAGACGCTTGACCCGCGAGAAATGCACGTCCCTCGCCCGTCTCGACATGCCCGGCCCGATCAAGAGCCTCAACGTCTCCAACTCCGTTGCCATGACGCTTTATGCATATCAGCTCAAACGCAGCGGTGTGATTGGCTAGAATTTCATCGGCCCGAAATAGAAAGAGCCCCTCAAAAAGGGGCTCTAGCGATCATTTCTTCATTCCATAAGAAGCACCCGTCACCGGGCATCAACCGGAACAACAGGCGTCATGCCATTGAAATGGATCCGCTTGGCACGATAGGTGACCGGCGGGCCGTAGGGATCAACGGTCACGCTGATCCGCTCAGGATAGACATAGGCTCCCAGATGCGGATCATAGGTGGCTTCTAGATAGACTTTGCCGCGTGCATCCGGCACTGCATCAACAACATAGACGTCGCTCTCATATACCGGATCCGGGTCCGCATAATATGTGTCATGCATGGGATGAGCGACCGCCAGCGGCGTGGCCATCATGAGCGCAGCGCCCGCAATAAGGCACCGGCCTGACAGTTGTTTTGGCATTCTCATACTGAACTCCCCTTCGTGATCCAAACTCTCTTTGGCAGCACCCTAGCATTTCCTTAACAATTTGTAAAAACACTCAGGCTCGTATCGTTAAGGCGTTTCAAGCCGCGGCAGCACCAAGCCCCTTTGCCATCAGAAAGCCTTCCTCACTCCATAGACCATTTGACTACGCAGCCTGCCGCAGCGACATCTTGACGCAAACGGAAAGTTCGGGTCACAGTCATTAAACAAACACTCGTTCTTTTAAATCAGGGAGGAAACATCGAATGAAAAGAGTATGGCTGATGGCAGCAGCCGCCACCTTGCTCATGGCCAGCCCCACGCTCGCAAACCCGATTTATGGCAACTGGAAAAGCGCTCCCGGGGATGGCGGTGCCTATATCCATGTCAAGATCAGCCCTTGCGGCCCGAAAATTTGCGGCACGATCACCAAAGTTGTCGGCAAGAAGAATTCAAAGATCATCGGCCGGAGCATCATCAAGAACATGAACGACGATGGCGGCGGCAGCTACTCAGGCGGCACGATCTGGGCTCCGGACAAGAAAAAGACCTATGCGTCCAAGATGAAGCTGCGTGGCAACAAGCTCTCGGTCAGTGGCTGCATCGCCGGTGGACTGATCTGCCGCAGCCAGACATGGACGCGCCTGTGAGACGCCTGTGACGCGCCTCTGATGTGCATGTAAGCCGGATATCTCGTACTCAGGATATCCCGACAAGATCGGCGATCGGCTGCGACTGCAGCCGGTGCTCTGCCTGAGCTCTGCCGGTGGTCTGAATGCCTATCCGGCACCAATCAGGCTTTTGAGAATCGGCAGGAAATTCGAAGCAGCAATGCCAACGACGGCCCCGACCCCGATCCGTATCCAGACAGAAGGCAAACTCGACGAGGCAAACCCCAGCACGGCGCAGACAATGGCATAATAAGCGGTTGCGATAATATCCATCCCGGCATCATAGCACCGCTGGCGCATAAAATCACAGGCCAAAGGCCCTGGAGCCAGACCTAAGGCCAAATGATATGGTAAAGTGATACCATGATCGAGCCCCACCCCTACGCGTTCCGCGATGTTACCCTGAATGACCTCGCCCTGCTGAAAGCATGGCAGGAAAGGCCGCATGTCCAAAAATGGTGGGATGCAAATGAACCCTACAGCGAAGCGCAATTGGCCGATCCTCAGGTCGCTCGCTGGATCGTCTCGATCAACAATCGACCATTTGCCTTCATGCAGGATTACACCGTGCATGGATGGGAGAACCATCACTTCGCCCATCTCCCCAAAGGATCACGCGGCATCGATCAATACATCGGAGATCCTAAAATGGTCGGCATTGGCCATGGAACGGCGTTTATTGGAACGAGACTGCAGGCGCTCTTCGACGCGGGCGCCCCGGTGATTGCAACCGATCCACACCCGGAAAACGAACGCGCGATAGCCGTCTACCAAAAGCTGGGTTTCGAGATATCAGGACCGCCACAGGAAACCCAATGGGGGATGATCCTACCAATGCTCGCTAGCCGATAAACCGAACGCGACTACGGGCTGTGTTTTCCGCATGGCAGTCGCCGCATGCGCCGATTGGGAAAGTTCGTGTGGAAAGAGTATTTTTTCCTTTACACGAGCCAGTCTTCCATTTTACTTCTCGCGCCACGGAAATTAAATTTTGAGTGCTCTCACCTAAACATTGAGCCCTATAAGACAGTTTCTGACAGGTGCCAAACCCTAGCTTAAGCATCTGAAAACAAAGAAAAGCCGGTATAGCTCAGTTGGTAGAGCACCTGATTTGTAATCTGATATTATCCCATATATTTCAACATCTTATATGTAAACCCTACTATTAGTGAGCTTATAAACATCAATTACTTACAATCTAATTTGTAAACCAATAATTAAATTTGCTAACTCCAAAATTCACCGCAATTACTCCCATTTTGGCTGCAAAAAACACGCGAGTAGGTCGCACACCAACAAGACCACTGAGATTTGCATGTCATGGCACATGCACTCGCAATGGTGATAATGCAATCACTTCCAACCATCAATACATAGACAAAAATGACAAGTAAGGTGAGGCTATAGGTCTGTTTGTGTTTGATGGACCCATATGAAAAACGAAGACTCACAAGATCCCGCCGACCATTGCGAAAAACTGCTGCTCGAGATCAAAGCCAATCTTGAATTTCGCTGTGAGCCAAATGGTGATCTGATCGTTTACGGTATCATCCCGCTAAAATTGCGCAAGCGCATAAGCACTATCATAGGAATTGCAATTTAGACATTTTTAGTTGCAATTGTCATTAATCACTCTCAATATAACAAACGAATAAGTTGTGTTGAGTAACGACGATGGACTATAAGTGCGCATATGAGCAAGCCCGAGCGGTCCTAGACATGATCGCCGCATCAAGCCAATCCCACCTCGACATCTGTGGAAACACAATATGTTTTATCGAGCTGGCACCCGATCAGGCAGACGTACTTTTTCAGGAGATTTCCTTCTGCGAATGTGACGAGCCGGAGGTGCAGGAATCTACTTGGCAACCAGCAGATACAGCCTCTGAACAAATACAAGTGAATATCCACACAAAAAGCCCGCCAGATCACTCCAGCGGGCCATAGTCAACATCATCTTTTCCCAAGCGGTAACCGCGGATTCTCGCTCCAAGCTTTGGCCATTTTAAGCGCGCCTTCAAGCAGGGCAATGCCTGCAAAGCCGGTTATAAATGCGGCGGATGTGCGAGGATGCTCGATCGCGATGCCTATCGTCCCGAGCAGCTTGACCATCACCGGCTCGGTGATATCGGTCAGATAGGCGGCTGTCATCAGCCCGACAGCCAGAGCACCGATAAAATAGCAGGCCGCCCGAAAGACAACCAGACACCCTTCGCCCTTCAATATCATCCGCCAGCTGACCACGATGGCCCGAGCGAGGGCACCAAAAAAGCCCGGTACAAGATCCGGGCGTGAGCTTTGAGTGAGACCCATAAGCTCCAAAAGCTTATCGGGCATTCAGTCGCGCTCCTCTTCTGGTGGCTTGGACGTTTTGCCGTCACACCACCAGGCGCCCTTGGTCAGGGCGTTTCTGTCCTCGATCAGGCCGCCATTCTTCAGTCGCGCCCCATAGATCACGGCCATGCCCTCTTTATAGAGCTTCATGGCGAGGGATTGCCAGACTACCGGATTCTTTGTGCCCTCGATCGGATAGAGCAGATCGCCAACCACCCGGCCAAAATACTTGCCGCCATGGATTTCGGTTAGAATGACGGGAGCACCCGGATGCAACAGGCCCGCTTGTCGCGGCTCGCCTTGCAGCAGGGCTTTGCACTTCTTGCTCTTGACGGCATCAGTTCCCGCTACAAAAGCGGTCGCGCGACAGCCGAGCAGATTCTCATGTGCCTTGACATCATCAGGCACTTTTCCGTCGTGCCAAAGTGGGTGCATGGTGCAGCCGGTGCCGGACTTCTCGGGCGTGTCAATGCCGGCAATGCGCACGTCGACATCTTCGACCTTGATATCAAGCCAGGGGCGCACATCGACCTCGACCGTGTCCGCATCGATCACACGGCGCACAATGGCCGGTGTTCGCTTGCCTTCCCGAAACAGGGTTTCTCGATCCTGTTTCCAACCAGCCACCGCTCCGGAAATATGCCAGAACACCAAAAGCGTCAAACCGGACGCAACAAGACGGACAAGGTGTCGCATCATTTCGATTGCCTCATGAGTTGACAGGCGGGCTGCTGGCCATTGATAGCACAGATTTGCCGCCTGAGTGTGTATAGATCCGCCGCACAGACGCGTGACGCACTGTCGATCGGCATGGCTTCAAGCTCGTCGGCCAGCCGGTCGACAAACGCCTTTTCATAGGTTTTGAGCCGTGGCACAGGCAGCGCCGCTGGTTCCGAAGATCCAGGGCGCGGGCCGTCAGAGGCGACCCTCCCGGCGCAGGCGGTCAACAATGCCATCTGGGCCATCAAGACCAGGATTATCCAGCGCTGCATCTGCCGCCCTCCCTTCTGCCTCGCGGGCGCGCTGCTCTGCATCCGCACGGTGTTTTAGATCGTCGGCCCTATCGGCCTTGCGGCGCAGGATCCATTGGTCCAGACCGGCCATAAGGAGGCGCAGGGCGAAGGTTAAAACCAGTTTCAGTGTTGACATCAGACCGAGACTCCAAGTTCATCAATTCCCGCCTGAAATTGCCCGCGATATAGGCCTCAAGCGCCTTTGGCGTCAGCCCGAAATGTTTGACCGCCTGTGGCCCCCGCTCGACGATATAGTCGGCAACAGTTTGCAAAATCTGATGACGGGTATAATAGGTTGGTGCGTGGGCGCTGACTTGCTCAAAAGCAATCTGATTGAGTTTGCTGGCGGCAATCTGCGCCAGACTTTCCCGGTGCTTTTCATCCAGCTCAACGCCGACATATTTTTTAAGCAGCTTTGCAACGATGCCCAGCAACGCCGTGAAGGCCGCAAGGATGACCGGTTCAAAAAACGGCATGATGAGATCAATCATCGGCTTGGTATCGATCGCATATGTCTCAGCCGCAAAAGCCGGACGCCCGATGGCGAGGCCGCCCGCCAGCGCCGCGCCGAACAGCAGCAAGATGCGGACTTTGCGCGGCACTTCGAGCAGCCACAAGAGAATGACTGCTGGAAATACAATCACCAGCGGCAGCAAGACCTCTGCTCGCTTGGACATCGCGAACAAGGCACAACCCAAGACCAGACCAGCACAGACCGAAGCCAACGCCGAATAGACGCCGCCAGAGGGATAGCCCGCCAACAGAGGCGAAAAATGGACGTTGGAAAAGACAATGGCCAGCCCGACCAAAAGGCCGAGCGGAACCGTCGCGAAAGATGAAATTCGCATGGGTAACTCCTATAAGACAAGGCGCGAATGCGCCGACGTCGCGAGCGCGCGCCAGTCGATTTTCGCAAGGCGAAAACGATGAGAGCGCAGACAAGAAACTCAGCGCCAGCTCATTGCAACGCAATGAGCGAGAGCGTTAGGGTGATGTGATTTTGAGGTTTACGGAGTCGAGGCGCTTAGCCGTGCCAGTCGGCGTTTTCGCCGCGCGTGTCGATATGAACGAATGTGTCATAAAGCCCTAGCCCACCGCTGAAGGCCCCGCCATCCCGCCGCCACATCAGGCGGTCATAGCAATACTGCGGGTGACGAGTGGCCGCGACAAAATCGAGTGCGGTGAAATTCATGTGTTGGCTGGCCGTTGCTTTGCTAATCACCGCGTTGTAGGCCGGTGACCGATATGCACTAATGATCCGGATCGGCTCGGCAATGTCGCGCCGCAGCCATTCCAGCTGTTTGGCGGTCTTGATAATGCTCCACCAAAGCTCGGGCGGAGGGTCGGTATTGAGGCCATAGCCGGGATGCTGCGGATTGAAATGAGCATCGCCCTTGAAAAGCATCTCGGCCGCACTGAAAAACTCAAAACCAAACCCCGCAAAGAATTGCTTAAAGCTCATCATGGCTTATTCCTTTCGGCTTTGCTTTTACTCTTGGGATTGTAGAAATAGCGGCCCCAAAGTGGGCGATCATTCGCGCTCTGGCGAAGGACTCACGTGACGGGGCGGGTGGCGGAATGCAACTAGAGCCACGCGAAAGCAATCGGGTGAGAACAGCACGCAGCCACCCTCGCCCGCGATAAAACGCCAGCGTGATCATGGATTATCTCCAACAATGTAAGGAAAACGCCGCCATTGCCAATCAGCAGCAATTGCGGTAGCAAAGTCTACGGGTAAAACCAAAAGGGGTATTCGAATGACCGATCAGCCGAGCAATCCAGAGGATCCATGGTTCAAGGTCATTACCCTGATCAACCGCGCACTTCTTCTCACCGAAGGCAACACAAATGCCGCCGTCATCAACTATCTACTGGCAATGGTAAAACAAGAGGCAGAGACCCAGCAGGAAGCCGGATCAGCTATGTTGCCGCGCCCGGAAGATAACCCGACACTGCTCAACTGATTGCGTTCGCAAAAAGACTAACTTCGATTTAGTCGTCGGTATACCGCATCATGCGGGCCAACATCGAGCAGTCTAAATCTTGTTTGATGAATTTGGAGAATGACCAATCTGTCGCTTCGGCCTGAACGAATGGTCCAACAATCGCGCAGGCCTTTGAACTTGTGCCTACGCAAACCGGGATGGTCGGGATCGGTACTTAGCTTTTTGACCGTCTCTGTCAGTCGCTTTTGCTGCTGTTGCGAAAGCTTTTTAAATGCACTGACAAACTGTTCGGTATACTCGATCTCGCAAGTCACTAATCCATCAACGCCTCTAGAAAAGAGACCGTATCCTGAGGTGAATTCGTTTTCGCGATGACCTTGTTGGTTGGATCATGTTTACCACGTAAAAACCTGACACCATCAGCATAAATCAGGATCACATCAATCTCGCGCTTGTAAAGACCCAAAACAACATCAAAATCCGCCTTTAAGTCCGACGCATGCGCAGGAGAAAGTCTTCTACATTCCTTCACAAGAGTGCTGACTTCCTTTTGGGATTTTCGATACAAAGCTACATATTTATCAGCACGATCTTCAATAATCTCAACGAGTCGATTAAGCGAGGAGATATGCTGACCAGACAACTCGTGTTCTGAGAAAGCGGTATCCAGGCTATGTAGTATCATTTGCCCGTCTCGTTCATATTTATCGAGAGACGCCCGTAAACTCGCAATCTGTTTCTGATTGGATTCCTTCATTGCAGCAAATCCAGCGTCGGCATCAAAAAACGGGCGTGTGATTGCTGGTGGATCGCCTATGCGCTGAAGCGCAGCAGCCTCCAAAAGAGCGTGATCAATGCTTACATCCATATCCATACCCGCTTTTCTAGCACATTGTTGCTTATCTGACCACTTACAAGATCTCAACTGATCAGCTTCACAGCGCTCCACATGATTTCTTTGTTGTCACCACAGGCGCGACAGCGGAACTTGTATTCAATTTCCTTCAACCGCATATACGGCGGATGATGCGCATGCATCCGCTCGGTGCTGACCACAGCCTCATGCCCGCACGGGCACTTGAGCCGCAACCATATGCCGGGCAAAAAGTCCCGCACCCGGACCTGCCATCGCGGCCCGAGGATCACAGTTTCCCATTTTTCAGATTTTTCCATTGGCCATCAGACCCGCTTGAGCAACCGGATCCGAATGTACGCCCGTTCTGTCAATCAGCACAAGAACAAAATAAGAACATAAAGGTTCACCGGCCGTCTTTGCCTGCCTTACCGTCTGGCTGTTCCAGCTGCAGAGATGTTGTTGCGCCACTCGATCGGCTGGCTTTGTGAGTGACGGAAGTCATTTTATATTGACCGTCGATACCTGCACGCGCGCCAGACAAGACAAACAACCCTTCGGCCTGTGCCTGAGGAGTGATGTCTAGCGTCGCGCTGCCGCTGCCGCCCTTCCGCTCCGCCTGCGCCTTGCGACCTTTCGCGACTTGCTGCGCATGATCTTTGTTTACGGCAAGAGCACGACCGGTCTCGATTGCTTCGGCTTTGCTCGGGCCCTGATCATACTCTGTCTCAAGGCTTTCTATCTTGCCAGTTTTCCGATCGAGATAATCAATCGCGCCGCCAGAAAAACGCGCCCGTCCGAGGTCTGGAGCGATGTCCCAAGAAATAACATTCCTGCCAACGACGCCCTGGATGGTCGGCAAACCGAGATCAAAACCCAGAGGCACCAAGACAGCATTCTTGCCGCGCGCCTTGAATGTGCCGCCCAGCTCCTTGGCCATATGCTCACCAAGCTGCAAAAAGCTTTGGCGATCATTGGCCCAATAGTCACGCTTCACGCTGGCTATATCAGGATGCACATCGATGTCGAAGCCAGCAAGCTTGGCCGCTTTCTTCAGGAAGTCCCCGGCTGTGGCGTCATCCATGTGGTATTTCTGAGGCTGCTTTGCCTTGCCGCGCAGATCAACGCCTTTGGCGGTCATAGTCAGGATGTGGCCAGAGCCCCGACCACCCGATGACCGCACGCCAGAAATCACGCCATCAAAGACCTGTGTACCCTCAAGCAGCACACGCACGGTCTCGTCATTGCGTGAGAGCCTGACCTGTCCGGCTTCGTCGTCAAATTTGAGCGAACAGGAATCGGACGTTAACCCAGCCTTGTCCGTCGTGCTGATATCCATCAAGAAGGACTTCATATCGCCGCTGCGATCAAACCCGTTGATATAGACCTTCCAGTCAACCGTCCACCCCATCACACCTCTCCGAACAAGGTGACCACCTTGGCCTGCCTGTCTGGCACAACCGGCGCATCAGGAAAGGTGACCTTGGTGCCGAGTGGCAGAACTGGCCCCAACGCGGACAGACCGGGATTGAGTGCGAGAGTCTTGCTCACCGCCCCTTGTCCGGCAAAGCCGAAGCGCCGCACCAATAATAGATCAAGCGTGATATTGTCGCCCTCGATCGTGATCGTCTCAGCCATGATGCACCTCAAACAAGTCCTTCGAACAATGACAACAGGCCATCCACGGTCTGTTGCTGGCCCGCACCTGTCTCAGGCATTTTTTTGAGCGACAGGCTGTAGCCGATCACAAAACCGACCCCTTCACGCTGCAGGTGATCATGCTTCTCGCTGATGTCGGTTAGCGCGTAAGTGCCAAGCCGCACCCCATCCCCTCGCATCACCGGCACAACTTCGCCCTTTTTGAGATAGCTCCGCAGTGTGTCGAGTTCTGAGAGCCCACCCAACTTGTAGGGCAAGAGCTTGCCCGACAGGCTCAGGCTCTCGGGCCCCTCGCCCATAAATTCTGAAGGCGGCAGCGTTCCCATCACCGCCTTCTCCGCCCATGTCGCCGTTGATGACCGCGAGAAACTGTCCGCGGGAAAGGGCTTGGTATCAACGCTAACCGCACCAATCATGAAAAGCATAATCCTTACCCCGCATATCCCAAATCGCTATGCAATCCGGCTAGCTTCTCGCGAATGCGCGCTTCGATCTGGTCAGCGATCTCATCGGCATTGGAAACACCCTGAATGACAATGTCGCCAAAGCTGACACTCGTGCCACCCTGCCCGCCCATCATGTCTTGGGTTTTACCTGCTGTGTGAACGTAACCGGAGCGATTTGGCGTGACCAGTTCAGGCCCGTACTCGCCCACCAGATAGGTCTTGCCTCCAGCGATTGGACCACCAGCGGCCTTCATGCCGTCGACAACGCTGCGCCGAGCGCGGCTTTTGTGTCCGCCATTCTTTGTTTCGATTGTGGCGCTTTCGACAATGGCGTTGCCAGCCGACCTAAACGGGTTCGCAATCGCGTTCGCAATGCCTTTCGCCCAGTCGACCAGACCATCAGTGATGGACTTCATGCCGTCCCATAAGTTCTGCATGGCTTCGGCCCCAATCTCCGACCACGAAACAGCCCCCCAAATCTCGGCCCAATTGATTTCTGGTATCCAGCCTTCCCAGGTAAACGCCCCGAGAATTCTGTCCCAATCGATAGAGGGCAGATATTTATCCCACCCCAGCGGCTTGATCAGCAGGTTCCAGAGAAGCTCGCCAGCAAGTGCAGCCCAACCAATAACCGGGATGAACCGCAAGCCCCAGCGCAACACGGGAATCAACAGGCGCCACGATAGCTTCGGCACCCAGCTCGCCCACTTCAAAGCAGTCACAAACCCGCTCCATGCCAGCTTCGGCACCCAGCTCGCCCACTTTAGCACCGGCATGAACCCGCTCCACGCCAGTTTCGGAACCGAGCCGACCCGGGTCACCGCGCCGAGAAGCGACAGCAGGCCGCCCTTCCCGAACAGGAAAGCGAAGCGAAGCCCGGTAGCCGCCACATTCAGCCCGATCAGCGCAGCCGCCAGCCCCACGACCCAGCCCGTCACTTCGGGGTTTGCCGCGGCGAATTGCCCAACAGCTTCGAGAAACGGAGTTATCGCCTGTCCAACCGCAATGAGCGCAGGCAGCAAGGCATCGCCAAGGGCAATAGAAACGGTATTCATCTGATTTTGCAATTGCTGTAGTTGCTTGGCTGGCTCGGACGCCTGCTTGCCAAACGCCTCGTTGACAGCATTAGTCCCAGTGCGCATGTCATCTAGTGTTTCGGTGAATTTCTTGTTCTGTGCACCTGTCAATCCAATAACAGCGTTCACGGCCTCGGCTGAGCCAAACAGCGCTTGCATAGCTGCATCGTCGCCATGCAAGACCTCTCGAATGCGCTTGAATGCACCGACCATACCGCCGCTCTTGGAAACGAGCTCTTTGAAGTTTTTGACGCCCAGTTCTTTAAAGATGGCTGAGGTTTGCTTCGTGTCGCGGGTCAAGCCCACGACAGCCGCCCGAATCTGAGTATAGGCCTGAGCTGCTGGCATGCCCGTCGTTGTCAGCGCGGCGACAGACGCGAGAAACTCGTCATTTTGCACGCCGGCGTTTGACATGGTCCCGGCAACAGCACCAAAGCCTTGAGACAATTGGCTAATTGTTGTTTTTCCGTTTTTGACGGCCTTGAAGATCACATCAAAAAGCCGGACCTGTTCCTCTCCTTCGAGATTGAAGGCATTTATTGCAGACGTCGCCAAATCCAACGCCTGACTTGTGGAGCCAAGACCAGCAACACCAAGCTGTGCGGCCCGGTCAAGAATATCCATTTGCCGGCTCGCGGGAATACCGGCAGAGCGGATGTCGTACAAGCCTGCCGTTAGCTCGGCATAGGCTACAGGCACGCGCTTCCCAAGCTCAAGCACCTCCTTTTTCATCTTGCCCATCGACTCAGTGGACGTATCCACTAGGGTCGATACATTGGCCATGGCCTCGTTGAATTCCATCGCCGACCGAATGGGGGAGCCTATGGCATGCGCCAGCGCATAGCCCATGCCGGCAGCTCCAATCATACGCCCACGCATCTCTGAGAGCTTGCGATTGTTCGCGGCCTGCGCGAGCTGCAACTGATCCATAGTCGCGGCCACTTTGCGAGCAGGGCCACTAACCCGATCGACAAGCGAAAGGATCAGCTGGGACGTTAAAACACCCATGACAGCACCTATTAAGAGAGTTTAGGGAAAGGTCATTTCCGCTGCTCGGCAGCAAGGACGCGACCAAGCGCGCGGGTATCGGCGAGAAACTCGTCGATATCCATGTCCTTCACTTCGTTAAGAGGCGTTCCCGATTGACGAGCAAACCCCACAAGGGCATCACGCCAGGAAACAGCCGCTATTCCGCGCTGTTCTGGAGCGCTTCCATCGCCGCCGCGCCAATCTTTCCCATCAGGGGCTCTGCTGCCTTTGCGAGCTTCTGGAAGTCTTCAAGATCCAGCTCCTCAATTACGGCGACATCAACATCTGCGAGAGCGGCAAAAAGAGCGATGCCGGCGCGCGCCTGACTTTCGGTATCTTCCGCAACGAGGCTATCCTTGGCTTTCATGCGGCGAAAAGTAAGACTGGAGATAGTCTTGCCTTCATGCTCGATCGGGTAATCAAGTTCAACGGTTACGGTTTTCGGGCCCTTGCTCATGGCGCAGTCCTTTCAAATAAAGAACCCCGCTCAGATCAGTAATCTGGCGGGGTCAAGTTTCGGGAAGAGGATTTTTATGCGGCTCGGTCAGATACCCAGCGCGCGGTTGACGCTGGCCATGATCGACTTGCCGTTAAACCGGATTTCGCGCTCTTCGACGTCCATATAGAAAAGCTCGTTCCCATCGAACACGAATTCGTAATGGGTGACCTCCTGGAACACATGGCTGAATTTGAGCATTTCGCCCGATGCCATTTCATCCGGTTCCCATTCGGAGACGATGCCCTCGATAATTGCTCGCGCCGGCACGAACACGCCATTGCGCTTTTTGAAAGCGCCCGCGAACGTCCAGACATCGCTCTCGCCCATGCCCGCGAATACATCCGTGTCAGGGCCATTGGTGCCGAATTTTGGCTCGGGAGCCTCGGCTTGGGGCATGACCCAGTTGACATCGGCAACGCCGCCGCCTGCACTGGCGGTTGCGTTCTTGAGCTTGAGAGGCGGGATGGCGACCGATGCTGTAATATTGGCACGGGATAGATTGGGCTTGGACGCCCGACGCACATCATCGGCCACATAAGTATATTGGTTCTGTTGCTGCATGACGCGCTCCTGTTATGCGGTCTGGTTAAGGCGGGCAAGAATGTCTTCAACGAGCCCCTCAACGGCCGGGCGATAACGCCGGATGTCGTGATTGGCCAGCTTGAAGACTGGGCAAGGTTCAATGCCGATATCGACCTTGAGCGTGCCAAGGCGGATTTGTTCAGCGCTGTTCTGGCTTGCCTTGAACATGCTGGCCGCTGGCGTGTAACCAAGAATGTCGTCCGCAGCCTTGTGATCGCGCAGCATGAAAGCGACCGAGTTAATCCAGTTCTCGACCAGAGAAGCCGTGATCTTCTTGCCCAGAAACTCGGTCGTGATTTTAATCATCTTGACCGTAAGATAGTCCGTACCCCGAACTTGATGGATTTGCTCCCACAGCTCGCCGGTCTGGGCATTATCCGTGCCTATAAAGACATAGCCACCATCGGCCACCGCACCATCAACTCCGGTTTCTCCCTCGACCACAATCGAGACATTGGCCGCCAGCATCTGTTGGCCCTCGGTTGAGCCATCCAGCAAGGAGAAAGGAATTTTCCGGCTCGTGCCAATGATTCCGAAGATCGGGCGATTGGCGAACGGGTCGAAGGGCTTGCCTTCATTTTCGTTGTCAACGCGCACCATCAGACCAGCCACATAAGGCGACAATGGCCGTTCGACCACCTCACCGTCCTTGTAGACCTTGGCCGCAATGCCAATAGGCAGGATCCGCTCCGATGTCATTTTCTCACGCGCAGAGATAGAGCTCGCCGCATCGGTGTCATCCACATCAACAGGAGCCACCGCCAGGGTCTTGCCAAGATTCGCCTCAAGCGCTGCCACAACAGGACTAGCCAACAAGGTGCCAGGGTTTTCTGGATCCTCCGGCTGCCATGCAGTTCGTCCGGCAAGGACGATACGAGGCGTTGAATTGACCTTGGCAGGGATCGAGGTGATATCATTGATGACCGCCACAATATCGGTTACCGTCGCAGCCGTATCAGCCCCTTCGGCCACACGCACCACCGTGACATCAGCCGCCGCATTTAGGCTATTAAGCTGGGCATTTATGCCAGCCACATAGTCAGCCAGCAATCCGGTGCCAAGTTTGGATGTGTAAGTGGTATCACCGGTCGAGAACCGCACCTCGCTTCCGACCGGGAATGTCACCGCATCTGCATCTTCTGATGTCTCGATGATCAGAATTTTGGAAAAGTCAGCACCGATCACCGGGACCGGATCATCAGCGGGTCGCGAGAATTGCATCCCGAATACTGGCGCCGTCATGGCATATCTCCTAGTAGGCAAGGCGCGAAAGCGCCGAAGTCGATAGCCAGCGCCAGCTCATTGCACCGCAATGAGCGAGAGCGACCATCATTAAAAATCCCGCTCACGGCAGCCGTGGCGGGTGGTTCGGTTTTGATTGTGGGATTGACTATCCGGCGTTTACTCGGTCTTCTCAGCCTCATGAAAACGGCCAAGGTTATTGACAACAAAGTAGAGCTTTGCCTCATCGGCATGCCACTGCCGATAAAAGTCAACAGCAGCTTTGACCGTTGTATCTTTCAACAAGTCTGGTCCAAGTGCTTCTGCAATTGTGTCAGGCTCGCGCGGGGCATCCTTGCCAAGCAAATGCAACACCAGTTGATTAAATTGTTCTTTTTCGAGCCTCTCAGTTTTTTCGACAGCCTTCAAAACCATCGACTGGATGATCCTGCCAGCGATATTTGGATCATCAAATTTGGCAAAATCAGATGCCTCTTTTTTGTCAAAGCCGAGTTCTTTGAGACGCTCAGCCAACATTTTTCTGACCCGGTCATTCTGAGAGAGCGAACCGCCACCAAGCACGCCGCGCGACCTATTTCCGATATCGATAGCAATCTCTGCCAAGAGCTGAGCCAAAGCCTTGGCCTGCGCAGCATCCTTGGCAACAGCTTCCAGTTTAAATTGAAGATCAAGTCCCAAACCAGATAGCTTCATTTGCGAAAACTTTGTTCGAAATGTCAACACAGCTCCTACCGTTGCCCCAGCTAGAAAGCCTAAGCCGATGGTGACTGAGCTTGGCAAAAGATACTTCATTAAAACTGCGCCACCAGCTGCGCCGCCGAACATAAGCACAGCGCCCCTTAGATCATCCAACAAGTTTGCGTATGCTTTTTTCATATCCGACCAGAACCAATCCGATGGCAAATGAAGGATTGCTATCAGCTCCATCTTGGTTGGAAAGTCGTGTAGAGTCGATAGGTCTACTTCTGGTTTAGACATAAGAAGCATTCCTTACAAAAAATCCCGCTCACGGCAGCCGTGGCGGGTGGTTCGGTTTTGGATTTGGGTTTGGTTTTACCTACGGCACCGGCCAATAGGCGTCGTCGGTGTAGTCGGACGGGATCGGCGTTGCGGCCTTGAGATCCCAAGACGCCTGCATCACGGCAGAGATGAAAGTCGCCCCACCCTGCCAAAGCTCAAGGACTTGAGATGGTGTCAAATCATGATCGACGTTGTCGGCATCCCGAAATGTAATAGTCGTGGTGTCCCCAGAAGCGATATGGAGCTGAGCGCCTGTCACCAAACCCAAAAGATTGGTCTGATCTTGCGGACGCCCCTGCAAAGGGATTGGATCAACAACGCCAGTAACAGAAACACTGCACCCGGACTCGATCCGCCGCGACCTCTCGGCATTGACGTCATTACCGGTGGTTGCTTGGGCGGTATTAGGAGCAATAATACCGCCATCAGCCTCCCATTCAGAAAGAATTTGGCGGTGCCTATTGGTTGGATGATCAGGCACGGTCAAAACTCGCCCGTCAATGACCGCATTGATCGAACCATCTTGAAGATATTTTGCACTTTCGACCGGCATTTTTTAAATCTCCGCATCCAGTTCTACTATTGCTGAGTAGTAACTATCTCCATCAGAAGGTACATTTGTATACACCCTAAGACTTGCATCTGTGATCGGACCAAAGTTTATTGCGCCGATGTTTTGGCTCTCTAGCACCGACATTACACTGACTGCTGGTATAACTCTTTTCTTCGTTGGGTATGTTACATGGCTTCCTACAAACCCATTCGAAACAACGTTCCCTATGAAAAAAACCGTCAGTTTTTCATAGTATCTTCGGCAAAGCTCAACTTCAGCTTGATAAGATCTACAATCATAATCATAAGTCATCGCCCGGCAGTCGCCCTTGCAGACAGAAACCCGTGCCGCATCGGACGGAACAACGACAGACGTCTGGCCACCAGAAAGCCCGGTGACGTAGATCGGACTTGCCGCCGTCACGCCGCCAATTGTTCCCGTGCCACCACCGGTCCATGTCAGTGTGTAGTCACCGGCTGGCAGGCTTTCGATCATCTGCTCCAAGCCGTCGGCATGGCCTTTCCATCGGTCATAGCCATAAACGCCTATCCCCGGATTGCGAGTGCCGCCGCGCCGGTTGACCGTGAAGTCACCGTTGATAATCCAGTTCCAGCCTCCGCCTAGCCCGATGTTCGCCTGTGCCTGCCCCTTCTGGGCCTCGGTCAGCGCTTGGGCGTTGGCAAAGTCCAGATATTGATCCGCCGCAGCCTCTTGACTTAGAAAGAGGTTATCAGCCGCTTCCTTTGTGTAGCGATCAGCAATAGCCGCCGCTGCTGCACCGAGCGCCTGAGACAGTTCCAATATGGCCGCATCGAGTGTCTCCGCCTCGACACCGGATCCGTCCGGAATGCCCACATTCGTCGCCGAGATCCCGCCCTGCTGGATCGTGAGCAATTGATCCTTGGCGAGATTGATATCGGCAACCAGCTCTGTCAGTTTGGCTTGTTCGTTGGCCAGCTGTGGCGCGATCGTGTCCGTGATGTTCTGCAGGGCCGCCGACACGCCAGACGCCTCCAGCGCCTCAAAATCAGCCACCTTGTCAAGACAGGTCTGAAGCGACGAAAACACCGGACCAAAGATGTCCTGATAGAGTTGCCCCGTAAGGTGGGTGTCGCCGTCAATCCCATTGACCGTGTTGATTGCATCCTGCAGAGTCATGATGGATCCCCTTAGTCTTTGGTGCTCTTGGCTTCAATCAATTCAGCACTTTTGATCTTGTCGCCGTCCCCCTGAGCGATGATCGCGTTAAGCGTCGAGCCTTTCATGTCCAGCTTGGTCTGGCGAGGGCGATAGACAAAAACCCCCGCCTCGACTTTCTTGCTGAAGCGCACCAGATAGCGCGCCTCGTCGATGTAGCTTGTTTCAGCCATGACGATACTTCCTAAAATGCGTTGATCTGGATGCTTTCGCCGAACGGCAACAGGATGTCGCTATCAGACGTTGCGTCGATCCGCCCGGCGAGCGTAGTAACGGCAGCGCCAAGTGTGAAGTTTGCCGTCACCTTGACGCGGGTGTCGCTTTCGCGATCAGGCTTGTAATCGATCGCGTCCGCATCGATAACTGAACCACCCACAATCAGCTTGGGCGCGACTGTGTGGTGGACCTCGTCAAACTCATCCATGTAGACAACAAGACTGACACTGTCAGTGGTCTCCGCGAATGTGTAATCCTCGGTGATGGCGACCATGTCGGTGCCCATCCGACCGCAGATGATCCGCGCGTCGGCATCAAGAATGATGAAAGGCGCATTGTCTGGCGTGCCAACAAGGACCGCCTGATAGGCACAAAGCACCGGTTTGGTGGCGAGCGGATTGTCTTCCCGCCCGTCCATGTCGATCCACTCATCAGTGCCAACGGGTTTGACCTGCCACGAGAGAGAAGCCGACCCGGTCTGCACCGCAGCGTAGGCCATCTGGATCTCGGTCATCCCGTTCTCCAGGCTGACCGGCTCCATCGGCACAACAGTCCGATTGTTCTTGAACTCGGCCATGATCAGGCGATGAGAAAGATCGTTCTCGTTCGAGCCCTGTGCCCACACACCATCCGTAGAGGCAAAACTCGTCCCCTCAGGAAAGGCGTTTCCGGTTGTCATCGAAATCGAGTGGTTGCCGGTTGTGACCGTAAACCATCCGTATCGATTGCCCGGCTCTTGCGCGACAGCCCCCAGATCAAACTCAACCCAACCCTCCCTGAGATCCACATGAGCCACCGTCGCGGTCTTCAACACGCTTTCAAAGTCCGGCGTGCCATCCACCCGAACCTCACACAGGCAGAGCGTCACATCGCCTGTCGATCCCACATGCGTGAAATACAACTGGACGCCCAGAAGGATCCCGTATTGAGAGCAAGGGAAGGTCTGCGCATAGATCGCCCCGGTCAGGCCAACCTCGGTTGTGATGTAGTCGGTGTAAGTCTTGGTCTCAGTGTAACGGATGATGCGCTTCAGGTTGTAGCCATAATAGCCGGAATGGGGCTTTTCCTTTTTCGTGATCGTATATTCCTGCCCGTTGATATAGACCAACTCGCCGACGTTCCGACCCCGCAGTGCACGCCATTGCGCTTGGTTGGAGCAGACCGAAATGGTCTCCCCATAGCGCATGGACTCGTAACTGACCGTCTTCTCGATCGCCGTCAGGACAGAGTAGGTCGTATTCGAAAGGTTCTGTTCACTGCCGCCCTTGGGCAGTTCGAACCGCACCACGCGAGCATGCGCAGGCATGACAATCTTATTGTCATAGATGACGATGTCATCGCTTGCTGCATCCAACAGCTCGATGCGATCATTCGACATATTCACATAAGGAAAGCGGATCCCCTCCATAATGCGAAAATTCGCATTAGGATGATCGAGATCCCAAAAATCCTTTACCAATCCGTAGTCCGACTTGTAGTTGAAGGCCTCGTCTGGCATGTCCAACTCTTCGCGGATCTCCGCCTGCCCTCGCACCAGTTGATACGTCAGCCAGGGCGGCGGACCATCTTCGATCTGCTGGGCGATGCCAGCAACATCGGTCTTTATGGTGGTCACACTGTTGTTGATATTGGCGATATTTGCCTCTGCAGCTTGCAGGCGGATCTCGATCTCATAGACAGATTTGACCCGTGCATCCTCGCTGGCGACGATATCCTCGACGCCGGTCGACTTGAGCAAGACAAAGGCTATGCAGCAATCATCTTCGTCGATGGTTGGCTTAACCGCCGTTGGGCTGATCTCGCCGAGCTGCACGGTGATGCTGGCCGTTCGGGTGATGACCTTGGGAACGGACTGCGTCACTGGCTCGGAGCTATTGAGCGGCTCATCGCTCGTCTCCAGACGACGGTTTTTGTTGATCGTATCCTCATTGGCCCGTGCCAGCAGGGCGACCCATCGCCCGTCGCTTGCCACCAGAGGCTTGTAGACCTCAAGGTTTAGATCCTCAGCCTCAACATGATTATAAGTCGCGGAGCCATTGTAATAGCGCCCGATGCCGATGGTCACAGAGTCCGCATCAGCCGCCTGACTAACCGTGAAGCTGCTATAATGCGCAGGCCAGCCTAGGGCCTTGGCGGCATTCTCGTCGAAATCATCGCGCGCATTCTCGCTGATCGCGGTGAAGTCTTCAGGCTCGACGATCTCGGCCTCATTGAATTTAATGATGTCCATGGGTGAACCTACAAATGTTCGCGATCAAGGAAAGGACTGATCGTGTAAGAGCCATCAAGCGGCAAGGCATCCCCAAAGGTTGCGCGGCGCTTGTATGAAAAATTGACGAGATATTCGACATGTTCGGCCTTGGCAATGCGTGCCGCTTTCTTGGCTCGCTGCAGGGGTGTCAAATCGACCGGACGTGCCGCCGCCAGCCCCAATGCACTACGGCCCAGCACAAAGCTGTTCGGCTTGCGTTCCAGCAGCACCCTGATCAGGTAGTGCGCCTTAAAGGCCGGGAATTGCAGAGGCGTAAAGGACGGGCTTGACCGCCCAAGAACGAACCGGCAGGGATAGGCGACCCGATCAATGACTTCCGCATCCACAAACCATAAGTAGCGCTTGAGACCTTCGAAGGTGCCCTTGAATTCTGCCAGATGCTCACCCGGATGGATGATAGACAGCCCAGCGCATTGCGCGATCATCTCGCGCTTGCGTGCCTCCGGCCAATCATCAAACCAGAGATCGACCGAGTATTGCGCCGCGAGAAACGGTAGAAAGCTCGCCGGTGCAGTATAGGGCATAAGCAGAGCCGCATACTCGACCGGCAGATTGTCATTCATCGCGGCCGCGAGTACTTGCTCAAAAATGCCAGATCCGGGCGGCAGTGGAACCTCGGTCATGCTGCCACCTCAGTGCTGATCGACACCGTCCCTAGCACAGGCACACGATACGGATCAGCGGCTATCACGACCGGTGATCTGTCAACCACCTCGATGATGTTCTCACCATAGCCAGCCCCAGCCAAAAGCCCTGCCGGGATCTGCCCTCCAATGAGCGAGCGGAGATGACCGGCATTGGTCACGCGTTCAACAGCTTCGGCCTGCAGCACTTCGGGAGCCGGACCGACACTCGGCACCTTGATCAGCAGATCAACATCATAGACCGCCTGTGTGGCCCTCAGGATCGCGACAGAGCATGCCTCCGGCATGCGGTTGACGTGCCGCACAGAAGCGCTCACAGCCTCAAGCTCTGCATCCAGCGCCAAGGCACCATCCTCTCCGCAAATGACGACATCAGCGTCACCTCTGCGACCATGGATCAAATGCCCATTGACGCGTGCATGCCCCATGTCCGGCCACGCTGTGTAAGCGTCAAACAAATAGCGGCCAGCCGACCCACTCGCAGGCGCATCAAAGCTCAACAGATAGCGCCGCAACAGCTGCGCATCCGTCTCCATCAGCGCAGGCGCATCCGCCGTCGCTGGACGGACAACCAAGCGCATGAGGTTGCGCGAGGCGACCACGTTGTCGAGATCAGCCCCTTGCGCCGTTGTCGCGAGCAAGGACTTGATCGCGTCATTCACACGACCGCGATCGAGGAGGCGAATATAAGACCATGCGCGGCCAACAATCATTGCCGGGTCAGTCGCCTGATCCTCCATCTCGTAAGGAGGGAGAGACGGGTCTTCTGCCCGAGCCTCATCCCAAAACGCCAAAAACCGCGTCTTGTACCCATCAAGCAAAGCATCAAAATCAAGCGCCTCCAGCACAGCCGGAACCGGCACGCGCGAAAGGTCAATCGCCGTGGGAGCAAAGCTGGCCATGAAAATCCCCGTTATGTGATGATGAGCTGCCGTTGGTTGTAGAACAGTCCGAAACTGACAATCTTCTCAACCGACAAGTCGCCTCGATGTCCGCGCGGCCGCCACTCGGCCTCGACGCGCCACCCGGCCGTCCCCGCCCGGATTTCTTCGACACTGCCCGAAGGCACCATCCGGACAATGTGAAACCGCGGCTCCCAAAGGTCGATCGCGGTCCCTATCAGCTGCTGATAGGCGAGGAAAAGCGAAGGGGTCATCTTGCGCCCCAGCAACTCCACCGCGCCTGAACCGAATTCCCGAAGCATCACCATACTGCGCAGGCGGGTGGCAAGAGTGACCTCAACCCCTTGCTTGGCAGAGGTTAGATTGTCGATAGGCTTGCCGGTATACCGGCTGATCCCGACCATCTATAGAGCCCCGACAGGTGGCTCTTTGGCATTCTGGGCATCTTGCTTCGCATTCTTCGCTGCTGAGGGGGCAACCAATCGACCGATTGCAACATGATATCGCGCCTTCTCGGCTGACATCTCAACATGACCGCGCACGACCTTGATCCCGCCGACTTCCTTACGGTTGCCAACGACCCTGTACTTTTTCGCTTCAGCCATGGGAGGCCTCCAATAGTCTGTTAGTGAGGAGTGGATGTGTCGGCCCCGCCGGGCATCACGCCGCCATGGACGTGAGACGAGCCGATATTTCTGCCATTGTGATCGACCCGTCCACCACTGATCGACAGGCCATCACCTGAGAATGAGAGAGTCGTGCCGCCAGCCTCAATCACGAGAGCGCCGTTGGCGATCGAGATCCGCACACCAGCATCCTCAAACACATTGGCCGCCATGTCTTCATTCGGGCTCTCATGATCTTTGCTGTATCCGCCCCGAAGCATAAGACCTTGTCGCAAGTCGCCATTGGGAGCAATCACACCGACCATGTCCCCCTCTTTGAGAGGGATGGAGCTTTTCATGGTCTCTGGGTGAGGTATCCATGGCGATAGCATCTCGCCACCATCATCATCTTTTCCAAGCGAAAACCGATATCCCTTTTTGGCATCGATATGCGTCACCGGGCCAGACTTCAGAGAGCGAGAGAAAGCACTTTTCAAGCTCTCAAGGTCAATCCGCATCTCGATAATACTGTCCATGATCCTAGCCCGGTTCAATTTCGTGGATTGGAGCGTCCGCCCCCGTGACGACCTGTTCTGGATTATCGAAATCGATCGGATTGAGACCCAAAGCCATCATTTGATCTCGAGTGAATCCCATCGACTTGGCAATTGCCTGCCATTCAAGAACGTCACCACTCAGCATCGCAGCAATCTCGTCCGCCATCGCGCAATCAGAGGCGTCTTCACTGGTTTTCAACCCCCACAAGAAACTGGCGAACGGCGTCACGCCATCGGGCAAACTGGCGGCTTCGTCACCCAGATCAACCCACTGATGGTAAGCATCGATCTCTTCAGCTAAAGGCTCATCAAGCACATTAACTTTGATTTTCATCTGTCGGGCTGCGAGGCGCTGACCGTCTTCACTGCTCACCACCCCTGCCCGATCAACAACGGTAACAACGGCAAACTGACGAAATCTCTCAGCCCAGAATGTGTCAGCCAGCAAAACATCAACAATTTGCCGATGCATCAGATTGAGCGTTCGATCCATGTTCGTTGAGCTCGGGGCGAGATCGATAAAGTCGAACTTCCGGTGACCATCATCATCAGCAACGCTCGTCATTGTCGCTGTTACCCCGGTCAGCAGCTCTATTTCAACATCGCCATTTGCCAGCAGTGCCGGTTGCTGCCCCAAACCGGACGCCTTGCTCGTATGGGCAAAAATGGAAATAAATGGGCCGGTCTGATCGGTTTTAAACCGCCCGTCCTCGGTAAAGCGCAGCGCTGTCGGGTCGCTTTCCAACACACGTTCGCCTGCGAGGGTGTGGCCCTTGAGCGCCTTGACAAGGCAAGTGCTCACGGCCAATAGCATTAAACTCATCGCGCCGCTCCAAGCTCACAAATGATCCGCGTTAGATTTCGGTCATCAATGGTCATGATTTCCCAAACCGGCTCACCTATGCGGGATTTAGCCCTCACCAGATCACCTTCCTTTAAAGCCGGGCCCAAATAGGAAGAGCGGGCAATGACAAGCCGCGCCTTTCCTGACTGGATCCTTCCCGACCAACTCCGCCCGTTCCCGATCGCTTCATCCCCAACCTCACCGACCCTGAGACAGGCCATCAGGTCAAAGGCCAAGCGATCCGTATCAGCCATGGCATTTTTCTGCGGCATAATCCGCAAAAGCTCCGAGAATTCGCCATCGGCCACTTCGGCCACCTCGTCAAAAGGGTCGAGCACTTCGATCATCGGAAAATCCTCGGAGAATTGTCTAGCTGCTATTTGTTCTTCAAGAGGTCGGACTGAGCAGCTTTTTTGGCCTTGGCTTCAGTCTCTTCCTTGGCTTTGGCCTCAGCCTCTTCCTTGGCCTTGGCCTCAGCCTCTCCCTTGGCTTTGGCCTCAGCCTCTTCCTTGGCTTTGGCCTCAGCCTCTTCCTTGGCCTTGGCCTCAGCCTCTTCCTTGGCTTTGGCTTCAGCCTCTTCCTTGATTGCGGACGGTCTCATAGCCTGTTTTCCAGTCGGTTTTTTACTGAAAACAACACCAACCGACTTGAAATGAGCCAGTTGGCCATCATCGAGTGGCTTGATGATCGCATCATCAACCGTGACAACCCGGTCCGCCGGCACGGTTACAGAGCCACCATAGGTCTTGACGGCCTGGTCACGGAACCCGCTATTTTTGATTTTCATGATACCCTCGCAATCGTCAGAACGGCAAACACCGTTCTGACGCTGGTTCCGGATTAGCTGGCAAGAACACCAGAGCGGAGACAATATGGTTTCGCGCAAAGAAACAGAGGATAGCTGTACACCTCGCCCTTCACCCAAGCCTGCCGATCACGATCTTCAACCATAAGACCATAACGGTCTTCGCCATAGGTGTTGACCCAAGGACCAAACTCGGCAGGTGAAGTGACCTTCTTGAACACGCCATTCGCACCGACAGGAAAGACCTTGACCTCATCCGAGGCAATAGCAACCGACGAGTTGTCGTCAGTACCGCGATAGTTGTGGAAGAAGATGCCGCCGTAATAGAAGGTTTCAAAGGCCATATTTTCGCGCAGCTGTTCACCCTGCCGCGCTTTGTAGGTCTCCGAAACGCTCGCATGGTTGACCAGCGTATCGAAAAACTCATCACCCGCCAGCGAGTGGATTTGCGTACCAGAGGTGATTGCACCTTTCGAGCCACGGGTCATCTGACGTTTGATATCGGTGCAGACCTGACGAACATTTGTGGTCTCATCATTGAGGCCGAAGTCGACAGCAGCAGGCTCAGCAACGCCGAGTTCCGAGAAATAGTCATAAATGACCGTTGTTCCATCCGCATCGAGAAGCTTACCCTGCAAGGCTCCGAGGCGATGGAACTCTTTGGTCAGGTCCATATTGTCGAGAATGACCCGGTTGCGCTTGTCAAACTCGGTCAGCGTATTCAACAGACCACCATCAGGACCGTCATCACGGATGCCTTCGATTTCAAAAGCAAAAAGAGTAAACGCATCGGCCAGACGGGTGGTCTTGAATGTCGTAATTTTACGCGGATCACGTTCTGTCTGGCGTGGAGGTGCACCAAGCGCTGAGGTTGGAATGAGGTTGAGGGACTGACCAACGCGCTCAACACCAAAATCGCGCCCCGTGATGGATTCTTCTTCGAAGATCCCGAGCGAATCCAGAAACTGGGGAACATACTCGGTTTCATTGAGGGCTTCGGTGAGCTCCATAGTGCGGAAAGCGTCATCCGAAAAAATCGTCATGGCTACCATGATCTATTGTCCTTTCGCTTAGCGCACAATGACACCGAGCGCTTCGAGCTCGGCTGTGCCAGTGGTAATTTGAGCAGGAGAAAGCCCAGTTTTCCAGACGAGCAATCCGGCTTTCACCTGCGCTGCACGGCGGATATAGGTTCGAACACCTGTGCCAGTCAGGCGTTCAAAGAGAATGCCATGAACACTCTCAGTGCCATCATTTGCAGCAGGGTCATATTGAGCAAGAACGTTTGTTGCGGTGATCTTGCCAAGGATAGCACCGGCTTCGAGGGTGGTATCGGCGCCTGCATTCACGTCACCCGCTTCGCGAGAACGATAATGCTCAGCTTCTGAAATCAGGAACTCGGCATTGCGAGCCCCTTCGACATAAGTGGTCATGGTGAGGCTCTCCTATTTGACCTTTTTCATGCGGCGGTTGCCTTTGGTGACAACCTCCGTCCATGGGTTTTGCTTTTTGCCTTGCCCTCCAGATGGCTGGGCAAGATCAGTCGCCAACGTGCGACCCTTGTCATAGCCTTCTGGATCTGTTTCCTGCTCCTGTTCGGGTGCGGCAATCTTCGGCGCTTTTTCGAGCGCGGCGATGATGTCTGCAGCAGCGAGATCGGTATTGTCGATCATGTGCTCAGCCAGCGCTTCGTTACCCTTATAGGGTTCGGAGGCTTTCACCTCTTTGCAGCGGGTCTTGAAGGCAGCGATGGCATCAGCTGTGGCCTGTGCAATGGCTGCGGTGTCGACGGCCTGATCATCCGCCGCCTGTGGTTTGCCGGACATGGGTTTCTCCTTATCCTGACGGGTGGGTGCGGCGGAGGCCGCGGATTGAGGGAGACTTGGGCGCCGGAACGTCCAGTCATTATGCTTCGCGACAAGCTTCAAATGCTCTGGTGCTTTGGCATAGATGCGATAGTCGAAGGCGACAGGGTCAACTGCCGGTTCATTGTCGTTGGCCGTCGCGAAGCCTTCCGCAACAGCCTCTTCGCCGGTGAGCCATGTCTCTTCCTTCATGATCGTGCGAGCGTCATCTTTGCTCTTGCTGCTCACACGGGCATAGATACCGGCCATCTGCTCTCCGAGCTTGTCGAGCGACTGGATTGCTTTGGTCAAATCCCCGGAATTACCCCAAGCGATCGTCGCAGGGTCATGGATCATCATGGTCGAGCCTTCCCGCATGACGATCTCATCACCAGCCATGGCGATGATAGAAGCAGCAGATGCGGCCAAGCCATCAACATAGATTGTCACCTTGCCCTGATGGGACTTAAGCGCGTTGAAGATCGAAACGCCTTCATAGGCCAGACCACCCGGAGAATTGAGCCGGACTGCAAGATCGTTGTCAGATCCATGCTCGGCCAAAGCCTCAACCACTTGGCTTGCGGCGAACCAGTCACCCCACCAGCCTTCGCCGACCTCGCCGTAAAGGACGAGCTCGCCATTGATCAAAAGTGTCATGATGATTTCCTCAGTAGCAGAATCGGGTAGCAAAGCGACGGCGGCGTTTCGGTTGACCGTTCGCCGCATCACAAAGCCCCTGATAATGCGCAACCCGCTCTTTCAGCAGGTTTGGATTTGCCTTGGTATAGGTGACCTTGTCGTCACCGAACCAGACCACCTCGCGCAAACTTCCGGTTGCCAGTTTGTCCAGCACTAGATTGAGCGCTTCAACCACATCACATGGCACTGCGCTATCGACCTGAAGGCCGCCAATTTTGATGATCATGCATCGACCTCCTTGTCTGGAGTGTCAGGGCTAGCCGATGAGCCTTCACCACCAGCGGGTTGGCTGGCACGTGGCGCATAAGGCGACGGCATTGGGTCGTCGGAATATGCCTTATGCTCGGCGATACGCATCGCACGCACCTCATCACCATCAAGCCCTACAGCAGAGCATTCGATTTCAAGGCTGGATGTTCCACCCTGCACGCGTTCATTGGCAGCGCGCGCAGCTTTGAAATCATCGGCAGTTGGAGGGGCCGGCCCTTTCCACTGCGCCCAGACGGCAGCACCGCGATAGGCTCGAAAGGCAGCATAACCGCCCTTGAACCAGATCCGGCCCATGCCGATTTGCTCATCGAGCCAAGCCTCATAGATCGCCTGGCAAAGAGGAGCGGCGATGCGCTCGCGACGACGGATCACCCTTGGCCAGATCGAAGCCACTTCCATCCGCACCGAACTGTAAGTCGCATTCGAGTAGTCGTTTGAATAGCTCGAGTAGGTCACCCCGATGGCTGCGGCGACCTCCCGTCTTAAGTCTGCTGAGAATGGGATATAGTTGTTGCCGGGCACGCTTGCCGTCTTGAAATCGAAGCTTTCGCCCGGAGCTAGGTGCGGTAGCATCGGTCCTTGCCCGAACCGAATCCCGCCAGCGTCTTTCACCGCGGCATAGGCATCGGCCAAGTAGCCCATGATCTCATTGCCCAGGCTTGCGTAGCCGTTGGGGGCAGGCTTCCCATCCGGGCCAACTTCATTGCCACCCAACTCCTGAAACGCCTCAAAGGCTTCCGGGCTGGGAAGATTGCTCGTCAGAACCATGGCCACAGCAGCTTGCGCGATCGCCTGGTCAAGCGTCACATCGCTCAAAGTATCCTGACGAACCAAAGTCTTGAAGCAGGAGGCAAGCTTGGAGATACCGCGAACATCATCGGCCCCCTCCGGGTCGAAGATGTGCAACACAGAGCGCCGGCCATTCACATAGGCCGGATAGTCTCGCGTCCTAGTACGATCGCTATCCTTGATGCGGTAATGCGTGGCCCGACCATTTTCATCATGCAAAACACCCTGAAAAAGCCCAGTCGCTTCACGAGTTTCCTGCACAAGTCTTGTTGGCGGTAAAAGCAAAACCTTGGTGCCCGTCTGGGTGCCGTAGCGCTTTCGAAGGCTTGGGCTAAAATAGTCGAGGATCGAGAGATTTTCGCCAAAAGAGAAGTTATAGCGAAGCGCAACATCGACCATTTGAGGCACGGTCAGCTTACCGCGATAGTCGCACTCTGTCGGCTCCCATGACCATTCTTGCCACTTCTCCTTGACCAGCTTTTTCCAATCGGAAATTTCGTCCGGCGTCCAGCCAAGGGATTCAAGACGAGGTGCGGGAGAGAGCTTTAGCTCATCCCCGACCGTGTCCCCGAGCGTCTGCTCAACCGCCCCTTTGAGGCGGCCGTTATTCTGTGTCAGATCCTGCGCCAGAGCGGCAGACCGCATCCACACCCGGCGGATATCGTCCTTGGTTTCGACCAGAGACACCCGCCTTCCGGCAAGCGCACCTGTGGTAGTGTCACGCATCATCTGGGCGACCGGCCGCGGCGTCTTGGTTCCAAGCCCTCGCATGCCATTAAACAAGCTGCCGCCGCCGCTGGTAGCTGCTTTGACGTTCGTCTGTGCCATGTCGGGTTGGTCCTTCAGCCGCGGCCGGTTTGGCCTCGCTCACCGTCTCGGGTTCTGTTTGTGTCGGGGTCAACCCCGCCGCTAGTTTAGCGCTATCGCTGGAAAGCAAGTCTGCCTGCGCAGGCAGAAGCGTATGTCTGAGAGCGGCCCATTGGGCCGGCGTCATACTGGAGAGGCCTTCTTTCTCGGCCATCGCCATTGCGTACACGCGGCAATCGAGGAAGTGGTTGTCCTTGCGCAGACGGTCCCAGCCTTCGACCAGCTTGTGGTTTTTAACTTCGCGGTTGAAGGATTCTGCAGTGATCTGCTTGAAATACTCTTCACCCTGCCAGAGACCGAAATGGCAATAGCCACCCGGATCCATGACCTCGCCCGCGGCAACTCCTTGTCGGTGCAAGTTGCCGTAAAACTCGTGCTTAAGATCCCATGTCCCGACGGGCCACAGCATCGTTGATCCGAATTTCTTCTTCTTCCCGCTCTTGCGAATGGACTGTTTTGCAGGCACCGAAATGGCCGGAACATGATGTCCGTCCTTGCCTTTGATGGCGAAGGTGTTATAGCGGCGCTTGGTCCATTCCAGCACCTGGTTCATTCGGCCACCGTCGCCACCGTCAACGGCCAGAGCCATCAGGCGACGAGGTGTTCCCCGCGCATCCTCAAAGGTCTTGCGGTAAAACTCATCAAGCAGAACAAAGGCACCCGCATTGTGGTTGTCGGTTGGCCCTTCCAGAAACTCGTTCCAGATTGACCAGCTCTGCCGATCCTCGGCAAAGGCGACCGCCTCAACATAGATCCCGTTATGCTGCACGTCGGCACCACCAACGAAGATCAAACCGGCTTCTGGAATGAAGCCCTGCGGATAGTCTTCGCGGCGCTCCATCAGACGCTGATAGTCCGGCGCATTGCCTTTGAAGGCGTAGGGTCGGGCAAGATAGAGGTTGAAGAAGTTCTTGAGCGCCGCTTCGCCCTTCTTCTCAGCGTTGATCAGCGCCTCGGCAATGTCCTTAAGGCCGAGCTGCAAGCTGATGAAGGCCGGAATACTCCAGCCGGGATACTTGCCGTCCGGGTTGGAAGCAATCCAGCGACCTTTGCGCACCAACTCGATGCGATCGCTTTCATAAACCTTGGCGCCGCAATCAGGGCAGAAGCAGTAGCTCAGCTCCGGATTCTTGCGATCGACGTCGAAATTCTCATAGTCGAGAACGAATTCACCATCACCACTGCAGTCCTCATTAGGGCACTGGATGTGCCAGTGGCGCTGATCAGACTTAAGAAAGCTGCGATGCGTCCGGCAGTGTGTCGGGTCATCTCCTGTCTCGTCGCCACTGTCGATTTCAGGCGTTGAGAACTCGAAAATCTTCTGCAGTCCCCAACGCAAAAACGCTGTGAAGCGTCCCTCGAACAACTCGTCCGGGTCATCTCCCTTGGGCGAATTCTTCCACTTCGAGAACTCATCCTTGATACCAAAGCGGGCGGTAAACGAGGAAAGCTCGCCCGGCGTATTGGCATTGACCAGCGTCAGAAAGCTGTCAGCGAATTTTTTGACATAGGTCGTCGAGCCCTTGCCGCTGCGGCTGATGTCATCCTTGATGATCCGCTTGCCGGTATGCTCCTGCCACTTGTCGATCAGTGGCTGGAGCTTCTGGCCGTTCATGCGGCTAAGGATATCCTTGCCGGGAATGCCATAAAGGATGCTATCCAGACCAAGCTCGGCAAGATAGAGGCTCCAGGACATCGCCAGAATAGACACGCCAGACTGTTGGCACTTGAGCACCACGCCACGAGTGGCCGGGTTCTCAATGCTCAGGAACTCCGCAATCTCCAGCAGATAGGGAGCTTCTTCAGCCGACCATTTTTCACCGCGTAGCTTGCCGTCAACAAGAACGATGTTTTTCTGAAGCCATTCGTGGAATGGCATCGGTTTGATAGGGCGAATGCCGCGTGCCAGTGTCTTGGCAACAAAGCGCATTGCTCCGACAAGCTGGGCCATCACTCAACCTCAATCAAAATCTAGCGGGTCGCCCTCCTCCGCATCCTTGGCGATCGCCATCAGCGATCTGGAAATCTGTTCGTTGGTTTCGAATGCAATTTCCCGCAGGGCATTACGGACCCCGTGATCGCCATCACGCTTGAAGGCGGTCACAAGCTTCTCGGTTTTGTTCTCGAGACGATTGATCTTGGCGCTGATATCGCGGGCGCAACCAAGCAGCCCTTCCATCAACTTCTCGGCATCCAGCAACTTGCCAGCTTCCTTAGCGAGCCGCAGCTCCTTGATCTCGATGTTGACCTCAGCTTCCCGCAGTTTGAGTTGGGCTACACGGCTTTTATCCTCGGAGTTGAGGCCGCTCTCAATACTGGGATCGATCGAAGATTCGCCGTTCTCATCTTCCCCACGTTTCATATTGAGATTGATGACCTGGTCATACAGCAGGCGATATTTGGCCTCCGAGACTGAGACCACCTTCCGGCCCGAGAACCGAAGTTCGCCGTCATTGAAAGCCCCTTGGTCTCGCCAACGACGGATGTTCTTAGTTACGGCCTGCGATGTAACACCGAGTTTTTCAGCCAGTTCCTTGGGAGAGATCAGCACAGTCATGGTAACAACCGCCCCTTCCAAACAACCAAAGATGACAACTCTAACAACCCAAACAACCCAATAAAAACCCCTAAGAAACTAGCGAAATTCCGGGCGGGTTTCCCCCCGTGTCGAGGTCGGGCCGGAGTACGGTCCCTAAGGTAGGGGGTGGGGTCAGAGAAGGACGCGGCGGAGCTCGTGCTCGAGGCGTTTCTCAACGGCAGGCGCCGCATGATCGCGGAAAGCCTGAGCGGCAGCACCGTCAATCATCGCGGCAGGTACGACCACCCCGGATTTGCCTTTCCGAATAGAGCGCCCCCAACGTCGAGTAGACGTATCGAACGCTTCAAAGACATGTCCACGAAACGCAATCATTGAGAACCGATGGCCGACGCGCCCCGAGGTGATGAAGTGGTTTGGAAAGAATTTCTTCTTGCCCCACGGCTTGGCGGTGACACCACCTTTCCGTTCCTTCGCCTTGAAGTACTTAATCGGAACGTCACCGCCGCGAGCCCGGATACGATAAGCCATATCACTGAAGTTGGCCTTGCGTGGTTTGGCAACGTAACGCGCGACGTGCTTTTGCGCCAAGCCAGTCTCTTTGGCCAAGGCCTTCTTCACTTGAGTGAATGCTTTGGCACCTGAATGGTTGATTGCGCGGACATAAACGAGCTTTTGATCTTTCTCACCCAGCGCCTTGATCATGTTGTCAAAGCGACGAACATTTGGCGCATTCTTCAGGGAAACATAGACCTGCATGGGAATGCTCCAATAAGGAAATCTGCCACCTCACCGCTGATTGTTTGGCTACAGCGCCGGACACGCCATAAAGAGGCGCCCGCACCGGGAGGCGTGAGTGCGGGCGTCAAGGTGGGGAGTGGCACCATTACAGCGCCGTGATCATGGCAAAACCTCCAGCTTGAGAAACATCAGCCCGCGCCCTGCCTTCGCAGCCGGGCATTACCCCAAACAAAAACCCGCGATCTGCGGTTTGCAAATCACGGGTTACTTTTCGACTATTAAACGGTATGTCAAACCCGATGTGGACACAAGCGGGATTTGCTTCAAATCTGAGCCCTGCCCTCACTGCGCACGAAGGCGGGCAGGCTGAAGGGCCGCAGACGCCACCCATTGAGAGGGGGCATGCGGCCATGCAACTCCTCAAGACCCGCCGCCCAATCCTGCCATAATATCAAACGGTTCTCGTGGGTTTGATAGTCCCGCACAAACATCACATCACAGGCCTGACCCTTGCGTACGAATGGCCCGTCATAGCCAGCAGGTCGCCGCATCTTGGAGTTGGGGATAAAGTCCAATTCGACATCACCAGCCCAATAGCTGTAGCTGGCGCGATCATAGCACCGCATCGGCGGCTCATCGGTCAGCACATCGGGCCGCACCCCGGCGCGCGCATAGAGCACGACCAGCCCTGCCCGCATCGCCTCGACCTTGCCCAGCGCAGCATAGGCACACACCGCCTCATGGATGGCCAGCGCATCGGGATCCACATCCTGCCCCGCTGGGCCGCCACCATCGATCATGCAGCCAAGCTCACCAATTCGATCAAACACCCAGCCGCCGCCCGCAAGTGCAACCACATCCTCGACCATCAGGCCGGAGACCTTGTCGGCCTTCTGTGCTGAGTAAACCCATTCAAGCAATTGCTCGATCGACACACGCGCCGGAAGCCCCCGCGCCGCATCCCGATCCCGCCGCTCTTGCTGAACGGACAGCACCCCACAATTGTCGGATGCCCCTTGCTTCATTCCGGACTTATAGACGATGACCATGGCTTTCGCTCCCTTTGGCGTTCTTCGGCGGATAAACCCTCTTGCGAGTGTTGCGATAGTTCAGCGAGGGTTTTAAGCAAACCCTCGCGGGCCTTTTGTTATTTTAAGTCAGTGAGTTATTTACCCCTTGCGAGGGTTGCGATAGTTTTAGGGTCTATAACGCACATGAGAACACTTTCTTTAATCTTCCCCGCACCCCTCATGTGTGAGTGCGCGCGTAAACTATCGCAACCCTCGCACCTTCCCCGCAAGTCTTTGAAATCGCGACGAAAACAACCCGCGATAGTTTGCTTAAAACCCTCGCTAAACCCTCGCTAAACCCTCGCAAAAACCGGCAAGGTGAACGCAAAATTGCGCGCGAGTGTTCACATTTGGTGCGCACTATCCCCAATCGGGTGGGTGTGGGCGGGTGATCAATCCTTGGGCCGATCGGGTGGAAACTCGTGTTCATGGTGGATTTCCTCCGGCAATTCGATTTTGACGTTGATATATTCGCGGATGCGCCCGTTGACCTTTTCAATGCCTTTCTTGGGCAACTCGCGTCCAAAGAGCGTCGATGAGAAGATCTTGACACCAGAGGCCCGGCACCACATCTCATAGCTCTTGTACATATCGGCGCCCGTCACACGGCACACAGGGTTTCCTTCCTCATCGGGAGGAACGCGCACAACACAGGCATCGATAAAGTTCTGGATCGGGTCCATCTCTGACTTGTAGTTTTCCGTCAGAGCCGTGACGCTTTGAGGCACCCGCAGCCCCTCATTGACATAGATGGCCAGACCCTCCAGCAACCAGTTGAGAATGCCTGATCGCTCGGCATCGAACTCGGCGAGCACCTCAGCCATGGGCCGCTTTTCCTCGTCTGAAATGGTCACCTCCCACGGCACAATCAGCAGTCTGCGCCAAATGCCCCAGTCGGTCCCGGTTATGTAGGGCATGTCATTGCCAGACATCACGGCCTTGAAAATGGGAGTCATGTCAAAGAAGCCCTTGTTCAGGTGGCGCACCATGATCGGCTCGCCCCCCGTCAGACCCTTGATCAGATCCTCCTTCACCGCCTGCCCCTTTGGCAGCTCGGACATGCGGACCAGGCGCCTGCCATTGAGCGTGACAAGGTCAGGCGTGGCTTGATCACCCCTACGCTGGCCCGTGCCTGCAACGGATTCCGGGTTGAGCTGGCCCGCATAGACGCCCATCAGGCGACACAGCGCCTCGATCATGGTCGATTTGCCATTCGCGCCCTTCCCGTACATGTAAATCAGCTTTTGCTCATCAGTCAGGCCCGTGAGGCTATAGCCAAAATAGACCTGTAGAAAGGTTCGCCGATCCTCATCTGGCTGAAATTTTTCAAGGAATGATAACCATTTGGGGCATTTGGCAGTCGGGTCATATTTGACCGGCGCGCACTTTCCGATAAGCATGGTTCGATCATGTGGCACCAGGTCCGTTTCCAGAAATCTACCCTCGGTTTCATCCCTGACACGCCGAAAGATCAAAGTGCCATTCTGCACATTGAACACCATCGGATCCGCATCCATCTCTTCCGGACCGATGGTTATGTGGGGCGAGGCCTGCTTGATCATGCCCATCAGTTTGCCATTGTTGCCGCTCGACAGCGCAAAGCTGCGCCTCTTTCCCTTGCGCCTTCCGAGCGCCGCCTGTGCGTTCTTTGCCTTGTCCAGCAGCGTCTTTTCGGCCTCGGTGTTTTCATCCGAGACTTCGATGCTCTTGGCGTCGTTGACGGCGGTCTCTTCTGTTGGCGTCATCTTGATGAATGCCGCCTCTTCTTCGATCAACTTGGCTGTCTTTTGGGCAAAAATGGCAATGCGCTCCTCGCCTCCGGTCATCTCCCAATGGGTTTCGGACCATTGATAAAAGCCCTGCTCACGGACCATGAGAATGCCGTTGCCAAAATGGCAGATCAGCCGTTGAGCATTGCCCACGTCATTCTGATCCAGCGTGGCACACCATTTGATTTTTTCGTCATGGGAGGCCATAGGCGGCAGGGCCTCACGCTCGGCAGCGTCCAAACCATCAATCAGCGCATCATCCGCTGGATGGCCTTCTGCGCAATCCTCAGCGCCGCTTTCCTCCATCTCATGATCGTGCGTATCGTGATCAGACATGGCGCGCCTCCTCTTCGGTGCTTGCTTTAACTTGGTCGCTCTCGTTCATTGCCTTGCAATGAACTGGCGCGAGTTGGGCGCAATCCGCTTTGCGGAGTTGGCGCCCCCAATCATTCAAATCCTGTCGGCCGGGTGGCCAGAGTTGGCCCGCGGCGCGCCCCTCCTGCCGAATGCGGCGTTCGGCCATATCCAGCAGCGCATGCAGGGCATGCAGATCCTTGGTGTCGCCATCGGCGATGAGAATCTCGGTTTTGCAGATATCAGGCACGGCCATGCGCAGGCTCGTCATGTCCGGCACGATTGCTGGCAAACGGCGCTTTGGGTCGGTCGGGTGCGGCGCGCGGGGCGCATCTGGATGGAACCGCCCCGTCAGATTGCCCATCGTGCCGGCGACCCATGCGCCCGTTCCGGGTCGGTGAAGCCGTGCAATTTCGCCCGTCGTCTCGATGCCCTCACCGCAAAGCATGAGCTTTGCTGGTGGTGTCAGGCGAATGGCCGAGCCCATGAAGGGCCCGCGAATCTTCTTGGCCGGGAGGCGCTCAAGCCCCTCCTCGCCCTCAAATTCGATCACCGCCTTGCCCGAGCCATCAGGCAAAAGCCAGGTCTGATGCACGGCGGAAAAATTGCCCCACCGGTCCTGAAAGGCCGCCAGCATGGCCGGTCCGGAATGAATGACGCGAAAAACGTTCTTCTTCACCTCGTGCCAATAGGGCAGATCAGCGTGGAAGCGCAGCGCCGGGGCGGTGACATCAAGGCCAGCAAGCCCTCTGCCCTCGATCAGATAGGTCTCGCCCAGCGTGCCCTTCATCGGGCCACCGGCCGCGAATATCTTGCGCCCCTTTAGGCGTCCGTCTTCGGCCTGTTTCTTTGCATCGTCTTCGGCTTGCTTGGCCTTGGCTTCCTGCTCGGCCGCCATCTTGCGGCGCACCGGCGCGGGTAGCGGATCACGCACCCCGCCGAGCATCTCCATCGCCTCATTGAAATCAGCCGCCCCGCGAAAATCGATCATCCAGTCGATCGGCGAGAACCATTTTTCATTCAGGCGACAGCTGGGCGCGTAGCAGTGATAAAGATTGCGCGACGGGTTGACGACAAAGCTGGCGTCCCTGTCCCGATGGGCCGGATCCGGACAGCGACCTGACATCAGCCGTCCAGCGCTTTTGAGCTTCGTCAGTTGGCCAATGGCACCCACGAGGTCAAACCCGGCCTTGGCGCGCACCACCACCTCATCGGGATAGCGCATGCGGGGCTGGTGCATGGTCTTTGTCACTGCTCACCCCCAACCACCAATGCAATATCGGCATAGTAATAATGGCGGCTGTCACCACCCGGTCTGGTCTTGCGGATGCCCGCCTCGCGCACACGCCGCCCGATAACGGTCATGTTGAGGTGTGGCCTATCGTGTCCTTTGGCCCACTCAGCGTAGGCGGCGCGAAAGTCAGCGGCTGAGAGCAGATTGCCCCGTGCGGGCATGACGCAAGCGGCGATGAATTCATCAACCGGATGCAGATCCGGGCCATCCGGAGCCCTGTCGGGACCACCTTCTGATAGTTCCGGCAAGCCGAGTTGTTCCCACAGGACATAGGCCGCCTCGCGGCCCTTGAGCTTCAGGGCCAAATCGACAAGGCGAGCCTTGTTGGACAGCTCCTGCAGGGAGCCAAGATCTATGCCGCCTTCACGCCCCGGCATCTCATAGCGCCCCGTCTGGCGGATTGTGGGTAAAAGCTCGGATGTTACCCATTTGCGGAACCGATGCTGCACCGTCCCCGGTGTGACCGCCTTGCGCGACCGCAGGATCAGGGTGTAGAGCCCGCCTTCGGTGACGTAACTCATCTCCTGATTGCCACCAAGGGTGCTCATTAAACGAGTACCCTTTTCATCTTCATCCAAACCTCTTAGCGCACTATCGGTCTTCTTTGTCTCCAAACAGGCGCAAACGTCTTTGGCAATGAAGCAGGGCTCACCATCTTCACGCAGAAACGACCGGATGAGACTGTCTTCAAAGGCATGGGGGATCATCTCGCTCATGCGGCCCTCCCCTGTTTGATCTGCTTTTCGAGCAGGTCAAGCTCGCGTTCGGCCAGCGACAGGCGGTTGAGCATGGCATCGCGCAGCGCGGACATCACCCGCGCCTCGTGATCGACGAGCGCAATGTCACCGGCGACAAAAGACATGGCGAACAGACATTCGCGCAAATCCGCGAAGGTGCATTCAACCTCTAAGAGATATCGGGATTGGGCGCACTGCGCCCCTGATGGGGATTGGGTCATGACAAAAGCCTCTGTGTACGGCGTTTCACACACCGCTCCCAGAGAGCTTTTGAGACCCACTGGTAGCGGGGGCTCAAAACCTGTACACAGCCAGGCGGGATTATTTCCGGCGAACCGGTCTTGTATTCTCCGCACCCCCGCCATAGGGGATTGCACCCGGATTCTAGGCGCAAAAATACCGCAAGCTATCGGGCGCGGCATCCGCTGTGAAGAGTTTTGAGCTCCGCCCGCAACCATGCTCTGATTTGCAAAAATTGTCAAACAGCAGGAGATTCGCCACAATTCAGCACTATGTGTAACAGGAGAGCTGACGCGCGAAATTCCCCTTGTTCTCGCTTTGCAACCGCGTGATATGCTCGTTGCCTGTGTGAAACTGTTAAGGAGAACTCGTAAAAACGGCGTATATCGCTCGAAAGTGATCGCCGCTGCATGAATTTTACCGGCTGTCAATCTATGAAGTGAGACAATTGCGCCATATATTGTATTGCGGGTACCCGTTTTGGTTGATATGACCAAATGAACTATTTGGAAATTGCCAAAGACGGATAGCGCAACAATGCCCCAAGCGGATGCCACCAGCGCGTTGGAACTCTCCAGCGATCTGACTGAACTGATTAAGGTGGCAGGCTTTGCAGGCGTGTGTATTCTCGTTTTACTATGGAGACTTCCTAACATCATCAAAGAGGTTTTTGCAGGCTTAAATCGAAAACGCGAAATCTCAAATGCAAATGACCTGAATAACAAACGCCTCGATGCCGCGATTGCGAACAGACGAAACGAGGACTTGTTCAAACCCGAAACCGACGAAGTAGAAGGAGGCAGCTGATGACAATACTGAATATCATTTTGAGCATTCTCGTTGCCGTTTCTTTTGCCATTTCTTGGTTTGTCACGACCAAAAGAAGGCATTACGAGGAATTCGCTCGCGCATCTGAAAAATTCTTTAAAAGTGCAACTTTGTTGGTAGAAGATCCTGATACGCCGGACTTTATTGTCGATCTGATCCTGAACATACGGAAATATGTCAACAGACAGGATGCTGCAAAGTTGTTCTACGAGGCACTCCAAATGATCGAGAACGACAAGACAAATGAAGATCCATCTATGCCAGAATTCACTGCGGCACTTCTTCGTCTTAAACAAAACCCCGAGTTGGCTGAAGCTTTTGTCGATGCCTCGTCCTCTGGACTGATGGCTATTTCTTATCGAAACATGTATTACGGATGGCGCCTGCGTAAAAACGTTTTCCGCTTCATGAGAGCACGAAAAGAAATTGCACCAACTGTCGCGGCTTCCATCCGCTCCAAGTTGCCCAGGAATCACACGCCCTTGCCGGACGGTCCTTGCCCCGTCTAGAACGCGGCTGAAAAAGCAAACATGAAAGCTCCGATTTATCGGGGCTTTTTTTGCGATCGTGCAGGCCATCAGATCAACCTCCCTTGCGCTTGCTTTTCGTCTTGTTTTTGCGGTACCGGAACCCGCTCAAGGATCATCCGACCCGCCGCGAGATGGTCAGCGCAAAACCACAGACCCCGGCCAATGCCGAACGATCCCCACCTGTCGCAGCCCTTGGCCCGGCACCAGTGATCAACAAACGGCACCCCAGCCTTGCGCCGCGGCTGTTTGGCTGGATCGAGGGTGAGATCAGTCATAATCAATCCAATCATCGTAAGGGTCGACGTTTGGCGGGTCGGCGTAGATGGCCGCCTCAATCGCCTCACATTCGGCGGTGGTCAGGGTCACCCCCCCGTCATTACCAAAGGCCGCGATAATCTCCACTTCGGCGTCATCGCCGGGCATCCAGCACCCGCCCGCGAAATAGTCGCCGGAGCCTTCCTTGTAGTCATACTCGACCGTGATCTCGGCCCCTTCCGGACGCTTGTGTTCATGAAAATAGGTCATGGCGCGGAACTTCCCTCACCACGAAAGACCTCTTTCAGCTTCGCATTTTCGATGTCGTAATAAGGCACGGCAGCGTGTGAAGGATTGGGCGCAGCAAGCGGGCCAATGTAGATCATTCCAATCTCGAACCGCCAAAGGCTCTGACCACCGCACACACCGCAGGTCAGAACGTCCAGAAACGGATCGCGTCCCCATTGATTAAAACTCCATCCGCTTTGTGATTGTGCGCACTGGCGGCACCAAGGGCACGATTGGATCCCGCCGTATCTTTTTCTAAGGTTGTCAAGGATCTTCCTGCCTGACCATTCGTTCAGCATCTCAATGAGAGTCATGCGTCACGCCCTCCCAGAGTTGCCATTTCGCTGTACTGCCAATCAGGCTTCGAAATAAGCTTGTTGATTTCCTGATCTCTCAACTGATCAAGATCACGCTTCATCTGTTTCCTAATCCGACCATCAGGAACGGCAGCGAGTCTTTCAGCCATCAGAGCAACGAGCGCGGTCATCGCAGCGTTTGAAATTGGAGTTTCGAACGTATCCGTGGCGGCATAGAGAGCGTCACGCATGGCCGTGAAATAGGCTTGCGCCTGTGCTTCGTATTCTTTTTTCACTTCAGGAGAGATCGGCTTCATGACTGCACCTCGCTCTCGTTGCCCGCTGTGCCCGCTTTCGCCATTTGCTGCCCAATTGGCTTTCGCTCATTGAGCGGCGGGGCTTCGCCCCTTGCTTGTACTTGCGCTGGCGGCGGCCGCGTTGCGGACTTGTCTGGCTTTTGCCGCCATTCCTGCCCATCGAGCAGGTGACCGGCGCGTTTTTTGCCGACGACCCGGCCCGTTTTAGGACAGCGACCTTTTTCAATATTGTGTATCCGGTTGTGCTCGGCGCGGGTCATCAGTTGAAGGTTCTCCAGCCGATTGTCAGTTTTGTCTTCGTTGATGTGGTGCAGAACCTCACCCTTGGCTGGTCGTTCATTCCCAGCGGATACCCATACAACTATATGCTCGTAAGCCCATCCGTTCGGATCCGCCAAAGGGTGACATTTTCCAACACGCACCTTTACATGACCTGTTGAACCGACACGGCTTCCCGGTTTCCAGCGATGCTGTTTCGACGCCTTTGTATGGTTTTTGTGCTTACCGCGGGGCATTAGGAAACTCCCTAATCATTAGATCATCAGGTATTGGTTCAAAGGGTTTTCGCTTTCCACCCATTTGCTTCATGAAAAATGGGACGTCAGCCGCAACGCACTGATCCCGAATGGACCGCGCCCAATCGGGATGCATCGGGCGGGCGCCTGCGCCGCTCTCACCGCCGCAGATGACCCAATCGACGGTTGCGCCGTTCCATTCGTCATCTTGTTGATTGACGTCCACAGGAGGTAAACAGCTATAGACATGAGTGCCATCAAGGCGCGTCAATTCGCTGAGATCCACCGGCCCCAGCAGAGGCTCACACGAAACAAACCGCTTGGCAGCTGGTGTTCCGAGCAAATGAGGTATTCTTTCGTCTGCCCTCGGCTGATCCTCGATCGACACCCCAAGCCAGACGTTGGGAAGAGGCCAGCAGAAAAGATCAACGGCGGGTGTATTCCAGCTCCCCGTTGCAGCCATCAGAGCCGCATAATCCATCGCTGGATGGTGCCCGTTTGGATTTTTCCGAAGGCTATAATCCCGCATCCGTTCCGGGTGTTTGGTAAGAACCTGAAACGTATGCTGGGGGCACAGGGCCATCACAGCGAAAATCCGATCAATCACATTCTCGGGCACGTTGGGATGGAACAGATCCGATGTGGAGTTGACGAAGATCATGCGCGGCTTTTTCCAGCGCAGGGGCTGCATGAGCTTGTCTTCGCCAGCCACCCCGATCTTGCCCGTCCAGACATATTTGCCCTTGGCGGTCTTCTCGACCGTGCCGTGATAATGTGGCGTTTTCGGATTGGCCGCCAGGCGCGGCGCGACCGATGTCATCGCATAACAATTCTTGCAGCCCGGTGATGCAACCGAACAACCCGCAATCGGATTCCACGTCGCCTCGGTCCATTCGATTTTGGAATTCTCAGCCATCACGCACCGCCCCAATAGCTCTGAAACGCTTTCATAAATTCAAGACCCGCGCGCGCTGGTGGCCATGGTTCAATCATGATTCCAAGCGGTGGTTCTGGCAGTGTCCATGGCATCGGGGGAGAAGCCATAAGTTGCGCCATCTCGTCAGCAAGAATAGCGTTGTCAACGCGCTTCACTTCTGCCGGCATCTCTTCCGTATCGAGGCCGAACGCCTGAGTGATGCTCGTCATCACTTGGTTCTCGGCCGCCTTGTAACCTCCAAGGAACGGCTTCAGCGGGCGCGGGACGTCGACCACATAAGCCTCTGAGGCGTCATGCAAGAGACCCCAGAGCTTGAGGTGATCGGGTAGCTGCCGCGAAACCAAGACGCTGTGCTGGGCGACGGAATAGAATGTTAGGCAGTGCCCGCAGAAACGGCACATGTTCGAAAGCGCGTGGGCGATATCCTCGATGCAGACATCTTCCGGCCTTGGATCGATCGGCCAAAACACGCGCCCGGATGCGGTCTGCATCCAATCGCCTTTTCTTGTATTTTTAGATTTCTCAAGTTGATCAGTCATGCGTCTTGCTCCCTTTTGTCGCTCTCACTGGTCGTCATGACGACCAGTTGGCACTGTCGATAGGCGTCGGGCCCTAGCTGTCTTGCAGACCTTCCAGATAAAGTTGCTCATCGGCGGCCTTGCTGGCACCGATGAAGGACGCCTGCCCCCCCAATGTCTGAAATTCTCTTTGAGCTTTGGCGATGCGCGCTTCCGCCACGTCGAACCACTTTTGCTCGATCTCGATGCCGATGAACTGGCGGCCGAGCTTGGCGGCGGCGACACCTGTGCTGCCCGATCCCATGAACGGATCGAACACCACCGCGCCCTCTTCGCAGGAGTTGCGGATATAGCGCTGCAGCAGCGGCCAAGGCTTTTCGGTTGGATGGTTCGTCTCGTCTGGCCACGGCATTTCAACCAGCGCCATAGAGCCGGGCTGGTTGATGGTGAAAGCCTTCCCCTTGCCGAGAAACAGAACGAACTCAGCCGGTTTCATGTACCAACGGTTCGGCATTGCCGAACGCTTGTTCCAGATCAGTAGATTGTGGAACCGGAAGCCCGCGCGGCTGGCCGCGTTCAGCGCATCGCATAGGTTCTTATCGTTGCAAAACACATAGGCATGAGCGCGCGGAGCGAGGGACTGGAAACAGAGATCCATAATCTCATCCCAGCTGATATCGCAGACAACCGGCTGACCCTTGTTGTCATACTCCTTGAGCCATCCGCCACGCGGCGCATCTGGATGCGGCGAGCGCCCGCCCTGCGTCAGCTTGTAGGGCACGTCCGAGACAATCAAATCAGCATCGCGGACGGTGATGTCGCGCGCATCGGCGAGGTGGAGGGTCATGCTGCACCGCCAAGCTCTGGTAGAGCGCCAGTCTCTGCAAAGTGCTGCAGATGAGGCAACAGCGCTTTGACCTGATCTTGTGTCAGATGCATGCGACTGAGGATGACGACTTGACCATCAGGAGCCGCAACCTGCGCCGGGTTATCAACGCCAAACCACACGCACGGCTCTTCAGCGCACGAGCTCTCCTGCAGGCTGCAACTTTGGCCATATTTGTCTACGAAGCCAGAGAGCACGAATCCGCGCGCCGTGTTTTTCGTGGAAAGGACATCGCTCTCGTCATTTGCTGCACAATTGATTGGCGCTTGCTTCGACGGCGCCCGCTTCGCGGTCTTGTCTGTCATGCCGCACACTCCCCTTGTACCGGGATCTCGCCCCGGTTGGCCCGCACCAGCGCCTCGGCCACTGGCGGGCAGACGCTGTTACCGCATTTCTCGATCTGGGTTGTTTTGCTCAAGCGCTTGCCGTTGTGATCGACATCGATCTTGTAATCATCAGGGAAGCCTTGCGCGCGATAGAGCTCGCGCGGGGTAAGCATCCGCATGCCGATATCGGCGATCACATAGGGCTCGCCGCCGATCTCGACGGTGACGAGGCCAAAGCGATCATTAGTGGTGATGGTGTGCAGTGGCTCGTTGGCCGATTGACCGACACCAGCTCCGTAATATTTGATCAGGAAGGCCCGCACCTCGGCAGCGTGGCCGCCGCCTGCCGTGATGGTCGAAACAGGCCGGTAAAGGCTACTCATGCGGCGAGTTGAGCCATGCATGGACATGAGGTGCGAGCAGACCAATTGTGTCTGCGTGCCGCGCGTGGTGATCGTCGCGACAGGCTGATCGGCAGGCCGACCGATGACGCCGAGATTATGCTGCGCGCCATCGGCCACCACCGTATGCATCGGCTCATAGGCCGCGGTGTGAGGCTTGCCTGAGTTTCGCATGGTCATCAGATGTGGAACGACGAGCGCCTTCTCGCCACGGTGCGCTCCGGTCACTGTGCTGATGGGCCGGTTGATCGGTTCGTGCCTGCCGCCATGGGTCAGTGTCAGAATGAACGGCGCTTTTGCATCGATCACATAGCGCTGGATGCCGGCAGCAATCCGCTTCAGCGTGTTCTCGGCCAGCGGACGCTTGATGCCGAGCTTTCGGCCCTCTTCCTTGCTGAGAAAAATCGAATGGCAGGGCTGCGACCAGTCGATCACATCATTGCCCGCAGTGCGCCATGGCTTCAGTTTACCGGCGATCACATCAGCGCTATCAGGCGCGCCGTGGCTGGGCGCAGGCCAGCGGATCTTTTTGCCATCGCGGCGCATGACGATAAACAGCCGCTTACGGATGGTCGGTGTGCCATAGTCGCAGGCGCGCAGAACCTTCCATTCCAGCTTATAGCCCAGCTTCTCAAGCGCGGACTTCCAGAAGTCGAAATCTTCCCACGTGAGGAATTCCTCAACATTTTCCATGAAGATGCGTTTGGGGCGGCTGCGCCCGAGCTTCTGGCAAAATTCCACGATCACCCATGCCAGACCGCGCACGCGCTTGCTGGTCGGTTTGCCGCCGCGCGCACGGCTGAAATGGGTGCAATCCGGGCTGGCCCAGAGGTCATTCACCGGGCGGCCTTGCGTGTAGGATCGAATATCCAGCGCCCACACGTCAGAGGGCAAATGCAGCGTGTCCGGGTGATTGGCCGCATGCATGGCCAGCGCCAGCGGGCAATGGTTGATGGCTATCTCAGGCGACTTGCCTGTTGCCAGCTCAATGCCTGTTGACGCCCCGCCACCACCGGCAAAGGAATCGATGAAGCCAATTGGTGGAAGGCCGGGGCCGGACTCGGTCTGGAATAGATCAAGCATCACTCTGCCCCCTCGCCGCGCTGCAGAGCCTCAACAGCGGCTCCGATTTTTTCATGCAGCTCGATCAGCTCGCTCGGCGAGACCGTGCTAAAGCGCGGATCGGGGATTTGGAACGGACCGCACACGCGAAAATGGACTTGCCCGGAGGCAGGATCGCGCAGCGGCGAGACCGAAATGGGTGGCTTGAATGACGTGGAAAAATTGTGGTGACGCTTCATTGAACGGCCTCCATCACAAGCAAAATTCGTTGACGCTCTCGCCATTTGCTCCGCAATTGGCTTGCGCTAGCGACGACTTCGGCCGCCATGCAGCCTTGTCTGTTACGCCGCATGGTGTGCCTCCTGAACGATGTGCCGGCCTGACACGCGCTTCTGTCGCTGGAGATGCGCCTGCGCCGCGCGGCGGACGGTCTTTTTGTCGACGCCCAGGGCCTCGACCACATCAGCCTGCGAAAAACCTTCCTCGTGCACCAACCGCCCGAGGAACAACCGAAACAGATGCTTGTGGTGCGACCGCTCACCATGATAGATCGCCAGCGGTGTTTCCTCCTCGTCATGCGCCAGCGCGCAGAGACAGGTGAGATAGGCAGAGGGAAGCTCCGGCAAGGGCGGATCAATGGGACAGTCCCGCGCGCCGCCATAGCTGCTGATCATGACCAGAGCATTCGGCGCGGTCGCCTGAATGATCGCGGCGATTGCGCCGCCCGTCATGCCCCAGCGGTTGGCCAGGTGCCATGCCACTGCACCGCGCGCCGGTCGCGCCTCTTTCGATCTGTGAAAGCCATTGACATCGACGCCTTCCGCATCGCAAGCCCACGTGATCAAGGCCTGAATGTTTTCCTCCAAACAAACAAACCAATCCGGCAGCATCGGACGAGGCTTGGGGCCATAGCCGCAGATTGCCGCTATATCAGCAGCCGCAAGGTGATAATCCGCCGCAATGCGCTTGAGGCTGTTGCCGTGCCGGAAATGCCGCTGCCTGATTCGTTCCTTGTCCATCACGCGCCCTCCTCGATTTGTTTGACCCGCTGTTTCATGCCAACCAGCACCTGCAGCGCGTCGTCGATCTCCTTGCGCAGGCGGTGCGCGCGGCATTCGTCTGGCGTAATCTCACCGTCATCGGCCAGACATTCGCCAATGTGGTGCGTGACTTCGCCCACTTCCTTGAACATCGCAGCCAGCTGCTGGTTGATGTCGCCGTCCCAGCGCCCGTCGGGCAGCTTGACCACCTCGAAGCCCAGCGCCTGCACCAGCGCCCGGCTGACCACCGGCTCGCCGATGTCCTTTTCCAGATCGGCGATCACATCAGCGGGCATCCAGTCGCGCCCGTCCGGCGCGCCATAGCGCCCGATGTGGGCTTGGCTGACCCGCGAAAGGTCGGCGGCGCATTCGATGCCGCCGCATGTCTTGATCAAGGCGCGGCACCGATGCCGCAGGCGCAGGTAAAAGTCGGCGGCATATTGGCGGGCCTCGGTCATGAGAAATTTCTCCCGTCTTTCTCGGTGACAGGCAGTGGGCAGTCTTGAGAGACTGCCCGGCAGGAAAGCAATCCAGAAATCAGGAGGCGAGAAAGATGACAAAAGACAAGGCGCGAAAGCGCCGACGTCGACGGCCAGTACGAGCAAGGGGCGAAGCCCCGCCGCTCATTGTGCGAAAGCCAATTGCGCAGCAAATGGCGAAAGCGCCCACAGCGGGCAACAAGAGCGTCCATGCGCAGCAAATGACGAAAGCGGGCAAGACTGCCCTCCCCGAGAATCCGACTGAGGTCAGAGCGAAGGCGCGCGAAATCGGTGAGATGCTCGCACGGGAGCATGAGGCGCGGGTCAGGCAGCATCACCGGCCTCCTGATTGCGGAAATATGCCTGAAACGACTGGAACGTGATTGCCCCGCAGCTCAAATGTTCAACAGCGTTAATCATCTCCGCTGGAGGCCATCTGTCGTCTTTGAGTATCCGCGAGATTGTTGAGGCGGCGCAACCGAGTGCATCTGCAGCTTCGATCTGCTTCCACTTTTTCAAGTCCATAAAGACCTGTAGAGGGTGCCCACTGTCGCACATTTTGCTCTCCGAAATTTGCATTGCAATTTCCATAAAGAGCATTTGCGCACATTAATTGCAATATTGCAAGAATGCAAAAAGGCTTTTTTGTGCATAATCGCAATCGACAGCAATAAAGTAAGGTCACAAAGGCAAGACGCCATGAGCAACCTGACTAGAAGAAAACTCGAATTGGCGATGAGAATAACCGGCTTGAAGGCGTCCCCTCTCGGACCCTTTGCCGGAGTTGCGGCAAGCACCTTTTCCCGCTACCTGGCCGGGTCGGCCGATTCCGAAATCAAGCAGAGCACAATGGAGAAGCTTGAGGAGGCCATGCGCACTCATATCCAGTCCGGCAAAGCCTCACCTGAGCAGATTACCCTTTATCAGGAGGAGTATTTGCCCTTGGTGCCGGGCAGCAAGATGCCGGATATCGCAGGCCCAGAGCAAGAAGTCGCCTATGCGGCCAGCATTCCGCCCCGCCCACTTGAGAGCTTTCATTCAGGGCCCATGGATATCGAGGTGCGCGGCACGGCCATGGGTGGCCTGATCGGTGCGATGCAAATCACCTCGGAAACAGTTGAGTTCGTGCGCCGCCCGCCCAGCTTGATGACCGCAAAGAATGCCTTTGCCATCTATGTGCGAGGCGACTCTATGGTGCCCCAGCACAACCCCGGCGAATTGCGCTTTGTTCATCCTGACCGGCCCGCAGCACCAGGAGACAGCGTGATCATCGAGACCTACAATCCGGCCACGAAAGAAAAAGAAGCCTTTATCAAGATATTTCAGCGCCGGGACGGCAATCGGATCATCTGCAAACAACACAACCCGGAGGCCACCATCGAATATATTATCCCCGATGGCCCCGCTCCTGAGAAAACCGACAAATATGCCGTCAACGTCTGGAAAGTGCTAACAATGAATGAGCTTCTAGGATATTAGACACGAAGAGCACATCCACTAGAGATAACAACCATAAAAGCCCGCTCACGCGGGCTTTGTCGTTTCATCTTTGAACAAAAATGATTATTGCACCGTCTCTTCAACAATCGTTTTTCTTCCCCGAGACACCAGCGCCAGGACTCCCGTTATCACTGATCCAATGGCCCATAGAATCAGCACCATGCCGATCCCTACCGCTGAACCGATAGCATGGCCTGCCTCCTCTGCCGCCCCTACCGGTTTCAACTCGCTCAAAGCATCCGCCCCTGCGACAAGCCACAGCAGCATGATCAAATTAAACACAATGAAAAGGGTCAAAAATACCCAACCGAAAAAACCCCTCTTTCTCACTTCTTTTCTGATTATTGTCGTCACGGCAACCTCCCAAATTATCCGCCATTGCGGCGATTAATAAACCTAAAACTCAAAATCTGGCGTACTTTTTGCCGCCTCTATTTCCATATCAATGCAAGACTGCAACAACTGATACGACCCCCTACCTCCAAAAGTCGCCACTTGATTGCAATGCCGTTTGGCAGATTGCGGGTAGTCCTCCCATCCGGCCTTCAAACCATTATAGGCGCTCTGCTCGATCTTCAGGCATGATTTATCCAACATCGCTGAATACTCCCCACCGAACGACGCAACCTCTTTGCAGTGCCCTTTAGGGTCATAGCGGGGTAATCCTTGCGCAGACGCATTGCCCACGACCGAAAGCACAAGCGCGATAGCCGCAAGGCTAATCAGTTTTTTCACGTTAATCCTCCACAAGTTCTTGAGCCACCCGCACGCCACAGCTGAGTGCTCATACCAGTCAAGACCACCGTGGGTAGAATTTCAAACAAAAAATTGAACGTCAAAACAACAGTTTACAACAAACTTAACCATTGTTTGCATTTTTGCACTTTTCAAAATAGCTTTTTTGCGCAATTATGCTATTGCATTTTTGCAATTTGAGGCTTTACCCATGACCACTCTTAACCACCCAGCCATGCCCCGACAAGCAAGAACCATCACCGAACAGACCGGGTGGAAACGCCCACATCCAAAAGCGCTTTGCCAAGACTTTGATGTCCGCACGCAGATCCATGAGTATGACTTCGATAGTTCGGACATGAACTTTCAGGCCTATTGCCGGTCTCGCGGACTGGCTTGCCGCTTTGGAAAACTGGGCAGTGAACGGCGCGCCTTTATGGACGACCACGCTGGCACCAAAGACCAGTTTATGCGGCTGGAATGCGTAAATTTCGCAGAAGAACAACCCGACGGCAGTCGGCACAAATATTCCGACAAGCATAAAGAAACCTTCTGGACCATCCACCTTTCAAACAAAGGTGCGCTGCAAGACGCTTGGGAACTCTACCAGAGCGAACTTCGCAGCAAAGACAAAGTTATCGTGACGCGCCCCAAATTGGGGCAGCAAGCCTTTGACTTTGCCCCCGCCTCTAGCCAGCAGTTTTCACTTTTGTAGCAGGAGCCACCCATGACCGCACTTTACCTCCCTGCCAGACCGGACTGGCCGCACCGCCAGCGCATCGCGATCGAGCAGATGCGCGACAAGGCCTCCCAACCGGTCTCGCAAGTCCTGCGCTACATCGCCGAGACTGTCGCCATCGCCGCCAGCACCGCCGCCATCACCCTTTCCCTACTTTTGATTTTTGGATCCTGACGTCGGCGGCCATCGCCGCCGACGTCAGCTTACAACCCCAACCCGCGCAGAGGCAGCTATGTGCAATTGCATTGAAACAGTGAATGAACAACTTGCCGAGAGAAACACAGTTCTCTCACAAGCATTTTTTTTCAGAGAAAACCCAAATCCGGGCCTGATGCTCGAAACCAAACGCATTGAAATTGTCCGCGGCAAGCCAAAGGCAATTTCAGTGTTTCCGAGCTATTGCCCGTTCTGTGGTGAAAAATATCCAAAGAAAGAGGAGCAGGCATCATGACCAACGAACCACCGATCCTGCGCCAATTCGGCCAATTCATGCAGAGCCTTGAGGATGGACAATTCCATCAAGACTGCTCGGACACCTTGACCGAAATCCGCGAAAAACTGACCGACTACATGCTCGATCACGGCGGCGAGCCATCGGCCACGCTGACCATCAAGTTCAAGCTGAAGATGGAAAAGGGCACCCTGTCGGTCCGGCCATCGCTCGACAAGTCACTGCCCAAGGCCCCGCGTGGCACGTCGATGCTTTATGTCACCGAGAAGGGGCTGACCCCTCTCAATCCCAAACAGATGGACATGTTCCGCGGCAAACCAAAAGAGGTGCCCGATTCCAGCGACGTGAAGACCATCTAATTCAACCCCTTATCGAACAGGCGACATCATGAGCGATCTCACCAAAGAAGCAATCGACCGCATCTCCGAGCTGGCTGGCCAAAATCACGCCCCGGAAATTTTGCAAATCCCTCACAAAGGAAGCAATGAACAGCTCACTTATTTGTTCACGCGCAATAAGCAGGGCGGAACAGACTGTGTCCAACTCAACGATGAGCTGGAAAGGTTTGACGAGCACCCCCGAGCGATCAAAACGACCGCCAGCATGGACCATCTCGATAGCTTGATCGACTATGTCAACCGCTTCAAGAATGAAGAAAGTGCCCTGTTCGGCGAGCGCACCGACAACAACGAGATTTTGAAAATCTCGGCGGTGATCGACTATCACGACCGCGTCAACCTCCTCGATGAGCCAGATGTGGTTCGTGCGGCAGACAGCGTCTATCCGCAACATTGCCAACATCGTGTCACACACCGCTTCCCTCTGTCTGACGAAATCAAGGCTTGGAGCGTCATCGCGGCAAACCCTCTTGAACTTCTCGAATTTGCCCTGTTCCTCGAAGACAACATTCTCGATGTCCTACCCCTCCCCGGCTTCCTGGCCAACAAAGACGAAAAGCCGGAAACAGAGTCCGACAAACGGCTCGCCGAGCTAATGCACAAGCTCGATGGCAATCCGTGCGGGCCGCAGAAGCTTATGGAACTCAGCAAGGGCCTGCAGATCAACGAGGACACCAAGGCCAAGGTGATCATCGACCGGAACACGGGCGAGCAAGCCATCGGTTTTGAAACCGAACACGAGGACGCCGAAGGCAACAAGCTGTCAGTGCCTAATATGTTCCTGATCGCCATCCCGATCTTTGAAGGGGGCGAGCCCTATCGCATCCCCGTCCGACTCCGCTATCGCAAAAAAGGCGGATCGCTCGCGTGGCTGATCGAGCCATACCAGCTCGACCGCTATGTCAAGCACGCCTTTGCCGAGGCCTGCGAAGTCGCAGCTCAGCAAACCGCCTTGCCGCTCTTCTTTGGTCGGCCAGAGAGCAAGTGATCTGTGGGCGGCATTGCCGCCCCAGCAACCAGCGGGAGGAGCGCATCATGACAACCCAGACAGTCACATTTCCGGTATCACTTGGCGAGCGCGTTTATAGCAATCGCCTCAGAAAGGCCGGCACGGTGGTCGCCCTGTCGGTCGCTGAAGGCGGCGCACCAAAGGCGCGGATTGAATATCTCAATCGGGATGACGCCCCGCAGCTTGCGTGGATGCTGTGTAGCACGCTGAGCGAGCCAGGCCGACCGACCGCTCAAAACGCGCCACACGGCCACCCCAACCCGCACTCCGGCCCGCATTCTGGGCCAGTCCAGAAGGAGCCCGCGCCATGAACCCGATCATCACGCTCGCCACAGGCGAAAGCTGGCCCCTTGGCTATGACCTGTCCGCGATCGACTTTCGCACGCTCGGCCGCCATCTGGCAGCGCGGGCTTGGATGTATGGCATGATGCATCCGGCCTATTCCTACGCCGATCACCTGCTCGACCTCGCCGCAAAGGCCCCCAAGGCGCTGCGGCTCGAAGCCCTGTTGCTCCATGCGCACATGGCCATAGCCGAAGGCCCGGTCCTGCTGGTCACCAACGATCCGACCACCGATCCCCATGGCGAGGCACAAACCAAGGTCTTGCGCGCGCCCTTCCCGCCCGTCGTTCACAATTCCCTCTTGCTTGGCATCCGTCAGGCAGCGGAGCTTGACGCCGTCATGTCCGAAGCGATCAAGCAGCACTTATGGGATCTGGAAGACACCTTGATCAAAACCGAGATGCGCGACCTCAAGCACAATCGCGGCATCCCTCGCAAAGGTCAGCTTCACCCTCGCACGCCCGAAGCCGCCGCCGCCGAATGGGCCGACCAGGTCGAACAAAGAATCCCGCGCATCATGGTTTTGCGCGAAGTCGGATAGGAGAGAGTTATGGCAGGATCCGTCAACAAGGTCATTCTCGTGGGCAACTTGGGCGCAAACCCGGACATCCGCACCACCCAAGAGGGCCGCAAGATCGCCAATCTGTCCGTTGCGACCAGCGAAAGTTGGAAGGACAAGCAGACAGGCGAGAAACGTGAGCGCACCGAATGGCACCGGGTGGTGATCTTCTCCGATGGCATCGCCAGCGTGGTTGAACGCTTCTGCAAGAAAGGCTCGAAGGTCTATCTCGAGGGGCAACTGATGACCCGAAAGTGGACTGACAACAATGGCATCGATCGCTACATCACCGAGATCGTCTTGCAGGGCTTTAGCTGCAAACTGACCTTGCTCGACAAATCCGGCAATGGCGGCCCGCCATCAGCCGAACCCGGCGCCTATGGCGACATGCCGCCCGGCCCCGATGATTATGATCCGGACTATGCAGGACTGTAGGAGGCCATCATGACGCCGCGCCTGCTCACAAAACAAACCGCCGCTGCTTATTGCGGCATCAGTCCGGTCACCTTTGATGCTTGGATCAGGGATGGACTATTGCCACCGCCGATCACTGGCCACCGCCGCTATGACAGACGCGCAATAGACCTCGCACTTGATAAACTGAGCAATCTAGACTCTACTGAAGATCAGTCACAAAGCGCGTATGAGCGCCGCAGGAAACGTAAACATGGTCAAGGCTGATCTCACCGGCATCCACCGTTACAAGAAAACGCTAAGTGGCGGCTTGGTGCGATACTACTATAAAGTATCACGAGAAAAGGGCGCTCCTGTCTTTTGGACGCGCGACCACGCGCCAGAGCCAGAGCCAGTATCAAAAGCTTTTATTGCCGCCTACCATGACAAGCGGGCAGACTGGTTTGTCAACCCGATCGCAGAAAGTGATACCATCGCTCACTTGATCCGCCGCGTACGCATAACACCAGAATTCCAAAAGCTAGCTAGGGCAACCCGCGCCTATTACGAAGAAGCCTTCCCCCACATTTTGGAGGAATTCGGAGAGGATGAAATTGCCGCCTTCGAGGATAAGGCGATGCGCAAGGATGTAAAGGACTGGCGTAACAATTGGCGCGCCACGCCCCGACAGGCCGACAAGATGCTCGGCTCTTTGATCTACATTCTCAACTTTGCAATAGATGAAGGCGAAATAACCCAGCATGTCATCAGTAAGATCAAGCGCCTGCACAAGTCCGACCGCTCCTATATTATCTGGGAGAAGGAAGACATCGAGGCATTCAAATCAGACGCGCCGAACCATCTAAAATGGGTCATCGATCTGGCGACCATGACAGGGCTGCGCCGTGAGGATCTTGTCACGATCCCCGCCAACGCCGATAAAGACAGCCACCTGGAATGGCGCACCCACAAGAGCGGCCGCCGCCTAACCATCATTGTCCCGATCATCGGCGAGCTGCGCACGCTCCTTAATGACATAGCCGACCACAAGGGCAGGCAGAAGATCAAGAGCACCACCCTGCTCTGCAACAGCCGCGGCAAACCATGGACAGGGATGGGGCTATCAGCCAGCTTCCGAAAACAGGCGAGCAAACACGGCATAGAAAAGACCATGCATGACATGCGCGGCACAGCCGTCACGCATTTCAAATTGGCCGGCCTGGAAGACGATGAAATTGCCGATATCGTCGGATGGAAAAAAGCGGATGTGGAAAAGATAATTAAGCTTTACATCGACAAAGAAACTGTCCTAAGAGCTATCATCCATAGGGTCGAAAAAGAACGTCAAACGAACAAAAACTGTAAACCGGCTGTAAACCGGCGCATTAGCATCATAAAAGATGAATAGCGCACCTCAGTCAGCTCTTTGATTTTGTTTCGTTTTTTGACAGAAAGCCGGTATAGCTCAGTTGGTAGAGCACCTGATTTGTAATCAGGGGGTCGCGGGTTCAAATCCTGCTGCCGGCACCACTCCTCCTTAAAATCTCTCGATTAAGCCGCCCCGCATCACAGCACGGGATTTTCTGGCATTGACGCAGCCATGCGGCCATCGTGGACCAATCAAACGGAAAACCGGCGTTCAACTCGCCTTACATATCAACCGAGACCTTGCCTCGTGGGTAGGAGCAACAAGCCAGAATATAGCCTTCTTCGATTTCGTCCTCAGTGATCCCGCCACTGTGAACCATCTGAACATCACCGGACAGCTTGCGGATCTTGCAGGTACCGCAGACCCCGAACGTGCATCCGGAGGGAATCGCAACGCCAGCACCGCGTGCGGCGATCAGAACCGTCTCTGTCTCGGCGCAGGTCTGCTTGACGCCAGAGACATCAAACAGGATTTCAGCCAACTCGTCTTCCTGCGGCAGGCTGTCATCATCAGAGGCATCGTAAGGCGTGCTCTCTCCGATCCCTTCTGGCGGATGGAAGCTTTCTTGATGATAATGATCCATGTCGAAGCCCAGCACCGACAGCGCCTCGCGTACGGCCTGCATGAAGGGCTCTGGCCCGCAGCAGAAGACCTCACGCTCCAGATAGTCCGGCGCGACCAGCCCCAGCATCAGCTGATTGAACCGCCCCTGAAAGCCGGTCCATGGCTTAAAGGGATCCCGCTCATCGACCACCCATTTGATGTCGATGCCTTCAACGCGAGAGGCGATATGCTCAAGCCGCTCACGAAAGATGATCTCGGAAGGACGCCGGGCGCAATTAACCAGAACGACGTCACAGGGCCGCCCGATATCATAGATCTCTGCCGTCATGGACATCATCGGCGTGATGCCTGACCCGGCTGAAATGAAGAGATACTTGCTCGCCGGATGCTCCGTGGTGGTGAACACACCGCTCGGCCCAATAGCCTTGAGCATCATGCCGGGCTTGAGATTATCGATCAGCCAGCGACTGCCGATCGATCCGGGCTGGGCCTTGATCGTGATGGTCAGGGACAGGGGGCGAGAGGGCGACGAGGAAATCGTATAGGTGCGATAGAGTGGGCCGCCGAGCACGGGCAATTCAAGGGTGACGAACTGCCCCGCATCAAAGCCAAACGGCCGCCCGGACGGCGACTGAAAGCAGATGGTGACCACGTCTTTGGTTTCAGGCAGCACCGAAACGCATTCGAGCGGCTCGTCGTCGGTCCAGCTGTTGCGGATGGCAGAATTCGCCTTCAAGATCATTCCATTACTCCGCTGCAATCGAAGCCGGAGACAGGGCTGCTCGCATTCTGCCCAGATACCAATCGACAAACTGCATCACGCCGTCTTCTGCCTTGGCCGAATAGGGACCGGGTTCATAGACGGGCGAGTTGATTCCCTGCTGATTGTTCTCGACAACCTCCCGGTCCTCTTCGTTGGTTTTGGTCCAGACGCGTTTGAGGTTTTCGAGATCATAATCAACCCCTTCCACCGCATCCTTGTGAACGAGCCAGCTTGTGGTCACGGCGGATTCCATCGGACCGATGGGGGTCACGCGGAAGGTGATGGAGTGATCGGACAAGAAATGGTTCCAGGTGGTCGGATAGTTGAACAGAAGAAGCGCACCAGCATCCAGATAAGGGATCTGCCCGAGCCGTCTGCGCACCGCGATCTTGCCGCTCACGGTATAGCTTTCAGCCCCCTCCAGAAGCGGCATCCGCGCGACGCGAAACTGCCCGTCATCGGCCATTTTGAACCGGGATGGAACTCCAGCCGCCTCCATACGGCTGAAGTGATTTTCAACGATATCGGGAAACACTCCATCCTCAGTCACGCCTGTTACGGCAGGGTCCTCAGGATAGGTGCGGCACAGATCGGGGTGATTACCGGCGCAATGATAGCATTCGCGGTTGTTCTCCCAGACAAGCTTCCAGTTGCCGCCCTCAATGATGGTGGAACTGTGTGCCACCTTGGCGTTGGCCAGATCATGCTTGGCAAGATAGGGCCCGGCTGTTTCGGCAAATTCATCAAAATCCGGCGCAAGACTCGCAAGACAAATATAAACGAGACCGGCGACCTCACGGCAATGAACAGGTTTCAAGCCGTGTTGGCTCGGATCAAAATCCTCGCCCATGTCCCGCGCCCAGAGCAACTTGCCATTCAGATCATAGGTCCATTGATGATAGGGACAGGTCAGGTTTGCCACACGGCCCTGAAACCCTGAGCAAATGATCGATCCACGATGCCGACAGCTGTTGTGAAACGCGACGATTTCACCATCCTGCCGACGCAGAACAATCACATCATAGGCGCCGACCTTCATCCGCTCATAGCTTCCCGTTTTCTCAAGCGCACAGGAGGGAAGCGCGAACAGCCAGTCTTTGTAAAAGATCGTCTCGAGATCGGACTGGTATACTTGCGGCGAAGTATAAAAGGCCTGAGAGAGCGAGTATCCGGGCCGATGCTGAGATAGCAATTCCGAAATAAAAGCCGTGTCATTCATGAAGCTATTCCCATGCAGCCAAGGTGATCAGACTGTAGTCAGTTTAAATCAAGCCATTTGTAGATCGTTCTTGACAAGATCGAAAATTCTAAAGTTAAATTAGGCCAGCTAATGTTATAATGATTTCTGACAGATTCAGATCCCACAGGAGACTCATTCGTGCCCAGCTCCTACGACCTCCCCTCGCTTGGCGATCTCGCCTGTTTTGAAGCGGCAGCCCGCCACCTCAGCTTCAAGGAGGCGGCTTCCGAACTGAATGTCACTCCAGCGGCCGTCAGCCACCGGATCAAGGCACTGGAGTTTGAATTGACCCAACCACTGTTTTTGCGGCGTTATCGGGGCGTTGAACTCACGGAAGCGGGAACTCTGCTGTTTGTCGCACTTCAGCGCGGCTTCACCACGATTTCGGAGTGCGTTTCGCGCATTCGCAACAGTCAGGATGAGACCGGCGTCGCCATCGCTTCAACGTCAGCTGTCAGTGGGCTGTGGTTGACGCAATTTTTGGCGCTGTTCCTAGAGAATAATCCTGATATTTCAGTATCCCAGATCGTTCAGGACAGCGGCACACCGCCGGGACCTGATCTGAGCATTGTCTATGGCGATCCGAATGAAGAGCATGATGAAACCCGTCATCTCTTTCGCGGCAGGATCGTGGCACTTGGCACCCGCAAATTTTTGGAAAACCATAAAATCACGAATGTTCTGGATCTGCTGAGCGTGCCCCTCATTCACACGCAGACAAGCAACAGCACCCGGACGGAATGGGCCGAATGGTTCGACGCCTTCGGCGCAACACTCCCCGGAGGCCCGCGCTACTCCCTCAACAATTATCTCATCTCGCTCCAAGCTGCAGAGAATCACATCGGTGCCGTTCTGGGCTGGGAAAGCCTGCTGACCGAATATATGAAAAACGACAGGCTGATCCAGCTCGTGCCAGAGTCGATCGAATCCCCCTACCCTTTCTACCTTCGCATCCACAGTGGCGCATCGGAGAATGCGCGCCTGTTTGCCGACTGGCTCGTTGAAAGGCTCGTGCCTGATCAGGCCCGAGCTACCCCGTCATGAGCGGCCCCCATCAATTAAGATCACCTCAACTTAACGCATGAGTGATCATTCCTTGATCAGGTCCCGTCACGCCCAAGCCTCCCGTTTCTCTTCCAATTTTATCTACACCGAAGAAAAGTGCATAGTTCTTGTGCAAGTAGAAATCAGGAAAGAACAGAATCAAAGCAGCCATTATTGTCACTCCACAGCGAACAGATCCGGCTTATTCCTTCGGGCTTGTAAAATTACAATAATAAAAGGGGCGAGACTGCGTCCTCGCCCCAAACCATCAATCAATTGGAACTGACCGGCAAAGCCTAGCTGCGCGGCTTCAGATTCTCCGGATCATAAAGCGGTTCATAGCCAACTCCAGCGACTTCCACCGGATAGACCTCATCAAAATAGGTCACATTCAGCTTCCGCCCCTTCTCGCAATAGGCGCGCGGCAAATAGGCAAGCGCGATAGTCTTGCCGATGCTGGGGCCGAAGGCGATAGAGGTCGTGTAAGACCGCCGTCCCAGATCATCCACCAGCACGTCTCCGGTCTCGGGATCCATCACGGGTAGCGTGCCAACCGGATAGCGCGCGACACCCGCCCCATCTTCATTGCCTGTCATGACCAGCGTGCAGAGCGTGGCAGGCTGGTGTTCGCGGGCACGATATTCCAGATGCTTCTCCTTGCCGCGGAAATCAGCCTCCTTGACCTTGGGCCGCGCCAGATCGGCTTCATAAAGATTATACTGGGTGAGCAGGTCAGCATTCTGAAGGCGCAGGGACTTCTCCATCCGGCGCGTGTTGGCATAAGTCTCAACACCGACAGCAATGGCACCGGTCGAGCGCAGAGCATCCCAAATGGCGAGCCCGTCCTCATAGGCCATATGCAGCTCCCATCCCTGCTCGCCGACATAGGAGATCCGGAAAGCGGTCGCTTCCTTGCCTGCAATCGTGACCGGTTTGAGCGTTCCAAAGGGGAAACTGTCAGACAGCAGCGCTGCTGGTTCCTCAACAAGGCTCTGCAGTTTGACCCGCGCATTCGGCCCCCAGATGCCGACCGTGACAAAGTCCGTCGTCACCTCCGTGATAGTGACATCAAAGCCCTTGTCTCGCGCCACCCGCTGCATGTAGCGCAGATCACGCGGTCCTGCATCGGCACCATTGACGAGACGGCAGAACGCTTCAAACCGCAGCACCGTAAAATCAGCCCGGACATTGCCTTCATCATCAAGGAAATGGGTATAGATGCCGCGATTGATGTTGCGCTCGCCACCGATCTTGGCCGCACACAGCCATTCCAGAAAGGCCACATGATCTGGCCCGGAAATATCCGTGAGGTGGAAGTGCGACAGATTGATGATGCCGCAATCCTCGCTCATTTCCAGTTGTTCGGCGTTGGAAACGCGCCAGAAATGGCGATTGTCCCACTCATTCTTGCGCACCGGAATCCGGTCGGCATATTTCTCGAGAAGATGCTCATTCGCTGCATAGCCGTGGGCACGTTCCCAGCCCCCAAGCTCCATGAAATAGCCGCCAAGCTCCACCTCGCGCTCGTAGAAGGGCGAGCGTCTGAGATTGCGTCCGTTGCCGAAAGGCTCGCGCGGATGAACCGGGGGATTGTAGATCTTCGCCGCCGTTTCCTCGCAGCGACCGTAGATGTAATCCTCTTCGAGCTGATAGGGATTGAAGCGCGAAAAATCGATGCTGGCATGGTCAATCTCGGTACGGCCATCCGTCATCCAGTCAGCAATCAGCTTGCCCATGCCCGGGCCGTCTTTCACCCAAATCCCGACCGCATACCAAAGTCCGCGCAGCTTCTGGCTTTCGCCCATCGCCGGGCCACCATCAATCGAAGTCTGCAACAGGCCGTTGAAGGAATGGCTCTCATTGAACCCAAGCTCGGTGAGAATGGGTGTCAGCTCCATGGCGCGTTCGAGCGGTTCGATGACATCTTCCAGCTCGAGATCACGCTGGGAGGGCGACAGGCGCGCCTCTTCCTTCTCCAGTATGTCGCGCGGATGCACAAGGCGCGGGTTGGACTCGTAATAATAGCCCCACTCGATCTGGCCACCTTCTGTGCTTTTGGAATCGCCCGTGTCGCGCATATAGGCCGAATTGCCCTGATCACGCATCAAGGGGCGGCCGATTTCAAGCCCGGTGCCATCATACTCGTTGTAGGGACCAAAGAAGGTCAGCGGATGATCCACCGGCATGACGGGCAGATCTTCTCCTGCCATCGCTGCAATGAGACGCCCCCACAATCCGGCACAGACAACCACATAATCCGCATGGATCGTGCCGCGTTCAGTCACCACACCCTTGATGACGCCATCTTCGGTGATGAGTTCCAAGGCGGACGTATTGGCAAAGGCTTTCAGCTTGCCTGCATTCACGCCCTGATCGACGAGTTTGCCCGCCACGGTCTGTGAGCGCGGAACGACGAGACCGGCATCAGGATCCCAAAGTGCACCCTGAATGAGATCCTCTTCAAGCAGCGGGAATTTCTCCTTGGCCTCTGTCGTCGAGATCATCTTGGCGCGCGTACCGAAGGCGCGACCTGAGTCCACCTTGCGCTTCAGCTCCGCCATGCGCTCATCATCGCCAACACGCGCCACCTCAATGCCGCCGATCCGCTCGTAATGGCCCATCTTCTCGTAGAAATCGACCGAATAGAGCGTGGTCCAGCAAGAGAGGAAATCATGGCTGGTCGCATAGCAGAAATCCGATGCATGGGCTGTTGAGCCGATATCGGTCGGGATGCCCGACTTGTCGATACCGACAATATCGTCCCATCCGCGTTCGATCAGATGATGGGCCACCGAGGCACCCACAATCCCGCCAAGCCCGACAATCACGACCTTTGCATGCTGAGGAAATGAGGACATCTTCAAAACTCCTTGCCAGATAAAGCCGGTCAACATGGCAAGATGCCCGAGCTGAACGGCTGCGACAGATCCCCATCATTCGGAATTTCTGTCATTCAGAATTTCAAGGCCACCCGACCATCCGGCGGATGAACAGGGGACCATGAAGCAATCGCATCAACTGGCTTCCCCGCAGTATAAAAAGGGGCGTCAGTATATCTTTATCTAACAGTCGCATCAGCGCCCCATTATTTCAGTTTTAGCCCGTCTTCCGAACAGCCTGCAGCACAGGGTGCGCTTCAAAACGGAAGCGGGACCAGTCAATTCAAAGCAGAGTGCCACACAATCGGGGCATCTACTGTCGGTATGAAAACTCAATAGAGAAACTATTGCGACGATATGCAGCGCTGTATAGTATGAATGCGACAAAATGAGATGATTTTAACGACACTGGAACACGCATCGCGCAGGGGCCAACAGCGAACGGAGCATGTGAGCCAATGGAGAGGACCATCAATCCGACCAGACCGAGCAGCCGAGGGGACGTGCGCCTGAGGGTCGGGTTCATCCTCTCGGGGCGCTTTACCCTGTGCGCCTTTGCCAATTTCGTCGATGTGCTGCGATTGGCAGCCGATGATGGCGATCGAAGTCGTCCCATTTTCTGCAACTGGTCGGTGCTCTCTCATGACATGTCCCCCGTCTCCTCAAGCTGCGGAGTGCGGGTCAGCCCCAATGAGCGCCTCGGCAATCCCAAGGACTTCGACTATATCGTCGTTGTTGGCGGGGTGATGGATGAAACACCGGACCTCAATCCCGCCTATACCCGCTACCTGAAGCGCGCAGCCAATGAGCACGTGCCGCTGGTTGGTGTCTGCACCGGTGCGTTCCTTTTGCATCAGGCGGGTCTTCTTGACGGCTTCCGCTGCTGCGTAAGCTGGTTTCACGACCCCAATTTCCTTGAACAGTTCGATGGTCTTAACCCCGTATCGAACCAGATCTTCGTGGTCGACCGCGACAGGCTCACCTGTTCAGGCGGGGCAAGCTCGGCCCATCTGGCCGCCTATCTCGTCGACAAGCATGTCGGACGGGCACAGGCCCAGAAAAGCCTTCGGATCATGATCATCGACGGGGCTCAGGACGCAGAAATGCCGCAACCGGGCGTGACACTCGAATTCAGGACAAAGGACCCGCTGGTCCATCGAACACTGTTGATCATGCAACAGAATATCGACACGCCACTGACCATCAAGGAAATCGCCAAACGCATTGGCGAAAGCAAGCGCCGCATCGAGCGCCATTTTCGGGCAGAGCTGGACATGTCGCCTCAAGCGGCCTTCCTGTCGATCCGGCTATCCTTTGCCCATCACCTCGTGACCTCGACCCAGAAATCGGTTGCCCGGATCGCGGTTGACAGCGGCTTTTGTGATGCGTCCCATCTCAGCCGCTTCTACAAGCAGCGTTTCGGAGCGACACCCCATGCCATCCGGCAACAGCCAGAAAAGCATCAGATCATGTTGACGGGCTGAAGAAGACACGCTCAAGCGGCACCCCCGCAGCCCCGATGGCAGCTGCCTCGGGAGGCATCTCGGTTACCAAAAGACCGGGAGCATGTTGCTTGTCCCTGCCAGCGATGGGGCCGAGGGATTGTGTCCGTTTGACGAGGGCCTTGGCCAAGTTCTTGCGGATCCGCCCGCCCAGCACGATCGCCTTGGGATCGACAACGCCCGTCAAAACACTGAGAATCCGATGAAGGGACGGCGCGGACTGATCAAGCCACTGGGAAACGCCGGGTGTGCGCAGATTGATGCCCTCTGTCACTGCGCCGAGATCATCAACCGAAGCCCCATGCTGTTTGAGGTTCGCCAGTAGCCCGTGAAGCGACGGCTCGCTGGTCGCATCGCCCGTGTTCAACAGGCTGTCCAGCACACCAGCATTGCCAAATGCCCCGCGCGTCAACGAGCCATCAACAACCAGACCGCAGGCAAGCGAGCGGCCAATCGACAGATGCACAAAGGTATCCAGCTTGCGCCCGGCCCCAAATCTGGCCTCGCACAAAGCAGCGGCGTGCGCCGCAGTTTCCGTCCAGATTGGCAGGTCATACCACTGCGAAAGCAGCGGCCCGACATGCACTTTTGACCATTGCTTGAGGGCTGGATGGGCAGAAAAAGACGTGCGATCAAGCACCTGTCCATCAAGACAGAACCCCAGCCCGAAAATATGATCCCGCGCGAACCCCGTTTCGAGCAGAAGGCTGGTGATTTCCCCATCAATGCTGGAGAGCGTATCGTCCCTGCCTTGACCGCTGATGCACAAGAACCGGGTCCAGACCCCACCAGCAAAGTCCATAAGGGCGACGCAGGCGTGGTCGGTATGAACCGCAATGCCGATCGAGCAGCAATAGCGTGCATTCAGCAGGAGCTTGGGGCTGGACTTTCCGCCAGAAGCAGTTGCTTCGGGTTCACCAAGGCGCATGAGCCGCCGCTCGCACAAATCCATGATGAGTGCATGAAACGTGTCACCGTCGATGTCGAGGATTTCGGCCAACTCAGCGCGTTGCAGATTGGGCTGACGCAAAAGAGCGGACAGCAAACGCCTCTCCCGCAGCGGCACGACCGGGCGCTTTCCCCGTTCACGAAAAAATCTTGAATCGATATCGGCAATTGGATCGTAGTTCATCAAGCCCTCGGAGACCCTGAAAGAGACGACAAAGACGCCACATACATTCAAGAAATACCGGATATCGGCTACCCGAGCTTAACCCCTTGAATCATCTCCTTCAAAGGGTAACTGCCTTTGAAGACATTGTCATACAAAATAGCAGCCAAACAAACAGCAACCGCATGAGATGCTTCTGGGCACGGCAAGAAAAAGGTGCCGGCCATCGCGGTGCCAACACCCTTCACTCGACGCACAGGATCATCCCCCCTCGCAGTCCCCACATGGGCATTACAGCGTTTTCATCACCTCGCTGATGCTATCGCGAAGGATAGCGGCGATCTCGGCAATCATCTGTTCGGTCAGGATAAGCGTCGGTGACAGGATGAGGATGTTGCCAAGCGGACGGGCTATCAGTCCGCGTTTCTGTGCGGCCTGGGCGATCTTGAGACCGACCGCCTCATCCGGCGAGAAAGGCGCATTTGTCGCCTTGTCCTTGACGAACTCGATGCCGATCATGAAGTGGCTGCCGCGCACTTCGCCGACAATGTCCAGATCGCACAGCGCCTTGAGAGCATTTTCGAAGGACTTGCCCGTTGTGCGCACCTGTTCAGGCAGTTTTTCCGCTTCCATCAAAGCGATGTTGGCGAGGCCCGCAGCCGTCGCAGCCGGATGCCCCGAATAGGTCATTCCATGCAGGAAGGTGCCCCCCGGCCCCGAAATCACGTCGTGAATTTCGTCCGAGATGATGGTCGCTGACAGCGGCTGGTAGCCCGACGTCAGCCCCTTGGCGGTCGTGATGATATCCGGTTCAATGCCGAACAAATCCTTGGACGCAAAGAAATGGCCGAGCCGTCCCCATGCAGTGACGACCTCATCCGAGATATATTTGATGTCATAGGCAGAACAGACCGCCGCCATGCGCGCATGATAGCCCTCAGGCGCAACGATCACGCCGCCAGCCCCCATGATCGGTTCAGCGATGAAGGCCGCAATGGTCTCTGGGCCCATATGCTCGATGGTGCTCTTGAGATCTGCAACGAGCAGGTCAAGAAACTCCGCTTCACTAACCCCACCGCCTTCGCGCCAATAATGCGGGCTGCGCAAGTGGTGGACGAGTTCATTGGCGCTGTCCCACCCTTCCGAATAACCGGGTGTGGTCATGGCGATGGCAAGATGGGTGGAGCCGTGATAGGCCCCCATGCGGCTCAGGATCTTCTTTTTCTTGGGGCGGCCCAGACGATTGTTATAATGGTGCAGCATGCGCACAGCCGTATCATTGGCCACCGAGCCGGAGTTGGCAAAATAGACCTTGTTGAGTGCGCCGGGCGCAAGGCTGGCCACCTTTTCGGCAAGGGCAGCCGCCGCCGGGTGGGTAAAGTTGTAGAAGGTCGAATAGAAATCCAGCGTATCGAGCTGCTTGGAGATCGCCTCGATGATCTCCTGGCGGCGATGCCCGACATTGACGCACCAAAGCCCGCCAATCCCATCAATCAGCCTGTTGCCTTCGCTGTCCATCACATAGGCACCGTCAGCATTGGTCACCACGGTTCGGGCACCATCCTGCTTGAGGGCATTGAGGTCGGCAAAGGACTGGATGAGATGAACGTCCGATGTCAACACCGTGTCGGTATCGGTTGCCACATTATAGTTCATTGATAACTCCAATCGCTCTGTAATCTTCACGCTGTCGCGACACCATCTCCGGTGCAATCTCTCCCGACAGTCTCACTTCAGCCACCAGCAGGCTTTCCTGTCGCCCGGCAGTGGCCAGCATCTCGGCATCTGGCCCCGCGATCAGCGAGCATCCCGCGTAGTCAAGCCCGGCTTCCGAGCCGCAATAGTTGGCGTAAACGATAATCAGGCCCATTTCGGAAGCGCGCGCGGGAACCAGATAGTCCGAAACATGCTCATACCCTTTCGGGTTGGCGGTCGGCACGAACACCAGTTCCACGCCCTCTTGCGCAAGGGCCAAACAATGTTGAGGAAATTCAATATCATAACAAATGAGAAGAGCCGCTTTTCGCCCCTCCCACAGAAAGGTCGTATAGCTGGACCCATAAGCAAAGCTGGCTTGCTCCATCGGTCCGAACAGCTGCAGCTTGCGGTGATGCGCCAATTGCGTGCCTTGGGCATCAAAGCAGGTGGCCGCATTATAGACACAGCCATCCGCAGCCTCAGCCCAACCAATTGTCAGACCGCAACCACTTTGCGCAGCGACAGCGGACAAGCGCTGGCACCATTCCCCGCCCAGAGGCTGGGCGAGGCTTTTGTGAAGCGCCGGCTGGTTATAGCCGGGCAGGTAAAGCTCCGGAAAGACAGCCATTCTTGCGCCTGCCATCGCGGCAGCAGACAATTGGCTTTCGATGACGGCAAAGGCCGCATCGATATCGCCATCAATGGCCGGTCCCTGATACAGTGCAAGTTTCATGACTGTCTGATCCGTTCGCCTATTTCTTCAGGTTGGTCCAGATGGCATCGTAAAGAACCTGAACCTCTTCAGGGCATGCCTGCACGAAGACGCCCTTGGGGCCCTCGGGTGGATTGGATTCCGGAGAATTCTTCACCGCATCATCGAGATAAGGCTCGACACCCTTCACGCCGGATGTGTATTGGGCATAGTTGGTCACCGCCGCCGCATTTTCCGGCTCAAGCAGGAAGTTCATGAACTTCAACGCATTTTCCCGGTTGGGGGCATCTTTAAGCAGCGCCACATTGTCCATCCAGACGATATAGCCTTCCTTCGGGAACGCATATTCAATGTTCGCCCCTTCGCCGCGCGCCTTGGCGGAGAAGCCAGACCAGATCATGCCAGCAGCGGCATCGCCCGAGACAAGCACATCCTTGGCAACATCGGAACCGAACGATGCCCAGTCCTTCTTGGCATCCAGAACAAGAGCATTGAGGGCCTTGAGCTGATCGCGATCGGCGGTGCACTGCGGGATACCAAGATGAAGAGACGCCAGCGTCAGTGTTTCACCCGCCGTATCGAGCACGTTGATCTTGCCTTTCAGCTCTTCAGGCGGATCAAAGACGATCGCGGTGGTATCGATCGGCCCTTTGTAGACATCACGATTGACCGCAAAAGAGGTGGAGCCCCACTGATAGGGGATGGAGCTCTTGCGACCCGGATCGAAACTCACATCGACCCACTGATCCTGAATATTCGAGAAATTGGACAGCTCGGAGGGTTCAAACGTATCCAGCATGCCCTCGTCATTGAGGATCTTGACCATATAGTCGCCGGGAACCGCGACATCATAGCTGCCCAGCTTGCCTGCCTTGAGCGAAGCAAGCAGCGCTTCATTGCTGTCATAGGTATCCATGGTGACTTCGACATCATATTCCTTGGCAAACTTGTCCAGCAGTTCCTGCGGGATATATTCGAACCAGTGATAAATGGACAATTTGCCTTCGGCCTGAACGTTGGCCGTTAGCGCCAAAAGTGCCATCGAGGTCGTCAATAGGAGTTTCTTCATCGGGAGGGCTCCACTCTGTAAAAAATGTTTTCTGTCAGGATTTTGTTTTTAATTGCCCCATCCGACCGATTAGCCAGGACAGGGAGACAAAGACCACCGACACGCCAAGCATGAGTGTCGAAATGGCCATGATATTGGGCTTGATCCCCTGTTTGACCGACCCGAAAATTGCGGTCGGAAGGGTTTCAACGCCAGCGCCCTTGACGAAGTTGGTGATCAGGAAATCGTCAAGGGAAATGATGAAGGCAAGCAAAAAGCCAGACAGAATGCCGGGCATCATGATCGGCAAAAGGATCTGCTGGAACGCCTCTCTGGGCGTGGCGTAGAGATCCATGGCAGCCTGCTCATAGACATCCGGAATGCTCTGCATGCGAGCCGAAATCGGCAAATAGGCAAAAGGAATACAAAAAACGGTGTGCGCAACAAGGATTGTGCCAAGGCCACTGGTAAATCCGATGGCGGAAAAGAACACCAGACTGGCCACGGCGGTCACCACTTCGGGCACCATCAGTGGCAAATTGATGAGCGCGAAGCTCGCCATCTTGCCCTTGAAACGCCCAGCCCGCGTCATCGCCACCGAAGCGGCAACGGCAATCATGGTCGCAAGACCCGCTGCAATCATCGCAATCGTCAGCGAATTGGTTGCGGCCCGCTGGAATTTCGTTGCCTCCGGTCCGGTGAAGACATCGACATACCATTTGAGAGACAAGCCACCCCAGTTGGTGATCGAGGTCGATGCGTTGAAGGAATAGACACCGACGATAACCAGCGGGGCATAAAGCACCACAAGGCACAGGATGGTGATCGCCAGAAAGCCGGGAAAGCGGCGAAGGTCGGTTTTGGCAGCCATCAGCGACGCTCCCCTTTGCTCTGATTGCGGGCGTAGACCAGAAGCACCGCCATGACAATGCTCAGAAGGACCATGGAAATGGCGGCTCCGAAGGGCCAGTTCCCTGCAGCACCCTTGAATTGCTCCTCAATCAGCGAACCGATCATGAAGTTCTTTGCCCCGCCCAGCAGATCCGGTGCCAGAAAGGCACCAAGGGACGGCACGAAAACAAGGATGCAGCCGGCAATGATCCCCGGCTTGATCACCGGCAGGATAACCAGTCGCAAGGTCGTCCAGACCCCGGAGTAGAGATCGGCAGCGGCCTCCGACAGGGCGAAGTCATATCGCTCGACCGCGGCATAGATCGGCAACACCATGAAGGGCAGATAGCTGTAGAACAGCCCCAGCTGCACGGCAAAATTGGTATTGATCAGCCCGATGGGCTCGTTGATGATCCCGGTCCACATCAGAAACTCGTTGAAGGGACCCGTGTCGCGAATGAGAAATTTCATTGAGACGGTGCGGATCAGCAGATTGACCCAATAAGGAATGGTGACCAGAAACAGCCAGATCGAGCGCGACTTCGGATCCCGCGTGGCGATGAACCAAGCGGTCGGAAAGCCGATAAGCAGACAGGCAATGGTTGCCACGCCCGCCTGCCAGATCGAGCGCCAGAAAATCGAGATGTAGGTCCATTCGATCGACGGGGGCTCATCCCCGAACAGGCCGCGATCAAAGAAGAACTGGTCGTAGGCATCAAGGGAGAATTCCCAGATCACGCCGCCGCGGAATTCCTTGGTCAGGAACGAATAAACGGCCATCACCAGAACCGGAGCCAACAGGAAGATCCCGATGACGATCCAGGTTGGCAGCATGAGGCGGAAACTGTTGCCGCGATAGATGTCCGAGGTCTCGCCCGCGCCCATCGGCGCACCGGCCGCCATTAGTCAACGAGCAGGCGCGCGGCACCTGCCTCCATTTTCAGCCCCACCGAGGCACCAGCCTCGGGAACTTCCTGCCCCTCCGAATTCTGCAGCCTGATGTTGATGGCCTCACCATCAACAAGCTGCATCTGGAGGTGAATGTCCGTACCCAGATAGACTTGGCCGACAACCGTTGCGCAGAGATCTGCCTCGGCTTCGGCACACAGACTGATCCGTTCCGGTCGCACCGAAAGATGCCCCTTGCCCGCATCCACTGCATCGGCAGCCGGACAGGAGAACGGATGCCCTCCGGGCAAGGTGATACTGGCTTGTCCGCCAGATACCGAAAGAACATCAACATCAAGAAGGTTCGTCTCACCAATGAAATCCGCAACAAAGCGATTGATTGGCGCTTCATAGATTTCACGAGGCGATCCGACCTGTTGCACACGCCCATCCGACATGACGGCAATGCGATCCGACATGGTCAGCGCCTCTTCCTGATCGTGGGTCACGAAAACAAAGGCAATGCCGGTCTCGCGCTGAATTTCCTTCAACTGCACGCGCACCGCCTGCCTCAGCTTCAGATCAAGAGCAGAGAGCGGTTCATCGAGCAACAGCACTTTCGGGCGCGGAGCGAGAGCCCGGGCAAGAGCCACCCGCTGCTGCTGTCCCCCGGACAATTGCGCTGGCTTTCGATTGGCGAAATCCGCAAGTTGGACCAGTTTGAGCACGTCATCGGCCCGCCGCACCGCCTCGACCCGGCTCCAGCCGGACCGCAGGAGCCCGAACATGACATTTTCCTCGACGCTCATATGCGGGAAAAGTGCATATTGCTGGAAGACCGTATTGACCGGCCTCTTGTGCGGCGGCAGATCCGTAAGATCCGCGCCTTGCAGCCGGATCGACCCTCCACTCACCTCCTCGAAACCAGCAATGCAGCGCAGAAGCGTTGTCTTGCCGCAACCGGACGGTCCAAGCAGGGTGAAGAACTCATTGTCGCGAATATCCAGAGACACACCATGCAGCGCGGTCACCGGACCATAGTTTTTAACGACTTTATCAATATCAATTGCAACATCAGGGCGGTTCATCTAAATCTCTTCGTTGATACCACTCAATTCACTGGATAAAAGACTAAGTTAGGTCATTTGAGGGGTATATACCCCCAAGGAGGTATGGAGATGGTCTCGCCCAATTCGTCGGAAAGCCACTTGGGGAAGGTGATTGCCGCTCTCTCGTCCGAGACATTTGAAAGCAAATTATTTCAATGGCTTAACAGATGCTTTGAAATAGACAACACAACCATGCTGGCCTATTTCCAGAACAAAAGGCCCGAAATCCTGTTCTCACAATCTCGCGTGAAAAGCGTTCACGAGAAGCTTGAGACGGTCTATGTCCCCGCCGCATACCTCCTTGATCCTTTCCATGCTCTGCATGTGGATCAGGCCGAACCGGGGCTCTATTGGTTGCAGCGTATCGCGCCAGATCAGTTCCAGCGCAATGAATATTTCGCCACCTACTATCAACGCACAACGCTGGTCGATGAAGTCGCCTATGTGGCAAACCCGTCCGATGGCGTTTCGGTGCATATTTGTCTGGGGCGAGATATATCTTCGGGACGACGGTTCAACGCGCGCGAAGTCGCCAAGGCGGAATTGCTGGCACCGATCGTCTGCGCCCTGATCGAACAACGCTGGTCGGGCCTTGAATCCACGGGCGATTTCAGCGACGAGGATCTGGCCCGGCATTTGATCGAAGCCATTCAGGAAGCCCATCAGATCAAATTGAGCCCGAGACAAGCTCAAGTGGCCCTGCTCATCCTGAGGGGCCACTCGTCTGTTTCCATCGGCCTGCGCCTGGGCATCAGCCCACAAACCGTCAAGGTCTTTCGCAAGCAGCTTTACAGCAAATGCAAGATTTCGTCGCAAGCCGAACTCTTCTCGCTATTGATGCCCCTTCTCTCGATGCATTGAAACGGCGTTTCAGATAATCACCAAGATAGACCATAACAAATTGTAATAATTGGATAAAATTCTGGACAGAACTGTCCCGCCAGAGTCCGCTGACATCAAATCTTCACAAAACTTACATGTAAGCGTCATACGCGAGCGATAGGCAAACGCAACACCCTTCTGATGCGCTCAACGATAAGTTTTTCCCATGACCAGTCAGGCTCCCGCTGCCCTGTCCATTCGCTCTCTGTCCATGAGTTATGGGACCGAAAAGGTCCTTGACGGCATCAACATCGATCTGGAAGCAGGCAAGGTCCTAGGCCTGCTGGGACCATCCGGCTGTGGCAAGACGACCTTGCTCCGCCTTATTTCAGGTCTGCTGCTCCCCAATGAGGGACAGATCGAGATCGCCGGGCGCATCGTTGCCGGTCAGGCCGGTCACAATGCCCTGCCACCGGAAAAACGCGATCTGGGCATGGTGTTTCAGGATTATGCGCTCTGGCCGCACATGTCGGTCGCAAAGAATGTTGCCTTCCCGCTCGAAATGAAGAAAGTGCCAGCCGACGAACGCAAGCGCCGGGTGATCCGGGCGCTGGATCGTGTTGGGCTAGGCGCTCTTGCGGAGCGTCGCCCCTCAGACCTGTCTGGTGGCCAGCAGCAACGCGTCGCCATTGCCCGCGCCATCGTTGCCGAGCCACCACTTGTCCTCTTTGATGAGCCCCTCTCCAACCTCGATCGCGAACTGCGCGAGACCATGATTGATGAACTTGGAGACCTTGTCGCAGACCTCAATCTCAGTGCAGTCTATGTCACCCACGACCACGCAGAGGCCCTCACCCTGTCCGATCAGGTGGCAGTGATGCGCGGCGGGCACATCGAACAATTGGCAAGACCGGATCAACTCGTCAGTGAGCCCGCCAATGAGACGGTTGCCGATTTTCTCCGTCTTGGCTGCCTACTGCCCGCAAAACAGGGCAGCAATGGTTGGTACATCGACAACACCACGATCCCGCTCATCGGCGCAGAACAAAAGACATCCAGAGCCACCGTCCTTTTGCCGGAGAAGGCCCTGCGCCTAGGCGATGCCGGGCCCGAAACCATCAACGTCGAGGTTGTCCGGTCCCAAACCCGCAGCACCGGCTTTGCCCTCACGCTGCGGGCAAAAGGAACCGACCACCTCATCCGCCTTGTCAGCTCCATTCGCGCGGCCCCCGGCGAACAACTGGACCTGTCCTACTCACCTGAAGACCTACGCTGGTTTCCCATCACCACCTAACATTTTCCAATGGAGATTTTCGATGCGTCGCACACTTGCCGCTCTCGCAATGGGCCTTCTGGCCACCACGGCTGCTCAGGCCGATATCACCGTTTATTCCGCTGGCCCCAAGGCCCTGATCAAGAATCTCGCTACGGGCTTCACGGCAAAGACCGGCATCAAGGCCAACGTCTTTCAGGCAACCACCGGCAAGGTGATGGCCCGTCTTGAAGCCGAGAGCGCCAACCCGGTTGCTGACGTTGTCGTCTCAGCCTCCTGGGGCACGGCCACCAGCTTTGCCGAAAAAGGCCTGCTGCTTTCCTACGACAGCCCAAATGCCAAAACCGTTCCGGATTTCCTCAAAATAGACGGTGCGGTGGCGCAAGGCGTTGCCGGTCTCATCATCGCATGGAACACCCAGTCCGGCACCCCCAAGCCAACCGACTGGTCCGACCTGACCAAGCCGGAATACAAGGATCTGGTGACCCTTCCCGATCCGGCAGCCTCCGGCGGCACCTACACGCTGGTCGAAGCTTTCATCGCCAATGACATGACCGACGTGCTCCAAGGCCTCAAGGACAATGGCGCGATCGTGGCCGGTGCCAACAAGGCAGCGCTCAACCCTGTTCTTCAGGGCGCAAAAGCCGCCGTTTTCGCTGGCGTTGACTACATCACCATGGGTGCCGCTGCCAAAGGCGAAACCGTGGAAGCCATCTTCCCGAAAAGCGGCACCGTGGTTGCACCGCGTCCGATCATGATCCTCAAGTCGTCCAAACAGCAGGAAGACGCAAAGAAGTTCATCGACTATGTGCTGTCTGAGGAAGGCCAGCAGGCGGTTGCCAAAGTCAACCTGATGCCATCCCGCACCGACATCAAGGTGGACCGCCCGCTGATCGGCGATCTGAAGCTGCTGTCCAAGGATGGTGCACCGGCACGCGACAAGGTACTGGCTGACTTCAAAGCGATCTTCAACTAATGGCAACGGGGACGCCTGCGACAGGCGCTGAGGGCAGCGCCCTGCTCAAATGGACTGCGATCATCGGTCTGATGGTGATCGTTGCGATCCCCTGCCTGTTCATCGTCATACAGGCGATATTCCCCGACATCGGGAGCGGCTCTCTGGCCGCTCCCTTCTCGCTCTTTATCAAGACCTTGGCTGACCCGAGCCTCATCGGCTTGACACGCAACACGCTTCTGTTGGGTGTCGGCACGGTGATTGCGGCCACAGTTCTGGCACTGCCCCTTGCGGCCCTCAGGGCGCTGTTCCACGTCCCCTATGCCATAATCTGGGACGCAATCCTGCTCGTTCCTTTCATGATCCCCCCCTATATCGCGGCGCTTGGCTGGATCATGACCTTGCAGCCACGCGGCTATATGGAACAATTGACCGGCTTCAACCTCGCTCCTGTGCTCTTCTCCGTGCCCGGCATCATGATCATCATGGGGCTGAACACCTTCCCAGTGGTCTATTTCGTCCTCTCGCGCACCTTCGAGACGGTTGGCGCCCGCTATTCCGATGTTGGCCGCGTCTTTGGCGCCAATCAGTGGAGCTCCTTCTCCCGCATCACTTTCCCGCTCGCCATGCCGGGGCTTGCCGCCAGCCTGTTGCTGGTCTTTGCCATGTCGATTGAGGAATATGGCACGCCCGCCGCTCTTGGTCGCCGCATCGGCTTTGAAGTGCTGGTGACTGGCATCGAGAACCGTATTTCCGAATGGCCCATCGACCTGCCGGGCGCGGCCACCCTGTCGCTCGTTCTGGTCTGCCTCGCGCTCCTCGCCTTCATGCTTCAGCGCTGGCTGCTGACCCGTCGCGATTATCGCATCGTTAGCGGCAAACCTCAGGCGGCCGACAAGCGCTCCCTTGGCCCTTGGACCATGCCGGTGATGATGCTGTTCGCCTTTGTGGCTTTTCTCGCCACCGGCCTGCCGATCCTTGCCATTCTGGCAACGGCCCTGTCGCGCACGATATCAGGAGGCCTCAAGCCATCAAACATGGGGTTCGACAATTTCAATGAGTTGCTCGGGATCGGGAGCGATGGCGTTGATGCGCTGAGCAATTCGCTCATGCTTGGCATCAGCACCGCCATACTTGCTGGCCTCTTGGGCGCCATCACCGCCTATTCGGTGGTCAAGGGGCGCGGCCGCTTCCGTCTTGTCCTTGATGCCTTGTCGATCACGCCAAACGCCCTGCCCGGTGTTGTCGTGGCCGTCGGCATCATTCTGGCGTGGAGCCAGCCGTGGCTGCCGATCTCGCCCTACAACACGCCCTTCATTCTGCTGCTGGCCTATATCTGTATTCTGCTGCCGCAACCTGTCCGCTATGCCACCGCTTCACTGCACCAGTTGGGCGATAATCTTGAGGCAGCAGCAAGGGTCAGCGGCGCGGGTGCACTCAGAGCCTTTGGCACGATTGTCTTGCCGCTGATCTTGCCCAGCATGGTGACCGCAATGATATTGGTCTTTGCGGTCGCGTCGCGAGAGCTTGTCGCCTCACTGCTCGTCGCACCGGTCGGCTTCCAGACCATCGCGGTCTATATCTGGCAGCAGTTCGATCAGGGCTCCGTCGGTCTTGGCATGGCCATGGCCTTCTGCGCAATCCTGATCACGACCCTCATCCCGCTGACCCTGATCGCGCTCTTGCGCTGGCTCTCAAAAGGACAGGTGGCCGGGCTCAACTGATGTTGGTGCCTGATATGCCATCTTACGGCGTCAGATCGACAAATTGCACCCACGCGGAATTGTTCGACGACGACCGGACGCAGGCATCAATGAAGGCCATACCGGCAAGCCCGTCCCAAATGGTCGGATACACCACATCCTGAGGCACTGGCTTGCCAGCCTTTTTGGCCCGGATCGCCGTTGCAGCTTCGAAGTAGATATTGGCGAACCCTTCCAGATACCCCTCCGGGTGTCCGGCAGGCACACGACTGAGGCGCAGCGAAGCCGCACCGGTTCCAGCCCCATTGCGCGTCAACAGGCGCTTGGGCTCGCCAAAGGGCGTGTACCAGAGCTTATTCGGCTCCTCCTGAGCCCACTCAAGACCACCCTTGACCCCATAGACCTGAAGCTTGAGACCGTTCTCGTTGCCCGGTGCGACGTGACTGCACCAAAGCATCCCGCGAGCGCCGCCACCATAGCACATCATCACGTGCGCATTGTCATCGACGCGCCGCCCCGGCACGAAGGATTGCAGATCCGCCGAAAGCCCCTGAACCTCCAGACCGGTGACGAACTGTGACAGATTGAAAGCATGGGTGCCAATGTCGCCAATCGCGCCCCCTCCGCCGGTCATGGCAGGATTGGTGCGCCACGCCGCCTGTTTCGACTCGACCTCCTCGGTCAGCCAGTCCTGCGCATAGGAAACCTGAACCACGCGCAACGGTCCCAGAAGACCATCGGCAATCATGGCCCGTGCCTCGCGCACCATGGGGTAGCCGGTATAATTGTGGGTAAGAACGAACAAGGCGCCGGAGCGCTCCGCCTCTGCCGCCAGAGCTCGCGCCTCCTCAATAGTGGCCGTCAGTGGCTTGTCGCAAATGACATGGATCCCTTGCCTGAGAAAGGCGCTGGCAGGCCCTTCATGCATGTGATTTGGCGTGACGATCGCCACCGCCTCGATGCCATCGGGACGAGCGGCTTCTGCCTTGGCCATATGCTCATAGCTGTCATAAACACGGTCCGGATCAAGACCCAGAGCCGCGCCGGATTGTTGCGCGCGCTCCGGCGTGGAAGACAGAGCTCCGGCAACGAGCACATAATGATCATCCAGCCGCGACGCGATTCGGTGCACATCGCCAATAAAGGCATCGACCCCGCCTCCAACCATGCCCAGACGGATCTTTTCCTCGTGACCGCTCAAGCTCTTGCCTCCAACCATAAAATCCCCCGCTCAGGACTACGCTTCAGCGATTGGTTAGAGCGCATGTCTCCAACCACCGCACAAGCTTTTGTTTCAATTAGATAATGACCGCTAACCAATCTTGGCTTCCAGAGCTCGCACCCTAGAGCTCATGCTGCCAGGGCGGATTCGCCCCCTTGCGCGACACGGTAACAGCCGCGATGCGGGCTGCGAACCCCAAAGCTTGGGCAATCTGCTCATCAGAGATTGACCCAAGAGAGGCTTTGTCCAACAGACCGAATTCGGAGAGCTTGTAGAGAATGCCCGCATTGAAGGTATCCCCGGCCCCCACTGTATCAACCACTTCGACGCGCTCTGCAGCAACGGAAATGTCTCGCCCGTCGGCCAGATAAGCGGTCGCGCCATCGCCGCCCTTGGTTACCAGAATGATCTTGAGACCCATCTTGCGCAAAGTATCCACCTGCGCATCGAGATCGGCCAAATCTGGCATCAGCCAGCCAAGATCCTCATCCGAGACTTTCACGATATCCGCGTGCGAGAGCATATTGTTGATCCGCGCGCGAAAGACATCGGCGTCCTTGATGAAGCCGGGGCGGACATTGGGGTCCATCATGATCACATGACCGGCCGCCTCGCGCACCTCGATCGCCTCATAGGTGCGGGCGCAGGGCTCGACCGCAAGGGAGATGCCGCCAAAGAACAACGCATCAATCTCGTCGGGGATGGGGCGCACGTCATCAAGCGACAGCATGCGGCCTGCCGTATTCTCATCATAGAAATGATAGGTCGCATGCCCATCCGCCAGCTTGACGAAGGCCAATGTTGTCGGCTGCGTGCTCTTTTTGCAAAGATTGACATCCACGCCGCTGTTGGCAAGCGTGGCCTGCAACTGCTCGCCAAACAGATCCGATGACAGGCCAGTCAGAAACTCAGTTGGCTCGCCAAGCCGCCCCAATGCAATCGCCGTGTTGAAGACGGAGCCGCCCGAACAGGGTTCATAAGCCAGAGCACCAGAGGCGCTTTCCACCGGGATCATGTCAATCAACGCTTCACCGCAACATAGAATTTTTGCCGCCTTGCTCACTACTTGTCCTCCTGTTCGCGCCAAGTTATCCGAGGCGCTGGACCCTATTTCAATCAAACCTTATTTGCGGATCCCGCACGATCTGCTGGACCTCATCTGCACCATCCCGCAACTGATCGATCAGAATCTCGCCCATCTGGCGACCGGCCTCGCCGATTTCCTCATGAACCCGGTCGATACCGGGATCAATCTGCTCGAGAATCCGATGATTGCATTTCACAACCACATCATAGTCCTCTCCGCGCGTTCGGCCTACTGCTCTCAAAGCAGAGTATAGCGCGAGATAACTGGCTTCTCCGGGGCATATGAACCCGTCCACATCACGGGTGGTCTCATCCTCCAGCAAATGCCTCAGCCAGCTGTCCACCTGCTCTTGAGTGGAATCGAGCGTCACCTCTTCGGGGATGATAGCCTGAAGCCCGCTCTCCCGGATAGCCCGCATGAACCCATAGCGCATGTGCTGGTGGAAGGTGTAGTGGGCTTGCGGCAGAATGATCGCCAGCTTGCTTCGACCCTTGTCGGCCAACCTCTGAACCGCCTGATAGGCAAAGGCCTCATTGTCGAAATCGACAAAGTGATGGGGTGTAGAAAAATCCGTGCGACCATGGCTGACAAAGGGAAAGTTCTTCTCCAGCAGATACCGGATGCGCTCATCAAAATTCTGCGTCCGCGTGAGCACAAGGCCATCGACCAGACTGTTCTCAACGAGCCGCCGGATCGGCGTGATTTCGTCGCCGCCACCAAAGGCAGGCGTGATGTTGAGATGATAGTCAGATCCGGCTAGAGCCTCGGACAGCCCCGCAATCAGACTGTTTCCAAAGCCGAAAATTTCATCGTGGGGATTGAGAATAAGGCTGATGGTGCGGGTCTTACCGGTCCTGAGGCGCAAGGCGGCCCGGTCGGGGACATAGCCGATCTCTTTGGCCACCTGCGCCACCTTCAGCCGTGTCGCCTCGGCGATCTTGAGATCTCCCTTGAGCGCACGCGACACCGTGGTCACGGCAAATCCGGTCACGTCGGCTATTGTCCTCTGCGTCGGACGTTTGCTATCTTTAGCCATTCAGTCTCCGGTGAACCCATCCCGACACGGTCTCGTTGCAAAACGCGGTCTCTTGGGCTGAGCGGGCGGCGGGCGGGCGGCGGGTGGTTCAAGATCCCACCTTTAACACGTCACTTTTCAAAATCCGCCTCACGTTACGAGATAAGTATTCACAATTCAAACACCTATCAACTTATCCCCTTTGAATATTTGCAACGATTTAAACTCTTACGGGAACCCTGCTATACTGCTCGCAATCGCTCCTTTTAGGGGGCAAAAACGACCCATTTCTCCTAGAACAAGGCCCTGCCATGAAACGCTCAATGGTGAATGAAATCCTCAAGGAAAGCGATGCCTTCATTCGCTCCTTCGGGTATGTCCTGCCGCCCTTTGCCTATTTTTCTCCCGAAAAAATGCAAGAAGTCGATCACTCAATCTATGTCGAGCGCACCATGGGCTGGGACATCACCGACTATGGCCTTGAGAAATTCGACGAATTGGGCCTTTTTCTCTTCACGGTTCGGAACGGCATCGCAGCCGATCTCGGTAAGGGAACCGGCATGCTCTATGCGGAAAAGATCATGATCAGCCGCAAGGACCAGCTCTCCCCGATGCATCGCCACTATATCAAGGCAGAGGACATCATCAATCGCGGTGGCGGCAAACTCGTGCTCGAACTCTTCGCCTTTGACGACAAGGGTGAAATCGATCGCGACAGCGACGTGACCGTGCCGGTTGATGGCCGCATGGTGACGCTGCCGGCGGGCGGACATCTCAAGCTCGATCCGGGCGAGAGCGTCACGCTGATGCCCGGCGTCTGGCATGCCTTCTGGGGTGAAGGGGATGATGTCCTGATCGGCGAGGTCTCCACCGTCAACGATGATCGCACCGACAATTGGTTCGAGATGAAAATCGGCCGCTTCTCAAACATCGATGAAGATGAGAAACCGAAACACCTGCTCGTCTCGGATTATGACACCTGGCTGAAATAGCCGCTTTCAGAGACACCCAATTGCCAGTAATAACCAATTGCCAGTACTAACCAATTGAAAGGGAGCACGCGCCCCCTTTCATCGCATCCCTGCCCCATGAAGAAACACCCCGACCACCAAGGCGACATGCGAAGCGATCTCCTCCGCTGACATCGGCGGGCGATTGCCCATTAAAATTGCGGTGCGCTGCGACAACAGCATCGAATTGAAAAGATCTGCCATCGCCGGATCAACCGGGCGATCCAGATGATCGCTCAGAAAGCGCACCAGCCCATCGCGCCAGGATGGCTGCGCGCGTGTGCGAAAAATCTCCCCAAGCTCGCCATGATCCCGAGCCTCCGTCATCATCATGCGAAAGAATCCAAGATTGTGCGGCGTCATATGCTCGGAGAGAAAAGCCACGCCATACCGCTCAAGCTCCTGTCCGGCCCCACCATCCCCAAAAGCAAAAGTTCTCGCACCATCATCGTCGCCCTCGATCAGAGCGATAACCAGATCTGCCTTTGACGGGAAATAGCGATAGACCGTCTGCTTGGTGACAGCGGCTTCTTCTGCCACAGCGTCCATTGTCGTTCCGACATAGCCGTGCTCGAGAAAAAGCCTTTCTGCCGCGGCGAGGATCTGGCGGGTCTTTACCTGTTGTTGTTCAATTCGTTTCATTGCTGTCCGGTAGCGATTGAAAATCATACTGATCAGTATTATATTTGAAAAATCTAAAATATCAACCTGGTAGTCTGTTTCATGTCATTTCACGAAAAAGGTCTCGCATACCTTCTCGTAGCGTCAGCCCTGATGAGCCTTGATGCGGTATTCATTCGCCTTTCCGGCCTTCACGGCTTCGCGCCATCCTTTTTGTTTGGCTTCTTTTCACTCGTCTCCATGACGTCACTGACGCGCTGGCGCGAGGGTCCACTCGTTGCTGCCGTCAAGGCCAGTGGCCCGATCCTGATCCTGTCCGGCGCCATCATGGGCGTGAGTGGCACGGCCTTCGTCCTTGCGGTACAGAACACGACTGTCGCCAACGTGCTGTTGATCATGAGTCTGTCCCCCTTCTTCTCGGCCCTCTTCAGTTGGATCCTCCTGCAGGAACGCATCACCACCCAGACCGCTTTGGCAACACTTTTATCCATTGGCGGCATGTATATCATTGTCCAAGGGTCACTGGCGTCCGATGGCGTAACCGGCGATATCCTGGCGGTGATCTGCACGATGGCAGTGTCCCTGAATTTTGTGGTCTATCGCAAATATCCCAAACTCAGCCGCTCGCTCGCCGTTGCCGCTGGTGGCTTCTTTATCGCTCTGTTTGCATCCTTTTTCATTGAGACCGGCGATTTCGACACCCGCGGCATTCTGATCATGATGATCATGGGCCTGTTCAGCGCGCCGGTCGGGCGCATGCTGATGGCCATGGCGACCAGATTGATGCCCGCTCCTGAGGTTAGCCTCATCTCACAGGTCAAGGTTGCCATTGCCCCAGCCATCATGTGGCTGGTCTTTGCCGAAGTGCCCAATCAGGCAACCTTCATGGGCGGAAGCCTGATCTTGCTGGCTGCACTGGGCCATCCGCTGCTCACGCTTTATCGCAACAGACAAAAGCCCGCGCAGCAAACGTGACCACCTCAAGCCAAGGCCGGCGGGCCGGCGACAGCACTAAAGCCGGGTTATAAAAAGAAAGCATCTCCTGCAAATCAGATCTGCAAGAGATGCTTTCCAAGGGTGAGAGATATATCAAGAGGGGACTCTCACCCCTTTTCTTGTCAGATCAAGTCAACCGATGACTGCCTCAACCCGAACCGAAGGCGCGCCATTTGAGGGCGGGGGTACAATTTCACCATCAACAGCAACACCATCGACAGACAGAGCGACCGAATTGCCCGGTCCTTTGCGGCTAACGGCAATGTGGTAGGTCACCCCCCGGAAGGTGCGAGACACGGTGAAGCCAGTCCAGCGCTCAGGAATGCGCGGCGCAATCCGCAGGCCGGAATAGTCTGGCCGGATGCCGAAGATCCACTGGGTGATGGTGTAATAGTTCCATGCAGCCGTACCGGTCAGCCAGGAGTTCTTCGCCTCCCCATGTGTCGGGGCATCCCGACCGGCGATCATCTGAGCATAGACATAGGGCTCCAGACGATGCACATCGGATATGCCCTCACGCGCAGACGGGCAAATGCGAGTGTAATAGTCAAACGCCCGGTCGCCATTGCCCAGCATTGCTTCGCCGATGCTAACCCATGGGTTGTTGTGGCAGAAAATACCGGCATTTTCCTTGTAGCCCGGCGGATAGGTCGAGATCTCACCATACTCGATGACATAGTCAGAGAAGGCCGGCTGCTGCAACACGATGCCGTGCGGTGTCGCCAGATGCTTGGCGACAGACTCAAGCGCAGCCTCGGCCTTGCCATCTTCAAGCCCAACCCCGGCCAGCACGCAGAAGCCTTGAGACTCGATGAAGATCTTACCTTCTTTATTCTCGTGGCTACCCACCTTATGGCCATAGTCATCATAGGCTCTCAAGAACCAGTCACCATCCCAGCCATGTTCAAGGATCGTCTGCTTCATGTCGGATGAAACACGGGTGTAGAAAGTGGCATCCTCATCACGGCCAGCAACCTTGGCGATGTCGGCCAGCTCCTTGGCAGAGAGCACCATCAATCCGGCAATGAAGACAGATTCAGCGACCTTGCCATCCTTGCCGGTCGTGGTCTGGAAGCTCTCCCCCGGCGTATCCGAGAAGCAATTGAGGTTGAGGCAGTCATTCCAGTCAGCCCGACCAATCAAGGGCAGACCATGCGGCCCCTTGCGTTCAAGAGCATATTGAATCGAGCGCTTTAGATGCTCATATAGCGGCTCTTCGGTTCCCGGTTCACAATCGAACATCACCGGTTCATCAAGAATGGCAAAATCGCCGGTCTCTTTGAGATAGGCAGCAACGCCAATGATCAACCAATGCGGATCGTCGTTAAAGTCACCGCCGATATCATTGTTGCCCTTTTTGGTCAGCGGCTGATACTGGTGATAGGCCCCGCCAGAGGCGAGCTGTGTCGCCGCAATATCAAGGATCCGCTCCCGCGCTCGCGATGGCACCATATGCACGAAGCCGAGCAGGTCCTGGTTGGAATCGCGGAACCCGAGCCCACGCCCGATGCCGGATTCGAACGACGACGCCGAGCGCGACATGTTGAAGGTCGCCATGCACTGATAGGCGTTCCAGATATTGACCATGCGGTTGGCATGTTCATCCGGACTGGACACCTGATAGACATTGAGCAAAGCATCCCAATGCTTACCGAGGGCTGCGAATGCCTCTTCCACCGCATTGATATCGCAATATTTCGAAATCAGCGGCTTGACGGTGCGCTTGTTGAGGGTCTGGGAGCCCGGCGGATCGAATTTGTCGTCCTTGTCATTCTCATGATAGCCGAGCACAAAGATCACCTGACGGCTTTCACCCGGCATCAGCTTGATAGACACCTGATGCGATCCCATTGGCGACCAGCCGTGGGCGATGGAGTTGCGCGACCGGCCTTCTGTAACAGCAAGCGGCTTGTCCCATCCGCGCCAAGCCCCGAGAAAATCCTCACGCTGGGTGTCAAAGCCCTCAATCTCTTCGGAACAGGCAAAATAGGCAAAATGATTGCGGCGCTCGCGATACTCGGTCTTGTGATAGATGACGCCGTCTTCGACTTCCACCTGCCCGGTCGACAGATTGCGCTGAAAGTTGGTGGCATCATCAAGCGCTTCCCACAGGCAGAATTCCACCGAGGAAAACAGTGACACATCGGCCGGGAACTGGCGTTCGTTGGTCACCGTCACCTGCCAGATCTCAAGAGTTTCATCGAGCGGCACAAAATAGCGGGTCGAAGAGCGAATACCATTGCGTTTGGACGAGATGGTCGAGTATCCCATGCCATGGCGACAGGTGTAGTCCTCAAGCTCGGATTGGGTCGGCATCCAGCTTGGCGACCAGAAATCGCCGTCCGCATTGTCGCGAAGATAGATATAACGACCACCGAAATCGGTCGGCACATTGTTGTAGCGCCCCCGGGTCAACCGGCGAAGGCGCGCATCGCGATAGTAGGAATAGCCACCACCGGTGGCCGAGAGGATGCCGAAGTAGCTTTGACAGCCGATGTAGTTTATCCATGGCAACGGTGTGTCGGGACGAGTGATCACATATTCCCGCGCATCATCATCGAAATAGCCGTACTTCATGGGAAGCTCCCCCCTTACCTGTGCGATCACCAAACCCACGCGCACGCACCAAACCTTCGGCGCTGCGCATCAGATGGACGCTTCTTGTCTCTTGTCGTCCCTATCATACATTCACGCCACTGCCTAGCCAAAGCGCTTAGAATTTTCGCACTTATACGCAATTGAACACACCATCACACCCCAAGGAAGCGCGGAAAAGAAACATAAGACACTGTCTTTGTTATATAATATCGGAAATAAAAACGAGCAAAACAGAGAGTTTTTGCCGCAGGAAACTTAAGCGCGACCCAACATACCACGCCAACCACAGAGACAGCTTAGCGGCTTCAGGCAAATCAAAGCACCGCAACCTTGCAGGTCATACCGCGAGATGAATGCATGCAACCATATGAAATATATAATTTTTCACCCTTAAGGCGCTTGAATGGATCACACCAACTCAACATCGCAAATGCGGATGGAACCAACAAAACACAAACCAAAGCGCTTTGATATTCATGAAAATCTGGCCAAAGACTGCGCGCTCCCGCCCGACCTCCGTCTCTTCGAGACAGGCAACCGGACACAAAAAAGGACTGCTGTGCAATAACAGCAGTCCTTGTGAAGCGAAATTGATGCAAAAGTGAGGGGCTAGCGGAGTGGTTAGAAGGACCGCTGAGAAATGGCGATCATGTTGCCGCTACCGACCTGGCTCATGCTGACATGATTGTTCTGGCCATATTGCTGAATGGCGGCCTGATTGCCAGTGCCCTGAATGCTGGCATCAATCGAGTTGCCTGATCCATTCTGCAAGAACGAGAACAAGTTGTTGGATCCATCAACATCAATGTCCATACGGTTGTTGAAACCGATTTGGGTCAGATGGCCCGGCTCCAGACCACTGGCCGCCAAGGCACCCGAAAAACGCGCACCAAGCGGGCCGCCGTTAAAATCGCCGTTGATGGAAATATTCATGATATTGCCATCGACAGCGCCACTCGCCAGCGTCTGGTTGATATGCAGTCCGTTGTTCGATCCCGTCACCAAAAGCTCAACGGTATTCCCATCCATATCAGCCTGATTCATAAGCTCGATTACATTGTCTTCCGAACTGGCATGAGCCATGAGGCCAGATGCCAAAAGGACGCTGAACGCCACCAGATATTTCATCATTATCCGCTCCTGTGCTTTGTTGAGACCATCACAACAGGCAAAGATTTCTGGCCACTTAATCGGCTCCTTCAGCTCAGGATTTACGGCGATCAGGCGGGAAATTGGATGAATCAAAGTAAATCAAAGATTGTTTTCAACAGGAATTGCAACCCACCACAACTCATAGCAGGCAAAGTCGGCCATAGGAGGCGGTCGGTATTAATCTCAAAATAAGGAATGCGACAATGCCGCCATTTTCAAGCAAGAGAGCCATGCGCAGATAGGGAAGGCCTTGCCTGCCAGCGCAGGGAATGCGATAGACTGAGACCCATAAGAAAGCCCAGCAGAAAGATCTCATGACCAGTCGGCATATTTTCATCGGTGACGTACATGGCATGCTCGACATGCTCAATCACCTGCTCGAAGAGGTAGCACCACGTCCCGAGGATACTGTGATCTTTGTTGGCGATCTGGTCGACAAGGGGCCGGATCCGGCTGGCGTTGTTCGCCGGGTGCGTCAACTGGTCAGGGCAGCTCCCTTTCGAACCATATTGGTCGAAGGCAATCACGAGGAAGTCTATCTGAGATATCGGCGCAACCTCACGCAGCGTCCGTCCGTTGCACGGGAGCAGGCCCAAAGCCATCGCGCGCTCGTTCAGCTTCATGCCGCCCTGTCCGATGAAGATGCGCGCTTCCTTGAACCGGCCCTGCCCTTCTACCGGATTCCTGAACACGACATTCTTGTCCTGCACGCAGGGGTGACCAGCGACATGCAAACGCTACCTCAGACAGTCGAGGAGGCAAAAGCCCTCAAGGGCAAGGCCCGCAATTCCTTTCGCAAGATTCTCTACACGCGCTTCATCGATCAAAAGACCGGCGAGTTCATCACACGTGGCAAGGAGAAAGACGGCGACCCCTTCTGGGCAGAACGCTATGACGGGCGCTTCGGGCATATCGTTTTCGGGCACAATCCCTTTCGTGACGGCCCTGCCCTCTTCCCTCATGCAACAGGCATCGACACCGGCGCCGTGCACGGTGGTTCCCTGACGGCTCTCATCGTCGGTTCGGATGGTTCAAGGGATTTTGTCTCCATTCCCAACGGCGAGATGGAAACCAAACAGAGCTAAGCGTTGAAATAGTCGCGATACCAGTCGACGAATTTTCGAACCCCCTCAGGCACCGCCGTCTTGGGCGCATAGCCAGTCAGTGACTGCAACAGGCTGACATCGGTCCAGGTCGCAGGCACATCCCCGGCCTGCATGGGCATGAGGTTGCGAATGGCCTTCTTGCCCAGAGCGGCTTCGATAGCCGCGATGAAGTCCGTCAGCTGCACCGGATTGGCATTGCCGATATTGACCACCCGGAACGGCGCAACAGGCGACAGCGTGTCGCCCTCGTCCACCAAACCATCCACCGGGCGCTCCGGCGCGACATCAACCAACATCCAGATGGCCTGCACCAGATCGTCGATATAGGTAAAGTCGCGTTTCATGTCGCCGAAGTTATAGACATCGATCGGCTGATCTTCCAGAATCGCCTTGGTGAATTTGAACAGCGCCATGTCGGGCCGCCCCCAGGGACCGTAAACGGTAAAGAAGCGGAACATGGTCGTCGGCAGGTCATAGAGATGCGCATAGGAATGCGCCATCAGCTCTGAAGACTTTTTGGTCGCCGCGTAAAAAGACATCTGGTGATCGGTTTTCACCGTCTCGACGTACGGCATCACACTGTTGGCCCCATAAACCGAGGAGGAGGACGCCATCAGCATGTGCTTAGGCGGGAAAGCCCTTGCTGCCTCAAGCAGCTCGAATGTGCCGATGAGATTGCTGTCGAGATAGGAGCGCGGATTTTCGATGGAATAGCGCACACCGGCCTGCGCTGCCAGATGGATGACCAGATCGGGCCGCTCATCGCGGAACAGTGACATCAGCACATCCGGCGTTTCCAGCGCCTCATTGACCACCCGAAACGACGGCGACTGCTTGAGCATCGCCTCGCGGCGCTGCTTGAGAGAGACATCATAATAATCGGAATGACAATCAAGGCCGATGACAGTCCATCCTTCGGCAAGGAGCTTGCGACTGACATGATAGCCGATGAAACCGGCAGAACCGGTTACAAGTGCAGTGGGCATACGTTACTCGTTAATCTGACCCGAACAGGTCTCTGGTGAAGACCTTGTCGGTCACGTCTTCGATCTCGCGGGCCATCCGGTTGGCGATGATGATATCGGACCGATTCTTGAACGTCTCAAGGTCGCCGACAACGTCGGAATTGAAGAAGCTGTCCTCCTTGAAGGAGGGCTCATAGACGATCACTTCAATACCCTTGGCCTTGATGCGCTTCATGATCCCCTGAATGGAGGAACTGCGGAAATTGTCCGAATTGGCTTTCATCACCAGACGGTAGACCCCGACCGTGCGCGGCTGGCGGGCAATAATCTGATCCGCAATGAAATCCTTGCGCGTGGTGTTGGCCTCGACGATGGCATGAATGAGGTTCTGCGGCACTTGCGAATAGTTGGCCAGCAACTGCTTGGTATCCTTGGGCAGGCAATAGCCACCGTAGCCAAAGGACGGATTGTTGTAGTGATCACCAATACGGGGATCGAGCCCCACTCCTTCAACGATCTGGCGCGAGTTCATGCCATTGGCCATGGCATAGCTGTCAAGTTCGTTGAAATAGGCAACACGCATGGCAAGATAGGTGTTGGCGAACAGTTTGATTGCCTCAGCCTCGGACGGGTCGGTAAAAAGAACCGGAACGTCCTTTTTGATGGCCCCTTCCAGCAACAGATTGGCGAAAGTCTCTGCCCGGGTCGAGCGCTCCCCGACAATGATGCGCGATGGGTAGAGATTGTCGTAAAGCGCGTGGCCTTCACGCAGGAACTCGGGCGAAAACACAACCTGAGTGCTGCCCAGCTCGACGCGCACGCGCTCGACAAAGCCGACCGGGATCGTCGACTTGATCACGATGATTGCATCAGGATTGACGCCGACAACAGAGCGAATGACCGCCTCGACCGAAGACGTGTTGAAATAGTTGGTATCGGGATCGTAATTCGTTGGCGTCGCAACAATGACGAAATCGGCGTCCGAACAGGCCTGACCGATATCGGTTGTCGCCGAGAGATTGAGCGGCTTGTTGCCGAGATAATCCTCAATCTCCTCATCGATAATCGGGCTTTTGCGCTCATTGACCAGATCCACCTTGGCCTGATCAATATCAACGGCAACCACCTCGTGGTTCTGCGCAAAAAGGATAGCGTTGGACAACCCAACATAGCCGATGCCAGCAACAACGATCTTCATCTTAATCTCTCAGTCCGTAGCAAGACGCATACATGCAAACCCGTTGCAGTCGTCTTATAGAATCTGGCGCACACTGTCACGCCAAATCAGGACATTTCAAGACCACATCCGCCCATTTGGCCGGTCGCAGATCGGAACAAAGAGGAGGCCCGGTCACTGATGGACCGGGATCAACAACAAAAGAGTCGCATATCAGGCCGTAAGGGCGAACTCCGCGCACCCGGTCTTAAGCAGACCAATGAGATGAGGTGCAAAGCTGTTCCAGATATCCATCTGAAAGCGCGTCTCCGACGAACGCCACAAAACAACCGTTGCACAGTCAAACAAGGTTCTACGCCCCTCCCCCACTGGGATCGAGGCAATGTCGCGCGGGGTACCGATCGTCAGCAAGTCCGTCGCTTGTGGACCGGAGATCAAGAGACTGATCTCTCGCCCCGAAATATCCACCAGACTGTGCGGATTCTCAGCATAGAGCCCCGCAAAAGCCTCAATGATCGTGGGCACGGCATCACTTGCCATGTGCAGGGCCCACTCGTCAGGCCCCAAGCAGATGGCTCTGGTCTCGCCGTTGGATGCGATGCTGCCGATCTTGCCCGGCAGGCTCAGACCGAGTGCTGCACTGAAGGGTGCAACATCACCCCGCGCCCGAATGGAGAGGCGCCCACAGGGAGCCGCGAGCGTCACCTCTGCCGCGTGGCTGGAGGCCAGAACACCGGGCGTGATAGAAGAAATTGGTGCGTTCATCATGACCTCCAGTCAGATTTTCAATCTGGAATTTTCAGGATCGACGAAAACCGTCTCGGCAACTCTGGCTTCGATGGTGCGATCCGGCATCGGGATATAGACCGTCTCGCCAAGCTTGTTGTGACCATTTTCCACCAAGGCCAGAGCAATCGGCTGCCCAACGGTGTCCGAATGATAGGAAGACGTCACGTGACCGACCATTGTCATCGGGACAGGCTGCTTGGGATCAAGGACGATCTGCGCCCCCTCCTCCAGCTTCGACAGATCACTGGAAAGAAGTCCAACGAGCTGTTTGCGTCCCTCCGCCACCAGATCAGGCCGCGCCAGACCGCGCTTGCCAACAAAGTCTGGCTTCTTCTTGCCAACGGCCCAGCCCATGCCCGCATCGTAAGGCGTGACTGTGCCGTCGGTATCCTGACCGACGATGATATAGCCCTTCTCGGCCCTGAGCACATGCATGGTCTCCGTGCCATAGGGCATGATGTTATACTGTTGCCCCTCAGCCCAGAGGATCTCCCACATGGCGCGTCCCATCGGAGCGGGCACATTGACCTCAAAGCCAATTTCACCGGTAAAGCTGACCCGGAACAGACGCGCAGGCATTCCGGCCACGGTGCAATCCACACAAGACATATGCGGGAAGGCCTCATCGCTCAGCTCAACCCCTTCCACGAGCGGTGCCAGCAGCTTGGCTGCATTGGGACCATTCAGCGCAATGGTCGACCATTGCTCCGTGGTCGAGGTCAGCCAAACATTGAGATCCGGCCATTCGGTCTGGAGGAAGTCCTCCATGTGGTTCAACACGCGTGCGGCCCCGCCGGTCGTCGTTGTGACATGGAAGCGGTCCTCGGCAAGACGACCAATCACGCCATCATCGCGGATATAGCCATCATCCCCCAGCAACAGGCCATAGCGGCAGCGACCAACGCCAAGCTTGGTCCATGGGTTGGTGTAGATCCGGTTCATGAATTCAACAGCATCGGGACCGACAACTTCGATCTTGCCCAAAGTGGACGCGTCGAAAATCCCAAGGCTCTTGCGCGTTGCCACACATTCGCGGCGCACCGCAGTGTCCATATCTTCCCCGGCACGAGGGAAATACCGCGCCCTGCGCCACTGACCGACCGGTTCGAAAACGGCACCATTTTCCTCGGCCCAGCCATCAATCTGGGTCTTGCGGGTCACCTCGAAATGCTCGCCACTATGATAACCAGCAAGCGTGCCGAAGGTAATGGGCGTGAACGGGGGACGGAACGTCGTCAGCCCCACCTTCGGCTGCTTGCGGCTCAGAGCATCAGCGGTGATGTTGAGGCCGTTGATATTGGACATCTTGCCCTGATCTGCGCCCATGCCGTTGGTTGTGTAGCGTTTGACATGTTCGATGGAGCGCATGCCCTCACGCACGGCGAGGCGCAAATCCTTGGCGGTAACATCGCTCTGGAAATCGACAAAGGCCTTTGCCTTGCCTGCATTCTTGTCGGTCGGCAACTCCTTAAGAGAAACGCCACTCCCGATCCGATCATTCCCAATGACATAGTCCAGCGCTTCTGCATCCTTGCCAAGCAGAAACGCGACTTTCTGCCCTGCGAGCATGCCGTCGGTCATGGCATCCTGAAGCCCCCAAAGGCCGCGGCTTGCGCCGGTGATAACACAATCCTCCGGCGTTTCATTGGGCAAGAAGGTCGTGCGATCATCATCCCAAGTGAGCGTGCCCTTGGTGTGCGAGAACAGATGCAGCGATGGCGTCCAGCCACCCGACATCAAAAGCACATCGCAAGCGATCCATTCCCCCGCCCCGACCGAGCCGCCCTTCACCGGATTGATGCGAACGCGCTTGATGCGCAACCGGCCTGCGGTTTCGCTGACCGTGTGGGATAGTTTGACCGGGATGCTCCGACGGTTTGCCTCGGCCACAAGATCGCCTCGAACATCCTCGCGGACATCGACAATCGCCTGAACTTTGGCCCCGGCATCATGCAGATCAAAGGCAGCGAACCAAGCACTGTCATGGCTGGTGATCACCAATGGCCTGTTGCCGACCTTGACGCCATAGCGGTTGAGATAGGTTTGTACCGACCCGGCCAGCATGACGCCCGGTCGATCATTGCAATGAAAGACCAGTGGTTTCTCAATGGCCCCCTGTGCCAGTACGACTTGCTTGGCACGAACCCGCCAGAGGCGCTCACGCGGCATGCCATCGGGCACATGCTCCAGATGATCGCTCACCTTCTGGCACAGGCCGATCATGTTCTGATGATAATAGCCGATGGCCGTGGTGTGCGGCATGATCTTCACGCCCAGCGCTTTAAGCTCGGTGACTTCTGCTTCCAACCAGTCCCATGCGGGCTTGCCATTGATCACCGCCTGCGGCTCGGACAGTAGCGAACCACCCACTTCCGAATGTTCGTCAACCACAACGACCTTGAGGCCATCCACCGCCGCCGCGCGCGCAGCCGCCAGTCCCGAAGGCCCGGCCCCGACGATCAACACATCGCAATGCATATAGCGCGAAGCGTAATGATCGGGGTCTTCCTCGCTCGGCGAGGTGCCCAGTCCCGCGGCATTGCGGATGAAGGGCTCATAGAGCCTGTCCCAGAGCACCCGCGGCCACATGAAGGTCTTGTAGTAGAAACCGGCGGAGAAGAACATGAAGGCGAAATCATTGATCGCACCGACGTGAAACTTCAGGCTCGGGCCTTTATTCTGGGAGGTGACTTCGAGCCCATTCCAGATTTCATGCATCGTGGCATGGGAATTGGGCTCATAACGCCCTTTGCCCCGGCTCGTCCCGACCAGCGCGTTCGGCTCTTCCGACCCTGCCGTGACGGGGCCGCGCGGGCGATTGTACTTGTAAGAACGCCCGATCAGATGAACGCCATTGGCAAGCAGCGCTGAGGCAATGGTGTCGCCCTTTGCACCACGATAGGATTTGCCGTCAAAGGTGAAAGACACCGGATTGGACGGATCAACGCGCCCTGCGCCGGAAACACGAAAGTCGCTCATTGTCCGTCTTCCTTCGTGGGTTCAAGCTCTGGCCGGGCCTCGCCTGCCTTGTAGGTGGCAAGGAAGCGATCGGTCACCGTATTTCTCACCGCGTTGAAAAAGCGGCCGCAGCCATGGAAATGCCGCCATCTTTCCGCATGCGCCCCGCGCGCATTGCTACGAATAAACAGGAAGGCTTCCCATTCCTCGTCGGTCTGGCTGTCTGGATCGGCAGGGCGGGCAATATGGGCTTCACCGGCATAGGTGAATTCGGCTTCGGGGAGGGTTTCCTCGCAATAGGGGCAATGAATCAAAAGCATGGCGAGATCCTTAGTGGGCAACGGCGGCGGCAGCGGCTTCGTCAATCAGGCGGCCGGAGCGGAAACGCTCAAGGTTGAAAGGGGCGTTAATCGGATGCGGCTCGTCCTTGGCGACAGTCCAGGCAAGGGTGTGGGCCGCGCCCGGCGTGGCCTTGAAGCCGCCTGTGCCCCAGCCGCAGTTGACATAAAGGCCCTTGACCGGGGTCTTGCCCAGAATGGCTGACCGATCAGGCGTCACATCGACCGTGCCACCCCATTTGCGCAGCATCCGCATACGATTGAAAATCGGGAAGATTTCGGTAATGGCAGCGACCGTATGCTCGATCAGCGGAAGACCGCCACGCTGGGAATAAGAAGTATATTGGTCCGTCCCCGACCCGATGACGAGCTCGCCCTTGTCCGACTGGCTAATGTAGGCGTGAACAGCGTTCGACATCACCACGCAGGGGAAGATGGGCTTGACCGGTTCGGAAATCAGCGCCTGAAGCGGATAGCTCTCGAGCGGCATGCGAACATGTGCGGTGTCCATCACAACGCTGGAGTTGCCAGCCGCAGAAACGGCGATCTTCTTGGCCTTGATGAAGCCCTTCGAGGTATCAACACCCGCAACAGAGCCATCGGGATTGCGGCGAATGGCATTGACCGCGCAATTCTCGATGATTTCAACACCGCGAGCAGCCGCAGCCCGGGCATAGCCCCAGGCAACAGCATCGTGGCGAGCCGTCCCCGCTCGCTTCTGCAAGGCCGCCCCCATCACCGGATAGCGGGCGTTTGGCGAAATGCTGAGGGGCGGGCAGAACTCCTTGGCTTCTTCAGGGGTGAGCCACTGGTTGTCGACGCCATTAAGGCGATTGGCATGAATGTGACGTTTGAAGCTCTGCACATCATGCACCGTGTGGGCGAGCATCAGCACGCCGCGGTTTGAATACATTACATTGTAATTGAGGTCCTGACTGAGCCCTTCCCACAGATCGAGGGCGTGATCATAGATCCGCGCACTTTCGTCATAGAGATAGTTCGAGCGGATGATCGTCGTGTTTCTGCCCGTATTGCCACCACCGAGCCAGCCCTTGTCGATCACAGCAATGTTTGTGATGCCATGCTCCTTGGCCAGATAATAGGCCGCGCCCAAACCATGCCCGCCAGCGCCGATGATGATCACATCATATTCGCTCTTCGGTTGGCTTTCGGGCCATTGCTCGGGCCAGTTCTTGTGTCCGGAAAGAGTATTTTTTATCAAAGAAAATGCATTGAAGCGCGTCATCATACACACCGCCTAATATTCGTGTCTGGACGACAGGTTGAAAGTATGATGGGCTGTGCGCAGGAATATTTCCGTCACATGATTTGTAAAATTGCGCCATGCCGACAAATGAGCCCTCAAACCGCAAACAATTGCGCGTTGCCTTTCTGTTGTCCGACCGGTTCACTCTGTCGGCTTTCGCAAATTTCGTTGATGTTCTGCGCCTCGCTGCCGACGACGCCGACAAATCCCGCCAGATACACTGCGAATGGGCAGTCCTGTCCGACGACATGTCCTTGATCAAATCCAGCTGCGGCGTCTCCATCCGGCCAGACACACGGCTGAGGAATGCGGGCCACTATGACTATGTCGTCGTTGTCGGAGGATTGATGGGCGAGCGGGCCGCTCTCAGCGCCGAAAGCATCGCCTATCTCAAGCGGGTCGCCACCGAAGGCACCTCACTCGTTGGCCTGTGCACCGGTGTTTTCATCTTGCAGGAAGCGGGGCTTCTTCAAGGCTACAAAACCTGCGTCAGTTGGTTTCATCATCAGGAATTCATTGATCGCTTTGAAACCGAAGAGCCGGTGTCTGACCAGATCTTCGTGGTCGACCGCAATCGCCTGACCTGCTCGGGAGGCCACGGCACGGCTCATCTCGCCGCCTTTCTGGTCCAGCGCCACATAGGACAGGCCGCAGCCATCAAAAGCCTCAACATCATGATGATCGACGATGCGATGAGCGGCGAGAGACCGCAGCCAGCAACCTTTTCCTCAAACAAGGCAAAAGATCCGCTGGTAAAACGTGCCATCCTGCGCATGCAGCAGAATATCGAACTACCCAAAACCATTGATGATATGGCCAAGGAGATCGGCATCGGAAGGCGTACTCTGGAGCGCCGGTTTCTGGCAGATGTCAAGGAAACACCGCACACAATCTATTTGACGCTCCGGCTGGAACGTGCCCTCGTATGGCTCAGGACAACCAATGAACCCATCTTGGAAATCGCCATCGCCTGCGGCTTTTGCGATGTCGCCCATTTCTCGCGCACGATGAAATCCAAATGGGGCATGACCCCATCGCAGTACCGCGCACTGGAAACGAAGATAAAGGCCTGACGACCGGCAACGATAACCAAGATCGACAGAGCAAGAATGGAGAAAAGAAAATTTCGTCTCGTGGGAGAGCAACTTCGCTTTCGGGATCTTCACATCTGCTCAACTTCACATTCAATCGAATGCGAAGGAGCGTTGGTTGCGGGGGTAGGATTCGAACCTACGACCTTCAGGTTATGAGCCTGACGAGCTACCGGGCTGCTCCACCCCGCGCCAAAGCGTGTCCTATATTGCCAAAGCAACATAGCACTTATATGGCACCGTGTCCGTGCCATTTCAAGAGACCGACAATCTGTGAGATTGGGTGCGGGAAAGGCTTTGACCGTATCCCTGCTTGTCACTTGCGCGCTTAACGCTGCACACCCATAGAAGCTAAGCCATCGCATTGCAACAGCTATTTCCGCAAGGAGTGGATAAAGCCACTCTGACCTCGCTCAAGCAAACATGGCCAGCGCCCCTGTATTTCATAAATAGGGCCATCGCCACGACCAGAGGCCGTTACCTCGGCCCCACCGCGCCCGCGATGGCAACATCGACATCAACGGATTTGAAGGCAGGTGTCCGGCTGCGCGGATCCACCTTTGTGTCGGTCAACACATTGGCTTCCGGGTAATAGGCCAGAATGGATCCTTGCGGCAATCCGAAGGCATAGACGGTCACCCCTTCCATCTTGCCGTTGGGTGATGTCACATCCGCCTTGGCTTCGGGCTCGATGCCGAGTCTTTTCATGTCCTCTGCATTCATCAGGATGGACCATCGGGTCTTGGTGCCGCGATAGCTGTCCGTCTCTTCATAAACGATGGAATTATATTGCCCCTCACTGCGCATCGTGGACAGAACGAAAGGCTTGTCTCCAGCCTCCGGCAACGGATGGGTGACAAAATGGGCCTTGCCGTCCTTGGTCTTGAAGTCCGGGCTATGGATGATCCGGTTGCGAATGTGAAATTCGCGCTTGGCGACATCAATTGTGGCCAGATCTTCCATACCGGGCACCACTTGCGCGATGGCTTTGCGCAGTTCCTGATGCTTGCCAAACACCTTGAAGTCTATCACATCATCCCCCAGAAGGCGCGATGCCAGATCGGACAGGATCACGGATTCCGGGCGAACCTTGTCGAGACGATGGATGCCGCCATCAGACAGGCGCACGAAGTTAAACATGCTCTCCTGTGTGGTCGGCTCCCACTCTTCATCCCGGGCCGTGACCGGCAGGATCAGCACCTCCCCGCTTCCAAGACCATGCACATGGCCCTGATTAAGGGTGGTGGTCATGAACAGCTTGAACCCGATCAGCTCCAGGGCTTCCCGCGCCCAAGCGGTATCTGGCGTGGCTGAATAGAGATTGCCCCCCATGATCACGGCGCTATCAATCAACCCGTCACGCGCAGCAGCCAAAGAGGCCATGGTATCAAGTCCCTTGGCTGCTGGCAGTTGGATGCCAAAGGCCTCTTCCAGACGGGACAGCACCTCTTCCGGCAAGACCGGCTTGACGCCAATGGTGCCAACCCCTTGCACATTGGAATGGCCGCGCAAGGGGAGTAGACCGGCATTGGGCCGCCCCACCATGCCGCGCATCAGGGCAAGGGCGGAAATATATTCGATATTCTCCACGCCATGGAGATGATGGGTCATGCCCATGCCCCACGAGAAGACCGCCGATTTTGAGGCGCCATAAATGCGGGCAGCCTCTTCGATCTTGTCCCGCTGAACGCCGCTTGTTTGGGTAATTTCATCCCATGAGATGGCTTTAATGTCGTTAAGGAAAGCCTCGAACCCGATGGTGTGGCTATCAATGAAGGCTTCATCGAGATCACCCGCCTCGATGATCGCCTTCGCAATGCCCTTGAACAGCGCCATATCAGAGCCGATTTTCGGCTGGAGATAGTGGGAGGCGACATCACGCCCCCCGGTCATCATGGCGCGGGCGCTCTTGGGCGAGGCAAAGCGCACGAGGCCCGGTTCCTTCGCCGGGTTGATCACCACCACATGGCCGCCCCGCTTGCGGCACTCGAGCAGCTTGTGGATGAAACGTGGATGGTTCGATGCCGGATTCGCACCGATCACAAAGATCAAATCAGCGCCGGTGAGGTCCGCCAGCTCAACGGTGGAGGTTCCGGTGCCGATGGTGGCCCCCAGCGCCATGCCAGTGGCCTGATGACAGAAATAGGAGCAGTTGGTCACATTGTTGGTGCCGTACATCCGGGCGATGAGCTGGAACAAAAACGCAGCCTCGTTGGATGACCGACCGGAGGAGTAGAAAAAGGATCGGTCAGGCTCGGTCGCTTTCAGCCTGTCGGCAACGATCTGCAAGGCATCATCCCACTCCAGTCTTGAAAACCCCTCAGCGTCCCTTGCCTTGTAGAGCGGGGTATTCAGGCGACCAAGGGTCTCCATTTCCTTGCCCGTAAGCTCCCGCAGATCAGCAATGGTGTGCTTGTCAAACAGGGCATCCGGAATGGGAGGCTGAATATCCGTCGATTGGGCCTGAACACTTTTGTTGCAGACAGCCGGGTATTCGCCAATCTCGTTGACCATACCGCCGGCTTGCCCCCCCATGCCAAGCGCACAGGATTTGCAGGTATTCTTGCTGGTCAGAGCCTTGGCCGATTTCACCACACCGATCTGGCGCATGGTATTGAGCGTGTAGAGGACTTTCTTGTGGCCACCGCCGACGATCTGTTTGGGCATGGGTCTTTACCTCTCTCCACGCTTGGCTTGCAATATGTGCCGATCCCTCCCGGACTAGAGCGCCTTGAAGGTGTCGCAGCGACAAAATATCGGAAGCACATTTAAGCATTAACGCTTATTCGACACAAATCTCTTTCGCAAGGCCAAGGCGGCAGCCTCCTCACATCAAGCTTCAGGGGTCGAATAGTATCGGAACGATTGACAAGATCGGGGCTGGCGTGACCGGTTTCGAAGTCGGGCAACGCATCTTTGGCGATTACGTGATGAGTGGTGGTGGGTCTGCCGAATATGCCTGCGTGCCAGCGAACCTGTCGGCGCCTGTGCCCGAACCAATTGCCGATGAAACCGCAGCTGCCTGCCACAAGCCGGCGGAATCGCCCTCACGGGGATGGAAGCCGTCGCAGCGCTGATCAGGAGCGACCGATACCGCGACCAAGAACCACTGCACCATCACGCATAGCGAGCGAATGCTTGACCAAATCAAGTAGCTATCATTCATACAAAATGTAGGGAAGATTGGTTGCGGGGGTAGGATTCGAACCTACGACCTTCAGGTTATGAGCCTGACGAGCTACCGGGCTGCTCCACCCCGCGTCATTGGAGTGTCATCTTTATAGAGGCACAGTCAGAATTTGAACCCCCAAATTCGGGTTTTCCCCTCCTTTAAGGGGACGATGACTTTGCCACCGCGACAGAGCGGCAAAGGTGCCGTTGGAAATGCAAACGCTCACCCACGCTCCCGCAGCAGACGCGCCTTGTCGCGCTGCCAGTCACGCTTTTTGGCATCCTGGCGTTTGTCATAATCCTTCTTGCCCTTGGCAACAGCAATGGCGAGCTTGGCGATGCCCTTGTCGTTGAAATAGAGCTTTAAAGGCACGATGGTCATGCCTTCTCGCTGGACAGCCTGTTTCAGCTTGTCGATTTCGCGCTTGTGCAAAAGCAGCTTGCGTGGCCGGAGCGGCTCGTGATTGAAGCGATTGCCCTGAGTATATTCCGGAATGTGGGAATTGATCAGGACAATCTCGCCATTTTCGTCCGACGCATAGGATTCAGCGATGTTGGCCTTGCCAAGGCGCAAGCTTTTGACTTCGGTGCCTGTCAATTGTAGGCCCGCTTCCAAAACATCGCCAACCTCGTAGTTGTGACGCGCCTTCCGGTTCTCCGCCACGGTACGATTATTCGGATCGCTTTTTTTCTTTTTCTGTGCCATGCCCAACAGATAAGCGCTTTAGATCAGACCTGCAACCTTCATTGCAGCTTCGATCTTGGCTTTCACCGGATCTGTTGCTTGAACCAGCGGCAAGCGGATCTCGTTTTGAATCTTGCCGAGCACCGACAAGGCATATTTCGCCCCTGCAGGACTTGGCTCAAGGAACATCGCACGATGCAGCGGAAATAGCATGTCATGAAGCTCAAGTGCCTTGTCCCAGTTGCCGTCCATGCAGGCAGTCTGGAACTGTGAACACAGCTTTGGTGCAACGTTGGACGACACCGAAATACAGCCATGGCCGCCTTGCGCGTTATAGCCAAGCGCGGTCGGATCCTCGCCGGACAACTGCACGAAGTCCTTGCCAATTTCGAGCCGCTGACGCGTCACCCGTGTCAGATCCGCAGTCGCGTCCTTCACACCGATGATATTGTCGCAATCATCGAACAGGCGCTTCATGGTTTGAACGCTCATGTCGATCACCGAACGGGGCGGAATGTTGTAGATCACAATCGGGATGGAAACCGAAGCGGCAATCGCCTTGAAATGCTGATAGAGGCCTTCCTGCGATGGCTTGTTGTAATAGGGCGTAACAACGAGCACACCATCAGCGCCAACCCCTTCGGCAAACTTTGCCAGATCAATGGCCTCGGCGGTGTTGTTTGAACCGGCACCGGCCAGAACGGGAACACGCTTGTTGGCAACAGACACGCAAGCCTCGACGACCTTCTTGTGCTCATCATGGCTGAGTGTTGGGGATTCCCCCGTTGTGCCGACAGGAACCAGCCCGTGGGTTCCTTCGGTGATCTGCCAGTCTACAAAAGACTCAAAGGCCTTGTAGTCCACAGCGCCCTCTCGAAAAGGTGTGATCAGAGCGGTGCAAGATCCCTTGAACATATCCGTGTTTCCTCACTTTGAGCGGGTTATGGGTTTTCCCGCCATTATTCTTGACATTTTGTTATTTCAGTCCAGCAAATTGCCGAAATATACGACATATCCAGCAAATTGCCGATTTCATGAGTGCATAACATCACAGAACAGCGCTCAATGCAACAATGGGAATCATTCCATCCCGAAGGGATTTGTTCATCATAATTCTGCAAGATTGATGTCTCAAAGAGAGATAAACCGGGAAACCAACAGAATTTCAAGCTGATATGTGCAAATCCATTAATAGAACAGCCGCAGCAAGCCTCATTCTGGCCATCGTATTTGGTGCCTGCGACGCCTCCGCGCAGGCCGAGACGATGCCTTTGCCAAAGGCGCGTCCGGCTGCCGTTCCGATTGCGGCCCCAGCAGTGACCCCTGCCCCGGTTCAACTCGTGCCACAAAGCGTCGAGCAAATCATCGATACCCATTCGGTGACACCGACGAGCGGCGCAGCGATTGTCACAGCCCTGCCCCAAGCCAAGCCGGGCCTACCTCCACTCACTGCAATCACGGCCACCGTAGCACCCGCCACGGTCGCACTGCCCAAGGTGATCAAAACCACAAACGATATCGATGCCAAGAGAGGCACGCTGAAGCAGGCCCTTGATGCGCTCGATAAATACAAATCCAACGAAGCCGTTGCTATTTACAAGGGCATGAAGCCCTCGCTTGATCGCTCGATCCTGACCTACATACTGACCATTGGTGCCTATCGCAATTTCCCGGCCTCGGAAATCAAGCGCTTCTATGATCAGAAAACCAACTGGCCGAGCCGCAGCCTGACGGCCCGCAGAATCGAGGAAGCAGTCGCCCGTCAGGTCAGAACGGGAAAACCGCTGGCCGGAGCCTTTGGCAACACGATCCCCAAATCGACCACAGCCGCAATCGAGGTCGCCATCTCACAAGCCATGGTTGGCAACAAAAAACAGGCCGCGCGGATCATTCGGCCCATCTGGCGCAGTGAAAAACTGAATGCAAAAACCGAGCGGAAAATCCTGTCAGCCATGCGCTCGCTATTGACCAACAACGATCACTTCCAACGCGCCAGCTTCCTGCTCTACCATGAGAGAGCGACAGGCGCGAACCGGTTGAACAAATATCTGACCGCTGATCAGCGCAAATATGTCGAGGCGCGCACCGCAGTGATCCGCCAACAGAAATCGGCCAGTGCAAAGCTCAAGGCGGTTCCCAAGAGCCTTCGCTCGGATCCCGGCTATGTCTTCTCGCGCATCCAGTATTTGCGCAGGAAGGGCAATGAGACCGCCGCAGCCGACGTCATGATCAATGCCCCTCGCGCTGTCGAAAAGCTGATCAATCACCGCGAATGGTGGATTGAACGCAGGCTCATGTCCCGCATCATGCTCAACAAGGGCGATGCCAGGCGCGCCTATCTCATTGCGGCCCGCCATACGGCCCAATCGAGCAAGAACAAGTCCGAGGCCGAATTCCACGCCGGCTTCTTCGCCTTGCGCTACCTGCATGATCACAAGACGGCTGCCATCCATTTCGAAAGAAGCTGGAAAGTGGCCTCCCGCGATCGCGACAAGTCGCGCGGGCTCTACTGGCAGGGTCGTGCATGGGAGACAGCCGGAGACCGCAAGGTCGCCGAGAAATTCTACAAGGCGGCTGCTAACCCGACTGTCTATTATGGCCAGCTTGCAATGGAGGAAATCGGACAGACACAGATGCACTTGTCCAATCCGCCTGCAGCCGATGCTGGCACCAAGACCCGCTTCAATGGTCGTGAACTCGTCAAGGCCATCAAGCGCCTGAAAGCGGTTGGTCATGAAGATCGCGCGGGTCCGATTTTCCGTCATCTTGCCAGAACGCTCGACAATCCATCAGAAGTCCTCCTTCTGCATCAGATGGCACAGAGCTATGGCCAGCATCAGGAAGCCGTGCAGATCGGACAGATCGCCCTCAATCGCCACATGCCGGCCCAGAAGATGGCGTTCCCGCTCAACGTCATCCCGCGCGGTGTCAAAACCAACGGCATTGATATTGCCCTGATCTATGCACTGACCAAACAGGAAAGCGTCTTCAACATCGGAGCCGTGAGCCACGCGAACGCGCGCGGCCTCATGCAGATGCTCCCCGCCACGGCAAAGCGGACGGCTCGCAGTCTGGGCGTGAAATATTCAAAATCCAGGCTGACCCGCGATCCAAAATATGCGGTGCTGTTGGGCAGTGCCTTCCTGAAGAAAAATCTCGAAACCTTCAACGGGTCTCTCATCCTCACCTTTGCTGGCTACAACGCCGGTCCGGGGCGCCCGCCCCAGTGGATTGAGCGCTTCGGAGACCCCCGAACCAATGAGGTGAGCGCGATTGACTGGGTGGAGCGGATCCCCTTCACCGAAACCCGCGACTATGTCATGAAGCTGATCGAAAATCTGCAGGTCTATGAAGCCCGCATCCACGGCAAGGGGCTCGATATCAGTGCAGATCTCAAGCGCGGTCATCCTTGATGCAAAGATCGAATCCTAGTCGACCAAAGAGCAGGCTGCACCAGCTTGGCAGGTCGCCAAAGACGCGCTAAGACTGAAAACATAGTGGATATGAGAGACAAAAGACGACAAGGGCTACCAGACCATCATGCCGTTTTTTGATCGATGGCCGATGCCAAACCATGGGACATGCTGATGGACTATCCTGTCAGACGCTTCGAAATCACGACCTTTGACGGCCTCGTTCTACGCGGAGAAGTTTTTGGCGACCGGTCGTGGCCGTCAACCCCCATCTTTTGCCTTCCGGGCCTCACGCGCAACAGCCGCGACTTCCATCCGCTTGCCGAACGTCTCGCCGGAGACCCGGATAATCCTCGCTTCGTCATGATCCTTAACAGCCGGGGCCGCGGGCCGTCCGATTATGACAAAGACCCCGAGAATTATACCGTCCTGATCGAGGCAAACGATGCCATCCATGCGTTGACGGCGGCCGGTCTGGAAAAGGCGATCTTCATAGGCACCTCCCGTGGCGGCCTGCTGACCATGGCCATCGCAGCCCTGCGCCCCGGCATCATCGCCAGCGCGGTGCTCAATGATGTCGGCCCGGTGATTGACGCAACCGGCATTGCGCGCATCAAATCCTATCTCACCATGTCAAAACCGGTGAGTGATTGGGATGATGCCCTGTCCTACATGAAGACGGCCAACTTCAACCAGTTCAAAAACCTCAGTGAAGAGCAATGGGAGCTTTTCGCACAGATGACGTTCCGGGACGAAAAGGGCAAACCCACAAGCGACTTCGACAAGGCAATCGCCGACAGCCTAGGCTCGCTCGATCTCAGCCAACCCTTGCCCGCCGCATGGCCACAATTCATCGCCCTCTCCCGTTGTCCCGTTCTGGTGATCCGGGGAGAGAATTCCGATTTGCTGTCGCCATCCACGGCTTCAGAAATGCTGGCCCGTCATCCGGATTGCGAGCTTTTTGAAGTGAAGGATCAGGGCCACGCCCCGCTGTTCATTTTCGATGAACTCAATGAGCGTATCGCGGCCTTTGCCACGGAAACAGACGACAAGATCAAGCAAGAGCAAACCAGTGCCGAACCGGCCTTCCTTGCAGCGGAAGATATCATCTATCTCGAAATCGAGGAACCTGAGCCCGAAGAGGAAGATGCGGTTGAGGACGAGACGGATGAGACATTAGGGGCTCCATCGGAGAAGACGCCTGAAAACACGCCTGAGACTGCGCCTGAAGACGTGATGGAAGACGGGCCAGCAGATGACCCCGAAGTCCAAAATCAGGCTGCTGAACCACCGGCGAGTGACAGCGAAACGCCGAAGGACGATGAGCAAGACAGGCAGGAACCGCTCGTCACCCCGATCTGATGCGCGCCTATCACAGGTTTTATTCAACAAACAGCAAAGCCCGCCGAGCCATTCGCTCGACGGGCTTGTTTAGGCTTTGTCCTATTCTCAGACTGGACTTGGGTTGAACTGACACCAAGTCAGGCGGATTTCTTGCCTTCAGTCACCCGCGCCCTGATCTTCTCGATGCTCGTCTGCGGCGTCGCCGCAAGCAGGGTCTTGGTGTAGTCATGCTGTGGATTGTTGAACACCTCTTCGCGCGTTCCGCTTTCGACGATCTCACCGAAATACATCACCATCACCCGATCCGCGAGATACTTAACCACACTGAGATCGTGGGAAATGAACAGATAGGAGAGATTGAACTCGTCCTGCAAATCCTTCAGCAGGTTGAGGATCTGAGCCTGAATCGACAGATCGAGCGCCGACACCGGCTCATCCAGCACAAGGATATCCGGGTTCAACATCAGGGCACGACCGATGGCAATGCGCTGACGCTGGCCGCCCGAAAACATATGCGGATAGCGCCCGAAATGCTCCGGAGCCAACCCCACTTTCTGCAGCATGTCCATCGCGCGTCGCCGACGTTCCGCCGATGGCATTTCCGGATTGTTGATCAGCAGCGGTTCTTCAAGAACCGCCCCGACCTTCTGGCGCGGATTAAGCGAGCCATAAGGGTTCTGGAACACAATCTGGATGGTTCGGCGCAACTCGGAACCGATCTTCTTTTTGGAGATGTCAATCGAATGGCCTTCGATTTTCAACTCGCCCGACGTCTGGGCATCGATCAGCGTAAGAATGCGCGCTAGGGTCGACTTGCCGCAGCCGGATTCCCCAACAAGTGCCAGTGTCTCGCCCTTGATGAGATCAAAATCGATCCCCTTGAGCGCACGCACGGTTTCAACACGGCCGAACATGCCGCTCTTGGTGATATAGTCCCGTGTGATGCCACGCACCTGCATAATCGGATTGGTTTCAACACTCATGAGGCCACTGTATCCTCTTTGCTGTAGGAGCTGGCAAAGTCACTCACCGTTGGCAACCTGTCGCCATCTGCCCGTTCGGGAAGAGCAGACAGGAGCGCCTTGGTATAGGGATGCTTGGGACTTTCAAAAAGCTCAAGCACGCCGGATTCTTCCATCTGCTCGCCATTATACTGCACCACCACCCGATCAGCGGTTTCTGCGACAACACCCATGTCGTGGGTGATCATGATCAGGGCCATGTCACTGCGCGACTGGATGTCCATCAAGAGATCAAGGATCTGCTTCTGGATTGTCACATCGAGCGCCGTAGTCGGCTCATCGGCGATAAGCAACTGAGGCTGGCAGGCAATCGCCATGGCGATCATGATGCGCTGGCACTGGCCACCGGACATCTGATGGGGAAAACTGTTAAGCCGCTTCTCAGGCGTGGGAATGCCCACCGCCTCGAACAGCTCGAGCGTCCGTGTCTTCACATCCCTGCCTGTGAGGCCCAGATGTGTCTTGAGCACTTCGCCAATCTGGAAGCCCACCGTGAAGCACGGATTGAGGCTGGCAATCGGCTCCTGAAAGATCATCGAGATGTCTTTCCCGATCACCTGCCGGCGTTCCTTGGCAGACAGGGTCTGAAGGTCACGACCATCAAACTGCATGAGGTCGGCCTTGACCGTTGCCGTGTCCGGCAACAGGCCCATGGTCGCCAGCATGGCCACCGACTTGCCCGAACCGGACTCGCCAACGATGGCGAGAACTTCGCCCTTCTCGACCCTGTAGTCGACCCCTTTGAGGGCCTGAAACGGACCGGTGGCTGTTTCGAATTCGACCGTGAGATTACGGATTTCCAACAAGGACATAAGAAACCCTCCTCAAGACCGTTTCAGTTTCGGATCAAGCGCATCGCGCAGACCGTCACCGATGAGATTGATCGCCAGAACGGTGATCAGGATCGAAATACCCGGGAAGGTGACAACCCACCAGGCACGCAGGATGAACTCGCGCGCTTCAGCAAGCATCGTTCCCCATTCGGGGGTCGGCGGCTGGGCACCAAGTCCCAGAAAGCCAAGAGCCGCAATATCGAGGATGGCATTGGAGAAGGACAGCGTGCCCTGCACAATCAGCGGGGCTGTGCAGTTGGGCAGAATGGTCAGGAACATCAGCCTGAGCGAACTGGCACCGGCGACGCGGGCTGCAACCACATATTCGCGCTCACGTTCGGCCATCACTGCGGCTCGCGTCAGACGCACGAAGTGAGGCTGATAGACCACCGCAATCGCGATCATGGCGTTGATGAGGCCCGGCCCCAATACGGCGACCATGACCAGCGCCAGCAAAAGGCTGGGAAACGCCAGAATGATATCCATGATCCGCATAATCAGGGTATCGGTCTTGCCGCCATAGTAGCCAGCAACAAGACCAAGCACGATGCCGCCAGTGAGCGCGATCAGAACAACAACCACGCCGACGAATAGCGAAAAGCGTGACCCCATGATCAAACGCGACAGCATGTCTCTGCCCACAGCATCGGTACCCAGAAGGTAAGCGCTCTGGCCACCATCCTGCCAGAAGGGAGGCAGAAGGAAGGCATCGCGATACTGGTGATTGGCATCATGCGGCACAATATAAGGGGCCAGCAACGCGATCAGGACAAGCGCGACAAACACGCCAAGGCCGATCACCGCCCCCTTGTTGACGCTAAAATAGAACCAGAATTCCTTTAACACAGCCCGCGTGGACTGGCGGGAGACGGATTCGACTCTTTCAATTGTATCAGTCATAGAGCGCTCCCTTAGTGATGCCGAATGCGCGGATTGATGAGACCATAAAGCAGGTCGACGATCAGATTGACCGTCATCACCAGCACGGCAACCATGAGCAGCCCGCCCTGCACGACCTGATAGTCACGCCGCGAGATGCTGTCGACCATCCACTTGCCGATTCCCGGCCAGGAGAAGATGGTCTCAGTCAGGATGGCCCCGGCGAGCAGCACGCCCACCTGAAGACCGATGGTGGTGATCACCGGGATAAGCGCGTTGCGCAGCGCATGAAGCCCGGTCACACGAAACTTCGAGAGGCCCTTGGCCCGTGCGGTGCGGACATAATCCTCACCCAGCACTTCCAGCATGGCAGAGCGCGTCTGACGCGCAATCACGGCCATGGGAATGGTAGCAAGCACGATCGATGGCAAGACCAAGTGTGAGAAAGCTGAGCCAAAGGCCCCCTTCTCACCAGAGAGCAGCGAGTCGATCAACATGAACCCAGTAACCGGCTCGAAGTAATACATCACCGAGATTCGTCCGGAGACAGGCGTCCACTGTAACCAGCCCGAAAACACGATGATCACCAGAAGCGCCCACCAGAAGATCGGCATGGAATAACCGACAAGCGCGGTGGTCATGACCGAATGATCGAACACCGAACCGCGTTTAACCGCAGCGATCACACCAGCCGGAATGCCGAGCACAACGGCAATGATGATAGCGACAAAGGAGAGTTCCAGCGTTGCAGGAAAGAGCGTGAAGAACTCGTCCCATACCGGGCGACGCGTCACCATCGACGTGCCAAAGTCCCCATGGAACAGGCCTGCCAGATAGTCGAAATATTGCATGATCACCGGCTGATCAAAGCCGAACTGCGCCTGCAATTCCGCATAACGTGCTTCGGAAATGCCGCGCTCGCCAGCGAGCAGCAGGATCGGATCACCGGGGAGAAGGCGTATGAAAAAGAACGCCACAAGTGTCACGCCAATGAAGGTCGGAATAAGCATCCCGACACGGCGCAAGATAAAACCCAACATTGATGTTGCCAGTCCTTTGAAGGAAAGAGTCTGCACTCTCGCCTTTTGTTCATTCAGCAGCTGCCTTGCCGGTCGTCTTCTTTTATTGAATCAGCAAGGCTGATCGTCATTGGTGACAGGCAAGAATTTCGGGCATTCTTTAGCGGATACACTGGGCGCAATCCATAGCCCTAAGCCAAAAAAAGACAGAGGCGGTAAAACCCGCCCCTGTCCGTGTAGATTATTCCTCGATATCCACACCGTAGAAGATGTGGCCACCGAGCGGATCAATCTTGTAGTTTTTCACTTTCGTGCTGATCGGCTCATAGACGACCGAATGCGCGATGGTTGCCCAAGGGGCTTCGCGTTTGAAGACAACCTGAGCTTCTTCATAAAGCTTGGTGCGTTCTTCAATATCGGTGGTCTGTTTTGCTTTCAGCAAGAGATCGTTGAACTCTTCGTTACACCATTTCGCACGGTTTGCACCGGACTCAACGGCATCACAGCCAAGCAGAACATACATGAAGTTGTCCGGGTCACCATTGTCACCGGTCCAGCCAAGCAGGGCGGCATCATGTTCACCATTGGACGAACGCTTCAGGTATTCACCCCATTCGTAGGACACGATTTCAGCTTCAACACCAATGGCTTTCCAGTCAGCCTGAATGAGTTCAGCCATACGGCGCGCATTCGGGTTGTAAGGACGCTGTACCGGCATGGCCCAGATGTTGGTCTTCATGCCTTCAACACCGGCTTCGGCCAGCAGCTTTTTGGCAGCTTCCGGATCATACGGATCATCGACAACTTTGTTGTTGTAGGACCACATGGTCGGCGGAATCGGGTTCTTGGCGATTTCACCAGAGCCCTGGAAGACGGCATCCAGAATGGCCTTCTTGTTGATGGCCATGTTGAGGGCCTTGCGAACACGTACGTCCTGGAACTTTTCTTTCTGGTTGTTGTAAGCCAGATAGCCAACGTTCAGGCCGGGCTGATGCATCAGGTTGATGCTGTCATCCGCGTCCATGGCTTCAAGATCTGCCGGGTTCGGATACGGCATGACATGGCATTCGCCGGCTTTCATCTTCTGATAGCGCACAGAAGCATCCGGCGTGATCGAGAAGATCAGGTTGTCAATCGGAGCCTTGCCTGCCCAGTAGTCCGGATTGGCCTTAAAGCGAATGATCGCATCTTTCTGATAAGCGACGAGCTGGAAAGGACCGGTGCCGACAGGGTTCTGATCGAAGGTTTCCAGTTTGCCAGTTTCAGCGATCTGATCGGCATATTCAGCGGAATGGATGGAGGCAAAATCCATGGCCATGTTGGCGATGAAAGGCGCTTCAACCTCGGCAAGAACGAATTTGACGGTGTAATCGTCGACCTTGACGATATCCTTGATCAGGGTATCCATCGACATGCCGCCGAAATACTCGTACGTGCCGCCCGAAACCTTGTAGTAAGGATGGTTCGGATCTTTCTGACGCATGAAGGAGAAGAGCACATCATCCGCATTGAAGTCGCGGTTCGGAGTGAAGTCCTTGGTTGTGTGGAACTTGACGCCTTTGCGCAGATGGAAGGTGTATTCCAGACCATCTTCGGACACGTCATAGCTTTCAGCCAGGCCAGGGACGACATTGGTGCCGCCACGCTCGAATTCGACCAGCTTATTGTAGACGTTCTTGGACGAAGCATCAAACGTGGTGCCCGCCGTGTAAAGCGCCGGGGTGAAACCCTCCGGGCTACCCTCAGAGCAATAAACCAGGGTCTTGGCTTGCGCGGTCGCAGACAACACAACAGCCAAAGCGGTCGCAGCCAGAGCTTTGGTAAGCAGCTTCATGTTAATATCCCTCTATTCGTTATCATTTTGATGTGCCAACTAGACAGACCGGATGCATAAAATCAACCATCCAGTAGTATTTGCCGCTCCCGAAGTTATACCCTCAGGAACGGTCTCTCCCAATGCCTAACCAGCAGACCCAAAGTCGAAACCAAACAAAACAGAAATGCAATCTTTTATTCGATATATTCCACCCAATTTGGGATAATTTGATCGCCTTAATGCTGCATTGGGAAAAATATTCGGGATTCCGGGCTCATTGCGGCAATTCTCGAAATGGCGCTTGTAGAAAAGCATCCACCTCAAAGCCGCACGCATAAGATGTTACGCAAGGTTAAGTGACTGGGGCTGTGTGAGAGGCTGCTCTTCACAGCATCATATGACGCAGGATCATTTTACGAGGCGCAGTCTTTCCTCTGCCCACCCATTGCGCTCGCGATCCAGAATCCGCTCCGCATTGAGAGACCGGATCGGAATGGATGGATTTTGCGGAATGTCGCCCGTCAGCTGCAATGCCAGAAAGCGCCCACAACACACTCTGAGGAAGCTGGTGAAATTCCCCAGATTGTGATCGGCGTCTTCGGCTTCATGATAAAGCTTTGAAATCAATTGCGTGACGGCAAACCCGTCACGCTTGGCAATCTGTTCCAGAACCTGCCAGAAGAAACTCTCCAGCCGGATCGACGTCACCATGCCGTCGATCCGCAAGGATCGGGTTTCACACTCCCACATTGCCGGATCAGATCCAATAAACAATTGACACATGGTATCCTCCCATACCGAGCGCTACAGACTTCCGGCAATCCACGGGCATGTTCAGGTTTCGATTTTTGTCCCCAGAACCACCAGAAACTGCGAGATCCAGGCCGGATGAGCCGGCCATGCTGGCGCAGACACCAGATTACCATCTGTCACAGCAGCATCAATGGCTATATCGGCGTAGGTGCCGCCAGCCAGTTCCACCTCGGGCTTGCACGCCGGATAGGCCGAACAATTGCGCCCTTTCAGAACCCCCGCCCCGGCCAGAAGTTGCGCACCATGACAGATTGCAGCAACCGGTTTGTCTGCATCAAAGAAATGCCGCACCATCGCAAGCACAGCCTCATTGAGCCTGAGATACTCGGGCGCCCGACCACCGGCAACAACCAGCGCGTCGAAGTCCTCGGGCTTGATTTCGCTAAATGTGCCATTGAGCGCGAAATTATGGCCACGCTTTTCCGAATAGGTCTGGTCGCCTTCAAAGTCATGAATGGCGGTGGCAATCGACTCTCCCGCCTTCTTGTCCGGACAAACCGCGATGACCTCATGTCCGACCGCAAGCAAGGCCTGAAACGGAACCATGATTTCGTAGTCTTCGCCAAAATCGCCAGCGAGCAACAGAATTTTCTTAGCCATGATGATAGTCCTCCCTTATCTATGGATGGACCAAACATGACACACCGCGCCCTCACCTAGGTATTATCCCCATACTACGGACAAAAAGACATGCAGCAGGCCATCACTAGCCAGCATCTGGCGAAGGATCAGCCGTCTCCGAAATGACCCAGCTCAGAAAGCCCGGCAGGCCATCGGCCACAGGCAGTGCGATTAGGGCAGGTTCTTCGTAAGGGTGATGTTTCTCAAACAGAGCTTTGACGGCAGGCATCCTGGATTTGCTTGTCTTGGCAATGAAGGCGACCTCCGCCGCTTCCTCAACCTTTCCATCCCAGCGAAACAACGAAATCATGCCGGGCAAAAGATTGACGCAGGCAACAAGCCGCGCATCCAGCAGCGCCCGCGCGATAGCCTTGCCCACCTCGGCATCGGGACAGGTGCCATACACAAACAGACATTCGGCATCAAACTTGTTGTCCAAGCGGTCCTCCTGATTGGAAAAATATCTAATCCATGCTACTGCAGATTAAGGGTCCACGCAAAGCGGATCAGTTGAGTAAAAAACGGACCATCGAAATGTCGCAGGCATTTGAGAATATCGCTTTCATTTCCAGCGCAACCGATGAAACGGAAAAGGCGAGGAAAAAGCTGGCTCACCGTTATGGTTCCGTCCCTCCCGATCAGGCCGATGTCATTGTTGTTCTGGGTGGCGACGGCCTGATGCTCCAGACCCTTCATCGCTACATGAACAGCGACATACCCATTTACGGTATGAACTGCGGTTCGATCGGCTTCTTGATGAATGAATATCTCGAAGACGATCTTCAGGCACGCCTTGAAAAAGCTGAGGTGTCGGAAATTCGTCCCTTGCATATGCAAGCAACCACCGCAGACGGCACCATCCACGAATCCCTCGCAATCAACGAAATTTCCGTTTTTCGCCAGACAGCGCAGGCCGCAAAGCTCGAAATCCAGATTGACGGCAAGATCCGCATGGAAGAGCTGATTTGCGATGGTGTGTTGGTGGCAACCCCCACCGGCAGCACGGCCTATAACCTCTCAGCGCATGGTCCGATCCTGCCCATCGATTCCCCTCTTCTGGCCCTCACGCCGATCAGCCCCTTCCGGCCCCGTCACTGGCGCGGAGCCCTGTTGCCCAATTCGGCACAGGTACGGCTTCTGGTACGCGAACCCAACAAGCGCCCCTTGAGCGCCGTGGCAGATCATTCGGAAATCCGATCCGTCTTGGAGGTTGAAATTCGCGAGGACATGGAGCATTCCTGCAAGATTATGCTGGACCCCGAACACGGCTGGACGGAGCGCATTCTCACCGAGCAGTTCCGCTATTGAACCTGCAGGCAGATGCAAATTCCATCAAGGTTTTTGCCTTGCAGCAAGGAAAGCCTTCTTTAATATGCAACCACTATAATTCAAATTCGAACCATTGCCGGACAGCGAACAAAGGCGTCCGGCATGGCAGGTGACTTTTTTAGGCTGCACAAGCAATGATCAATCTCGACCTCTCGCAGTTGCGTTTTCTAGTGGTAGAAGACAACACGCATATGCGACGGGTCGTGCGCACCTTGATCAACGGATTTGGAGCCCGAGAAGTAACCGAAGCAGAGGACGGAGCAACCGGCCTCGAATTATTTCAGGCGACTCAACCGGACATAGTGATCACTGACTGGTTTATGCCTATATTTAGCGGCATAGAACTCACGAGGATGATGCGTAACCCTGATTCGTCCAGCAATCCGACAGTACCGATCATCATGCTGACCGGACATTCGGAGAAGAAAAGAGTGGTCGACGCCAGAGACTCCGGGGTAACCGAGTTTTTGTGCAAACCCATTTCGGCAAAGGCACTGTATGCAAGGGTCGCGAATTGCGTAATCAATCCAAGGCCTTTCATCAAAGCCTCGGCATTTTATGGACCTGATCGCAGGCGGTTCTCCAACCCACTCTACAAGGGCAGCGAGCGTAGAAACGCTCAATCCGACCCAGACCGGGTGGAGCTTAAGTGACGAGAGCAGGTGACTCGGGCCCTAAAGCGGCCTAAGGTCATAGGACAAGCAAAGGACAAACCAAATGGCCGACTATGAGATCATAAAGCCCAAAGTCGACTTGAGGAAAAAAATTCGTGTCTTGCCCAGCAGCAACGATTTTGATCCCGTTGCCAAGGCAGAGCAAGCCATGGAACGTCTTTCGGTCAATTTTGGCAACTGGATGAAGGAAGAGGTTTTCAAGCTGCAAAAAGCTTGGGAGCCGATGGAAAAAGGTGAATGGACCGAAGAGACCGTCGCCACCCTGTTCCGGTCTGCTCACGACATAAAGGGTCAGGGGCACACCATGGGCTTTCCGATCGCTGGTGTCATCGCTGGATCCCTGTGCGATCTGATTGAGACTATTCCGCAAGTTGAAGACTTGCCCAAGCAGATCATGCAAAAACATGTTCAGGCGATCACTGCTGTCGTCAACGAAGGCGCTCGCGAAGAAGACAATGCAATCGGCAACAAGCTGGCCAACGAGCTTTCAAGCGTCGCGATCGACCATATCGAAAAGGTCACAGGCAAACCCTTTGATCCGAACAATCGCTAGAAACGAAAAGAGCCGCCCTGTCGAGCGGCTCCGCAGTTGATTGCTGACGTGGCACTTCGCCTCCATGCGTCAAGCGGCATCGACTTGCCGAAACTTTGCCCGCATTTCCCGAGCCTCGTCACGCGCAATCTGCGTCGCAAAGCGCCTTAGCAGTGCATTCAGATCGTCCAGCTCGTCGTCCCCGCCCCCATCATAATCACTCAGGATCCGATCGACCATCAGCCGCGCAAACCGCGACCGGGGCACTTCGGGGTCGAAATCTTCCGATAGATCCTGATAGGCAACCAGCGCGGACTGAACAGTCGACACGACGCGCTCCGAAAGCCCGGCCTTCAGGCACAGAGCCCGAACAGCACTCTGACTGGCGTCCGCCACACAGGCCCGCACCCGCTTGTCGCTGAGATCGGTGAGGCTGACCATCGACGCCACGAACAGCTCGACATTGCCCATACAAAGCCCGCGAATGAGGATGTCGGCCGTCAGCTGCCCGGACAGGCGCAAATGCTCGACAAGTGCGATCAGTTCATCGCCATGCGCACAGCAAAAGGCAAGATCGACAGTGGCCTTGTCGCACGCGTCCTTGAGCAGCGCAGAGCGACGTTCAACACTGACGAATGACTGAACCAGCGACAATTGCCCCAGAGCATCGCCAAGTTGAACGATCAGCATCTGGCGGATATCAACAGGAAGGCCGGGAAGGCTGAGCAAGGCGTTGCGCAACTCGGGTTCATGTCCGAAACGCTCGGTCAGCCGACGCAGACTGAACACAGCCAGTTGTGCACCGGGATTGTCCAGCATGGCACGGCAAGCCTCGAGTGTGCCAACCTCTGAGATCGCAGCAGACAGCGACGGGCTCACAGACGGGCGTGATGCAATCGCTATCTGCTGAGAGACCGCGCCATCAGCGATCAGATCGACAAGCTCTCCATCCAGCAACACCGGCGAGGAAGCCAAAACCGGAACGGCAACCGCCTCGATATCCTGAATAAGAGTGAGAACAACGTGTCTGGGCGCATAGGGCGACGTTGCGAGCGCATAGGCCAGCGCTTCACGCACCATCGGCGATGGATCATCCAGAAGAATCGTCAAGGCCGTTTCCGCTGCCTGCTTCTCGCAAGGCTCCAGATCGGAATAGAGGTAGGCACGCGCCAAGGCGCTTGTCGCTTCCGCGCGACGCTCGACAGGGGCGGTTTCAATCCACGAGAGAAACTTCGCAACAATCATCCCAAAAATCCCTGGCCCGAAGGCCGATACGCACATACTGAAAAGGCGGCACGGAAAGTGCCTTACTTGGGATCATTTTGCCTGACCAACCCTTAACGATCGGTTCACCATAAATGGCAAAGGCAATCGGGATGAAATCAGCTCGTGCGTCCGAGCTTAAACACGTCTCGGCTGAGGAAAGCCGTAAGGTCCATGGCGGACCGACTGCGGCCGGTTTGATGTGTGCTGACAGAAGCGCTCGCTTCATCACCAACCAGATCGATCGGGGCTGGAGATAAGACGTCCGCACTGACCGGGCGCGTCTGCAGAATTGCGCCAGCTGTGCTGGCGGGACTGGAGGCAGCAACAGGGGCGGAGGGTGCTGCCGGTTTGCTGCGGGGCAATGGCTGCATATCCGCCGACGCTGCAACGTCTGGATTGTCGGCTTCGGTCTGCATGGTCCGAACGCCTGACAGTGGATCACCGGTGAGATAGCTTGCCTGTTCGGCTGTGAAAATGCGGCTCTTGCGCATCTCATGCTGAGCGGCTTCAATCACGCGCTGGCCATCTGTATCAAGTGCAAGACGAGAGGAACGCGCCTCGAGCGCCGTTTCCGTCGAATTATAGCTCAGCCCATACCGACTGGGCAGCAAGGGCTTGCCGGGATGCGAAAAGAAATTCTCAAGAGACCTGTCAGACGATTCTGCCACCAAACGGGATTTGGCAACATCCGTCTCCACGGGTTGATTCTGCGCGACAGTCGACTTTGTCACGCTCGCCTGCGCTGTCGCCGGGACAGTCTCTTCATTCACCTGCGCATAACGGCTGGATTCTTCGCTGTTCTTGGACTTGAACAGATCGCGCAAACCAAGAACATCGACCAGCGTCCGGCTTTTCTTCTCCGGCGCACCGTTGGGAACGGTCGAAACGAGATCGTCATAGACCTCGGCAACCGTTTTGGCCTCCCCGGTTTTTTCATAAAAGATGCCGCGGTTGGCCTGCGCCTGCTGCGGGAAGACCTTGTTCGCGGCAAGATCAGGATTGCTGTTCACAAGTTCGATCAGCTTGCTGCTGCCATTCGCACCCAGAAAGTGCGCGGCATAAAGCTCCCCGGACGAGGGATCCCGATTGAGTTTCTGCGCCAGAATGCCTTCATTCTGCTGGGCAAGCGCACCAGCCAGCAACGTCGATGCCCGAGGATCACTGCGCAGGTTGAGGATCTGATCCCGCGCATCGGGGTCCCTGACGTAATACTTGCTGCCGACCTGTGTGATTTTGTCCGACAAATTGCCGTAACCCAGCTCCGGCCCGGCATGCTTCATGGTTTGCAACCAGGTTTGCTCGACGAACTGAAACAAGCCGGTCGCAGATGAAGTCGGCGCCTTTGCCGCTGGCTGTAGTCCGCTTTCACGCTGAGCCGTATGCAGCAGAAATTGAAAGCTCGTGCCGGTGGTCCGGCTCGCCTCTTCAAAAACGGACTGAAACCTTTGAGGCAGATTGTTCGCAACGGGACTGGTCACGGCTTTCTCTCTTAATCCTCTGGAATGGCCCAATGTGCGGATGGGAAAACCCTGTCCAAACATTTGGGACTCAGACTGGTTACCATTTCTTAACCATGGTGCCCATTTTAGGTTAATGAATGCTTAACACATAAGGAACCAGCCAGCTTCAGGCCTTGAAAAGCCTTGATCTTCGGGGGACGCCCCAAAGGAAGGGATCGCCCCTGCCCGGCTTCGCACCTATACTGTCTGCAACGCCAGATCGAACCGAGCCGAGGCTGCTATCATGCGAACCTTTCTTCCCATCCGCCTGAGTGCCGACACCCTGTATAGTGAACTGGAATCCGCCATCACCTCCAAGGCGGATGCGCTCATCCTTTCGCCCATCGAACTTGACCTTGATGCAATGAAAGGTGCCATCTGCGAGATCAGAACAGCATGCACCAAACTGCTCGGCACAGAGAAGCATCCGCACCTTTATATCCAAATCGATGCGCGCGCCGATCACACCTCGGATGAGGACATCAGCAAACTCGTCGAGACCGGACCCGACGGCGTGCTTGTGACAAACTGCACCTCGGGCACGGACATCACCGCCATGGATGTCAGGCTCGGCGCAGCGGAAGCCATCGCCAATGTGCCGATCGGCACGATTGACATTCTGGCCGTGGCACCCGAAAGCGCAGAGGCCATCTTCGGGCTGGAGACCTACCAAGGCTCAAGCCCACGTCTCAAGGCACTGATATGGGACGCCGACAAAATCGCAGCGGCCATCGGGGCCAAATCGCCCCGTGACGAGACGGCCGATTTCACCCCACCATGCCTCACCGCTCGAAGCCTTTGCCTGTTTGGTGCAGCCGCCGCAGGTGTCGCGTCGATCGACACGGGCTTCCCCGCGAGCGGCAGCCCGGCTGCCCTCAAAAGGGAGGCCATGACCGCCAGACGAGACGGCTTCACAGGCAAGATCGCGACAAACGAGCAACAGGTCGCCGTTCTCAATTCTGTCTTCGGTCTGGATCAGGCATAACACAAAAGGGCCACGCCCGATCCGCACTTCAAGTAATTTATTGCATGAATATCAAACAGTTGATCCACTTTTCTGAATCAGAATTCAAAGCTCTTGAATCAGATCCTCATGCACATAAATCAATCCGCCAATCACCAGAATCTGAACACAAGAACCGAAGGGCAACCTTCTGAGTTAAAGAGAGAAATCCGATCACTCCTGCCAATAGGAGACAATATCGGACAGGTTGGGGCGATCCCGGTCTGCAGGCGTTGCGGCTGCGGTGCCGATATGGATGAAACCGGCAATCTGCTCATCCGGACCGAGGCCCAGCACCTTCAGAAATGGGGCATCGAAGGCATACCATTCCGTCAGCCACTGTGCGGCGAAACCGGAACCATGGGCAGCGTGGACAAGGTTCATGCAGACCGCCCCGGCGGAAAGCACCTGCTCCCAGACAGGGACCGGCGCGGCAAGATTGGGCGACGAGACAACGGCGATCACCAGTGGTGCACGCGTGAATCGCGCCCGCTCCACCTCGACCCGTTCGTCTTTCGAGCGAGGCTCTATTTCGAGCCAGCGCTCGGCCACCACGTCACCAAGCCGCTTTGCGCCCGCCGCATCAAACCGAAGAAATCGCCAAGGCGCCAGTTTCTTGTGATCAGGCACACGGGCCGCTGCGGTTAACATCACCTCGACCTCAGCCTCGCTCGGGGCCGGTGCTTCCAGAAAGGCGGCCTGCACACTGCGCCGCGTGAGCAGATGATCAAGCAATTCTGACATTGAACACTCCTTCTTACAAAATTCTCTCAGAACCTACGCAAAGAAACTTAGACGCACCAGACCTCCCGGTCTTTGTGCCCAGAAATGACCATGGTTTTTGGATTTGCTAAGCCAGCACCAGATGCTAAACAGAGTGGTCAGTATGACCGAGTCTGTCACGCAAGAACCAGTTGCATTGCAAGCAAGGACCCAAACGTGAAACGCCCCGATCTTTCCAATCGAACCGTTCGACCTGTACAGATCATTCTCAGGTGCCTGCTTCTGATTCTTACAATAGCCGTTTTGCCGGGCAACGCCGCCGCACAGCAGGCCGACCAGCCCCTCAATCTCGGTGAAGTCATCCAGAAGGAGAGCAGGACAGCCGCGCCGCCACCCTCCTATATCAAACTGCCCGAGACCATTCAGCTGCCGACAGCCAAACCGGCTCAGGGCGCAACACCCGAAAGCGCGGCTGAAACCACCGATCAGACGGACCCGGCAGCACAAAGCGCCGAAGGCACAGAAAGCCAGGATCCGCTCCTTGCCCCCATTCCCGGCGAGACCACTCAGCCAGAAGCACCAGTCGAGCCGGAGATCCAGCCCGGAGGCATTGCACGCCTGCAGCTAGCCGCGCTTCTCTCAGACGAAGGAGAAGTCCTGCGCCGCGGCATTGACTGGCGCATCTATGAGGAAAAGCGTGACGAGAATGGCCAATTGCCCCTCATTCAGGATATCGAAGGCGGCCCGATCCAAGTCGAATTGGAAACCGGCAAATACATCATCTATGCCGGATATGGATTTGCCAATCTGACCAAACGCATCGTGCTCGACAAAGCCGGTGATTATGCCGAGAATTTCAATTTGCAGGCAGGAGCGGTCCGTCTCAACGCGGTAGCCACGGGCGACATTCCGCTCGACAACTCCATTCTGTCCTTCGATATCTACACACGGGACAAGGCCGAGGGCGAAGCACAGAAGCGGGTGGCTGAAAATGTCAAACCCAATCATGTCATCAAGCTGACGGAAGGGACCTATCACATCGTCTCCAGCTACGGCACCTCCAACGCCAAGGTGCGCGGCGACGTTGAAATCTCTGCCGGCAAACTCGTCAACGTGACCATGATCCACAATGCCGCCAAGGTCACATTGCGCCTCGTCTCCGAACCCGGCGGCGAAGCCTTGGCCAACACGATCTGGACGGTTCTCACGCCCGGCGGCGATGTCGTCAAACGGGCCATCGGCGCCTTCCCCACCCTCGCCCTGACAGCCGGCGACTACACCGCCATCGCCAAGCAGAACAATGAAGTCTACAACAGAGACTTCTCGGTGGACTCCGGTCTTGACCGAGACATCGAGGTTCTCGCAACGGTGCGCTGATCCATGTCCCAGCGCCCCACCACATGACCCAACACCCTCCTCTGCAGAACCAATCTGCGACGCTTTGCCATCTACGGACTTCATCACGGCACCATATATCTGCGGCTGTAGTTTCAAACGCCTTTCGCCGTGAGATTGAACAATGGCCAACGCATCCGCCAAGTCAAAATGGGGCATCCGCGCCCATCCAGTTCGCTATGCCCTCATTGCCTTGTGTGTGGTGTTGCTCGGATCCTTCGCCTTTCTGGGCCTTAAGACAAAAGCTCAGGTCGATGAAATCTTTGCCCTCAATGCTGAACGCAAACAGCAGGGCTATTTCATGGCCGAGTTTGAATTTCAGATGCTCTCTGTCATCTACCATGTGGATCGGGGGCACTATCTCACTGCGCTGTCGATCATTCGCGCTGTGCATCACAAACTTGAAAGCGGCGAAGGCCTCATCAAGCTGCCACAGGATGCAACTCCGTCCCAGACGCTGACTTTCTTCAAGGATCTGCAACAGCCTGACACGGGAGACTTCATGCAGGACAAGGGGTATCCGGTTTTTGCCTCCATCAGCGTCACGGCCAATATGATAAACACAATTGACGGTCTTTCGCGAAAAACTGGCATGCCACTTGAGCTCAACCATCCCATGCGCTTCCTCGAAGGCTTCAACGAGCCCGGCGAACTCATCCCGCTTCTGGATGATCTCTCAATGATTGGGCCATTTGGCGCGCGCATGCCCCAGACTCCTTTCGTCGAAATTGGAGAATTGATCGGATTCGCGCAGGATCTGGAGGAGCTTGGCATGTACAAATTCTCTGACGCTTGGCACCTCGCTTTCATCGATTGGGCCAATTCCCATCAACACCCTCAGACGGGGCTTTGGGGCCCTCACCGTGCCGATGATCCCCTTCCCGCTGGCGGTGGAGACATCACGTCCAGTGAAAAAATCGCTCAAGTGTATCTCGACAACGATGGCAATCGGCGACGTCAGGACGCTCCACTCCAGCACCGGGATCAGATTTTCTCCACCGTGCTTGCGCACTTGAACTCAGCCGCTCCCGAAGAACAATCCGATCTCAGTGATATGCACGAATGGATCCTGTCACAGAACAGGGGACTGCGCTTCATCACCCGCTATCTCTGGCGAGAGCTGGAGGCAGATCAGCGGGATGTGGCACACGCGAAGTTCGAAACATTGATCCGCACCCGCTTCGAGCGCACCTTCATTCCAAGCGAGAAAGCCTTCTCTCTCTATCCCGGCGAGGCCCATGCAGACCTTGACGGCACCGGCGAGACGCTTGGCATCCTTGATGAACTTGGCGTCTATTCTCTGGAACGCCAGAACCGCCTTTGGGGCGAGCAGAGCACCGAGACAAAAATGCTGCCGCCGGTCACAACGAACGACATGATGGCTGCGCTAAGGGAAACCTTCTCGCAGATACAGGGGGGCAATTCCATCCGGCTTCATCGCATTGAAAGTTCAATCTTCGACCCGCTCAAACCGGATCTGATCTATCGGCCCATAACCGCAACAATACCCGACGCGGTTGAACTGGCCTACGGCATCGAAGGCTGGCTGGTACAGACGCCACAGCAGATGGGCAACTGGATGTCAAAGGATTCGATACGCCGTCGCCTGCCTGAACTGGAGCAGATCCAGCCAGTCATCCTCACCGATCCGTCAGCTGCCTTACCCCCGGTATTCCAGAGGACCGGTTCGAGCTGGCAGGCGATTGCCTACGACATTTTGGGCCGCGCCATCGGCCAGACGATCTTGCATCCGAAAACGGAATCAAAGTCTGAAGCCGTAGATTCTCTTTAGCACCAAAGCGGAATAACCATCTGGAATACAAAAAGAAAAGGCGACACTTAAAGTGCCGCCTTTAGCCTTGTTAGTTGAATCAATCTCTCAAGTGAGACACATCTCTACTCGGCAGCCTGCCCCTTGGCAGCTTCCATCTCGCGGCGGAGATCTGGAGCCACAGCTTCATCGACCAGCGAAGAGATCGCCTCTTCAAGGCTCATCGAGGTCTGGTGCTTGGAGCCGAGACGACGGATGGAAACGGTCCGCTCTTCAGCTTCCTTCTTGCCACAAACCAGCAGCGCCGGAACCTTGGCCAGCGAGTGCTCGCGAACCTTGTAGTTGATCTTCTCGTTACGAAGATCAAGGTCAACATTGAGACCCGCAGCGGTCAGCAGATCACGCACCTCTTGCGCATACTCATCCGCATCGGACGTGATGGTCGCGACCACCACCTGCAGCGGCGCAAGCCAAAGCGGGAAGTGACCGGCATAATGCTCAATGAGGATGCCGCAGAAGCGTTCCAGCGATCCGAACAGCGCCCGGTGGATCATCACCGGATTGACCTTGTTGCCCTCGGTGTCGATATAGAAGGCACCGAGACGTCCGGGCAAGTTGAGGTCAACCTGAACCGTGCCGCATTGCCAGTCACGACCAATGGCATCGCGCAGGACATATTCGAGCTTGGGACCATAGAAGGCCCCCTCGCCCGGATTAAGCGTCCATTCCTGACCTGCCGCATCAATCGCATGCTTCAATGCCGCCTCGGCAGCATCCCAGACAGCATCCGAACCAACGCGTTTTTCGGGACGGTCCGAGAATTTGACGCGGATGTCATGGAAGCCGAAATCCCGATAAATCGACATGATCTGCTGATGCATATCGACACAGACTTCGGTGATCTGATCCTCGGAAGAGAAGATGTGCGCATCATCTTGCGTGAAGTGACGCACGCGCATCATTCCATGCAGAGCACCCGATGGCTCATAGCGATGCACCTTGCCGAACTCGGCAATCTTCAGGGGAAGGTCACGATAGGACTTGAGACCATTCTTGAAGATCTGCACATGGCCGGGGCAGTTCATCGGCTTGCAGCAATAGACACGCTCATCCGGGGTCTGGGTGGTGAACATGTTTTCACCGAACTTCTCCCAGTGGCCAGACGTCTCCCAAAGAGACTTCTCCATCATGTCAGGGCTGTTGACTTCCTTGTAGCCCCAATCCCGCTGACGGCGACGCATATAGGCAATGAGGCTCTGGAACAGGGTCCAGCCCTTGTCGTGCCAGAAGACGGACCCGGGGGCCTCTTCCTGAAAATGGAACAGGTCCATCTCGCGGCCCAGCTTGCGGTGGTCGCGCTTCTCGGCTTCCTCGAGGCGATGCAGATGCTCCTTGAGATCCTTGTCCGAAGCCCATGCCGTGCCGTAGATGCGGCTCAACATGGCATTGTTGGAATCGCCGCGCCAATAGGCACCGGCAACCTTCATCAGCTTGAAGGCCGTGCCAATGTGGCCGGTCGAGGTCATGTGCGGACCGCGGCACAGATCGAGCCACTCGCCCTGCCGGTAGATCTTCAGATCCTGATCTGCCGGAATGGCTTCCACCAGCTCAACCTTGTAGCCCTCTCCCTTGTCGGAGAAATGCTTCTTGGCAACATCGCGGCTCCAGACTTCCTTGGTGAAGGGTTTGTTGCGCGCGATGATCTCGGCCATCTTCTTCTCAATGGCTTCGAGATCTTCAGTGGTGAAGGGCTCGTTGCGAGCAAAATCGTAATAAAAGCCATCCTTGATGACTGGGCCGATGGTGACCTGGGTTCCGGGGAAGAGTTCCTGCACAGCTTCGGCCATCACATGCGCGGCATCGTGACGGATAAGCTCGAGCGCAACATCGTCCGTGCGGGTCACGATTTCGATGGAGGCGTCACTCTTGATCGGATCAGCCAGATCACTAAGCACGCCATCCAGTTTCATGGCGACGGCTTTTTTGGCGAGGGATTTGGAAATGCCCGCAGCGATATCGACGCCGGTGGTCCCAGCATCATATTCGCGAACAGATCCGTCGGGGAAAGTCAGATTGACCATTGGTATTCTCCTGCTCAACTCCTGCCTACAACGCAGGTAAGCTTTCGGGCATGGCCCGGTTTTTGTCATAAAATGCGATCAGTCTATGGCCTAGGGAGGAGCAGCAAAGGCATCAATCGCAGGACCCCGGTCCCGTCGCATGATCAATGTGGTCGCCACCCCACAGGCCATAGTGCCATGGTTTATACCAACGAGCATCATCAGGCAACCGTTCAGGCACGGGATCATAGCCGCTATGTCCCCAAGGGTGACAGCGACAGATCCGCGCAAGGCCAACCCAGCCCCCGGCCCAAAAGCCAAAGCGCCCAATCGCCTCTTCAGTATACTGGGAACAGGTGGGAAGATAACGGCACTGCCGCCCCATGAAGGGGGAAAGAAAGATCTGATAGAGCTTGATCAGACCAATCGCCAGATATTTCATTGCCCAGACTCTGATTGCCCTGATTGCCCTGATTGCTCGATCTGATCGATCGCATCAACCACCGCATCGAACACCAAAAGCGTTGAGGTGTGGCGCGCAGGATAGTCCCGCACAGGCTCGAGATATTGCAGATCGTCCCACTTTCCCTGCGGCGGATTGCCCTTGTCCATCAGCATGGCCCGCATTTCATCGCGCAAAAGCCGCAGCTCATTGCCATCCGACCCGATGATATGCCGCGCCACAACAGAGGACGCCGCCTGACCCAGCGCACAAGCATTGACCGCATGGCCGTAATCAACCACCTTGCCGTCTTCCATGACAAGGTCGACTTCAACCGTCGATCCGCACAGCTTGCTGTGTTTCTTGGACGAGGCCTGAGGCTCCGCCAGACGCTCAAGTCGTGGAATATTGCCGGCAAATTCCATGATTTTCTTGTTGTAGATGGCATCTAACATGAAAATGATCCCGTTTCTTTACTCGCCGATGCGATCCAAACTTGGTGCTTCACCCTATAACCCCTATATGGGAAGTGAAACAAGAATGTCGCAGCTTTTCCCACCCCCGAAAGCAAATATTCAGATCAAAGAGCATGATGCCTGCCTAGCAGGAGCAAATAGCTGCTGACAAATCAGCAAAAAAGTGCATGATGGCGCAACTAGATCAATCGTCACCAAACGATGACATTCCGTCGATCCAAATGCCACTCGCACCTCATTCAGGAAAGGCACGGGGATTCCCATGGCTATTGTCGTTGACACGAGTGATACCGCTTCGGCTTCCAAGAGTGAGCATGAAACAGCGTTGAAAAACAACAAAAACACAGAAAATCTGCACCCCTTCCCTCGCGCGGAGAACACCGCCGAAGACTGGGCGCTGACCGAGCGTCCGTCTCGTGAAGAGGCTGAGGAAGCCGTACGCACACTGATCAAATGGATTGGCGATGATCCCGAACGCGAAGGCCTGATTGACACGCCTCGCCGGGTCGTCAATGCCTATGAGGATCTCTACAAGGGCTATCGCGAAGACCCGACCGTGCCGCTTGAGCGTGTCTTTGAAGAGGTCAACGGCTATAAGGACATGGTGCTTTTGCGCGATGTGGAATTCTATTCCGCTTGCGAACACCACATGGTTCCTTTCGTTGGCAAGGCGCACATTGCCTACTACCCGGCAAACGGCGTCGTCGGTCTGTCCAAGCTGGCGCGGGTGATCGACACCTTCGCCCGCCGTTTGCAGACGCAAGAATCCATGACCTCCCAGATCATCAAGACCATCGAGACATCTCTGGCTCCGCGCGGCATTGCCCTGATGATCGAGGCAGAACATATGTGCATGAGCATGAGGGGCGTTCAGAAAAGGGGCGTATCCACTGTGACCACCTGTTTCACCGGCGTCTTCGAAGACGATGCGGACAAGCAGGAGCGTTTCATGCGTTTGGTCGGAGAGCGGCGTTAGGCCCACCGAACCACACCACAACATGAGCAAGGGGTGGATCTGGATCCGCCCCTTTTCTTTTTGCCCCATCAAGGCTATGGCAAGAGCAGCAATAACGGCCATCCATAGTTTAGGAAGAGACGCCCATGCCCACGCCCTTTTTCTCCCGAGACGGCAAAGACAAAGAGACCATCGAGCTGGGCACAGACATGCTGCCCAAGTTTGACGAGGCCGGCCTTATCGCTTGCATCGTCACCGATGCCGACAGCGGTGATGTCGTCATGTTCGCCTATATGAACGAAGAAAGCCTGCGCCTGACGCTTGAAACCCGGGAGGCTCACTATTGGAGCCGCTCCCGTCAGGAGCTCTGGCACAAGGGCGCGACCAGCGGCAACGTTCAGGATGTCATTGAGCTACGCACCGATTGCGATCAGGACGCCATCTGGATCAAGGTCCGCACCCGCGGCGCCAGCGCCAATTGCCATCAGGGCTACAAATCCTGCTTCTACCGCGCAGCCTCGCTGGACGACGGCAAAGCCAAATTGTCCTTCACTGAAGACAAGCCCCTGTTCGACCCCGCCAAGGTCTATGGCAAGCATTGATCCCATCCGACCAATTGACAAGGAAGGCCCATCCGCCTGTTAATGCTCCTGGAGCGCTCCACTGATAGACTAGAAGCCCGGAGGACAAGACCATGCTCTCGAACTGGCTGGACACGCCCGCACCAGACAAGGGTGCAACATCTCAGGATGGAACACAGGAGATCTCCGAGCAATCCGACCCTGTCATAGCGCCACCCTCTCTCGATGCGCCGCTTGGCCTTGCTCTTGGGGGCGGCGCTGCCAAGGGCTGGTCCCACATTGGTGTTTTTCACGCTCTTGACGAAGCAGGCATCCGGCCGGACATCATCACCGGGACGTCCATCGGCGCTGTGGTTGGCGGCTGCTATCTTGCCGGTCGTCTCGACAAGCTGGAGGAATTTGCCCGCGGTCTGACCCGTGGCCGTCTTTTTGGCCTGCTTGATGTCAGCTTCTCGGGCAGCAGCCTGATCAACGGCACACGCCTGACCAAACTTCTCAAGCGTTATCTCAACGATATCAAAATCGAGGATCTGGACCGGCCCTTCATGGCGGTTGGCACCGAGCTCTCAACGGGCCATGAAATCTGGCTCCGCCGGGGCTCCCTGATCACGGCAATGCAGGCATCCTATGCCCTGCCCGGCGTTTTCTCGCCTGTTAATGTCAATGGCCGTCTTCTCGTTGACGGGGCTTTGGTCAACCCGGTGCCCGTCTCCCTCACGCGCGCCCTGGGGGCAAGAATCGTTATCGCGGTCAATCTCAGCTCGGATACGTTCGGGCGCGGCACCATCGTCCCAAATGTCCATTTCGAGGACGATCGGCTTCCCGCGAGCCAGCCCCTTGAGCGGGAGGCTCCGGCCATGGGAACACTGGGGACTTTGAAAAATCTCGTCTTTGGCAACGAAGAACAGGGCAGCCCCGGCATCTCGAGCGTGATGTTTGACGCCTACACCATCATTCAGGACCGGATCACACGCTCCCGTCTCGCCGGAGACCCACCGGACATCACCATCAAACCCCGCCTCAAGGATATCGGCATGTTCGACTTTGATCAGGCTGAGGCCTCCATCGCGGCAGGTTATGCAGCAACTCAGAAGGTGATCAAGGAACTGCACGAATTGTCGGATGACCTCAAGTCCTAGCCCCGCCAACCACGCCATCACGACAAAAGACAAAACAAAGGCGGGCAATAAGCCCGCCTGTCAGAGCGATTTGAAGATAAACCGGGTCAACAGTTTAGATTTAAACGCCATTGCTCGGTATTATAATGCATTCTCAAGCACGCTTGCTCCGGAGAATTGCTCCAGAGCATCAGATTGCGAAAAGGAGGCCAGCCTCTAGGCTGAGGCAATGTAGCGCCGCATTTCTTCCGCTTCCCGTTCGGTTTCCTCAATCCGGCGCTTCACGACGTCCCCGATCGAGACCAGCCCGATCAGCTTGCCATCCTCGACGACAGGCATGTGGCGAAACCGGCCCGACGACATCTTCGACATGACGCTGACAATCGTATCCGCCTCTTTGCAGGTCACCACATTCGCGGTCATGTAATCGGAGGCCAACTCGGACAGCACGGCCCCTCCCTTTTCGCCCAGCGCGCGCACAATATCGCGCTCTGACAAAATGCCTTTGAGCGTTGCGCCTTCCGCGAGCAACACCACACCAATCCTCTTTTCGCGCAACATCTTCACGACGTCTGCCAGCGGACTGGCGGGCTGCATCGTAAAGACCTCGCGCCCCTTCTTATCCAGAATAGTAGCGATCGTCATGCATGTCTCCCCTGATGATCTGATGCCCGAAGTCAATCTCAACGCTGTCTTTCGGGCACCGATGACGTGTCCTTTTTAAAGTCTGCGACGAAATAAAGCGCATGGCAAGCGTCCGACGCGAAAACTTACGACTAATATCGCCAACACTAACGGTCAAACGTTGCTTTGGCGACGCTTTTTAAAACACAATTAATACTGTTTGAGCGAGGACAAAAGATGGATAGACCTCAGATCTTGCTGTTTCTTCTGTCCGGGCAGAGTACCAATCGTCTACTTTATAACGCGTAAGTGCTCAGGTCGTTTCTTCTCGTCCTGCTTTTTTGGTTTTTTCGGACCGCGCGGCGGTCGGCTGTAGGGGTCAACGTAGGGCAGGATGAGCAGACCGGCAATAAATCCACCAAGATGCGCTTCCCAAGCGATACCGCCACCGCCAAAAGCAGACGTCAGACCGAACACCAGGTTAAGCACCAGCCAGATACCCAGAAAAGCCATCGCCTGCTGGTTTTGCCACAGTTGCTTGAGGGTCAGCGCGGGATAGGTGTGCGTTCCCTGTAGGGCAGAAAACCCGCCATAGCCGCCAACAAAGGCGAACCGTGCGGTCGCCGCCATTGCACCGGAGAGCACCGCGGACACACCGACGAGCGGCGAGGAACTGTTCAGATGCACCAGCAGATGCACGAATGCACCGGCTGCTGCCGTGACGACAAAGAAGATCGCGAAATTGAATGTCCCGATCCGCCGCAAAACCACCGTTGCAAAGGCCGCCATCCAAACGAGGTTGAGAAGCAGGTGCGCCCAGCCTCCATGCAGGAAGGCATAGGTCACGAAGGTCCAGACATCTCCGAAGATCCCGCCGGGAAAGGCAAAATTCTGCGCCACTTCGCCGTAGCGTGGCGGCAGGAAAGAGAACCACAGCATGAGATCCTGTCGCTGAACAGGAGAAAGCACGAAGGACTGCAGCACCTGAATGACAATCATGATTCCGCCAAGCACCATGATAGGCCTCGGCAAATTGAGCATGGGTTCTCTTGGAGGAGGTGTTCCGGCAGGCATATGCCAGGAGCCGCGCGGTTGCAATGCCATGTCTGTTCCTTGTCTCTACAGGCGCCAAGACTGACATTTGGGAGCTTTTTGTGGCGACATCAAGCCCACGCAGCACAGCACGGCGCGATGGTGGCTCCCATTTGATAAGGCAATTGTTTTAACAACGCCTAGCAGGGACGACGGAGCCTTTGATAAAAAAAAGCCACCCGACGACCTGTTGATCACTTCGGATGGCAAAAAAAGCCTCCTGAAAATTATCAGGGCTGGCTTGAAGAGCCGCAGCATCGGGCGCTTTAGGAGTCCGGCCCGACGCCGAGGATGCTGTTGATCACCTGTTTACTGCGCATGGAAGCCCGTGGCAATCGAAAGACATTATTAATGTTAATCTGCCCCAGACAAACCCTTCGCTCTAGAAAGGCCATTCTTTATTGTATGTCTCTACCAAGTTCGACCCGGCCTGAGTCGCCCCCCCGATGACCGAGCAAATTGGCACGGCTTTCGCAGATCATGGGGTAGACAACAGGCAAAGGGTCTAAAGTGTCTCAGCTTGAAACAGCTTTGGCACAAAACTGGCCCAGATAGAGAAGAACCATGAAACATCAGGTGACACGAGAGCTCTTCACATACTGGGATGGCTTGCGTGGCGGACGGACGGCTCCGGAACGCAGTGACATTGATCCGGCCGAAATTCATCAAATTCTGGGCGACACATTCATTCTTGAATATGAGAATCAGGACACCCTCCGGTTCAGACTTGCCGGAACGCGTCTGTGCGGCTCTTTTTGCCGCGAATTGAAAGGCCAGAATTTCCTCAAGATCTGGAGCCGACAGGATACCTCGAGCATCCGCCTCTTGCTCACCGCCGTGGCAGAAGATGAAGCCGCTGCCGTTGTAGGCTTCAAGGGCAAGACCGAACGGGATCAGGAGCTTGATTTCGAGGCAATCCTTTTGCCGCTGCGCCACTATGGCCAACCAAAGTCACGCATCCTTGGCGCAGCAAGCCCGGCAGACATTCCCTATTGGGTGGGCATCTGGCCACTGACCGAGCTGAGCGTCACATCCATGCGTCTCATCTGGCCGGACGAACGCCCCTCTTTCATGCGCAAGGGCGCGGGCGATGAGAGCCTTAACAACAAGTTCGGCCTTGCCCCTGTCACCGCCACGCGACAGGCAGCCGCTCAAATGCACAAAAGCCCGGCGTTCCAGACCGAGCAGCGTTTCGGGCACCTGACGGTCATCGAAGGTGGGCGTCAAGACTGAACAAATCCTTTTGCCTGTTGATTAAAGACTGAGCGCGCGTCACGATCCGGATCATGACGCGCGCTTTTTCTTTGCCGTTCCGTTCGGATCGATGGCGGAATATCGGCATTTACAGCTATTTTCGGCCAATCCTGTCCTAAACGCCTCTCACATCGATTTCACCAAGGTCATGATCACAACCAAAGCGATATTCCGGACGCCCGCTAAAAGGCTTTGTTAACCATGCAAGGCCTAGGATAGGTCCAGTCACGTCAACAAGTCTCTTATGGCGATAAGCGGTCCTTCATGTCTGCATCACTGCAAAAATCCGTTTTGCCTCGGGTAACCGAGCGTCGACGGCACCAGCGGGTCAGGGTAAATCTGCTCGGTCGGTTCATGCTTGAGAACAAGCAGGAATACCCGTGCCAGGTTATCAACATGTCCCCCGGCGGCGTTGCCTTGATCGCACCAATTCGCGGTGAAATCGGTGAGAGGGTCATTGCCTATATCGATCACATCGGCCGCATTGAAGGAAAAATCGTTCGCAAGATTGAAGGTGGCTTTGCCCTGACTGTCGATGCGACATCAAGAAAGCGTGACAAGCTGGCATCACAGCTGACCTGGCTGGCCAACCGCCACATTCTCGATCTGCCTGAAGATCGCCGCCACGAACGGCAACAGCCCAAGGCCCCGATCACCAAGCTTATCCTTGAAGATGGCACTGAGCATATTTGTCAGGTTCTCGACCTGTCGCTCTCGGGCGCCGCGGTCAAGACAAAGGTACGCCCGAAGATCGGCAAACCGGTCAAGGTAGGCAAGATCCGCGCTCGTGTGGTGCGCCACCTTGAAGATGGTCTCGCCATCGAATTCGCCGCAGTTCAGGACCGGAACATGCTCGACGAGAATCTGCGCTGACATCCCGTATGGGTGACACAGGCCAAAAGTGACGCATGTCTCTCTTGAGCGTCCTCCCCGATCACCTTCAACGATCCTGCCGTAATGCATCCTCGCGTTTAAATCCGGCACGCCCAATCACATACACAGAATATTTTTGAGAAAATAATCTCATCGAAAATATCATTTTTCGGTGGGATTTTGCCGTGCGCGGCGTCCAACTGGCGCGCATCAGATCGCTTGTGCGCGGCCTGAAAGCAACCTCTCATCTCTCGTCGTTGTTGTTGTCAAACCTCAACGGGAGCAAGGCAACAAGCCGAAGCGGCGACAAAAAATTCCCTAAGCTATTGTTTTTTATACATTTTTCCCGCTCATTACAGTTTTAACAAAGTTTGACGCTCTTTTTCCTAAAGCTTGAGAAAAAGGCTATTCAAGTTTTCATAAAAATAAAAATAAAATATAATAAAAGTAAATTCGAATTCAAATCAAAGTAAAATAAAGTACTATTTTTATTATACTCAAATGTACCAAGCAAAGTTGGAAGTATATAAAATCGAAGGCGCTATAAATCTCCAGACAACGACGGGAGATTTACATGAAAAAGCGCATTTGGGGATTTGCATTTTTCTGCTTCACAAGCTTGGCCTTCATCAGCCAATCACAAGCAGCATCCTTTTCACCATTCATGACCCTTTCAGGGAAAACCTCTGCACCCATAGGACATGTCGAATTCTGCCGCCAGAATCCGCGCGAATGCAACAAGTCCTTCAGCGTGGATCAGGCGGTGCGCCTGACGCCGGAAAACTGGGAACAGCTGATCAACATCAACAATCAGGTCAACCAGACCGTGAAACCGGTTACCGATCAGGAGCTCTATCGCACCGAGGAAGTATGGACCTATCCGGGCAACGCAGGGGACTGCGAAGACTATGCCCTGCTCAAACGGCGCCTGTTGAACAATCTCGGCTGGCCAGAAACGGCGCTGCTCATCACGGTTGTGCGCGAAGTCAATGGCAACGGCCATGCCGTGCTCACCGTACGGACCGACCGGGGCGACCTCATTCTTGATAATCAGGACTCGCGCATCCTGCCGTGGGACCAGACACCTTATCATTATGTCAAACGCCAGGCCGCGCTTCACCCTTCAAACTGGACCGCGATCCTTGACCAAAGATAACTGGCAGCTAGATCGGCCTGCTCTGAAAGACACACATGCTAACTGATTGAAGAAACATAGGAATAAGTGGGGTTCGAACTCTTGCCAGTGTGACAGCTCTTGACATGAAGTACGAAGACAAAACCTGATCGTAAATCCCCACTTCCCGTCCGCATCGATCAGGTTTTGAGGGCCAGCTGTCCCCGCAGCTGGCCCTTGCCCTTTTGGGCCATCCGGTTGAACGGTATAGAGGCTAGATCGCCTGCAGTTCAGACGCAAACCGCTTCCAGTTGGCGACATAGTTGCGCGCCGAGGCGGTCAGTTTGGCGACGGCCTCCTCATCAAGCACGCGAACAACTTTGCCCGGCATCCCCATGACGAGGGAATTGTCGGGAATCTCCTTGCCCTCCGGGATCAGCGCTTTGGCACCGATCAGGCAATTGCGCCCGATTTTAGCCCCGTTGAGGATCACCGCTCCCATTCCAATCAGCGAATTGTCACCGATCGTGCATCCGTGCAGGATCACATTGTGACCAATCGTGCAGTCACTGCCAATATCGAGCGGATACCCCATGTCGGTGTGCAACGTGCTGCCTTCCTGAATGTTGCTGCGCTCTCCAACAGTAATGGCCTCGTTGTCACCGCGAAGCACGGCTCCGAACCAGACACTTGCGCTCGATTTCAGAATGACCTTGCCGATCACACTCGCCGACGGTGCGACCCAGCAGTCTCCCGCTTCCGGCAATTCGGGTCGAACCTCTCCCAATTGATAAAGTGTCACCCTGCTCTCCTCCTTCTTCTTTGCTGCTTCTTTGCTGCGGGCATTCACCCCACGGCGGTCATCGTGCCAACAACAGCATTGAGCAGAAGCACACCCGAGCAGGCACTCCAAAGACCTGCAATGGCAGACGAACCGAACAGCCAACCGATCGGCCTGTTCTCGATCCGGCGCCCCCGCAAGGCATTGCGCATGATAATGAACGGGCCGGCAAAGGTACACATCCCGATCGCGATCATGGCTTTCCCCCAGCTCTCAGCCTCAACCCGAAAACCGACCGGCCGTTGAGCGAACAACTGATAAAGGCTGGAGAGAATCCCCGCGCAGACGAATCCCACACATGTGACATAGACAAACGCAAACACTTCAAGTCCCATCTATGGACACCTTTCCTGATTTCTGGCTCCATTTCGTCTCACCTTGAAACAGAGCGAATGCATTGATCAGGAAAGTGCAATCCGCGTGCCGCCGGGCCCGTCCGCATCGGGCCGGACCTCCCGCCAAACTGTTCATTGAAGCGCCAGAGAGGATTGCTTAAGCTTGCAATGCCCCTTATCCAATAATGACAGGGCAAGGACAGCAGCAAAGGACAGAGATGCAACAGCCGCTTGACGAACATGGTTCGCCGCAGAGATGGATTTTCTTTCTGCTTATTGCCGGGCTGATTGCCATCACGACCCTGTTCATCGTCAGTCGCCTGTTCGAATATTCCGGCCCCGAGCTTCTCAACAGCCCCTACAGCGCCAAGACCGAGCCGAAAATCATCCTCATCGGCGACATTCGCTTCACGGTGCCCGAGAATATGATCCGCCGCCCCGAACAACGCGAAGACGCCATGGTCCAACAGCTGGACCTCGTCATGCTCTGGCCGGAACTGGAAGGCTTCACCCGTGACAATCAGGTTCACTTCAGCAATTCGGGCCCCGACTCGCGTCTGATCTACGCCACCCTCAGTCAGCCCGAGCAGATCCTCTCAAGCTCCGAGCGGCTCTATACGGTCTATAGCGAGCATTTCGATGGTGACCCGATCAGCGGGCCGGCCAGATTGATTGGCTTTGCCATGGACCCGAAATCAAGCTTCGCCGGAGAGACGGTCTATTTCAAACCGGATGAAAGCGAGCCCTTTGTCGCCCGTTGTGTCCAGCCCGTAAAAGGCTCCCCCACATTCTGCATGCGCGACATCATGCTCACTGGCAAAGTGCAACTAAGCTATCGCTTTCGCCTGCCTTTGCTGAAGGAATGGAAACGCATGGACGAAACCATCAAGGACCGCGTCACCGGCTTTGTCCATTTCCCCTAGGCAAGGGGGAAAGTCACCTAGGGCGGCCCTTTGGAACACCCCTAGAAAAGACAACAAAAAAGCCGCCGGATCAGGGATCAGGCAGCTTTGATGCAATGTCAAATCTCTCGAAAGGGCGCCGTAAGGCTCATTGCTCCTCGAGGTCATAGTCCAGAATCGCCATCGAGAAATTGTAGGACAGGTCCCCGTCTTCCTCATCGCGGAACAGAACGCCGACAAACTCGTCCTCAACATACACTTCGGCAGAATCATCTTTGCGGGGGCGAGCGCGCACTTCGAGTTTTGGGGACTGCAAGGTCCGACGCATGAAATTCTGAAGTTTCGCCAGTTCGGTCTTGTCCAAAATTGCCTCCTGCAAAAAGTTTGTTGTATGCGGGATCAGATGCAGATGCCATCTTATCCTAAGGGCCCGATTTGCAAAGCCGCCCTAAACGATCCGCAATGCCTTAATATGCTCGTTGGTGAAGTGACATAACGAGCTTCCAGAGTAAAGCCGCTTTCCACACATCATTGTCCACATGCGCGATTTGGCCACTCTAGCCAAGCCACCAAGGATAACGCACACGAAGCTATTCGGTTTCGCGTAAAATCTGATCCATGGTGCGCGCAGGCTCGGCACATCCGGCCTTGCCAACCATCTTGGCGGGAACGCCAGCCACCGTGGTGTTGGGGGCGACATCCTTGAGCACGACAGACCCGGCGGCGATGCGTGAGCAATTGCCGATTTCGATGTTGCCAAGCACATTGGCACCGGCCCCGATCAGGACGCCATGGCGAATCTTGGGATGGCGATCACCGCCTTCCTTGCCGGTCCCGCCAAGAGTAACGCCCTGAAGAATGGACACATCATCCTCGACAACCGCAGTGGCCCCAATGACGATACCGGTGGCATGGTCGAAGAATATCCCCTTGCCAAGCGGAACGCACGGATGAATATCCACCTGAAAGACCGCCGAGCTGACGCTTTGCAGATAGAGGGCAAAATCCTGACGACCATTTTTCCAGAGCCAGTTGGCAAGACGATGGGTTTGGATGGCCTGAAACCCCTTGAAATAGAGCAAGGGATCAAGATAGCGGTCGCACGCAGGGTCGCGATCAACCACTGCGACGATATCGGCGCGCATGGCGTCTGAAAGGGAGGGATCGGAGGCATAGGCCTCACGATAGGCCTGACGGATAGCCTCCGAGTCCATCGCGGGGCTGTGCATACGATCCACCAGCCGGTGCATGACCGCATTCTCAAGACGCTTGTGACTGAGAACCGTGGAATAGATGAAGCTGCTCAGCACCGGTTCGGCACGGATCACCTCTTCCGCTTCGGAACGAACCCGATGCCAGATCGGATCAACCAGATCCAGCTCCTCGCCGCTTACGCTCTTCAGACTGCTTTCAGCCATTGCTCTTTGCCTCTTCCTTCGCCTATTGCCCGACTTTCAAAGGGCCAACATTGCCGCTAGACATAGTCTGCGCAGATGTCACCCGCAAGAGCAGCGCCATCACATTTGAGTTGCGGGGTTTTTATTTGCCCCATTTCAATCACCAAAAGCCAAGATATCACAGTCATGACAAACACCCAAACCACCGACAAGATCCTCATCGAGCGCTCCGGCACCATCGGTCGGATCATCATCAACAACGAAACCCGCCGCAACGCCATGACCCTTGATATGTGGCAGGCAATCCCGGCTGCGGTAAAGCAACTGGACGACGACCCCGCCATTCACGTCATTGCCTTCACCGGGGCTGGCGAGAAGGCCTTCATCTCGGGGGCTGACATTTCCGAATTCGACACGGTGCGCAAGGACACAGCCTCCGCCTCCCGCTATGATGATATCAATGCCGATTGCTATCGCCAGATTCGCAATGCGAAAAAGCCGACCATCGCGCTTATCAAGGGCTTCTGCATGGGAGGCGGCCTCGGACTGGCTGCTGCGTGCGATCTGCGTCTTTCCAACAAAAGCGGCAAATTCGGCATACCGGCAGGCAAGCTCGGAGTGGGCTACCCGCTGGGCGCCATCGGCGACATTGTCACCCTCGCAGGCTCTGCCAATGCCAAGGCCCTTTATCTCACAGCCAATGTCTATGACGCAGACAGGGCCGCAGCAATGGGCTTGCTCAACGAGATTTTCGAGGATGCGGAGTTTGATGCCAAAGCACAAGGCTACTGCGAGACGGTCGCCACCCTCGCTCCCTTGAGCGCGCAATATCACAAAGCGGCCATCAATAGCGCCATCGACCAGACCGATTGCCTGCTTGCGGACGCGTTGCGCGAAATGGGCATCGCCTGTTACGACAGCGCCGACTATGCAGAAGGACGCAAGGCCTTTGCAGAAAAGCGCAAACCGGTCTTCACCGGCAAATAGGCGCGCTTTTCGCCCGTATCGTCTGGCGCTCGCATCGTCGGGCCGCTCAATATTCCGACAGGAATTCGAGCACAGCTTTCTTGAAGACCTTGTCGCCAACCGCAACCATGTGATCGCGACCGGGAATGTCGCAAACCCGGGCTTCGGGCAGGATATCAGCCAGATCCTGCGCCGACCCTGCGATGGCATCTCGCGTGCCCACAGCAACGAGAGCTGGCACTTTGAGACCGCAAAGCTCTTCTTCGGATATCTTCTGGCGCGACGCGGCCATGCAGGCTGCGAGCGCCATCCGGTCGCTGCCAGTCTGCTCGGCAAACTGCCGGAAGGACTTACCGACCACATGGCGGATCTCGTCGACGTTGTCAGTTCTCAACGCCTTGATGATCGGCTCGGGATCGCCAGTGCCATGGATCATGCCACTGCCAAGCCCGCCAAAAACCACCCGCCGCACCCGCTCGGGATGGTTGAGCGAGAGAAAAGCAGAAATCCGAGCGCCCATCGAATAGCCCATCACAAAGGCGCTTTCGATTTCGAGGTGATCAAGCAAGGCCCGCGCATCTTCGGACATGGTAAGGGCCGAATAGAGCGCCGGATCATAGAGCTTTTCGCTCTCCCCGTGCCCCCGGTTGTCAATCGCAATGACGCGATAGCCCGCGCCGGTCAGGGTCTGCACCCAGCCGGGGTTGACCCAGTTGATCATCTTGTTGGAGGCAAAGCCGTGAATGAGCAGGATCGGTTCACCAGCCCCCTCATCAAGATAGGAGAGCGTAACATTTTCGGATTGGAATTGAGGCATGACAGACAGTTGGGTTCGATATGGACAGATAGTCCCGTTTCATAACAGGTTGGCACAAAAGAGCAACCAGGGATCTTCGTTTGGAAGGCAATTGCGCGCGCCTTATAAAAGCGGGATTGTTCCTAAGCAGTATCCCGTGCACACTAGGATTTGATCACCAGTCCGGTTAAGGTCCGGCAGGCAGGCGCGCATATCAAGAGAGATTCAGCCATGGCAGACCACACGATTCCCCACTTCAAGAATGACGCGGGTGTTTCTGTAATCGAAATCGGCGTTCGCGAATTCCAGTGCATGGGCGCAAGCCCGCCGCAAGACCACCCGCACGTCTATCTCGACATGGGTGATGACAGCGAAATTCTCTGCCCCTACTGCTCAACCCATTACAAATACAATAAAAATATGGGCAAGACAAAAACCAACCCGGTTGGTTGCTATCACGAATAGCAAGCCCCCACCTTGGGAAAAGAGCCAGACCTCAAAGACGGGGAGCCGTGCTGTTTGCTAAGGATCAATACAGCAATCAACTGGCCGGTCTAGTGTCCAAATCAAAGAGTAGCAACAGGCCCGAAACACCATAGGGTCATTGGAAAGCAGCTTTCTGATGACAATTGCCGGTCCTGCTGACGAGTGCCGCAAAGGGAAGAAACATGACTGAACAATTGCCGATCATCATCGCCGGAGCCGGTATTGGTGGTCTGTCTGCTGCCTTGGCGCTGGCTTCAAGAAACATCCCGGTTTTGCTACTCGAGCGCAACACGATTCCAACCGAGGTTGGCGCCGGTGTTCAGATTTCCCCCAACGCGACGGCGAGCCTCAAGGATTGGGGCGTTTGGCCCTATCTGTCGGAGCATGCCGTCACACCGCCCAAGATCAACATCCACTCGGCCACTTCCGGCAGCCTTTTGTCGACACTTGATACCAGCGATTTCGAAAGCCGGTATGGCTCTCCCTATTTTGTGGTCCATCGCGCCGATCTTCATCAGGCGCTCTATCATCGTGCCAGTCAGTTCGACCTGATTGAAATTCTCGAAGATCGGAAAGTGCGTGAAATTGCGCAGACCGACGACTATATCGAGGTGCGCAGCAAACGCAGCAATGGCACGCAGCGCTTTTACCGCGGCGCGGCATTGATCGCTGCAGATGGCGTCTGGTCCCGCATCCGCACCGAGCATGTCGGCAGCAGCCCGGCCACCTATTCGGGCAAGACCGCATGGCGGATCACCATGCCCATGCAGATGGTTCCCGAGCATTTCGACCGGCAGAATGTCGGTCTGTGGCTGTCGCCAAAGGCCCATCTCGTTCACTATCCGGTCGTTGGCGGCCATATGCTCAACATCGTCGCAATCGTCGATGAAGACTGGACCGAAGAGGGCTGGAGCGCCCCGGGCGATGCCCTTTGGCTCAACAAGCGATTTGCGCGCTGGCCTCTGGAGATCCGCGAAGTGCTGGCAGAGCAGGATGGCTGGTTGAAATGGGCCCTGTGCGGCCACAAACCCGAACAGCATTGGGTCAAGGGCAAGGTTGCACTGCTGGGCGACGCCGCGCACGGAATGCTGCCCTTTATGGCTCAGGGAGCTGGCATGGCCATCGAGGACGCCGCCATTCTGGCCCGGGCTATCGACGAGATTTCCGCCACCATGCACATCCGACTGATGGCCTATGAACGCATGCGCAAGGCGCGGGTCTGTCAGGTTGTGCAGCGCGCGGCCAAGAACGGCGACATCTATCACTATAGTGGCCCCATGGCGACGGCCCGCAATCTGGCCATGCGCCTGATGCCCCAGTCCCAACTGCTCAAGCAATTCGACTGGATCTATCGCTGGCGTCCCGATCAACAGCACTTCGACATTTAGCGCCGATTTGCGATTGCCCACCGTCAGGAAGACGCTTTGCTGAGCGCTTTCATCCGGGCAACATAGTCCCTCAGCTCCCGCCCCTTCTCAACCGGGAAGTGCTCCTCGATCACGTCAAGACCTTCGATGTGATCGACGCGAAAAGAGCGGAAATCCTGTCTCAGCTCACACCAGCTGAGCAAGGTCCAGACGCGCCCCCAAAAATAGAGCCCTAACGGACGGACACGGCGCGTGCTGCCTTGCCCTTCAAGACTGAGATAGGTCATCACGATTACACGCCGTTCCTTGCAGGCAAGCCGGAGCTGATCGAGCGTCATCCGCTCGCTGCCCTGATCTTCCAGCTTCATGGCATAAAGCTGTGTCTCGCTCATGAGGTTGCGCATCCCGTCGGGCACCACCGCATCAATCTTGACCAGTGCTTCCTCCGCAGCGTTTTTGAGATCCTCGCTCGCCCACGCCTTCACCATTCTCGCACCCAGCACGAGAGCGGCGATTTCATCGGGCGTGAAACTGAGGGGCGGCACGTGATAATCGCTGGAGAGAACATACCCCACTCCAGCCTCTCCTTCGATGGGTACTCCGCTTGCTTGCAAATCGAGAATATCGCGGTAAATGGTGCGTTTGGAGACTTCCAACCGGTCGGCAAGAGCCTGCGCGGTGAGCAAACGCCCACCCCGCAGAAACTGTACAATCTCAAACAAACGATCAGCCCGCCGCATTCTCTCTCTCCGATCCGCAAGGATCCCAGCCTTGGTCAACTGCGGCAAGGACTGCGAGATCACGCCTGATGCAAGCCCACAGGATTGCCGTCACAATCCGCAATCACAGCCACCTGCCCCATATCGCCCGGCAAGGGCATCTTTGGTGCCAAAAGCTCGCCGCCAAGCTTATCGAGCTTTGCAATCGACGCATCAATGTCCCGGCAGGCAAGATAGATCACAACGCCTGTGCCATTTCCGCCCTTGCGGTATCGGCCATCAGATGTCACCGCGCCGGAGACACCGCCGTCCATGACAGGAAAACGACCATAGCTTGAAGCATCCCCTTCCATGGTCACCAGATCGAGAGAGATGTCGAGCAACTCCTCGTAAAATTTCACAGATTTGTCGAAATCCGTTGCAGGAATGGAAAACCAGGTTACGGCATTCTTGGGATTGTTGGTCATGTTTCTCTCCATAGTTGGCACGGCATCAGTGCCGTTGAAACCAACCATAAAGAAGGGCTACTGACAGCATCCTGTCAGCAGCCTTGGCCGTTGGGAAATCACTCCACACTTTAAAGCCGCAGCCAAGCATGGTGCCAACACTCACATGTCCTTCTCAGCGCCCTTGCCTTGAGGGACATCGCCCTCAGGGACATCGCCGGAAAAATCGAGCGCTTTGGTCACCTTGGCGGCGTCGGACATCGTGTCTGCCTGCACTTCATTGGAAGACTGAAGCTCATTGGTGATGGCCTTGTAGGCATCAAGACGGCCATAGCCGAATTCGGGATCACGCCCCGCGATGCCCAGATCCAGTGCGGATCTGGCAAGACGATCCTTGATCTGTTGCACATCCAACTGAGGCTCCCGCTCGAGCATCAAGGCCACCGAGCCGGAAATGTAGGCTGTCGCCATCGAGGTTCCGGTCTGAAGGCCATAGCCCTCTTCGCCCGCAGCAACAAGAACATCAACACCCGGCGCTGCCAGTTCGACATGGTCACCCCGATTGGCAAAGCTATAAAGCCCGTCCTCCTCATCGGTGGCCGTGACGGCAATCACATCCTCATAGGCGGCAGGATAGGCCGCTGGCGCATCTGCTCCCTCATTGCCCGCCGCCGCGATCATGATCACGCCTTTCTCGCTCGCGCGTTTCAAAGCATCAGCAAGAAATTTGTCTTTTGATCCGGCAAAGCTGAGATTGAGGATTTTCGCGCCATTGCTGACGGCCCAGTCGATGCCGCGCACAATGTCAAAGCTATCGGCGACCATGTTGCCACTTTCGCCAAAGCGGAACACCTGCGCCGACATCAGCGAAACATTCTGCGCAACGCCGCGCATCCCCGTTCTGGCCGCAATGATCGACGCAACAGCGGTGCCATGATCAAAATTGAGGCTCTCGGCATCCGCATCAGGAAAGGCCGTGAAACTTGATGCCACCGCATCGGAAAGCGCCGGGTGGGTCCCTCGAATACCGCTGTCAATCACGGCAAGCTTGACGCCCCGACCGGTTTCCCCATCTTCAAGCTGGCTCAAACGCATCTTGTCGAACGCATATTGCAACTCGGCAAAGAGGCTCACAGGCTGAGGGTCGGCATTTGCGGTCGGATAGTAATAATAGTTCGGCTGAGCTCGAAACACGCGGTCATCCGTCGCCAATTGCAGGGCGCGCCTCACAGACAAGTCATCCGGATAGGCCACCTTCAATAGCACCTGATCGATAAGCCCCACCCGTGTCTGCGAGAGCACAGACAGTCCATACTCCTTGAGGAACGAAGCCAGATCCGGTCGCGACAGACCCGGTGTCATGGCGATCAGAAAATCCGTCTCACTTGCCCACGGCTTGTCACCGATCGAATAGATGCGCGGCTTGGCCTTGGCGAGCACGGGCAGATTTTGCGGCAGCTGAATGCGCTGGGGCTTTGCCGTCCGCTTGGGCTTGATACGTTTGGGCTTTATCCGTTTCGGTTGGATGCGTTTGGGAGGGCGATAGGTTGCGGGCGGCTCCACATATTGGGGGTCGACCTGCTCCAACTCTCTCTGGCGGTAAATCTCACGCGCAATACCGATTCCGATACCAAATGCAGGGGCAAATTTATTGCTCTTCTTGTGGTCGCGATTCCCGCTATCGTTTCTCCGGTCACTATGACCAGTCTGGGTGCCTGTTTGGCCATAGGTCTGGGCCCCTGCCACCGATGACAATCCAAGGAAGGTACAGGTCAAAGCCGCGCATCCATAGCCGAAAATCTTCTGAAGTCTTGCCCGTTTCATCGCTTCTCTCCGACGCGCTGACCAACAACAATCAACAAACGAAGCGCGGCAAGGTGCCCACCAATGCCCCGCAATGGTTCCATTCCGGGGAACAGCTTACCATAAGTCACAACAAATTGCGCTTGAAGGTCTCTCAATGCCCGACCATCAAACAAGGCCCGACCAAAAACAAGGATTTCGACTCTTACTCGGAGACAGATGCAAACTGCACAAGGTCGGTTTCTGCCTTGAGCGCATCAACCACCGCCTTGGCCCCACCGTCCGGCAACTTGTCAGACGGAACCTGAAGCTCGAAGAAACCACCAGCCTTTGGCCCACTGATGATGCGGGCAGACTGCGTCTTCAGCAATGCGGCAACGGCATCGATACGGGCATCCTTCCTGAAGGAAACAAGGAAGACAGCGCCGCCATCAACCCTGACAGCTTCCGCAGGCCCCGACGCGGTGGTAAAGCGGGACGAGACGGAGCCCGGCACGTTTGCCTTTTGCCCCCCCTCGATCAATCCGCCGATGATCACGCCCTGAATGACAACCACCAGGGCGGCCGCCATGGCTGCAATGCGCATGCCCGGCGAAGAGAAATTGTCAAAGAAGGCCTTGCACTTGTCAGCCAGAGAGTTTGCCGTGTTCGAAACCGGTGCCTTCTCGGCCTCGATCGCATCGATATCGGCCATCAGCCGGTCCAGCCCGCCGGGCTTGGGAGCTCCGAGAGACGCATGGATCCGCTCGACCGCATCAGCCTCTTCCGCAATCAGATCAAGCTGCATCTGCATCTCGGGGTTCGCCTTCAAGTAGGCATCAACCTGCTCGGTCTGATCGCGCTCCAAAAGGCCCTTTGAATACCAAGGCAGGAGCTTTTCGATTTCCGCTTCATTCATCATGATCATTGTCCTCGACACGGGTATCCAACGGGTTTCATGGCCATCCCCGGTCTATGCCGGATTTTGACAAGAGTTCGGACAGTTTCTTTCGAGCGTGAAACACGCGCGTCTTTACCGTGTTCTCCGGAACAGACAGGATCACGGCAATCTCCTTGATCGCCTTTTCCTGATAGTAAACGAGATCGATCGCTTCCCGATGTTCATCACTCAGCTTGTTGATGCAGATCCGCATGAGCACGGCCTTGTCCTGCTTCAGCGTCGTGACCTCCGGGGTGTCGCTATCGTCCTCAAGGCTGGTTGCATAATCGTCATCCAGCTCTGCGTCCGACTTCTTGCGCAACAAAGAGATCGCCTTGTTCCGTCCGATGGAAATGATCCAGGACGAAACCTGAGAGCGCCCCTCGAATTTGCCTGCCGCACGCCAGACATCGATGAAAGTCTCGTTCACAAGTTCCTCTGCAACAGCCTCGCTTTTCACAAAGCGCAGCAGATAACGATAAAGCCGAAGATGATGCCTCTGATACAGAAGAGCTATGGCTTTTCGATCATTGCTCGCGATCTGTCGCAACAGCTCAAGATCACGGGCATTATCAGATCCAGACATTCGATCCTCGATTTCACTGTCATACCTGTGTCGTTTGAGAGCGCCGTTTGGTTCAAAAAACTTAATGGAAAAACGTCAGACACGCCCACTCTTATTATTGGCACAGGAATCATCTGCGGGCCAGCCCAGACAGAAACGATGCTGAAACGGACACGCTCCAACGCCTATAAGGCCGAAAGCCTGCCTTACCCCAGACCATAGGAAAGAAAAGCACATCAACTATCCCATTGAATTTCCATGCCTTTTATAAAAATCGACAAAAAACACGATTTTTCTTGAACCCATTCTGGCCTGACCGCGACTGATGAGTATAGGCGGCGAACACCACCGCCAACCCAATCAACAAAGCGACACACTGACCTTCAAAGCCAGATCACAACAGATACCTTTCAGGAGAAACGACATGTTCAAGAAAACCATCGCAACCTTTGCACTGATCGCAACCCTCGCTGCCGCAGCAACAGTTGCCATGCCAACCTCTGAGGCCGAGGCCAAAGGCGGACGCAAAGCGGCCTTTGCTATCGGAGCCTTCACCGGTCTTGCCGTGGGTGCCATGGCCGCCCATTCGCATCGCCGCCATTACCATGGTCATCATGCGGGACCGGCCTACCACGGTCGCCCAGCTCCCTGGACCCGTGCATGGTATCGCTACTGCCACAACCGCTATCGGTCCTTTAATCCACACACCGGCTACTTCACCACTTATAGCGGCCACAAACGCTTCTGCCGTTAATCCTCCCACTCAACAAAAGCCGCCCCAAAAGGGTGGCTTTTCTCCTCAGTATCAAACGCACCAAAACCGCGCTTCAGAGAGTGCATATGGATGCAAAGCATCGGCCAAGAGTGCGCGGCAACGGCAAAGGGAAAATAAATTTCGACCTTGACCGCATTCTGATCACGATTTGCATGTAGCGTTCGATTTGTGGATGGTCAGGGTGACTCTTGACACCTCAGCAGTGTCAAATTCATCGGAGAGAGAAAACATGTTTAAAAGAGCATTTGCAGCAATAGCGATCATTGCCGGCCTTGCCGCAACAGCGACGGTCACCTTGCCGACCGCTGAGGCGCAAGCGGCAGAGGGTCGAAACGCAGCGTTCGTGGCAGGCACAATCACGGGATTGACCCTTGGAGCCGTCGCGCAGACTGTTGATTGGCGGGGCAATCCACGCCGACATTATAGAGGCGACCGGCGCTATCGCCATTATCGCAAGGATCGTCGCCATCGCGGCTATCGTTACGACCTTCCGCGTCGCCATTATCGTCCGGTGAGACCGCGCCACTACGCGCGCCCGCGTCCCTGGTCCGGCGCATGGTATAGCTATTGTCACAGCAAATATCGGTCTTTTAACCCGCGCACCGGGTATTACACGACCTATAGCGGTCGCAAGCGCTTCTGCCGCTAAAACATTGTGATTGAAGATCAAAGCCAGACCACCGCCCCATCAGGACGGTGGTCTTTTTGTACTTAAATATACCTATTTTTACGTTCTTCTAGCCTAACCCACCCAAGTCTGCCATGATGTTCAAGTATAACTGGTCTACTGTTTGCGACTGGGAAGACACTGGGGAGATCTCGAGGAGCACACAATGTTTGCAAGAAAGATTTTTATCTACGCTTTGCTTGTGGCTATCCTGCCAGCCATAGCCATTACCATTCCAACCAGCAAGGCGCACGCCGCCAATGGACGCAAAGCCGCCTTTGTTGCTGGTCTGGTTGCGGGGGCCGTCGGGGCGGCTGCCCTTTACAGCGCATCCAAACACCGTTGGTCGCGCGTTCGCAATCACTATCACCGCGGACACTGGCGCGGCTGCCACATCCACAACGGCATTCGTCATTGTCACGGCCGAAAAGGCCCAAGCTACCGGAGGTCAAGTCCGGTTCACTATGGCCGCCCACGCCCATGGACCCGTGCATGGTATCGTTATTGTCACAGCAAATACCGGTCCTTTAATCCGCGCACCGGCTATTTCACGACCTATAGCGGCCATAAGCGCTTCTGCCGCTAACAGTTAGTGCCGTAGCCAAAAGAATTCGGACATCAATCAATCGCCCCCTTCAGATCATACCAACGGCATTTAATTCTGACCTTCTTGAGCCCATTTTCTCATACCTATTGAATGGATGATGGTTGGGTTGGCGGAGAGGCTCTTCCATGCTTGGCAACCAGCATCAAGAATGGCGGCATAGTCTTCGAAGACCCGATTGGACAGGAAGGTACCGCGCAGATACTGCCAAATATTCTCAACTGGGTTCAGTTCCGGTGATTTGGAAGGCAACAGGAGGATGGTGATATTCTTGGGCACGTTGAGTCTGCTTGTCGTATGCCATCCGGCACGATCCATCAGCACCACGGCATGAGCGCCGCGCGCCACTGTCCTTGAGACTTCTTCGAGGTGCATTTGCATGGCCTGTGTATTTGCAAAAGGCATCATCAATCCCGCGCCAACGCCACGCGCTGGACATATTGCACCGAACAGATAGGCATTTTTATATCGCTGATCGGCTGGCAGACGTGGTCTGGTTCCCTTTTTTGCCCATAGTCGGGCCAGTCCATTCTTCTGACCAAGCCTAGCCTCATCTTGCCACCAAATCTCGATGGGCTTGTTCTTTGGCAAATGGCCTACATGCGCTGCCAACGTTGCGGAGAAGTTTTTTTGAAAGCATCAATGACTTCAGGCTTTTGTTCTGGATGTTGAGGTCGACCAGATATGCGCACATACCCCATGCGGCGCAAAAGATCCCGTACTCCACGTTCCTTGTAGGAGACCCCAAACCGCTCTTGGATCACACGCACCAGATCCTGGCTACGCCAGACAGAGACGCCGTCCTTCTCAGGATCAGGACCGGTTTCAACGATAGCAACAAACTCTTCGAGCTGTTCTGGGCTCAAGCGCATGGGAGCGCCGGTTGCTTTGATGTCGACAAGACCATCGGTGCCTTGCTCATTGAAGCGAAGAACCCAATCTCGCAAAGTCTGGCGGTCCATACCGCCGACTTTGGCGGCATCAGCACGGTTCATGCCGTCATAGACAGCCGCAATGGCCAGTAGGCGGCGGCTCTGTTTGGCATTGCGGCATCCTTTGGCAAGACGGCGCAAACTATCGGCGTCAAAAGCATCGCTAAGAATCAAAGCGGCAGACATGGCAAAATCTCCTTTGCCATGTTGAATCACGCCAGTGCTAAAAATGGAATCCCTAAAGAGTCAGAACTTCACGCCCTTGGTATCAATCATCGGAAGGGGGCTTTTTTTCTCAGAAAGCACAACAAAGACGTGATACCAACGGCATTTAATTCTGACCTTCTTGAGCCCATTTTCTCATACCTATTGAATGGATGATGGTTGGGTTGGCGGAGAGGCTCTTCCATGCTTGGCAACCAGCATCAAGAATGGCGGCATAGTCTTCGAAGACCCGATTGGACAGGAAGGTACCGCGCAGATACTGCCAAATATTCTCAACTGGGTTCAGTTCCGGTGATTTGGAAGGCAACAGGAGGATGGTGATATTCTTGGGCACGTTGAGTCTGCTTGTCGTATGCCATCCGGCACGATCCATCAGCACCACGGCATGAGCGCCGCGCGCCACTGTCCTTGAGACTTCTTCGAGGTGCATTTGCATGGCCTGTGTATTTGCAAAAGGCATCATCAATCCCGCGCCAACGCCACGCGCTGGACATATTGCACCGAACAGATAGGCATTTTTATATCGCTGATCGGCTGGCAGACGTGGTCTGGTTCCCTTTTTTGCCCATAGTCGGGCCAGTCCATTCTTCTGACCAAGCCTAGCCTCATCTTGCCACCAAATCTCGATGGGCTTGTTCTTTGGCAAATGGCCTACATGCGCTGCCAACGTTGCGGAGAAGTTTTTTTGAAAGCATCAATGACTTCAGGCTTTTGTTCTGGATGTTGAGGTCGACCAGATATGCGCACATACCCCATGCGGCGCAAAAGATCCCGTACTCCACGTTCCTTGTAGGAGACCCCAAACCGCTCTTGGATCACACGCACCAGATCCTGGCTACGCCAGACAGAGACGCCGTCCTTCTCAGGATCAGGACCGGTTTCAACGATAGCAACAAACTCTTCGAGCTGTTCTGGGCTCAAGCGCATGGGAGCGCCGGTTGCTTTGATGTCGACAAGACCATCGGTGCCTTGCTCATTGAAGCGAAGAACCCAATCTCGCAAAGTCTGGCGGTCCATACCGCCGACTTTGGCGGCATCAGCACGGTTCATGCCGTCATAGACAGCCGCAATGGCCAGTAGGCGGCGGCTCTGTTTGGCATTGCGGCATCCTTTGGCAAGACGGCGCAAACTATCGGCGTCAAAAGCATCGCTAAGAATCAAAGCGGCAGACATGGCAAAATCTCCTTTGCCATGTTGAATCACGCCAGTGCTAAAAATGGAATCCCTAAAGAGTCAGAACTTCACGCCCTTGGTATGAGAGCGCGGAAGCGCACAGGCACGTGATGGCCAAAAAGTATTAATACGCGCGCATACGAATCCGATAACCACCTGACAGGTATGTATTAATTGCAGATGTTAACTTGAGTTCTGCATTTTGAGCATGGCTGTTATAGGCCATCCCTGCTGAAATATGCAGTGGCTCTGCTATGGTTGGCGCACCGTTGCACGGCAACGGATTCGCCAATCTTCAAAAGCCCCGTCACCACATCAATTGGATCCTCAATGTCCTGGGAAATTATCTTCACCTTCATCGTCCTTGGAGCCTCGGTCATTCTGTTTGTCACCGACAAGGTGAGACTGGATCTTGTGGCCATTGGGGTCATGCTCGCACTCGGTCTGTCCGGCATTCTCACACCGGCTGAAACAGTCGCCGGGTTCGGCTCAACGGTGGTGATTCTGATCGCTGGTCTGTTCGTTGTCGGGGAAGGGCTTGCCCAGACCGGCATTTCCTACGCTGTCGGCGACAAGATCGTTCAGGTTGCCGGTCACGATGAATGGAAGTTGATTGTCCTGTTGATGCTGTCGGTTGCCGCACTCGCCTCCGTCATGAGCGTGACCGGATCCGGGGCGATTTTCATTCCCGTCGCCATTCGTCTGGCCACGCGTGCCGGCATTTCGCCCTCCAAGCTTTTGATGCCGCTTGCTTACGGCGCTCTCATTGGCGGCATGCTGACCCTGATCGGCACACCGCCCAACCTTGTTGTCAGTGCCCAGTTGCAGGAAGCTGGCCTCGAGCCATTCAACTTTTTCGCGTTTTCCCCCATCGGCCTGATCATTCTGGCAATCGCCGTTGTCTACATGGTCTTCTACGGTCGCAAAATGCTCCGCGACGATGGATCCGCGGTCCACAAGCGACAGGAACGCCGCTCTCTCAACGACATGATTTCGGCCTATGGCGTCAAGGACCAGATCGTCCGGCTGGAGCTGCACAAAAACTCCATCCTGATTGATGAGACCGTGGTCAGCGTGAAGCTGCGCCGCAAGATCGGCCTGACCGTCTTCGGCATCGAGGATCGGGACCAGTCAGGCTCCAAACCCAAGGTGTCCTTCATGCACTCGGAAATCGTCTTTCAGGAAGGAGACGTGATCTATGGTGTCATGGCCGAGCCGCTCTCACCGGAAGATCTGGCCGCCGTTGGCATGAAGGTCATCGATATGGACGAAGCCGGTCATCACCTGTCCGCCCGCGAATTGGGCATCGCCGATCTGATCGTCACCCAACGCTCCCGTCTGGTGGGGCGCAAGATTTCCGGTGCAGGCTTTCGCACCAAGCACAATCTGACCATTGTTGGCATCATGCGGCGGGGCAAAGCCATTAGAGGCAACATCGGCAACATCGAGATGGAATTCGGCGACCAATTGCTGGTTCTGGGCGAATGGCGCGACATTCAGAAATTGCGCGCCTCTCGCGAGGACTTCCTGCTGTTGTCCTTCCCCGAAGAGATCAACAATTACCTGCCCCGCCGAAAGCTCGCCCCCATCGCCATCGGCATTCTGCTGGTTATGCTCTGCCTGATCATTTTCCGCGTTGTGCCCAGCGTGCTCGCCGTCGTCCTTGCAGCAGCCGCCATGGTTGTCACCCAGTGCGTCGATCCCAAAAAGGCTTACACGCTCATCAATTGGCGCAGCCTCGTCCTGATCGCGGGCATGATCCCCATGGCAACCGCCCTTGATAAAACCGGCGGACTGGCGCTCATCGTTGATAAAATGCTCGCGCTCAATGGTGCCAATTCACCCTATATGATGCTGATTTCCTTCTTCCTACTCACATCGGTTCTCAGCCAGTTCACCTCGAACACCGCGACCGCAGTGCTGCTGGCCCCTGTTGCCTTCGAAGTCGCCAAGATCATGGGCGTCAATCCCGAACCGCTCTTGATGAGCGTGGCCATCGCCGCTTCGACCGCCTTCTCCACCCCTGTCGCCTCTCCCATCAACACCCTCGTGATGGGTCCGGGCAACTACCGGTTCCGCGATTTCGCCATCATCGGCGTACCGCTTCAGGTCATAGCGCTGATCATCTCGACCTTCGCGATCCCGATATTCCTGCCCTTCTGATCCGGTTTTCCCAAGCACATCAAAAGGGGCGGGATATTTGGCCTGTTTTTTCTTCCAATTCACGGCAACCCGGGCCATGATCGAGCCAAATAGACGAGACTTGCCCGAACGGACGCATAATGGACTTTGACACACTCTCCAGGCTTTTTCTTGCGGCTATGTTCAGCCCGCCCGGCATTGCGAATTTCATCATCAGCACAATCCTGAAAAAGCGCTGGCAGGCGAGCGTTGCAGCTCTGCTGGCCGCAAGTGCGGTCATGTTCGTCAACAAGGCCGCATTTGTTGAGAAATCAGCGTCCTTTTATACGATCTCGGTCGTGTGCGTTGTGGTGGCCATGATGATCACATCCCATCTGGGTTTCACGATCGGCGCCAAAGTCATCCGTAAGGAAAAATAGCTCCAAAGGCCTGATCGAACAGGCCAATGCGTAGCGAACAGAAGCATCAAAGCATCTGGTGCGGGCACCGGGAATCGAACCCGGACGATCTAGGATCGAGGGATTTTAAGTCCCTTGCGTCTACCAATTCCGCCATGCCCGCAGAAATGGTGCGACCATTGCTAATGCGATGAAGTGGCAATTGCAAGCAATGCCTCACACTCCATCCACAAAGCCCGCGCCGATAGAAACGCAGCGAAGCGGTATCCACTTGTGGCAAAGGAGAGCAGGCGACACCGATCAGCACCGCCCCTCCTGTCGACTTGAAGGACAAATGCAGGCGACTAGCCAACAGGCCCTTTGGCAATCGGTGCCTGAAACTGCAGGCCCATGTCCCAGGGGAAATAGATCCAGGTATCCTGAGAAACCTCGGTGATATAGGTATCGACGAGAGGTCGGCCCATCGGCTTGGCATAGACCGCGGCGAAATGGGCTTTAGGCAGCATGGCCCGAACCACCTTTGCGGTTTTGCCCGTATCGACCAGATCGTCGATGATCAGCACACCTTCGCCATCGCCACCTTCCACATCGATCACCGACGGATCAATGGGCTTGAGAACCTGCATCTCACCTTGCGATTCATAATCGTGATAGGACGCAACGCAGACGGTATCGATCATCCGCACACCCAGCTCACGGGCGATGATCGCCGCAGGCACGAGCCCACCGCGCGTAATGCAGACGATGGCCTTCCATTCGGAGACCCCTTTGAGACGCCATGCAAGAGCGCGGCAATCCCTGTGAAATTGTTCCCAGTAAACGGGAAAGGCATTGGGAGAAGCCTCAGCCATATTCTTTTCCTTCTCGCTTTCGATCACGCCTGCCCCTTTGGGAGCCGCTTGCTAAAATTGACCTTGATGGTGCCCCTTGAGATCCGTCAAGAGCGCATGAACCGCATCTGCAGCAGCAGACAGGGCGTCCTTGTCGCGACTGCGCAGAACGATGTTGGTCGCAAAGACATTGTCCTTGATATAAGGGTATGAGCCAATGACCACCTGCGGATGATCCGTTTGCAGATTGGACAGGGGTCCAGCCACCAGTCCCTCACCAAGGCCACTGTCGATGGTGACACTCTCGATCTGGCTGTTGGTGCGAAGAGTGGGGACGATTTCGTCCATCATCGCCTGCATCACGGAGGGAACACCTGCCATGACATGGACGTTTTCAAGGCGAAAGCCCGGTGCACTCGATACTTTATTCTTGATCAGATCGGCACCGAATGGAATGCGCGCCATGCGTTTGCGGGCCTCATTGAAGTCGGTCCCTTCCATCTTGTCATAGTGCGCCTCAAGAATGGCCATGGCGCGCGGATCATGATCGATCCCGACCCCGAAGGCCGCCGCAATGGAATCCGCCGTGATGTCATCATGGGTTGGGCCGATGCCGCCGGTGGTAAAGACATAGGTAAAGCGCGAACGCAGGGCATTCACCGCCTCGACGATGGCGTCCATGTCATCGGAAACGACCCGCACTTCCTTAAGGTCTATCCCGACCTGTGTCAGATAATCGGCGATGAAGCCGACATTCTTGTCCTTGGTTCGGCCAGACAGGATCTCGTCTCCGATCACCAGAACCGCTGCGGTCACCACCTCTACACTCATCGCACGTGTCTCACATCTGTTATTGGCTCCTGATCGTCACACCCTCATCCCGCAAAGGGAGATCCCAGCTGACGCTCAGAAAGAATGCCCTTGGATTTACGCCAAGGCGCCCATCCGCTCAAGTGGGCTATTTGACAACACCGCTAATCTTAACAAGAAGATGGCACGCTCGTCATCCCAAAACAGCCCCCACAGGCCAAACCATAAAACCACGTTTTCCGTTTGAACCGCGCCCACGGGATCCCTAAGCTGACACAACACATCGACCACCCCATCCCGAAACACGTCTTCCCGCCGAAGAGACCGCCCATGCAATTCGCCGCCCCCCTCATTCGAGGCACTCTGATCAAACGCTACAAGCGCTTTCTGGCCGACATCGAACTGGATGATGGCAGCCTGATCACCGCCCATTGTGCCAACCCCGGCTCTATGATGGGCCTGAAAGACCCCGGCGTGACAGTTTGGCTGTCAAAGTCCGACAATCCCAAACGCAAGCTCGCCTACAGTTGGGAACTCATGGAACTGGACGGCGCAATGATTGGCATCAACACAGCCCACCCCAACCGCATTGTCGAAGAGGCCATACTGGCAGGCAAGGTGAGCGAAGTCGCCGCCTACCCGACCCTTCGGCGCGAAGTCAAATACGGCAAGAACAGCCGTATTGACCTGTTGCTGGAGGGAGAAGGCCTGCCGAATTGCTATGTCGAGGTGAAAAACGTCCATCTGTTGCGCGTCCCCGGTCTGGCCGAATTCCCGGATTCGGTCACAAAACGCGGCGCCAAGCATCTTGTCGAACTTGGTGACATGGTTCAGGAGGGGCACCGTGCCGTGATGCTCTATCTGGTCCAGCGCACGGACGCTGAGCGCTTCTCCCTTGCTGCGGACATAGATCCGGACTATGCCGCCGCCTTTGCCCTTGCACGCCAGCGAGGAGTTGAGGCCTATGTTTATGCCTGCGACATCTCAACGGACGGTATCACGCTGTCGCACCCGATCCCCTTTGATCTCCACCCCTTTGAACAATGAAGAACCCAACGCGTCTTTCATTGCACCGATGAAGCAAAAAGTGCCCCTTTGATCCGATTTCCGGTTTGCACATTGCGTGCGAGAACGATATCCATGGGGGAAAGAAGCAATCGGAATACGATCCAATGGTAAATTATATAGAAGCCTCAAGCGCCCCCCTCAGAAACACCGGCGACATTCGCCTTTATGGCGAAGAAGCCTTCGAAGGCATGCGTAAGGCTGGCCAGTTGACCGCCCGCGCCCTTGATGGCGTTGCCGAACTGATCAAGCCGGGAACCAAGACCCAGGAAATCGATGATTTCATCCGTGATTTCGGCGAAGAGAACGGCGCCTTGCCAGCAACCCTGAACTACCGCGGGTATAAGAAATACACCTGCACCTCGATCAACCATGTTGTCTGCCACGGCATCCCCAATGACAAGCCCCTCAAGGAAGGCGACATCGTCAATGTCGACGTCACCTACATCCTCGACGGCTGGTACGGCGACAGTTCGCGGATGTACCCAGTTGGCCAGATCAAGCGCGCGGCCGAACGTCTGCTCGACGTCACCTATAAATCCTTGATGATCGGTATCGACGCATCCAAGCCGGGCAACACCACCGGAGACATCGGCGCGGCTATTCAGGAATATGCTGAAAGCGAACGCTGCGGTGTCGTGCGGGATTTTTGCGGCCATGGTGTCGGCCAGTTGTTCCACGATGCACCCAACATCCTGCATTATGGCACGCGGGGCGAAGGCGTTGAGCTCAAGCCCGGCATGATCTTCACCATCGAGCCGATGATCAATCTGGGCAAGCCCCACGTCAAGGTGCTGCACGACGGCTGGACCGCCGTCACGCGTGATCGCTCCCTTTCGGCCCAGTTCGAGCATTCCATCGGCATTACCGAGGATGGCTGCGAGATCTTCACCCTGTCGCCAAAGGGTTATGACAAGCCGCCCTATATTCTAGGCAACGACTAGCCTCAACCCCGAGGGCTTGCAGGGAGGCAGCGCAATGGGCGGTTTGAAGGATGCAGCGGGTTCACCGCACTACATGGGCCACCGCGACCGCCTGCGCCAAAAGTTCCGCGAGGCAGGCCCGGCAGCTCTGCATGACTACGAGTTGCTTGAGCTCATTCTCTTTCGCGCCATCCCGCGGCGGGACACCAAGCCCGTCGCCAAGGCCCTGCTGGACCGCTTCGGCTCTTTCGCCGAGGTCCTGTCCGCCCCGGACCGTCTGCTGATGGAGATCCCCGGCATTGGACAATCGGTCGTCACCGAACTCAAGCTGGTTCAGGCTGCCGCCTTCAAATTCACATCCGATCAGGTCAAGAACCGCCCGGTCCTGTCGTCATGGAACGCGGTGCTCGATCATTGCCGCACCACCATGGCCTACAATGATATCGAGCAGTTCCGGGTCATCTTTCTGGACAAGAAGAACAAGCTGATCGCCGATGAAGTGCAGCAGACCGGAACGGTCGATCACACACCGGTCTATATTCGCGAGGTAGTCAAGCGCGCGCTCGAGCTTTCTGCCTCTGCCATCATCATGGTTCACAATCATCCAAGCGGCGACCCGACCCCTTCACGGGCTGATATCGACATGACCAAACAGGTTGCCGACGCAGCAGAACCGCTCGGTGTCATTCTGCATGATCACATCATAGTGGCGCGCAGCGGTCACGTGAGTTTCCGATCACTTGGATTAATCTAGTTCTTTCTCCCTAAGCACCCTTACGGAACCACCGATCTGGACTGCCAGTCCGGTGCCGTGAAACACCCGGAATCTTTCCAGAACAACTAGATTTGCGCAATAAATACGCAAGATTCCAACAGTTTCTATGGTACAGATTACAACTCTGCATATTTTTCATACAGAACAGCAGAAACGTTCCACATTTATCGTCTATTATGCAATCATTCTTCTAAAAAACCCCGATATCAGTGCCAAATATACCAGCATTCACGCCGAATTTGGCTAAATTATAGACATATTTTTCGAATTACGCTGAAATTGTTTGTTTTCTCGACTCAACTATTTGTACTCCTAGCCACTTCTTGCTAAAAAAGTTGGCGAGAACTTTCTCATATAAAAACAAAACAACACCTTCCATCATAATAAGTGGTCCAAAGCCACAGAGAACTCAGGAACAGCGAGTCAAATGGAATATTTTATACAACAGCTGATCAATGGTATCGCACTGGGGTCTATTTACGGTCTCATCGCCATTGGTTACACCATGGTGTATGGCATTATCGGCATGATCAACTTTGCCCATGGTGACATCTTCATGGTTGGCGCATTCATCGCGTTGATCGCGCTTCTGGCCGTAACAGCCATGGGCGTCACTTTCCTTCCCATTGCCCTCTTGATCGTCCTCATCATATCGATGCTGATGACATCGGTGTGGGGATGGGGTGTCGAGCGTCTGGCCTATCGCCCCTTGCGAGGCTCCTTCCGCCTGGCTCCGCTGATCACGGCCATCGGCATGTCGATTGTCCTTCAGAACTTCGTTCAGGTCGTTCAGGGCGCACGCGTCAAGCCGCTGCCGCCACAAATCACTGGTGGCTTCACCCTGATGGAAGGCAATGGCTTTGCGGTCCAGTTGTCCTACATGCAGATCCTGATCATCGTGACGACATTCCTGCTCATGGTCGGATTTACCCTCCTGATCAACAAGACATCGCTCGGACGCGCCCAGCGCTCCTGCGAACAGGATCAGAAAATGGCAGCCCTTCTCGGTGTCAATGTCGACCGCACGATCTCCCTGACCTTCGTCATGGGCGCAGCGCTCGCCTCGGTCGCAGGCATCATGTTCCTGCTCTACTACGGTGTGATCGACTTCTACATCGGCTTCCTTGCCGGGGTGAAAGCCTTCACGGCCGCTGTCCTTGGCGGGATTGGTTCGCTTCCCGGCGCCATGCTTGGCGGTCTGCTCATCGGCCTGATCGAGACCTTCTGGTCCGGTTACTTCTCGGTGGAGTACAAGGACGTGGCAGCCTTCTCGATCCTCGCGATTGTGTTGATCTTCCTGCCGTCCGGCCTGCTAGGCAAGCCTGAAGTGGAGAAAGTGTAAGATGCAGTTTCTCAACGATAGCCGCGTAGGTGCCGCTCTCAAGGATGCGGGCCTAGCGGCACTGGTAACCCTTGGCCTGACGTGGATCCTCGTGGGCATGAGAACAAAGACCGCGACAGGCGGCCTTGTCCTCACCAGCCAGTGGGAACTGGTTACCTGGATGGTTGTTGTGGTTGCGATTGGTCGCTTCCTGATCAGCCTGCTCGTCTGGCGCGGTGAAAACGTCGTCGCAGATGCGGCCAAATCCGTCCTGCCATCAACGGAAGCCTTGACCAAAATCGGCACCTTTTTCGGCCCCGCCCTTCTGGCGCTGGCTGTTTCGATGCCGTTTTGGGGCGATCGCTATATGATTGACCTTGGCATTCTGGTTCTCACCTACATCATGCTCGGCTGGGGTCTGAACATCGTGGTTGGCCTCGCCGGTCTTCTTGACCTCGGATATGTGGCCTTTTATGCGGTTGGCGCTTATTCCTACGCGTTGTTCGCCCACTATTTTGATCTCTCCTTCTGGGTCTGCCTGCCGCTTGCCGGTATTCTGGCAGCCTTCTGGGGCATTATTCTGGGCTTCCCTGTCTTGCGTCTGCGCGGCGACTATCTCGCCATCGTGACGCTAGCATTCGGGGAAATCATCCGTGTCGTCCTGCTCAACTGGTACCAGTTCACCGGCGGCCCCGACGGCATATCCCGCATTCCGCGCCCCTCCTTCTTCGGCCTTGAATTCAAGCGCAAGGACGGATTTGCCGATTTCTTCGGCCTTGATTATTCCTCACTGCACAGGGTGATCTTCCTTTTCTATCTCATCCTGATTCTGGCTCTCGTTACCAACTTCGTGACAATGCGCCTGCGCAAATTGCCGATTGGCCGCGCATGGGAAGCCCTGCGTGAGGACGAAATCGCCTGCCGGTCTCTGGGGATCAACACCACCAACACCAAACTGACAGCCTTCTCGCTTGGCGCTATGTTCGGCGGTTTCGCCGGCGCATTCTTTGCCACCCGGCAGGGCTTCATTTCGCCAGAGAGCTTCACCTTCATGGAATCGGCAATCATTCTGGCCATCGTGGTGCTTGGCGGGCTGGGTAGCCAGATCGGCGTCGTCATCGCCTCCATCGTCATGATCGGCGGCTTTGAGCTCTTCCGAGATCTACAAGAGCTGCGCATGCTTGTCTTCGGCCTGTTGATGGTCTTCATCATGGTCTGGAAACCGCGTGGTTTGATCTCAAGTCGCGCCCCGTCTGTCTATCTTAAAGAGAAGAAAGCCGTCTCGGGCGATCTGGTTGCGGAGGGCGAAGGATGAACACTTGGAACGACAATCCCATCCTGACCGTCGAGCATCTCACGATGCGCTTTGGCGGTCTGGTTGCGGTCGATGACCTTTCCTTCGAGGTTGGCCGCAATGACATCACCGCTCTGATCGGCCCCAACGGTGCCGGCAAGACCACGGTCTTCAACTGCGTCACGGGCTTCTACAAACCCACTGAAGGCCGGATCACCATGAAACGGTTAAACGGCGAACAGCTCCTTCTGGAACGGATGCCCGATTTCCAGATCGCGCAAAGCGCCAAAGTGGCAAGGACTTTCCAGAACATCCGTCTGTTCGGCGGCATGACCGTTTTGGAAAACCTGATGATCGCCCAACACAACAAACTGATGAAGGATTCCTACTTCACTGTGGGCGGCGTCCTTGGTCTCAAGAGCTTCCGCAGGTCCGAAACCGCCTCGATCGATAAAGCAAAAGGCTGGCTTGAGCGGATCGGGCTGATCGACCGGGCAGATGACCCCGCCGCAGACTTGCCTTATGGCGACCAGCGCCGTTTGGAAATCGCCCGTGCTATGTGCACGGGTCCGGAACTGCTCTGCCTTGACGAACCGGCTGCAGGTCTGAACCCCAAGGAAACCCATGAGCTGAACCAACTGCTCTATTCCATCCGGAAGACAGACGACACGGCGGTTCTGTTGATCGAACATGACATGAGCATGGTGATGGAGATCTCCGACCATGTTGTCGTTCTCGATTATGGCGTGAAGATCTCGGACGGCGATGCCAATCATGTCCAGAATGACCCCAGCGTGATTGCTGCCTATCTTGGTGTCGATGACGAAGAGGTTGAGGAAGCCGAAGCAGAAGCGCATTTCTCGCATAAGGAGGAGCAGACCTCATGAGCCAGCCACTCCTGAGCCTGAGAGGCGTCGAAACCTATTATGGCAAGATCGTTGCCCTGCGCGGCATCGACATTGATGTCAATGAGGGCGAGATCGTCACCGTCATCGGTGCCAACGGTGCCGGTAAATCAACCACCATGATGACCATTTGCGGCATCACGCGTGCCCGCGCCGGTTCCATCATCTACCGCGGCGAGGACATCACCAAGCTGCCAACCCATGAGATTGCGCACAAACAGATCGCTCAGTCTCCCGAGGGACGCCGGATCTTTGGCCGCATGACCGTCATGGAAAACCTTCAGATGGGGGCAGCAGTCATCAACTACGCCCACATTGATGAAGACCTCAGGATGGTCTTTGACCTCTTCCCCATTCTGGAAAAGCGTCAAAGTCAACGGGGCGGCACCCTGTCAGGGGGCGAACAGCAAATGCTGGCGATCGCCCGAGCCCTGATGTCCCGCCCCAAGCTTCTGATGCTGGACGAACCTTCTCTGGGTCTTGCCCCTCTCGTGGTCAAGCAGATCTTCGAAGTGGTAAAGGAGCTGAATGAAAAGCAGGGTCTGACGGTCTTTCTCGTGGAACAGAATGCCTATCATGCGCTGCGCCTCGCCCATCGCGGATACGTGATGATCAATGGACAGATCACCCTGACAGGTGGCGGCAAGGAACTTCTATCCAATCCGGAAGTTCAGGCAGCCTATCTCGAAGGCGGACGGCACTAAGCAAAAGGAACGGTTGTCATGAACTTTCTTTGGGACAATACCATCGCCGCCTTTCTCGTCCTCACCATTTTTCTGGGTGGCGGAGCAGCTTGGATGTCAGGCAGAGCCATCGCGTTGAGCTGGCGTCCGAATTGGCAAATATTTTTATACATGCTGCTTCTGACCGCAGCAGTAAGATTTCTGAATTACGGCCTCTATGAAGGACAATTGCTGTCCCTCTACTACTATCTGGTCACCTTCGTAATCCTGACAGCCTTCTGCTGGCTGGGTTACCGCTATACACGCACAAATCAGATGGTAAGGCAGTATCATTGGCTCTATCAAAAGGTCAGCCCTCTTTCCTGGAAAGAGCGGTAGGCCAGAGCCGATCAGCAAAAGATCGGGTGTGACGACACACGCCACACTCGCTCCGACACATGCGGGACATAATCGATTGTTCAATTTGTGAAGGAGAAAAAGGGGATTGAATGTTTTATAAATTTCAGCCCTAATCCAACCAACCGTAAGGTTCAAAAATAAAATCACTACCAGATTGTTGCGCTCAATCAGGCGCAACGGAACACGCCAAACATCTCATGGGAGAGTTTTGATGAAAAAAGCACTTTTGGCAGGCGTCGCCCTTGCTGGCTCTATTGCTATGTCCAGCGCCGCAATGGCCGATATCGTGATCGCAACTGCAGGCCCAATGACCGGTCAGTATGCTTCCTTCGGCATGCAGATGAAAATCGGTGCCGAGCAGGCGGTTGAAGACATCAACGAAGCTGGCGGCATCAACGGCGAAATGTTGAAGCTGGAAGTTGGCGATGACGCCTGCGATCCGAAACAGGCTGTTGCTGTAGCCAACCAGATGGTTGGTAAAGGCGTTGTCTTCATGGCTGGCCACTTCTGCTCTGGCTCTTCCATTCCTGCGTCCGCAGTTTATGCTGAAGAAGGCCTTGTGCAGATTTCGCCGGCTTCCACCAACCCGAAATTCACCGACGAACGTCCGAATCCGGATGGCGGCACCTACCGCGTCTGTGGTCGTGATGACCAGCAGGGTGAAGTTGCCGGTAAACTGCTCTTTGAAGAGTTCGGCGACAAGAAGGTGGCCATCATCCACGACAAAACCGCTTACGGTAAGGGTCTTGCTGATCAGACCATGGGAGCTTTCGAAGCTCTTGGTGGCAAAACTGCAATGTACGAAGCCTATACCGCTGGTGAAAAAGACTACACCGCGCTGGTCTCCAAGTTCAAACAGGCTGGTATCGACGCTCTGTATGTTGGTGGCTATCACACCGAAGCAGGCCTGATCGTTCGTCAGATGCGCGAACAGGGCATGGACACCGTCCTGATCTCTGGTGACGCTCTTGTGACGGACGAATATTGGTCCATCACCGGCGACGCTGGCGAAGGCACCCTGATGACCTTCTCCCCGGATCCGGCTCTTAACCCGGAAGCAGCACCGGTTGTGGAAGAATTCAAAGCCAAAGGCCTGACCACCGAAGGCTATGTTCTTTACACCTACGCTGCGATCCAGGCTTGGGCTGATGCTGTTAAAGCGGCTGGCTCCACCGACTATGACGCTGTCAACGAAGCTCTGAACGAAGGCGAATTCTCCACCGTTCTTGGCAACCTGTCCTTCGACGACAAAGGCGACGTCACCCTGCCAGGCTATGTCTGGTACGAATGGAGCGAAGGCAAATACTCCTACAAATAAGATCGGTATCACAGATCTGACGATCTGACCGCTCTTGAATAAAATGGAAAGCCCCTTTGCACTCAGCAATGGGGCTTTTCTTTTTGCGTAGCTATGCCGGCCCGTTCGCAACAAGATGCACCAACCACACCGCCAACCTTGCCAATGCGGGCTTGGTCCTGACCAAAAGCCTCGTTATGCTGACGCAGACAGAGCTCCCTAACTTGTGTTGTCCAGTCAGGATGGCACATGAGGGTCAGGGAGTTCAGTCGGACGCAAGGAAACCAAATGAACAATCTCATCACGGATATCGATGGTCTCAAGGTCGGCAACGCCACTGATCTGACGTTGAAATCAGGAACGACAGCACTTCTGTGCGACCGGCCGATGATTGCCTCGTGCATGATTCTGGGGGGCGCGCCGGGCACCCGGGACACAGACCTCCTCTCCCCCGAACAGAGCGTGCAACATATCGACGGGCTTGTTCTGTCCGGCGGCTCCGCTTATGGCCTCGATGCTGCAGGTGGCGTGCAAGCCTGGTTGCGAGAACAAGGCCGCGGCTTTGCCATCGGACCGGTGCGTGTTCCCATCGTCTCAAGCGCCATTTTGTTCGACCTGATCAATGGCGGCGACAAGTCATGGTCCCGCCAGAGCCCCTATTGGGAGCTTGGCTGGGAGGCTGCAGAGGCAGCAGCCCAAGATTTTTCTCTCGGCAGCCATGGTGCGGGCACAGGCGCCTTCACGGCAGGACTGAAAGGGGGCTTGGGCTCCGCATCCATGCAAACAGACGACGGCATTCGCATCGGTGCGCTGGTCGCGGTCAATGCCGTGGGGCGCGCGACAATGGGCGAGACACCCCATTTCTGGGCCGCGCCCTTCGAGAAGAATGCAGAATTCGGCGGGCTCGGTCATGCCAAGGAACTCCCCGAAGACATAGCCATCCCCTACACGAAGCTGGACGCCATGCGCAATGCCCCCACCGGCGGCCTACCGACCGGACTGGGTGGCAACACCACGATCGGCATCATCGCCACCGATGCCAAACTGACCAAGCCCGAGGCAAAGCGCCTTGCGATCATGGCCCACACCGGATTTGCTCGCGCGCTCTGGCCGTCCCATTCTCCAATGGATGGGGATTTGATCTTCGCGCTGTCCACAGGCAGCAAGGATCTGCCCAATGGAGATGACGGCTTTGGGATGCTCGGCGCTCATGGCGCAGCGACGATGGCCCGTGCCATCGCCAGAGGGGTCTATGAGGCCACGCCGGCACCCGAAGACCCCTTCCCCACGTGGCGAGCGATGTTTTCGTCCTAGCGATGATTCTGTTCGACGTAATCCACAATCCTCGGCGGAAGAATTGTTTTACCTCGTCGAGCCACAGGGGCTTTTTCTTCACATTCCTTTCAAATCGAGTGCTTTTCTTTCCTAGGGCAGCTCGAATTGAATAAAAATAATCATGTACAAGCCCCAAAATACTTTGTAGCCTTCGAATAAAATATTTCTAATGTGAGCTAGATATGGAAAAAATGACACTGGATTCAGGGGACGTGCGCATCCTCAAAGTCTTGCAGAGTGACGCATCACTTTCCATCGCGGAAGTCGCAAAGCAGGCTGGCATGTCGCAAACGCCCTGTTGGCGCCGTATCAAGAAACTCAAGGAAACGGGCGTTCTCAAGCAGATCACCGCGATCATAGATCGCGAGTCCGTGGGCCTGAGCTTTGTCTCCTATGCCTTTGTCAAACTCACCGTGCCCAGCCGCACAAACATGGAAGAATTCGACAAGCTGATGAGCGTCTGGCCCGAAGTCGTCACCTGCGAACGCATTACCGGTGCTGTCGACTATCTGGTCAAGGTCATCACCGAAGACATCAAGGCCTACGACAATTTTCTGTGCTACAAACTGCTCAATTCCGAACTGGTTTCGGATGTTCAGTCGCGCATCGTCGTTTCCACCGTCAAGGAGACCGCCGCTCTGCCGCTGGTCGAGTGACGCGTGAGGCAAAAAAGACGCTGGCCCGTTCAGACCAGCGTCGTTTCTTGTTCTTGAAGAACCACCCTGCCCTAGAACCGGCCTGCAGAAAAGCCTTTCACATCATAGGATAGCTCGCGCCCCATGATCATATCGGCCATCATTCGGCCAGTCACCGGCCCCGTCGCAAATCCCAAATGGCCATGGCCAAAATTGAAGTAGAGGCCGGGATGGTTGTCCGCCCGATCAATGAGCGGCAGCGAATCCGGGAAGCATGGCCGGAAGCCCATCCAAGGTTCATCCTCAACCGGTGCCCCAAGTGGATAGAGATGCCGGGCCCATTCGGTTGCACGATAGATCTGCACCGGTGTTTTCTTCGTGTCCCGCGCGGCAAACTCAATGCCTGAGGTCATCCGGATGCCCGCCTCGGTCGGGGTCATCAGAAAACCGACGTCCTCATCCACCACGGGGCGATTGAGGAAGGCTCCATCCTTGCTGGCGAAATGCTGATGATAGCCGCGCTTGGCCGCAAGCGGAAAGCTGTAGCCCATGGGTTTGAGCAGATCGAGGCTCCATGCCCCCAGCGAAACAACCACCTTGTTGGCCTTGACATCGCCAGCCTCGGTGGTGACGACCCAAGCATCCCCTTCCCGTTTGAGGCTCCTGGCATCCCCTTTGACGAAGCGTCCGCCGCGGCTCTCGTATAGCGCTGCATAGGCCTTGGTCACGGTCTTGGGCGAAGAGACAGACACGCAGCCTTTCCAAAAGATGGCGTGATCGTCCTTGTCAAACTGCATGTGCGGTTCGAGCTCTTCGAGATCGGTCTGTTTGACCACCTCATAATCGACCCCAAACTCAGCCGCATAGCGCCGCGCCCCTTCGGTTGACGCAAAGCTCTTGGCGCTGTGGTAAAGGTGGATCCAGCCAGTGGCGCGAAACTGCTCGTTTATTCCTGCTTCATTGGCGAAATGCGCATGTTCGTCTGCCGCTACCGCTCTAAGCGGGGCAATCGCCCGGGCGTAGGTATCGATGCCCTTGTCATTGGACAACAGCCACATGCGAAACAGCCATGGCGCAAGCCTGGGCATGAACGTGGGATGATAGTGCATGTGGATCTGCCGATTGGACGCATATTTCGCCACCTCAATCGGATTGCTCGGAATGGTCAGAGGGATCATGCCATCCTTCTCGATGACGCCAGCGTTGCCATGGGAGGCTTCTTCCCCCGGCTCACGTCGATCAACCAGCACCACCGATTGCCCCGCAGCCTGCAAATGCAAGGCGGTGCTGACACCCACAATCCCCGCTCCAAGAACGAGGACGTCATGGCTTTTTTCTTCGTTACTCATCAAAATTGACTCCACTCGGCAGCCCTCGGTGACCCGACATCAAGGGAGCATCGTTTGAAACGGGACCACAGTATCATTTGAGACAGGCTGGATTTGACAGCAGAACGCCAACGCCCCGGAAATACCACCAATATACAAACAAAATACAAAAGAGCAATCACTTCCCGCATTTTATCAGGACAAAAGCGCCAAGGCCTCGTCTCTTGCGTTGATCCGCGAAATATTTGCACCGATTGCCTGCAAAATCAAAAACAATTCGTCACCCCCCCCACCCGGAAGCTTGCCCAAACCCCGCCCATATGCTACCCGCGAAGCCAACATCCCAATGACACGACAGGATCAACAACCATGGCGCGGCCCATCATCATCGCCCCTTCCATTCTCGCTTCGGATTTCGCCCGCTTTGGCGAAGAGGTCAAGGCCATTGACGAGGCCGGGTGCGACTGGATTCACGTCGATGTCATGGATGGCCACTTCGTGCCCAACATCACGTTTGGGCCACAAGTCGTGCGGGCCATTCGCCCCTATACCGACAAGATCATCGACACGCATCTGATGATCTCGCCTGCCGACCCGTATCTGGAAGATTTTGCCCAGGCGGGCGCGGACATGATCACCGTACATGCCGAAGCGGGTCCACATCTTGATCGTTCTCTTCAGGCCATTAAGGCCATGGGCAAGAAGGCAGGCGTTTCACTGAACCCCGCAACCCATGAGAGCGTCATCGAATATGTGCTCGACCGCCTCGACATGGTGCTCTTGATGACGGTTAATCCCGGATTTGGTGGTCAGTCATTGATCTCCTCAGTGATCGAGAAAACCCGCCGCGTAAAGAAAATCATTGGTGATCGTGACATCGACATCCAGATTGACGGCGGCGTCACGGTTGAAACTGCGCCAAAAGTTGTCGAGGCTGGCGCAAATGTGCTGGTTGCCGGTTCTGCCATTTTCAAGGGCGAGAGCGTGGACGACTATCGCAGAGAAATCGAAAACCTTCGCAAAGCCGCCCAAAAAGCCCAATAAAGCGCGCGCTGCTGATAGTGCATACCATGATATGCCCGTCGCATATCCGGCCCTTTTCCTCCCTTTGGTCCTGCTTCTGGCGAGGCTCCCAAGGGGTCCCACAAACGAACACAGGCAACCGACATGATCCCTCGTTATTCCCGGCCCGACATGGTCGACATCTGGTCTCCCGAAACCAAGTTCCGCATCTGGTTCGAGATCGAAGCCCATGCCTGCGATGCGCTCGCCAAGCTGGGTGTCATCCCGGAAAGCGCAGCAAAGACTATCTGGGAAAAGGGCAGCGCGGCGACCTTTGACATCGACCGGATTGACGAGATCGAGCGCGAGACCAAGCATGATGTCATTGCTTTCCTCACCCATCTGGCCGAAATTGTCGGCCCCGACGCCCGCTTCGTGCATCAGGGCATGACCTCTTCGGACGTGCTGGACACCTGTTTCAACGTCCAGTTGACCAAAGCTGCCGATCTGCTGCTGGCCGACCTTGATAAACTGCTTGAGGCCACCAAACGCCGCGCCTTCGAGCACAAGGACACCGTCTGCATCGGCCGCTCTCATGGCATCCATGCCGAGCCGGTGACCTTTGGCCTCAAGATGGCCGAAGCCTACGCAGAATTCGATCGCTGCCGGACCCGCCTCATTGCGGCCCGCGACGAAATCGCCACCTGTGCCATTTCCGGGGCCGTCGGCACCTTCGCCAACATCGACCCCAGCGTTGAGGAACATGTGGCAGAAGCCATGGGCCTTCAGCCCGAGCCAGTATCCACACAGGTCATCCCGCGTGACCGTCACGCCATGTTTTTCTCCACCCTTGGCGTGATCGCATCGTCCGTTGAGCGCGTCTCGACAGAAATCCGCCACCTGCAGCGCACCGAAGTGCTCGAAGCAGAGGAATTCTTCTCCAAGGGCCAGAAAGGCTCTTCGGCCATGCCGCACAAGCGCAACCCGATCCTGACCGAGAACCTTACCGGACTTGCCCGCATCGTGCGTTCTGCCGTCACGCCTGCCCTTGAGAATGTCGCCCTCTGGCATGAACGCGATATCTCCCATTCCTCCGTTGAGCGCATGATCGGCCCAGATGCGACCGTAACGCTCGACTTCGCCCTTGTGCGTCTTACCGGCGTTATCGACAAGCTGCTGGTCTATCCCGAGCGCATGCTGGGCAACATGAACGGCCTGGGCGGTCTCGTGCATTCCCAGCGCATTCTGCTGGCCCTCACTCAGGCAGGCTCTTCTCGCGAAGACGCCTATCGCCTCGTGCAGCGCAATGCGATGAAGGTCTGGGAGAGCTATCACATGGCAGGCAACGCCACCGTCGATTTTCTCACCGAGCTTCTTGCAGACGAAGACGTGCGTCAATATCTCTCGGAAGAGGAAATCAAGGATCGCTTCGACCTTGGCTATCACACCAAGAATGTTGACGTGATCTTCAAACGCGTGTTCGGCGAAGCTTGAGGCCTCGCCGATAGGGGCAACCCGAAAGGAGTCTCATGAAAGCGTCTGAAGCGGACATTTTCATCATACCGGGGCTGGATAATTCCGGCCCCGATCACTGGCAATCCCGGTGGGAGGACAAGATCAGGTCTGCCCGCCGCATTGAGCAGCAAGACTGGGCCAATCCGCAAATGGAGGCATGGGTCTCCAACATCATCGCCGACGTTGAAAAAGCCACCCGGCCCGCTGTTCTTGTGGCCCATTCTCTGGGTGTCGTCGCTGCAGTCAAGGCTGCACACGGCATAAAGCCCGGCATTGTCAGTGGAGCATTTCTGGTCGGGATGCCAAACGTGGAAAGCGATGATCACGTGCCGGGCCACATTCGCCATTTTGCCCCGATCCCGGAAGCGCCATTGCCCTTTCCCTCGATCCTTGTCGCCTCACGCTCCGACCCCTATTGCGCCTTTGAAACGGCAGAGCATTTCAGCGCAAAATGGGGATCCCAGCTGGTCGACGCAGGCGACACCGGCCACCTGAATGAACACAGCGGTCAGGGCCCATGGCCCGAAGGCCTGATGACTTTCGCCAACTTCATGAACAAGTTGTCGTGAAACAAAAAAAGGCCTGACACCAGTCAGGCCTTTTGCATTGCACCCAATCACAGATATCAAGCTATTGCGGGCATCAAGCAGTCGCAGCCGGTCTTTCCTTGGAGATGGCTGCATCGACACGCTTTGCAACATACCAAGATACCGGGAGCGCCAGAACAACGCCCGCAACCACAAATGCGATGAACAGCATCGGGTCAAAATCAAGGGTTCCATACATAGTCAATGGAACCAGCGCAAAAATACCTGCCAACGTCGGTGCGATGACAATGAAAAATATGGCCGTCAGCTTCAGCATCGAGGGTCCTCCTCCCTTTCCCTGCACCGTTTGCCCGGACGAACAAAAGACGCATATAACATTCCTCTTATCGAAGAATGCGCAGAAAAGCGCGGCTTTGCTCTGACCTAGATCAAATGAAGCCGAAACCTTGGCAGAATTCTAATTTAAAGGATTTAGAATATAGGATAATAGCGGCGCCAAACGCTGAACGCGGCTGGCACACGCATCATTAGCCAATCCTGATCTGCTCCAGTGCAACCGCGAGCAACTGGCTCATGTGCCGCCGAATCTGATGTTCGGACTGATCCACCGCGTTTTCCTGAAAGTCAGCTTGGATTTTGCGGAAAACATCCTCCTCGCCCGGCTCGGCAAAGTCCGAACGCACCACTTCCTTTGCGTAATTCTCTGCTTCCTCCCCTTCAAGACCCAGCTTTTCGGCGGCCCAGAGCCCCAGAAGCTTGTTGCGGCGTGCCGTCGCCTTGAAGCGCGTTTCCTCATCATGCACGAACCCGGCTTCATAGCTTTGTTCACGCTTATCAAATGTTGTCATCAAGCCTCTCCCCTTCGGATCAATCCGAGCGCATACCTACCTTCCCGTATATGTTCAGTACCGTTGAGAAAACAACAGGACCATTTTCTATATCCCTCCCACTTTCGTCGCATCACGGCCTGAACAGAGACCTCGGCACAGCGCCACATCATTATACCACAAGCGCCATTGGCTTCGGCACACCACTTGAAATTGGCCGTCTTATCAATCCGTCGTAGGCGGTCCAACTGTGCGCATTTCAAGGTTTGGTCCTTGCGCCATGATGCCAACAAGCGAACGATCAACCGAACATCGCAAAAAACTTGCGTTTTGTGCGTTTCCAAGATTGAGAATTGGCTCAAAATTCGCTAATCACCGTGCCTGTGCGCCAGACTGCGCGTCAGACAGCGCGAAACCAACCGAAATCGCGACTTGGCTTCCCGCCGCACGCTCGATTTGCGTTATAGTCCAGAGATGGTCCGGCCTGATTCTCCCCTTGAAGGGCGAGGGTCAGAATCGAACCCCTCGGGCGATCAGCAGCAAGCGGCCTGAGTGACACAGAATTGAAACGAAAAAAGCCGACTGTTCGCACGAAAAGCGTCAGGGCTTTTCACTCCAATACACCAGCCCTTTAGGGGCTCAATGAAACGGTATTACGCTCATGAATCGTCGTCGCAGAATCTATGAAGGCAAAGCCAAAATTCTGTATGAAGGTCCAGAACCGGGTACGCTTATCTGCCATTTCAAGGACGACGCCACCGCCTTCAACAACAAGAAGCACGAAATCATTGACGGCAAGGGCGTTCTGAACAACCGGATTTCCGAATTCATTTTCAAAAATCTCAATGATATGGGCATCCAGACCCACTTCATTCGCCGCATCAACATGCGCGAACAGTTGATCAAGGAATGCGAAATCATTCCGCTCGAGGTCATCGTGCGCAACGTGGCGGCCGGCTCCATTGCCAAGCGTCTGGGCCTTGAGGAAGGCACCCAGTTGCCGCGCTCGGTCATCGAATTCTGCTACAAGAACGACAGTCTGGACGATCCGATGGTCTCCGAAGAGCACATCACCGCCTTTGGCTGGGCGAGCCCGCAGGAAATCGACGACATCATGGCGCTGGCCATCCGCATCAACGACTATCTTTGCGGCATGTTCCGGGCAGCAGGCATTCGCCTCGTCGACTTCAAGATCGAATGTGGTCGCTACTTCGAGGGCGACACGATGCGCGTCATCCTTGCTGATGAGATCTCCCCCGATTCCTGCCGCCTGTGGGACATCGAGAGCAACGACAAGCTCGACAAGGACCGGTTCCGCCGCGATCTTGGCGGCATGCTCGAAGCCTATCAGGAAGTCGCGCGGCGCCTTGGCATCATGAACGAAAATCCCGAACACAAGGGCACAGGCCCGGTTCTGGTCAAATAATCAAAAAAGGCAGGAGCCCGCTCCTGCCTTTGCCATTTCTTCTCCCCCGGGCCGATCAACGGGTCTTGTCAGGGACCTCCCTGATTTCCAACCACGGGGCGACACACAGGGAAAGCAGTAAGATGAAGGCACGTATCACCGTAACATTGAAAAACGGCGTTCTGGACCCTCAGGGCAAGGCCATCGAAGGCGCTCTGGGCTCGCTGGGCTTTGACGGCGTCGAGTCTGTGCGTCAGGGCAAGGTGATCGACATTGAACTGAGCGAAGGCGACAAGGCTGCGGCCGAAGCCAAGCTGACTGACATGTGCGAAAAACTCCTCGCCAACACCGTTATCGAGAATTACCACATCGACATTCTCTGACGCAGTAGGACACGCGCCCGCCATCGTGCCGGGCAGCATGTGACCACAAGGTAAGAGGTTGGACCCCGGCCATGACCGACCAGAACGAAGATCAATTGACGCAGCCTGCCCGCATCGACCAGCGCGAGGAGGCCGCCAAGGCCATCCGCTTCATGCTGATCAAGGCTGCCATCTTCATTCTGATCCCGGTCATCGCCTCGGCGCTCGCCATCTTCTTTCTTCTGTAATCCGGCCGGATCCCGGCCATTCAACTGACGGAGCAGGACTTCATGAAAACTGCGATCCTCGTTTTCCCCGGAACCAATCGTGAGCGCGACATGGCAGCAGCCGTGCGCTCCGTTTCCGGTGCCGACCCGATGATGGTCTGGCACGCCGAGACCGAAATCCCCGAGGCTGATCTGATCATCCTTCCCGGTGGCTTCTCCTATGGTGACTATCTTCGCTCCGGAGCGATTGCAGCCCGGTCGCCGATTGTTGCCGACCTTCTGGAGAAGGCCAAACAGGGCGTCCGCATTCTCGGCGTCTGCAACGGCTTCCAGATCCTGACAGAAACCGGCATCCTGCCCGGCGCGCTGATGCGCAATGCGGGCCTTAACTTCATCTGCAAGGAAACCCTGCTGCGCGTTGAACGCACGGACACGATCTTTACCAGTAGTTATCAAGCTGGTCAGGTCATGCGCTGCCCGGTCGCCCATCACGACGGCAACTTCTTTGCCGACGATGAAACGCTGAAGATGCTCGAAGATGAAGGCCGCGTGCTGTTCCGCTATTCCGATGTGAAAGGCGAAACAACCCCAGAGGCCAACATCAACGGCTCGCGCAACAACATCGCAGGCATCATGAATGCCCGTGGCACCATTCTGGGCATGATGCCGCATCCCGAAAATCTGATTGAAGACCTGCACGGCGGCCTTGATGGCCGCGGCCTGTTTGAAAGCCTGTTGGAGAAGGTGGCATGATCCAGAACGAACCAAAGATCACTCCCGAACTGATCGCCTCCCATGGCCTCAAACCTGAAGAATATGCCCACATTCTCGAACTGATCGGACGTGAGCCGACCTTCACCGAGTTTGGCATCTTCTCGGCCATGTGGAACGAGCACTGTTCTTACAAGTCCTCCAAGAAGTGGCTCCGCACCCTGCCAACCAAAGGCCCGCGCGTGCTGCAGGGGCCCGGCGAGAACGCCGGTGTGGTCGACATTGACGATGGCCAGACGGTCGTCTTCAAGATGGAAAGCCACAACCATCCCTCCTATATCGAGCCCTATCAGGGCGCGGCCACCGGCGTTGGCGGTATCCTGCGCGATGTCTTCACCATGGGTGCCCGTCCCGTTGCGGCCATGAACTCCCTGCGCTTTGGCGAACCTGAGCATGAGCGCACCCGGCACGTTGTATCCGGCGTCGTGGCTGGCGTTGGCGGCTATGGCAACAGCTTTGGCGTGCCCACCGTTGGCGGCGAAGTCAACTTCCATCCTTCTTATAACGGCAACTGCCTCGTCAATGCCTTTGCGGCGGGCCTTGCAGATGCGGACAAGATCTTCCTCTCTGAGGCCAAGGGCGTCGGCATGCCGGTTGTCTATCTTGGTGCCAAAACCGGCCGCGACGGCGTCGGCGGAGCCACCATGGCCTCGGCCGAGTTCGACGATGACAGCGAGGAAAAGCGTCCTACTGTTCAGGTCGGCGACCCCTTCAGCGAAAAACGCCTGATGGAAGCCACCATCGAGCTGATGCAGACCGGTGCCGTCATTGCCATTCAGGACATGGGCGCGGCAGGCCTCACCTGCTCCGCCGTTGAAATGGGCGCGAAGGGCAACCTCGGCATCGATCTGGACCTCAACAAGGTTCCAGTGCGCGAAGAAAACATGACCCCATATGAGATGATGCTGTCCGAATCCCAGGAACGCATGCTCATGGTGCTGCACCCGGAAAAACGCGAAGCCGCCGAAGCGGTGTTCCGCAAATGGGAACTGGACTTTGCCGAAGTCGGCGAGACCACCGACAATCTGCGCTTCCGCATCTATTTTGATGGCGAGCTGGTTGCTGATCTGCCGATCAAGGAACTGGGTGACGAAGCCCCCGAATATGATCGCCCATGGATCGAGAGTGAAAAACTCGCCAAGCTCGACAATGGGACCATCCCCGCGCCCAACGATCTTCTGGCAAGCCTTGTCAAGATGGTCGGCAGCCCGAACCTGAGCTCACGTCGCTGGGTCTGGGAGCAATATGACACGATGATTCAGGGCAACACCCAGCAGCGCCCCGGTGGCGATGCAGGCGTCATCCGTGTCGATGGCACCGGCAAGGGCCTTGCCTTCACCGTTGATGTCACCCCGCGCTACTGCAGGGCAGACCCGTTCGAAGGCGGCAAGCAGGCTGTCGCCGAAAGCTGGCGCAACCTCAACTCGGTTGGCGCAGAGCCTCTTGCCACCACCGACAACCTCAACTTCGGCAATCCTGAAAAGCCCGAAATCATGGGCCAGTTCGTCGGCTGCATCAAAGGGATCGGCGAGGCTTGCCAAACCCTCGACATGCCAATCGTCTCGGGCAACGTCTCGCTCTATAACGAGACCTCCGGCGAAGCAATCCTGCCTACCCCGGCCATTGGTGCCGTTGGCCTGCTGCCCGACGTCACCGTCTCTGTCGGCAATGGTTTCGTGGCCGAAGACGATGTGATCATCCTCATCGGTTGCCATGGCAGCGAAATGGGCCAGAGCCTCTATCTCGCCGAAATGCTCGGGCGTGAGGAAGGGGCTCCACCGCCGGTCAATCTCGAGATTGAAAAAATCTATGGTGCCTTTGTTCGCGACGCGATCCGCTCCGGCGCAATCAATGCAGCGCACGACATTTCCGACGGCGGACTAGGTGTTGCCGTTGCCGAAATGGCCATGCGTTCCGGCCTCGGATGCACCATTGAACTGCCCTCGAACGATCCCCATATTGCCCTCTACGCGGAGGATCAGGCACGCTACGTGGTCACCTGTAACAAGGAGGCAGCCAATGCCCTTCTGGCTCAGGCCGGCAAGAGCGGTGTCCTAGCCGAGGTCATTGGTGTTGTTGAAGGTGAAGCCCTCAGCCTCGCCGGCCACGGCTCGGTCCCGGTTGCAGATCTTGTCAAGGCACACGAGACCTGGTTCCCCGCCTATATGGCCAAGGAAATCTGAGGAACAGGGCGCGGACAAACTGCACAATGTCTAGTCCGGGTCTAGACTGGTGATTGTCTGATTTTTCAGCTTGACCCAGACCTGTCTCAAAGGAGACGCTAGCGCAAACAGCATCTTTCCCTATCGGCTCACCTGAAAATTGGTGATACAAGGGGAAGATGGCCAAGAAAGGCAGAACCGGCAAACACGCGGAAGCAGACTCCATTCACTGATCTGCTATTTGCGTCTGTCCAACTTTCCTGCCACACTTTGTACCGAGGAGAGCAGCAGCATGCCAATGGACGCCCGAGAAATCGAAACCCTGATCAAGGAAGCCCTACCAGACGCCAAGGTCGTCATTCGCGATCTTGCCGGCGACGGCGACCACTTTGCCGCCGAAGTGGTCTCGGAAAGCTTCCGCGAAAAGTCCCGCGTGCAACAGCACCAGATGGTCTATGAAGCCCTGAAAGGCAACATGGGCGGCGAGCTGCATGCTCTGGCTCTGCAAACATCCATCCCGGATTAAACCCATCGCACCGGCACTTGCCGGATCTGCGTTCCCTCTAGCGGCGTCCCGGACAACAGCCGATACAACGCAGATAAAAGCAAAGACGAAACGAGGACGTTTACATGAGCGATATCAAGGCCTGGATCGAAAACGAGGTCAAATCCAACGACGTTGTGCTTTTCATGAAAGGCACGCCAACCTTCCCGCAATGCGGCTTCTCCGGTCAGGTTGTCCAGATCATGGATTACCTTGACGTGCCCTACAAGGGCATCAACGTGCTGGAAAACGACGATCTGCGTCAGGGCATCAAGGATTATTCCAACTGGCCAACCATCCCACAGCTTTATGTGAAGGGTGAATTCGTCGGCGGTTGTGACATTATCCGCGAGATGTTCCAGAGTCAGGAACTCCAGACCCTGGTAAATTCCAAGGTCACCGCCTGATTGGCGATCCGCACCACACTGAACTAGAAAAAAAGCCCGGATCAATGATCCGGGCTTTTTGTATGATCAGAGCATAAACACGCCGTTGAGGCCTTAATTTTCATGCATGGTCAGGAAACCATCCGTGAGCGCTGACACGGCGGCGCAACCATCGGTATCGTCGCTGTCATCCCCGGCCCGGTCGTCGTCAATAGAGAGGCCGGTAAAATCGAACAGCTTGGTATCGAGCATGTGCGAGGGGCGGATGTTGGAGAGCGCGCGGAACATCACCTGCGTGCGGCCCTTGTGCTGGGCTTCAAAGCCCTGCAGCATGGCCTTGACCTGCTGACGCTGTAATCCATCCTGCGAACCGCACAGATCGCATGGGATGATCGGGAACTGCATTGCTTCGGCAAACTTCTGCAAGTCCTTCTCCTCGCAATAGGCCAGCGGCCGGAACAGCATCAGGTCCCCCTCCTCGTTCTTTAGCTTTGGCGGCATCGTCGCAAGACGACCACCATGCATCAGATTGAGGAAAAAGGTCTCGAGGATGTCATCCCTGTGATGACCCAGAAGAACCGCGTCACAGCCGTGTTCTCTCGCCACCCGATAGAGATTGCCGCGCCGCAAGCGCGAGCAGAGCGAGCAATAGGTGTTTCCTTCGGGGATCTTCTCCTTGACGATGGAATAGGTATCCTGCCGCTCAATATGATAGGGAATGTCATTTTCTTCAAAATAGCGCGGCAAGACGTCAGATGGAAACCCCGGCTGCGCCTGATCGAGGTTGCAGGCCAGAAGCTCCGCATCGAGCAGACCGCGCCATTTGAGGTCCAACAGGATCGCCAGAAGACCATAGCTGTCCTTGCCGCCAGACAGGCAGACCAGCCACTTCTGCTTTTTGGTGCTCATGTTGAAGTCGTCCATGGCCGACCGAACATTGCGCAACAGCCGCTTGCGCAGCTTCTTGAAGGCAACACTGCTCGGCGCCTTGCGGAACATCGGATGGCACAGATCATCCTCATCCTGAACGGGCTCAGACGCGGCGATCAGGGAGGCGGCACTATCACTCATCAGGTCTCTTTCCGGTTGGGAATATGCCCCGCAGATGTATCAAAAGCGGCGGAAGGGCTCAACAGCAACAAACACAAAAGGCTGCCAATGGCAGCCTTTTGCAAAATCCAGATCTCTGATCGCGTCCCGTTAGCGGGAGTAGAATTCGACCACGAGGTTCGGTTCCATCACAACCGGATACGGCACATCAGCCAGCTGCGGAACAGCTTTGTAGGTTGCGGTCATCTTGCTGTGGTCAGCTTCGATGTAATCAGGCACATCGCGCTCAGCCAGCTGGGTTGCTTCCAGAACAAAGGCGAGCTGCTTGGAACGATCACGCACTTCAACCACGTCACCCGCTTTAAGGCGGTAGGACGGGATGTTGACGCGCTGGCCGTTCACTTTGACATGACCGTGGTTCACGAACTGACGAGCAGCGAACACGGTAGCCACGAATTTGGAGCGGTATACGATGGCGTCCAGACGGGATTCGAGCAGACCGATCAGGTTTTCCGAGGTATCGCCTTTAAGACGGTTTGCTTCCTTGTAGATACGCAGGAAGTGTTTCTCGGAGATGTTGCCGTAGTAGCCTTTGAGCTTCTGCTTGGCGCGCAGCTGAATACCGAAGTCAGACAGCTTGCCTTTACGGCGCTGGCCATGCTGACCCGGAGCATATTCGCGGCGGTTCACCGGGGACTTCGGACGACCCCAGATGTTTTCGCCCATACGGCGGTCAATTTTGTATTTCTGAGAATGGCGCTTAGTCATTCGCGAGTTTTCCTTGTTTTCATATTATCGAGAAAACGCGCCCCTCCTAGGATCATTGGCCGAAACCGGATCCGACAGAAGCTCAAGGTTGCGCCCCTCAAGCCTCACGGGTGCGTCGAAATCAAAGGGGGCCAGTATGACCAGCCCCGCGACGATTGAGTGGTGTTTAGAAGGTTTGACCTCAGGAGTCAAACCAGTTTGCGTTCAAACCGGCAGAAATTTGCGCAATTCCCACCTCAAATGTGCCGAACGGCATCCGAGCGATGCAAAAGCCTCAGCCACCCCTGCTGCAAGCGTTCCTCACCGCCACCGGTCGCAACGAACCGGACCCGCGATTTCAGCGTCTCGCGATAATTGGGGGAACCAACAAGGCAGTCCTGCCATTCCTGCCCCAGAAGGTGCATCACCCGTCGCGCCACCGCTGGCGCGGGATCAATGAAGAAGAGCGGACGCACGACCAGATCCTCCAGAACCGGCAACAGCAGAGGATAATGGGTACATCCCAGAACGACAACATCAACGCTGTCAAAGGCCGGACCGTCCAGAAGCGGCGACAGAACGGCCCTCACCGCCGCATCATCGCGCTTGTCGTCCACCACAAAGGCCTCGGCAAGTCCTGCCAGACCGGGACAGGCGATCAGATCCACCTTCACCCCTTCGGCAAAATCGCGAATGAGATCCTGCGTATACGCCCGCCGGATGGTGCCCGGCGTTGCCAGCACCGCCACATGGCCGCTCTGGGTCGCCTGAGCCGCCGGCTTGATTGCAGGCACGATCCCGACGATTGGAATGCTAAAGGCCTCACGCAAGGCGCCCAGCGCAACCGTGGAGGCCGTATTGCAGGCGATTACAATGAGGTCTGGGGCATAGGTCTTGCAGGCCTCGGCCAAAAGCGTCACGAGGCCCGAGGTCAATACATCGTCGTCAAGATCGCCATAGGGAAAACGGGCATTGTCCGCCAGATAGATATAGTCGGTTTGCGGCAAGGTTTCGCCGAGAGCGGACAGAACGGACAATCCGCCAAGGCCGGAATCGAACACCAGAATGCGAGGATCCTTCTCGCGCAGCATGTCAAGATCCTTCAAGAGCAAAGTGGCCGGATGACCCTGCATCAGGTCCGGTGGCACACTTTGGGTTTATAAAGTCAGCGGCTCATGATGTCAGCGCTAATGGCGTTCATGGCGACGCTGCAGCGCGGCGACAACGCCGCGTAACGTGCGCACTTCCTGTTCGGCCCAATCGCCCTTTTGCAGGATGGTCTTGAGATTGCGCACCATATGCTCACGCTTTTCAGGCGGGCGGAAGAAGCCAGCTTCATCGAGCGCTTGCTCGAGATGCTCGAACAGGTTGACCATGTCCTGCTTGCTGGCGCGTGGCACATCAGGGGTTTCAAATGGCAAGGCGGCTTCACGATCATTGCCCGACATGCGCCACTCGTAGCAAATGATCAGCACGGCCTGAGCAATATTCAGCGAAGCAAAGTCAGGATCGACCGGCAGGGTCAGGATCTCGTTGGCCAGCGCCACCTCATCATTGTTGAGGCCCCAGCGTTCGCGCCCGAACAGAACCCCCACCTTGCCCCCTGCGGACACGGTCTTGCGCATCACTTGCGCCGCCTCGACCGGATGCCGCACGGTCTTGAGCATGTCCCGCTGGCGGGCTGTGGTCGCATAGACGAAATCGAGATCGGCCAGCGCCTCTTCCAGCGTTTCGAAAATACCGGTCTTTTCGATCACATGATCGGCCCGGCTCGCCGCATTGCGCGCCTTCTCGCTCGGCCAGCCATCACGCGGCCGGACAAGGCGCAGGTCCGTCACCCCGAAATTCGCCATGGCACGTGCAGCCGTACCGATATTCTCGCCCAGTTGCGGCTCCACCAGAATGATCACCGGATCCATTTTCTTGTCTTTCTTTTGTCCAATTCAAATCAGCCCGAAAAAGGGATCAACCCTGCCGACATGCCACTTGAACATGGCTGCAAAAAAAGCGGCGTTGGTGAAATTCCGGGACGGCGTCTGTAGTGACCCAATCATGGCAATTTTTCAACCCCTTCTGCCAACAACAGCCCACCGGGAGCAAAAATGCGGTTCATTGTCGGCGACCGAGCGATTTCGCCCTCAAGGTCATCAAGACAGGCCCATGCGTGCCGCCGCGTAAGACTAAGGGTGACCCTGCGTGCCCTATGCCCAAATCCACTTGGATGCTATACGGGCGACATATTCTCTTTACTCACTGACCGACCGACATGATGACCTATAGGAAATCCGAATGGTGACGCTGTCGTCAAGGTCAGAACCATGCATAACGAGGTCACATACATGTCCAAGATCAAGGTTGATAATCCGGTCGTCGAACTCGACGGCGATGAAATGACCCGCATCATCTGGGATTTCATCAAACAGAAGCTGATCCTGCCCTATCTGGATATCGACCTGAAGTATTACGACCTGGGCATCGAGGAACGGGATCGCACAGACGATAAGATCACGGTGGATGCCGCCGAAGCCATCAAACAGTACGGCGTCGGCATCAAGTGCGCCACCATCACCCCCGACGAGCAGCGGGTCGAGGAATTTGGCCTCAAACGCATGTATCGCTCGCCCAACGGCACCATCCGCAACATTCTGGGCGGCGTGGTTTTCCGCCAGCCCATCATCTGCCGCAACGTACCGCGCCTTGTTCCCGGCTGGACCCAGCCCATCGTCATCGGCCGCCACGCCTTTGGCGATCAGTATCGCGCGACAGATTTCCACTTCCCCTGCAAGGGAAAGCTGACCATGAAATTCGTCGGTGAAGACGGAACCGTCATCGAGCGTGAAGTCTACGACGCCCCCGGTGCTGGCGTGGCTCAGGCAATGTACAATCTGGACGCCTCCATCATCGATTTTGCCCGTGCCTCCTTCAACTATGGCCTGTCGCTCGGCTGGCCTGTTTTCCTGTCCACCAAGAATACAATCCTGAAAGCCTACGACGGACGTTTCAAGGATCTCTTCCAGAAGGTCTATGAAGAGGAGTTCGAAGCCGACTTCAAGAAAAAGGGCATTCACTATGAGCATCGCCTGATCGATGACATGGTGGCTTGTTGCATGAAGTGGAACGGCGGCTTCGTCTGGGCCTGCAAGAACTACGACGGGGATGTGCAGTCCGATACGGTTGCTCAGGGCTTCGGCTCTCTTGGGCTGATGACCTCACAGCTGATGACACCTGACGGCAAGATCGTTGAAGCAGAAGCAGCCCATGGCACCGTTACCCGCCACTATCGCCAGCATCAGAAGGGCGAAGCGACCTCGACCAACTCGATTGCCTCCATCTTTGCCTGGACCGGCGGATTGAAGCACCGCGCCAAGCTCGATGAGAACATGGGTCTTGCCGCCTTTGCCTCCACGTTGGAGAAAGTCATCGTCGAAACGGTCGAAAGTGGCCAGATGACGAAAGATCTGGCCCTCCTTGTTGGCCCGGATCAGAAGTGGCTCTCGACGACCGGCTTTCTGGATGCCGTGGATCGCAATTTGCAGAAAACCATGTCGTAAGGTGACCCGGTGGGCCCCAACCGGTCCACCGGCTTCCTTGACGAAAAACAAGAGAAAACATCTTTTCAAAACGATTTGAATGAAAAGGATCGTCAATTTTTCCGATTATGACGCAAGGTTATCCCGAAGAGAAATAATCAGACACACATTTCATTCGGAGCCAGACAGAACAAACGAAATCAAAAATTGGATACAAATCAATAATTTACTATCTTTGCGGCGCGAAACATAATTTTCGCAAAGCCCTACTCACCTATCTGCAAGATAATACTTGGATATATTGTACCAAAACATGTTTACCACGTCTGACAGTTGAGTTACCAATTAGGCGGCTAGCAATAGCCGGTGACTGTCTGATCACCCGCTTGCCCACCACCTCGTATGATCGGGCAGTCACCCTTGTTTTTTTCCACCAAATCCACGTTTCCCTGAATTTTATCATTTAGCCCCAAAGCGCTTGGGACAGTTGATTTGCGTTGACGGCCAACGCAAAAAAGGCCGGGATTTTCACCCGGCCTTTCAAACTTTGATAGCGCATGCCCTGAAAAATAATTCAGGTTTCAGGCCCCGGAGATCAGACCGCGCACGGCATCAATGGCCGCATCAGCCTGAGCCGCATCCTTGCCGCCAGCCTGCGCCATGTCAGGACGACCACCGCCGCCACGACCACCCAGAAGCTCGGCGGCTTTCTTGACCATGTCGACAGCATTAAAGCGTTCTGTCAGGTCATCGGTGACCCCCACAACCACGCCGACCTTGCCGTCATCGCCCACCGCGATCATCATCACGACACCACTGCCGACGCTGTCTTTACCCTGATCGACAAGACCTTTGAGGTCTTTGGGTGAAACGCCTTCCGCCACACGCGCCATGAACTTGACACCAGCGACCTCCTCGATGGCATCACCATCAGAACCGCCACCCATGGCCAGCTTGCGCCGCACATCTCCCAGATCCTTCTCCAGCTTGCGACGCTCTGCAACGAGTGCTTCGAGACGCTCCAGAAGATCATTGGGGGAGACTTTAAGCAGCGCGGCAGCATCCTTGGTGCGCTCATCTTGCTGCTGCAGATAACGGCGTGCCTCGCTGCCAGTCAGGGCCTCAATGCGCCTGACACCGGCCGCCACTGCGCTTTCGGCGACAACCGTCAAAAGCCCGATATCGCCGGTGCGTTTGACATGCGTACCACCACAAAGCTCCACCGAATAGGTCTTGCCAGACTTCTCACCGCGCACCGCTTCGCCCATAGAGACCACGCGGACCTCATCACCATATTTCTCACCAAACAGTGCCATGGCTCCGGCCTCGATGGCATCATCAACCGCCATGATGCGCGTTTCGACAGCACCGTTCTGCAGCACGATCTCGTTGACCATGTCTTCGATGTGCTTCATTTCGTCTTCGCTGACAGGCTTCTGGTGCGAGAAGTCAAACCGCAAACGCTCCGGCGTTACGAGCGACCCCTTCTGTGCAACATGGGCGCCCAGCGTTTCGCGCAGGGCCTCATGCAACAGGTGAGTTGCCGAATGGTTGGCGCGGATCGCCCCCCGGCGCTCACTGGCAACCTTGAGCTCAAGCGCATCGCCGATCTTCGTGCTGCCTTCGATCATCTTGCCCATGTGCACGAACATGCCGCCAGCCTTCTTGACCGTATCGCTGACCTCGAAGCGCACCCCATCGGCAATCATCGCGCCCGTGTCGCCAACCTGACCACCGGATTCCCCATAGAATGGTGTCTGATTGAGAATGATCGCGCCTTCGTCTCCGGCCTTGAGTCCATCGGTTTCTGCGCCATCCTTGATCAGGGCAACAACCGCGCCTTCGGCGCTTTCGGTTTCATAGCCGAGGAAATCCGTTGCACCAACTTTTTCGGCTACATCGAACCAGACAGCCTCGGTTGCCGCTTCACCGGAACCGGCCCAGTTGGCCCGAGCTTCCGCTTTCTGACGTTCCATGGCTGTGTCAAAGCCATCGGTGTCGACTTCGATGTCGCGACTGCGCAGCGCATCCTGCGTCAGATCGAGCGGGAAGCCAAAGGTATCGTAAAGTTTGAATGCGGTTTCACCATCAAGGCGATCGCCTTCGCCAAGGCCATCCGTTGCATCATCGAGCAGCTGCAGGCCCCGGCTCAAGGTCTTGCCGAACCGGGCTTCCTCAAGCTTGAGCGTTTCGGTGATAAGGGCTTCAGCCCGCACAAGTTCCGGGAAGGCCTGTCCCATTTCGCGAATAAGCGTTGGCACCATCTTGTAGATCACAGGATCCTGAGACCCCAGAAGACGGGCATGGCGCATCGCCCGGCGCATGATTCGGCGAAGAACATAGCCGCGTCCGTCAGAAGAGGGCAGAACGCCATCTGCAATCAGAAAGCTGGTCGAGCGAAGATGGTCCGCGATCACGCGATGGCTCGCCGCCGCCTCTCCAATTTCATCGACGCCGGTCAAATCCACACTGTTGTGAATGAGGGCGCGGAAAAGATCGGTCTCGTAGTTGTCATGGGTGCCCTGCAGCACGGCCGCGATGCGCTCCAATCCCATGCCTGTATCAATAGACGGCTTTGGCAGGTCGACGCGCTTGTCCTTGGAGAGCTGCTCATACTGCATGAAGACGAGGTTCCAGATCTCGATGAAACGGTCTCCATCTTCCTCAGGCGACCCCGGAGGGCCACCCCAGATGTGATCGCCGTGATCATAGAAGATTTCAGAGCACGGGCCGCAAGGTCCGGTTTCGCCCATGGACCAGAAGTTATCGCTCGTCGGAATGCGGATGATCTTGTCTTCGGACAAGCCGGCAATCTTGCGCCACAGATTGAATGCTTCCTCGTCTTCGGAATAGACCGTGACGAGAAGTTTGTCCTTCGGCAATCCGAATTCCTTGGTGATAAGATTCCAGGACAGCTCAATCGCGTCATCCTTGAAGTAATCGCCGAACGAAAAGTTGCCGAGCATTTCAAAGAAGGTATGGTGCCGGGCGGTATAGCCGACATTGTCCAGATCGTTGTGCTTGCCGCCGGCACGCACGCATTTCTGCGATGTGGTTGCGCGCGAATAGTCGCGCGTCTCAAGCCCGGTGAAAACGTTCTTGAACTGCACCATGCCTGCGTTGGTGAACATCAGCGTTGGATCATTGCGAGGGACCAGAGGACCTGACTCGACAATGGAATGACCATGATCGCCGAAATAGTTCAGGAATGTGGACCGAATTTCATTTACACCGCTCATACTGCACCAATCATATTTGACTGCCCGAAAGCAGATTGACCTTGTCAGGACGTTGCCCGGCGCCTGCCGTCCGGTTTCGAATGCCGGGGTCGAACGCAGCAACAGACCTGGAATTGTCTCCAAATTGTCACTTCGCGGTTTTAACGAGCCATCGTGCCTCTGTCTATCACTTTGGGGGCACAGGCCGGACCTTTCATCAGCTTCTTTGCCGAATTTGCTCTATTTGGCGCTCAATAAGGGCCCTGTCATGCAATTCGGCCCGATTGCGGGGGCAATCATCAGAAAAGGAAATCAGAACGCGAAAAGGGCTACCGTAACGGCAGCCCTTCCAAATTCCGTGTTGTCCATCGAACAGGCGAACAGCGGTTCGTCAGGAACGATCCGACTATGCGTCGTCGTCCTTTTCATCAGCTTCAGGCGGCGCCATCAGGCTTTCGGCCAGCCCTGCGCTTTGACGGATGGCCGCTTCAATCTCGTTGGCGATCTTCGGATTTTCGCGCAAGAAGGTCTTGGAATTCTCACGCCCCTGCCCCAGACGCTGGCTGTCATAGGAGAACCAGGCCCCTGACTTGTCAACGACGCCGGCCTTGACGCCCAGATCGAGCAACTCGCCAAGCTTGGACACCCCTTCGCCATACATGATGTCGAATTCAACCTGCTTGAACGGCGCGGCCACCTTGTTCTTGACCACCTTGACGCGGGTCTGGTTGCCGACCACTTCATCGCGGTCCTTGATCGAGCCGATCCGGCGAATGTCAAGCCGGACGGAAGCGTAGAATTTCAGCGCATTACCGCCGGTCGTCGTCTCGGGGCTACCGAACATCACACCGATCTTCATACGGATCTGGTTGATGAAGATGACCATGCAGTTGGTTCGGGAAATGGATCCGGCCAGTTTCCGCATTGCCTGGCTCATCAAACGTGCCTGCAATCCGGGAAGGGAGTCGCCCATTTCACCTTCGAGCTCGGCCCTCGGGGTCAGAGCAGCAACGGAATCGACAACCAGAACATCGACAGCACCAGAGCGCACCAGCGTATCAGCGATCTCAAGCGCCTGCTCGCCAGCATCCGGCTGCGAGATCAGCAGATTGTCGATATCCACGCCCAACTTGCGTGCATAAAGAGGATCCAGCGCATGCTCGGCATCCACAAAGGCGCATATGCCACCGCGCTTTTGCGATTCTGCAACCACATGAAGCGCCAATGTTGTCTTGCCCGAGGATTCCGGCCCGTAGATTTCGATGATACGTCCTTTGGGGAGGCCACCGATACCCAATGCTATATCGAGCCCGAGCGATCCGGTGGGAATGGACTCGATCTCGACCACTTCGCGCTGGCCCAGTTTCATCACTGATCCCTTACCAAATGCGCGATCAATCTGCGACAGGGCCGCTTCCAATGCCTTTGTCTTGTCCATGCTGCTTCCTTCAACCAGTCTGAGGCTGTTTTGAATCATTTTGTGTTCCATTCTTCATAGCAGACACGTTCTTGCAACTATGATTAATGTACATATTTTGTTCTCATTAGCAATACTTCTCTTAAAATTCTGAAAATAGTATGAAAATTTGATTTGTTCTCAACATGTTCCGACGGGGGAAACTTATCCCTATTTTGCCACCATTTCGAACTGAACTCAGCTTTTCATGATTCGAGCGACAGGTTTGATCAAAATGGCCGGGGTACGGTCTCCCGCCATTGTCAAACGAACACCTGATTGTCCGGTTGCCCCTCGATATCCAGTGCAAGAGAGAAAACACATCCATTGTGTGGTTCTTGGGCCATGAGATCTTCTGAAATGTTGGTCGCGGCCGATGTGGCAAAAAGCGTTTTGAGATCTTTCCCGCCAAAGGCCGGGCAGGTCACCTGCTTGGCAGGCACCGAAATCTCTCGCATCAAACTGCCGTCGGGACGAAAGGCTGCGACCTTGTAGCCGCCCCAAAAGGCAATCCAGACATTGCCCAAAGCATCAACCACGGCACCGTCAGCATAGAGATTGGCCTCGCGCAGATCCAGAAACACCTCCGGTTCTCCGCTCGGCCAGCCATCCGCATCCAAGGCAACGCGCTTGACCAGCTTTGTCGGCGTATCCGTGAAATAGGCCACCCGCCCGCCGGGGGCGAAACAGGTCGCATTGGTCACAAGAATCCCGGTATAGAGCTGGCGCAATTCACCTTTATACCACCGGTAAACGCTGCCATCGGGCTTCTTTTCAGACTTGGACATGGTTCCGATCCAGAAGCCACCAAGGGGGTCGGCGCGACCGTCGTTGCTGCGGGTGCTTGGATCGTCCGCCTCCAGATGGCACAGGCGCGAGGTCTCGCCGGTCTCCAGATTAAAGAGCAACAATGCAGTCTCGCTGGCGATCACCAAACGGTCCCTGTCGACCCATCCGGCCGCGCTGACTTGCTCGTCAAAGGACCAACTCTGAGGCTTATCCCCCTGTCGGCTCAACAACTTTTTGCCGATGATATCGAACCAGAAGAGCTGATGGCGCAAAGGATGCCAGAGCGGCCCCTCCCCCAATTGGCACCGACGATCATCATAGGGCACCATCTCGACCTGTGTAGGGGTCATCAGCAATATCCTCTTTACAATGGAATTCTGTGCCGCTGCACGGCGTGTTGGCCCCTAGCCATACCGTTCGCAAATCGACAAGGCAAGACGCCCATGATCGCAGGAGAATGGATGAAACAGAAAGAGCGAAAAACGGCTCTCAGGAAAGGGCTTGATAGGCCTCAAGCGCCGCCGCTCGACTTTTCTTGAGGTCCACCATTGGCAACGGATAGTCCTTGCCCAGCGCGACCCCGGCCTCGCTGAGAACAGCCTCGGGTGCCTCCCATGGTTTGGCAAGGTGCTTTTGGGGCAAACGCGCCAATTCGGGAACATACTGGCGGATATAATCGCCCTTCGGATCGAACTTCTCCGCCTGCAGGGCCGGGTTGAACACCCGGAAATAGGGAGCAGCATCGGCACCACAGCCCGCCACCCACTGCCAGCTGGCGCTGTTGCTCGCCAGATCCGCGTCGACCAGCGTATCCCAGAACCAGGCCTCGCCCTTGCGCCAGTCGATGCGCAGGTTCTTGATGAGAAATGACGCCACAATCATCCGAACCCGATTGTGCATGTATCCGGTCTGCCACAGCTCGCGCATGCCAGCGTCGACAATGGGAATGCCGGTCGCGCCCTTCTGCCAGCGCTCAAGCTGAGCCTCATCATCCACCCATTCAAACCCATCGAACTTTGACTGCAAGGCAACGCGGGGCAGCTCTGGATTGTGATAAAGGAGATTGTAGGAAAATTCCCGCCATGCAAGCTCGCTGCGGAAGTGATCAATATCCGCATCCGGCGCATCACAAGTCTCCATCTGAGCGTCACCTTCCAGCGCATACCAAATCTGATTGGGTGAAATCTGTCCCCAATGGAGATAAGGAGACAGGCGCGATGTGTTGGTGCGCGCAGGAAAGTCCCGCCCCGCCTTGTAGCCATCAAGCCCATGCTCCAGAAAGACCGACAGTGCCTTTTGAGCGCCCTGTTCGCTCACATCCCAATGGGGCTCGAGCATGTCATGCCAGCCGACGGGAGACACGAGCGCCAGATCATTGAGCGCTAAGGCACCGTCGCCCGCTTTTGCCTTGCAAAAGCGACAATCCGGCTTCTCGGTCATGGGTCTCGCCGGAGCTTCGACCTGAAGACAGCCCTTGCGATAGTAGGGCGTGAACACCCGATAGGGCTCGCCGTCCTTTTTAAGAACCTCCCAAGGTTCCCACAACAAGGAGCCATTAAGGCGGATTGTCGTCACCCCGATCTGATCCAGTGTCTCCGAGATACGCCTATCCCGGCGGGTTCGCCAAGGCTCATAGCAACGCGTCCAGCTGATGGTTGAGGCCCCATAGAGCTTGGCCACTTCAGGCAGGATATCCTCGGCAGCCCCTCGGTAGAGGCGCAAATGCCCCTCGAGCTGTTGATCAAGATCCTTTAGTGCTTCATAGAGCCACCAACGGCTGGCCCCGCCCATGGCTGCCTCGCCAGCGGTCTCGTCATCGAGAATATAGATCGGAAGAAGCGCGCCCGACTTTGCGGCCTTCATCAAGGCGGGATTGTCCATGAGGCGCAGATCCTGACGGAACCAATGAATTGCAACTGAACTCACGGAGCCACTTCCTTTCCTGCCCAATCAAAACACAGACCGGATTGGGACGGCTTGAGGGACAGCAAAACATCCATCAAGAGATGAGCGGAATGGTCGGGAGAAAACAAACGCCCCTTCGGCACACTGGCCTGAAACGGGGCAGACAGATCACTGTCGACAGTTCCCGGATGAAGCCCGACCAGCACCGCTTGTGGGTTGCTGCGGCCAAGTTCAATCGCGGCGGTCTTGATGAGCTGGTTCAGTCCTGCCTTGGACGCCCGGTAGCTGTACCATCCCCCGAGCCGATTGTCCGAGGTCGAGCCAACGCGTGCACTCAACACACCGATGCGGCACGAATGCTTGCGCGGCAACCGGGTCAGAAGATGCTTGAGGATCATGGCTGGACCAATGAGGTTGATCGCCAGCATCTGAGACAGCGCATCCGGATCCAGCTCACGCATTCGCCTTTCGGGCGTCACCCCCTCGCCATGCAGCACGCCGGTAGCGATCAACACAAGATCAGGGTTGCCACGCTCGAAGATCGCATCGACAGCGCTGACAACTGCCTCTTCGCTGATTAGATCAAAACCGGAGAGATAGGAAACCGACTGGCCTTCACGCACCCCGAGCGGCTTGCAAGGAGACCTTGAGATGGCAATCAGATCGCAACTGTCGTGATGCTTCAGGGCCTCTTCGGCCAGTGCATGCCCGATGGCACCCGACGTGCCGAAAACAGCGATGGTTTTATGCATGCCGGCCCGATCAGATTCCGATGATCGGTTGCAACAGGCGCGTAATCACGCCCTTGAACTCTAGCGGCGCATCCGTCACAGCCAGACAGATGCATTCTTCATCGGTATCAGCAATGGGCTGGTGATGCACGTCATCATCGGCATCCTGAATATCGCCAACCCTGTATCGCCCCGTATCGTCAGAGAAGGAGCCCTTGAGCACAAGGGTCATTTCCGACCCGTGATGGCTGTGTTCGGGGGTCACAAAACCCGGCGACAGCTTAAGAAGGCGCACGGTTTCGCCTTCTGTGCCTTCGAGAGGCAGAACAAACTGCTTGATCCCGGGACCTGCAGTACGCCATCGGATGGCATCAAAATCATCCCCGATGACCGATGCCAACAAGGCCGGAACATGCACTTTCCCAGCGGTCTTGACCATAGACCGGTCCGCCGGAACCGACGCTTCAGTGTATTCCATGTCCGGATCATCGAGCGATCGCATCATGGTTGCGAACAGATCATCAGAGACCGCGCTCTCATCGCAGTCATCGAGCATGGCACCGCCGATGGCTTCCGCGTCCGCAAGCCGTGCCGCGCAATGGGGACAAATCTCAAGGTGACTGGCAACCACCAGCGCATGTCCCACGGACAGCGCACCTGCAGCATAGGCCAAAATCATTTCATCATTGAGGTGATGGTGAATCATGCTTCTACCTCAGCCAAAAGTTTCCTCAACCGTCCGAATGCAAGCCGCATCCGCGACTTCACGGTCCCCAAGGGCAGTTTCAAACGCTGGGCAATGTCGGCATGGGTTGCATCTTCGAAAAAGGCCATGTTGACGATTTCGGCCTGATTCGACGGCAAGAGCGTCAGAGCCTTGGAGACCCTGTCTGCCAGTTCATTGCGATACACATCGCGCGACTGCTCTTCCTCGGTAACCAGCTTTGACGCGAAATAGTCCTGATCCTTGAAGACAAAACTCTTCTCCGACCGCAAGCGATCGATTCGCTGATTTCGGGCGATTGTGAAGATCCAGGTCGATGCGGCAGCCTTGGCCGGATCATACAGATGGGCCTTGCGCCAGATTTGCGCAAAGGTCTCCTGCACCAGTTCTTCAGACATCTGCGGGTTGGTTCCCGCTTTCATGTAATAGCTCTTGAGCCTTGGTGCGAAGTGATCGAAAAGCTGTCTGAACGCCAATCGATCACGCTGATCGCCCAAGGAAACAAGAAGGGCGCTAAGCTGGCCAGCGGTCATATCCCCGCCTCCCCCTGATCTTTTGACGAGAGCTTGCACCAATGTCATAGTCAAATCTACCCGAAAAAGTGATTGTTACCTGTCCTACGATGGTGCGTCCCGTGCGGTTCACATCGATTTGCAAAAAAGCACTTCAACCCGATAATTTGCAACAACCGGTGATCTGAACCCCATATCAGGTCGAATAAAAGAAAAACATCGGAGATACAAATGCATATTGCAGTCATTGGATCTGGTATTGCAGGCCTTTCAGCGGCCTGGCTGCTCTCGAAATCCCATCAGGTCGACATCTATGAAAAAGATGATCGTTTGGGTGGTCACGCCAACAGCCAGCTGGTCGAAACCGACAGCGGGCCTTTGGATGTCGACACGGGGTTCATTGTCTACAACGAGCGGACCTATCCCAATCTCACCGCACTTTTCGACCATATCGGCCTTGAAACAGCTTCATCGGATATGTCGTTCGCCGCTTCCCTTGATGATGGTAGACAGGAATACAGCCCACAAGGGCTCAATAGCCTGTTTGCCAAGCCGAGCAACCTCGCCAATCCGCGATTTCTGAAGATGCTCTACGAGGTGCGGCGCTTCTACACAGAAGCCCAGCGTGATGTCATGGATCCAAATGTGGAGCGCATGACCCTTGGCGACTATCTGACGTCACGCAACTACTCAAAAACCTTCATCAAGGAGCATCTGGTGCCGATGGGTGCCGCCATCTGGTGCATCCCGTCCGAACAGATGCTGGCCTTTCCCTTCCTCGCTTTCATGCGCTTTTCGATCAACCACGGACTGGTGCAATTCCGTGATAGACCGCAATGGCGGTCCATCCCCGGCGGATCGCGCCGATACGTGGAAAAGCTCAAGGACGGCATATCCGGAGAGATCCATCTCAACCAGTCCGTCTCGGACATGGTTCGCCGCCCCGGCTCGGTGACCATCAAGACCCGTCAGGGCATCGAAGCCCGCTACGATCATGTGGTGCTCGCCTGCCATTCCGACCAGGCACTCCAAATCCTGACAGCGGGATCCAGCGACATATCCGAGGAAGAGCGAAATCTGCTCACGGCCATTCCCTATCAGCGCAACCTCGCGATTCTGCACAAGGATCCTGCCCTGATGCCCAAACGTCGCGCCGCATGGGCAAGCTGGAACTACATGCAGACCAGCGCTCCGACGAATGAGGAAAGCGGCAGCTCCCTTTGTGTGACCTACTGGATGAACCGTCTGCAAAATCTAGCGTGCAAGGACAATCTGTTCGTTACGCTCAACCCGACAAAAATGCCGGAAGAAGGCACCGTGCTGCGCTCGTGCCTTTACCACCATCCGGTCTTCTCCATTGAGGCGATGGAGGCCCAACGCCATCTGTGGGGATTGCAGGGCCACCGGCGTACATGGTTCTGCGGTGCCTATTTCGGCTATGGCTTCCATGAGGACGGCATTCAGGCCGGTCTCGCCGTTGCCGAACAGCTCGGCGGCGTCAGCCGCCCATGGAGCGTTGAAGCGCCTTCAGGCCGGATCATGCTGTCGCCGGATCAACCACGGATGGCGCCATACGCCAGCACGGTGGCTGCAGAATGACCCTATCTTCCCCAGCCCCTTTGAATCAGGCTCCTTTCGACCCGGACCCTTGCCTCTATGACGGCAAGGTGGTTCATGCGCGACAGGGCGAAGTCGAGCACCGCTTGAGCTACCGCGTTGGCGCACTTCTCCTACCGCTGTACAAAAAGCAACAGGCAGCCCGGATGAGCCGCTTCTTCTCGGTCAACCGCTTCAATCTCATGAGTTTTCACGAGTCCGACCACATGGATGAAGGCTTTGAAACTCTTGAAGACTTTGTGACCAACCGTCTTGAGCAGTCAGGCCAGTTTGGCCCCGGCGAACCTTTGCCCAGACGCATATCGATCCTGTGTTTTCCGCGCATGCTCGGCCATGCCTTCAACCCGATTTCGATCCTTTTTTGCTGCGATGACGCCAACCAGCCCGTGGCCATCCTTTATCAGGTCAGCAACACCTTCGGTGAGAGACATCACTATCTATATCGTCTTGATCAAGAGGACACAGAGACGGCCAAAGGCGAGAGCTTTCGTCACAGTGGAGAAAAGAATTTCTACGTTTCACCCTTTTTGGCCATGGATGGACGATATGATTTCTCAATACAACTTCCAGATGAAAAAGCGATCTACAGAATCACAATGTCGGGCAATCAGCCTTCGTCATTGACCGCCTCCTTTGCTGCGCAACGCTTGACACTGTCGAACACGAATTTACTCTGGTTGTTTGGGAAGCTGTGGCAAACGGGATGGAAAATCCTGGTCGCCATCCATCTTGAAGCCCTCCGCTTGTGGCTCAAAGGTGCCCCCTATCACAGGCGTCCGCCCCTGCCTTCCCGCTCGGTCTCGACCTTGTCGCGACCGCTTGATGGGAAAGGAACGCCAACATGACGATTCAAAACGAAAGATCGGACCAGGTGCACAGCCACACGGACCAGAGGGGCCACGGCGATCTGCCGACATGGCAATGCCGCCTCTGGTACAAGTTGTTGAGCCCGTTCTTGTCACATCTCAAAAGCGGTCGACTTGACATCACCGTGCCATCGGGCGGGCATCTCGTTTTTGGCGGCGACGACCAGAGCGGCCCCATAGCCAGAATGACGGTCCATCGCCACCGAGCCCTCTGGCGCATCCTTATGCGCGGACCGCTTGGCGTTGCCGAAAGTTATATGGACGGGGACTGGTCCTGCGAGGACCTCACCACCCTGTTCGACCTGTTCTTGAAAAATCCCGCCGTCTTCGATGCTTTGCGAACCCGCGGAAGCCTTGCCCATTGGGTTGCACGCCTCAAGCATCTCAGACGGGCCAATAGTGTGAAGGGAAGCCGCCGCAACATTGCCTATCACTATGACCTCGGCAATGATTTCTACAGCCTCTGGCTGGACCCGACGATGACCTACTCCTCGGCCTATCGCTATGGCGAAACGGACACGCTCGAAGAAGCCCAGATCCGCAAGCTGGACAAGGCTCTGGACCTCAGTGGCCTCAAGCAAGGCGATCATATGCTTGAGATCGGGTGCGGCTGGGGTGCCCTTGCCGAGCGGGCGGCGCTGCGCGGCATAGACCTTGATGGTCTTACCCTGTCAACAGAACAGCTTGAGTACGCCAACGAGCGTGCAAAGACCAAGGGGTTCGATGACAAGGCCCGCTTCCACCTGCGCGACTACCGCCATGAGACCGGGACCTATGATGCCATCATCTCCATCGAGATGATTGAGGCCGTTGGGGAAGAACATTGGCCGACCTATTTCAAGACCCTGTTCGAGAACCTGCGTCCCGGCGGCCGGGCGGTCCTGCAGGCGATCACAATTGATGAAGCCAACTATGAACGCTATCGCCGCAGCGCTGATTTCATCCAAACCTTCATTTTCCCCGGAGGAATGCTGCCTAGCGTGAAACTGTTGCATCATCAGGCCGAAAAGGCCGGGCTTGTAGCCACCCATGCAGAAGGCTTCGCTCTCGATTACGCCAGAACTCTGGCGACTTGGCGCGACCGCTTTCTCGCTCAATGGTCGGAAATCACCCAATTGGGCGATTATGACGAGCGTTTCCGGCGTATGTGGGAATATTACCTGAGCTACTGCGAGGCGGGATTCTCGAACGGCACAATCGATGTCGGCCATTATGTCTATGAGCGTCCGGCCAGCTAAAGGGAGCCATCTCAGCGCCCGAAGCTCGCAACACCCAAATAGGCCCTGAAGCGTATCCCCGAAACATGTTTACGGGGATACGCGAAGAAACACTCTAGACTTGGGCCTTTTTCCTGATCCAGCGAATAACAGCACCGATCACCGGCAACCTACCGAAGAAATGCCGCCCTGAATCCCAATAATCATAGTGGGCCGAGATGCGACCATCGCTGTCGAACTGCAACTCAGTAATCCCCCGCACGGTCCAATCACCGATATAGGCCACCGAGCAGGAGAAATCCCAACGCATCAGGCAGATCTCCCCTGACCACGCAAGATCGAGAATCTCGAACCGGGGATCCTTGACATCCTCGAACATCTTGGCAATCACGGCACGGTAATTGTCGCGTCCTCTGACATCGTTGAACGGATCGATGAAATGGATATCGTCGCTGAGGAGCGGCATAACCTCGCCGACCCGGTCGGGAGAAAGGTGTCCAAAATAATCTGCATAGCGCGTTGCCACGTCGCGCATGGCCTCTGATGCTTGCCTCATCATACCAACCTTCTCATCAGTCGGAAATAGAGCCCATAGGGCAGGAGGCGCAGGATCCTGAGTGAAATCGCCATGCGGAATGGAAAGGCGATTTCAAAGCCGCGGCCCTCAAGACCCTTGACGATCCGGCTGGCCGCCTCATCCGGGCTGATCAAAAACGGCATCTTGAAGGTGTTCTTCTCAGTCAAACCTGTGTCGACAAAACCGGGATTGATCAACCTCAGGCCAAGACCGTCCCGGTCAAACTCTGGACGCAAGGTTTCGCAAAGGCTGGCCAGCGCGGCCTTTGTCGGCCCGTATAGCGAAGCGAGCGGAAGGCCGCAGTAAGAGGTCAGCGAACTGATAATGGCAATGTCGCCCCTGCCTCTTTGTTTGAGGAACGGCACAAGACCCGAAATCACGCCCACCGCGCCCAGATAGTTGACCATCATATGCTTGCTCGCGGCGTCATGGCTCAAGGCATCAATCCCGCCGGGCTCATAGATTGCAGCACAATAAATCGTAAGATCCGGCAAGCCGTCCTGATCCTGCATAGTCTGAATTGCCGCCTGTGTGGCCGACGGATCGGTCACATCAAGGGGCATCGCCGAGATATGCTCAGAGGTCGCAGCCAGTTCATTGAGCGCTTCCTCGCTGCGCGCGCTTGCAAACACATCCATGCCGCGCTCGGCAAAACGGGAGCAAAGCTCCCTGCCTATCCCCGAACTGGCTCCGACAATCCAGACCCGTTTCCACTTTTCTTCAATTGATTCTGACATAAATACCGTCCTTTTTGGTTTTTTACGGACCAAAGGCACAGGTGGTTTACTGCAAAGTGCCAATCGGGCCGGACAAATTGCTGAATGAGGCGAAAAGGCGTGCAAAGCCCCCAACAAAAAAGAGCCCCGAAAAGGGGCTCAATTGATTGCTTGAACAGTTCTTCTGGAACACAGGCCTCAGCCGACCATCAACTGCTTGAGGCGGAGGGTTTCATATTCGACTTCCTGCACCCGGTGCATGACGATGTCGCGGATCGAGATTACCCCGACCAGCACCGGACCGTCCATGACCGGCATGTGGCGAAAATGACCATCCGTCATGATCTGCATGACATCAACAATCAGATCCTCGCCCTTGCAGGTCGCAGGATCCATGGTCATGTGCTGTTCGACGGAGCGCCCCATGGCCTCTTCGCCAACTTCGCAAACGGCAGCAACAATATCGCGCTCGGAGATCACGCCGACCAGACCAAGGTTGTGATCGACGACAGGCAAGTTGCCGACGCGTCGCGCGGCCAGTTCTGCTGTCGCCGCAGCAATGGTCATTGTGCGGGTGACTGTGAAAAGGTCGGCGCTCTTTCCCTTGAGAATGTCCCTGACCTTGGTTTCGGAATAGGTCTTCTCGAATGCCAAACGCGCATCTTGCGACGTGCTATTCTGCTGGGTTTCGTCGCTGGCACGCGGTCCCTGATAGGTTTTCGGTGTCATGGTCTCTCTCCTTCGAGCGGTCCCTGATTGTCCCTGATTGTCACTCGCCACCAATCAACGACTGTTCTTATTTATAAAAGCGTAGCAAAGGAAAAGGTTTCATGACAATCCCTCCTTAGCCTAGACGGGGGTCTGCTTTCTTCAGGATCCTATCGTCAATACAAGCTTGAAAAGACCTGAAAAACCGTGTCATCTGAGGGCATTATGAACTGGTGCGGCAACAGGGGCAAGCGGCATGAAGGATACGATCACGAACATTTCAGCGCTGCGTCTGTTGCTGATGGCAATTCCCACGCTACCAGTGCTCTTTATGCTCTACCGATGGAAACTGAACTTGGGCAAGAGTGTCTATGCAATCGGGCGGATGCTGGTGCAGCTCATCACGATCGGTTTCGTGCTCACCTACCTGTTTACAGCAGCGCATAGCTATCTGGTCTTGATGGTGATCGGCGTCATGATGCTGGCCGCAACATGGATCAGCCTTAATCCCCTGAAATCACCCTCAAAAATTCTCTATCTATACGCCTTTGCGGCTGTCTTCACCGCAGGATCGATTACGCTCGTCACGGTGACCGTTTTCGTTCTGCAGGCAGACCCGTGGTACCAACCACGCCTTATCATACCGCTGTCCGGCATGGTCTATGTGGTCAGCATGAATGCCATCAGCCTGTCCGCAGAGCGCTTGATATCCGAATTGGAAAAACAGGCATCATACGAAGACGCCCGAAAAGCGGCTGCAAATGCGGCGCTCATTCCTATCATCAACTCGCTACTGGCAGTTGGCCTTGTCTCGCTTCCGGGCATGATGACAGGACAGATCCTCTCCGGCGTCGATCCGCTGATCGCCGTTAGATATCAAATCGTTGTCATGCTCATGGGCTTCATCGGCAACGGTCTGTCGACCTTTATTTTCCTCTCTTTGTCTCGCAGCCATTTCGAGGGCAGAAAGCAACGAGACCCCATCCCCCCGATCAGCGGAAAATAGCCTTCTCCTCGTCCATCAGCTGGTAAATATAATCGGACACCGCCTTGATGCGACCGAGGTTGCGCGTGCTTTCGTGATAGATCGCCCAATAGGCTCTCTGGATGGCGTGATCGGGGAGCACCTCGACAAAATCCGGATCATTCTTGGCCAGATAGCCATGCAGGATACCAATCCCCAACCCAGCCCGCACGGCTTCCGTCTGACCAAGCGAGCTGGCACACTCAAACTGGCGCTGATGACCGCGCATCATTTCGTCCGAATAATGCAGCGACGGACTGTAGATCAGATCCTCCACAAGCCCGATCAGCCTGTGCTGGCCAAGATCGGCATGGGTCAAAGGCATCCCATGCTGCTCCAAATAGGCGCGGGACGCATAAAGCCCCAGCTTGTAGTCGACCAGCTTGCGCGCCACCAGCCGCCCGTTTTCCGGCCGATGCACCGTGATCACGATGTCCGCCTCGCGCCGATCAATGGAAAAGGTGCGCGGCACTGGCACGAGCTGAACCCGCAGGTCCGGATAGCGATCTAGAAGCGGGCCAAGGCGCGGCGCAAGATAGGCCACCCCAAAGCCGTCAGGCGCGCCTATGCGAACCACGCCTGCAACATCGACATTGGTCTCGCCAATGCTGGTGTGCGCTGCCAGCATCTCCGCTTCCATCCGCTCGGCAGCGAGCACAAACGCCTCACCCTCCGGCGTCAAGACGCAGCCTGTCGTGCGCCGGTCCATCAACTTGGCCTTGAGCGCATCCTCTAGCGCGCTCACCCGCCGCGCGACCGTGGCGTGATTGACCCCAAGCCGGTTGGCTGCCTGGAGGAATTGCCCTGCGCGCGCCACCGCCAGAAAGATCCTGACATCATCCCAGTTCATCAGTCGGCCCCTATATCAGCTCCACTACTATAATATTTGCACAACGGATGCGATTTATCGAGCATTGATATTTATAATTGCGCAAGCAAAATAGCAGCCAATCACAATCAAACAATTGACGTTGGATATTCGACGCAAGGGAGAAACACAGCATGCGGGAAATCGGCCATTTCATCAACGGCGAGATCGTGGCGGGCTCATCGGGCCGCTTCGCTGATGTCTACAATCCGGCAACCGGTGAAGTTCAGGCGCAGGTCGCCCTTGCCACCACCGCCGAACTTGATGCCGCAGTTGACGCCGCTGACAAGGCACAGCCAGCGTGGGCGGCGACCAATCCCCAGCGCCGCGCCCGTGTCATGATGCGCTTTGTCGATCTCATCAACCGCGACATGGACAAGCTGGCCGACGCCCTCTCCTCCGAGCATGGCAAGACCTTTGTCGACGCCAAGGGGGACGTCCAGCGCGGACTGGAAGTCATCGAATTCTGCATTGGAGCGCCCCATCTCTTGAAAGGGGAATATACAGACAGCGCCGGAACCGGCATCGACATGTATTCCATGCGTCAGGCTCTGGGCGTCGTTGCTGGCATCACGCCGTTCAACTTCCCGGCCATGATTCCTTTGTGGAAGCTCGGACCAGCGCTGGCTTGCGGCAACGCCATGATCCTCAAGCCTTCCGAACGGGATCCATCCGTGCCGCTGATGCTGGCCGAACTGCTCAAGGAAGCGGGCCTTCCCGACGGCATCCTGCAGGTCATCAACGGCGACAAAGAGAGCGTAGACGCCATTCTCGACAATGAGACCGTTCAGGCTGTCGGCTTTGTCGGCTCGACCCCGATCGCGCATTATATTTATTCCCGCGCCACGGCGAACGGCAAACGCTGCCAGTGCTTTGGTGGAGCCAAGAACCACATGATCATCATGCCCGATGCTGATATGGATCAGGCAGCGGACGCCCTTGTCGGCGCAGGCTATGGCGCGGCTGGTGAGCGCTGCATGGCCATCTCGGTCGCCGTGCCCGTTGGTGAGGCTACCGCAGACCGCCTGATCGAAAAGCTGGTCCCGCGCATCGAAAAACTCAAAGTCGGCCCCTACACCGCAGGCAAGGATGTTGATTATGGCCCGGTTGTCACCAAGGCCGCCAAGGAAAACATCCTGCGGCTGATTGAAACCGGTGTGGAGCAAGGCGCCAAACTCGTGGTCGATGGTCGTGATTTCCAGCTTCAGGGCTATGAAAACGGCTTCTTTGTCGGCCCGCACCTGTTCGACCATGTCACCACCGACATGGACATCTACAAAAAAGAGATTTTTGGCCCGGTCCTGTCCTGCGTGCGCGCCCAAACCTATGAGGACGCCCTTGGCTACGCCATGGACCATGAATATGGCAACGGCACAGCGATCTACACCCGCGACGGAGACACCGCCCGCAACTTTGCCAACCGGATCAACATCGGCATGGTGGGTATCAATGTGCCGATCCCGGTTCCCCTTGCCTATCACACCTTCGGCGGCTGGAAGAAATCCGGCTTCGGCGACCTCAATCAGCATGGCCCGGACGCCTTCCGCTTCTACACCCGCACGAAGACCGTCACGGCCCGCTGGCCTTCAGGCATCAAGGAAGGGGGCGAATTCAACTTCAAGGCCATGGACTGATCGGCCCATCCGGTTTTGGCAAATACCCAAATCTCAGAAATGAAGTCCCCACGACACTGAGATGGTGAGACACCGCTGCCTGCACACGGGCAGCGGTGTTTCTTCTTCACAAGTGTTAACCGTCAGCGGCGCGGTCCTTCGCTTTATGCTGGAAAAGCCACATTCCCGTCTGTATGGTCGCCTCCTGATCAACACCAGACGAGCGCACCAAACGCGCAAAGACAGCTCATGGCTCCTCCTTCCCAACCCGATATTCTTGTTTTTGGCGGCGCGCACGTCGACCGCATCGCTCGCTCCCATGCGCGACTGGAGCCCGGGCAATCAAACCCCGGCCATCTCAGCCGCTCCGTTGGCGGGGTTGCCGGCAATGTTGCGCGCGGACTTGCCCGGCTCGAATGGCAGGTGGCACTCAGCACCATCAGCGGTGCTGATGACGATGCCCATTTTCTGAAGCGCGAGCTGGCACGCGAAGGCATCAACACCGACCGGATCACAATCAATCCCGACAAGCCGAGCGCCAGCTACACCGCCATCGAGGATCGCAATGGATCACTCAATGCGGCAATTGCCGACATGGACATCTATGACAGCTTTCCTGCCGAACAAATCGCGGACTGTCTTGCCGGTCTTGAAAGACCGACCCTGATTCTCACCGACACCAATCTGTCTGCGGATGTGCTCGATCAGCTTGTCAAAGGCAAGGGCGAGCATACCCTAGCCATCAGCGCTGTTTCTGGTCCCAAAGCCAACCGCGCAGGTGAGTGCCTCTCTGCGCTTGACCTTCTGTTTTGCAACGAAGAGGAAGCAGCGATTTTGGCGCAGGAATTCGCCGATCCCGAAGCCTTGCCGGAAATCCTGATGGAAGAGGGCGTCAAGTCCGGCATCATCACCCGCGGCGATGCGGGCCTCACCGCATGGCAGGGTGACAAGGTGTGGAAGCTCCCGGCCCCGCCTGTCAAAGTCCGATCAACCAATGGCGCAGGCGATTGCCTCTGCGCCTGTGTCCTTCACGCCCGCTTGCTCGGCCGCTCTTTTGGAGAGTCTCTGGCCTATGGTATGGCGGGCGCAAACCTTGCCTTGATGAGCGAGCAATCTGTCCCTGACATGCTCAACAGACAAATGCTGGAAGCCTGCCTCGCAGAGATTCCGCAAGCTGACAAAGAAAGCCAAACCTCATGACCGCGTCCCCCAACATACTGCCCATTGTCTTCGGCTCAGAAGTTGACGCCGCCCGCAAGGAAGGCAAACCCATTGTCGCCCTTGAATCCACGATCATCACCCACGGCATGCCCTTCCCGGAAAATGTCGCCACGGCTCTGGAAGTAGAACAGATCATCCGTGATGAAGGCGCTTGCCCGGCAACCATCGCCATCCTCGACGGCACCATCCATGTCGGCCTGTCGCGTGAGGACATCGAGGCGCTTGCAGAGCGCGACGATATCATGAAGCTCTCCCGCGCCGACCTTGCCTATGCGCTGGTGGCTGGCAAAAGCGGCTCGACAACTGTCGCCGCAACTATGATCTGTGCAGCCCAAGCTGGTATAGCCACCTTTGCTACCGGCGGCATCGGCGGTGTACATCGCGGCGCAGAGGAAAGCTTTGACATATCCGCCGACCTGCAGGAGCTGGCCAAAACTCCCGTGATGGTGGTCTCGGCAGGCGTCAAGGCGCTGCTCGACATTGCCAAGACCCTGGAGGTGCTCGAAACACTCGGCGTACCGGTTGTTGGCTTCAAGACCGATGAATTCCCGGCCTTCTGGAGCCGGGAAAGCGGCCACACCTGTCCCTTGCGGATGGATGACGCCGATGAGATTGCAGCCCTTTACACCATGCGCAAGACCCTTGGTCTCGAAGGCGGCATGATCGTCGCCAATCCGGTCCCAGAAGCTGATGAAATCCCGCGAGCCGAAATGGAAACCGACATCATCGAAGCCATTTCTGAGGCCAACCGGCTCAACGTGACGGGCAAGGATGTCACCCCGTTCGTTCTGGACCGCATTAAGCATCTGACCGACGGAGACAGCCTGGTGACCAACATCGCCCTCGTGAAAAACAACGCCCGTCTGGCGGCCAAGATTGCAGCTGCGGTCTAGTCTGTCTCAAAGAACGGATCCCAAAACAAACAAGGCGGCGCGTCTCATGGGCCATGAAACGCGCCGCCTTTTTATGATCATTCGCTGATTGAGATACCCGGCCTATTCGCCCAGCACTTCCTTGATCTTGGTCGCCAACTGCTTGAGCGAGAAGGGCTTGGGCAGGAAGCCGAATTCTTCATTCTCCGGCAGGTTCTTGGCGAAGGCTTCTTCCGCATAGCCAGACATGAAGATGATCTTCAACTCGGGCCGGATCTTGCGCAATTCACCCAACATTGTTGGTCCGTCCATTTCAGGCATGACCACATCCGAGACCACAAGATCAATTGGTTCATCAATCTCGCGAATGAGTTCGAGTGCTTCGGCACCTGAGCCCGCCTCATGGACCGTATAGCCGCGTGACGCCAGCGCACGGGCAGCAAAGGCCCGCACGGCCTCCTCATCTTCAACCAACAGGATCGTGGCGCTGCCGGTCAGATCGACGATGGCTGCAGAGGCCGGAACACCCTCTGCCTCATTTTCATGGACATGCTCGCCAACATCCGTGCCTTCGACAACCGAAACTGTTTCCGCCACATGGCGCGGCAGGAAGATGCGGAACGTGGTGCCCTGCCCCATTTCACTTTCAAGGAAGATGAAGCCGCCAGTCTGCTTGATAATGCCATAGACCGTTGAAAGGCCAAGCCCCGTACCCTTGCCCACATCCTTGGTGGAGAAGAAGGGCTCGAAGATCTTGTCCCGGATATCGGGGGGAATGCCGGTGCCACTATCAAGCACTTCAAGCAGGACATATTCGCCCGGCTCAAGCTGTTTGTAAGGCATCTGCATGGTTTCATCTTCAGACAGATTGCGCGTCTGGATGGTCAGCTGCCCACCCTCGGGCATGGCATCGCGGGCATTCACCGCCAGATTGACAATGACCTGTTCAAGCTGGTTGAGGTCGGCCTTCACCGGCCAAAGGTCACGCCCGTAGACCAGCTCCAGTTCGACTTTTTCTCCAAGCAGGCGATCCAGAAGGATCGAAAGATCGGCAAGCACATCCCCGAACGAGAGAATCTGCGGCCTGAGTGTCTGACGCCGCGAGAAGGCCAGCAGCTGCCTGACGAGAGAGGCGGCCCGGTTGGCATTCTGCTTGATGTTCATGATGTCCTGAAACGCCGGATCGCTTGGCTTGTGGCTGGCAAGCAACAAGTCGGAAAAGCCGATGATGGCCGTCAGAACGTTGTTGAAGTCATGCGCGACCCCGCCTGCGAGCTGACCGACGGCCTGCATTTTCTGGCTCTGGGTAAACTGGACTTCCAGTTCTCGTTGCTTTGTGGTTTCCAGCGCATAGACGATAACCTGTTCTTCGTCGGCATCACCGTCTTCGACCCCTGAAAGGAAGAAACGGATCGTTCGGCTGTCGTCTTCGGCCAGTTCGCATTCCACCGGCAGAATGTTGCTCTTGCCATTCAGCGCTTCGTCGATCGCAGCCGATAATTCGTCGCGGTTTTTCTCTGCCAGCAGATTGTGGATCGTCGGGGCGGGCTCCTCGTCAGAGGGGCTGTTATCGGGAATGACAGCGGAGAACAACCGCGCAAACGGCGCGTTGGTGCGCACCACCCGGCCTTCGCCCGTCAGCGCAGCAATGGCAATGGGCGTGTTGTTGAAGAAGCGCGCGAAGCGAACCTCCGCCGCCCGCAATTCTTCTGAGATATCCTCGCCCGGACTGCGATTGATCACAATCGTGCGCGATGCGCCCAGTGTTCCGTCAGCGGCGATGGGCACGCGATGCATCAAACGAACCGGCAACCCCTGCCCGTTGCGTTTGACCAGATCAAGGTCGATCATGTCGGTCCGGCGTCCGCCAGACGATGAGCTGACAGCATCGAGCAAGGCATTGCCATCCCCCGAGACAAGCTCATTGAGATTGAGATGCCGCGGCTCGAACTGCGCAAGATCATACCCCAGCCAATCGGCCAGCGTGGCGTTCATATAGATGACCTTGCCATCCGGTTCGGCAGAAAAGAATCCGGCAGGTGCATGATCGAGATAGTTGATGGCGAGTTGAAGCTCCTGAAAGATGTTCTCCTGCCGCTCGCGATCGCGGGTGATGTCGCTGACCTGCCACACGGAGAAGGCATCCTTGCCGCCGCCCGTTTCGGTGTCATTGAGCGCACGCACCTTGATGCGGAACCAGCGCGCCTGTGGCGCGTCTGCATCCGGCACGACGCCCACGGGCCCCTTGAACAGCCGAAATTCCTCAAGCGCCGGGCGTCCGCTGCGGATGGCCTCGGACAGCCGGTAGATGGCCTCCGCGGCATCTGGTTCGCCGCCAAAGCTGCGTTCGATGGAGCGGATCTCCTCGGCGCTTTGCGCGCCGGTCAGGCGCCCATATTCCGCGTTTGCATAGACAATCCGGTCGCGGGCGTCACAAACGAGGACACCATCGCTCATGCTATCCACAAATTGTCGCGTCAGATGGGGCGGAGCGGCCGCATTGCCAAGCTTGACCAGCCCAACCGCAAGCCCGAGCAACGACAGGATACCGATACCAGCCAGAACGCTGAGAAACACCAACTGCAAATGGCTACCGATCTGTCCTTTGAAGAAAACCAGGGCCGCAGCAACGACCACCAGAAAAACAGCCAGTAACAGCAACCACTTGACACTTCCAGACCGATCAACATGGTCAATCATGGCCTGCGCTGTATCCTCGTGGCTCAATTGTCTGCCCATCATGTATCCCCTGCCTCAGACTGACAGCACATCAGCCAGCACCGCCAAATGAGAAGTTCATCCAACTCTATTGGTTGCGACTAGCCCAACTTGTACGATTCTTCAATTTCATAATATAGCCAATCACTTCAGCCACAGCTTTATAATGCTCTTCTGGCACCTCGTCATCGATATCCACCGTTGCATAAAGCGCTCGGGTCAGCGGTGGGTTCTCAACCAACGGAATCTTGTGCTCTTTGGCGATTTCACGAATACGCATGGCCGTCTCGTCGACGCCCTTGGCAACACAGATCGGGGCGCCCATGCCGCTTTCATACTTTAGCGCAACCGAATAGTGGGTCGGGTTGGTCAGCACGACCGTGGCTTCGGGCACAGCGGCCATCATGCGTTTGCGGCTACGTTCCATACGCACCTGGCGCAACTTCGCCTTGATGTGCGGATCACCCTCGGCCTGCTTGTATTCTTCCTTGATCTCGCGCATCGACATCTTTTGCTTCTCCTGCCAGCGATTGCGCTGATAGAGATAGTCCATGGCAGCCAGAACCGTCATGACAACGATCACACCGATCACCAGTTGAAGCGCCAATTCCTGAATGAAGGGCAGGATCTGAATCGGGTCCAGCCCCATCACGAGATCGAGCTTGTCCCTTTGCGGATAAAGGATGACAGTCATCAGGAATGACACGATGGAAAGCTTCACAAGCCCCTTGACGAAATTGACCAGACTCTCTTTGGAAAACAGACGCTTGAAACCACTGGCGGGAGACACCTTGGACATTTTGGGCTTTAGCGGCTCGGTCGAAAAGACGAACTTGTGCTGGATGATGTTGCCGAAAACAGCCATCGCCAAAAGCGCAATCATCGGCGCGATCAGAACGCCAAGCATGGCATAGCCCACCTGACCCCAGACCTGCGTCAGAAGAGCACCATCAAGGGTCAACTGATAGGAATGCTCGAAAAAGCCCTTGAGGTTGTTCGCCGTGCCCTTGGCGACATAGCTCCCCAGTACGGCAACCACAAGACCGGTGCCCATCATGGAGAACCAGGCGGAAACCTCCTGACTCTTGGCGACATCGCCTTTTTTATGCGCATCATCGAGCCGTTTCTGTGTGGGCTCTTCCGACTTTTCTGCATCATCATTTTCTTCGGCCATGCAAGCCTCCTAAACCACGCCCCTGTCCGCCGCGACAAGACGCGCGCACGCGCAGCTAACGCGCTATAAATTTGCCCAGAACCATTTCGATATGCCCCATATACCAGGTCATCAGCGTGGTGAGCATGAGCATGAACAGGATCATACCGATCAGAATGTTGGCAGGCATCGCAATGAAAAACACCTGCAATTGCGGCATCAGGCGCGACAGTATGCCCAGCCCGAAATAGAAGATCAGTCCATAGACAATGAATGGCGCTGACAGTTTGAGGCCAACCACAAAGGAATCGGCCAGAATTTCGGTCGCATAATCGGCCATGTCGCCAAGCGGCAACATCTGGTTGACCGGAAATAACTCGTAACTGTCATACATGGCCCCGATCATCAGATAATGCAGATTGGTGACGAAGATCAGCGTGATCGCCACCGTCGACAGGAAGGTGTTGAGCTGGACCGTCTGCTGTCCGGTGCTTGGATCGGGGCCCATCGCAAAGCTCAAACCAAGCTGAAAGGCAATGGTTGTCGAGGCGATCTGCAACGCGGCCATGATCAGCTTGACGGACAGGCCCAGCAGCAGCGCGATGAGCATTTCCTTGCCCATGGCAGCCAGAATGCCCGCGAACGTTGCTGGTACCACACCATAGTTGCCGGATACCATGGGATAGAGCATCAAGCTGACCATCACCGCCAGTATCAGGCGCACCCGCACGGAAACCGCCTTTTCCGAGAAACCCGGCATCAACATGAACAGCGTCCCGATGCGGGCAAAGATCAGAATAAAGATGTAGGCGGTTTGCGGAAGAACGTTGAAAAGCATTGCGCGTTTCGCACCTAGCCGGGCCGGTCATAAGCCCTAGCCCGTAATGGCACGCTCCATCAACAAACGAGTGAAGCCGCCAAGCGTGGCCCCAAGGAACGGCATCGTCAGCATGAGCATGAGAAAGATGGCGATGATCTTGGGAACAAAGACGAGAGTCATTTCCTGAATCTGAGTGAGCGCCTGAAACAGCGCAATGATCACACCAACCACCAGACCAACAATCATAATGGGCGCAGATATCTTGATCAGCACCCATATTCCTTCTCGTCCTATATCCAGTACTTCCGGACCGGTCATTTCAGGCCTCCTTGAACGCTCGTCAGGCGAGAGTGCATAGCACCAACCCCGTCCGTTCCAATGCCGCCACGATCAACGGCAGGCCTCCAACCCAGCAACGGATCAGATTGGCATCCGCATGATCTCTTCATAAGCGGAAATCACGCGGTCACGAACGGACACCATGGTTTCCAGTGCCACTTCGGTTTCAGCGACCGCGGTGACGACATCGACCACATCGGCCTTGCCATGCACCATGTCCGTTGCGGCTTTTTCCGCAACCTGTCCCTTGTCGAGAACACCGCTCACCCCGTCCTTTACCATTGCGCCAAAGTCGGGTTTGTTGTCGGCGGCCTGCTGAAGTGTCGGAGTAGAGTTTGTCTGATTCGTCAGCTTTTGGGCCAGATTATATGCATTTGCTGCAGTCAAAGATGTGTTCAGCATGGTGCCTCTCGTCTTGCCCTATCGGAGCAATGTGTGCTGAAAGCCGTCTTGCCCGGATTAGGTATCCGGCATTAAGCCTTTAAAATATCGATTGTTTTTGTGATCATCGTGCGTGTTGCAGAAATCACATTGAGGTTTGCCTGATAGCTGCGCTGTGCCTGCTGCAAATCCGTGATTTCAACCAGTGTGTTCACATTTGGCAGCTTCACATAGCCGTCTTCGTCGGCCGCCGGATGTCCCGGCTCATAGCGGGTGCGAAAGTCCGACTTATCCGGCAGGATACGCCCCAACTCGATGGTTTTCGCCCCCAGCTCCCGGTCGAAACTGGTGCGGAACGTTGGAATCTGGCGCTTGTAGGGATCGGCGCCAGGCTGACGACCCGTCGACTCGGCGTTGGCAATATTCTCTGAGATCACACGCATACGACCGCTCTGAGCGTGAAGGCCGGAAGCCGCAATCATGATTGATCGCAAGAAATCCATCAGGTGTCCTTTCCCTTGTCGTCCGTCGGTTCAAAATGGCCAAAGAGCCTCTTAGCGCCTTTGCGAAGCCATCCGGATCATGTTCAGACCCTTGCTGTAGAGCTGGGTGACTGCCTGAAAATCCATCTGGTTGGTTGTCACCTTCATCATCTGTTCTTCGAGCACCACGGCGTTGCCGCTGGGTGTCGTCTCGAAGCCATCAACCTTTTCGCCCACGAGTTTGCCGTCAGGAAAGATCGCGCGACCTTGCAGATGGTGCGAGTTCGTCATACGCGTCTGCAGGCCTTCCGCCTTGAAAGGCTTGAGGGCGCTGCCAAAATCGAATTCTGACAATTCCTTGACCTTGTAGCCCGGCGAATCCGCGTTCGCGACATTCTCTGACAGCACTTTCTGACGTGCCTGATGCCAGTGCATCTTGTCGCGCAGCATGGAAAAGAGTTTCAGATCGCTCAGAGCCAAAAGGTTGCCTCGTCGGTTTGTGCCATTGGATGAGAAACCCGGCGGCACAGTCACAGTTCTCAAGGCAAATTTTGCCTACCATATGGTTAATGAGTTATTAACGTCAGGCGCTCTTTTCGCGCATTGACCGAAAAGCGTCACTTTTCCGGGGACTTGCACTCGGCAAATTTTGCAAATTGCACTGAAGGCATGCGCAAAAACTTTCAAAAGCGTTAAAATGATCCTGAGTTAAGAGATTCGCACCTGCAACACGGTTCGTAATGCGTTGAAATGTATGCCGGCTGGGCTGGTAGAAAGTAGATTGGAAGTTCCATGTTTAGTGATGAAAGCGGCCTGCTTCTGCAGTTTTTGGTGGCTCTTGGCATTGTCCTGATCCTGATTCTCGTGCTTGCATGGATCCTGAAGAAAGTGAACACCATCTCAAGCAGGGTCGGACGCGAAGGGGCCCATCCGCGCCTCTCGGTGCGCGAAGCCATTCAGGTTGACCACAAGCGGCGTCTTGTTCTGCTGCGGCGGGACAATATCGAACATCTGGTGCTGATCGGTGGAGAAAACGATCTGCTCGTTGAGCACCACATTCCGCCCATGCCTCAAAGTGCAGCCCATCCCGGATCGTTCGCTCAGGCAGGTGTCCCGGGCCATGCTGGATCGCCTCCCGCAGGACAAGCCCCGACGGGTGCAAATCCGACTGGTCCAACTCCATCAGGTCCCGCACCAGCGAGTCAGGCACCTTCAGGACCATCCATGCGCCCGGCACCCCAACGTCCGGCCGCGCATACACCCCAGACAGCGACACAGGCTACGTCACAGGCTTCGACCCATACTCCAACACAGGCAGGCGTCAGCACTTCGGGCGCGTCCACGCCATCGACAGACCGCACCAAAGGCAACGCGGCCGCCCCATCTCTCGACCCGTCAATCAAGAAAGCGGTAAGCGCGTTGACGGCTCAGCCTCCCGCCACGTCGCCCAAACCACCAGCTGTCTCCATCCCCAATGAGACACAGCACCGCCAGACGCCAAGAGACCAGACACCACCAGCGACAACACCAAAAGCTGAAGAGAGCTGGTCTGCACCACAGCGCGCCGCGACACATAACACCGATTTGAATCGTCCCCTCGCGAATCGTGAGCAGGGCCGCAAAGTGCCGCAATCGCAAGCGCCGGACGAAACGGCGGACAAATATGCGGACACGTATAAGGCGCAGAACGCAGCGCCTGAGCGTTCTTATGAAAAAGACAAACCAGATGAAGGCCCTGACGCTCGGTCTACACCGACCACACAGCGCACCGCCGCCGAGAGCACCCCGGCAAGCACGCCCGCAAAGGCAGCAAGCCCAAGAGCGGAGCAGGCTGAGGATGGTGCGCCCCTCGCCCAGCCAGCCGCCCCTGCAAGTGCCCCCCGGCAAGCACCAGATCCATCCAGCACCCCAGAGCCATCCAGCAATAAAGATGCTGAGGCAAAACCGGAACGGACGCCATCAGCTGAAGCTCCGCCTGCTGGGGTCAGGCAGGAAGACGCAGACCCCTCTCAAACGCGGGCTTCACCAGAAGCCGCTGAGCCGAAAGAGTCCTATGAGGATGAAATCAACCGTCTGCTCAATGAGCTGACTAGCGACCCGAAAAAGTCATAAGGCCGACCATCTTGGCATCATTCTCGAAAGTGCCGGAGACTGCACCCAAAGCCGCGCCAGAGCAGGCCGGTGCATTGGCAGCTCCGCGCAAAGGCCCAAGTTGGCGCAAGAGGCTGAGACAACTCGGCCTTGTCAGCATGCTGAGTTTTGTCTTTGCTTGCACGATGGTCTGGTTCGCGTGGCTCAATCCAGCCTTCGCGCAACAATTGACCATCGGCTTCGGCGACGATCTCACGATCACCGAACGGGCCGTGCAGCTGGTCGGCCTGATCACGGTGCTGTCTCTGGCACCGTCGATCCTCATCATGGTCACGTCCTTCACCCGGATTGTCGTGGTGCTGTCGCTGTTGCGCTCGGCAATCGGGCTTCAGACTGCACCGCCCAACACGGTGATGATCAGCCTTGCCCTGTTTCTGACCGCCTTCATCATGGCGCCAACCTTTGAAGAAGCCTACAACATCGGCATTCAACCCCTCGTGGATGGCGAAATTGAGCCCGCAGAAGCCTTTGACCTCACCTCGCAGCCGTTTCATGCCTTCATGCGCCGGCATGTGCGCGAAAACGATCTCGCTCTGTTTCTGGACATGGCACAGCAGGAAGCACCGGCGACCCCGGAAGACGTAAGCCTTCGGGTTCTCATCCCTGCTTTCATGATCAGTGAACTGCGTCGGGCTTTCGAAATTGGCTTTCTGGTGTTCCTGCCCTTCATCATCATCGACCTTGTGGTCGCTTCGATACTCATGTCGATGGGTATGATGATGCTGCCGCCAGTGGTGATTTCTCTGCCGTTCAAGCTCATATTCTTTGTTCTGGTGGACGGCTGGAACCTGATCACCGGATCATTGGTCAGAAGCTTTTTGGGGACATAGAACGCAGTTGACCGCTACAAGACCGCGATCAGCAATCACGATCCGGCGAGTGCCAACAAGCTTGGCCTCACACTTGCGGGTTGTCCGGAGTGTCTGCGGGCTTTTCAGGGGTCGCGGTTTCCGGCTTGGCATCGGCATTCATGTAGCGTGTGCGATATTCCTTGAGAAACCGCTCCATCGTGTCGATGCCCGCAATCTCTTGAGCAATGGCCTGAAACTGCTGCCCGTTGCTTTCAATCGGCATGCTCACCACGTCAAACGCACCGGCAACCGGCGAATTGCTCATCTTGTCGGCAAATTTCCGGCGCAGGCGATCAAGCCCCAACCGGTCGTCGGCCAACGTGTAGGCAATCCCGGCCCGCAGGATATTTGTCTGCTCGTTTTCGTCAAGCTCTGCACCGACGGTCCAGCGGTCCCCCAACAAAACCTCGATCTGTTCGGCCGCGTCCTGCCAGCGCTTGGCGCGCCAGAGAATGTCAGCCCGCAATTGCTCGACATCATCCCCCTGAAGTGGCTTGAGAATATCAAGCGCAAGATTGACCTTGTTCAGCTCGGCCAACGCCTTTGCCTCGACAAGGCGCCGTTGCCGCTCTAAAGACAGCGGCAACTGAGACTGACGCGTACGGCGCAAGGTGTCGAGAGCCAGATTGGGTTTGCTGTCGAGCAGATAGACCATCGCGAGATCTGCGGCAATTTGCGACCGTGCAGCACCCTTGAGGCGATTGTCGACCTGATGCTTGAGCAGATCGGCCGCCCGGTCCAGAAGGTCCACCTCCACCAGCTTGTCAGCCAGTCTGCGAACCATTTCGTCGCCGCGACGCCCCACCGGGGTCAATTCGCGGAAGTCATAATATAGCGACAGCGCCTTGATGGCGGAGAGCTCGTTCACCTTGCCGTCGAGGAACAGCGAGGAAAAAACCGCGTTCATCTCTTCTTGCAAAACACGGGCAACATCGGAATTGGGATCGGAATCCGCGGCTGAATGCAATGTCTCAAAGGCACTACGATACTCACCCTTGTCCACATAGAGATGGGCAAGGGTTCTGAGAGCATTCAATTCGACATCATCACCCCGCCAAACAACAGAAAGGCCCTCGAGTTCATCGATGGCCTGATCCACGTCGATGACTTTTTCCTGTTGCCTTAACTTTATATCCTGCAACCAGGCTTGATTGGAAATCGGCAAATATCCAGTGTCTCGCGAGGCCTTGAATGCCTCGAATGCCTCCTGCGGCTTGTTCATGGCCACAGCGATCCGGCCTCGCAGCAGATTGTAGCGCGCGATGCTCTCATCATTGAGAAAGGCGGGGTTCACTTCCGCAAGGGCAGCAGATGCACTACCGAACTGTTGATCAATGAGACTGATTTCAACGCCATCGAGCAGCATCATCTGGCGGACGCTATCACTATAGTCAGGTGCAACTGTGCTGGCCAGATCAAGAGCGTCTTCCGCTTCGCGCCAACGATGCGTTCGCGCTGCAGCAAGCCCGCGCCAAACCGATGCATCGGGGTCGTTGTCGAATTCGGGATGATTGAGCCGCTTGAAGGCTTCTTCAGGACGCCCCGCCATGAGTTCTGCCGCAGCATAGAGGGTACGGAAACCGCGGCCCCGGGCAAATTCCGGCGCGGCATCCTCTATGATCTGCAAATGCCCCAATGCCTCGATGGAATACCCATTGGCCACCAGCAGGCGCGACAGCTCCAGTTCGCTCTGAATGGCCGCCATATCCTTGAACTGCGAGAGCTTGCGCTCCAGTTCCTGACGCTTGCGCGTGAAGGCAACCGGGCTATCCATCGCGAGTGAATCGAGATCCAGAAAAGTCTCACGCGCCTTGTTGCTTGTCTCCGTCAACCCGCTGACGTCGATCGGAGCCACCTCGGTGTTGGACAGTGTCAGGCCGCGCCGGGAACTGATGTAGACATAGCCCTCGTCCCGCGCCACCTGCAAATCGTCGACATGCTCTGCAAGGGCAATGCCATGGGCAGAGATGATGGTGGTAAAGTCAACCAGCCGCTGACCCTTGACGAAACCGCGCGCCGGGCCAAAGCCGGTCACTACGTGAAGATTCTCGCCCGTTCCCGGATCGCGCAGCTTGAGCACCGAAGAGGAGCCATCGAATTTCACGCGCATCGCCGATCGGCCGCCACTGATCTTGGTGCGGGCCATGTGCAGCGGCTTGGTCGGCTCGACAACCATGTCGCCAATGGTCAACAGCCAGCCATACCCCTCTGGCGAAAAGGTCACCAGCCGCGAATTGCGAAGCGGAATGCGCAACACGGCAGTATTGCCCGAGCGCCAAACCTCCAGATCATCCGCGACAGCCTCTAGCGGTTTGCGTGCGGTCTCGACATCAAGATCAAGGGATGTGTCGAAAACTGCCCAGATGATACCATTGCGCTTGAAAACCGCAGAGCCGGTCGGATTGTTGAACGGAAAATACAGCCGAACCGAACGTCCGAATGTCTTGGCTTCCACACGCAGTGTCTGCGACGACAAATCAGGCATGGAGCCCTGCATTTGCTCAGCATTTCCGCGCGTAACCCTCTGTGGTACCACTTCTCGGGTCTGTTGCGTGATATTGGGTGGCTGCTGGATCGTCTCGTTCGATGCCGGGGCCATCATGTCCCCGACTTGTGCTGGAACCGACACATCGGTTTGCTCGATGGTTATCGGTTCATTGCGAATGATCGGCGTTTGTTGAGAAACTTCTGGGTTGACCTGAGCAACGACCTGCGCAGCGTTGTCGCCAATTGACGGGTCAGGCAATTCCTGCACAACTGCCGGCTCTTCGGTTATGATGGCCTGCGCATTGGTCGGATCAAGGTTTGGTGCAGAAACATTGGGCTTGGCCTGAGGCAAAGGCTGCGTCTCAATCGGCAGAATGGGAACCGTAGAAACAGGCTCTCCATTGGGCGATAGCGGTTCTGTCAGCTGTGCGTTGGTGAACAACGTGCCCTCGGCATTGCGACCCGACGGATTGGGACCAAGGATCAGATCCTGCGCGCTGTCGGGCGTGCCACCAATGCGATCCCCCACGCCGGTCACTTCGGATCCGTCTTCATCATTCGTCGTCGGATTGACACCGCGTGCAATCAGAACGCTGTCGTCGCCGGGCTTGGAAATCGCGCGCGTGATCGTATCTTCAACACCCTTGGCCTCGAACAGCTGCTTGTCGCCCGTCACGTCTACGACATAGCCATTGTCTTCTCGAAAGGCTCTGACATCCGAATTCTTGTCGATAATCAAACGGAATTGCGTGCGCCCATCGCTATAGCTCATGCGCATGTCATGAACGAGCGCAGGCAGGTTTGCGCGCAAATCACTCAGGTCGGCATCCGTCTTGTGGTTGAAATAGAGATCAACCACATCACCCTTCCGTTCAAAGGTGGAATCGAACGGAATATTCCAGATGAAGGCAAAGCGCGAAAAAGTCGGGTGATCACCGATGCGAATGTCGAGCTTGGGCTTAACGCGCGTGGCGCTCTCGGCCTGTTCAAGCGACCGAGCGAGACGCAGGGCTTCTTCGGCACGTCTGGCCAATTCAGTAACGACCTCGGCTGGCAACACCGGAGGGGGCCCCGCCCAGGTCTTGGGCAGAAAATCCACATAGAGACGCTCACCAGCCTCCATCGTATTGATCCGAATGCCTTCTTTGAGCGCAATGCGGACACCTTTGCCATCCGGGTCCTGTCTGGCAATGGTTACATAGTCCCCGAGAATACGCGGCATCGACGAAACGCTATCCGACTTCATGCCTTCGTCAAAGCGGACAACGAAAATGCTGTTTTCCTGCTTCATCGAATATTCAGGAAGCAAATTGCGTCCGGTAAATCTAAGGACAAGTCGGCCAAAGCCCTCTTCGGTGGACATCAGGACGTCCAACTTGCCTGGGCTGATCTCGTTTGTGCGGTCCGAAACGACCTCGGTTGACTGCGCCAGAGACTGAGTGGGAACCGTCATGACCGAAATGGCACAGATGAGACAAACAAACGCCAAGCACCCTGTTCGGGAACTCGCCTTTGCCAATCTGATCAACATATCTGTCAGCCGAACCTGTTTCGACATCTTCGTCTCCACTCGAGCAGACCCTGATTCACACGCATAAATCCCCGCCAAGCACTGGCAGGCCGGTCTGGAGACTATCGTAAAGCCAAATGATTTACCCACACTTACCGCGATAGGCGCAATTTGAGACAAACACCGGCCAATTCGTCAGGTTATTGACGCCTCTTGGCCAAAGTCGCCAGCCACTCTCCTGACCAGAACCTGCGCCTCTCCTGACCAGCATCAGTGCGTCAAGCATTGGGCCTAGTTACCGATTTGCGGCAACTCCTGAGATCCAAGATCGTTGACTTCCTGTTCAAGCGTTTCCCCGCGTGCAATCGCCATGCTGAGCTTGCTTGCCGCATCGGGATTCATGGACCCCATAATTTTGGCAACCGTGCGCGGTTTCATGATCTTAACCATGTCCGTCAGCACTTCGATGTCGAGGGACTCAAATATCTTTGCAGCCGCCTTAGGCCGCATCGACTGATACATGGCCACCAGCTTCACCAGATCTTCCTGCTGTTCCCGGTCCCGTTCCTTGGTCGCCAGCTTGATCGATTCCTCAAGAGTTCTCAGCTCCTGAACCCGCTCATTCAGACGCTTTTCAGCAGCTTTCAGAAGGGCCTCACGCATCTCCAGACTCTTGGAGCGCTCATCGAGTTCTTCCCTGCGATGGGCAAGTCGTTCGAGGATGGCCAGTTCGGATCGCGACGTGCTGCTCTGGTCGACGCGCATCCCATCCATGAGGGACGGCGGCTCTTGCGCATCACTGTTGGTCGGTGCAGGCTGTTCCGTCGCGGCCGCAGCCGGATCCGCAGGCGGCTGCACTTCCTGAGCCTGCACGGGCATGGTAGACCCCACAAAACTGTCACTGTTGGCGACCAGATGCGTGATCTTGATGCAAAACAGCCCGGCCACTGCGATCAGCAGGGCCGGAAGCAACCGCACATGTGTCATGCTGCATAACCTCTTTTCTGCCTGATGGCGGTCAGTCGTTCTGACGTGGCAGCAGCAACATCCTTGAGGCTACGCGGCGCTTCGACCTGAGGAGCCGCATGCATCGGGCCAACCTCGGCATATTTGGAAGACATGCGCGGATATTCTGCATCCTCGGCATCGAAACGGGGCTCGTGTCGAACATGCGTGCGCTCACCGCCAGCCACCGTCTTGTTGGTTCCGTTGCGAACCGCATCAGAAATCTTGACGAGACGACCAACCACGCCATCTCCCTGAGTAACATAATACTGCAGCTCGGAGGACAGCCGTTCCGCTTCTTTCAAGCGGTGCGTCAGGTTCTTGTCACAATCACCAGCCGTTGCTTTCAGGCCGAGAATTGCGCGTTCGGCAATCTCAGTGGCAGTGATGAGTTCGGCGATAGTTGCCCGCAAAGCTTCCTCATCATTGCGCAAACGTTTCAATCGACCGTTAAGAGTGACGCAATAGCCGATCGTTAGAACAAGCAAAAAAGCCACGAGCAATTCGATCATTATTCCCACAGTCATCCTACTCACCCTTTCCGGATCCGCCTTGAGCCGCCTTTTCAAAAGCCGTCAAAGTCATTTTTGATTTGGCCAGATCATTTGAAACCTGAACCGATATATTGCCATTATGCTGGCCCATCACACCTTCTGTGAGATGCACGTTGCCGCACTTGATATTGACCGGATCCTGCGGACCCGCCTCCAGCATCAATGTCTGCCCGACATCAAGTTTCATGATCTCGTTGAGCGACATTTTGCGCTCGAACAGAACCGCATCCAGCTGAATTTCCGAATGATACACTTCTGTTGCCAGATGCCCTTCCCAAATCGGATCACGACCGAACTTTTCACCCATAAACATCTGCAAAAGCAGATCTCGAATGGGTTCGATCGTTGCATAGGGCAGTAACATCTCGATTTTGCCGCCCCGATCCTCCATATCGATCCTGAGTTCAACCAGAATCGCTGCGTTGGCAGGGCGCGAAATCGCCGCGAATCGCGGATTTGTTTCAAGGCGTTCGAGCGAAAAACGAACCGGAGAAAGCGGCCGGAACGCCGCCTCGGCATCCTCCAGAACGATCTCGATCATCTGGCGCACGAGGTTGAGCTCGATAGTGGTATAGGGCCGACCTTCAACGCGTATCGCAGACGTGCCACGTCCACCACCCAGCAACACATCGATGATCGAATAGATCAGATTGGAGTCAACCGTGATGAGACCGAGGTTATCCCACTCCTCCGCCTTGAACACCGTCAGAATGGCGGGCAGCGGGATGGAGTTGAGATAGTCGCCAAAACGGATCGACGTGATAGAATCAAGGGACACCTCAACGTTATCGGAGGTGAAATTGCGAAGGCTCGTCGTCGTCATGCGCACCAGACGGTCGAAGACGATTTCGAGCATCGGCAGACGTTCATAGGAAACGATCGCAGAATCGATCAGCGCACGCACACCGCTGCGCTCGCCGGCAAAGCCGTCGTCCAGACTGAAGCCCAGCAGGTTATCGATTTCTTCCTGATTGAGCACCCGGTCGGCGCCGCGAGCATTGCTCTCGTCGCCATCCATCGGCTCATCGATCATGGCAGCCCATTGAGCGGCCATCTCGTCGGCAGTACCGGCGCCCTGCTCTTCGAGAGCAGCGCCCCAGTCCGCCATCAGGTCTACGCCTTCATCTTCGTCAGCCATCACTCACCCACTGGCTCTGCCTACTGAATTAGAATTTCCTTGAACAGGATATCACTCACTTTAACTGGATAAATCGCATCGTTGATCCGCTTCAAAAGCTCTCGCTTGAGGCGGAAGAGCCCGGCAGATCCTTCAAGATCCGAAGTTCTAAGCTCCCGCAGATACACCTGAAATGCATCCAGAACCCGCGGCAAAAACGGCTCGATCTTGCGCGCCTGTGCCTCATTGAGCACCTCAAGGGAGACCTTGATACGAAGATACTGTGCCCGGCGATTCTTTGTATTCAGGTTAACCGTCATCTCAGGCAAATCAAAGAAGAAAGCCTTGGCTTCTGGTTCAGCGTTCGGATCATTTTCCGGCTCGATTGTCTCACCCGAGGACGAAAACAGAAAATAATACGCTGCACCGCCAGCACCCAAAACAAGCACCAGTGCAAGCGCGATCATGACGATCAGTTTGGTCTTGCCACCAAAACGCTTCCCTCCGCCATTCTCTTCTTCATCATTTTCGAGTTCTTCGGCCATTCAGATCTCTAGCCCGGTTACGATTCATCAATCATGGTTAATGACCCTTAATAAATAGCGTAAAAATAGTTAACAAACCCTTTCCAAGGTGTCCCACATTGGGCTATCGGCAAGTTTTTCCCACCGGCAAAAACCCCCCTGAATTTTTGCCGGATCCGCATATTACAAATACGGTCAACCATTGAAACATAAGAGAAAATCCGTCTGGCACGCATTATGCTTAACAAAATACGAACGCACCAACGCTGGGGAGCTCGTGTGCGCATCATTTGGGAGCAAAGTGGTTAACTGTTATGGAAAACTCACAACTCATAGGTCTGTCGCGTCAAATGGCGCTTCGGCGCAAGATGGATGTGATTGCCAACAATCTGGCCAACATCAATACGGCCGGCTACAAGTCGGACAATTTGCTGTTTGAAGAATATGTGATGCCCGTTGCTAGCATGAATGAATTCCGGTCTCTGGATCAGAAGGTTTCTTACGTTCATGATGATCGCATCGCACGGGAATTTGCGACCGGCGCCATTGTCCAAACCGGCAAGCCGTTCAATGCCGCAATCAACGACGACACGTCATTCTTCGTCCTCGATACACCTCAGGGCGAGCGCTACACGCGCAACGGCGAATTTGACATCAACGCACTGGGCGAACTCGTCACCACCACGGGCGACAAGGTTCAGGGCGACGGCGGCCCCATCATCTTCACGACAGAAGACACGAACATCAACATCTCGCGTGACGGCCAGATCAGCTCGGACAGAGGCGAAATCGGACGCCTGCGGGTCGTGACATTCGAAAATCTGCAAGTCCTCAAAAAAGAGGGTCTTTCCCGTTTCAATGGCGAAAATCCCATTCCGGTTGAAGACGCGGACATTCTGGGTGGCCGCATCGAACAGTCGAATGTGCATGGCGTCGTCGAAATTTCCCGAATGATCGAAGTGACCCGCAATTACGCCTCGCTCGCCAGAGCCCTGAAAGACACCTCGGATCTTCGCGGCAACGCAATTGATACACTGGGCAGGCTCACCGCCTGACCGATGGACTAGACAAGGAGAACAATAATGAGAGCCCTCTACATCGCGTCCACCGGCATGCTCGCTCAGGAACGCAACGTCGAAGTGACGTCGAACAACATCGCCAACATGCGAACCACAGGCTTCAAGAAATATCGCGCCGAGTTTCAGGATCTGCTGTACGAAGACATGCGGCGCACCGGCTCGGCAACATCTGCCGCCGGCACCACCGTGCCTGTCGGCATTCAGGTGGGGTCCGGTGTACGCCTGTCCGCCACCTCGCGGGTCATGTCGCAAGGCTCGGTCGAGAGCACTGGCAAGGAACTGGACGTCGCGATCCGCGGCGAGGGTTTCTACCAGATCACCCTGCCCGATGGGCGTACTGCCTATACCCGCGATGGCTCTTTCGAGATCAACGCCGAAGGCCAGCTTGTCACGGTTGACGGATACGAAGTTCAGCCGGGCATCAACTTCCCTGAAGGCTCCACCGACATCACCATCAGCAATGACGGCGAAGTTCAGGTCACAGTCGGCACGAATACCGAAGTCACCACCCTGGGCCAGTTGACCCTCGCCCGCTTTGTCAACAAGGCAGGCCTCGACCCGATGGGTGACAACCTGTTCCTTGAAACACCATCAAGCGGCAATCCGCAGGTCGCCACCCCCAACGCCGATGGGTATGGTTCAATGCTTCAAAAATATCTGGAAATCTCCAACGTCAATTCTGTGACCGAGATTTCCGACCTGATCGCAGCCCAGCGGGCATATGAGATGAACTCACGGGTCATCTCCGCAGCCGATGAAATGCTGTCGTCCACGAGCAACATGAGATAGGTGGGCTGAGATGAACTTTGTCGCAATCAGAACCCTGATCCTTTGCACATTCGTTGCTGGCCTGACACTGGCAGCGACAAGCGTTGGAACCCAGGCATCCTCTCCCAAGACCCAATCGGAACCGGCGCGTCTTTTGGGCAATGTCGAAGTCACAAACCGGCTGGTTACCCTTGGTGATCTGTTTCACAATGCCGGAGATCTCTCCAACAAGGCGGTCTTCCGGGCCCCGTCCCTCGGCCAGAGCGGCACCATTCGCGCCTATCGCGTTCTGGATGCCGCCCGTCGCGCAGGGCTCACCCGCATCGCACCGACCGACGTTGCGATCGTCAAGGTGGAGCGCGCCTCGGAGGTCGTCACCGAGCACGATGTGGTGGAACAGCTCAAGGGCATTCTGCGCTCAAGGAGCCTTGTCTCCGGTGACGGTCGTGTCGATGTGGAACTGACCACGCGCCTTGTCGACCAGCATGCGGTTCCGGGCACCATGCAGCCTTTCGATATCCGCAATCTGCGGTTTGATCGTACCACCGGGCGTTTTTCCTTCAACCTGCTCGTCGCTGGCCGGTCAGACATTGGCGCCGTGCGTATCACCGGCTCGGCCCTTGAAACGGTTTTGACCCCGGTCCTTACCCGCAACATGCGGCCCGGCGAGATCGTCACCGAATCCGACGTTATCATGACGCCGCTTCCCTTGAACAAAGCCCAGCAGGCCAACCCGGCCCTGATGGACGAGGTGATCGGCAAATCAGCAACGCGCACATTGCGTGCTGGCATCATTGTCAATGCAGCCTATTTCTCTGAGCCCGAAATCATTAATCGCTCGGACGTCGTCTCGATCATCTTCAAGGCTGGAAAGCTGACCCTGAGCATGCGCGGCAAAGCGCTGGCCTCAGGCTCCAAGGGTGACGTTATTTCGGTTCAGAACACACAAACAAACAAGATTCTCCGCGGCGAAGTAACGGGCCCTGGCATTGTTCAGATCGGCCCTATCTCGAACCAGATCGCATCTCTGGGAGTACCAATTCAATGAAACCTCTCAATCTCATCATGCTCTGCCTGATGGTCACTGGCCTGACCGGCTGCGGTGCCGGTGAACGTCTTCGCAATATTGGCAAGGAGCCGCCCCTTTCGGCCATCGAGAGCCCGACCGTCAAGCCGGGATACAAACCAGTACAGATGCCAATGCCCACCGAGGCAGAACCGGCAAGCTACAGCCCCAACTCCCTGTGGCAGACCGGCTCCCGTGCCTTCTTCAAGGATCAACGCGCCAACCGTGTGGGTGATATTCTTACCGTGCTGGTTCGCATCTCCGACAGCGCCAAGGTCGACAATTCCACCAAACGCTCGCGCACAGCAAGCGACAACATGGGCCTGAACGGCAGTATCGGCACCAAATTGTTCAGCGATGTGCTGCCCAGCAACATATCGAACAACGTTGACCCGTCCGCTGTTACAGCCGCCACGTCGAACTCCTCCACTGAAGGCGAAGGTGCCATCGACCGGTCAGAGGCCATCGAAACCACCGTTGCTGCGGTTGTGCTACAGGTTCTGCCCAACGGCAACCTCGTCATCGAAGGCCGCCAGGAAGTCCGGGTAAACTTCGAAGTCAGGGAATTGATCGTCGCGGGCATCGTGAGACCTGAAGACATTTCTTCGGGCAACACGATCGCATCGGAAAAAATTGCTGAAGCGCGCATCGCCTACGGAGGCCGCGGTCAGATCACCGATGTACAGCAGCCTCGCTATGGCCAGCAGGTCATGGATATCCTCCTGCCATTCTAGCAACCAGGGCGAGCCCTGCCCGCCTTGTATCAAAGCTCCCCGTCAGTCCCGATAACCACCGGGACTGACAACCGGAGAGGTCTGCTCCCCATTTGACCTCCCGGCCCCAACAGCGACAGTCCCAGCTCCCCAACCGGGACCCGCTGCCAAAATGAAAAAGGGCGCCAATCCAGCTCCCGGATTTGCGCCCTTTTTCATATAAGTGATGGCCAATTGGAGAAGCGCCTGCGCTTGCGAAACGAAAACACTTCGTCCAACCCCTTACCGAGACATCAGTCGTCCCGATAAACCTTCTCTCTGCGCTCGTGGCGTTCCTGAGCCTCAATGGAGAGCGTTGCAGTTGGCCGAGCGTCGAGGCGTTTCAGCGAAATGGGTTCGCCGGTATCTTCGCAATAGCCATAAGATCCGTCTTCGATCCGTTTAAGAGCAGCATCGATTTTGGAAATCAACTTCCGCTGGCGGTCACGCGCCCGAAGCTCAATGGCCCGGTCGGTTTCCGATGAGGCCCGATCAACCAAATCTGGATGGTTGGAGCTGTCATCTTGAAGGTGTTGCAACGTCTCGCGGCTTTCTTTCAGAATATCATCGCGCCACTGATAAAGCTTGCGGCGGAAATACTCTGTCTGCCGTTCGTTCATAAAGGTCTCGCTGTCAGAGGGACGATAGTCATCATCTAACTCGATTGACATGGGCTACCCCTTGGTTCCCGATACTAAGACGAGAGTTATATAAATGGGAGTTAGCGTTTCGACAACTATCCTTTGGAAAAAATCAAAAAACGTTATGAATTTCGAAATCCAAAGCGTCCCACATCTGCCTAGAACTACGCAAATTCAGGTTGCAACGGCTCTAGCCTGTTCAAACTTGGCAACTTCGACCTGGGCCCGCAGGCTGATCTCGATCAGCAGCTCATCGATTCGGTCATCTCCGCTGAGTTCATTTTCATCGGATAAACGCTCCAGTTGTCGCAAAACCGACATCGGCAGCCCGCCTCCCAGAAGCGCAGCCCTTATTTCTTCGAGCAGGTCGAGCATCTTGTGGCCGCGCCGCACGGCCTTGCGCCGCTTGCCGTGAAGGGCATCTTCAACCCCCTGAAGCGCCATCAAAGAGGAAACATCATGAACGGCGCTGCTATGAACCGTTTGTCTGGCCTGTTCGGTATGGCCGGTCTCTTCGGGTACAGAAAAGCTGCCCGAGCTTCCACGTGCTTTATTGCCAGCCCCGGTTTTGCCGATCTGGTTCGTCGCCTTGCCACCCAGAATACGCATGCTCAAAACTCCTATCGACGCTCAGACACGCCTTACGTCACTCGAAACGTCACTTGATCCTTGCTCACAGAGGCACCTTGCCCAAGAATATCTCTGGTAAGGAAAAGATTAACGACTTGGGTTAACAGAGTGTTAATTCGCTCGGCAATATTTGCAGCCCTCCCCAACCCACAGCAAAGCGACTTTTGGCATTTTTCTTAATAATTCTTTTATTTTCAGGCGCTTGAATAACAATGGACCAAACAGACCGCGTCTGGCACAAGCCTTGCAAATTGAAACAGCAGGTACCTGATTTTCTACAAGCCGGTTCACAAAGGTTAACCCTCAATGTCGCTCCGATCCGCCATTCTTATGACACTTACGGCACTTTGCCTCTCTGTTCTGCAGGCCAATGCGGCTTCGCGGATCAAGGATATCGTCGATTTCGAAGGCATAAGAGACAACCAGTTGATCGGTTACGGTCTGGTGGTCGGATTGAACGGGACCGGGGACTCCCTGAACGGCTCTCCTTTCACCAAGCAGAGCTTGCAGGCGATGTTGGAACGCATGGGCGTCAACATTTCCGGTACGAACTTCAACACCAAGAACACCGCAGCCGTCATGGTCACGTCCAACCTGCCAGCATTCTCCGTACAGGGAACGCGCATTGATGTGACCATCAGCGCCATGGGTGACGCAGAGAGCCTTCAGGGCGGCACGCTTCTGGTCACCCCGCTCATCGGCGCGGACGGCGAAGCCTATGCCATCGCACAGGGCCCGATCGCCATCGGCGGCTTTTCTGCGCAAGGGGATGCCGCTGCGGTAACCCAAGGGGTTCCGACCTCCGGGCGCATCGCCAACGGTGGTCTGGTTGAACGCGAGTTGCCCTTCAAGCTCGCCAGCATGACGACCTTGCGGCTCTCGCTGCGCAATCCAGACCTCACCACGGCCCGCCGCATCGCTCAGTCAGTCAACGATCTCATCGGCCAGCCGGTTGCAGAGCCGATCAACCCGACCGCCGTTCGCCTGACCTTGCCGAGCGATTTCAACGGCAACATGGTCGACCTGATCACCGACATCGAACTGCTCAACATCGAGCCGGATCTGCCCGCAAAGATCGTCATTGACGAGACCACCGGCATCATCGTCATGGGACAGGAAGTCCGCGTCAGTACCGTTGCGATCGCGCAAGGCAATCTGACCGTGACCGTCTCGGAAACACCACAGGCGTCTCAGCCCAATCCGCTGGCCAATGGCCAGACAGCCATTCTGCCCAGAACCAATGTGGGCGTGGACACGGGCGAGGACAAACAATTGGCATACCTTCAGGGCAGTGTTCCCCTGCGGGATCTGGTGACTGGCCTGAATGCTTTGGGCATCGGGCCGCGTGACATGATCTCAATCCTTCAGGCAATCAAGGCCTCAGGTGCCCTGCAGGCCGAAATCGAGGTAATGTGATGACATCTCTCAACGCAACACCCTATTCGATTACTCCCGGTCAGGGCATCAATAGCAACCTTAGCAAAACCGAACAGGCTCGCTCCGTCGCAGAGCAGTTCGAAGGTGTTTTCCTCAACCAGATGCTCTCGGCCATGTTCGAGGGTGTCGGCGACGACGATGCGTTGGGCGGATCCTACGCCGAAGACACCTATCGCGATTTGATGACGGAAACCTATGCCGACACAATCACCAAAGCCGGCGGCATCGGCATCGCCGACTCGATCATGAGAGAGCTCATCGGTCTTCAGGAAATGGAGCAATAGTATTATGTCTGATCCCCAATCCGCACCCAACCCCGTCACAGAGACCGCAACTCTGGCAAAAACCCCCATCGGCTCCCCCGAGGATGTCCATCGCCTGATCGGCGGCATCGAACATATCATGGATGCGCTGGACGAAGTCCTCGGTGCCGAAACAGAGCTTCTCAAAGAGGGCAAACTGCAAGAAGCCCTTGAACTGGTAGAAGCCAAGAACCAGCTTTCAATCCAATATATGCTGCTGCAAAAGGCGATCACCTCGAACGTCTCCCTGATCAAGGATCTGTCACCAAACGACACCGAGCAGCTCAACCGCCGCCACCAGATGTTCCAGAACACCCTGCAAGCCAACCTCGCCGTGGTATCCACTGCGCGGGAAGTCTCAGCAGAACTCGTCAACGGCATCAACGAGCAGGTTCAGAAGGGCGCGCGCGCCAACACCTATGGCAACAAGGGCCGGATGCCTCAGGCCGTCACTCAGAAGCGCGGATTGTCGATCAACAAATCGTCCTGATCACCGCTAAGCTAGCCAGCGCCCTCGGAAGACACCCGGAACGGCTTACTGACAAGCCCCAACTGGAAAGGCGATCATCGACGTGGCGGATCCAGCCCTCATTCTGAAACAGGCGCAAAAAGAGCTTCACTCCGGCAGGCTCGACAAGGCCATGAGCCTTTGTGAAGGCCTCCTCGACAATCAGAAGCTCTTTGTGCCGACCCGCCTTCTCATCGCCAATGCATTGACCCAAAAGGGCAAGGTCGAGGAAGCGGCTCATTTCACGCAGGAAGCAGCACACTTCGATCCATCCAATGTCGAGCTGCAGGTCGCAGCAGGGGACATTCTGGAGCGGCTCACAAGACACGACGAAGCCGCCCCATTCTTTCAGCGCGCGCTGGGCTCCCGCCCGCACGATCCGGCTCTATGGCGCAAGATGCTGGCCAATATGCTGACCAGCGCCAGACTGAAAGCCGCAGAGCGAGAAACCGGCAACAACAGCACCCAAGGCATATCCATTGCGCTTGGGGCCGCCCCGCCCGTCATTCCCGATCAGGTGGTGCAACTGGCAACCAAGGCCCTGCAGACCTTTTCGGACAATCATGAACTGGTTTCGCTTGTCGGCGAAATCTATCTGGCAGCTGGCCAGACCGATGCCGCCGAGCTGTGCTTCGAGCGGTCTCTCTCAGCCCGCCCGGCACTTTTTTCCGCCCACCACAATTGGCTGCAGATCAAGCACGAGGCCGAAAAATATCAGGACGTGATCGACTATCACAAGCAGCACGAAGAGGCGATCCGCAACAACGCGCTGTGCCAGAGGGTGGTTGCCGCAGCCTATGAAAACCTCGGCGACGATGGAACCGCCCTCGCCTTTCTTCAAAGAGCCATTGATCTGCGCCCCAACAGCCCGGAATATATCGGTGCAAGAGGACGCCTTCTGATCCATATGGGCGATTTCGGCGAGGCCCTGAAAGATCTCGAATACGCCCTTGCACATGAACCGCAAGTGGCCAGCCATGGCAACAACCGCCGCTTGGCCCATCAGGGGCTGGGCAATGTGACCGATGCGGCCAAGGACGAATTCTACCGTTTCGAACTCTATGGCAGCACGCCGGTCTATCATTTTCAGAAGCCGCTCTGGACGGGAGAACCGCTCTCGGGCAAACGCCTGTTCATCTGGTCTGACGAGGGTGTCGGTGATGTCTTCAAGTTTGGTCTGCAGCTTGAAGAACTGCCGGATGACTGCGACGTCATCGTCATGAGCCAACCCAAGACGGTCGAGTTTCTAAAAGCCGCCATCCTGGGCATCGAGGCGCGCCCGCTGCCTCGTCGCATCAAGAAAAAGAAGCCGATTCAGCATTTCTCGGGGCAAGCGACGAGCCGCGACATCAACAGTTCAAGTGACTATGTCACCTTCGAGCCATTCGAGGAGGATTTCGACTATCAGATCCCCTTGGGCTGTCTCTATGGCCATTTGCGACCGAACCTGCAAAGCTTCAAGGACAAGGCACGGGCGTTTAAACTGCCAGCGGAGGCGATCCAGCCCTATGCGGATCTGGAATTGCTGTCCGATCCCGACATCACCTGTGTGGGTCTGGCGTGGGAGAGCAGCGCCAAGTCTCCGGGAGACGCGCGCAAATTCCTCACGATTGAAGAAATGCTGCCGATCCTGACATTGCCGGGGTTCCGTTTCTTCAACTTTCAATATTCGGTCAGCGAAACGGAAATCGACGCGATCCGGGAGAAGCACGATATTCCTCTCTATCACGCGCCGGGCCTGGATCTGTTCGACGACATGCTGGGCACTGCGGCCTTCGCATCCTGCATGGACCTTTTCGTCGGACCGGGCAGCACAAGTTCGGATATTGCCGGCGGCATGGGCGTAAAATGCTTTCGAACACACCTTGTTCAAAGCCCGGTCAACCTGGGACAGGACTATGTACCCTGGTATCTGGATCAAAAAAGCGTTCGAATTCCTTGGGGCAAGTCGGTCCATGACTTCATTCCCGACATGAAGGACTGGCTCGAAGCAAATAAAGACCACCGCAGCAAGAATCGGCAGGCTTGACCCAAGGTCAACCGAACACCCAATTCTTAAGCACAACGTTTGCTTTTTACGAAAACTCCGATCATTTACAAAGCCTTAGTAATAAAACCTAGCTTATTGTGACAAACCCGCACGAATCCGCTATATTTGATCTTGGTAATCATGGTGTGTTCGAGGCGTTGAATGGATTTATCCGTCCAGAAAATGCAGCCACCGGCCACTGTAAAGGGAAAGTCGGCTGCAAAGAAAACCGATCCAAGCGGCAGTGATGACGCGGTGGAAACGATTTCGCGCGACCAAACGGTACATATGGGGCGCGGCAACGCCGGCTATGAAGAACCCGATCCCGACGAAAGACACGAAAAGTCAGGGGACGACCGAGAGCGTCGGCGCAAGAACCGCCAATTGCTATCGCGCGAGGATCTGACCGAACTCACAGAGTCTCTCGAAGCGGAGCAGCAAAACCAGATGACGTCTGATGGCCTGATGCATTTGCGGGCCTACACTGCGCAGCCCAAAGACAAAGATGAGGAAGAACGCCCTCATTTTGAAGTCAATATCTAGAAGCCGGCAAGCCACTATATAGAAGCTGTAACGCGCCTCACGTCGAGACGATCGCGAGACAGCGACCGGACACGGACTACATCCAACGCCTAGCCATCTGGCGCGGCTTCATTGCGCCAAACTTCAATCCAGCCCGACTGCCCCAATTCTCGCCTGGCGACTGCACACCATAATACCAAGGGCGTGAAGTTCTGACTCTTTAGGGATTCCATTTTTAGCACTGGCGTGATTCAACATGGCAAAGGAGATTTTGCCATGTCTGCCGCTTTGATTCTTAGCGATGCTTTTGACGCCG